>Ga0302325_10000006_pt1 | contig 666783 bp, 522 predicted proteins | sample Palsa_T0_2_FD_201948 | JGI IMG/M metagenome (GOLD analysis project Ga0302325, IMG submission 201948) | Peat permafrost microbial communities from Stordalen Mire near Abisko, Sweden - Palsa_T0_2 | ecosystem: Environmental > Terrestrial > Soil > Palsa > Peat permafrost | place: Sweden: Abisko...
GCTGTGAAGTAAGTTGCTCAAATCGAAAGCAGAGTTTCCCAATTCGATTCCCGATGGTGATTCGCAGGCAACCATTAGCATATTGTGGAAGACTTGGGCGCGATTTCATCGTGTGGCGTTATCACCCCATAACGAATCACGATTGGACGCAGTTTCATCGACAAATCATTCTGGAGACAACTTGTCTGATCGACGGCTTCCGCCGTCCTCGACACCCTCTAGGAGTTCCGATGGCAATCCAAGATGTAAGCGAACGCAAGCCGCCCCGTTCAGAAACATTCGTGCCCGAGCCGCTTCTCGACAGCGAAGAGGCCGCAGCGTTCATCCGGATTCATCCGAAGACACTTCAGCGGTTCGCCCGAGAGGGCCAGATCCAAGGAATTCACATCGGGAAGTTGTGGCGATTCCGCCAGTCGGCGCTTGAGCAGTGGATTGAGCGCCAGACCGGCACGAAAGTTAGCGCCTAACTGTGTAAAAACCCATTCGACCTCTGCCGCAAAGACGATATCTTGGTAGCAGCCATCCGTTGCCGCCTGGAATGGAGAAGTAATGTCAAGGCGAACACGGTATCAACAAGGAAGCGTGCAGCGCGAAAAGCGGCAAAGCGGACCGGATGTTTGGATCTTCCGGTGGCGTGAACCCGGACCAGATGGAGTAAGTAAGCAACGAAAAGCCATCGTCGGTTCGGTCAACACACTACCTACAGAAGCATCGGCCCTCAAAGCAGCTCATGCACTGCGCATCGACGCAAACCAACGAACCCCGCAGGCGGAAGGCGCCCCGGAGACGATCTCGCAACTGATCGAACACTATCGACTCAAAGAGCTTGGTGCTGACAATCAGAGCCGCAAGGCGTTTTCCACGCGATCCGCTTACGAATGCTATCTGACGGGATGGATTTTGCCACGCTGGGGAAACCATCGTCTCGATCAGATCAAACCAGTCGCAGTAGAGGAGTGGTTGAACGGCATTAAGCGGGCCAGAGCTACGAAGGCCAAGATGCGGAACCTGATGAGTGCCATCTTCCATCACGCAATGCGGTACGAGTGGACTGATCGAAATCCGATCAAGCTCGTACGTCAGAGCGCGAAGCGGGAAAAGGTGCCCGACGTTCTCGAACTTGCGGAACTCCAGCTACTCCTCAGCAAGTTGTCGGTCAGAGAGCGCACTCTGGCTTTGCTAGATGCGGCAACGGGTCTGAGGGTCAGCGAACTGCTTGCGCTTCGTTGGCAGGACGTTGACTTCGAAAACCTGGAGTTGAATGTCACGCGGTCTATCTGGCATCAGGTGATCGGCGACTGCAAGACAGAAGCATCTGCCAAGCCTGTCCCTATGGACAGCTACATGGCGGAAGATCTTCTGCGCTGGCGTCGTCAGAGCCCGTATCCGATGCCAGAGGATTGGGTTTTCGCAAGTCCGACCGTCGGCGGTAAGCAGCCGTACTGGCCAGACAATCTGATGAAGCGCTACATCAAGCCGGTCGCACGCGAAGCCGGCATCACCAAGAACATCGGTTGGCATACCTTCCGCCACTCCTTCGGCACGTTGCTCAAGGCGAACGGGGAAGATGTGAAGACCGTACAGGAGCTCTTGAGGCACGCGAACAGTCGCATCACGCTCGACGTTTACACGCAGGCAGTGAACTCGAACAAGCGAGCCGCACAGAGCAAGGTTGTAAGGATGATGGTCTCAAACGCGGGCACAATTTCAGCGCCCGTAGGCACAACCGAATCTGGGGCTATTGCAGTTAACGCACGGTAGGCGGTTATTGTGCCCATATCGTGCCCAGATTTAGTTGTCACTTTGGTCCCAAACATCCCGTAAGTGCTTTGGAATGAATGGCGGGGACGACGGGGCTCGAACCCGCGACCTCTGCCGTGACAGGGCAGCGCTCTAACCAACTGAGCTACGTCCCCAAGAGTGTTTTCAACTACTTGGCTTACATGTCACATAGAATCAAACGTTTCGCGGGAGTCGCTATTTTCGCTTCATTCTACCCTTTCGCTGCTGTGGGCTCAATTTCGGGTCTTTTTGGACACCAAATGGACACCAAAATTAGCCCAACGCAACGACTTTTTTAGTCTAACAGAGATAGCCCGTTTCGGCTTCCAGACGCTCGCCCCTCACACTGGAGTTTTTCAGGTCTTGAGGTCGCAATAAGCCTCGAACCTCGGAAATGTAGAATAAGGGACCGATTGGTCCCGATTGCTATCTGATTCTCCAGATTTGCGACCGATGCTGTCTCGTATTGCTGGTATCTTCAACACCCCCGGATCAATTCATGTCCGAGCAGAAAGAAGCCCTTCAGATCTCCGAAAAACCGATCGCAGACCTGATTCTCACAAGAAAGGAAAGGTAGGTCACAGTGGCAAACGACGAACTCTTTGGCATCACCGCACTTAACTCATGGAAGCTCGTGATGGGCCGATTCGATCAGAATCTTGCGGCGCGCTCTGATGAGCAGCTTCAAACGCAGGTGGCCCCTGGCAAGAATCGCCTGTTCTATCTCGTCGGTCACCTGACAGCCGTGAATGATCGCCTGTTCCCGATGCTGGGCCTCGGAGAAAGACTCCATCCTGAGTTGGATGAGACGTGTATCACAAAACCGGATGGAGCGCTTCCCGATCCGGTTTCGGCCGCTGAACTCAGGAAAGCGTGGACTGAGGTTAATAGCAAGCTCACGGCCGCCCTCGAGAGATTCGCAACGGAAGACTGGCTGCAAAAGCACACCGCAGTCTCCAACGAGGACTTCGCCAAAGATCCCACGCGCAACCGGCTTGCCGTCGTGATGAGCCGCACTAATCACGTGTCGTACCATTTGGGTCAAGCAGCCCTTGCAAAATGAGAGCGTAACAGAGTTGCAGTTGGAGAATCTTCATGGTCCGAAAACAAAACGGTGTGATCTGGCCAGAACAGCTCTCAATGAGTGATAAATGTTGGCTGTCCAGTTGCCCATGTGTTGAATCCTTATGGATGCGTAAGTCGTCAATCGCTCGAGGCGGCTCTGCTTCAGCGCGGACTTCCATTCGTCTCTGCAGTCGAGGCAGAAGGATATGAGTTACAGCTTTCATTGATCTCCGACGGTGTTGGATTGGGGTTGGTGATGCCGCAGGTTTTTCAATCCTCTGCCTTGCGCAAACGCATCAAGCCCGTCAAAGTGAAGGACTTCTCTCTGAGACAAAATGTCTGGATACTGCATTCCAGACACGTCGGGAGGTTGACTCCGGCTGTTCGTTGCGTACGGGATGCGATCAAGGAGCAATTGTGGACACATTGATCAAATAATTGTCTACTTATGCAGTGGCTGTGACACCTACCGAAATAGAGCGAACGCCGCAATGCCAAGCGCGACCGCATCTTCGAGCAGAGCAGCTGGTAGATCACGTCTAAACGTCCTTGCTAAAAGGCTCCTCCCCTTCGCTCCTCCAAATGTTCCGGCCATAGATCCTATAACTCCCACCACCAAGCCAATGATCATTCCATTGCCGGAAAGCCCGATCCCAAGACCGCACAGAGCACCCATCACGATTCTGGCGATGAACTGAGGAGGTATCAATCGGCTTGGAGTCTTCGGAAGCTTGTCGTTGACCAGCTCTCCGATCGCCATGAGGGTCAAGATATACGGGGTGAAGGCGTAGCCCAGGAAAGCAAGCCAAGTGTGGTCTAAGAGGCAAGATGCCGGAGTGGACGGCCCAACTGACGGCGGTCAATCCAATCAGGGCTCTTAGTCCGGAGGCGGTCCCAATAAGAAATGCGTTTATGAAGATAAACATGAAAATTCCTTGTAAGCTCGTCGGGGCCTTGTTGAGTTGGTTTGACAACTTGTGTCCGCGCGACGCCTGCACACTTACTGCGAAGGCGTCGCTGATTGCAGGACGGGATACAGGTTATGGGTGTCAATCACCTATTCGACGATCTGGCCAATTGAGGATTTTCGTTCCGAAGATCTCCCTTATCAACGATTGGTTTGTAGGATTTGCCTTAGATGATTGGGATCAGGAGCGCTCTGCCCGCGCGTAATTGCGTATACAGTCTCTATGATTGCGGTATTCACCGGCGTATTGACACCGAACCGCCGAGCGGTGTCTACGACGTACCCATTGATGAAGTCAATCTCGGTTGCCCGTCCCCGTTCAAAATCCTGCAGCATGGATGCCTTCGCGTCGCCGTAACTATTTAGGATTTCAGCGAGCCACAAACTATGCGCTTCTCCCACAATACTTCTTCCGTTCCATCCCGGCGGGATTGGGTCGACGAGCATCTTCTCTGGTCGGACTCCGCTTGCGAGTGCCACCGATAGAGCTTCGCCGTACGTTCGATAGAACAACTCGCGTCCTTCAGGTCGATCGATGAACGCACGCATTGTCAGGCCGGCGATCGCTCCAATCGTAGTAACAGAGCAGTTGAGCAGGAGCTTGGACCAGACAGCTCCTTGAAGATTTAGAGTCACTCTTACATTTATTGCACGACTAAGCCACTGGCGCACCCGTTCGCTTCGATCGCTTTCGCCCCCGCCAAGCTCTCCTATCAGAAGGTAGCCGACATTGCTTTGCACATATATCCCAGGCCTCAGCATTGTGCCGCCAAGGTTTGAGAGTCCGCCGAGCACGCATTCGTCCCCAAGCTGACTTGCAAGCATCTGTGCTACTCCTCCATTCTGGATCGGAAGCAGAGTGCCCGCGGGCACAAGTAACCGCACAAGGCTCGGTGCCACATCAATCGCGTCTTGCGCTTTCGTGGCCAAAACAATTAGATCGAATGTCCCTGGGACGGAATAATCAGCTAATGGAGCGACCTCTCCGGCCTCGACAGACAAATCACCTCCACTGCCAGTGACGCGAAGGCCGGAGGCTTTGATCTCCTTTGCTGACGCGGAATTCCGTGTTGCAAGTGAAACAGAAGCGCCTGCCGCCAGGAGACGCGCTCCTATGATTCCACCCAATGCTCCCGCGCCAACAATCAGCGTTTTCATGAATTCTCCAGGTCCACACTCGTTAACTCATGCGTAGTATTTGGGAAGATGGTTCGCTATGCGTTGGATCTCGGCCACAAGAGAGTCTGCTTCCAGTTTTGATCGGCCATAGTGAACCAGAACGTTCGCTCCTGCCCTGGCAAGCGCCAGTGCAGTCGCTCGGCCAATACCTCTCGAAGCGCCGTCACAAGCGCAGTTTTGTTTTCGAGCTCAGGCATTCATTCCTCCATCCACGGTCAGATTCGCACCGGTGATAACGAGGATTCGGGACCGGCAACGAAGGCCACCATTGCGGCGATCTCATCAACGTGCCCATAGCGGTTGAGCGCTGTGGCAGCCTTCTGCGGCACCGCCCAGTCACCCGAGGCGGGATTCAAGTCCGTGTCGATCGGACCCGGCTGAACGTTGTTGACCGTGATACCCCGGCTCCCGACCTCTCTGGATAATGCCTGGGTGAACATTTTGACGGCTCCCTTCGTGGCCGCATACGGGACAAGCCCGGGCGCAACGGCGCGCTCGCCCACGGCCGAACCGACCATGATGATGCGACCACCATCCTTCATGTACTTCAGCGCCGCCTGCGTGGTGGCGAATACACCGCGGACGTTGATGTCGACCACACGGTCCATCTCCCCTTGCGTCGCCTCCTCGAACGGTTTCGGAATGGCCGTGCCGGCATTGTTCACGAGCACATCAAGTCTGCCGAAAGTCGTGACGGTCTTTTCGACCGCGCCCTTGACCGCTTCGAGGTTGGCAGCGTCCGCCTGGATTGCGATGGCCTTGCCGCCGCCGAGTTCAATCGCTCTGACGACGGCCGAGGCCGCGTTCGTGTCTTTGGCATACGTGAAAGCTACGCTCGCCCCATCGGCTGCCAGACGCTTCGCAATCGCTGCACCGATGCCCCGGGAACCGCCGGTGACGAGTGCCACTTTCTTCCCTAGCTTTGACATAGATCTCCTTTGCTTTTCTCGTAACGATTCACAAAATCGATTCGGCCGCGATCGCGCTCGACCGTGTCGGCCGTTTCTGAACCATTCAGTGTTATACGATGACGAAGATTCGGCGAGGATGCAGAGATATTGAACTATTTGGTTCTTTATCGGATAATCTGTCTATGGGGCGCCCGAAGAGCTTTAGCCGGGAAGAAGTGCTGGAGAAGGCAATGCCTGTCTTCTGGAAGCACGGGTTCGCGGACACAAGCCTTCAGGAATTGGAACGAGCCACAGGCGTGAACAAGTCAGGGCTATACACCGAGTTCCGAGACAAAGAAGATCTCTTTGTGGCGTGCCTTCGCCACTACCTTGAGAGCCAGGGAAAGAGGGGACTTCTCACCAAGGAGCCTCTTGGCTGGAGGAACGTCGAAACTTTTCTAAAGAATGGTCCTCTCAACAAAGGGGAGCAGCAGGGGTGCTTTTCCGTCAACTCGATGCGGGAGTTCGCTATCCTTCCAGATGAGGCCTATGGGGTTGTGACGGAGAATAGGGCGCTATTGGAGCGCCTTCTCGCGATGAACATCGAAGCCGAAAAACCCAGGATGGCCCCTTCCGCAATTGCGGAGATAGTTTTGTCCTTCTTCTCCGGATTATGCATTGAGCACAACCTGAAATCCGGCAAGACCTCGTCGACCCGAAAGATCGAGAACTTTTTGACGGTCCTTCGCACTCTCTAATCGGAGGATTAGTCTCGTCTGTCGGCTTAGGAGTTTTTCTGATGAAAGAGAGAGCAGAATACTAAGTCTTTGAAGCCTTGAATCCATTCTTCGAGGTCATCTTAGGAGGGCTGAGGGAGTTGGCTGATGGGGAACATTACTTCGATTTGTTTGCCGAAGACGCTATCTTCGAGTCCCGCTATCACTTTCCGGGCTGGCCTGCGACGATTCGAGGGCGAGCCAATCTGCTGGCCAACTTGTATGGATATGGGAGGACGATCAAGCTTCACTCGAGCGATGCACTTGTTGTTCATCGCTCCGAGAATCGTCGCGTTGTGATCCTGGAATACGAAGTGCAGGGCAAGATTCTTTCGAGCGGTGCGCCCTATGACAACGGGCTCATCTCGGTTGTCACAATTGAAAACAGAAAATCATCTATTGGAAAGACTATATGGACTCTCTAGCTGCCTGGACGGCGCTAAATGGTTCTTAGAGAGTGAAGTTCCGTCTCGTCCTGTGAAGAGGAGCCAGGAGCGGGAAGATCGTTCAGGAGGAGTTCGGGACGGAGAAGCGTACTTGTTGTCAAAGGCAAGGCTCCGTGGGCGACGGAAGAAAATCTGCGCGCGCTGATCGGGCCGAACCGGGTGCCGTAGCCTACGGGTGCGCTAACGGAGCGGCAAGCGCGAAATGCCGCGGGCGATGCGACAATCAGGCGATGTAGGCGGCGCGGGCGGTACGGCTCGAAGGCACGTAGCCCATGTCCGTAGAGATGCCGCGCACGCACTGCAGCAGATGATTGGCAATCGCGGGCAGCTTTTGCGCGGTAACCCGGAACGAAGGGCCGGAGACGCTGACCGCGGCGACTGGAAGCCGCTGCGCATCCAGAACTGGAACTGCGATGCAGCGCAGGCCCTCTTCGAGCTCTTCATCGTCGACGGCGTAGCCACGGCGCTTGGTCTTTTCGAGCTCGGTGCGGAGCGCTTCCATGTTGGGGATGGTGCGGCTGGTGAGCCGCTCAAAGCGGACGCGGCGCAACACCTCATTGGCGCGTTCGGGCGGCAGGAAGGCGAGAATCGCCTTGCCCACCGAAGTACAGTGCACGGGATTGCTGGCGCCGATGCGTGTGATCATGCGGACGGAGCGCGTGGGCTCGATTTTGTCGATGTAGATGACGCGGGCGGCTTCAAGCAGCGCAAGGTGTGCGGTCTCTTCCGTCTCGGTGACGAGGCGGCGCAAATGCGGCTGGGCACGGTCGCGCAAGTCATATTGCTCGATGGCGCGATTGCCGAAGTCGAAGAGGCGCAGGCCGAGCCGGAATTTGCCGTTGACCGTGCGCTCAACCATGCGGTGCCGCTCAAGAACCATGAGGAAGCGGTGCGCCGTGCTTTTATGCAATTGCAGTGAAGCGGCAACCTGCGCCAAACCGAGCGGCGTTTCACTTTCACCAAGCAAGTCAAGAACAGCAAAAGCCCGATCGAGGGCCTGAACCTTGTAGGTACCCTGTGGAGCTGCGTCTCGCATTTTGAACCTCTGTTCCGTCCCTTGAGTTCATCTCTAGCTTCTCAAATGATGGGACGCGCGTCAACTGGTGAAACGCCCGACAGGCGACAGGCGAGGGTCAGAATCAAGCGTTGAGGATCAGCGGGCGAGCTAGCTCTGGACTTCGTCGCCTTCCACAACCGTGTCGCCCTCGCCGGGCGCGAGAAAGAGATTGGCTTCAAGGCCGTGCTGGCGCATGTAGAGGTCGTAGTAGCGGCCGCCGAGCGCGAAGAGCGCCGCGTGGTTGCCGCGCTCGATGATGCGCCCGCCTTCAATCACAAGGATCTGGTCGGCGCGGCGGATGGTGGAGAGCCGGTGGGCGATCACGAACGTGGTGCGGCCGTGCATCAGTTCGGCGAGGCCGCTCTGGATCATCGCTTCGGACTCGGAGTCGAGCGAGCTGGTGGCTTCATCGAGGATGAGAATGCGCGGCTCGGCGAGAAGCGCGCGCGCGATGGAGAGCCGCTGGCGCTGGCCGCCGGAGAGCTTGACGCCGCGCTCGCCGACGATGGTTTCGTAGCCCTCCGGAAAACGCAGGGCGAACTCGTCAACACATGCGGTATGGCAGGCGAACTGGAATTGTTCCTCGGTGGCTTCGGGTCGCGAGAACAGGATATTTTCGCGGATGGTGCCATCGAAGAGGAACGAATCCTGCAGCACGACGCCGAGCTGCGAGCGGTAGGTTTCGAGATCGACGGTGGAGAGATCGATGTCGTCGACGAGCACGCGGCCCGTGATGGGCGTGTGGAAGGCGCAGATGAGGCTGATGATGGTGGATTTTCCGGAGCCTGAGGAGCCGACCAGCGCGGTGACGGTTCCGGGCTCGGCGTTGAAGCCGATGCCGTGCAAGACGGGCTTCTCAGGATCGTAAGCAAACTCGACGTTCTCAAATTGCACGCGGCCCTCGATGGGCGGCATCTTCACCGTGCGTGCGGGGCTCTTGTTCTCTTCGAGCTCGTCCATGATTTCGCGCGTGCGGTCGAGGCCTGCCACTGCTTCAGCGAGCTGCGTGCCGATGTTCACCATCTGAAAGACAGGCGCGATCATGAAGGCGAGAAACATGTAGTACTGAAAGTAGGTTCCCACGGTCCAGTTGTGGGCGAGCACATCGCGACCGCCCAGCCACATCACGAGCGCTGAGATCACGCCCAGGATCGTGGTGGAGGCCGACGACATCACGCTGGTCATGGTGAGAGTCTTCATCACGTTCTGCAGGAGCCGCTCAACGCCTGCAGAGAAGACGTTTGCTTCGCGCTGCTCCGCGTGATAGCCCTTGATGACGCGCACGCCGCCGAGCGATTCGGTAAGACGGCCGGTAACGTCAGCGTTGATTTTGCCGCGCTCGCGGAAGATGGGGCGGATGGTTTTGAAGCCATATTGCAGAACGAAGATGAATACCGCCAGTACGGAGAAGACGGTGAGCGTAACGCGCGGGCTGAGATAGAGCAGATAAGCGAAGACCAGTGCGGCGGTGAGCATGCCGCCAAGAAATTCAACCAGGCCTGTGCCGATGAGATTGCGCACACCTTCGACATCACTCATGATGCGCGAGACGAGCACGCCGGTGCGGTTCTCGTCGTAATACGCCACCGAAAGCAGGCCAACGTGGCGCTGCACCTGGCGGCGCATGTCGGCGATGAGCCGCTGACCGGCGACAGAAAGCAGTTGCGTGAGCGCGTAGGAAGTGATTGCCTGAACGACAATGGCGCCGAATACGATTGCGATGATGACCGGCAGGATCTGCGGATGAGGATGCTGCGGGGACAGCACCTTGTCGAACAAGGGACGCGCCGTATAGGGCAGCGCCAAACCCGCGATACGATTGATGCACATCAGCACAAGGCCGATGAGGATGAGCCCTTTGCGCGGGGCGATCAGCGCCCAGACTTCTGGCCAGACTTTCTTGAGCTTGGCCTTGCGGCGCCCAATATCCGAGTCGGCATCGCGCGGGTTCCGGCCGCGCGGAGAACGCTCCGCGCGCATCCTCATGCCGAGCCCTGCGCCGCGAAATCCACCCATGGCCTTTTCCTTGCTAATCCTGTCGTGAACTGCGTGCTTGGATGAACGAGCGGACGCAAAGATTCACATAAACAACGAGCAGACCGGCCATGGTCAGCTGCGATGCCATCGCTTTGTAATCCGGATCCATTCCTAACGAGCGGGCATGACCGTAGGCATGCAGCGCCGCGGCAACCGCCCCGATCACGCCAAGCGCGCCCACAGTGACATTGATATGCATTAAGATTTTGCGCCGCGTTGCGCTGGGGCTGATGGCGAGTGCGCCACCGATGACCAATGCTATGCCGAACCAGGCAGGGATGAGGGCCGTAGGATGAATGCCTCCGGTGCCGAAGTAGCCAATCAGGCCGAGAACAATGAGCAGAACGCCGAAAACGATGGTTACTTTTGCCATGCCGCTCCTCTGGGCGCGCTGTGATCGCGCTGTGGCCGCAAGGCAAGAATAACAGTCCAGCGTTCGCGGCTCGCAGCGTGCGCTGAACGGCAGAGCCCCGATAAAGCCGCGAACCGCTAGCCGGAGATGAGATTTCTCTTATCGTTGAATGCGCGCCGAACCGCCTTTCGCCAGCGCGCGCACCTGGTCGAGTGTGGCCATCGTGGTATCGCCGATAAAGGTGGTGAGCAACGCGCCATGCGCCCAGCCGAGCTTGAGCGCCTCCTCTGGTTTTGCACCGGTCAACAGGCCGTAGATGAAGCCGGCGGCGAAGCCATCGCCTCCACCCACACGGTCGACGACGTCCAGCTCGGTCGTTGGCGCCGTGTAGGTCTTGCCGTCGATCCATGCCACCGCGCTCCAGCTATGCCGGTTGGTGGAGTGCACTTCGCGCAGCGTGGTGGCGATGACCTTGGCCTGCGGATGTTTCTCGCGAACCTTATCGATCATCCCGAAGAAGACGCTGGGGTCGAGCTTCGACTTGCTGCCCACATCGGGTCCGGGAACCCCGAGGCCCTTCTGCAGGTCTTCCTCGTTGCCGATGAGCACGTCGACATTCTGAACGATTTTGCCGATGGTCTCGACGGCGTGGTCGATGCCGCCCGAGAGCTTCCACAGTTTTTCGCGGAAGTTCAGATCGAACGATGTTACCGCGCCAGCCGCTTTGGCCTCCTGCATCATCTCCGCCGCGAGCGCAGCGGTAGTTGGAGAGAGCGCCGCAAACAGGCCGCCGCAGTGAACCCAGCGCACGCCCCGCGCAAAGATCGCCTTCCAATCGAAGTCGCCGGGCTTGAGCATGGCGCCGGCCTCGTTGGCGCGATTGTAGAAGACTACGGGCGGGCGCACGCCGGCGCCCTGATCGCTATAGACGGTGGCCATGTTCGGGCCCGTCGCGCCGTTGTGCTCAAAAAACTTGTAGAACGGCCGCACGCCCATGGCGAGCACGCGCTCGGCAATCAGATCGCCGACGGGATAATTCACCATGGCAGAGACGATCGCCGTTTTCATTTTGAAACAGTCGGAGAGATTGGCCGCAACGTTGAATTCACCGCCGCTTACGTGAATGCGGCACTCAGTTGCCTTGCGGAAGGGAATAATTCCTGAGTCCAGCCGGTGAATCAAAGCTCCCAGCGAGAGAAAATCCAGATCGCCATCTTTACGAATATTCAGACCGTATTCCATCGTTCACCTCGTGCCTTCCACAGGTTCTCAGAATTCCAAAACTGGTTTGTGCGAATGCGGCCCGTTTTCAGCCCGCGCTCGACTCCGTCTTCTTCACATCGGCGATTACCTGGTCAGGCGTCCACTCGTTGCCCGGATAAAACTGGACAACCTTGCCGCGCGGGTCGATCAGAGTGGTCGACAGCGTATGCGTGATCGTGTCTTCCGGCCCGGGCGTGATGCCCAGATCGAAATACTTCGCCATCTCGAGCAGCTCGAGCTTGGTTGGCACGGCAAAATCCCAGTGAGCAAACGCGGTCTTCGCGTCGCTGCCGATGTATTGAGCGCCGTACGCGCGCAGGCGCTGAGGCGTGTCGTGCTCGGGATCGAAGCTCACGCACAAGAGGTGGGTCTTGCCGGAAAATGCCGGGTCAGCCGCGAGCCGGCGATCGATCTGCGCAAAATTCCGCGTCACCAGGGGACAGAAATTCGCCGACGGGCAGCGCGTATAGATGAAGGTGATGAGGAGTGCCTTGCCGCGGAACTGGCCGAGATGGATGGCGCGCCCGTCCTGATTGCGCAGCTTGAAATCCGGCACTGCATCGCCGGGCGCGGGAACATGGTAGAAGACCGTTGGTTTGTAATCGGGCTTGGCCTGCGCGATGACGACAATGTGATCCAGCAGCACGTCGGCATTGGGATCCTGCGAGACCAGCACATCGGCCGTGATCGTATCGCCGGGGTGCAACTCGCTCAGGATGCTCGGGTCCTTGAGCTTGTAGGGCATGGTCATAGCGTCCATGAAGCCGGGAATGGCCTGGTGATTTATCGTCGCCTCGCCGGTGGCGGAGTTTGTCGACATCACTTTGCCCCGCATCTTGTAGACGCTGTACACGGCCGTTTTTGCGGTAATCGTTCCGGACTTCGGCCCGGCATGACAGCCCACCACAACGCCCACCACAACAGTTGACGCGAGCAAGGCACTCGCCAGCAGGATTCTCATCGCTTTCCAGTTTACAACTCGTGGACTGACCACCGCCCGTCTGAGAAAATCTGCTGGTTAGCGCGGCGGGCGGTTCGCAGGGTATAACGCTGCCATGGGACATGGGCACGAGGGGATCGCCGCGGGCGAAACCGGCCGCTGGTTGCGCGAGGGCCGAACGGTGGTGACCGCCAGCGAACGCACCGCGCGGTGGCTCACGGCGGCATATTATCGCGCGCGCCGTGCCGAAGGACTCGCCGCGTGGCCGGCGCCGCGGATCGAGCACTGGCAGAGATTCCTCCTCAACGAGTGGCAGAAGCGTGACACCGAAGGCCGCATCATTCTGAACACGCTGCAGGAGCAAACACTCTGGACTGGAATTCTCTCGGCAGCCGGTCAAAGCGCGACGTTGCTCGAGAGCCCGCGTCATCGGCTCGCGCAGATGGCCATGGAAGCGCACGAACTGCTGTGCGCCTATGCGCCGGAGTATTTGAAAACGCGCACGCGATCCGGCTGGCAGCGCGATGCCGGCGAATTCAGCGCGTGGCTTGCAGAGTTCGACCGGATCTGCCGCGCAGGGGGTTTTGTTTCTCCGGCACGCCTGCCGCTTCTGCTTAGCGAAATTCTTGCAAATGACTCAGCGCCGCGGCCGCCGATCTTGCTTGCGGGCTTCGATCGCATTCTGCCCGCCCAGCGCAGCCTTTTTGCGGCATGGAGCGCTGACGTGCACGAAGCCGCGGCCGGAGCGGCTGCACCGGCGCCGGATTTTTTTCTGGCTGCTGATCCTGCAGCCGAGCTTGCGGCGTGCGCACTTTGGTGTGGGGATCGACTGCAGCAGAATCCGGAGTCGCGCCTGATGGTGATCGCGCATGACGTGGCGAAACGGCGCGGCGAAATCGAGCGCGCGTTTCTTCGCTACGCGTGCGACACCCATGCGGGAGCCGGCGTTTCGCGGCTCATCGAGTTTTCCCTCGGCGTTCCGCTGGGCCAGATCGCCCTCGTCCGCGCCGCTATGCTTCTGCTCCCTTGGCTCAACGGCCCGCTCGAAGAGCACGAGCTCGATTGGCTTTTTTCTTCGCCGCACGCGGTAGAAAGTGCCAGTGAAACGCGCTCTCTCACAGCGTTTATGCGTGCTCTCCGGCGCAAAGGCTGGCAGCGCACGCGCTGGATGCTCGCAGATTTTCTTCGCCAGGCGCCCGGCGCCGCGCTGCCACTCGCGTGGATGGCGCGGTTGATGCACGCCCAGCGCAAATTGCTGGAAATGACCCGCCGGCAGCTGACGCCGCTGGCGTGGGCGGAGCTGGTGCCAGAGCTTTTGCAGCTCGCCGGCTGGCCAGGCGCGCGGCCGCTTGGCAGTAGCGAGCATCAGGCAGGAAAGCGCTGGCAGCAAGTGTTGGAAAATGCTGCTTCGCTCGGCTTCGACGGACGCCGGATGAGCTGGCGGGAATTTTATCCTTTGCTCGATCGCGCGGTAAACGACACACTCTTCGCGCCGGAGTCGCAGGACGCGCCGATCTTCATCGCGGGCCCCGCCGAGTCTGCTGGACTCGTTGCAGATGGCGTATGGTTTCTTGGCGCAGACGCAGAGAACTGGCCAGCGCGCGGATCGACGCATCCGTTTCTTCCGCTTACTGTGCAACGCGAGGCGCACATGCCGCACTCCACGCCGCAAATCGACTGGGATCTTGCCGCATCCATGACGCGCCGTCTGCTTGCCTCGGGGCCAGAGGTCCACTTTAGTTGCGCACGCCAGTCGGCAGGAGCGGAAGCGCGCGCTTCGCGGCTCGTGACGCAGCTTACGGGCGAACCGCAGCCGCTGCCTGTGGCTTTCACGCCGCCCGCTGCGCTGCCGGCAGAGACTATATTTTTTGCCGACACCAGCCGCGTTCCCTTCCCTGCCGGCCACGCGGCCGGCGGCTCGAGTATTCTCACCGCGCAGTCGCAGTGCGCCTTCAAAGCGTTTGCCACGGCGCGCCTCGGCGCGGAGAAGTGGAACGCTGCGGAGCCCGGGCTCACCGCTGCCGAGCGAGGATTGCTGCTGCACGCGGTGCTGCATTCCATCTGGTCGGGACCACCGGAAGGCATCCGCTCGCACGCACAGCTTTGCGAGATCGCTGATGTCGCGACGTTCGTCGCGGCGCATGTGCGCCGGGCGATGGCCGAGAAGTTGCCGGCTCGCGCGCGGGAAGGCATGCCGCAGCCGTATCTTGTGCTTGAGGCGGAGCGGCTGATGCGGCTGGTCACCGAGTGGATGCAATTCGAGCGGACACGCATTCCCTTCACTGTTTCCGAAACCGAGGTCGCGGCCAGCCCGGCCATCGCGGGACTCACGCTTCGCGTGCGACTCGATCGCGTGGACCTGATGCACGATGGCACTCAATTTGTAATCGACTACAAGACCGGCAACGTTTCACCGAAGGGCTGGGACCCGCCGCGGCCCGACGATGTACAGCTCCCTCTCTATGCGCTTTTTGCGGTGGATCGGCATGCGGGCGAAGTGAATGGGCTCGCATTTGCGAAGATTCGCGCAGGTCAAATGGAGTTTGCCGGGCGGCTCCGCAACGCGCGCGCTACGCTGCTCCCCGATCTTCGCGGAAACACAAACCTGGTGAAGAAGCCGCTCACCGCCGAAGATCTCGGAAGATGGAGGCGGCACATCGAAACGCTCGCAGCGGATTTTCTGGAAGGCTGCGCGGATGTGAATCCGCGAGACTATCCCCGGACATGCGAATGGTGCGGCCTCTACGCGCTTTGCCGCATTGAGGAGTCGAGAGTCGACACGATCGTGGACGAGGATCCAGATGATGTGGATGAATGCGATGAGTGAGATCGCCGCCAAATCCGCGCCGCCTGACGAAGCGCAGCGCGCACGGGCGCTCGATACTGGGTGCTGTGTGCTCGTTCGGGCGCCCGCCGGCTCAGGCAAGACCACGCTGCTTGCGCAGCGCTTTCTCAAGCTGCTCGCGGTGGTTGAAGAGCCGAGCCAGGTGGTTGCCATTACTTTTACCAAGGCAGCAGCCGCCGAGATGCGCAACCGAATTCTTGACGAATTGAGCAGCGGCGAGCCCAGCCCGCTTGCGCAGCGCGTGCTGGACCGCTCGCAAGCGCTCGGTTGGAATCTGCTGGATTTACCGGCGCAACTGCGCATCGCGACGATCGATTCCTTCTGCCGCGATTTGGCGCTCCAGCAGCCGCTGCTCTCGCGATTGGGCGGCAGCCTCGAGATCGCCGAGCAACCGACGGAGCTTTACCAGCGCGCAGCGCGGCAGACGCTTGAGAAAATTGGCGACGGGAACGTCACGCTTCGCGAAGCCGCAGAGACGCTGCTTTTGTGGCGCGACAACCATTGGCGGGAGATGGAAAACTTGCTGGTGGAGATGCTGTGTGAGCGCGACCGCTGGATGCAGAACTTTCTGCTCTCCAACGAGCAGGATTGGGAGACTCTTCGCCGCCGGCTGGAAGGCGCACTGGCGCGTATGCTTTCCGAAGCGCACTACACCGACGAGGAGTGGGTGGTCGTTCAGGCCTGTTTCGAATTGCTGCGCCTGGCTGCTGCCGAACTCCAGGTTGTTTTTGCAGAAGCCGGCGTTGTTGATTTTACGGAGATCGCGCAGCTCGCACTGCACGTGCTCAGGGGCCCGGATGGATTGCCAAGCGATGCCGGTCTAGCGGTCGCCGACGGCATCCACCATTTACTGGTTGACGAATTTCAGGACACCAGCCGCCGCCAGCACCAGTTGCTCGCGAACCTCATCGCGGCATGGCCGCAGAGGCCGGGGCGCACGTGCTTCGTCGTCGGCGATCCCATGCAGTCCATCTATTTTTTCCGCGATGCCGATGCCGAGCTCTTCCCGCGCGTGGAGCGCATCGGCCTGGAAATTCCCAATGACGATCCGCTTCTGTTTGAAATGGTGCAGCTGGCCGCAAACTTCCGCACCGCGCCGCGTCTCGTTGATCGAATCAACGAGATATTTGCGGAAATCTTTGCCGTCGATGATGGGAGCGGAGTGACGTTCGCACGATCGCTGGCAGTGCGCGAGAGCGCGGCGATTTTCCAGCCGGGCCATGATTGCCGCATGCAGCTACATCTTGAATTTGTGCCACAGAAGCGGCGTGGCTCCGGGGAAAACGGCTTGACCAATGCGGAGCGCGCGGCAGCGCAGCAAAGGCAGATCGATGAAATTGTCGAGCTCGTGCGCAGGCACAAGGAGAGGATCGACGCGGCGCACGAGGCAAAGCAAAAATACCGGTTCGCAGTTCTGGGCAGAACGCGCAATGTGCTCGCGCCGATCGCGCTGGCGCTGCGTGACGCTGGAATTCCTTTCCGCGCTGTCGAGCTGGAACAACTGAAGCAGCGGCAAGAGATTATCGACGCGCTCGCACTCGCTCGTTCGCTCATGAATCCGCAGGATCGCGCGGCGTGGCTCGGAGTGCTCCGCGCGCCGTGGTGTGGGTTTTCGCTCGCCGATCTGCATACGCTGGCGAGTGCAGACGAAGCAGTGCTGCTAGCGCGGCCGGTGCGCGAGTTGCTTGCCGAACGGCTGCACCTGCTGAGCGCGGAGGGCCAGGCGGGGGGCCGGCGCGTGCTACGGGCGCTTGAATTTGCCGGGCAACTGCGGCAAGCGCAGCCGGCGCTTTCTGTGGGCACGTGGCTGGAGCAGGTCTGGTTGCGCCTGGGTGGTGCTGCGTGCGTGGAAGCAACGGCGCGCACGAATCTCGACCTGCTTTGGAGCGCGCTGGATGCACTGCCCGATGGTGAACCCGATCTCGTGGGTCCAGCGCTTGACGCCGCGCTGGAGAAACTCGCAGCACAGCCCGATCCCGCGGTCGATAGCGAATGCGGCGTGCAACTGATGACGATTCACAAATCAAAGGGGCTCGAATTCGAAGTTGTGATTATTCCCGAACTGCAGGCATGCTCAGGACGTGGAAAAATCCGGCTTCTTTCGTGGTTGGAGCGAGGAATTCGTCCGGACGACCAGGATGAAGAAGTGGAAGAGATCACGGAGTTCCTGATCGCGCCGCTGCAGTCAAAGGGCGCAGACCGCGGCGAAGCGAAGAGGTGGGTGGATGCGGTGCGCCGGGAACGGGAAAGCCAGGAGATGCGGCGGCTGCTCTACGTTGCGGCAACGCGTGCGCGCGAAGAGCTGCATTTTTTTGCGCGGCCCGAGTACAAGATGGCGAAGGATGACTCATGGGAAGTCGCAGCTCCCAAAGGCAGCCTGCTGGAAACGGCGTGGCCCGCACTCGAAGGCGAGATCCTCGATCGGTTCGCGGGGTGGAATGCGCCAGTGAGCGCTGAGATTGAAGAGCTCGCAGCTGCCGCAGAAGATCAATCGCTTGTCGCGGCCGATCAAGCAAAGCCGGCGATGCTGCGCCGGTTGCCTGCGGATTTCGCGATCCTTGGCGGCGTGGAACTTCCAGCATCGAATCCTTTGCCAGTTGCAGGAATGAGCGATCTCTACGAGCGGCATGAAGGCGGACTGGCTTCCCGCGCCCTGGGCAATGCTGTGCATGGACTGCTGCTGCATCTCGCGAATCGAATCGGCGAGCAGTCCGCAGAAGAAGCGATGGCCGCGCTGCCCTTTTCGCGAGCGCGCGTGGTGAGCCAGGTTCGGGCCATCGGCATTGACCCGCGGCAGGCGAATCAAATCGCGGACGAAGCGATCGCAATTGCGCGCAAGACTGCAATCGATCCGATTGGCCGATGGATTCTGTCGCCGCACGCGGCCGCGGCGAGCGAGGTGCGATGGGCAGGGGTTGTCGATGGTGTGGTGCGCACGGTGCAGATCGACCGCGTCTTCCGCGCAGGAGCTGCGCCGTTGGCGGACATGCAGGGCGATGCCGAAGCCACATGGTGGATCATCGACTACAAAACAGCGCGGGCTGAGGTTGCCGATTCTGCTATCGCACTGCCGGAGCTGCGACGCATCTTTGCGCCGCAGGTGGAAGCGTACACGCGCGTGCTGCGCAATCTTCAAGGTACAGGCGCCGCGATCTACGCCGGCCTCTATTATCCTCGCGTGGGACTCTTCGACTGGTGGAGGACTTAGCTCGATCTATGTTTTGCAAAGCTGCTCGGCGAACACATCGCGATGGGCCATCATCAGCCGCTCGGCATTTTGCAGCAGCACAGCATACGCCGCAACCGCTGCCGCGGCGAGCGGGCCAAAGATCCATGCCGCGAGCCAGGGCTGGTGCATACGATGGCAGAGGAGCAGCACGGGAATCTGCAACAGCAGGCTGCCGAAGAGGACGAAGAGGATCAACAAGCCGCTGGTGCGATTGGTGGGAATTCCGCGCCGCTGCTGGCCGTAGCCGGGCGTGAATCTGCGCGGCGCCTGAATCGATCGCAGCGTTCCCAGCGCGAGATTTGTACCAATCACGAAAACAACCCACAAAAGAGTCGAGATCTGCGTGGAGGCCTGGATGGGGATGCGCTTGAGCACGGTAACGAGGGCCCAGGCGAGGCTGGCCTCCGTCGAAATCAGAATGAGCCCGGCGATGTTCTTTGCCAGAATCACATCGCGCATGCGCACGGGAGCGAGCAGATAAATTTGAACGCCGAGCCCGTCGGCGCCGAAAACATTGTAAAGATTCGCCAGCACGCCGATCATCACGTAGGCGAGGGCTCCCGGGAGGAACAGCGTGGGATGCAGCGAGAAGATGCCCCGGTTGAGAATCACGACGAAGAACAGCGGTGTAGCGAGACCAATGAGCTGCGCGGTATTGCCGCGAAAGGTGAGCCACTCCTTGCGCAGGCATGCGGCGATGACCGGTGGATATGCGCCGCCGCCGAATTCACTTTGCATTGCCGGCGAGGGAGCCGGCCTTGTTGCAGCGGTCCTTCGCCGCGCGGATTGCGCGCGGCGCGCGATGCCATCGCCCAGGTACTCGCCAAGAAATTGTTTGCGCAGGCGAATGGCGAAGACGCCTGCAAAGAGAGCGGTGCTCGCCAGCAACAGAAGAAACTGTGCCGACGCCACAGCAAAGTGCGACGAACGCAAGATTGCGCTGGCGGCGAAGCCCGGCGGCAGCCAACGCAGATACGATGCTGAACTCTGAAGGAACGCGACGAGCCAGCCACCGCTTGCCGCATGGTGCTGCGGGTAGCGCTGGAAGTTGAGCAATTGAAAACTTACGACGAAGAGCGCCATTAAGACGCTGAAAATCTCGCGGAAGCGCCGATTGGCGAGCCAGCGCTCCATCCACGCGCCGATCATGCGCGTGAGAAAAACATTCATGATCCCGTAGACGGCGAGCACGATCACGGCGGGAAGTACGAGTGCGGGACGCGCGATGCCAATGCCGATGGCCGCGGCCAGTACCGCAAGGCAGCCGACAATCGTGCTGGGCGCCATGAAGCCGATGAGCGTGCGCGCGACGAAGTAGCGGCCGAAGCGCAACGGGTAACGCGTGAGCGCCGACGGGTCAAAGCTCGATACGGTGGCTGCAATGCTGAGCCCGTTGATGCTGACGAATTGCCACATCAGCGAGATGCCGGCAAGCAATGTCTGCAGGCGCTGCGGATGATGGTGCGCGATCGCGATCCAGGCCAAAAACCCACTGCCGCCGACGGGCCCGATGACCATGAGCGCGAGAAACGGCCAGACGATGAGGCGCAACAGGATGACGAGAACGATACTCACGGCCTGGCGAGCGGTAGACGAACGGCGGCGGAACATGCCATTGACGAAGATGCGCCAGCGGAGCCAGGCGACCGCCATCAATTGCACGCGCGCGGGGATTGGCGGCAGCGAAAGCGGATCGGGCCCGCGGTTCAGCTCAGCCACGAGAGCTCCTTTTCCGGTGGCGCGGCAGCCGGACTTCCCTCGCGATCGATGCCGACAATCTCGAGGAAGATCTCCTCGAGACTGCGCCTGCGCTCTTCCTGCGGCGCGGATTCCGCTCCCGATTGGCCGATGCGCGCACGACCGGCGCGCAGTTCCTCAAGCGAACCCTGCGCGACGAGGTGGCCGCGATGAATGATCGCGATGTGCGTGCAGAGCCGCTCGACGATCTCCAGCACGTGAGAAGTGAGAAAGATGGTTGCGCCGCGCGCGATCATGCGCTGCAGCATCGATTTCAACGTTCCCGCCGCGACAGCATCCACGCCTTCAAACGGCTCGTCGAGAAACAGCAATCGCGGGCCGTGGATGACGGCGGCGGCGAGGGCCAGCTTCTTCTGCATGCCGTGAGAGAAATCCGCGATCAGCTTTTTGTCTTCGCCAGCGAGCTGCATGAACTCGAGCAGTTCGTCGGTGCGCTGCTGCGCGGTTCCGCGATCGAGCCCGTACATGCGGCCGACGAAACGCAGAAATTCATCGGCGGTGAGCCGGCCAAAGAGCGCCATCCCTTCCGGCACCACGCCGATCTGCCGCTTGATCTCGGCCGAGTGCGCGGCGAAGTCCACGCCGAGAATGCGAACGCTTCCCGATGTAGGCGCAAGCAGGCCGGTGAGCATTTTGATGGTAGTGGACTTGCCCGCGCCATTGGGACCGAGAAAGCCAAAAAACTGTCCGGCATCGACGCGCAGATGCACGTCGTCCACCGCGATGAAGTCGCCAAATCGCCGGGTGAGCGCGATGGTTTCAATGGCAGGCGTCGTCATGACTCTCGCTAGAGTTCACGATACATGGTGCAGCGGCACGAGCCCGAATGAAAACTGCGCGCCGCGACATCACCGCAGAATTGAAATCGCGTCTAGTTGTTGAATTGCGTCCGAATTTCCACCGGAATGAGTAACACGAAAGATTCCTCGGCGGCGATTCACTCAACAGCGATACATTGCATCCTTTAAAATGGAGAGGACGGCCGCTCGTTGGCCCTAACCCCCAAGGAGGAACTTTCCATGGCAGAGACCGTCAAGAAAGCGAAAGCAAGTAAACCTAAAGCAACCAGCAAACCTAAAGCAGCCGCAAAACCGAACGGAAAGGCTGCAACGAACGGGTCAGCCTTGCACGTAACGGCGATGAAGCTTTCACACGACCAGATTGCGCAGCTTGCGCACCGGTACTGGGCCGAGCGCGGCCACCAGCACGGCCGTCACGAAGAGGATTGGTTCCGTGCAGAGCAAGCGCTTCGTCAAAAGGCGTCCTGAACGGACGCCTTCACTCTTTTTGCTGCTGCAGCGCATTGTGGAAGCCGACAGCGCTACTGCAGACTGGCCATCAGGCTTTCGAGCGCCTGCTTCGGCGGCCGGGTGACGGATTCTGGAAGTGTCGCCAGCGGCTCATCCACCATATTCAGCATGTCCACAAAGGTTGGCTTCTTGGTGTCAATGTAGAAGATGCCGGTGAGAATCTCGCCTTTCTCCTGCGACTCCATCAGCGTGTGTACCGCCTTTGACTTGTTGGTAGGGTCATAATCTTCAAGCAGCTTGCGCAGGCGCAGGTTCGATCCGTCGTGCATCTGCACATCGAAGACCTGGCCGGAATCGTAATCGACTTCGATCTCCTCGAAGCTGGGTACAAAGCCGATTTCGTTGATTGCCTCGTCGTGCTCCTGAAGAAACTTGTAGCTCTTGGTCGAGCCCTCATGGTCGTTGAAGGTCACGCACGGGCTGATCACATCGAGCATCACCGTTCCCTGGTGCGCGATGGCCGCCTTGAGCATAGCCAGCAGCTGCTTCTTGTCGCCCGAGAATGACCGGCCGACGAACGTTGCGCCGAGCTGGATGGCGAGCGCGCAGGTATCGACGGGCGGCAGCTCGTTGATGACGCCGGTTTTCAGCTTAGAGCCAATGTCGGCAGTTGCCGAAAACTGACCCTTGGTCAATCCGTACACGCCGTTGTCTTCAATGATGTAAATCATCGGCAGATTGCGGCGCAGCAGGTGCACGAACTGGCCCATGCCGATGGAAGCGGTGTCGCCGTCGCCTGAGACGCCGAGCACTTTCATGGTGCTGTTGGCCAACACGGCGCCGGTGGTCACGCTGGGCATGCGGCCGTGAACGCTGTTAAAGCTGTGCGAGCGGCTCATGAAGTAGGCGGGGCTCTTGGACGAGCAGCCGATGCCGCTCATCTTCATCACGCGCTCGGGCTGCACGCCCATCTCAAACATTGCGTCGATGATGCGCTCGGAGATCGCGTTATGGCCGCAGCCGGCGCAGAGCGTCGTCTTGCCGCCACGATAATCGATCACGGGAAGGCCGATGTGATTTACTTTCGGGCCGGGGGTTGAAGTTGCCATTTAGTTAAGGCCCTCCTTGGTTGCAAACTCGTCAGTAACGGTGCGCGCGTCCATCGGCAGTCCGTTGTAGTGCAGAATGCTGCGCAACTTCACGACTTGCTCGGCCGGCAGATCGAGTTTAAGCAGGCTGGCCAGCTGCGCATCGCGGTCCTGTTCTACTACGTAGACGCGGTCGTGGTTCGCGACAAAGTCGTGAATCTCGTGCGCAAAGGGATAAGCGCGGATCCGCATGTAGTCCACGGTCCGCTTGTGTTCCTTTTCAATTTGGTCGAGGCTCTCGCGCAGCGCGAAGTCCGTAGAGCCATAGGCAAGAAAACCAATCCTTGATTTGCCGTTGCGCACGACCAAGGGCGCGGGAACAAGCTTGCGCGCATTCTCGAACTTGCGGGCGAGCCGGTCCATTACCACCAGATATTCGTCGGGCCGCTCGGTGTAACCGGCGGCATCGTTGTGGCCCGAGCCGCGTGTGAAGTACGCCGCCTTGGGATGATTGGTCCCCGGCAGCGTGCGCCAGCCAATGGCGTCGCCATCCACATCGCGATAGCGAGCGAACCCGCCGAGCCGCTCGAGATCGGCAGCAGTGAGCACCTTGCCGCGGTCCAGCGGTTTTTCCGGATAGGTAAAGGGCTCGGACATCCAGTTGTTCATGCCGAGGTCGAGATCGGTGAGCACGAAGACCGGCGTCTGCAAACGCTCCGCAAGGTCAAAAGCCTGGCCGCCAAACTCAAAGCACTCCTTCACACTGCCCGGCAACAAAACGACGTGCTTGGTGTCGCCGTGCGAAAGAAATGCAGTCGAGAGGAGGTCGGCCTGCGAAGTGCGCGTGGGCATGCCGGTGGAAGGGCCGGTACGCTGCACGTCGAAGATCACGCCAGGAATTTCCGCATAGTAGCCGAGACCGGAGAACTCCGCCATCAGCGAGATGCCGGGACCCGAGGTCGAAGTCATGGAGCGAGCGCCAGCCCAACCGGCGCCGAGCACCATGCCGATCGCAGCGAGCTCGTCTTCCGCCTGAACGACGGCGAAGGACGCCTTGCCATCCGGGCCGACGCGATATTTCTTGAGCAGATCGGTGGTGGCCTCAACGAGCGATGTAGACGGCGTGATGGGATACCAGGCGACCACCGTGACGCCGGCGAAGACCGCGCCCATGCCGCAGGCGGCGTTGCCGTCAATGATGATCTTGCCCGCGGTCTGATTCATCGGCTCGAGGAAGAACGGATCCTGCTTGGTGAACGTCGCTTGCGCGTAATCGAAGCCCGCCTTTACGGCGCCGAAGTTGAGGTCGAAGACTCTCTGCTTTTTGGCGAACTGCTTGCGCAGACCGGCTTCCACAACGTTCAGATCGATCTGCAGCAGCTGCGCGACAGCGCCGACGTAGACCATGTTCTTGACCAGCTTGCGCAGCTTGGCCTCAGAGCAGATGGCGTTGGTGATCTTATCGAAGGGCACCGGATAGCAGACCACATCGCTGCGGTATTGCTTGAGGTTCAGGTTCTCCTCGTAGATGGCGACAGCGCCTGGCAGCAGCGACATGAAGTCTTCACGCGCGGTCTCGGGATTCAACGCAACCAGCACATCCACTTCGCGCTTGCGCGCAACGTAGCCGTCTTTGCTGGCGCGGATCGTGAACCACGTGGGCAATCCGGCGATGTTCGAGGGGAACAGGTTCTTTCCGCTGACGGGAACTCCCATTCCGAAGATGCTCTTGAGCAGCACGCTGTTGGCGGATTGCGAGCCCGATCCGTTCACCGTGGCTACAATGATGCTGAAGTCATTGACGACGCGCGGGCGCGCGTTATTTGAGCCCTGTTCTTGCCCCAGGGCCAGGTTTCCTATCGCCATTTGGCGGGAGTCCCTTCCGATAAAATCTAGGGGCGCCGGCTGGATGCGCCCGATACACGATTATAGTCACTTTGAATCCTTCCTGTCTCACCTTGCAGACCATCGATAACCCCCTTTGGAACCAGCAGATGCACACAAAGTTGCAAAATGGCGCCTGGCGAAAAAATGTTGCGGGAAAGCGGCTGGCCGCTTGACGCGGCGAGCGATTCCTTTGGAGCCCGAAAAAATCCAGCAAGCGAAAGCCACCGCTGCCCAAGCCGCAAAACGCGTTCGCGGCGCAATGCAGTAGGCGACAGGCTAGGCACGTACTGTTGCGAGCTGCCGCAGCGAATCGCGGCGCCAGCGTGCGAGAACGGCCAGCGCAATCACGACCAGCGCCAGCGTGAGCCCGATCCAGAGACCGTAGATTCCCCACTTGAGGGCGAAGCAAAGAAAAAACCCGAGCGGCAGGCCGAGAACCCAGTAGCCGACGAGGTTGGCGAGCATGGGCGCACGCGTTTCCCCTAGCCCGCGTAGCGCACCGGTGGAAACGATCTGGATTCCGTCGAAGATCTGGAACGCGGCCACGATGATGAGCAGCGCGGGGCCGAGCGCGAGAATGCGCGGATCGTGCGTGTAAAGCTCGATCAGCGGGCGCGGCCACAACACAAACGCAGCGGCGGCCAGGAGCATGAAGCTGGTTCCCAGGCCGAGCGCGAGCCAACCGGCGCGGCGCGCGCGTGCCGCATCCCCCGCGCCGATGGCGTGGCCCACGCTTACCGCCGCAGCAGCGGAGATGCCGAGCGGCACCATATAAGTAATGCTTGCATAGTTGAGCACGATCTGGTGCGTAGCGAGCGCAACCGGCGTGAGATAGCCAGCGGAAAACGTCGCGAGATTCCACGCTCCGACTTCCGTGAGAATTTGTCCGGCGGAGGGCGCACCCAGCCTGAACAATTCCTTGAGCCGCGCAGCTTGCGGGCCGGCCCAGTGGCGAAACAGCGGATGGCCGCGCTTGCGTTCATAGCGCCATGCGAAGCCCATCAACGCGATGGCCATGGAGATGCGCGCTGCAACGGTGGAGAGCGCGGAGCCGTTGACGCCGAGCGCTGGAAAGCCCAGCTTGCCGTAGATGAGCACCCAATTGAGAAACCAGTTGACGAGATTCGCGAGCACATACGTCGCGGTGATGACGCGCACTTGGCCTACGCCCTGCAGATAGCGGCGCACCGCGCCATAGAGTAAGAGCGGCAGCGTTCCCCACAGCAGACGCCGCAGATAACCGGACGCGGGCACGGCGACTTCTGGGGTGATGCCGAAGCGCGAAAAGAAAATGCTGGCGGCGCCAATGGCAAGCATAAGCGGAACGGCCGCGACGACGGCGAGATAAACGCCCTGCGCGAGCCAGCGATGGCATTCATCGTGATCGCCGCGGCCGTGTGCTTGCGCAACCAGCGTGTCGAGGCCGAGTACGAGGCCCACGCCGAAGAGCGAAGGCGTGTAGCAGACGGCGTTGCCCAGCGCGACCGCGCCGATAGCCGCGGGACCGAGACTGCCGACCATAATCGTGTCGACCACGCCCTGCGCCATCCAGCCGAGTTCGCTGAGCGCGACGGGAACGGCGAGCGCGACCATGGCGCGCAGCTCGCGCTGCCAGTTGGAGCGGCCCTCGTTCCCCATCTCTCGGTTCATCATTCCAATTTAGAGCAGAATTCGAGCAACAGTGCCCAATCTTTAGGTTGTGCGGGGTGGCTTTTTCCTGATAAAAAAGCCACTTAACGGGCGTGCTCGTATCTCGACCGGCCGTCGGCTCGGCTCAGCGAGATTCAGTGCCCTAGGGCAAGATTCAGCGTAGCTCGGCGAGGTATTGCTCGTCGCTCACATGCTCCAGCCAGTCGACGACTTTTCCATCGAGATTTTCCTGGATCGCGATATGAGTGACGGCGGTAGTTGGCGCCGCACCATGCCAGTGTTTTTCGCCGGGAGCGAACCACACCACGTCGCCGGGGCGAATCTCTTCGATCGACCCGCCCCAGTGCTGCGCGCGCCCGCAGCCGGAGGTGACAATGAGCGTCTGGCCGAGCGGATGCGTGTGCCACGCTGTGCGCGCGCCGGGCTCGAATGTAACGTGCGCGCCCACCGCGCGCGCCGCGCCGACCGGGTCGAAGAGCGGGTCAATCCGCACCGAGCCGGTGAACCAATCTGCCGGCCCCTTGCCCGAAGATCGCGAACCGCACCGCTTGATTTCCACCAGAGTCTCCTAGCTGACCTTCATTTGCCCCTTGAGTTGTGCCTTGCCGCGTGACGGTCCGCGCCACCAGGTACGGCGCGGACCGGACGAGATTCTCTTCAATACTAAAGGGATAGCGCTTCAGGCGGATTTGAGCGATGCCATGTCGATCGAGAAGCGATATTTCACGTCGGACTTAAGCAGCCGCTCGTAGGCTTCATTCACTTTCTGGATCGGAATCACTTCGACGTCGGCGGTAATGTTGTGATCGCCGCAGAAATCGAGCATCTCCTGCGTCTCGGGAAGGCCGCCGATCGGCGAGCCGGAGAGGCTTTTGCGGCCGAAGAGCAATCCGAAGGCGGAGACGGGAAGCGGCTTATCCGGCGCGCCAACCAGCGTGATGTTGCCGTCGCGGCGCAGCAGCTGAATGTAGGCGTTGATGTCGTGCTCGGCGGAAACGGCGTCGAGGATAAAGTCGAAGCTGCCGGCGTGCTTCTGCATTTCATCGGAGTGGCGCGAAACCACAACTTCGTCGGCGCCGAGCCGGAGAGCGTCGTCTTTCTTGCTGGCCGAAGTGGTAAACGCGACCGTATGCGCGCCGAACGCATGCGCAAACTTGACACCCATGTGGCCCAGGCCGCCGAGGCCGACGACTCCAACCTTCTTGCCCCTGGTCACGCCCCAGTGGCGCATCGGCGAGTACGTGGTGATGCCGGCGCAGAGCAGCGGCGCGGCTCCGGCGAGATCGAGATTGTCCGGGACGCGCAGCACGAAGCGCTCATCGACGACGATGCTGTCGGAGTAGCCGCCGTAGGTTACGCCGCCGGTGTGCTTGTCAGGAAAATTGTAGGTGAGCGTGATGTTGGGGCAGAACTGCTCGAGTCCCGCCTGGCACTCCGGGCAGGTGCGGTCGGAATCGACCAGGCAGCCCACGGCGGCCAGGTCACCCACCTTCAATTTTCTTACGGCCGAGCCAACTTTGGTCACCCGTCCGATGATCTCGTGGCCGGGCACGCAGGGATACACGGTGGGCATAACGCCGCTCCACTCATTGCGCACCTGGTGCAGATCGGAGTGACAGATGCCACAGAAAAGAATTTCGATTTGAATGTCGGAATCAGTTGGATCGCGCCGCGCGATCGTGGTGGAGGCGAGCGGCGATGAAGCACTGGCGGCGGAGTAGGCTTTGGCGTTATACATAGACCCACCTTAGATGCGGCGACCCAAGAGCAGTATGCAAAAGGTGTGAAAAGCGCGTGGGCAGGCTCCGGAATGGAAGCCTTCTGCCATTCAAGCGGAGGGCGAATGCTGGGGTTTCACCATTCCCTATTGACGATTCCCAGTTCCCTGCCTCACCCCACTGCCGGCCGCAGCTCCGACTGCTTCGTGGTGATGGTGATCTTCACTGGGGCGATGTCGTTGTTGCGCGTCTTGGTGCTGGCTTCGATCTCGATCTTGCCCGCGGTCTTTGTCGATTGAATGATCGCTTGCGCGAGGCCGTTGAAGAGCGAGCGCTTCGGTTCCTTGTCGCTCTCCTGGCAGTTAGGGTCGCCATTGCCAACGCCAATAAGCGCACCCTCGCCGGTGATTTTGAAATTGATGAGCTGCGAAGCGGTGGGGACAGCACGGCCGGCGCTATCGAGTGCTTCCACCTTGAGCATCGAAACATCTTCGCCATCGGCGTTGATCTCGGTGCGGTCGGCGGAGAGGCGCAGTGTAACGGCGGGACCGGTCGTTTCGCGCTTCTCGGTCAAGGCCAGCTTTCCGTCCTTCCAGCCTCGCGCCTCAATTGTTCCGGGCTCGTAGCGCACCTTCCACTCCACGTGGCGCAGGTGCGGCACTTTCTGCCGGCCTTCGCTCTTGCCGTTCACGAGCAGCTCGACCTCGTCGACATTGGAGAAGACCCACACCGGAATCTCCTCGCCTTCGCGGCCCTCCCAGTCCCAATGCGGAAAGAGATGCAGCGAGGGCTGTTTGCCCCACCACGCCCGGTAGTAGAAAAAATCGTCCTTGGGAAATCCACACATATCGATGATGCCGAACTGCGAGTTGATCGACGGCCAGCCGTAGGGCGTGGGCTCCCCGCGATAATCGAAGCCGGTCCAGGCGAAACCACCGGCCTCCCACTCGCGCGTGCCGTAGAAGCTCCACCAGCCTTCGGCGGTCTCGCCCCAGCCGGGCTCGTTGGTGTCATAAGCGGAGACGGTATTGCGCAGCGGATCAGTCTGGTAAACGCCGCGCGTCGCAATCGTCGAAGCCGTCTCTGATCCGTAGACGGCGATCGCCGGGTGCTTCTGGTGAAATCCGTCAGGAAACTTCAGGTTGTAATTGAACCCGATGATGTCGAATGCATTCGACACACCCTTTGAGTTGTCGCCATTCACTGCGGCGGAAACCACGCGCGTGGGATCCAGCTCATGGCAGCGGCGCACCATGCTGGCGGCAATCTTTGCGCCCTGCTCGGCGGCAGTGTTTTGCAGCTGCCACTCCTCGTTGCCGACCGACCAGAGAATGATGCACGGCGAGTTGCGATAGCGCTTGATCATTGCCTCGAGCTGTGCGAGGCCTTCGGGGTTCGAGCTCATCTGGCGCGTCTCGCACATCATCATCACGCCCATGCGCTCGCAGCCCTGCACCCACTCCGGCGTGGGCATGTTGTGCGAGGTGCGCACGGCATTGCAGCCCATCTCCTTGAGCACGCCGAGGCGGTAGTACTGCAGCCGGTCGGGCAGCGCGGCGCCAACGCCCGCGTGGTCATGATGATTGCAGGTGCCTTGAATCTTGACGGGCTCGTTGTTGAGAAAGAATCCGTGCTCGGCGTCGAAGCGCGCCGTGCGCACCCCGAAAGTGACGCGCTCTGCGTCACGCGGCTTTGCGTTGGATGACAGCGTGACGACGGCGGTGTAAAGATTGGGCGCATCAACGGACCAGAGAGCCGGATGCGGAAGATTCGCATTGGCATTGAACGCGGCGATGCCATCGACGGCAATCTGCTGCGCGGGCGCTTCTGCGGTGGCGACCACCTTGCCCGCGGCGTCGAGAATCTGCCACGAAACGGACGCGGATTCGGGATTCTTGCCCTGGTTGCGCACCTGGGTGGCGAGGATCAGTTGCGCCGAGCTTCCTGTAATCTCGGAGGTGCGCACGTAGCTATCCCATTGGCCGAAGTGGAGCGCATCGGTCTTGGTGAGCCACACGTGGCGATAGATTCCGGCGCCCTCGTAAAACCATCCATCGCCGAAGCTCGCGTCCACGCGCGCGACGATGCAGTTTTTTCCGCTGACGGCGAGAAAGTCAGTGATATCGAAGCGAAACGGCGCGTAGCCGTTGTCATTGCGGCCGATGAAGCAGCCGTTCACAAACACCAGCACGTCGCGGAATGCGCCATCGAATTCGACGGCGATGCGCCGCCCCGCGTCGGAAGCAGGAACCTCGAACTCGCGGCGGTACCAGCCCACGCTCGTTGCCGGATAGCGGCGGCCGAGCGGCTTGTAGCCGTGCGATTTCAACTCTTCGTCCCAAACGAACGGCAGCTCTACAGCCCAGTCGTGCGGCAGGTTCTGCTTCCGCCATTTGGAGTCGTCATAGCCCACCTTGGCGAAACCGAAGTCGCCGGTTTTCGCGAAATCGCCCTGGTTGTTGCCGAAGCCGAGATCCTTCGAAGGGTCAGTGCCGTTGCCGAACTGAAACTTCCATCCGAAATCGAAGAGCAACTGCTCGCGCGGCGCCAGCGCAGTCACGTCTGGCGGGGCAGCGAGCGCAGCGGCGGCGCGCGCCCATGCCGACCGGGAGACAACCGAAGAAGCGGAGAGCGCGAGGCCCGACGAAAGTACGGCGCGGCGGGAAATTTTCGACATGGAAAAACCTCTTTCAGGAAATTCGTGATGGGATCGTGGCTCAGAGCGCGATGCATTCCGCGTTTCGCGGGGCTAATGATTGCGCGATTGGCGGGGCGATTTTCGCGATTCGCGAACGGCGAGTCACGAATAACGAGGCGCTTAACAAGAAGGCACTATAAATGAGGGGCCGCTGGGCTGTATACGGTTCCAAGGTGCGCCCGTTCCGGAATTCGGGCGCGTGGCGCGCGCTGCGCCAGCAGCATTCCGTGAAGCGTGAAGATGGTAAACTCGAACAGTCAAACCGCCTTCCGGAGAGATGGCCGAGTGGCTGAAGGCGCACGCTTGGAAAGCGTGTTTAGGGGAAACTCTAACGTGGGTTCGAATCCCACTCTCTCCGCCATTGAGTCTTTAAAAACAGCGATTTAGATACAGATTTCGAACTTTTCCTTATTTTTCCGGCCAAACTCGCAGCTATTCGTTCCTTGAAAGGGACCGCAGAGAATTCTCGGCCTGAGCCTGTGGCCGCGAACTGCGATTGTTCCTCTGTTCGGAAATTTCGCAGTCCCTTTTCCTGCTGCTCCAAGATAGAGCCTGAAGAAGCGCGCGGGACGTTTTCGTCATTCGCTGAGAGAACTGGCGCCGCAGCTCCGGAAATGTCCATCAGGGATTTATTACGGAGCTCTTAGCAACGAAACAGAGCAGCGCTTCGCAATTCGGATGGCGGCGACTAATGGTTTGGCGGGCTCGGTCATGTAAGGCGAACCAGATACTCGCAATGAGCAAAGATCCCGCGTGCGTCGGAACAACTTCGGCGACCTCATCGGCCGCGTGCTCACATCGCTCCATTCTGCCATGTGCTTCGCTCGCACAATCGGATGTTTCTTGGCAACTTCCGAACCGGCATCTGTCCTTCCACGCAAACAGATTCCAGGGTGCAGTCCTGGGCAGAAGGCACGCGTACTGCGGAGACTTTCGGTAAGTTGATCCGGGCGAAGCAATGCCCGTAACCTTAAAGAAGCCCATAAATCTTCAAACGAAATCATCGCCGCGCGATGAATATGATGTTGCGCAACTGAATAGTCGGGCGCAATTGAGCGATCAAGGAGTCGAACCGCAGATGGTGAAGTGAAACCGCTCGGCTCTGCGGCAACCGGACTCTCAGCTCGCTTGGGTTGCCTTGGCCTTTGTCATTGCCATCAGATCACTGATCGGTATGTCTTCGTCGAGGTGCCAGATAGCGCGACGGAGCCGCTTCTGAGCCGAAGGAGAAAGGATATCTTCAGCCAGCGCCGAAAACTTCTCTTCGATTTCCGTGTCCGTGAGCGGATTACGCGGGTCTCCCTTGGGATAGTCCAGCTCGCGGGTTAGCACTTCGCCATCGGTCGTCGTAATCTTGACGATGGTTCGCTGCAGCGCGGGAAACGCCTTGTCCACCTCAGGGTCGCCGACAAGCTCCACTTTCTTCAATTGTGCGCGGAGACGGGTGTCCATGATCTTCTCCAGAGTAAAACTCATCGGCGTCACCTGTCGGTCCACGATTGCCGCAGCAATCACATAAGGAAGCGAGTGATCCGCAGTTTCCCGGGTGCGCGGATCATATTTGCTCGGATCGGAAAGAATGTCGGCGGCTCGCGTCAGCGTGTGGATCTGCACTTTGACGATCTGTTCCGGCTTCAGATCGTTCCCCTTCACCAGATCCAGAGTGGCTGAGATTGGAGCGTGGGTCAGCGCCTCCGTCGGGAAGCCTTTCATGCCGCATTGAAGAATGCGCCACGAATCCCCCAATCCATCGGTCAGAATGTTTAGTTTCCACTCAGGCCCCATGCAGTGCAACAGTCCTTCTTTGCCTTCGATCAGGTGTCCCGGACCGGTATAACCTTTCTCGGCAAGCAGCGCTGCCAACACCCCGCTCTGAGTTGACATTGGATCCGCAGTATTCTTCACCATTGTCAATTCTCCCGCGGAAACAGAACCCAAAGTGACGCGTCCTACGGCCGAGATGCCGATCGCATTTTGTATCTGCTGCCAACCCAGGCGCAGCATGCGCCCCGCCACAATGGGCGACACGAAGGCCGTCAAGGTTGCATGATGCCACCCGCGTTCTTCAATTCCTGGAAATGCGGCTTCACAGAAACGCATTTCCAACTCGTAGGCGAGGATGATCCCGACGATCAGCTCGCGAGTGCCACTGCCCTTCCGCTCGCCGGCCGCGATTGCGGCGGGAATCAGATCTGAAGGATGGGAGGGATCTTGCTTCCAATAAATATCGTTGTAATCCATGCAGCGGATCAGAAGGGCGTTTGCCAGGGACGCAGAAACAGGATCCATCCGCTTGCCCGTTCCAATTACTGTGGCCGGCCCCTTTCCGGCGATCTCGTCGATGGTTGAAAGTGCGATCGCCATATCGTGCTGCCGCGTTCCACCCAGCGCGCAGCCGACCGAATCCAGGAGAAAACGCTTCGCCTGGTGAATCGCCTCCTGTGACAACTGCTCATACGTCAGATTCTCGGCCCACTGCGCCATTTTCGCAGTGACGTATTCTTCGTCCGCACTCGCTGATTCTGAACTCAATTTCCCTCGCAAATGATCTCGTTCTGATCCTGGCTACCGCTGGATACTTTTGAAGGGGTCAAAGGCCATAAAGTCGGAATGATGGACGATCCACGCCTCGGTCGTCCGCTTGACCATGTGGCCCTCGCCTGAATGCGTCGCAATTACATGACAGACTTCCACTGGCACGCCACACTCTAACGCCAGAGCCACCCCCGTAAAGGGATGACGCAAAGCCTCTCCGGCGGCGCTCTGGCGGCTCTTGCCATCGGGTCCAATTTCGTATTCCAGCAGCTTGCCGACATCTGCCAGAATTGCGCCGGCGACGACCGTGTCCATATCGATCTTCAAAGACCGCCCCATGAACTGTTGCATCGCTTCCGCGCTGTGTCGCGCGATGTGGACAACACACCGCTTGTGATCCATAAAAGTGGTCGGACAATTGGGAATCAGCAAAGTGAATGGGATGGACGTCAGGTCCTCGGGTGTGAGCGGGCTGCGCTCAAGCGCGATCTCCCATGTTCTGACCACTTGATGACGCAGTTTTTCGTCCTGGATCCACTCAATCTCGGGCCATAGCGTCTTTATGGTCTCTCCCATATTTCCTCTCAATAATGCATATTGCATTCGGCGACTCCAGCAATGATCTGTCATAGCTGGAGATCGCATGCCTCGCGCGTCTATTCTCGCGCCCGAGTCTAAGACTCAAAATGATAGAGCTTTGCTGGGTTCTCTACGAGAATCCGATGGAACTGTTCGTCATTGCCGGCCCAGTCGTAAAGTAGATCGATCAACTTCCCATCGTCGGGAAGGAGCGACCCTTCGCGCCGGGGATGCGGCCAATCTGTGCCCCAAACACACTTCTCGGGCGCGGTCGCAATGATCTTCTGAGCTTCCTCCAGAAGATCATCGTAAGGCGGCCCCTGAACTGAGCTGCGGTATCCGCACAACTTCACCCAGCACTTGCCGGACTCCAGAAGACGCAGCAACGATTTGAATTCGGGGCTGCCAATTCCACGCGAAGTTGGGACTCTTCCCATGTGGTCAATGACCACAGGAACCGGGAGTGAGAGGATCTTGGCCTCCAATCCCGGCAATGCGGAACCCTCCACATAGATCTCCAGATGCCATCCGAGGGGAGTGATTCGGCGAACAACCTCGTCCAACTTGCTGACAGGCGTCGTATTGGTGTTCACATCATTCACACGAGCAGCGACGAAGCCTACGCTGGATAAATCGCGCAAAGTGGCGTCGCTGAAAGAGTCATCGATCACTGCTACTGCTCGTGTGCGGCTCCGTCCAAAGAGCTCGATTGAATCGATGGTCGCCGTATGGTCCCAGCCATAGGGGGTTGGATTGACGATCACCATCCGATCAATTCCCACGGTATTGGCCATAGTCTTATAGGTATCGATATTGGCCTCAGGCGACGGCGTGTAGCCGCGCCCGGGACTCAGAGCATAACGATCGTAGGCACCGAAGATATGGAAATGACAATCGGTAGACCCTGCGGGGCCTCTATGTCTCGGCCGGCTCGCGGTCAGTGGCGGCTGTGACAGTGGAATTTCTTTAGTGGGCATGGGCTTTAATCTCTTTCGGTCATTTTGATTGCAACTCTTGGCCCGCGATAGCGTCGGCGAGTGCACGCCAAGAAAACGGCTCATCTTTCTCGCACACAATCTCTCTGGCTTCCATTTCCTCCGTAAGCCAGTCCTGGAGATCGGCGGTTGCTGAGGCCATTCCGGAATTCATTCCGACGGCCTTCAAGGTTCCGACAACTTCCCGCAATTCAGACGCGCGCCGGCGGCTATGTTCTGCCGCGCGCAGCGCCAATGCATCAGGCAGGCCCTTCGCCCAGCCCATACCTGGATACGTGCTCTCAAAGGAGGCAATCACGGCGTCTTCTGCGCCATAGCGGCGAGCTGCAAAAAGCGACTCGATGGTCAATGCAGCGAGCCCTTTAATCACGATGCTCCGGCACATCTTGATCGCCGAAACGACACCGAGTTTCTCGCTGACTGCCGTGGTATTCATGCCGATCGCCCGAAGCTGTTCAGCGAGTTCCGCGGCGCGAGTTCCTCCAAGCAGAATCTCCACCTTTAACCGGGATGGCTTAACGGCCGCCATCACCGCGGCCTCCACAAAGTCTGCGCCAGACTTTTCGATCGCCGCTCCAATTTCCTTCTTTGCATCCGGCGAGACTGAATTCATGTCCATATAGATCTGATTTTGATGAAGACTGCGGGCAGCTTGCTTTGCGAGGGGGATCGCTGACGATGCAGTAACTGTCGAGAGGATTAAGTCGGCCTCTCCGATGGCTTGTTCAAGATTGTCAGCGACTCCAACCTTCGCGGTCTCTGCTTTTATTAACAAAGGCTTCCGAAACTTGTCGTCTTGCAAGAGGTTGTCATAGACGATCACCTGACGGCCTGCCGCTATCAGGTCCTGGCCCAAAATGCCACCAGCTTCTCCAAAGCCTAAGATGGCAATCCGTTGCGCGAGCGATTCCTTCATAGGTACTACCTTCTTCTCCCTTGTCGAATAACATGGGCTATTCGCCAAGTCGCACCGCCAACTTGGCAAGACTATCAAGCGATGATTTTCTGACTGCGAAGGTACTCGTCGATTTCAGGACGAACCAACACGCCTTTCTCGATTTCGGCCGCTCGCTTTACCTCTGACGTGACTTTTTCCGCAGAAAGTTTGGCGACGTCCGCGGCGTCTGCCAACGGGACAACGGTGATGCCATCCCGGTCCGCGACGATAATGTCACCGGGGCGAACGGCAACTCCACCGCATGCTATGATTGTGCCCACTTCCCCGGATCCATCCTTATTGCAGCTGTTGGGGCACAATCCACGCGAATATACCGGCAGCTTCATGGCTTCCAGCGATTCTGCATCACGAACCGTTCCATCAACGATGACACCGATGACACCGGCCTTCATCGCGCTCGTTGCGAGAAGTTCGCCGAAGGGCGAGTTTTGAGTATTGCCCTGAGTGTTCACCACCAGGATGTCTCCCGGAACAGCCAGAGTGAGCGCTTTATGCAGCATCAGGTTGTCCCCGGTGTGGCACCACACCGTAATAGCTGACCCTATAATGCGGGGGCTGTGCCACACAGGCCGAATGCCGGCATCCATAGCGCCGAGTCTCGACATGCTATCAGCAACCTGAGCGCTGGCTGCGTTCTTGAATGCCGCGAGCAGTTCTGCGTCGGGCCGTGGCCATGGCGCAGAAACTCTAAATCCGACTTTACCGGGCATCAAATTTCCTCCGGAACGAAATCGCCCTTCTAGTGTCCGCCTTGAGGCGGCGAGTTCTGGGCCTCAATTTGATATCGCACCAGGGCAAGAGAACGGTAGACGAAATGCACAAACTTTCCGTATGGAGCAGTCGCGAAAAGCGCAGCCACTGTTCCCAGGTGAATGATCAGCATGGTTCCGAGCGCAGGAGTAGAGCGTAGAAACAGGGTCAACATTCCAGTGAGGCCTGTCAGTCCCAGGAAGACGAGAAAAACATAGTCGAGGCCATAAGCCTTGTTTGCCGACTGTGACCGATCGCTTTTCAACTTGAACCAGATCAAGCCGGGCGTTCCGACAATCAATCCTACGCCGCCGGCAATACCACAAATCACCGGCGCGCTGATCACCGGGTACGGCGGCAGATTATGTAGAAAGTCCTGGTATACGAAGGCGAGTGTGGTTGAAACAAGATCCAGGAGGAAACCCCAAAAGACAAAAGAGTGAAATATTCTGCGCACCGATGAAGGCCGATCGCTGGCGTAATAGCATCCCGGACCACCGCCTCCGAGGTACTTCAGCGTAAGTGAATCCCGCAATGCGCGGATGCACGGACCCAGGCCGGAGGGACGCCGAAGCAAAGGACTATCGGACTCAGTCCAGAAGCGAATTGCGCCCTGCATCAAGATGGCCGCCCCGAAGAAAAACAAGATCAGCGCGGGTACCAGCATCACAACATAAGGCACAAGCTGGTAGAAAGCGCCTGGACCGCGATGCGCGGCAAATAGGCGATCCGAAGGGATCAAAAAGAAACCCGCTAGAAGCACGGCCGCCGCCACGAAGAATCCTATAAGTAGGCCGCGGGGCGTTTTAGAGAACGACCGAGCCAAAAATCCCGGCCAGCTCCAATGCTCATAGCTCTCCATGCGAACCTCAGACATCGCCTTCGGAAAGTTCATGGCAAATTCGTGAGGTACTGTGTACATGCACGCTTGTTGACAAGCTCGGCAGTCGTGACAAAGGTTTCCTAAATAGCGAATATCGTCCGCCGTAAAAGCCCTGCGTAACTCAAGCGCGGGAAATACCGGACACAATCCCTCGCAATAGCGGCATGCATTGCAAATGGTTAACTGGCGATTTGCCTCTTCGAAAATGTCAAGCCCGGCCATTGGTAGCAGCATCCCTCCCGGCGAGTTCACCGAAAATCGCACCAATCGCTAGTCCGATACCGCCGACATAACCCCTCGTGAGGATATTTCCAGACATAATCTCTCCCGCCGCGTAAACGTTCTTAAAGGGACGACCTTGCTTATCCATTACTCGGGCCCGATCGTCGACGGCTACACCCATGTAGGTGAATGTAATTCCCGCCCGCAGTGGAAGCCCGTAGTATGGCGCGCGATCAATGGGAAGGGCCCAATTCGTCTTGGGTGGCGAAACCCCTTTTGTACCTACGCCATCGAGAATTTCCATCCTCGCATTCGCATTGCCGGCTGTGCCGCGATTGTATTCAGTCATGGTTTGCAGAAAACCTTTTGCATTAATCCCCAGTGTGGCCGCCAACCCTTCGAGACTGTCGGACTTATACGGCTTATAAAGTGGGGCAAGGAAGCTATCGATTGTCTTGGAGTCGACGATCGAATAGGCAATCTGATTCGGCTGAGACAGAATCAAGCCCCCCCAGATTGCATAACGCTTGGGCCAGTCTTCCTCGCCCTCATCATAGAAGCGGTATCCGCCCTCGTTGACCACAATGCCGAACGGCACTGAATCCAGTCTGGTGACGATCCCTCCGTCATATTTGGGAGAGCGCGCATCGACGGCGATAGCGTGAATCTCTTTCGGATTGCCGATTGACATCGCACCCTTCCCCAGCAAGAATGCAAGCGCGGTGCCATCGTTGTAGGGTGTGCCGCGCACGATAAAGTTCTTCGCCGCATCTCCCCATGCTTGCTTCAGCCATTCAAGGTTCGCTTCAAAACCACCCGCGGCCACGACAACCGCTTTGCCTCTGACTAATTCCGGTGTTGTTCCGTTCTTGACAACAGCAGCCTCAAAACGATCGTTTTCGATCACCAAGTCTTCAACCAAGGCGTTGTAGCGAATTTTGACCCCCATGTCCTCGGCGGTGCGATAGTAGGCGTTCAGCAACGCCTTACCACCCCCGAGAAACCAACGTCTGGCGCGACCTCCGCCCAAAGTAGCCGCCATCGGGTGTTGCCATCTAGCGCCATGTTGACTCATCCACTGCGGAAGCTTATTCGACTCCCGAATCATGAACTTGGCGAGGTCGAGGTTCGCCGGGCCGCCACTGACCGCAATCAGGTCTTCTAAGTATTCGTCGTCGGGATAAGGGCCGGAGAAAAACTCATCTGCGGCAGCATGAGCACATCGAATATTCCGCGTGTGACGGCTGTTGCCCGCACGCATGTGCTCTGGCGCTGCCTCAAGCACGAGAACCCGCTCAGCATGCTTTCTCGCGCTCATTGCCGCGCAGATTGCGGCGTTGCCCCCTCCGACTACCACTACGTCATACTCGTCCACGGTCAACTCCGGTCCAGTTGAATTCCGTCCACCGCCCCTAGCATGAGCCGCTCCGCATCCAAACCTCAGAGCATGTACTCGTCGCGATCGCGGAATCTCCATTCTACATAGAGAAACGGCGTTACGCAGATGCCGAATACGCTCTGAACTATATCCACAATGAATGTTTCGTGTCAACGAAGGAAAGCGAGCGCTGTACGTTTCCTCCTTCGTGAATAACCGCACACTTTTCAAAGTGTGCGGGCAACGGTCCAAGCCAACGGTTCCGGAGACGAGCAAATTGGGCTAGAACGTACCGCAATGTCGTGGCATCTTCAGTGCAAGGCTGACGAAAGCAAGTCTGAGGAGTCGATCGGGCGGCAGGTTTGTCGATGCACAACGCCCTCGTCCAAACGAAGGGAAAGGGCGGTATTGCGGGTGAATGCTTGAGAACTGTGCACCGCGCTTCTGTGCCCGCCTCACCAGTTTCACCCATTGAAAAAATAGACTGAGAACACGCGGAGTTTCTTTGACATTACGCGGAGTTTTTTTGACATGAGATTGCGCCTTCGGCTATAGTCAACCCGGCTCTCAGTACCAAATCCCGCCTTCTCCCGTCGGGAAAACATTCGATAGTCACTGACAACTTTGATCGGCTAATCGGATAACTATGACTCGCCAATTGCGGCCGTTGGACCGTAGTTTCATCTCGTCTCTGTCACACGGGCTCTCTGTCTTGGAGGCCGTCGCGGAGTGCGAGCACGACATCGGCTTGGCCGACCTGGCGGAAAAAGTTGGCTTTAATAAAACCAACACCTGGCGGCTCGCGCACACCTTGGTCGAGTTGGGTTACCTCCATCAGGATCCACACACTAGGAACTTCCGCCCCGCGGCGCGAACGCTTGCATTGGGGTATGCATACTTTGATGGCCTTGATTTGAGGCAGCTCTCTCTCCCCTTCTTGCGTGAGCTTTCAACCCGTCACAATGAAACTGTCAATTTCGCGGTTCGCAGCGCAGACCAATTGATCTACCTCGATCGCTTGAACAGTTCGCATATTATCGCAGTCAATCTGCACATCGGATCGCGCCTTCCTTTGTACTGCACATCCCTAGGGCGCGCCCTGATTTGCGAGACGCCAGATAGCTGGATTGAACAATACATCCAGCGGGTTATGAAAGACTCCCGAACTCAGAAGGATGCCCTTCCGGAGCTCAAGAAGTTGCGCCAGCGTCTCGCGGAAACACGCGAGCGTGGATATGCTACCAACAACGAAGAATTGGTCAAAGGCTTGCGGGCCGTGTCCAGCCCTATCCGCGACGGAACCTTCGCGATCGTCGCGGCGGTAGGCATTGCGGTGCCGTCCAGTCGGGCAACCGTTTCTGATCTGGAACGCATTTTCGCACCCGATTTGGTGAAGGCCGCGGAGAAGATTTCGTTTGCGCTTGGCTATCGCCCGGACAAACCCGGCCGGGAACCTAATAACCACCGCTTCGCAAGCAATGGCGGGAATGCAGCAGCGCGACGCGCTCGCTAAGCGCCACTTCACCGGAAAATCATCTCGACTCAGAAAACTTATTTACGCGGCAGTTGATCAACAAAGCTCTGTCGTTGAGCTGACTCATTGACTCACAAAGCTGGTTGTAATTTCCATCGCGTGGGCTCAAGATGACTCAGCATCAGGCCATGTTTTACGCGATAGAGTAACCTGTCGAGAATCTCCTCTCCAGGTGTTTGCCATTGCCTGCCCGCATCTTTCTAAACCTCGACCAGCACGTTTGCGTCGAGTGAGCGACTGATCGAGGCCGAATCGAGTAGCGAGATCATGGGATTCGCCATTCAGGCTCTCTCTCATGCTTGCGATTCGCCGCCTCTGATCCAGTGCATATTTCTCATAGCGAAACCAAGAAATTTTGCCTTGACAGTAGTTTCATTCTGGTGATTCACTTGCTCCGTTCGAATCGTCCATGCGAAATGCAATTGCGCATAGCGAAACATATCACCGGAACACCGTGAACGCTAACTTTGCCAAGACTATCCGGGGCAGAAGTGGACGGAGTACAGGTTTTGCTGCGCTGCTGCAACCGGTGTGGCGTCTTTTGAGATTGGAGTATTTTTCAGCCGGTGCGGTTGGGCAAAGGTGAATCTCGAAGCAAACACTGCTTAAGGGATCAATGCTTGCGTGGCGGATGTGAGGATTCACTTCCGGGAATCTGAGAATTTGGCAACGCGTGTGCACGTCATTGGGGCCGAGATCGAGATCGTTCAGGAGGAAGAGAAAATGAAAATCAGCTTCGGGACAAGGAATTTGCTCGTTGTGACAAGGGTCCTGGCTCTGGGAGTGCTGCTGCAGTGTCTTGGGGTGGAGGCTTGGGGCCAAACCGCAACCGGAACCATCACTGGACTAGTGCAGGATTCCTCCGGGGCCGTGCTCCCCGGTGTGACCGTAAAGGCAACCAGCTCGGCTCTGATCGACAATTCGCGCTCTGTGGTTACCGATTCTGCAGGATTGTACAAACTGGTGGCTCTACCGCCCGGGACCTACAGTGTGACGTTCTCGTCGCCGAGCTTCAGCACTATGATGCGTGACAACATCCAGTTGACAGCCGACTTCACGGCGACGGTGAATGCGTCCTTGCAAGTCGGAGGCGCCACACAAACGGTGACCGTCACGACCGCGACCCCCTTGGTCGACGCCACGGACGTAAACGCGGAGACCACTCTTACCCAACAAGCCCTAGTTAATATGCCAGTAAGTCGAACCCCGGTGGGTTTCGCTGCGGTGACCTTGGGAGCGGTTGTTCCGCTGACCAATCAAGATGTTGGCGGCAGCCAGGGCGAATCTTGGATCAAGATGGCGATTCACGGCGGCCATCAGAGCGAACAGAAGCTGTTGATGAACGGCATTACTTACAACGCTATGGTCCTAGCGGGCCGGAACTTCTTCCCGAATTCGATGAGCACGGAGGAGGTCACGATTGCGAACGGGGAAGGCGGCTCGGCGGAGGCGCAGGGAGCAGGCGCCAATCTCAACTGGGTGTGGAGGGAAGGAAGTAACGAGCTCCACGGTACTTTGGATATGAGCGGCACCAACTCTGACCTGGAGTCCGGCAATCTCACGCCGTACCTGGTATCGCGCGGCTCGACCTCCTCGGCCGCCATCACCCAACTTTTCGACTTTGGAGCCGCAGTGGGTGGGAAGATCATCAAGAATCGCTTGTGGTGGTTCGTGGCAGCCCGCGAATGGTCCAACCGGGAGACCGGGTCGAGCCTGCAATACAACACCGACCCGAATTCGTATACGTACAAGGCGAATGGAGTTCCCGTTGTACAGACCAATTTTTATCGCAACGGAGGCTTCCATCTGTCGTGGCAGGCGACACCAAGACAAACGGTACAGTTTGGCTCGGAATTCGATAATAACCATCTGTGTTGCAATGCCTCGGGCTTATTATTCGCCGCAAACCCGCCCGTTTCTTTGGAGGCGAATGATCAAGGGCGTTACAAGCCCATTGCCCTTACTCAGATCTCTTGGACCATGACCGTTAATCCGAAGCTGTTGCTCTTTGTTGGCACACAGTACCTATACGAAAACGTCGAAAACCCCGAGGCGACTTACGCGGCATTGGACGGAATCGGCGTGGTCGATACCGGGATTGGCATTACCTATCGTGCGCCAGTCGGGAATAATGACACATACTTAGAGGATCCGACGGCAAATGCTGTGTTTACGGCGTCTTACGTCACGGGCGCTCACTACTTCAAGATCGGCGGGCTATTAGAGCAATCCAGGGATGATACTGACTCAAGGTACGATCCCTCGGGCGTCAGCTATACGTTTAACAACGGCGTGCCGGCCAGCATAACGGAGTATGCTGCCACAACGGAGGCTGTCGGTTCGAAGCCGGGCTATTTCGGTGCGGGGGGGCCGCACCTGCATCAGAAATACATGATGTGGCCCACTATCGGTCTTTTTGTGCAGGACCAGTGGACGATTAAGCACCGGTTGACGGTAAGTTACGGCATTCGCTACGACCATCGTGGCGATTACGTTCCAGCCAACTGGACCTTTCCGGGAGTCTTTGTGCCTGCCCGGAGCTGGCCTCGCGTATCCTGCGTACCTTGCTGGAACGACCTGAGTCCGCGGATCGGCGCGTCCTATGCCCTGCGCCGCAATGGCAACACGGTCATCAAAGCTAGCCTCGGCCGATATGTGCTGCAGCAGACCACTACACTTGCCGCAGCTAACGATCCCGTGGCGACAGTGGCGCTCAGCACGACGCGCTCGTGGCATGACAGCCTCTTGTCCCAGGGGAACTATACTCCGCAGTGCAATCTGCAAAATCCTGCTGCGAACGGAGACTGTGGGGCAGTCGCCAACAGTAATTTCGGATCAACCGTCGTCACTACAAAGTACGACCCGGACGTACTGAATGGGTGGCAGCGCTCGCCCTATAACTGGCAGATGTCGGCGGGCATCCAGCAAATGATCGGTTCAAACATAGCCATTAGCGCAATGTATTACCGAACCTGGTATGGCAATTTCACCGTCACTAACAACGAGGACACCCCTCCTGCCGACTACAGCCCGTACTGCATTACAGCGCCAACCAACGCGGGCTTGCCCCGGGGAGGCGGCTATCAGATCTGCGGATTGTACGACCTCAACCCTGCCCAAGTGGGTCAAGTCAACAACTTCGTCACGTTTGCTTCGAGCTTCGGTAGCCAGACAGAGATCTACAACGGCGTCGATTTGTTGGCACAGGCCAGACTATTTGGCAACCGCCTCACGCTAAATGGCGGCGTCAACATAGGAAATTCAAACGGAAGCACCTCGTCGCAGAGCGATTGCTTCGTTGTGAATTCGCCGCAGCAGCTTTATCAGTGCAATCAGCCATATCCGGAGCAGGCACAGCTAAAGATACAGGGCCTATACAAGGCTCCGTGGGGCATTGCGTTTACGATGACGGAGCAAAACCTCCCGGGCGTGCCGATAACGGCAACCTATGCTGCGCCGAACTCGATCATCGCGCCGTCATTGGGTCGCAATCTTTCCGCGTGCGGCTCGTCAAGCACGTGCACTGCGACGGCATCCGTGCCGCTGATTCAACCGAACTCGCTGTGGGAGAATCGAGTCAACCAAACCGACTTGCAGTTCACTAAGGCACTTTCTATCCGCGACAGAGTGACAGTGAAACCGCTCTTCATCTTAGCCAACATCTTCAACTCGAGTGCGATCACGGCTGAGAATACGACATATGGGGCAAAGTGGAAAACGCCTACTTCTGTTCTCAATCCGCGTTTGGGTAAGTTCGGCATCAGGGTAGATTTCTAGCGATCAGAGGCAAACAGTACGAGCGAGATAGAGATCACAGTGGGTAGTACGAAACTCCTGTTGGTCGCCATTGCTGAGTAGGAGTCGATGTTGAAAAAGATCTGTCTCGGTTCGATTGCGTTTAGCGATAGGGAGGCTTTGTCGCGACGCCAGGGAGAGACAACTATGCCACGAAGAGCATTGACATGGACGCTAAGAGCTGCTGTGGTCGTTTGCATTCTGGGCGGTCTTGGGGCAGCGGGAGCGGCAGAAGCCCTTGCTGCCTCCGCTGCTCAGGTCGCTCTCTATGTTTCGGACGGACCTGAATTGATCCACTACGACCTATTAGTGGATCACGCCACGCTTACTAAACAGGATTCTTTGAAAGTGCCGGGGGCTATCCAGTATGCCTGGCCTGCTCCTTCGGGTCACGAACTCTATGTTGTATGGAGCGCGGGGCGAGGCGATAGCGGCAGCTATGGCGCTACTGCCTTCAACATCGAGCCAGGCTCGGGGAACTTGAGTCAACATGGGGAGGCAGTGCCTCTGAAGCAGCGCCCAATTAACGTTACAGTTGATCGTGACGGCACCCATCTACTGGTCGTCTACCCTAATCCCCCCGGATTGACTGTCTTCAGTATCTCCCCGGATGGCGGAATTGGCTCTGAAGTCAAAGAACCAGAGAATCTGAATTTTGGGGTTTATGTACATCAAGTCCGCCTGGAGCCTTCAAACCATACAGCGATTATTGTGACTCGAGGCAACTACGAACACGTCCTGGGGGGAGATGGAGCCAAAACGACGGATCCTGGTGCACTGCAAATCTTCAATTACAAGGACGGAGTGCTTACCAACCGAACTTCGATTGCCCCTGGAGGCGGTATCGACTTTAATCCCAGGCACTTGGATTTCGACAGCGCGGGACAGTGGGCATTCGTTTCGCTTGAGGGGGAAAACAAGTTGCAGGTTTTTCGGCTGGCGAAGGACGGAACGCCTAGCGGCACGCCATTGTTTTCGAAGGACACAGATGCGGCTCCCACAAATCTTCCGGTTGAGCATAAGCAAGAGTCGGGAGCCGTGCACGTGCACCCTAACGGACGATTTGTCTATGTGGCAGGTCGCGCAATGGGCACGGTCCCTTTTCAGGGTAAACAAATGTTCGCGGGTGGAGAAAACATCATCTCTGTTTTCGAGATTAATCCAAAGACGGGCGAGCCAACATTAATCCAGACCGCCGACACGCACGGAATGGTGCCGCGCACCTTTAATCTCGACCCCAGTGGGCGGATTCTGGTTGCAGCCAATCAACAACAGGAACTCGTGCGCGAGGGCGATGATCTCAAGACCGTTCCAGCGAACCTTGCCGTGTTTCGGATTCAGGCTAATGGGAAGCTAGAGTTCGTACAAACTTACCCTGTCGCCGGCGACACCAAATCCACCAGCCTGTTTTGGATGAATATTGTGCAAGTCCCTCGCTGACGGCTGACACACAAACCAAATGTGCACGATGTCAATTTGGCCTGGGTTTGGGGAATGAACGACACAAACGGGGAAACGGGGCTAAGTAAGGTTAGAAACGGAAATCCATGTTAGGGAGCTTGCCATGAGGAAGGTCAACCCTCGAAGCGACTTCAAGGGCCTGACGCTGTCGGTCGCAGGTTTAGTCGTGATGATGCTGGTACTGAGCAACGCTTCGCCCATCAGGGGGCAGGGCGCGGAGTCACAGGCGCGCCACAAAAAAGATGAGGCCAAAGAGCTCGCGATGAAAATCACGGAGCCTTTCACCTTCGCCGCGGTCGGGGACATTCTTGCGCAACGCCGGCCGATCGGTCAGCTTGACGATCCGCGCTTTCAGGCGTTGATGAAAGTGATGCGTGCCGCGGACATGACCTATGCCAACCTGGAAGGTCAGATCATCAACCCATCGGACCCGGACTACCACGGCCCGCAGGAGCCTATAGGCGAATGGCTTCCTATAACGATCCCAGAAGATTTGAAGTCGATGGGGATCCGGGTTGTGACCACCGCGAACAACCAAGCGATGAATGCCGGTAGCGAGGCGATGTTCGAGACCAACCGGCTGCTCGATGAGGCGGGAATCACGCATGCGGGCACCGGGAAAAACCTGGAAGATGCGCGACAACCCCACTTCGGAGATACGCCCAAAGGGGCGATCGGCGTGGTCGGCATGTTTTCAATCGATCCGACCTCTAATGCCGATCGGCCGGTGCGATTCAGCAATGCGCGCGATAACACGCCTGGTGTTAATCCAATCCACTTGACCCCCTACAACATTGTCACAGCCGAGCAGATGGCGTCCCTCCGCAACATCCGCGACGCAGTGTACGCTCACCGTTCTGAAGTCCTTGCTCCCGTTGCTCCCGTGCCGGCCAACGAGTCGCTGAACCAGTTGACCTTGTTTGGCACCAACTACAGGGTGGGTGACAATGTGGGGAGCATCAGCTATAGGATGGACGCGAAGGATCTAGTCGGGATCGTGCAGAGCATCCGCGATGGAAAGCAGAACTCGGATTTTATGATCGTGGCGATACATTGTCACCAGAATTCCTTCAGTTACCAGGAGTACAGTCACGACAACAGCGAGCCTGACTTCCTGGTCGAGTTAGCCCATCAGGCGATCGACAATGGGGCGGACGTATTCGTCGGCAGCGGCGTCCACACCCTGCGGGGCGTGGAGATCTACAAGGGCAAGCCGATTTTCTACGGCCTAAATAGTTTCTTCAATGTTGAAATTTCCCCGACCTATACCGAATACCTGAATGGGATACACCAGCCGGACGACCTCGAAGTGCTGCTGACAACCAGTCGATATGAAGGCGGGAAGCTCAAGGAGGTTCGCCTGTATCCTGCCGACCTGGGCGCTGATGATCGTCCGACGTCGAAAGTGGGCATCCCCATGACGCCATCTCCTGAGCAGGCTCAGCGCACACTTAAGCACCTCCAGGAAATGTCCAAGCAGTTCGGAACGATCATCTCGATCGAAAATGGCGTGGGTGTCATCAACGTCGCGCAAACGAAATGAAGAGCAAGTATGGCGCGCAGATAGAGCCGAGATCGGCCTTTCCATTGGATGGCTACCGCTCTACCTAACTCATCTCGAGAAGACTTTAGAACAAGTTAACCCGGAGACCTGCATTTATGGGGAAGAGAAAATATTTGGAGATTATTGCCAGGGTGCTAATCCTGGGCACACTTGTTTCGATTTCCGGCCGGGGATACGCAGGGTCAACCCCAGAGAAATCTAAACAGTTAAGTGATAGTTACTTTGTTTATGTCGGGGCCTACGCCGCTCCCTCGAAGAGTAAGGGCATTTACCTTTATCGCTTCGACACTAAGACCGCCCATTTTACTCCGCTGGGATTGGCAGCGGAGTTGAGAAATCCGAGATGGATGACGACCGATCCTCAGCGGCGCTTCTTGTATGCCACTGAGGAGGTCGGTAATAACAGCGGGGTAAACGGTACGGTAAACAGCTACTCGATCGATCCCACGACCGGATCGCTCAAATTCATAAATAAGGTCTCCTCTGAAGGAGGCAACCCGGCCTATCTTGCGGTTGACAGCACCGGGAAAATGCTGCTGACCGCGAACTACCTCAGCGGGACTGTTTTGTCCTGGGCAATCAAACCGGATGGGAGTATTGGTGAAAAGACAGGCTTTGAGCGGTACACGGGTTCGAGTGTCGATACTCATCGCCAAGAGGGACCTCATCCCCATTCTGTGGTGATTTCTCCTGACAATCGATTCCTATTCGTCCAGGATCTCGGTCTGGACAAGATATTTATTTACCGGCTCAATCCGGCGAAAGCAACATTTGTGCCCAACGATCCTCCGTTTGTTACGGTTCCTGCCGGGTTAGGACCACGACACCTTGCATTTGGTGCTGGCGCCAAATTTGCTTATCTCGTATGCGAAATGGGGGCAAAAGTAGTTGTCTTTTCGTACGATAAGTCGGCTGGATCACTGAAGATCGTGCAAATCATCTCCACGCTACCTTCTGACTTTACGGGTGCAGCCACCTCGGCAGAGGTAGAAGTAGACCAATCGGGACGGTTCCTGTATGCCTCCAGCCGGGGAAGTGACAGCATCACGGTATTTGGAATTGATCCCAAGAACGGGACGTTGACGAATATTCAGGTAGAGCCAACACAGGGACAGACGCCACGAACCTTTGCGATCGATCCGTCTGGTAAATATCTGGTGGCAGCGAACCAGAACAGCGATACCATGGTCACCTTCGCGATAGACCAAAGCACTGGGAAGCTAACACCGGTTGGCGACGCCATTAAGGTCTCGGTGCCGGTCGGTATCGTGTTCGTCCCGGCCCAATAGCTATTGACCTGGGAGGATGATGACATGACCGAGAGCTTATGGATCAAGCGAAAGTGCTAGACGATTACCACTCAACAGACTTACTGCCGCGGGAGAAAAGAATTCGACGGTCTGAAGCTGGATTAATTCGATATCGACAGAGGAGTTGGAGCGGGAGAGCGAGAAGCTTTAGCGGTTGGGAGCGAAGCTATCTCTGGAGAAGTTAACTTCTGTAACGAGAGGAAAATCGCGTCATGAACAAGGATTTGCAGTATTTCGAGAGGAGCACCAACCTTTCACGGCGTGCCCTGGCCAAGATCGCGGTGGGCGGGGCTGCGGCCATTGTTGCCTTGGGTAAGCTCCGCGCGGCCAATGCCCTCTCCTATAGCGGGCCTTCCGGCGTCAAGCTGACGGGGCAAGGCAGCGTCAATCCTACCGACGACGACCTCAAATTCTTTAACGAGGTGGGATACAAAACTGTTTATGCCTTCGCGCCCCGCAGCGGCGACATGATGACCGTCGATCAGATGAAGGCCGCCAAGAAGCGCTATTCCGATGCCGGCATTGTGCTGCACAATATCCGATATCTGCTGGGCGGCCCTGGCGGCAACGACGTCAACATGCTGTTGTTGAATCTGCCGGGGGCTGACCAGGCGCTTGAGCGCGTCAAGGAATGGATCCGCCGCACTGGAAAGAACGGCGCCGGCTTCGACTATACCGGATCACGACTGATGATCACCGGCGTGTGGGAGAGCGGCCTAGTCGATATCCGTGGCGGCGCCATGGAGCGCGAATTCGACCCCACCAATCCGGCCGTGCATGGTGGGGACTTCCTGGGCGATCTGCAGCCAGGCGCCAAGCATCCGGCGGGCGGCCTCAATACGCTCTATTGGGGTCGCGAATACGGCTATGACGAAGTGATGGGCAACTTCAAAAAATACTTTGCCGGCGAGCTTGCCCCGGTGCTGGAAGAAAATGACGTCTTCCTTGCTTTCCATCCAGACGATCCACCGGTATTCGAAAGCCTAGGCGGCGTGGCGCGCATCATGTGCAACTACAGGCGCTACAAGGCGATGTTCGCCGCCGCCAACAGCTCGCACATCGGCATCCAGATGTGCTGCGGTACCTGGAACGAGGGCGGCCCCTTGATGGGCGCCGACCTTCTACCGGTGCTGAAGGAGTTCCACACTCTCAAGAAGTACCGGGAGATCCATTTCCGCAACGTCTCCAGCCCGCCGGTCGACGGCAAGCCGCATTTCCACGAGACCTTCATGGATAACGGCTATTACGACTATTACAAAATCATGAAGACCCTGGTAGATATCGGGTTTGACGGCATGGTCCATCTCGATCATCATCCCGAAGACATGCCGGGTGGGGCCTATGCCTATCTGGCCTATGCCGCGGGCTTCATGCATGCCTGCCTGGTGCGCGCCGAGAACGAGCCGAAGGGCACGCTCTAGGCATGAGGGAAAAGCTGACACCTCTATCGGTTCTCAATCCGCGGTTGGCGAGGTTTGGCATCAGGGCAGAGTTCTAGCAATCAGGCTGTAGGTCATCAGAGAGGAAGGCACACGAATATGAAGTACGAAGGGGGAATACGCATGAAAAAGGCCATCATCGGAGCTCTCTGTTCGATCATTGCAGTCGGCCTGATCGGGTTGGAACCAGTCACTGCCCAAGAACTTAAATTCGAAAAAGCCCCCACCGACACGGCTGCTCGGGCGCTGGCTAAGTACGCCGTCGGTCTGAAATACGAGGACCTGCCCCCGGACGTGGTCGCCATCACCAAGCGACGCATTCTGGATGCAATCGGTACTGCGTACGGTGCCTACAACGCTCCGTCCATGGCGATCCTGCGAGAGGTGCTCATGAGCGAAGGCGCCAAACCTGAGTCCACGATTATCGGAAGCGGTCAGAAGACAGATGCGGCCAATGCGACGATGGTGAACGGGTCCATGATCTACTTTTCCAATTTCAGCGACACGTATTGGTCAAATGACAAAGGGTACATGCACCCTAATCAAACGATCTCCGAGACTCTGGCAGTTGCGGAACGGCAGCACGCCAGCGGCAAGGATTTAATTCTCGCCACTGTCATAGCGTACGAGATGCAGTCGCGGCTGGCAGACACGTTTCGCTGGCCCGGTTTCGAACAGCACACGTCGGGCGGTCTCGCGGCCGCTGTCGCGGCAGGCAAACTGCTGGGACTGAACGAGGAACAGATGGCCAACGCTATCGGCCTTGGTTGGGCCCACAGCTTTATCATCACAGGTCAATACGGCGTCGGGTATATGAGCGATGAGAAGGACCTGGGGGAAACCGCCGCCGCAGCAAACGGGGTGCTAGCCGCTTTGCTCGCGCAAAAGGGATTCACGGGCCCAGTCACCATCATCGAGAGCTACCAGAGAGCCTTCGAAAAAAACGCGTCGTTGGCGCCTCTCGTCGATCCCCGGAACAGCTTTGCGATCACGAAAGCCTGGATGAAGCCCTATATAGGCTTTCACGTTTCTGAGTCGGCAGTTGCTGGCGTCCTTCAAATAACAAAAGAACATAACCTCAAAGCGGACCAGGTTCAGAGGGTCTTTGTGCGAGGGTTGCCTGGCCGCCGAGACACGGGCATAACTCGCAATACCATGATGCCCACGAGTGAATCGGAGGCGTCGATGAATCTCTCCTATTTGCTGGCCATGGGCATCATCGACGGCGAAGTGGGGAAAGACCAGTTCGCCAAGGCACAGTGGAAAGACCCTAAGGTGCAAGAACTGATGGGAAAGATGGAGTTCCAGGGTGACGCCGAACTGACCAAGGGCTTCCCGAAGACCTGGACCGCCATCGTGGAAATTACGACAAAGGACGGGCAGACCTACACCCAACGGATAGATCTACCCAAAGGCGGACCAGATAATCCTTTTACGGACCAGGAGCTGGAATCCAAATTCAACAAGATGGCCACGAAACTCATGCCCCAGTCGCAAGCCGACCAAATCATCAAGACTTGTTACGATCTGGACAAATTGAAGGATGTAACTGAGCTTACGAAGCTCCTGAAGGTCACGAAAAATTAGTCCCCTGAAGTGTCTACTGATTGGTCTCTAGAGCCGCGGGCTGGAAAATATACGCCGCTTCAGCCTGCTCAGCTCCAGATGACCACCACCCTTTAGGCCAATCAACGTTTAGCAATCTCGCTAAGGGTTAAGGAGAAGTCGATGCGGAAACAAATATACTTCGGTGTTACCTTCGCTTCGGCCGCGGTCATCAGCGTAGGCATTACCGCTGCGATGATGAACGCCATTCAGGCCAAAGCCAACATGTCCTCTCCAGTGTGGGTCGATCATCCGAACCCCCTCAGAATTGATCAACCATCCGTGCCGGCGAAGCACGAGCTGTTCTCCGAGGATCACGCTGCGGATGTGGTTGCCATCGAGCAGGTCTGGACGGCTTACGACTTCTACCACGACTCCGGCAACGGAACAGACATGGCAAGCCTGTTCACACCGGACGGCGTCGTTCAGCACCTTTGGAACGACGGCCACGGCGTGTTCGTTGCCGACTCTGGCATCGTGGCCCCCGAAGACAAAGGTAAGAGATTGACGAGCGATGGAAAGCAGTTGGGGAGCGGATGCGTGGTCAGGGGACGCGAAGAAATCGCGTACTACTTCGGGCCGAAGATGGGGTCGAAAGCACTCGCCTGGCCAGGGCACTCGCATCACATGGAGACTAGCGTCGCGGTGAAAGTGAGCGAAGACGGCCAGACTGCGGTGATGAGCAGTCCTGACATTATCGCTGGCGTCAATGACAAAGGCGAGGGGCACTTTACAACCGGCGGCAAGCGTGTTTTCTTCAAGAAGACCTCCGAAGGTTGGGAGATCGCCGAGCTATACGCGATCCACGACAATCCGGGCCCAACTCAGGGATGCGATGTCAACGGACCGATCGGCATGCGCCATTAACCGCCTGCATAGCAGGTTTTATTGCCAGGGCGTTTTCAAACCTGCAGAGAGTCATGCACTTCTGCATGTCACTCTGGACAACTTAAGGCAGGAAGATGGTGGCATCGACTATGGCAGAAAGAAAGACCGCAGTCATCGTAAGTGCGCATTCTGCCGACTTCGTATGGCGCGCAGGAGGGGCCATCGCGCTCTATGCCGAGCGTGGTTGGGAGATGACGGTCGTTTGCCTTTCTTTTGGCGAACGGGGTGAATCTGCCAAGCTCTGGCGGAGACCGGGCATGACGATGGAAGAGGTGAGAAGCAATCGCAAGGAAGAGGCGGTCCAGGCAGCTCACATTCTCGGAGCGCGTGTACTTTTCTATGACCTCGGCGACTACCCCTTGCGCGTTCCTGATGATGTCCTTTTCAAGCTAGCCGGCTTGTTTCGTGAATTGCGCCCGGAATTCATTCTCACCCACTCGGCCCACGATCCTTATAACTTCGATCATCCGCTGGCCTGTCATGTTGCGCAGGAAGCCCGAATCATCGCCCAGGCGCATGGCCATGAACCTCAGGTTCCGGTGATCGGCGCGCCCGGCGTTTTTCTATTCGAGCCGCACCAGCCTGAACAATGTAACTGGAAGCCACAAATCTTGTTGGACATTACGCCAGTCTGGGCAAAGAAATATGCGGCATTTCAAGTAATGTCAGCTCAAGAACATCTCTGGGGCTACTATGAACGGGTAGCTCTGCAGCGTGGGGCACAAGGCGCAAGAAATTCAGATCGCAAGATGAAGTACGGCGAGGCCTATCAGCGCATCTTCCCCGAGGTAACAGATGCGCTGCAGTGAAACAGCGGAATTGACGCCTGCTCCACGAATCCCCGCGTCAGCGCGCCTTAATCGGCTTCCGATAACGTCCTACCACCGCCATCTGGCTTGGATATTAGGTTTTGTCTTTTTCTTCGACATGGGAGACATCAATACTCTCTCCTTCGCCGCGCCGGCCATCCTTAAATTCTGGCATCTCTCCATTTCGACCATCGGTTATTTAACTTCCGCCACATTCGTCGGTATGTTTGTTGGTGCGACGCTTGGCGGTTGGTTCTCGGACCGGGTCGGGAGAAAACGGGCGCTGATTGTCACGACTTTGTGGTTTGCAGTCTTTTCACTCCTCAATGCGCTGGCTTGGGAGCCAATTGGATTATTCATCACACGAATGCTGACCGGACTTGGTATTTCCGCCATGACTGTCGTCGGCATTACGTATATCAGCGAGATATATCCGGCGAAAATGCGCGGATCCTACCAAGGCTGGGTCATGGCCATAGGGCTTTGCGGCATCCCGGTTACGGCGTACGTGGCGCGTTTCGTCATTCCTATGGGCCCTTGGGGTTGGCGGCTCGTATTTCTTTGGGGCTCTCTCGGTATCATCTTTCCTATACTATCGCGATCGCTTGAGGAATCACCTCGATGGTTTGAGAATCATAACCGCTTCGCAGAAGCCGACGCAGTTCTTGACAGAATTGAGGCCAGGATTCGCGCAGAAGCTGGTACCTTGCCTCCAATTTCCGACTCCCTCCCAGTAATGCCTCGACATGGCGGCATTTTCGAACTCCTGGCACCCGCATGTTTACCGGTTACTGTCATGCAGGTTTTCATGTGGATATTTTTTACGCTGGGGTTCTATGGCTTCACTTCATGGGTGCCAACTCTGTTAGTGGCTCATGGGTTCTCTCTCGTTCACTCCCTTACATGGTCATCAGCAATGTCATTGGCGGCAGTACCGGGGGCGATAATTGCCGGTGTTATTTCGGATCGGTGGGATCGAAAGTGGTTGATTATCACGGTCGCGCTTGTGATTGCGGTCTGCGGATTAATCTATGGGCTCACCTTTACGAACTTCACCATCGTTTTCTTTGGGTTTCTGGTAGAGATGTTCCTGCACACTTTCTCACCGCTTTTGTTTGCCTACACGGCAGAATCATTTCCCACGGAGATTCGCAACTCAGGCACGGGCTTGGCTTATGGCGCGGGACGCCTTGCGAATGTATTCGGTCCACTAATCGTTGTTTTCTTATTCAGTCATTATGGCTACACAAGTGTCTTTGTGTATATCGCAATGAGCTGGATCTTGGTTGCGGGCACGGTCGCTGCTTTTGGCCGAAGAAGTCGGATGCTTGCGTGAACTGGGATCGATGATCCCTACCTTATTGAGCACCAAGGGAGCAGCTCGTTCCACTAGCCGACGATATTCGAGCAGAAACAATTAGACCCGTGTGAGGGGCGTGGGTGTGACGGTACATGGTTTTGGCGCGGATGTGCGATAAGATCGGCGGCAATCACAAGACGGAGGAGATAGGATGAACAAATTACAACATAGCGGAGCGCAAACAGTACTGTCCGAAGAGGCCAGGGAGGCACTTCGGGATGCATACGACCTCCACGTTCATGTTGCACCGGACATCATCGAACGACGTACCGACGATATTGACTTGGCAAAGGAATTTCTTGCAAACGGTATGCGGGGATTTGTTCTTAAGTCGCATTACTTTCCTACCGCGGAGCGGGCAAAAGTGGTATCCAAGGCTGTTCCCGGCATTGCCGCTTATGGTGCCATTGCCTTGAATCATAGTATGGGCGGCCTGAATCCAGTCGCTGTCGAGATTGCCGGCCGCAGCGGGTGCAAAATTGTCTGGATGCCAACAGTAGACGCTGCGAATGAGACTGCCGGCCGGACCGATGGAGAGAACGGCAAACTGCCGTTCTGGGCGAAAATCCAACGGGAACTGGCGGCTATCGGAATCGCACCTCCGCCAATCTCAGTGCTTGACGAGCGCGGAAAAATCTCCGAAGTGACACGCGTATGCCTCGAGCTGACGGCGAAGCATGACATGGTACTTGCGACCGGGCACTTGGGTCCTGAAGAGATCTTTAAACTTGTTCTCGCCGCTCGAGATATAGGTGTCCGCAAAGTTGTCGTAACCCATGCCGAATTTCCATCCCAACATCTGTCGGTGGATGAGCAGCTCGAGCTAGCGAAAATGGGTACATTTATTGAGCACTGCTTCACGACGATGCATACCGGGAAAGCTTCTTGGGAGGGAGTATTTGCGAGCATTCGGAAGGTCGGCATTGCGCACACCATCCTGTCAACCGATCTGGGACAGATCATCAATCCGCCTGTTTCGGAAGGTTTTGCGATGTTCGCGCAGCGGCTCTTGGATGCTGAGTTTACTGTAGATGAGATTCGGAGCATGACTGTAATTAACCCAAGCCATCTGGTGGAGTAGTTGCGACTTTGGAGTCCTGCATATCGTGTCATGTGCTTGGAAATAGCTTGACAGTTCTCCATACCGAGTAAATATAATCGCGAGACACGCGTTTGTGAAACGTCATTTCACATAGCGTAACTGTCAATTTCAGTTTCTCATGAGCCTACGGTCTGAGAGTGTGCATTGAAGGTCGGCTAGAGCGCTCAGATATTCCTGTTGCTTTTTGTCTCTGGAAGACTACCGGCCGCGCGTTCGAGGCAGAAGTTCACACCGTTGAGAAAAAGGATCGATTTATGTCGCCTGAACAATACCCCCTGCAGGGCCCGCCGCTGCCCGCCACCACGCCTAAGCATCGGGGGCCTGCGGGTTCGACAGATTGTCATTTCCATCTCTTTGGCGCTCACAATCGTTATCCGCTGAGTCCCGGACGAAGCTACACACCCCCTGAAGAAGCCAATATCGAGACTTACCGGACGTTGGCCAGCGAGCTGGGCATCGAGCGCATGGTTATTGTGAACCCCACGCCGTATGGCAAGGAACATACTATAACGATCGACTCAATCGAGTTCTTCGGGCGGGACAGCGCCAGGGGGGTGGCTGTTATTGATGAGAGCTTTAGCGATGTGGCGCTGCGCGATCTCGACGCCAAAGGTTTTGTGGCAGCGCGCGTCAGTAACGTGCTCAAGAATACTACCCCCGTAAGCAAGATGGATGAAGTCGTTCGCCGCATTGCTCCACTGGGGTGGCATCTGGAGATGTATGTAGAGGGTTCTTCGCTGCCTGAGCTGGAGGCAAGAATCCTTGCGCTGCCTGTTCCCGTCGTGATCGATCACATGGGGAAGATTCCCACTTCTCGCGGTGTCGATAGTCCGGAGTTCAAGATATTGCTTCGTCTGCTCGAATCCGGCAAGTGTTGGGTAAAGATGTGCGGCTATCGCAGTTCTGTGCAGGGGCCACCCTACGCCGACGTCATTGAGGAGGCGCAGAAGATTATTGAGACCGCTCCCGACAAATGCGTGTGGGGCACCGATTGGCCGCATCCGCACCGCGAAGGGCCGCTTCTCCCGGACGATGGAAAGCTGATGGATCTCCTGTATGAGTGGGCCGGCAATGACGAACAGTTTCGCCGGATCCTGGTCGACAATCCGGCCAAACTTTACCGTTTTAAGTCCTAACAGGATGATAAAAAGACGAAGACCCATCACTTTCGCGGAAGTGCGGGATCCCCCGACCGCCGCTTCGGCATTGATCTTGAAGACTGAATCTCGGTCTTGTTGTGAAAAGGCAACGCGCGCAAATATTTGGTGGATCAAATCTTCACAGGCCGAGGAACACTTGTGCCTCGCCAAACTCTATCCTGGCTAGAAATTGACGAGACAATCTCGATATCTTAACGGTTAAGTGCTGGTTGGATCTTCCAGGACAATGCTCTTCACAACGTCTGATCTATGAGTCTCTGTCGTGAGTCGACTCATCGATTCACACAGCTGCTTCCAAGTTCGGTCGCATCGCCTCAAGATGCCGTAGCCGTTGAGCCGCAGATGAGCGTGATCGCACATCAGTCACCGAGATGAGATTCTGCCTCTGGGCCGAGCGAATGCGTTTTGCGCGAGGCATGAAATGTCAAACCCTTTCTACGAAGCGCTATATGCAGAGACATTAGGACGGATCGTCTCAATCCGGAATTGCACCGGCTGGAACACTGGACGATGTAAGTCTTCTCCAGGTGCGTGGTACAGGCCCTGTCGCATCTCTTTGTAAGTCCTGGCTTCGCGCTTTGACTTCGAATGAGTTACGAATCAGGCCGAATTGAGCAGCCGTTCTTCGATTGTCCATTCGGGCTGTCTCACTTGCCAGCTATACGCTGCCTCTGTTTTAGCCCGAATTTCTCATAGCGAAATCAAAAAATTTTGCCTTGACATTGGATTCATTGCGGTGGTTCACTTGCAACCGTCGCGGCGAAATCTCATTTCTCATATCGAAATGAGCCTCTGAGGATGAGCACTGCTGAAAACTATGCACGCTGATCTTCCGAGTTCTGTTCAGAGCGCGAGTCGACGAGGTTCAAGCCCTTGCGGCATGCCTGAGATCGAGTGTGGCGATCTAGTGGGCGTGGAGTATTTTCGCTGCGGCAGTCAGCCATTTCTCCGGCTCAGACTTGCCAGTTTTATCGTTGAGACGCCGAACCCGTTGTTGGTCGTAAGAGCGGTCGCTGCCGCCCAGAAGACCTAAGTCAGGATGGAGAAAAAGGCTTTTGCGAATGACCCGAAGGAGGTCCCATGTTGAGGAAGCTGCTCTACAAGTCCGCCTGTGTATTGGCTGTGTTCGTCGTTGCAGGGATAGTCATCGTTCGAGTTCACGCACGCCAGGAGCCACAACAGGCGGCGCCGTCTGCCGCGGCTTCCGCTGCTGCGGAGGCGTGGGCCCGCGATCAGCCGAAAATCATGACGAAACAGCAATTGTTTTCACAGGACCACACGGCCGACGTGCTGGCCATCGAGCAGGTCTGGGCGGCCTACGGGTTCTTCATCGACTCGGGGAACGGTTCAGGCGCGGCGAGCCTCTATACCGATGATGCCGTCATTCAGCATTTCTGGAAAGACAGGGACGTCACGTACCAACCGCATGGCGGAGCCGGATCGTTTCCGACGGAGTACGGCACCAACAGAGGCGGCCCATGCATCGTGCGCGGACGTAAGCAGATCGAGGCGTATTACGGCAGACCGGCCGTGAGGCCGCAGCCGGGATGGGGTCACCACACATCGCCCAATATGTTGGTCAAAGTGAGCGATGACGGGAAGACTGCGGTGCTGTCGACCACCCTGCTTGTCTTCGCCATGAACGAAAAGGGCGTCGCCACGATTGGCGAGTCGGGCAACTACCGCAACTTCTTCGTGAAGTCGCCCACCGAAGGCTGGCTGATCGCCAAGCAATACAACATGTCCGAACATCCGCGTGGAAATGAGCGCTGCGACGCAGACGGGCCCATCGCCGCGAAGTAGGAGCACTGAATCCCGCAGGACGTCGATTTTCTAGGAGGAAGAATGCCGATTTCTATTGAATCTCGAGGGCTCCGCAAGGGACGAGGACTTGTGCTGTCCTTGGTCGTGCTATTCCTCATTCCGCTCTTCGGTCGAGTCGCTCCTGCCCAGAAGACGGATGCCAGCATTGACGGCCAAATCAAGGATGCGAATGGCCAAGTTCTTCCTGGTGTAACCGTCACCGCGACGAGCCCAGCACTCCTGGTTCCCAACGTCACGGCCGTGTCTGACGAGCAAGGCGAGTACCGCCTGACGCCGTTGCCCATCGGTACTTATACAGTGAAGTACACGCTTCAAGGTTTTCAGACCGTCCTTGAGGAGAACATCCCATTGACCGCCGGATTCGTGGCGAGGCTCAATCAGGTCATGAAGGTTGCAGCTACTTCACAAACGGTTACGGTCTCATCGGCGCCGCCTGTCGTTGATACAACGTCAACCACCACGAACGTCATCCTGACACAGGAGCGGCTCCAGACCATTCCGAACAGCGCCTTTGGATACGTGGCGCTGGTCAATCAGGCACCCGGCGTACGCGGCAATTTGGACGTCGGCGGAACCGCGCTCGAGGCTGGCGGCGGCGGCTTCCTGAGCGCCACCGTGTTCGGACAGCTGTCCGAAACGTGGCAACTGCTGGAAGGCGTCACCACGAACTCGGGTAAGGAGTACTCGCAATCAGGAAGCTTCCTCGATTACTATTCCGTCGGTGAAGCCAACGTGGAGACCGCGGGTGCCAACGCGGAATCGCGGACGCCTGGTGTCACCATCCAGACGATCGCCAAATCCGGCTCGAATACGTTTCACGGCTCCGGCTTATATAGCCTCGCGGGCAGCGACATCGAAAGCAGCAATCTCACACCGGCGCTCATCGCCGACGGTGTAACAAGCGCTAACACAGTAGTGAGCCGCGCGAACTGGGCGCTGGACATTGGCGGTCCAATCAAGAGGGACAAGCTCTGGTTCTATCAAGACGTGAGCTTCAGGTCAGATATTTTTCAGTTCCTGAGCGTACAACTTCCGAACGGAGCACCGGCGACGAACGATAAGCGGGAGACGTTCCTAACGTCGAAGGCCAACTACCAGTTGAACCCGAAAAATCAATTGATCGCCTTCAACGAGCTCGGCTACAGCACCGGGTTGGTGACGTTTCTCAGTGCCTTCTACGGGTGGAGCACACGAGTCAATCAGACGTTCTACGACAATTTCGCGAAGCTCGAATGGCAATCCATACCGAGAACTAATCTCGTAACATCCCTTCAGTTGGGGTTTGCCGACTGGAACTCGTACAAGGCATGCCCCTCAGATTCGCTGCCGTCAACTATGGATATCGGGACACAAATCGAAACGGGGTGCGACTTCAGTCGCGACACCAATACGGCCTATGAGCCCACCATACATGGCCGAGGCGTGCTGACCTGGATCCTCCCCCATTCACGCATTGGCAATCATCAGTTCGACGTGGGGTTCGACTATTTGGATATGAGAGTTGAGGGTAAGTATAAGTCTCGCGGACCGCAACTTGATTATCAATTGGTGTTCAACAACGGCGTGCCATACGAGCTAAATACCGATAACTTCCCGCAGAGCGGCGAAAGCAAAGTCGAATATACCGGAATCTACGTCCAGGACAAGTGGTCGATCGGACGCAGGCTTACCGTCAACTGGGGTCTTCGCTATTCGCACGACGACGGACTTGTACCCGCCCAGTGCACGAAGAACGGCAATTTCTCTACGGCGGCCTGCTATCAGACTATCCAGTTTCCGATCTGGAACACAGTCGCTCCGCGTCTCGAGGCGGCGTGGGACCTGACGGGAAGCGGCAAGACTGTGCTCCGGGGCGGCTGGGGACGGTTCGACCACCCGCGTGAGAACGACCCCGAAGTGGATGCCGCCAACGTGAACACGGCGACGGAGACCACCTACCTGTGGCACGATCTGAACGGAGACAAGCTATACGAGCCGGGCGAAGTGAATCTGAATGTCAATGGTCCGGATTTCGTGAACACATCGCCGCTGGGAACCGCCGGCGGAACGGCGTACCTGCTGATCAACCACAACGAAAAGGAACCGAAACAGAATCAGTACCAGGTCTCGCTGGAGCGCGAGATCATGCCGAACACGACCATCAGGGTGCTCGGCGTATATGCGTTCCTCTACAACAACTACCTTCTGCAGGGTGTTCAACGGCCTTACAGCGCCTATGACATCCCAGTCACCAAAACAATTCCTCTGGCGAACGGTAGTGCGGGTACACAGACGCTTACTTTCTATGAGTACCCAAGCTCACTGATGGGTTTGGCGAATTCGAACACGGAACTCATCAACGATCCACGACTCAACAAGTGGTACAAGAGTTTCGAGGTCGATGGCACTCGCCGGCTAACCAGGAAACTCTTCTTCCAGGGTTCCTATGCCACCACGAGGTACCACGAGCCGATTCAGGAGACCGGGGCGATACCGGCCGACAACCCAAACTCGTTCATCGGCACGGGAAATTACACGTGGGATTGGCTGGGCAGGGTCGAGGCCTCCTATGTCTTCCCCTTGCGATTGACGCTTTCAACAAATTTTGAGAACCGAAGCGGCGTCATATTTGCCCGCCAGGCGCTGTTCACCAATCCGGGATCACCCATTCCGTCAATCACGCTGAATGTGGAGCCGCTTGGCAGCGAGAGGGATCCCAGCACGAATCTCCTGGACTTCAGGCTTAACAAATCATTTGCAATCCGCGGTGATCGTGAAATTTCTGTCCGCATGAACACCTACAACACGCTGAACATCAATACGGTGTTGTCGGCTAATGCTCGTTCAGGCGCCACGTATCTGCGTCCCACTACAATCGTGCCACCGAGAATCTTTGAATTTGGCGCGTCGTTTAAATTCTGAATCACTTTGTGAGGTTGAAACGGGGAGGCGGCTTCCGCATGCACGGCCACATTCTGATTTGACTGTAAAGCTCGAGCCGTCCTGATCAGCCTTTATCTTGCTTATTCTACGCCGTAGTAACGAGTCAAGGCGTGCAAGCAAGCTACGCGAACGATGCCGATCCTAGTGCCGCCTATGTGTTTTCACCATGAAGGAAGGTGAACTAATGGAACTGGTGCAGACTGCGCGGATCCCTGTGTCCGCACGCCTCGACCGGCTTCCGGTAGCGTCCTTCCATCGCCATCTGATGTGGGTATTGGGTTTCGTATTCTTCTTTGATATGGCCGATATCAATACCCTATCGTTTGCGTCCCCGGCCATCATGAAGTTCTGGAACATACCAGTCTCGACCATTGCCCTATTCAGCTCTGCGAGTTTTGCCGGCATGTTTGCGGGCTCGCTCATTGGAGGACTGATTTCAGATCGCATCGGCCGCAAGAAGGCCCTGTTGCTATCCACCATGTTCTACGGCAGCTTCTCTCTGCTGAATGCTTTTGCCTGGAATCCCATCTCGCTCTTCACCGTGCGATTCCTCACTGGAATCGGCATCTCTGCAATGACAGTGGTCGGCATTGCGTATATCAGCGAAATCTATCCGGCGCGGGTCCGCGGGAGTTTCCAGGGATGGATCATGACCATTGGGCTGGTTGGTGTGCCCGGCACTGCCTTCGTAGCGCGCGCGGTGGTTCCTCTCGCCCCGTGGGGTTGGCGACTGGTGTTTGTATGGGGCGCAATCGGTCTGTTGTACCCGTTCTTCAGCGGCGCTTTGGAAGAGTCTCCCCGCTGGTACGAGAACCACGGACGCCTCAAAGAAGCGGACGCGGTTGTGGAACGGATTGAAGCGCGTGTGCGCGCAGAAGCAGGCTCGCTACCGCCGGTCGAAGAGCAGCATCCAATAGTGGCGAATCAGAGCGGAAAGTTCAGCGATCTGTTCGGCCGCGCCTATTTTCCCAGAACCGCGCTGCTGGTCTTTACCTGGGTTTGCTGGACAATGGGTTTCTTTGGATTTACAACATGGGTCCCCACGCTGCTGGTGGCGCATGGTTTCTCGCTCGTGCATTCGCTCACATGGACTTCTGCTATGTCGATCGCGACCATTCCGGGCGCAATGCTCGCCGGTCTGTTCTCCGACCGCTGGGATCGCAAGTGGAGCATTATGGCGATTGCGTTGCTGATTGCCATCTTCGGCGCCTTTTATGGTCTCACGTTCCGAGTCAGCTTCATCGTAATCTTCGGCTTCCTGGTGGAGATGTTCACGCACGCCAGCACACCTTATATGTATGCCTACACCGCAGAGGCGTTCCCCTCCAGCATCCGCAACTCCGGCACCGGGCTTGCCTATGGCTCTGGTAGGCTCGCCAATGTTTTCGGGCCCATCATCATAGCCTTCATCTACGGGAACTACGGCTATAAGAGCGTATTTGTCTATATCGTGACTGCATGGATTATCGTCGCGCTCGCGGTAGGTCTCTTCGGACATCGCAGCAAGGCCCTTGTCGAAAGGCCTGCGTAATCAAGGCGAAGCTTAGGAAGTGCACTGTACGAATTTCGGAGCAGACGCAGGCAACTTAGAGAAAGCTTCAATCCCCAGTCTGGAAGGAGAACGAGTGCAATATTTTGCCGCAGTCCAATCCATTTTGAACCCTGAAATAACTGATACCGTGCGCCAGCCGCACCTGGATTATCTTGCCAAAATGGTAGCCGACGGGCATATTCACGCTTGGGGGCGTTTTTCGGATGGCTCAGGTGGCTTGACCATCTATCGAGCGGCATCTCTCGAAGACGCAAGAAAGCTTGCCGAAGCCGACCCGTTCGTATCCCACGGAGTGCGGCGACTCGAATTGCACGAATGGGCTATGAAAGTGGCTAGTCAAGAGAGTCTGGCTCAATCGGCGGTCCGTAGTTGAAGGTAAAGACGGAGCCTCAGCGGATGTCGGCTTGATCTGCCAGAAGTCGCTATCCGGCGTGATTGGGCGAAAGATTCGCATGCGTGCGATTCGGCTTTCGATATGTCCCACAAATCGGTCGAGATAACCTATTCGGCGCTATCGGTAATCCTCAGCGGGAATGAAAAGCAGCTTGTCACGAAGAAATTGCCGTTGTACTTGCAGCAATTCCTGCGGAACCGCGTCGACAGTGCGATCGCGCGGCCGCCGAAGGCGCACCGGCTCGTCATGCTAGGCGCATCGGCGCGCCACGGAAAGCGCACCGGCGCTGTGAACAGACACCGATGCGCCGCGGGCCTACTCAGGCTTGCGAATAGTCCATGCGGTCCAGGTCGGCGATCAGGCCCGGCCCCGTTGGCTTCCAGTTCAGCTTCTGTCGCGTGACCGCGCTGGAGGACGGCATATCAAGCCCAGCGAAGAGCGCAAGCCAGCCGAAGTGTGCCTCAGCCTCTTCGGGCGTGATACTCACCACAGGCACCTTCAGCCCGCGGCCATGCGCCTCGGCGATTGCCTTCAGCGGCACGCCCTCTTCGTCCACTGCGTGATAGATCGCTCCGCGCTCACCTTTTTCAAACGCCAAGCGATACAGCCGCACCGTGTCGGAAACATGGGCTGCCGCCCAGCGATTGCCGCCGTCGCCGATGTACGCCGAAACACCTTCTTTGCGCGCCACGGCGAGAAGGTAGGGCACCAGGCCCTGCTTGCGGGGGTCGTGAATCTGCGAGAGCCGAATCACGGAGGTGTTGACGCCGCGCTCGGTCAGTTCCTTCACCGCCGCTTCAGAAGCCGCGCGGGGGTTCCACGAAGAGGTCGGGCTTTCCTCTGTAGATGGCTTGCCGTCCACATTGACCAAGATCCCGGTAGCCGAAGTGATCACGAATGGCCGGTCCGAGCCCAGCAGCACTTCGCCGATGGCCTGGATTGCCTTGCGGTCGTTGTCAGAGTTCTTCTGCATCTGCGAGAAGTCGTGATTGAAGGCCAGGTGAATGACGCCGTCCGATTTGGCCGCTCCGTCACGCAGGCTGTCGAGGTCCTCGATATTGCCACGCTGCACATCGGCCCCCGCTTTTTGCAGCGCTTCTGCGCCGGCTTCCGATCGTGTGAGCCCCAACACATGGTGCCCTGCCTGCATCAGCTCCGGAACAAGCGCCGACCCGATGAATCCTGTCGCGCCGGTCACAAAGATACGCATATTGATTTCTCCTTGAATTCGCACAAAATCGCGGCCGATCGGTACGAGCCAATCATCGCCGTCCTCCAGTAGATGGGTGTCGACCCGCGGACGATCTATACTGAAAGTCCGAATGATTGGCTCAATCGTCCCATCTCCACAGAATTTCGAGATTGAGAGAGGCACGGCTCAGAGAGCTGAGACTCAGAGAACCGGAACTCAGGGGCCCGGGACGCTGCTCCTGCAACCGGGTCTGGGATCGAATCAGCGCGTGGATCCGCTCTCTGAGGTTCTTGGCCTGCTGAAGCCGCAACTTTACATCTCCGGCGGATTTGCGGTGCTGGACAACATGGCCATCCACTTTCCGAAACATCAGGGAATCAAGTGCTATGCGATGCTGGCAGGCGAGTGCTGGCTGGCCGTCGAAGACGTGCCTGAGCCGGTGCTGCTCCACGCCGGGGATTGCTTTCTGCTTCCGCGTGGACTTCCATTCCAACTGACCACCGACCCCTCGCTCGAACCGGTCCATTACACCGTTGCCTTCGCCCGGCTCGAGAAGAACCGCGAAGCGCCGGGAGTCATCGAAGGCGCGCGGTATATAGCCGGAGGCCATTTCGGCCTGACCGGCGGCCACGCCGAGATGCTGCTGCACTCCCTGCCGCCCATTGTGCATATCCGCCGCGAGTCAGACAAGGCAGCCATGCGCTGGTCGCTCGAGCGCATGCGCGAGGAGCTTCGGGACCCGCAACCCGGCGGTTCGCTGATTACGCAGCAACTCGCCTACATGATGCTCATCCAGGCGCTGCGCCTGCACCTGGTTGACGCCGCCAACACTGGCCGCGGCTGGCTTTCCGCTCTGTCTGACAAGCACATGAGCATCGCCATCGCCAGCATCCACAGCGACCCGGGATTTCCGTGGACGCTGCAGTCGCTGGCGGAGCGCGCCGGCATGTCGCGCTCGGTCTTCGCTCTGCGCTTCCGCGAGACCGTCGGCACTACGCCCATGGAGTATCTCACCCGCTGGCGCATGCTTCTGGCTGCCGACCGCCTGACCCGCTCCTCCGACGGCCTTTCCGCCATCGCGCAGTCACTCGGTTACGAATCCGAAAGCGCCTTCGGTAAAGCTTTCCGCCGCGTGATGGGCTGCTCTCCAAGGCAGTACAGTCGCGGCGCAGCGACGCGCGCCGTTCCCGTGAAGCACGGCGCTGAAGTTCGCGAGCAAGAACTTGTTGTAACTGGCTAGAACATCCTGAGAGTGGCTGTGCGGCTGGGCATTCGATGCGAACGCGACTCAACCGCCCGGATGGAAGATTTTTTCGTTACTCACAGCGTCACCGTCGCCCCGCTTCAGGCTGACGAAAACAATCGTCGAAACAATGGTCAATATTCCGAGTGCAACAAGTCCTTTGTGAATGCCGCGAATCATCTCGGTTGCATTGGATTGGCCGGCAGGAACGAAGAACGCTGTCGTCAATCCCGCGATGGCAACGCCGAAGCTGATCGCCATCTGTTGCATGGTGCTCGCGATGGAACTGGCAGCGCTGTTCTGCTGATCTGTAGTGTCGGCGTAGACCAGCGTATTCATGCTGGTGTACTGCAAAGACGTGAAGGCCCCATAAAAAAACGCCTGCAGCACGATCATCCACAGCGGCGTGTGAAGACCGATGGTGGCAAAAGCCATCAGGAGCAAACCAAGGATTACTGTGTTCGAGATGAGCACCCAGCGATAGCCAACAACTGACAAAATGCGGGGCATGACCATCTTCATGCTCATCGCGGCTACGGCTTGCGGCATGATGAGGAGGCCCGACTGCACCGGACTGAAACCGAGACCGACCTGATAGAGCAACGGCAAAAGAAACGGTACTCCGCCGATGCCAAGGCGAGTAAAGAAACTGCCGTTGACCGCTGCGCGGAAGGTGCGAATCTTGAATATGCCAAGTTGGAGCAGCGGAAAAGCGAGAGTTTTTGCGTGCAGCGAGTAACCGGCGAGCAATGCGAGAGAAAGTACGAGTAATCCGGATATCTCGCCCACGCCCAGGGTGTGCTCCCCGAATACTTCCAGCACATAGGACAGCAACGCGATACCGGTCCCGAAGAGAATCAACCCGACGGTATCTAACGGGTGTGTCTCTTCCCGATAATCGGGCAGATGGATATAGACCAGTATCAAGCCGATCAGACCGATGGGAATGTTGAGAAAGAAGATGACTCGCCAGTGAAGATAGTCGACGATCAGGCCGCCCGCGATGGGTCCCAGCATCGGAGCGACCAGGGCTGGTATTGAAACGAAGCTCATGGCACGGAGAAGATCGGATTTTGCGAACGTCCGCACCAGGGTGAGCCGGCCTACGGGAACCATCATGGAACCGCCGCAGCCTTGCAGGATGCGGCAGGCAACGAGGGCGTGGATATTGGTCGAGATGCCGCATAAGAATGATCCCAGAGTAAAAATTCCGATTGCAGTGGCGAAGACTCGGCGAGTTCCGAATCGGTCGGCGACCCACCCGCTGATGGGGATGAACACGGCAAGACTCAACGTGTAACTGGCCAGCACGGCCTTCATGCTGAGGGGTCCAACGTGGAGAGCTGCCGAGATTGCAGGTACGCCCGTATTGAGGATGGTGGTATCGAGCGACTCCATGAAGAACGCAACCGCGACAAGCCACGGCAGCAGCCGTTTACTGGCGGCGGAGGGAGCGCCTGAAACCGCGAGTGCATCCGAGGAACCGGTTAGACCCATAGAATTAATTAATGAGAACACGCGCCCGCGAAATCCGGAGGATGGCCGGGACGTTATTTGAAGCGATTCAGATGACGGTATCAATTCACGGTATCAATTGACGGTATTTACCGCAGTTCACCGATACCGCAGTGATAACAGGGATGCATGAGCCGGGTCGGAGGTTGGAGCGTCATGGTGAATGCGCCGGTCCGCCCTCCCAAATCGCCAATCTGCGGCAAGGACTCGCAGTCTTTCGCGTCATAGGGCGCTGTGGCAGTGTACTCTCAGGACGCGGGAGCCGATCACAGCTGCGCGGATCTCTGAATACTGTTTCGACGGGCGAGCGAGGAGCCAAAAGCATGAGCACAAAAAAGAGCGCGTGGCCGGAGCTCAACTGGGAACAGTGGAAGGACACTGGGGAGACGCTGCACATGATGATGCAGATCGTGGGCAAGACGCGTCTCGCGCTGACTGCGGTGCAGAACCACTGGTGGAACGTGCCGCTGTATCTGACGGCGCGCGGGCTGACCACGTCAGCGATGCCCCTCGCCCACGGCGAGATATTGGATATCGAATTCGACTTCATCGCGCATGAGCTTGTGTTCCGCTTAAGCAACAGCCAGAACGAAACGATGGCGCTGTGCCCGCAGCCTGTCGCAGAGTTTTATGACGAATACCGAGACGTGCTGACGCGGCTCGACGTCGAAGTCGAAATCGATCCCGTGCCGGTGGAGGTCGCCGAGCCGATGCGGTTTGACAAGGACACCGTGCATCACAGCTACGATGCGGAAGCCGCCTGGCGATTCTGGCAGATTCTTGGCCGCGCCGACCGGCTCTTCAAACGCTTCTCCAGCAACTTCTACGGCAAGATCAGCCCGGTGCATTTCTTCTGGGGATCGTTCGATCTCGCTATCACGCGCTTCAACGGGCGCAAGGCTCCAGCGCGGCCGGGAGCGGATGCCATCCAGGCGGAAGCCTATTCGCACGAGTGCATCAGCGCGGGCTTTTGGCCCGGCAATGGCGGCTACGATAAGGCAGCTTTCTATTCCTATGCGGCGCCGGTTCCCGCTGGACTGAGCGAATGTGTTTTGAAGAGCAGCGTCGGCGGATTCAATCAGAAGCTCGGCGAGTTCATTCTGGATTACGACGAAGTACGCAAGGCCCCAAATCCCGATCAGGCGGTTCTCAATTTTCTGGGGGAGACGTACGATCAGGCCGCGACCTGCGCGGGATGGGATCGCGCGAATCTCGATCGCCACGATGCGATCGGCGATGCTGCGACAAAATTAGACTAGACGAGCGGATCAGGCCGCTGCTTCACGGACGGGCAGCGCCAGCAGCGCGCCCCAATTGAGCCCAGTTCCGAATGCCGAAAATACGATTGGCGCGGTCGGAGGATCGGAATTCGCCTGCCGCCATTCATTGGCGGCGATGAGCAGCGATGCCGACGACGTATTGCCGTAACGGGCGATGTTCACGAAGAAACGCTCGGCCGGAACTTTCAATGCACCGGCTACACGCTCGATGAGATTCCGGTTCGCCTGGTGGAGCAGATAGACGCCGGGATCGGCAAGCGTGAGGCTGTTGCGCGAGAGCAGATCCTTGATGGCGCGCGGAATTTTGCGGCTCGCCTGCAAGATGACGCTGAGGCCTTCCATCGCGAGCCGGTTGTTTTCAATTTTCAGGATCTCCGACGCGGCTCCGTCGGTGCAGAGGATCGAGTCGGCGATCCGGGCGAAGCCGGAGTGCGCATCGACGAGGCACGCTCCAGCGCCGTCACCGAAAAGAATCGCCGTGTCCTTGCCTTCCGGCGTGCGATCGATGCGGCGCGACATGATCTCTGCTCCGACGACAAGCACGAGGCCAAGCTTCGGCGCGAGCTGCGCGGCGAGCGCGAGTCCGATGAGCGATCCGCAAGAGGCGACGGGAATATCGAGAGCGGGCGTCGAAGTGAGGCCGAGCGCGGCGGCGAGCTGGCTGGCGGGGCCCGGGCAGAAGCGGTCGCTTGATCCCGACGCGACGAGAATCATGCCAAGATCGGCCGGAGCGACTCCTACCTTTTGCAGGCAATCCTGCGTGGCGGCGAGGCCGAGGCTGGCGACGGTATCTTCGTCAGCCGCGTAGCGGCGCTCTTCGATGCCGCAGACGTCAAGAATCCACGCGGCATCCGCGCCCACCAGCGGCGCCAGTTCTTCGTTTGTCACGCAGCGCGACGGCAGATGCGAACCGAAGGCGCGCAGAAAAGCCATCAGCTTACCTTTGCGGTGACGTATGCGGCGACTTTGCGAATGGTGTCGAACTTGCGCGCCGAGAGATCGGAGTCTGGCACGCTAATGCCGAATTCATCTTCGAGGCCGCTCACGAAATCAGTGAGCGCGAAAGAGTCGAGCAGCCCGGATTCAAAGAGCGATTCGTCTGGGCCTGGGTTGATGGTTGATCCCTTCATTCCATGAAGGACTTTAAGGATGCGAGCTTCGACTTCCACCTGCGTCTCCTTGCAATTCGCCTTGCACTGCCGTCAAGTTGGAGGAGGAGTGCTGCAGCTTGTACTCCGAGAATCCGGTCATCAGGTCAGCCATGAGCGCATCTGCGAGCGCATGATAACCATCGCCGGTAAAGTGCGTGTGGTCCGGCTGCGCCCAACCGGCGTAGACCCAGTCCTGCATGGAGCCGAATCCGCCCATGCGCTGCCGCTCATCCCAGTACGCGCAGTTGTGTGTGCGGCACACGGCGCGCTGCGCCTCAATGATTTTATCGGTGCCTTCGAAGGGCTGCCACGCGTAGTGCTGGCGCAGCGAGCGGTCGCCCGGGCCAACAACGAGAATCGACGACTCGGGCACGTAGCTGTGAATGGTGTCGATGAGCGAAGCGAATTTGTCGCGATAGCTATCTTCATCCCACAACGGGCTCGCGGCTTCATTTGTGCCGTAGGCGAGAACGATGAGGGCCGGCGAGTTGTCCTTGAGATATCGCTCGAGCAATGTCTGGTCCCAGCGCAGAATGAGCGGCGCCTCAGCGCCGTTGATGCCGATCATCTCCCATGTCACGCCCGGCTGCGTCGCGACCCAGCCAAGCAGCGTGACGGGGGCGTAGTCCGCTGTCTGCAATTCAAAGTGATGATCGCCGGGCGGGCAGGTGTAGCGGAACGTTCCCGGACCGGCGGCTGAGCCGTCGGTCTGGATGGAGATGGGATCGCCGCCATTGTCGGTAAACAGCAGGCTGCCGCCGCCGGGCTGCTGCAGGTATTGCAGGTCGAGTGTGGTGCAGGGTGCATCGAGGGTGACCCACTCATCGGGCCGCTGCGTGCTGATGCTGATGCCGCCCATGCCGAGCTGGCCATCGCCGAGCTGCAGAAATTTGTTGCCCGCGGTCGTCCAGCCGGGAGACTGCGAGTGCCTGGAACCGAAGATGCGGAAGCCGGCGAAGGGATAACCGGCGTAGGAGAAGCCGATGCCGCCATCGCCGTACTGCTGCTGAAAAATGCGGCGCGTTTCACCGGTGAACATGTCGGCTGCAGTGTGCGAGTCGCCCCACTGGATCACGCGCAGCGTTTGCGTCGGCTTGTCGCCGGCGCGCAGCGAGCTTTCATAGGAGGCGAGCTGCGCGTAGAAGCCGTCGAGCGCAACGGGGTACGCGATGAAGTTTGCAGGCGGATCTTTCAGCCGGCCGCCAATCTCTTCGACAAGAGCAGCGCGTTTTGTGGGATCGACGCGTGTTGCGTAGTAGCGAACCCGGGTGGGCGTGGCCGTGTGCGAACGCAGCGCAGCAGTGGAGCGGCTGCGCGTCGCGGTGGAGGAATGCGCCGTTGCGGCGTGGGTTGCGCTGTGGGCCGCGCCGTGGACGGCGCTTCCGGTTGCGGGCCGATGCGTTGTCGACGGACGCGCAGCGGTGTGCGATTTCGATTTCGCCGTGGGCGCGGGAGTCGCCTTTTTCTTGGTGGTCGTCGTGGTGCCTGCAAAGGCGAAGGACGAACACAAGAATAGCGCAGCAACTAGGCACGCCGTTCGACGCGAATTTGCGCTCACGACCGCTTCCCTTTCCGGCTGGAGTGACGCGTTGTTGGGTGGGGATGCAGCTGGGCCTGCTTTTGCGCAGGCTTGGGCGCGGTCACGGCCGATGGGGGCGGCGGCAGTGCGATTCCGTGTTGCATCTTCCATCGATCATAGCGCAACTGCAATTGATCGACGAACAGACCGGCCACAATTGCAGCCCCCTGTGGCGTGGGATGCAACAGGTCGGCGGTGACGAGCCGCGGGCTGGCCGCATACCAACGCGCCATGGTGCCGCTGGAGCCCATGGCGTCGTAAGTGTCGAAGAAGGCGCAGTGCGTATCGGCTGCAACCTGGCGCTGAATGGCGACGATCTCTGGGATGGTGCTCATTGTCTCAATGTCGTCCAGTCCGTTGCGCTGGCCGCGGTCCATGGGACTCATGATCAGAATGGATGCGCCGGGAGCAGCGCGGCGGATGCGCTGGATGGCGAGACGCAGCTCGTTGGCGTACTGCGTGTGAACGAACTTGCCGAAGCTGCTCTCGTTCGATCCATAGTTGACGATCACCAAACTGGCACCGGCACGCGCCAGCTCTTGTTGCCACAGGTCCGGCTGCAGCACGCGCGCGAGCACGCTGGTGGTCGCGCCGTTTAGGCCCAGGCTGTCGTAGAGCAATCCATTCGCGCCGCGGCGAAAGTCCACGCCAAACAGAGTAACCGAGCCGCTGGTTGGACGAAGAGCGACGTCTTTGGTTTCTGCAGGCAGATCGACATGGAGAAAGGCGACGGCCTGCGTGTCGGCCGCAGTCGATTGTGTGGCGACCGGCTGGTCGCCTGCGTCGACTTCAAAGCTGCCGCCGCCGGGGTGCGCGAGATACTCGACGATCAGCGCCGTCTGCGGCGACTCGGTGAGCCGGAACTTGCTCCACGCCCCCGGCTGACCATCGAATGCCGCGCCGCCCAGTCCGTAAATTCCCTCGCGCATCAGTCCGACGCCGGTGCGCCACTTCCAGCCGTGGTCGCTGATCTCGACGCCGCGATGCCCGTACCACGCCCAGGGCTTGGCGATGAGCGTATAGCCGCGGCCGGCGTCGCCGAATTTGGCTTGCAACTGCGCGCGGACCTCGCCGGTAATCAGGTCGGCGGTCGTCGGCGAGTCGCCGTAATGCAGCACCGTGACCACGCCGGGTTCGTTTCCTTGCCGCGAGCCCTGCTCCAGCTTCCAAAGCGCGGCAAAAAACGGGTCAAGCTCATTGGAGTTGTCGACGAGCACAGGCGAAGGCGGCGGCAGGTTCACGCCCGGAGTGACGACCTTGGGCGGGACCGGCGGAGGAGGCGGCGCGGGCCAGCGGAGCTGAAAAGCCTCCGCGACGACTCCGGCTCCGAGCCCGTTGTTGCGATCGACCTTGAAATGCCACGCGGCAAGGCAGGCGGCGACCATCGCGAAGACCAGAGCGGCCTTCAGCGGGAAGCCTCCGCTGCGCTGGGGCGGATCGGTTGTGGGCGGCGGCCCGCCTTCGAAATCAAAAATTGCCATATACGAAAGGAGCGGAGCCGCGGCCCGCCAGCGATTGAATTAATAAAATTAGGCCCGCCATAGCGATTCCCTGCACCCAAAAGGGCGTTCTGGCGGTGATTTTCGTAGCGCCGTCAAACCAGGCCGGCGGCAGGCAGTGCAGAATTGCCGCGAGCACCAGGACCCCGGCAATCTCCGGCGTGATATTGGCGAGCGACCAGCTCAACGCGCCCAGCCCGCGCAAGATGGCGATCGCGTTGGGCAAGGTCCCGGCCCGGAAGAAGATCCACGTGAAGCAGACGAAGTGGAAGGTAATGAGACCGCCCACAAGCTTTGGCCAAAGACGCGGCGAGGGCACTACGCGGCGGCGTTTCCAAGCGAAGACCACGCCCAGCGCCAGGCCATGCAGCGCACCCCAGATAAAGAAGCACCACGAGATGCCATGCCACAGTCCGCCAAGGATCATGGTGAGCAGGAAAGCATAGCCATAGGAGAGGACCGGCAGCTTGCGGCGCTTGGGAAAGAAATCAAAGAGGTAATCGCGCAGCCACTCAGAGAAGGTGATATGCCAGCGCCGCCAGAACTCGGCCACGTTGACGGCGAGATAGGGGCGCTTGAAGTTCTCCGGCAGGTTGATGCCGAGTAGCAGAGCGGCGCCGCGGGCGATGTCGTTGTAGCCGGAGAAATCGAAGAACAGTTGCAGCGCGTATCCATATATGGCGATCAGGATCTCGGAGCTCGAATAGAGGGCCGGCGTATCAAAGACACGGGCGACGAGATTGTTGGAAAGGTAGTCGGCGATCAGCAGTTTCTTCACGAGGCCGGTGCCGATCAGCAGGAGGGCCCGCGCTCCGGCTTCGGTGTCGAGCTCGAAGGGTTTGGAGAGCTGGCCCAGCAGATTGCCCATGCGCGGAATCGGCCCGGCAGTCATCGACGGAAAAAACAGCGCGCCGGAAAGGTAAGTGATCGGGTTGCGCGTGGGCTGGAACTCACCGAGATAGAGATCAATGGTGTAGGTAAGCGATTGAAAACAATAAAAAGACAGGCTGAGCGGGAAGAGCCATTGCCAGCGTGAGCCGGAGAGGAGCGGCATCGCCTTGAGGCTGGCCATCAGGCCGACGTTGACGAGGAGCGAGACCCCGAGCAGGAGCCGGCGGCCGAGTGGGCGTTTGGCATAGGCAAATTTCGGGCTGCCAAGCCCGAGCCCGACCAGGAAGTCGATCAGCGCGGCGAGCGGCAGCGCGAGGTAGATGAGGCTGAAGTGCGCGAGAAAAAAGAGATTAGCGAGCGCGAGAAGCGCGAGCCGGAGCGCACGCCAGCGCGCGGTAAGCCAGTAGATCAGGCAGACCGCGGCCAGGAAGGCGTAAAAGGGGGCGGAGCTGACGAGCATCGAGGTTCCAGACCCGATTATGCGGGCAAGCGGGATTTCTGAGGAGTTACCGAAGAAATGAAGGCGAGCGCGCGGAACAAACTTTATTACCGTGCGGCCGGCCGAAGTCCCGATTTTGCTCCCGCGCGAGCTGCCTCGAGCGGGATCTGGAGCGAGATTTTGCGCTCTGGCGCAGTGTGGCAAATTCGCCACGGGGCTTGTTGGCGGATTTGCAACGACCCCGGGGAGAGTGGTCGAGATTTGAGCTTTTTTACCTGGAAATTTCCTTCTTTATTATCAATTAGATAGCTCCAATTCAGGGAGGCAATCCACAAACAGGCCCTTGCCGAATTAGTAAAATGATCGGATGGGTGAACGACAGCAAACACATAAGGAAGTGGTCGAAAGACCAAGGTGGTTCTGGGTCGGCGCGCTGGCAATATCCCTTGCGGCATCCGCCTCAGTCTTCTCTTATTCGACGTTGACGGTGCACGCAGACACACCGCTTGCCCGTCCTGCCTCAACCCTTCCCCCGGCCGCTCCCGCATATAGCTTTTTGGGATCGACCGGCAGACCAAAATTCCAGCTGAGCGGCCTAAACGGGCTCGCCACCTGGTACGGCGAGGTGCTCGATGGGCACCGTACGGCCAGCGGCGAACGGTTCGACATGTTCGCCATGACCGCGGCGCACAAGACCCTGCCGTTTGGGACCCTCGTACGGGTCGTCAATACCAGCACTGGCCGCTCGGTGGACGTGCGCATCACGGACCGCGGCGAACTGCCCGGCAATCACGTCATCGATCTGTCCTACGGTGCAGCGCAGGAGCTCAACATCCTGAAGACGGGAGTGGCCACAGTGAAACTCGAGGTGCTTTCACTGGGTCATCCGCAGCACAAAACAGCAAACTAGCTTCCAGTATTCTCTTTGCATCCGGCCGGTCCGTGCACACGGGCTGGCCGATTGCTTTATCGGCAAACATTTCCATTCCTTTAGGGCATTCATTCTGCGCTCTCCGCGCCGCGATTCACTCCTCGCCGATTCCTGAAACTCCCGAGTACCATTCCCACCCCGCTGAGACCATGGGAATTGTGTGTCAATGCACCCACAGTGTGTGTCTGCTGACACGTTTATAAGCCCCGCCATCCGCTTCAACTCCTTTATTTTCAACCCTTGCGCATTGGCGCGGCCCTTGCACTCTGTGTGGGCGCAGGCAGTTGAGATCGGGGGACGCGATGGCAAACGCAAACCAAAGCGGATGGAAAGTGAGATGGGGAATCGGGCTGGCGGCAGCAGTGCTGATGGCGCACGCCGGAATGGCAGCAGCGCAGCAGCCGGCAGCGAGGTCTTCCAACGCGGTCGCGGCAGCGGAAACAAATGTCGCCCAGCGCGAGATCGTGGTGAGCCTTGAGGACCACAAGCTGGCTCTGGTGGAAAACGGCCAGGTGGTCAAGGTCTACCCCGTCGCGGTCGGCAAGCCCTCCACGCCCAGCCCCGTAGGCACCTTCACGATCCAGCGCCGCGTGGCCAACCCCACCTACCACCACGACGGCAAAACCATTCCGCCGGGGCCCGGCAATCCGGTGGGCACGCGTTGGATGGGGCTGAGCATCAAGGGCTACGGCATTCACGGGACCAACGAGCCGAAGTCGATTGGCAAGGCCGCATCGCACGGGTGCATCCGCATGGCGAAGGCCGATCTTGAGGATCTCTACCCGCAGGTGCAGGTGGGCGACACGGTGGAGCTGGTGGGCCACCGCGACGAGGAGACGGCGCGCCTGTTCGGCGGCGACGGCATGAAGCCGGCAGCCCAGCCAGTGATGGCGCAGAAGTCCGCTCCTGCTCCGGCGGCACAGCCCGCAATGACGGGAACGGCGTCGGCGACGGCAAACGTGCCAGCGATGACCGCGGCAGCGATCCTGACCGGCGCGCTTTAGGGGAGGCAGCCAATGACTCTGCTTGCCGAAGCCATGAATGTTTGCGAAGCAGCGCTGTTGCCCGTAGCGGCCGCGCTACTGCTTGAAGAGTTGACCTACGGGGGACTGGTCCGGCTGCTGCTGGCTCCGAAGCCGGAATCGGGAAGACGCGAAGAGCCCAATCACCAGCAAGGAGGCGGGAAATGCTCGCATTGAAGATGTTGCTGACGGTCGCGGGAGTGTTGCTGCTGGCTGCCGCGTTGTGGATTCCGATGTTTGGAGCCGGTAAATATGTTGCGCGAATGCGCAAGAAAGCAAAACAGGAAGGACTCGACGGCGAGTCGGCAATGGCCGAGCTCGACCCGATCAAGATCGACTGGCACCGTCCGGCCGCGCTGGCCATCACCAGCTGCGTGCCGCTGCTCATCGCGGCCAGCATCGTGGTGGTGCCGAGCGGGATGGGCGGGGTGCGCATCAGCCAGATGAGCGGCACGCTGCCCGGCACGCTTTACCCCGGCGTGCACTTCATCACCCCGCTCATTGACAGCGTGCAGACGTTCGACCTGCGCGATCGCATCTTTACGGCGGGCATGGCGGAGACGGATACCAGGACGGTCTCAGGAAAGACAATCTCCGAAAAGACCGGCTCCGGCGAGAGCGTCTCGGAAAAAATCCTTGGTCAAAAAGAGCTGAACGTCCAATCGCTCGAGGGGCTGAACATCGGTCTCGGTGTGACGGTTCGCTACCGGCTCGACCCCAACAAGCTGTCCAGCGTGCAGGCGCACCTGCCTCAACCTGCCGATCAGCAGATCGTTCCGCCGGTGGTGGAGAGCGCGTGGCGTGAGCTGGCGCCGCACTACACAGTGCGCGAAATCTTCTCAAGCAAGCGCGAAGAGGTGCGCGCCAAAGCAGCCGCGGAGATCCAGCGCAAGCTGGGCGCCGACGGCATCATCGTGGAAGAAGTGATGCTCTCCGAGATTCAGTTGCCCGAGGAATACGCGAAGGGGCTGGAAGGACTGCTGCTGAAGGAGCAGCAGGACGATCAGATGGCCGTCGACACCGACATCCAGCAAAAGCAGGTGAAGATTGCCGAGCTCGAGGCCGAGGCCGATGCGGCGCGGAAAGTGCAGGCCGCGGAGGGCGACGCGAAGTCCAGGGTCGTGGAAGCGAAGGGCGAGTCCGACGCGATGCAGTACACGCTGCCGCTGAAGCAGAAGCAGATTGAGCAGAGCAAGCTCGAGGCGGAAGCGCGCAAGGAGGCGACGCTGCAAAATGCGGACGCCCAGGCGCAGGCCAAGGTGATGGACAGCAAGGCGGAGATGGAGCGCCGCGATCTGCTGGCGAATGCCGAGGCGAACCGCATCCGGGTTGTTTCCGTAGCGGACGCGGAGCGCATGAAGAGCGAAGCGCAACTGCTCAACCAGTCGCCGCTGCTCATCAACAAGATCGTCGCCGAGCGGCTCTCCGACAAGATCCAGGTGCTGATGGTTCCTTCCGACGGGAAATTCTTCTTCGCCAACGACGTGTTCAAAGGCGCTGCCTCGAACTCGATCGTGAAGCAGGAGATGGATTCTGAGCAGGAACCGGCGACCGGACAGAAGAACGGCCAGTAGAAATTGATTGGCCGCGCGGGGCGGGCGCAGCAAGCGCGCTCGCCCTGCACCAACAGTGTTTGCGCAGAGTACGGCGGGCCGGACAAGTTATTGTTGGCTGCACGAAACAAAAACCATCAATAATACGCGAGGACCGCGGAGGTTCGGATCATATAATCCGAGCAAAAGCTGATGATGAAGCGAACGAGATTGTACTGGCTGCTCGTGGTGACGATTGGTTTGGTTGCGGGGGCGCATTCAATTGCAGCAGCTAGCGCGTGGGACCAGCCGGCCGCTACGCTGGCGCAGCAGATTGCGGACATTCTGGGTCCCGGCGAAGTGCGGCTGACTTTTCAGAACCTTTCGACGATCGCGCCCGCTGAAGTTCCCGCGATCCGCAAGAGGCTGGAGCAGGATCTCAAATCGCATGGAGTGATCGTCTCCGGAGCCGACAGCGCAAGTGCGCTGCGTGTGACGCTGAGCGAGAGCGCGAGCGCGCGATTGTGGGTTGCAGAAATTGCCGAAGGCAACCACACGCAGGTGACGATGGTGGACCTGGGGCCGGCTACGCCGGCCCACGAACCGGCCGCGAGGGGAATGATGCTGCGCAGCGAAGCGGTCATCACTGTGAACGAGCCGGTGCTGGCCGCAGTCGAAGTTGCGGGGCGCATGGTGGTGCTGGAGCCGGAAGAGATTGTGCTCTACGCGCCCGCTGCGGATGGGTGGAAGCAGATTCAGCGTGTGGCTGCGCGGCCGAGCGGCGCGCTGGCGCGCGACCCGCGCGGCGTCATCGTGCCTGCGGCCGACGGGCAGGGATTTGCGGCGTGGCTGAGTGGAACGAAATGCGTGGGCTCGGCAAGCGCAGGCGATGCAAACGGCGAATGGGAGATCGAGTGCAGGCCAAGCGACGATCCGTGGCCTGTGGCGCAGCCGCTCGACGCCTCCGCTGCTGGAGCCACGCCGCTTCGCGCGTTCTACAACGGAACGCGCGACTATTTCAACGGCGTGGTCACGCCTGCCATCGGCATCGAGCCGCCGGCGTTCTACACCGCGGCTGCAGTTCCCCGCCCCGCCGGCGATGCGGGACTGTTAATCGGCGGCATCGACGGCCTGGTGCAGCTCGCCGAGAACGGTATGCTGCACTCGATTGCAGGAACGCGCGACTGGGGCAGCGATTTCGCCGTGCTGCGCTCGGGCTGCGGCGCGGGAACGCAGATGATCGCTGCGGGATCGGGCGAGGCGTTGCGCGACAGCCTGCGCGCCTACGAATTGCCCGCGCTTGAAGCTGTGCCGGCGAGCGCGCCACTCGCTTTGAACGGAACCGTGACTGCACTGTGGAGCGCTCCCGACGGCAAGCGCGCTTACGCGGTGGTGCGCAATCAAGCCAACCAATATGAGGTGGACCGTGTTACGGCCCTTTGCAATTAGTTTTCTACTGGTCGTGGTTGGCATCTGCGCCTGGGGAAGGACACGGCCGCACTACGGCGGCACGCTGCACGTCGAGATTGAAGGGGATCCGTGGAAAGGCGAGCTTGGGGATGGTAGCGATGGGCTCGCGCGGCGGCTCGTTCTCGACGGACTGACCACGCTCGATGCCAACGGCAAGGTTCGCCCCGCACTGGCGCAGGAGTGGGAATCGTCGGATGGCGATCATCGCTGGCAGTTTCGCCTGCGTACCGGCGTCCGTTTTCAGGACGGCACAGCGCTCACTTCCACTGCGGTCGTCTCCGCACTGAATCTCGCCTGCCCGCAGAATTGCCCGTGGAACGCGGTCCGCGCCGCGGGGCCGCTCGTCATCATCGTCACCGATGCGCCATCGCCGAATCTGCCTGCGCTGCTGGCGCGCGATGAGTTTCTCATCGCCGAAACCGCGACCGCTACCAGCAGTACTCCCAACGGCGCCATCGGCACCGGACCGTTCACTGTGAAGGGATTCGCGAATGGCGTGCTCACCCTCGCCGCAAATGACGGTTGCTGGCAGGGGCGACCGTTTCTCGACGCGATTGAAATCCGCGCGCATCGCAGCGTGCACGATCAGTGGCTCGATCTGAGCGTGGGCAGAGCCGATGTGGTCGAAGTTCCGGCGGAGATGCTGCGCGAAGCGCGGCAGCAACAGCTCGCGCTGACTGCTTCACAACCTGTCGAGCTGCTGGCGCTCAAAGTTTCCGACGCGGGCCCGCTCGCCAATCCACAACTGCGCGCGGCGCTCGCGCAGGCGGTCGACCGCGGCGCGCTGTTCAACGTGATCTATCAGAAGCAGGGCGAAATCACTGCGGCGTTGCTTCCGCAGAGGCTCAGCGGCTACGCCTTCCTGTTTTCTGCCGACCGCGACCTGAACAAAGCGCACGAGCTGCGCGGCGGTTTGAGCGCCGCGCCGCTCACGTTGACGACGAACGGCACCGGCGCGATGCAACTGGCGGCGCAGCGGCTTGCGCTGAACCTGCGCGAGGCGGGATTCACGGTACAGGTGGCGAGCAACGCAGCGCACGCAGATCTTGAGCTGCGCAGGCTACCGATTGACGGAGCGAGCCCGCCCGCGGTGATGGAAAACGCGCTGCGCAGCGCCGGCCAGTATGCACCGGTGACACAGGCGACGCCGGAAACTCTGTATCCGGTCGAGCGCGACTTTCTCAATCTTCATTTGCTCATCCCGCTTCTTGATCTTCCTCGCGCCTACGCGCACAGCGGACGCGTGCGGGATCTTAATGCACGCGCCGATGGAACACCGGACCTGGCGAACGCATCGCTGGAGGACGCGCAGTGAGCCTGCGCCAAAAACTGCTCCTGCTGTTTTCGCTCACTGTGGCTGCGGCGGTCGCGGCGGTTGCTTGGACGGTGCTGCTCCGCATCCGCGACGTGTTTGAACAACGCGATCAGGAAGAAACGGCGCTGTTCGTCAGCCAGTTCCAGCGCGAATTTCAGCATCGCTCCGCTGAAGTTGCAGCAGCCGTGAACCGGCTGGCGGCGTCAGAGCGCGCGCGGGCGATGGCGCTCGAAGTGGAGCAGTCGGGCGACACCGCGCCCTATCTGAATGAAGCGCAGACGATGGCGCAGGACGCGCAACTCAATTTTCTTGAGATCGTCGGCCCCGACGGCAATGTGATCAGCTCCGCGCAGTGGCCCGCGCGCTTTGATTATCCCGAGGCGGCCGCAGCGAACGCCGGGCAAGCACCATTTCTCAAACAGGAAAATCTGCCTGACGGTTCGACGGCGCTCGGGCTCTTTGCCGTGCGCAGCGTGGGCGAAGCTGCAGCCAATGTGAAGCTGATGGGGGGCGCGCGGCTCGACCAGAGTTTTCTCGCCGATCTTCCGATCGCGCCGGGCATGCAGATCGGGATGTATGGCGATGCGAGCGTCACGCAGACATCGGGCAGCGTATCTGCGGGCAACGTCTCGCCGAATGGCGCCTCTTCCACATTCGATCCCGCGCATCTTTTGGGACCGACCGGCGCACTCACAGGCGCGCCGCACTACGAGACTCTCATCGAGAAAGCGCGCAGCAGCGGACAGCAGTCGAGCGGCATCGTCGAACTGACAGGCCGCCGCGATGACAGCGTGAACGCAACGGCAATTCCGCTGAAGGACGCATCGGGCACCGTCGCAGCAGTGCTCGTCGTGGCCATTTCACGCGGCGGCATGGTGGAGGCGCAACAGCACATTCGTGAGATCGCCTATGGCGTCGCGGGCGCCGGCATTCTACTGGCCATCGCGCTCAGCCTGTGGACGGCGGCGCGCGTTTCGCGGCCGATCGAAGAACTGGCGCGCGCGGCCGAAGATGTAGCCGGCGGCAACTGGGATGTGCGCGTGCCCGAGCGCGGACGCGATGAAGTGAGCGTGCTGGCGCGCAGCTTCAACCACATGACGGAGCAGCTTTCGAGCCAGCGCGAGCGGCTGGTGCAGAGCGAGCGCGTCGCTGCGTGGCGGGAGCTGGCGCGGCGGTTGGCGCACGAGCTCAAGAACCCGCTGTTTCCGCTTCAGCTCACAGTGGAAAATCTGGCGCGGGCGCGGATGTTGCCGGAGCCGGAATTCGACGAAGTCTTTCGCGAAGGCATCGCAACGCTCGGCGCGGAGATTGCCAATCTGAAGGCAGTCGTCGCACGCTTCAGCGACTTCAGCAAGATGCCGAAACCGGAGATGGAGCGAATCGACGCGAAGGATATGATGGAGCGGGTTCGCGCGCTCTACGCGGGGGCCATCTCCGAGGCAAAGATCGAATTTGCGATGACGATCTCTCCCGAGCCCATGCCGCTGCTCGCCGATCCCGAGCTGCTGCACCGCGCCTTGTCGAATCTCGTGTTAAATGCGATGGATGCGATGCCGAACGGCGGCAAACTCACGCTCGCCGCGCGGCCGGCAGGGGCCAGTATTGAAATCTGCGTAGGCGACACCGGCGAAGGCCTCACTCCCGAGGAGTGCGAGCGGCTGTTCACTCCCTATTACACGACCAAGCAGCACGGAACGGGGCTGGGGCTCGCAATCGTCCAGTCGGTTATCGCGGATCACGCGGGCACGATCGCCGTGGAAAGCCGCGCTGGCAGCGGCGCAACGTTTATCATTACGCTTCCGAAGGGAGATGCATGAGCGCGAAGGCAAGAATCCTCATCGTCGACGACGAAGCCAACACGCTGGCTTCGCTCGCGCGCGCCTTCCGGCTCGCCGGGCATGAAGCCGTCGTGTGCGACGACGCGACGCGCGCGCTCGAAATTGCGCGGACGGAATCCTTCGACCTGATCCTAAGCGATGTGGTGATGCCGAAGCGCGATGGCCTCGCGTTTCTCGAGGACCTGAAGATTGCTGGCGTCGCCGCGCCGGTGGTGATGATGAGCGGGCAGGCGCACATCGAAATGGCGGTGCGCGCCACGCGGTTAGGAGCGCTCGATTTCTTAGAGAAGCCGCTCACCACGGAAAAACTGCTGGTCACGCTCGACAATGCGCTCAAGATCACGCGCCTCGAGGCCGAGAATCGCGACCTGCGCGCCCGGGTCGGCAAGCACGCGTTGGTATTCAGCGGCGAAAAGATGAAGCGCGTGATCGAGCAGATCGAGCGCGTAGCCGCGAGTGAAGCGCGCGTGTGCATCTACGGCGAAACCGGCACAGGCAAGGAACTGGTGGCGCGTACGCTGCATGAGAAAAGCCATCGCGCGTCGGGTCCGTTCGTTGCGCTCAATTGCGCCGCTGTGCCCGCGGAGCTGATTGAGAGCGAACTCTTCGGGCACGAGAAGGGATCGTTTACCGGAGCGGCACAGCGGCACACCGGCAAATTTGAGCAGGCGCATCGCGGCACGCTTTTTCTCGACGAGATCGGCGACATGCCGGGGGCGATGCAGGCCAAACTGCTGCGCGTGCTGGAAGAAGGCGAGGTGGAGCGGATCGGCGCGGACAAGCCCACCAGCGTGGATGTGCGGGTAGTCGTGGCCACGCATCGCAACCTCGAAGAACTTGTCGAGTCGGGCGGCTTCCGGCGCGACCTCTATCATCGCGTGGTTGTCTTTCCCGTGGAGCTGCCGCCGCTACGCGAGCGGCGCGAGGATCTGCCTGCGTTGGTTGGGCATTTCGCGCGGCAGGTGAGCGCGCAGAATGGATGGAAGCCGGTTGCATTTGCTCCGGCGGCAATTGAAGCCCTCAAGGAGTACGCGTGGCCGGGCAACATTCGCGAGCTGCGCAACATGGTGGAACGATTGCTCTTGCTGGCGGGCAGTGAAGTGACCTCCGACGACGTGCGGCTCGCGCTCCCCGCGCACAGCCGCGGAGTAACCTCTGCACAGGCAACGGCAAACCCGCACGGAAACGGCACCCTCTCCGAACGCACGCTCGCTTTCGAGCGCGCCCAGGTGCTGGCAGAGCTCGAGCGCCACGGCCGCCATGTCACACAGACTGCAAAGGCGCTGGGCCTGGAGCGCAGCCATCTCTACAAAAAGTGCCAGCAGCTGGGAATCGATCTCCAGAACATTCCGCGCGAATAGCGCTGCAAAATCGCGGCGAGCGACTCGCCCTCCTGCGGCATATCCGTGCTCACCTTTCTTCCATGCCCGCGGGATATAGTAGAAGGTTCGGAGCGCAGTCCGACACGAGGCGCAATGGCGAAGAAGATCGAAGTTGTCGACATCTGGGCATCGCGGCTGCTCCATTTAACCAGCCGCTTCACGGCCGCCATCGACTACGCGCGCGTGCTTCACATCGAACGGCGCAAGGGGACGGACATTCCCTACATGGCGCATCTGCTTGGCGTGGCGGCGCTGGTGATGGGCGAAGCCGGCCACGCCGACGTTACCGAGGACATGGTGATCGCTGCGGTGCTGCACGACGCGGCCGAGGATCATGGCGGGCAGATGCGGCTTGACGACATCGAGCACAACTTCGGAGCCGATGTTGCGCGCATGGTCGAAGGACTCTCCGACAGCCTGACCGAAGACTCCAGCAAGAAAGCGCCGTGGCGCGAGCGCAAGGAAGGATACCTGAAGCGGCTGCGCAGAGAGCCGGCCGATGTGCAGCTGATTTCGGCGGCCGACAAGCTCTACAACGCGCGCACCATTCTCGATGACTACCGCAAGGTTGGACCGGAAGTGTGGAAGCGCTTCAAGCGTGGCCGCAAGCACCAGATCTGGTACTTCCGCGAACTGCTCAAGGTGTTCAAGGCAACAGGGAAAAACCGCATCGTGGCCGAGCTCGAGCGCGTGACCGACAAGCTCGAGCGAATCTCCACCGGCGAAAAAGCAAAAGGCTGACCGGAAAATCTCCGGCCAGCCTTTCACCTTCAGAAAATTTGTTCGGATCGAAATTGGTTCTGATCGGCGAGCCCACTCATTTTCTGAGCGGCTCGCCGAACTGGTTTATTGTGCGCGATGCCCACCCGGCAACGGCTTGCGCGCCTGCGGCTTCACGGTCGACTCGTCCACCGGTGCGGTGCCCGGAACGTCGTTGGTGAAGGTTGCACCCGAGGGCACCAGATAATTCTGTACGGTTTGCCCGTCGGCTGGGGTGGTGGCCACGCTGATGCGCGAAGCGTCGATGCCCTGCTCCGTCACCAGGTAGTCCTTGGCGTTGACGGCGCGCTGTGCGGCAAACTGATCCACCGTAGCGCGCTTGTGTTTCTCCGCGTAGGCCTGTTCCTTGGCTATCTTGGCGTTCTCGGCACCATTCGCCTCGCCCACCAGAACCGCTTTGGCATCAGCCTGCTGCTTCAGGTCAAGAGCAACCTGATCCAGGCAAGCCTTGGCTTCGTTATCCACACGCATCGGCCGCCGCGAATCGTTCGCGAAGCTGATGGTGCAGAGCGCCTGGGTCTTCGGAGCCGGCGGAACGTATGGCGCCGTGATGGTCAGGTTAGCCTGCGAACTCGCGTTGTGGCCCTTGTCGTCCGCCACGTTACACGTGATGCCGACAGTGCCGGTTGGAGCGCCAGCCGAGGAGTATTCCGCGGTGGTGCCGGTGCCGGTCACGGTGCCAGCCGTGGCCGAGTAGCTATACGTGAGCGGCCGGTTCTGCGGGCTTACGCCGACCGAAGTTACTGTGGCCATGTCGCCCGGCTTGATGGTGCTCGGGTTCACCGAGCAGCTGATTGTCGGCGGCTCGAAGGCCTTCACGGTAATGCCGGCGGTGCAGGTCGCGGTCTCCCACGGCCTCATGCCTTCCTTGCCCGGCTTGCCTTCCTTCACCGTGCCCGTCACGTTGTATTCGCCGGGCGCGAGCGCACCGGTGCTCACGTTCACCGTGGTGCCATTGCCGGTGACGCCGGCGCCGGACCAGCTATAGATCACGTTGTCCTTGGGGTTGAGCCCGCCAGCCGATGCGGTGATCGTCACCGGATCGCCCGCATAGATCGTCTCCGGACTCGCCGAGCAGGAGAGCGTGATAGGCGGCGGCGGCGCGATCGATCCGCCGTGGAAGACGAGGCCCGCGCTCAGGCGCGCTGCGTCGATGTTGGCGCGGCCGGCGTAGATGCCGGGACCCCAATCGGCGTGCATGAATTCGTAGTCGGCCTGGAAGATGCGAATCGCGAAATGGTGATTGAGGAGCGGCGTCTCCATATCCATGCCGCCGCCGACCGTCAGGCCGACTCCCCAGCGGTTGGGCTCAAAGTACGGACCGCCGATCAAATCCCCATTAAACAGACCATGCACAAACGGGGTCACGTGGTCGCTAGGAAAGCGCGCCACCAGGCCGCCGCCTACGGTGGTAAAGCCGTCATCGTTCCCCTCGGAGCCGATCGGCGTCGCCTTGGAGTCCTGGTCGCCCCACTCATGCACGCCCACTTCGCCCTGGAAGCCTATGTTGCGGTTGAAGAAGTAGGTAAAGCTGCCCACTCCGCCGAGGTTCACAGCGTCATAACTGCCCGTCACCGGCTGGTTGTTGGGATTCAGCGTGTTCACTGTTCCCTTGGGCGCCAGATAGCTATAGCCCAGGAAAACGTCCCAGCGGGATGGGTTGGAGTTGGTCGTCCCATGCGCAGATGGGCCCGCCTGACCCGCGAGGGCCACAGGCAGCAACGAGAGAGAAACCAGCGCTAATAATCGGAACGTAGTTCTGGAAACACTCGGTCCCATGTCTTCGATACCTCCGCAGATTGGCAAACGTTAATTCCTCAGGAAGAACAACTGTTTGAATACGTTTAAGTGCTCGAACCCACTGTCTGCGCTGTACTTGCGGGCGCAGCGGGCTTCAAGTCCGATTTAACCGTAGCATAGGAGCGGAGCTGCAAGGGCGAGTATCGCCCCTGCGCGCATCCCGTTTCGAAACAATCGGAACCTGAGAAAATTACCAGCATCGATTACCTTAGTAATGGACATTTGGCATGCGAAGCCTTACGGATGTGTGTCTCATCCGCCCGTCGTCGCCTTTCGCTCTGTCAAATTTCCTGTTGAGTTACTACCCTATTAGGATGGAAGCGCCCATTTGCGGAGGGGTTGCCCGGAACGGGAAACCCGAACCGAGATTCTCAACAAGGTAGTTACGGAGCGGCAAGCGATTTGCTAACGTGCGCGAGAAAATCTGGGATCGGCACTGGTTTCGAGTGAACATCGAATCGATGGCCGCGCACCGCAGCCTTGGTAATCAGCCCGGCGGTTGCAACGTGGCCGGAGATCAGCATCACGGCGATGGCCGGATGGGACGATTGCAGCAGTATCGCGAGATCGATGCCGGACATGTTGGGCAGCACGACATCCAGAATGGCCAGGTTCGGCTGCCACCGGGCGATGACCTCGAGCGCCTGCTCCGCAGAATAGGCCGCGCGGGTTTCGTAGCCTGCCTTCTCGAAGATCACCGCCAGGGAATCGGAGATGACTCGTTCATCATCGACAATGATGATTTTTTGACGGGACATCGGCCTTGATGCGCATCGAACCGGTGCGCGCGATAGAAGTTTTCTTGCGGAAGCCCAAACACGCGGGAACGAAGCGCGATTTCCCCCGAAACCGAAACTTCCCCTAGAACTGGTTGGACGCGTGGCGATGCGGGTGGGGTTGGATGGGCTCGTCGGCGATCGCGCGGCAAGCGGCGCCTTCAATCCAATTTCGCCTTCAATCCAATCTAGGGTGCAGCTTGTGGAAGCCCGTTGCCTCCTGGTACGCGGCAGCGAAGACGGCGACCTTCGCGTCCTGATAGAGCCCGCCCAGGAAGGTGAGCGAGACCGGCGTGCCGGGACCGCCGATGTCATCGTGGTCGCCGTCGTCGATCACGGGCGGAATGGGTGCATCCGGGCCACGAAAGCCGTTGGGCAAAATCACGGCGGGATTGCCCGTGAGGTTGGTCGCGATGAGCTGCGCGTCAGTCGTGGGCGTGACGATGATATCGACCTGACTGAAGAGCTCGGCGAATTGGCGGATGGCGAGCGTGCGCGCGCGGTTGGCCTGGATGTACTCGACTGCAGGGTAGAGGCGCGCGACGCGAAAGTCGTTGGGCCAGTCCTCGATTCCCTGCTCGGTGAGCAGATGATCGCGGCCCGACATCGTCAGGTCGTCGAAAGCCGCCGCTGCTTCGGCGGTGAGCAGCGGTACCATTGAGTCCCACGGCAGCTTGGGCAACTCCACCGGGATGAGATTCACGCCCATCTTGGCCAGCGCTGCCAGCGCAGCCTGCTCGTATCGGCGGTCGTAGTCGCGGCGCGCGCGGCCCGCCTGCGCTTCGGCGTTGGAGTCTTCGCGCTTCTTCTGTTCCTCGGCAGTTTCATTGGGCGCCGCAGGCTTCAGCTCGAGCGGCGGTGCGGGATCGAACTCGCTCTTGAGGTAGCCGACTCGCAGCGTGCGCCAATCGAAGTTCGCATCCCAGTTAAACGCGGCGCGCACGGTGGAGATGTCCTTGCCGTCGGGGCCGTGAATCACGTCGAGAACCAGCGCGCAATCTTCGACCGTGCGGCAGATTGGGCCCAGCTTGTCCATCGTCCAGCTCAGAGCCATGGCGCCGGTGCGCGGCACAAAGCCGAAGCTGGGGCGCAGACCGGTATCGCCGCAGCGCGTGGAGGGCGACGAGATGGAGCCGAGTGTCTCCGAGCCGATGGCGAATGCGACGCACCCTGCCGCGACAGCAGAGGCCGAGCCGGCCGATGAACCGCTCGAGCCCTGCGCAGGATTCCACGGATTGCGCGTGCGGCCGCCGAACCATTTGTCGCCCATGGCGAGCGCGCCGAGCGTGAATTTGGCCACCAGCACTGCGCCCGCTTCATCAAGCCGCTTGACTACGGTCGCGTCTTCATCGAAGCTCTGGTGCTCGAAGCCGCCCGCACCCCACGTCGTGGGGTAGCCTTTCACCGCGAGCAGATCCTTCGCTCCCCAGGGAATGCCGTGCAGCGGTCCGCGATAAAGTCCCGCGGCCATCTCTTCGTCTGCGGCTTTGGCCTGCGCCAGCGCGCGCTCCTCAGTGAGCGTGATAACGAAGTGCAACTTGGGGTCGTAGCGCTTGAGCCGCGCCAGATACATCTGCGTCAGCGCGACTGAGGTGATCTTGTGATTCCAGAGCAGCGTGGCGAGCTCGAGCACGGAGGCGAACGCGAGATCCTCCATATTCGCCGGCGCCTGCGGAACCGGCGCGTCCTGGCTCGTATAACTCAACTGCTGGCGCGCCGCGAAGACCGCGACGTGGCTTTCTTCCTTCGGCAGCGCGGGCTGCGGATGAAACGCATAGGCCGGCGGAATGGAATTCGCCACGCGGAGCGCGCGGATTTTCGCGTAGCTGTCCCGCTGATCGTTCAGCCCGTCGAGCATCATCTTTTTCTGGTCTGCGCTGAAGGGCCCCACACCGGCGAGTTCGACGGCTTGATCGAGCATCTCCGGCGTGATCTTTGGCAAAGCATGCGCGGGCGCAGCGGGTGCCGCGGCAGAACCCGGCTCTTGGCCCTGCGCGGCAAGCGTGAACAGAATTCCCGGCAGCAGCGGCGAAGTGATCCCGGCGGCTGAGCAGGCATTCAGAAAGGCGCGGCGGTCGAGATTCGTGCCCAGTTTCGAGCCCGGTTTCGTGCCCTGTTTCATGCGCAAGGTCCTCTCATTACGGATCGGGGAAACCCTTGCGGATGACTATAGCGGATGCGCCGCCGGGAAGCGTATGAAACGGACGATCGGGCGGTCAGAACCGGAAGACGGGTCCGGTCGACACGCGCCCGTTGGAGTTGGCCAGCTCTTGAAGCGCCTGATTCGACGAGTGGAAGTGCGTGTTGTAGTAGTCGGCGGTCACACGCCAGGCGATATTCCGCTTCAGGCCGACGTCGATGCCGCCGCCCAGCGCAAGCGCAAACGTTGCGTTACTCTTCAGTTCCGGCAAAGCCGACTCGTTCAGCGCCGCGCTGCCCAAGAGGCCGTGGGCAAAGATGGTGCTGCGGCCCATGTGCACCGTGACCTGCGGCCCCAGCAGAAAAAAATACGCATGCGGGTTCAGGTCGAGCGAGCCGCCGGGGCGATAGCTGCCCGAAACATCGCCCTTGATCCCGAGCCACGCGGGCACGATAGGCAGCGGCACGCGCAGCGATGCATCCCACCCGTTCATTCCGCCGCTCAGGGGCGTCTGCGAACTGCTGTCGTAGGGACGGAAGACGTAGGAGTAGCCGCCGTAAAGCTCAAATGCGGGCGCGCCGAAACCGCTCTGCATGGTTTGGCAAGGGAGAACAACAGGCATCGCAAGCAGCGTTGCCGCGAAAAACGACAGCAGGATTTTGCGCAACATGGGGAAATACCTCGCGTTGACGAAGTGAAATCAAGAAGGGGCACAGCGGTTTTCCCCAATTGTTGTGGGGGCTTTTCATCATTCGGTTGCGCTGGCGCAAGTCGCCGCGGCATCCTGTGTGATTTGGATGCCGAACTGGGCGTAAATGGGCTGGTGGGTTTGGGGCAGGATTGCACACACTACCGGCACGTAGCAGGGTTACCTGCAGTCTGCAGATTTCGGCGGAGGCTGCTTCTCTGGCTTCGGCCACAAGACTGCCGAGAGGATCGCGCAAAGTTCTCTCTTGACATATTCCTATATAGGAATGTATTGTTCGAATCCATGGCCAGGGCTGCAACCACTTCCGATCCCTTTAACGCCGTGGCCGAGCCGCGGCGCCGCCAGATTTTGACCTACCTGGCGCAGAACGAGCGGCAGGTGGGCGAGATTGTGGAAGCGGTGGGGCTCGATCAGCCGTCAGTTTCTAAACATCTCGGCGTGCTGCGGAGCGTGGGACTGGTGCATGTGCGGCGCAATGGGCGGCATCGGCTCTACCGCACGAATGCCGAAGCACTCCGGCCGGTGCATGAGTGGACCGAGACCTTCGAGCGCTTCTGGCACCACCAGCTCACGCGCATCAAGGAACGAGCCGAAGCGCAGATGCGTGATGACCCAGACCAAGAACCCGATGCGAAAAGGAGAAACAAATGATCATGCTTGCTGAAGGAATTGAAAATCTGTCCCTGAAGATCGAGCAGGAGATCCGCGTGCGCGCCTCGCTCGACAACACCTTTGCCGCGCTGCTCGAGCAACTCGGGCCGGCGGGCGAACGGCCCGACAAAACGCCCATGCCGTTCACGCTCGAAGCATGGCCCGGCGGCCGCTGGTTCCGCGATCTCGGCGACGGCAATGGACACTACTGGGCCACGGTGCAGTCCATCAAGCGGCCCACGCTCATCGAGTTCACCGGGCCGCTCATGATGTCGCAGCCGGTCACCAACCACGTGATCTACCGGCTGAGCGAAGAGGGCGGCGAAACAGTGATCAAATTCCTCCACACCGCCTTCGGACCCATCCAGGACGGACATCGCAAGGGCGTCAACACCGGCTGGAGCTACATTCACGAGCAGGCCCGCCTGCGCGCAGAGAAAAAGTAGACGCATCGCCAATTCCTTCCCCCGAACCGTTCACCCTCAAACCTCGCAGGAGAGATCCCCATGCCGATCGCAAAAGAATTTCTGGCTGAATTTGAAGTACAAGCCCCGGTCACACGCAAATATCTGGAGCGCGTGCCGGAAGACAAACTGACGTGGAAGCCGCACCAAAAATCGATGACCGCCGGACAACTGGCGCTGCACATCGCATTAACGCCGGGCCGGCTGCTGCCCTTCGTCCAAAACAATCCAGCCATGGCGCCGGACTTTGGCAACTATTCGCAACCCGCAAGCCGCGCTGAGATTCTGCAGGCGTTCGACGAGAGCGTCGTCTCCGTGCGCAAACTGATGCCGCTGCTTGACGACGCTGCCATGAAGGAAACCTGGCGCATGATGGCAGGCGACCGCGAGGTGTTTGCTCAGCCGCGCGGTGAGTTTCTCCGCAACATTCTGTTCAGCCACGTGTACCAGCATCGCGGCCAGCTCTGCGTTTATCTAAGGCTGCTCGACGCGCCGGTGCCTGCGAGCTGGGGACCGAGTGCCGACGAAGCGCCGCAGTTCATGCAGGAGCCGGCGGCCGTTGCTTAGGCCCGTTGTTTGAATAAATCTCGCGCCGTGGAAAGCATCTGCGGCGCGAACAAACATCTCATCCCCAAAGGAGGAACCATGTGCCCAGTTTGCGTGGCAACCACGGCGACGATCCTGGCAGGCAGCACGGCGGGCGGCGGCGGAATCGCGGCGCTGATTGTCGGCACATTCAAGGGCTGGTTCCGGCGCGGCAAGTAAGATCTGCGCGCGAAATTCTTCGGGGCAAGTTCTTCGAGCGCACGCCCCTTGCGTTTCCCCCGCGAACGGGCGCATGATTCCCCGGTCGGGTCCCGGTTCGCTCAAGTCAATGACATCTCAAGAATCGCGGTACAGGAGGATCGCCATGGCGACAGCAGTTGCAACGAACGTGAAGCACAATGTGGTTTCGCACGACGAGTGGATTCGTGCCCGCAAAGAGTTACTCAACAAGGAAAAAGAATTCACGCGGCAGCGCGATGAGATCAGCCGGCAGCGGCGCGAGCTGCCATGGGAGCGGGTGGAAAAGCCCTACACATTCGAAAGTGCGAGCGGCACAACAGATCTCGCTGGCCTGTTCGGCAACCGCAGCCAGCTTGTTATCTATCACTTCATGCTCGGCCCGGGCTGGAAGGAAGGTTGCCCAAGCTGTTCCTATCTGGCTGACCACTTCGACGGCATGACCATCCATCTCGCCAATCGTGACGTGACCTTCGCCGTAGTTTCCCACGCGCCGCTCGCAGAGATCGAGGGGTTCAAGAAACGCATGGGCTGGAAGTTCAACTGGTATTCGTCCTACGGCAGCGACTTCAACTACGACTACCAGGTTTCGCTGCGGCCGGAAGACGAAAGCAAAGAGCAGGTCTATTACAACTACGAGATGATGGCTTTCCCGGCGACCGAACGCCCAGGCCTCAGCGTGTTCGCGAAAGACCCGAGTGGCCAGGTCTCCCACACTTACTCAACTTACGCGCGCGGTCTCGATATTCTTGTCGGGACTTACAACGTCCTCGATATGGCGCCCAAGGGACGCGACGAAGCGGGATTGAAACACTCGATGGCCTGGGTGCGGCATCACGACAAGTATGCCGAGGGCTACACCGTAGACGCGAACCAAGGCTACGCGCAGCCCGAAACCGTCAAGGCCGAGACGAAGACCGGCAAGTGCTGCCACGACTGATCCAGAAACCGGCGCAAACGGCCTTTGATTCCGACCGGCCGCAAAATACTCCGCATCACTTCGACGCATCGGCCGCGAGTTGTTCCGCGCGCTGCAAGTTGTCGACGCGGACTTTCCTGGCCGCTTCCATGTCAGCTGTCCGCAGCGGATTATCGGCCATGCGTTTCGCGAAGTCATCGAGCCGCTTCATGAAGGCAGGCGGCATCGCGGCCACTGCTGCCTGCGCTTTGGGAAGCACATCGTGGAAGTGCGCGATCTCTTCCTGCGCGCGCTCGGGGTGATAGCCCAGCCGGTCGCCGGTCTGCATCGCATCGATCAGCACATCGGGCGGAACGGCGACGGGCGAGCTCTGCTGCAGCGCGTCATAGGCGCCGCGCAGCCGCGTCATCGCTCCGGCAAACCCATCCAGCTCGCTGCGGCGCGCCGTGGAACCCGCGGCGCGATGCACTTCGATTGTCACCTTTGCGGCCGCGCTGGTCGCTGGCACGGGAATCACTGTCGTCAGCGAGTTGCCGAGAAAGCTCCACCCGCCGCGTTTGCCTGCAACCGCCTGCGCCAGCGGCCTGCCGTTGATCGTGACCGCTTGCGGCGGCCAGTCGGCAGCCAGCCGCAGCTCATAGCCGCGCGATTTCAGCATGCCGGGATAACTTCCCAGCACCGGCCCGATCTCCACACGCAGCGTGTCGCTGCTCCGGGCTGCCTTGTCGTTGCTTTGTGAGATCTTGTCGTTGCTTTGTGAGATTCGAATCGGCGTGCGTGCAAAGACGCCGCGCTGGTACTCGACCGACACGCCGGAATCTTCATAGACCGAGTAGCTCGAACTTGCGCCCGGCGCGAGCGGCCAGATGTTCACGATGAGCGGGTCGACAGGTTTCTCGCCCGTGTAGAGCATCGGCGGCTGCATGGGCACGATCGCACCGGCGCGTAGATAAATCGGGATCTGGTCGATGGAGAAGCTGCGGTCAGCGCTGATCGGACCCGTGAAATGCTTGCCGCTCGGCCACTCGATCCACTCGCCCGCAGGCAGCCAGATGTGCTCGCTGGCGAGACGGCTCGGCTGCTCGGCCGCCGACGTCACTGGCGCTGCGATCATCTGGTCGCCGAAGAGGTATTCGTTCTTCGCCGTGTAAGCCGCGTCTTCTTCCGGCCAGTCGTAGTAGAGCGGCCGGAAGAACGCCACGCCGGTGTCGTATGTCTTGCGCGCCTCCGAATAAAGATACGGCTGGATCGCGTAGCGCAGCTGGAACGCCGAGCGCAGCACGGCAGAGAACGGCTCCGGATAGGCCCAGATGCGGCGCTCCGAGTCGGGATTCTTGGTGGTGTGCGTGCGCAGAATCGGCGAGAACGCGCCAAACTGCACCCAGCGCGTGTAGAGCTCGGGATCGACCGCGCCGGGATTGTGGCCGCCGATGTCGTGGCTCCAGTAAGCGTAGCCCACGTTGGCCGCGGTCGCCGTGAACCACGGCTGAAATGCGAGCGACTCCCACACCGAGATGGTGTCACCCGAAAAACCTATCTGGTAGCGATGATTGCCCAGCCCACCCCAGCGATGGAAGAGCAGCGGGCGCTTGCCCTCGCGCTGCTGATCGGTGAAATGCACGTAGTTGAGCCACCACGTTGGCATCACGCCCAGCATTGAAGTTTGCTGCTCCTGCTGCCAGTCGAGCCACCAGAAATCGATTCCCTGCTTTTCCAGCGGATGATGCAGCAGATCCATATAATTCGCCGCGTATTTCTTGTCGGCGATATCGAAGGGCACATATTTCTTCGTCGCCGGATCGATCCCCATCGCGCGCGCCATTTCGTCATAGGGCTTTTCCCACGGCTGCACGCCCGACGCCGGGTGCATATTGAGCGTCACCTTGAGTCCTTCGTCGTGCAGGTTCTTCAGGAACGCGTCGGGATCGGGAAACAGCATCTTGTTCCACGTGTAGCCGGTCCAGCCGAGCTCGTGCCCGGATTGATCTTTCTCGCCCATCGCCTGGAGCTGCTGGATGTTGATGTGCCAGTCCATGTCGATCACGAGCACATCGAGCGGCGTGTCATTCTCGCGGAATCCGCGCACCAGTTCATCGAGTTCCTGGTCGCTGTACGACCAGTAGCGCGACCACCACGCGCCGAACGCGAAGCGTGGCGGCAGCGGTATGCGCCCGGCCACGCGCACAAAATCGCCAAGCGCCTTCTTGTAATCGTGCCCGTAACCAAAGAAGTACCAGTCCACGTACGAACCGGGCTTCTCATTCGCAGGCCGCTCCATCGCCCACGGCCACGGGCTCTTTTCACCTTCCAAGAATCTGAAATCGGCGGAGTCGAACAACGGGCGCGTCGAGTCGTCGACCAGTGCCCACCCCGAACGCGACACCAGCCCCTGCTCGATTGGCTCGCGCGTCTTGTCGCCCCGCGCGCCATCGAGTGTGCGCGTGGTGCCCTGCAGATTTTCGGGATCGGTATCGCCGGGATGCCAGACGACTTGTTTGCCGTCGACGGTCATCGTAATGGAAAGATTGCCTGCGGTGAAGGCGCCTTTCACATTGGCAGCATAGGTATAGGTGAGGGCGAGAGCGTCGGTGTGAATGATGAAAATTCCAGACCCCAACGGGCCGTTGCTGTCCTCTGCCACCCCGAACTTCGGCACCGGCAGCCTGCGATTGATGAACACCAGCGACGCGTGGTCCTCGAATTTTCCGTCCGCCGACCACTCCATGCGGATCAACTGCGGCGTGAGCACGGTGAAACGCGCATTGCCGACGGTCACGATCGCTTTCGGATCGGCGACCGGATCGTCCGCCGGCGGAATGGATTCTTTCCCGGCTGCGGTCGCGACGCTGTTCGCCTTTGCCGTGTTCGCCGTCGCCTGCGCATTCCCGCTTCGCGCCATCCACGTCGCTCCCGCCATTACCACGATTGCGACAACCAGTCTCTCCGAGAAAATCCGCACCGAATCCTCCTGGCGAAATCCGAGGTGAAGCCTATCAAACCGCGCCGCCTTACGTATGTAACGGGAGTCCATAACGGAATGCAGGCCCGTTATCATGATTGCACCCATGCCAGCGGCCGCAACATCCAGATCTCCAGTGATCTTCATCTCGGCGGGCGAGGCCAGCGGCGAGCACTACGGCGCTCTGCTGGCGGCTTCCATTCAGCACCGCCTTACTCCAAAAGGTAAAACAGCCAAGCTGTACGGAATGGGCGGCCCGCGCATGGCAGCGGCCGGGGTCGAGTGCGTCGTCCGCGCCGAAGACATGGCGGTGATGGGATTCACCGAGGTAGTCCTTCACCTGCCGCGCATTTACCGGGAATTCAAGAAGCTCAAGCGGGCCATCCGCGCCCGCCGGCCCGATGTTGCCGTGCTCATCGATTTTCCTGAGATTCATTTCCGGCTCGCGAAGCTCTTTCACGAGCTCGGCGTGCCGGTCATCTATTTCGTCAGCCCCCAGCTCTGGGCGTGGAAGGAGCACCGCATCGAACTCGTCCGCAAATACGTTCGCCGCATGCTGGTGATCTTTCCATTCGAGGAGTCGTTTTATCGCGAACGCGGTGTCGCAGCCGAGTTCGTCGGTCATCCGCTGGCGGAACTACCGCCGCCAGCAATCGCACGCGACGCATTCGCCGCCGAAAATCACCTCGACCCGGCGCGCACATGGATCGCTCTCCTGCCCGGCAGCCGCCTGGGCGAGATCGGCGACCATTTGCCCACGATGCTCGCCGCGGCCCGCGAACTCGCGGTCAGCGACAGCGGCGTTGAATTCCTGATCCCCCTCGCGCCCACGCTCGATTCGCGGCAGCGAGCGGCCGTGGCCCGCATCGTCGCAGAGCATGGCGCCGGCCTGACGGTGCGCCCGGTCGACGATGCACGCGCGGCGCTGCTCCACGCCCGCGCATCGATCGTCGCCAGCGGCACGGCGACCGTGGAAGCCACGCTCATCGGCAATCCCTTTGTCGTGGTGTATCGCGTGTCGCCGGTGACTTATGCTATTGCCAAGAGAGTTGTGAAGGTACCGCACGTGGCCATGGCCAACCTCATTGCAGGCAAGCGCGTGGTTCCGGAGCTGATCCAGCATGACTTTACGGCGGCAAATATCGTCCAACAGCTCGGGCTCCTGCTACCCGATGGACCGGCTCGCCAGTCAATGATTGAGGAACTGTCTGAGATTCGGACCCGGCTGCGGGCGGCCGGAATCGGCGCGGGAGCGATCGATCGCGTGGCGGAGGCCGTTCTCGAGCAACTCAAAGCAGATCAAATCCATGAACAAGCACATCGGGACGTAGCAGCGGCGCCGTGGTGAGTGGAATCCCTTGAGAATCTTGACAATTGAGTGACAGCAATGGCGGCACTGCAGGATCGGCGGCAACAAATGATGGAGGCAAGGCGGCGATTTGTGAAGAGATCGATGAAAAGTTCGGTGAGAATTTTACGGCATAAATATGGATCGGTTTGGGGCCTTGTGGCGACGGCGGCAGCCTGCGCGGCGATGGCAGCTGGCCCAGCACTTCGGCCGGCGGCGGCGCAGCGCGCGGAGCGGCCGGCGCTCAATATTACGGGATATGTGATCAACGCGGAGATCGACACCACGGCGCACCACCTCACGGCGACAACAGTCGTCAGCTTCACCGCGCCGCCCAACGTGGATGTCGTCAACTTCGGCTTTCATCCCGCGCTGAAGGTCACCAAGATTACCGATGAAACCGGCAAGACGCTGGAGGGCGAGCGCACAGCAGATGGCGGCATCCGCGTGACGCCGGCAACCGCTTTCACAGCAGGGCAGACCTCGCGCTGGACCTTCGTTTACGACGGCACGATCACCGGCAACGAAGATGGGCCGGTGGAGGGATTGAAGCTCGCGGCCGTCGAGGAGCCGATCACGTATCTGCTGTATCCGGCGCGCTGGTTCCCAATGACTGGCTACCTGACCGATCGCTTCACGGCGGAGATGCACATCCGCGTGCCCCAGGGGATGCGCGTGCTGGCGAGTGGCGCGACCGGCGGCGCGAAGTCCGTGGTGCTGAACGACGGCAAGCCGGGCGACCAATACGACTTCAAGTGGAACAAGCCGGGATTTCCGGGAACCGTGATCGCCGGCCGATTCGTGGGGCCGGTTTCGGTCGGCGCGGGCAACGTGAAGGTTTACCTGACGATCGCTCATCAGGCGTCGGGCAATCAGCTGGCACAGACGGCCAACAAGGAGTACGACTTCTTTACCGACAGCTTTGGCGACGCAGAGACCGAGCGGCTCAACGTGGTGGAGCTGCCCGACGATACGCTGCCTGCGGTGTATGCGCCGGAGCTGGCGGCGATCGTCGGTTCGCGCGTGGGCGACAAATCCGGCGTGCGGCTGCTGGCGAACACCATCGCCCACCAATGGTGGGGATGCGAGGTAAGCCCGCGCACGCTGAACGATGCATGGATCACCAACGGCATGTCGCGCTACGGCGAGCTGATGTATCTGGAAGACGACAGCGGCAAGAGCGCGCTGCGCGCGGCGCTGGACGACGTGGCGGCAGGCGCGCTGGCTTATGACACGATTCCGCTCTCGAGCGTGGGCCGCATGGATCCCTTCTCGCCGGAGTTTCAGTCGATGACGCTCGAGAAGGGCGCCATGATCTTCCACATGATGCGCTGGGAGGTTGGCGACAAGGTCTTCCTGGCCACGCTCAAGGGCGCGTTGAGCCAGTACACCGACAAGCGGATGAGCACCGAGGACTTTGAGCGCGTGGCCGAGGCGCAGAGCCAGCAGCAGCTCACGCCGTTCTTCGCGCAGTGGATCGACGGCACTGGCGCGCCGAAGTTTACTAACAAATACGCGGTCTACCGGCTGGGCAACAACAAGGGGTTCCGCACGATTGGGGAAATCAATCAGGATTTGGACCTGTTCCGCATGCCGGTGGAGCTGCGCGTCGAGACCGACGGCAAAACCGAGAACGAAAAGGTGGACGTAGTTGGCACGGAGACACAATATGTTGTCGACACGTTCGGGCGGCCGCGGCGGATCAGCATCGACCCGGGCAACTGGGTGCTCAAGACCACGCCCGACCTGCAGGTGCGCATCTCGATCCTGAAGGGCCAGCAACTGGTCGCACAGGGCGACCTGCTCAACGCGCTGACCGAGTACAAGAAGGCCCTGGACTCGAATCCACAGAGCTCGCTGGCCAGCTACCGCATTGGCGAGGTGCTGATGACGCAGCGCAACTTCCAGGCGGCGGTGAATGCCTTTCGCGATGCGCTGCGCGGCGACGACGAGCCGCCGTGGACCGAGGTCTGGGCGCACATCGCGATCGGCAAAATCTTTGACCTGACCGGGCAGCGCGACCGCGCGGTGAACGAGTACCGGCTGGCGGTGCAGACCAACGACAATACGCAGGGCGCAGTGAACGAGGCGCGGCTCTACCTGCAAAAGCCTTATACCCAGCCGCAGGGGAATTGAAAGATACAGGGATGGCGCCAAATGGCCAGCCTAAGGGCTGGCCGTTTTCCTGGGGCATCGCGAAGGGCCACCCCCCTCCCCCCCTTTTGACGGATAAATGGTTTCTTCTCTGCGACTTGGGTTGCCATCATTTCCTCTGACCGGCTGAATCCAAGCGAGTTAGATCCTAAAATGCCCAATACAAAGAGGTTAGCCTTTTTTGTCCGCGGACGAAGGGTGGAGGCGCTTCCCTGAGGGAAGCTCGATTCATTGTGCGCGAAGGGCTCGATATATTCTGCAAAACTGCGTGGAGCTCGTGCGGCAAGTTAACCTGAGTGCATGTTTGCCCGGAAGCTCACCGTGCAGCGCGTGGATGGCGAGGGCGTGCGCCACGCCTGCCCGATCCAGCAGATCGATAACTTCGCGATGCGCAACTTCACGAACGAGGCGGTCTTCGACGACACCTTTCCGGCCGGGGACGGGCTGCTGGAAGCGGGCCATCGGGTGCCGCTGGACCGGCTGCAGACGGCGATGGAGGACTGGTTCCGGCGGAAGGGCTATTTGCAGCCCGACGAGCGGCTGGAAGTCGTCGAAATCGATCCGCAATTATGGAAAAAGGGGGAGAAGGTGAGGCCGTCAGAGAAGGATCGTAAATAGCCAGAGGCCGCCAGGAGGGCGGGCTAGGAGAGCATTGCGAACGAGCCTAGCCGGCGTGGGCAGCTTCGTGCTGCTCGGCCCTCTTCACATCTGCAGTCTCTCTCGCGGCTTTAAGACGCAGCATTTCGTAACGACGAATCTCCGCAGTCTTGATGTCTTTCCAGAATCGGACGACGATCATGAGAGTAAGCAGCAGAAGTGTCGCCACTGTAACACTCACTCCGAGTTCAACGCCCCGGATTACTTGTGCTGTCCCCATCGGTCACCTCCAGGTTCTTCTTAACACGCATGAGAATGACAGCCACCCATTCCATAAGCAAGCCGATTACCCAAACAATCACGACTTTCGCAAGAAAATATTGACCTTGAGGGTCTAGCCACGTTCCAGTCTGAGGAACAAATCTCTCTAGTGGGTAAAAAACCCCTAAGAGTACGGCAATCTCACGGAGCGCCTCACCAAGCTTTCCTGCGAACGACCCCAACGCAACGATCGCGTAGGACAGAAGAGCCCGCTCCGCGTCTGACATTCCATGCGACGTCCCAGCGACCACGGGCCCTCATTAAAAACTTGGGATTCATGCCTTATAGCCCCCCGCAGTCTTTTCCACAATGCAATCTTTGGTCTAAAAATGTACCCATTTGGTAATGGTGACCAACGTCATGCAACGTGTTTGATGTTTCGTAAGGATCGGCGGATTCTCCACGTTCAATTGACGAATCGCGATCAAGTTCGCTGCGTGATCTAGAGTTTGTCTAAGGAAAATCTCGCAAAAAAAGCGCAGAATCGGCCGTTTTCAGACCTTATGCGGCGCTGCGGCCCTTTTGCGCGGGGGGCTGGGCGGCGGCTGTTGCAGCCGCAGGAGCGGGGGTCGACCAGAGGGCCAGCTCGGCCTCGCGACGGGCGTGGAGACCGGCGATGACCTTTTCTCCGACGTGGTCCCAGAGGAGGAGCTGGCGGCCGGCTTCCTCGTAGTTGCCGGCGTTCAGCTCGCGGAGGAGGGTCGAAGTGGCGAGGCGGCCCGCGCCGACGTTGAAACAGAAGTCGACGAGCGCGTCGAACTGAGGCTGGGTGAGCTGGACGTCGACGAGGCTGCTGACGGCCAGCTCGGCGCGGCGGACGTCGACGACGAGCATCTCGGTGGCTTCGCCTTCGGTGATTCCGGCGGTGAAACGCTCGGGCGGGCGGACCTTGTGGCCGTAGCCGATGGTGTCATTGCCTGCCAGATCGCGGTACTGGACGCTGCGAAAACCCTCCCACTTCTTGATGAATGCCAGACCTGCGCTGCTTAACTGCATTGGGGGACCCTCCGTACGTGAAACGACGATGGCCTCTCCCGGTGGACGGGAAAGGCCATGGGTGGTGCTGGGGACACGGTACCAGAGTGGCGGGAAATGATATGCAAAGGATGGATTAGCGGGTTGGCGAGTCGGCAAGTTAGCGAGTTAACAGGTCAGCGAGTCAGCAGATTAGCGATTTTGGCGAGTCAGCCAGTCAGCGATGCAGCGGGGGGCAGGTCCGGCTAGGGCTTGGCGGCGGGGGCGGGCTTGGCGGTGGGTTTGGCGTCTGGGGATTGCTGGGTGTCGACGCTGAAGTGCTTGAAGTCGGAGTCGTGCTCAATGAAGTGCTGGCGGAGGTTTTTGAAGACGAGCACGCGGGCCTGCATGGCGCCCTCGCCGCCGGTGGGCAGCCAGACGCCGCCGCCGACGGGGGCTTGATCGAAGTGGAAGTTGGAGCCCTTCTGGACGGTGGCGAAGACGCCGCCGGCGACGCGGAAATTGTCATTGAAGCTGACTTCAAGATGGGCGACCTGGCGGTCGGCCTCATCGATCCAGATGGTACCCTGCAGTTTCTTCGAGGCATCTTCGACCAGGCCGTGGGTTTTGGCGTCTTTGCGGCCGATGAAATCAAAGATGATGGCCGGCCGGTTGCGATAGAACTGGCGGCGCGGGTTGCGGATGTCCATGATCTCAAGAAGGCGGCTGATGCTGACGGTCTGGCTCTCGATGGGCTGCTCGGGCGGCGTGTTCTGCGCCCTCTGGACGAGTTTGGTGACGCGCTCGGTTTCTTTTTGGTCGTCGTGCGGGCTGAGCGGCTGGCCGTCTTTCTGGACCATGCGGGCGACGAGATGGCCGTTGACGAAGAAGTTCTGGTCCTCTTCAGATTCGGTTTTGGTGACGCGGCCGGCGGGGTCGAGATCCTGGATGGTGATGACTGCGGTGTAGGTGTCGTTTTCGCGCTCCTTCTCGACCTGTTTCTGGTGCTCCTGCACCTCGCGCATGAGCTGGCGGATGTCGGGGATGGGCGGGGATTGCGGAGAGGGCTGCTGAGCGGGAAGCGCAGGCGCGCCGAGGCACAGTAGAATCGCAGGAACCGGCAGGGAGAGGGAGAGTGGAAATCTCCTAAGCATCTTTCGGGGCATGATCTGTCGTCTTTTAGATTAGGCGCACTCGGGGTGGGGTGCGAAAAGAGCGAAAAGAAAGAAGGGGAGGACTGTTTGAGACTTCTACTGCATTGGATTTTGAGTGCGCTGGCGCTGATTCTGGTTTCGCGGCTGGTGCCGGGGTTCCAGGTGACGGGGCTGGTGCCGGCGCTGATTGCGGCGGTGGTGATTGGGCTGCTGAACGCGACGATCGGGCTGGTGCTGAAGATCATTACGCTGCCGCTGAGCATTCTGACGCTGGGACTTTTTCTGCTGGTGATCAACGGGCTGATGATTCTATTGGCCTCGGCGGTGGTGCCGGGGTTTCACGTGCACGGGCTGGGGCCGGCATTCTGGGGCGCGATCGTGCTGGCGCTACTGGGGATGCTGATCCGGGCGATCGTGAAGGACGCGTAGAGCGCAGCCGAGAATTCGACCGAAATCTTCAGATCGCCGTGGCGGCGAGCAGTGTAATGGCTCGCCGCGTGGCGCTTATTTGGCAGAGTCTGGCGGCAGGGTTGCAGGGAGCGCGCCGGTCTGCGCCGATGCAGTGCGGGGCGGGGACTTTTTTCCTGGCTTCGGAATTGCCGACTGGGAGACCGTGGGACCGGCGAGGGTTTGCGGGGTACGGACGGCTGACGCTCCGGAGAATCCAGAGGGCGCGGCGATGCGGGCCGGCATGACGATGACCTTGCCGGGGAGATTGCGCTCGACGCGAGTGTAAACGCCCCAGCCTCCGCCGGCGACGACGAAGACGATGGCGGCAGCGGCGGCGCTGCGCATCCACTCGCCGTGGGAGCGGGCCCAGCTGCTCTGTGATCGGAGAGCCGAGGGCCAGGCGACGACGCGGCCGTGGGGTTCGCGGAAAGCGGCGTTGGAGTGGGACTGGCTGGCGGCATGGAGCGCGGCGTGGATGCGGGACTCAAGACCTGCGGGCGCGGGCAGGCGGGCGATGAGGCGCAGGGTTTCTTCTGCCTGCGAAATTTCAGACGAATTATCGGAGTGGCTGGTCATTTTGGGGTCCTAGTGTGGTCGAGCAGCCCGGCCATTAAATTGCGGGCGCGAAAGAGGCGCGAGCGCACGCTGGACTCGGTGATGCCGAGGACGGCGGCGATTTCGACGCTCGAGAGCTCGTCGAATGCGGAGAGGGTGAGGACCTGGCGCTCTTTTTCGGGCAGTTGCTCCACGCAGGCAAGGACGCGGGCGTGGTGCTGCGCGGCGGCGGCGAGCTCTTCAGCAGAGAGTCCGCTGGAGGGCAGAACGCGGGCGAGATCGGCGACGTCGTCGGTCTCGGGGCGGGTTTTGGCGCGGCGCTTGCGGTCGAGGACGATGTTCCAGACGATGCGGATGAGCCAGACGCGGTGGTCGCGGACTTCGCCGAGCGTGTCGCGATGGCGCAGGACGCGGAGGAAGGCCTCCTGCACCGCGTCTTCAGCGTCAGACGGGTTGCGGAGAACGGAGAAGGCGACGCGATAGAGGGCGCTGGAGTACTGGTCGACTAACGCGGCAAGCTGGGCGGCGAGCGCGTGATCCTCAGCGCGGCGCTGGACTTCCTCATTCACTGCGCTGTTGGGAATCTCCATCCAACCGGTGTAAATGGCCTGGCCGGTGCTCATGAACAGAACAGACGCAGGCCGATGAGAAAATGCTCACTGCGCCGGCGGCCGGCGAAGCAACGGAGCCAATGGCGGCGGCTTGCGCGCGGGACGAAACTCGAAGCAGCCTGGAAGCGGGCTGGAGGCGGATTACTTGCCGGCGGTCAGCTTCTGCTCGGCGATCTGGCCAGCGGCGCCTTCCTTGTCTGAATCCTTGACCTTGGCCCAGAGAGCACGCGCCTGGTCGGTCTTGCCCTCGGAGACGTAGAGGTCGGCGAGATCGAGCTGGGCTACGCCCGCCGAGACGGTCGCGGAGGGCTTGGCCACGAGCTCGTTGTAGAGATTGATCGCGTCGCCGTCGCGCTTTTCCTGCTGATAGAGCCCGGCGAGCGCGAGCTTTGCCAGGTTGGCGAGATTGCGGTTCCAGGAGTTCGCGGCGGCTTTGAGATTGGTTTCGGCATCGCTGTTCTGGCCGAGCTGGATATCGGTGACGCCGGCGAAGTAGCGGGCCTGGGTGCCCTCGGGCAGCAAGCTGTACTCGCGCGCGATGGCGGCAAACTCGCGGTTCGCCTCTTTGGAGCGTGCGGCCGCAGTGGTGTAGACCGTTGGGTCGGGCGGCGCGCCGGGCTCGGCGAGCGGCGTGTCGTAGACGTCCATGGCACGACCGAGCGCATTCTTGGCGGCGGCGGAGCGGAGGCTCCAGAAGACGATAACGGCAGCGACCACGAGGAGAGCCACACCCCCGATCACGACCCAGCGCAGGATGCCTGCGCGATGGCCGCTCACCCAGAAGGCGCTGGACGCGGCGGCCTGAGCGAATTTGTCTTGCTTAAGGGCGTGACGGGTTTGCGTATCCACAGTGCGTTTTCCTTTGGGGGCTTGCTTTCGAGCTGCGTGATTGACTTGCAGTTCGTTGATTGTCTTGCAGGCGGGTCCGTACGGGTGGAGATGACGCCAATGCAACCTGATTAGTTTATCAGCGTGGTTTCGGGCGAGTCCAACGGGATAAGAATAGGCTGGAGAAGAATTGGGCGCGATGGAGAGAAGCGAGGCGAGAGTAGCGAAGCGGCGCTTGCGGCGGGTATGCGGGGGCGATAGGCTAGAGGCATGTACGAAGACTTTCATGTTGCCGACCGCTGGAGCGGTGAAGACCTGCATTGCCGCTGGAAGGGTACGATGGTGGCGATTGCCACGCGGCATGCCGATGCGGTGGATGTGCGGTACGAGGTGAACGGGCGGCCGATGTGGATCGCGCTGCCTTGCCTGGCGTGGGTGGAGCAGAAGAAGCGCACGGGGAATGTGATCACCGACCAGCTTGCGGCGCAGATTGCCGGGCGCTATCTGAGGCAGCTGATCGAGGAGGGGTACGACTCGCAGCGCGAGGTCTACACCATGACGATTGCCGAGGTGCTGGCGCATCTGGATGCGGTGGTGGAGGAAGCGAAGAAAGAGGGCGGCGGGATGCCGGTGCTGCCGGTGGGACCGCCGCTGCTGAGCGATGCGGCGAGAAACGCGCTCGCGAAGGATGCGGTGTCGGGCTCGGTGTATGACTCGACCGCGGGTTCGCTGCCAAAGGCGGGGTAGCGGGGTGCTGGCGGCGCTTTTTAATTGGCGGGCGGCAGCGTTCCCATGTCGCATGGCGTCAGAGTAAGTTGACGGCAGATTTCGCTTCACAGCTCTTCCCTTCCTGCGAGGATTCCGAATTGAACACGATTCATCTGCTGCAAGTGCCGCGGCTGACGGTGGGCAGTGGCTGCCTGGACGAGTGCCGCAAGTATTTGCTGGATCGCGGAGTGAAACGCGCGCTGGTGGTCGCATCGCCGTCGGTAAAGAAGTTTGCCGAGCGCGTTGTGGACGGCGTGGCGCATTCGCAGATCGATGTGAGCACGAGAGGCGAGCCGACGGTCGCGAGCTTCAGCGCGGTGCTTGAGCGGGCGCAGGCGTTCCAGCCGGATGCGGTGATTGGTTTGGGTGGAGGCAGCGCTCTGGATGTGGCGAAGCTGGTGGCGGCGTTGCTCGACGTCGGGCCGAAAATCGGCGAAAAACAGAAGATCGGCGAGGTCTTCGGGATCGGCAATTTGAAGGGGCGCAGCGTGCCGCTGATCTGCGTGTCGACGACGGCAGGAACGGGCAGCGAGGTTTCGCCGAACGCAATTCTGCTGGACGAAACGGACGCGATGAAGAAAGGCGTGATCAGCCCGTGGCTGGTTCCGGACGCGGCGTATGTGGATGCGGAGCTGATGCTGGGCGTACCACCGGCGGTGACGGCGGCGACGGGGCTGGATGCTTTGACGCACTGCATCGAGGCGTACACGAACAAGTTTGCGCACCCCGTGGTGGATACATGGGCGATTGAAGGCGTGCGGCTGATTGCGGGATCGCTGGCAGAGGCAGTGAAGGACGGCGGCAATCTGGCGGCGCGGGAGAAGATGGCGCTGGGCAGCCTGTACGGAGGGTTGTGCCTGGGGCCGGTGAACACGGCGGCGGTGCATGCGTTGTCGTATCCGCTGGGCGGGCGGTTTCATGTGGCGCACGGGCACGCGAACGCGATCCTGCTGCCGCACGTGACACGATTCAACCTGACTGCGGCAGCGGAGCGGTATGCGGATGTAGCGACGGCGCTGGGCGCGGGGCGGCGCGAGACCGCGGAGGCGACGGCGGAGGCGGGAATCGAAGAGCTTTGGAGAATCATCCAATCAGCGAAGCTGGAGATGAGCCTGAGCGCGCTGGGCATCGACGAAAAAGAAACGCCGAGTTTGGCGGCGGCAGGGCTGGGAGTGACGCGATTGATGAAGAACAATCCGCGCACGATGACGCAGGAAGATGCCGAGGCGATTTATCGGGCTGCGTTTCACGCGGTTGCGTTTGAGGGGGCGGCGTTTCGCGGGAACACGGCCGTATAAAACGATGGTCACATGGACGATTAGACGATCGAGATGCTGACGATTGGGAAGAATTAGAATTGGATAGGACTGAATAAGCGCGGCTACGTTGAGAAAGAGCGAAGCGCACGAGCTCGCTGGAGATGACTGAAATGCCATTAATCAAGACTTCGAATCCTGCACTGGGAGCAAATACGTTCCGCAATGTTCCCGGGCAGTATGGAACGCTGAACGGTGGATCGCTCAACGGCGCAATTGACGCCACAGGTCGAATGACGCTGAACGGCACGGTGAACAAAACCGGCCTGTTGCTGCTGTTGGCAGTGGCGACGGCGGCCTGGACGTGGTACGAGTTTTTGCAGACCGGCGACCTGAGCGTGGCCGGGCCGCTGGTGGCGGTGGGCGCGATCGGTGGACTCATTGTTGCGCTCGTCACAACCTTCAAGAAGGAGTGGTCGCCGGTGACGGCGCCGCTCTATGCGCTGCTGGAAGGGCTGGTGCTGGGCGGGCTGTCGGCGGTCTTCAATCTGCGCTATCCGGGAATCGCGATGCAAGCGGTGGGCTTGACCTTTGGCACGCTGTTTGTGCTGCTGCTCGCGTACCGCTCGGGGCTGATCAAGGTAACGGAGAAGTTCCGGCTGGGAGTGGTCGCGGCGACGGGCGGCATCATGCTGTTTTACTTCGCAGAGATTCTGCTGGGCTTCTTCGGAATCAATTTCATTTCGATCAACAGCGGCGGGGTGATCGGGATTGGCTTCAGCCTGATCGTGGTCGGAGTAGCGGCGCTGAACCTGGTGCTGGATTTTGACTTTGTGGAACAGGGCGTGACCTACGGCGTGCCCAAGTACATGGAGTGGTACGCAGCCTTCGGCATCATGGTGACGCTGGTGTGGCTGTACCTGGAGATGCTGCGGCTGCTGGCGAAGATCAGAAGCAGGAACTAACGAACAGCTTTCAGCTTCTAGCTCTTAGCCTCTTCTTTGGGAGAGAAACAGCAGAGGCAGAGTGAAATGAATTGGGCGCGGGACCGGTTGGTCTTGCGCCCTTTGTGTTTTTGGCGCAGGTTTTGGGGCGGCGATAAGGCTAATACGGTTCACTCCGGAGAGACGAGGAGCAGCGCGACGTAGCTGGCGGTGGTGCGCTTGTGCGGCGTGTTGCGCGGGATGACGAGCATGTCGCCCTTGTTGAGCGTGTAAGCGGTCGAGCCGACGGATTCCGGCGCGTTCCACTCGCCGGGCGCCTTGCTGTGGCCGCCTTTGGGAGTTCCGCCCACGTCGAGGACGGTGGAGCCCTCGAGAATCTGCAGAATGTGGTCGCGGCCCTCGTGCCACTCGAATTCCGCCGGAGTTTTCGCGTTCTCCACGGTGAGTGCGACCAGGAAATTCTTGTTGGTGACGAGGGCGTTGTTTCCGGGATTGGATTTCAGTGCGGCGATGTCGGATTGAATTGCGGCCGCATTGAAGAGCTGGAACGAGCTCTGCGGAGCCTGCGCGGCGGCGGCTGGGCCGGCGAGTGTGTCAGCAAGAGCGATACCGGCGGCTGCAGCGGGCGCGAGAGCGAGGAAAGAGCGGCGCGAAGCGGCATGAGCAGAAGCAGGGACAGAAGACAGGGACATGAGATTCTCCGATGTGAATTCGATCGCGAGGGAATTCTATCAGTGCAATCGAGCAGGGCAATCGAGCGGGGTCTCTTTCAGGACTCGAACCTGCGCAGCCAGGGAGTGAGCAGAGTGGCGACGGTGCGCGGCTGCTCGTATGCGGCGTAGTGACCGGCGACGGGCAGCGTGTGAAAGGTGCAGCCGCCGGGCGCACGCTGGAAAGCTTCCATTTCGGAGGGAGAAACGGCGGTGTCATCGCCGCCGGCGATGGCGAGCACGGGCACCTGGATGGTTGAGACGGTGGGAACGGAATCGACACGTTTGGCGAGGCCGGCCTGCGTGGCACAGAGCGCCTTGACGGAAAGCGTCATGCGGGCGCGCAGCTCGGCGACGATGGCGGGGCGCTCGCGGCGCGCGGCTGCGCCGACGGAACTCACCGACATTTCATCAAAGATGGTGCGCACGCCCTCACGCTGCGCGCGCTGGATGATCTGGACGCGCCTGGCGATATTGGCTTCGGCGTCGGGCTGCGGTTTGGAGCAGATGAAAGCGAGTGAGCGAACGCGCTCCGGGGCGCGACGCCAGATCTCGAGAAGCACGTAGCCGCCGATGGAGCAGCCAGCGAAGACAACCCACGGGAGGTGGAGACGGTCGAGGAGCGCGAGCACGTCAGAGGCGAGCTGACCGATGGAGAGGATGGGAGAAAGAATGGGCGACTCGGGGACGCGCCCGAAGACCCCTTCAGGCAGGTCGTCGCCCAGCTCGGAGACGCCGTGACCGCGAAAATCAGGAACGACGGCGCGGACTTGGGGAAGAAGTTGGACGAGAGGGCCCCAGAATTCGCGATCGACGGGAGTGGGATGAAGAAAGATGACGGGCAAACCAGATCCGGAGTCGGAGTAGCCGAGGTGGGCTCCGTCCGAGAGGTAGAACTCACTCATACTCCAGGAGGATACATTCCGGGAAGGGGCGGCGTCTCCTCTGGAATGCCGATCCAGGCAGCAAGATAGGCAACGCCGACGAGACCACTGGAGAAGACAAAGCCGAGGACGGCGAAGATGCGGATCAGGGTGACGTCCCAGCCGTGCGCCTGGGCGAGAGCGAGGCAAACACCGCCGATCTGGCGGCCGATGCGCGGGCGGATGAGGGGGCGGCCCTGCGCAAAAGGCGACGGCGGCAACTGCATGCCGCAGTTCGAACAGAAATGAGCCGCGGGCGGCAAGCCGGATCCGCAGCGCTGGCAATAGACGGCCATGGGATAGCCCTCCTGCGAAATTGATACGAGGATACGCGGGCGGCGGTTCCGAATCGCGAAGATTGCGACAGCTAGTTGTCTCGGTAAGGCGAGTGGAGATAGCGGCGTGCCTGGTCGGCGCGCGTAGTGGCGGGACCGGCATCGATCGCGGCCTGGTAGTCGTGGATGGCGGGATCGCGCTGGTCCGCGAGATCGTGACACTCGCCCGCATCAAGAAACGAGCGGATGCGGAGCTCGGCACCGGCGCCGTGGGCGTTCGCGGCTTCTTCATAGGCATGCGCCGCGTCGTCATAGTGGCGCTGGCCGCGGAGCGCATCGCCGAGGCCGAAGTCGGCGAGCTCGATGCGCGCTTCGGTAAAGTAGCCGGGTTTGGCGTTGTCAGCGAGGATCTGGCGGTAGGCGTCGACGGCGCCCATGCCTTCGCCATTGTCCTTGCGGAGATTGGCTTCTTCAAGGCAGAAGAGGAAGTCGTGGGGATACTGATTTTTCAGGTTGCGGACCACGGCGATGGCTTCGCGGTAACGGCCCTCGCGGCGGAGAAAGAGCGAGATGGCGGTGCGCGCTTCCACGCTGGTAACGACGCCGTGTTCACCGGCCTCGCGCAGCTGGGCGAGACCGGTTGATTTGGAGCCGGTAATGCCGGCGAAGCCGATCATGATTTTGAAGGGCCAGGGCAGCGCACCGACGACGTACTCATAGACGCCGGTGATGAGCTTGGCGTCGACGTAATCGGGGTCGATTTGAAGCGCGTGAGCGGCATCGTCTTTGGCCTTCGTGGCGAGATGAAAGCCGGCGCCGAAGGCGCGCTCGACCATGGCGACGTAGGTGCAGCGCAGGGCGCGGACCCAGGCGCGGGCGAAGAGCGCGTCGACGTCGTTGGGATTTTGGCTGAGACGCCAGTCGGCCTCGCGGACGGCGTCATCGGCGAGCTTGAAGATCTGCTCGCGCTTGGCGGGGTCTTCTTCGGTTGCGTGGCGGCCGGAGAGGAAACCGTCATTGGCGTAGAAGGTGGTGTCGAGGAGATCCTGGCGGTAGAGCTCCTCAAAAATCAGCGCGTCGAGGAGATAAGCAGAGGCTTGCGGATCGCCGGGATGGGCGGCGCGGAACTGCTGGAAGCGCTGAACGGCGACCGGATAGTTGAGGTTGTAATAAGCGTCGTAGGCGGCCCGCACCTGCGGGTCGTTGTTCATCGGATTAGTGTGAACGGCTGCGGAAGCGCGGGCGGCGAGCGCCAGAAGGAAGATGCCGATGATTGCGTGGAAACAGGATGAGCGACGGATTGTGGCATTTTTCGGATTGGTATAGAGTGCTGTCACAAACGTCTGTGGGCATTTTCATTGAGAAAATGCCCATGCACGCCTTTCCGCGATCCTGCAGGAATCCGAAAAATGCGTTAGCACGCGCAGTTCCCTTCCTCTAATGTAAACCGCTGGAGCAAAAGGCCAGTGGCAGGTGCGGGCAGGCGGAACAGTAATTGCGGTAGGATGGAGATATGCCCATCCCCGAGCGGCTGCATCCAAGATTTGGCGCGGAGCAGGGTACTGCAGTTGCCGACGAACTGGCCGAGGCGCGCAAGCGGCTGATTGTGGCCCTGGATGTGCCGAGTGCAGAGGCAGCGGCGGCGCTGACGAAACGGCTTGAAGGAACCTGCCAGTGGTTCAAGGTGGGGATGGAGCTGTTCACGGCGGCCGGGCCTGCGGTGGTGGAGTTGCTGGCGGCGCGCGGGCACTCGGTGTTTCTCGACCTGAAATTCCATGACATTCCGAATACGGTGGGGGGCGCGGTGCGCTCGGCCGCGAAGTTGGGCGTGCGGATGATGACGATCCATGCGGGCGGCGGGCCGGCGATGCTGACGGCGGCACGCGAAGCACTGAGCGGAGTGGCGAATCCGCCGCAGCTGCTGGTGGTGACGGTGCTGACGAGCATGGACGCGGCGCAGCTGAAAGCGTCGGGCGTGGGACGCACGCCGGCGAAGCAGACGGAGCTGCTGGCGAAGATGGGCCTGAAGGCGGGGATTCGCGGATTTGTGTGCTCGCCGGAAGAGGTTGCGGCGCTGCGCGCACTGACCGGGCCGGAGGGGGTGCTGGTGGTGCCGGGAATACGGCCGGCGGGGGCCGCAGCGGGCGACCAGAAGCGGCTGGCGGCGCCGGGCGATGCGCTGCGCAATGGAGCGAGCGCGCTGGTGGTGGGAAGGCCGATCACGCAAGGGGAAGATCCGGCGGCGGCGGCGGCAGCGATTTTGAAAGAGATGGCGGCGGTGCTGAACAGATAGCGGGGCGGCGGGAAACCCTGAAATTGGACAGCTTGGAAATGAAAAAGCCCGGCAGAGCGCCGGGCTTTTTGTTTTGGACGATTTTGTTTGGACGACTTAGACGTTCGGGCGATGGCGATGAGGCCCTTCAATACTCGACGGGGTCTTGAAGGCTCGACAAAGCCTTAAAGCTTTTCGTAGAAGTCGCACACGGAGCAGGAGATATAGACTCCTCCCGGCACGCCGCGCTCGCGGTCTTTGACGCGCTTCACGATGCGCGTGGCTTTGCTGCATTTGGGGCAGTCGGTCGACTTCGTGGTGTCCATTACTTTCTTGCGGTCGCCGGTCTTTGCGATTTTTGCCATGGTTGGGGTGGTTCTCCTTTGAGGGTGTCTCTGCACGCACGGGCTGAAATGCCCGCGGCTTCAACGGCGCGGCCGTGGCTCCCCTTCCCCAAACGATCTTGGGCGCGGCGCAACCGGAGCGGATCCGGACAGCGCGAGGGAGCCGACTCGCTGGTTCCAGTTTATATGAGGCGGGATGGAGGCAAGTCCAGCGCGACGGCGGCGGCGATGCGCAACGGGCCCTTAGTTCATGTTCATGCCGGGCATCGCGGAATGATCCATGTTGTCGTGGCCGTGATCGTCATCGTCGATGGCCCAGATTTTGGTGGGGTCGGTTTCGTAGGGGTAGACGTGGACCATCCAGCCGAAGACGTGCGGCAAGAATTGCCCGCCCGCGGCGTCGCAGGCTTCGCGCGTGTTGATGGAGCCCATGAGACCGAATTTAGCGTCGGGGCCGAAGTAGGCGGCGAGCTGACCGGCGGGCGCTTTGCAGAAGTTCACGTGCTGGTGCCAGTGAGCGACGCTCAGCGGGATGCGCTGGTTGAGTTCGTCCTGAGATGCGGTGACGCGATCGGTATACATGGCGCCGACGAGCGTGTAGCCGCCGTCGGGATTTTTCTTGTAGAGCAGCGAGGTGGGCTTGAGCGGGTCGAAATGCTGCGCAGCCTCGCGCGCGTTTTGATAGTTGGTGAAGTGATACTGCGGCTGAGGAATGTTGGGAAGAAAGATGTGGTAGCCGTCAGCGAGCGCCTTGCGATAGTCCTTGTAGGGCTCCATGGCTTCGCGCGCGGCTGCGACGATGGCATCGGCCTTCTGCTGGTCGCCGGGCTGAGCGGGGCGCAGCGTGGTGAGAAACATGTGACCGGACATGTGCGCCATGCCGGGCATCGCGGACATGGAGTCCTGCGCTTGTGCGTGAGGAAGGAACGCGACAAAGGCGGTCGCGAGAAATAATGCGGCGGCAGTTGGAACAGAACGAGAGCGCATGAAGAAACCCTCCTGAGCTTACAACAGCTCGCAAAGCCTGGGGGCGTCGAGCGGACCAGGCAGCGAGTCAGGCAGCGAGTCCAGGCAGCGAGTCCAGGCAGCGAGCCAGGCAGCGAGCCAGGCAGCGAGTGGATCGACGAGTCGCGTCTTCAGCACGCGAACCACGAATCGCCTGTTGTATTTCTACTACGCGCGGCGATGGTCTGCAGTTCCACGACCGGGACCACGACAGGATTCCACGAAAAGGATTCTGCGACAAGCAACTTTGAAAATTGACGCGGGTTTATATGTCTCCCGAGCTGCGTTATCCACGGCACACGTGTTTGGTTGCCTTGCGAAATTGCTTGCGAGGTTGCCTGAGCGTGTCATTTGTGTCATTGCGGAATCAAATTTGCAATTTAGTTTTCTGACATTGATTTGCGAGTTTGAAAAAAAGAGTGAATGAGCTCGCCAGTACAGTGCGAATGGTTGCAGCAACTTGTGAGCAACGCACGATTTATGGTTCCAAATAAAGGTCTGCACGGGCAACGAAACCGGTGCGTAGAGGCGTCCGATAGTGAGTGTAGTGAATGCCGATTTCGGTAGCGACTGGCAATTCCGGAAAAACAAGAAGAAGCAAAAAAGCAGCGGCAAGAAACCTGGAAGACTTGGAAGGAGATTTGTGATGAGACCATGTTTTCTGATCGTGGACAACGAATATCCTGGAAGCATCTCCACAAGGAAGCTGGTGATTGAAAGCGCAAAGCTGAACGTGATCACCGCATACAGCTTTGCAGAAGCCCTGGAAATGCTCAATCGATTCCCCGATGTCGACGGAGTGGTGTTGGATACGCGGCTCGACGGGCGGCCGTGCAGCGAGGTGGTGAAAGAGTTGAAGTCAGTGCGCGCGAAAGTTCCGATCGTGACCATTTCTCCGAGCGGTCATGAGCCGTGCGGCGGAGAGGAATACCACCTTTCCAACTTCGATCCGAAACATCTGCTCGCGGCGCTGCAGGAGATCTGCGACGGGATCGACAGGAACGGGGAGTTCAGCGAGGAGACGCAACGAGCGGAGGGTGAAGAACCGGAGAGTCGGAAGTTGTAGTGCGATTAGTACGAATCCTTGGGAGTTTCTTTCCAGCTCAATGCTTTAATAATCGATTCTTTGCTGCATGGCGAGACGCTGCTTGTCTTCCCAGAGGCGCGCGGTGATGAGGCCGAAGAGAAATCCGCCGACGTGGGCGAGATAAGCGACGCCGCCGGTCTGCGCCTGCGCGACGGATCCCGCGTCAACGAGCTGCAAGAGGAACCAGAAGCCGATGAGCAGGGCCGCGGGAATGAAGGTGACCCTGAAGAAGATGGCGATGAAAAGTACGCTCTTGATGCGGTCGCGCGGATAGGTGATGAGGAATGCGCCCATAACGGCGGCTATTGCGCCGCTGGCACCGAGATTGGGGATGGTGGAGGTGGGGTCGGCCAGGACCTGGGCGAGCATGGCGATGCAGCCGCCGACCAAGTAGAAGATGAGGTAGCGGAAGCGGCCCATGGCGTCTTCAATCTGGGGACCGAATGCCCAGAGGAAGATCATGTTGCCGATAATGTGCATCCAGCTGGCGTGCATGAACATGGCAGTGAGAATCGTGATGAAGCCATGGCCGGAGGTGATCTGCGCGGGGATGACCGACCACTGCGAGACGAAGGCATCGCCGCGCATGAGCTCCTGAAGAAAGACGAGAGCATTGACGACGATCAAGAGCAAGGTGACGACGGGAAAGCGCGTGGTGCGCCGTGACGCGTCGCCGAAGGGGATCAGGCCTCCCATGCAGCGTGTCTCCGTTGGGCTGAGATTTCAGTAACGTTCAGTTGAAGCCGGTGGGGGCCGTGTGATGAGGCGAGGGTATCACCCGGCATTGGAAATCACCAAGAGCGCGACGCAAGTTAAACGCGCGTGACGACTCGCGGAACAAGCTGTGTGGACGCGTCGCGATATGCGATAGCGCGCGCTGCGCGAAAGTTAGTTGTGCTGCGCGGTTGCGGAGGGTGAAGACGCCGCAGCGGCGATGAATTGCGACGCGCCGGCGGGCGGAGACGGCTGCGAACCGGGCGGTGCGGATTGCGGATTTGAAGTGCCGGATGATGGCGAGGACGGCTGGCCGCTGGAAGACGGCGCGGGCTGCGATGCGGACGAGGTCGAAGATGTCGGTTGATTCGCCGCAGGCGCTTGCTGCTCGTCGGGATTGGCGCCGGGTTGTGCAGAAGTTTGCTGGGCGGTGGTTGGGTCAGTTTGGTCTGGGGTGTGGGGTTTGGGCATTTGCACGGGACGCATCACGCCGACCGACGTGTGGTCGTCGGGCAGAGATTCGCCAGGATTACGCAGGCTGGGCGCAGCGGCGGGCGCCTGCTTATCGGTATCGACCGGGGCATCGCCCTCGTGCACGGTGCGGGTGTTGGCCTGCGCGGTGAGAACGGGTGAGCCGTCGGTGCGCAGCATGGGGGAGACGACATCCTTGTTGTAGGCCTGCATCGGCTCGCCGTCTTTGGCGACCTCAAGCCGGATGACGCGATTGCCGTTGATGCGCACGAAGTCGACTTCCTCGGGCGGCGTGCCGTAGATCCACTCTTCGAATGGCATCTGGCCATCCATTTCGCGCGACTTGGTGACGGGCTGGCCCTTGGCGTAGAGCACCATCTCGGTGCTCATGCCGACGAGCACCTTGTGGGCGAGGATGGCGTCTTTCAGTTCCTTGGGTAGCGTGTCAGTGAATGCCTGGATAGGCGTTTTGACGTCGAAGGAGATGAGCGGAGCGAGCAGCGCCTTGACCTGCTGGCTGGTGAGCTCGGGCACGTGATCGTGGAAGATGAGCGTAAGACGCGAGCCGGTGGGATCGCCGTTCTGGTTGGCGATCGTGGGGTCAACGTCTGGATCGCCCATTTCGGGGCCCATGCCGATCTGGACGTGGCGCAGGAAACGGTGCCTGGCGTCGGGGCCGTCGTTGAGGTCGAAGACGATTCTGTCGCGGTCGATGCGGAGGTTGGTGATGACGAGGCGCGCGCCGGGCTTGGCGGAGAGGCCGTCATTGACGACCATGTTGAGGTAGTTTTCGCCCGCAGGCTCGAGCTTGCCGTTGGCCTCGAGGGTGAGGCCTTTATGGCCGCGCGGGAATGGGCGCATAGCGAAGCCCTGCTCGGACTGCATTTCGCGGATGAGGAGCAGGCGGGTCTTGGCATCGAGCTCGGTCTTGGTGAGATCGACCTTGGTGGGCGTGATCTGCGCGAACTGGCGATCGACGGTGCCGTTGGCCGTCGGCCTCCCTTTGCCGCTGGTATCAATGGTGATGACCTGCGCAACGAGAGACGACTCGATGAGAGACGCGGCGGCGAGAAGCAGACCCAGAGCGCAGGAGATCTTCAAGAGGCGGCGATTGCGCCGCGGAGAAGACGCTGGAGGGGTGAAACGATTTGGCCGGAAACGATAAGGAAGATGACGCCGGAGCATGAAACCCTCCCAGCAGAACTTAGCGCCATTTGGGTGGAAAAGGCAAGTCTGGGTGGGAAATCCAATGAAAGGTTATGTACCGTGGCGGGTACGAACGAGTTGGCCGGCCTGTTGGCGACAGAGATCGAGGAAGCTGAAGAGGCCTTCAGCTTCCATTCCCGGGGCCGATTCTCGGCTGGTCCCGGAGCCGATTCTCGGCTGGGGTTCTCGGCTTAGCGCGGGGGGAATGCGGGCTTCTGCGAGAAGATGCGGTCGGCGGGCGATGCTGCCGTGGAGCGGGAGAGTCCCCAGGGACGCGGAGCCGATTGCAGCTCGTTGAGGTTTTCGCGGCGTTCGCGAAGGGATGGAGTCGAGCGCTCCCAGTTGGTGGTCGCACGACGTTCAAGTAGTTGACTGCAGTTCATTGCTCGCCTCCTGGATTCTGGGGGAAGACAGCTCAAAGGAGCTGGGCCCGGAGTATGGCTGAACCCTATGGCATTTCTCCTTCATATCATTGGGCCTTTCCGGAATCATGCAGGGTGGCAATTCCCTGTTGAAATTGCCACTTAGCTGTTGTGGCTCCGGCATGCAGCAGAGGGAGAAATGCTTTAGTTGCCTGTTTGCGCAGCCGCCACGAGATTGACCGGCTGGTTGAGGGTGAAAAGCAGTACAGTGCCACTGTCGAGCGTGGCCTGCGGATGGCTGACTAAGAGATGAACGGAGATGACGCCTGCGCCGATGAGGGTACCGGCAAGCGCGCCGCCGGGTCCGCCGACGATAGCACCCGTGATGGCGCCTGCGCCGACTGCGCCACCATATTCGATGCTGTCTTTCTTGAGCTGTGAACCGGGAGCAACGCCGCCCTCACCATTGATGCGGACCGAGGAACCGGGCGCGCCGGAGAGCTGCGCATAGACATGGAAGCTAGTGCCGTTGGGCAGGATGACGGTTTCAGGACGCAGATGCATTGACCCGTGGCCGCCGGCGTGACCGTAAGAGACGCCGACGATGGTGCCGTCAAGCTCAGCACCGGCGGGAATCATCACCTGGCCATTTTGCATCACGTCGGAAACAACGCGAGTGCGGAAGGGCTCGCCGGACTGACTTGTGGCAGTGGAAAGATGACCGATCAGACGCACGCGAATGGTGTAACCATCGCCGATCTCACCGGGAGCAAGCGCAGCCGGGTGGACGATGTCGCCATCGGGATCGCTCATCGTGCCGGCGCCGCTAGAAGCACGCTCATTGAGCATGGGCTGCTCGGGCGAATTCGGCGCGACCTGGACGATACCGTCGTCGGTGCCGTCGGCAGGGTTGACGTACGTCGAGGAAGTGGGGGAGGGCTGGGCAATTGTGGACGCGGCAATGGGCGGCGCGGGCTGCGCGACAATCGGAGCGGCGGGAGCGGGCGCAGGAATCGGCGCAGGCTGTTCGTAACCGGTGACGCCTGCCGGCGGAGCGGAATCGGAGTTCTGCACCGCGTCCGGAGTCTTGATGGTGGTATCGGGCGGAGGCGCGGCGGTTCCGGTGTAAGCGTTCGGATTGCTTCCGGTGTTGTAAGGGCTCGGCTTGGCGGGTTGCTGCGCGGCCGCGAGCGACGCGCCGAGTGCGAGCAAGCCAATTGGGAGCGTGGCATTTACGAGCATGATCCGCTTCATCCCTGTCTCCTTTTGAGCGAGCAAAGTTCGACTTGATGATTTAGACACGCCAAGACCTCGAAAGTTCTGCCCGGGCCGGAACCGGAGAGTTGAGACCGGAAAGTTGAGCAAAAATCACCCAACGTAAGATTAGCGCGGGATTCGGCAATTGCCCATCGGTGGATAAGTGGGGTGTCTATTGGTGAGCAAGAATCAAATTGGTAACGGCGTGGAGTTGCGGTGCGAGATGGGAGCGAGACGGGACGGGCGTGGGCTCGATCACAAATCGGCGACGGGCCGGTTTGCTAAAATTCGAACGGATAAACCACTTGTTACTGCTGACGTGATTGGACGGAGAGGTGATTTTTTGCACGCGCAGGGGCTTTTGAGCACCATCCAAAGCGCCGCCGGAGAGGCCCTAGCTGTGGATCGCCGTCCCAAACTGAGCGACCGGCTGCACCACCGCATTATGAGGAGCGAAATGACTGAGATAGTAGCGATCCGTGCGCGCGAGGTACTGGATTCGCGCGGAAATCCGACCGTAGAAGCGGACGTGATCCTGGAGAGCGGGGCGATGGGCCGCGCGATTGTGCCCTCGGGCGCCTCGACCGGCGAGCACGAGGCCGTGGAGTTGCGCGACGGCGACAAGAGCCACTACATGGGCAAGGGCGTGCTGCAGGCAGTGGAAAACGTGGAGACGGTGATTGCGCCGGAGCTGGAAGGGATGGATGCAGCGAATCAGCGGCTGATCGACCAGACGATGATTGCGCTGGACGGCACGCCGAACAAGAGCAAGCTGGGCGCGAATGCGATTCTTGCGGTTTCAATGGCAGCGGCGCGGGCTGTGGCACTCACGCTGGAGGTGCCGCTGTATCGCTATCTTGGCGGAGTGAACGCGAGCGTGCTGCCGACGCCGATGCTGAACGTGCTGAACGGCGGTGCGCATGCGGACTCGAACGTGGACTTTCAGGAGTTCATGATCATGCCGGTGGGCGCGGAGCGGTTCAGCGATGCACTGCGCTGGTCGGCGGAGACGTTCCACACGCTGAAGGGCGTGCTGAAAAAGAAGGGCTACAACACGGCGGTGGGCGATGAAGGCGGATTTGCGCCATCGCTGAAGGCGAACAGCGAAGCGATCGAACTGATCCTGGAAGCGATCGAGCTGGCGGGCTACAAGCCGGGCGAGCAGATTGCGATTGCGCTCGATCCAGCGTCGAGCGAGTTCTACGATGCCGAGAAGAAGAAGTACGTTTTCAAGAAGGGCGACAAGAGCGAGTTGTCGAGCGAGGAGATGGTCCACTTCTACGACAACTGGGTGCGGCAGTACCCGATTGTTTCGCTCGAAGACGGGCTGGCCGAAGACGACTGGGAGGGATGGAAGATTCTCACCGACAAGATCGGCGGCAAGATTCAACTGGTGGGTGACGACATCTTCTGCACCAACATCAAGCTGCTGCAGCGCGGCATTGAAGAGGGCGTGGCGAACTCGATTCTGATCAAGGTGAACCAGATCGGCACGCTGACCGAGACGCTGGAAGCGATCGAGCTGGGCCGGCGCTATGGGTACACGGCGGTGATGAGCCACCGCTCGGGCGAGACGGAAGACACGTTCATTGCGGATCTCGCCGTGGCGACGGGCGTGGGGCAGATCAAGACGGGCTCGGTGAGCCGCACGGACCGCATCGCGAAGTACAACCAGCTGCTGCGGATTGAAGAGGAGCTGGGGTCGGGCGCGGTGTACCTCGGCCTGGAGAGCTTGAACTACAACGAGTGACTTGCCGCTGCGCTTCGTATGGAGAAGGAGGAGATTGGGCTCCTCCTTTTTTTCCCTAGTTACGGCCTTCGGCCCGATTGTTTCCGCAACAGAGGTCGGTCGCCACAGCGCGGCTCATTCCTATGGATGCGCCGGGCTTGGCACCTTTTGATCCTTCCAGCGGAGAATTCGCGATTCCATTGCGTACCAGAGTCCATAGGCAACGCCTAGACTCAGCACAAACGCCAGTGAGGCCGAGATCGCCGGGAGGTTGGCTCGCCTCGAAAAGTGCAGTCTTAGGACGAGGTGCATGCATGCAAGCAGAGCAGCGGCGTGGAAAAGGTATAGGCTGTAACTGACCTTACCGATCGAACGAAGCAACTTGGCGCGGAAGATGCGCGCCCAAATTCGATTGCTGCCGGAATAGCGAATCAGGGCGTAAACAATCAAGGAAAAGCTCACGTCGGCGAACGTGATGCCCACGGCAGCGAGCGGAGTATTGATGTGGACCTTAAGCGCCACCCAGAAGATCACGGACAGCGGGACAACTATATATAATTGTCGCCAAATCGAAGATTCGGTCGGCTCGGAAGCAGGCGTGCGGCGCTTGCCGGCGACTGTGAACGAGCAACGCCACTGCCGAGCCGTAGGCCAGGCCGTCCATTCCCCCGTAGAATGTCATCGTCGCTCCGCCGAGCCACAAGCGAAGCAGTGGGGCTGAGATCGCAGCCGTGATCAGGATCGCCCGGATTACGCTCTCATTCATAAAACGCACAACAGGGGCCCAAAAGGTGTAATAGATTTCTTCCACGGAGTGAGACCACAAAACGCCCATGGATTGCATAACGATCGGCGGCAGCTTTGCAGGGGTCCCATTCAAGAGAAAAGGCCCGCGTACATACAGGCTGGAATAGTAGAAAATGAACCGCGCCCACAGGCTCCATGTGCCTGGCGCCCCAAGCGCGAATGAGATCGCGATGTATACGGCGAGCGCGAGAAAATATGGCGGGAAGATCCGGAGCGCTCGCCTTGAATAGAAGATCGTAAAGTAGTGTTTTTCGTTGCGGAGGCCGAGCAAGATGCTGGTAATCAGGAAGCCGGAGAGGACGAAAAACAAATCGACGCCCAGCCATCCGTAGGCCGATCCAGATGCAGGGAGCCAAGTGAGGTAGTGCGTGTCAACGACCGCCAGGACAGCGATGCCTCGAAGACCATCAAGCTCTTTAATCCGCATTCGTAGCTGAGCTTCTCCCAGCCTCGGACGACTGGGACCTGCATCTCCGAGTGGTGGCAGCGCAGGCGGCCCGTCGAATGAGAGAACGCATGGGGGCAGTTTATCCTATGGATATTCCGTTCACGCCGAGGTATTTTCCTAAGTGCCAATCTCGAAAAAGCCTCTCGTTCTCACCATCCTCGACGGATGGGTGAGCCGCACGGATCGCATCGCGAAGTACAACCAGCTACTGCGCATTGAAGAGGAGTCGGGGTCGGGCGCGGTGTATCTCGGCCTGGAGAGCTTGAACTACGACGAGTAATTGACGAACAATGGACTGCGGCGGCGAACGCCCTCTGCGGCGCTCGTCAAGTTTTCCATTCGTCAAGCCTTCCATGGTGATGCCCCGTTGCTGCGCAAAGCGAAATCGGTCCTGAAGTCAATTCCCGTTGTGGGCCCTTTGCTTCGCGCAGTGGCCAGGCCATTCGTTACGCAAGAACAGGAAATCTCTTTCAGGCGCTACTGCAGGCTTTTGCCCAAGCTCGTTCCCGCGCCGATCTTTGTCAAAGTTGGAGCGAACGATGGCATTACAGGAGACTCAATCTCCGACATCCTTCTGGCCGATGAAAGATGGAAGGGACTGTTGATTGAGCCGGTGCCCTCGTGCTTTCAGGCGTTGCGAAAAAACTTCAGCGATGCCCGGAGATTTCAGCTGGAGCAAGTGGCAATTGGAACGGCACGTGGCGAGGCCGTCTTCTACTTCGTGGACCCCGCGGCCGCGAGGGCGATTCCCGATCTTCCGAGTTGGTTCGATCAGCTCGGATCTTTCGACAAGAACCATATCCTGAAACATCTGAACGGGGCACTCGCTCCATTCATCGTCGAGCAGCGTGTTCCGGTTCGACGATTGGATGATGTTCTCCGCGAGAATAACATTCAGCAGGTGCATTTCCTGCAGATTGACGCCGAAGGATTCGACTATGAGGTGCTGAAGACCGTGAACTTCGCCGGCGCGGCGCCCGCGGCGATCCTTGCTGAACATCGGCATTTGGGCGGGCACGACAGGGTGGCAATGCTCGAGCTTCTTCGTGAACACGGCTACCGAGTGGATGACTGTTTCGGGGATTTCTTTGCGATTCATCGGACGTCGCGACTGAACAAAATCATTGGCGACAGCGCGGTTGCGCAATAGATCGGCGATTTGGCAATCGCGCACTGCGGCCATTGCGGTTCAAGCTGTATGCCGTCGCTCCCTCGCGGTTTATCCTGAAAGAGACAAACTCAATTGAAATAGAGGTCTTTTCTTTGTGGCAAAACATCCTCTTGTACTGACCATTCTTGATGGTTGGGGGTATCGCGCCGAAACGGCGAACAATGCGATTGCACTGGCGCGCAAGCCGAACTACGACAAGCTGCTGAAGGAGTTTCCCAACACGCTGATTCGCGCAAGCGAGCATTTTGTGGGACTGCCGGATGGGCAGATGGGCAATAGCGAAGTGGGCCACCTGAACATCGGCGCCGGACGAATCGTGCAGATGGACATCACGCGCATCGACAAGCAGATTGCCGCGGGCGAGTTCGCCCAGAATCCGGCAATCGCGAAGGCCATGCAGCGGGCGCGCGAGGGCGGGCGGCAACTGCACCTGTTCGGGCTGCTTTCGGACGGCGGCGTTCACTCGCACCAGCAGCATTTGTACGCGCTGCTCAAGATTGCGCGCGAGAACGGGCTGGAGCGGGTGTTTGTGCATGCGTTCATGGATGGGCGCGACACGCTGCCGACTTCGGGCGCGGGGTACATTGCGCAGCTCGAGCAGAAGATGCGCGAGTACAGCGTGGGAAAGATTGCGAGCGTGAGCGGGCGCTATTTCGCGATGGACCGCGACAAGCGCTGGGAGCGCGAGCGGAAGGCATTCGATGCAATGGTGAACGGCAAAGCCGAGGGCGGAGCCTACGCGAACCCTGCGGCTCGAGTTAAGGAGTCTTACAACGGCGGGACGACGGATGAATTTCTCATTCCGTTTGTGGTGACGGATGCGGCGGGCAAGCCGGCGGGACAGATTCGCGACGAGGATGTGTGCATCAATTTCAACTTCCGCGCCGACCGGGCGCGGCAGATCACGCGAGTGCTGGCGCGCGAGAGCGGATTGAATAAAGACGGCGGACGCAATCTGGATTCGTGGGAGTCGCTGGATGAGACGATCCCGCGGCCGGAGGTTCCGAAAAGACTGCATTACGTTTGCATGACGCAGTACGACAAGCTGTATGAGCTGCCGGTGATCATTCCTCCGGAGTCGATGGACAACATCCTGGCGAACCTGCTGGCGGCGCACCAGCTGAGGAACCTGCGCGTGGCGGAGACGGAGAAGTTCGCGCACGTAACGTATTTTTTCAACGGCGGCATCGAGCAGCCGTTTCCCGGCGAGGACCGGACGCTAATTCCGTCACTGAAGGTGGCAACGTATGACCTGGCGCCGGAGATGCGCGCCGAGGCAATCGGCGACACGATTGTGAAGGCGATCGGCGACACGGCATTCGACCTGGTGGTGGCGAACTTTGCGAATGCAGACATGGTGGGCCACTCGGGGAGGCTGGAGCCGACGATCAAGGCCTGCGAGGCGGTGGATGCGCAGCTGGGCCGAATCTACAAGGCGATCAAGGAAAAGAACGGGAGCTGGCTGATCACGGCAGACCATGGAAACGCAGAGCTGATGGTGGACCCCGTGAGCGGCGGCCCGCACACCGCGCACACAACGAATCCGGTGCCGATGATTTATGTAAGCGAAGATGCGAGCCGCTACCGGCTGCGCACGGATGGATCGCTGCGCGACATTTCGCCGACGCTGCTCAATATCCTGGACCTGGGACTGCCGAAGGAGATGACGGGCGGAGACCTGCGGTTGGCGATAGCGAAGTAGAGTCCCGCATCGGTGCGCCGTTGAGAGTTGAGAATGGAGTGACACCGATGAGCACCACAAGCTCAAAGCAAATTCAAGTTGCTGCTTACGGCGGACCTGAGGTGATGCAGGTCCGGGCCTTCGACGCAGGCGAGCCGGCTGCCGGAGAAGCTGTCGTTCGTATCCATTTCGCGGGCATTTCCCGCGGCGACGTGCTGCATCGCAGGGAAATCATCCCGTTTGCCGCAAAGCCTCCCTATGTGCCCGGATATGCATTGAGCGGCGTCGTTGAAGCTATCGGCGCCGGCATAGATACATTGCAGCCCGGTCAAGCTGTGGTTGCGGTGGTGCGGTCCGGTGGATACTCCGAGCGGATTCGGATTCCAGCGGCTCGCCTGGTTGCAGCGCCTGCCGGTCTCGATCTTGCGGCCGCGGCTGCGGCGGCGCTCAATTTTTTCATCGCAATCCAGATGCTGGAGCGGATTGCCAATCTTCGTTCCGGGCAGAGCATTCTGGTTCATGGCGCATCTGGGGGCACGGGCGTGGCTCTTCTGCAGCTTGCGCAGAGGATGGGGATCAGCGCATGGGGCACATGCTCCAAGGCGAAGTTTGTGATTGTTGAAAGGTATGGCGGCCGGCCGATCGATTATCGTACCGAGCGGTTCGATGACGTCGTCTACACTTCATCGCCCGGGATCTCATCGCCGGGGTTGGATGCAGTGTTCGATCCCATCGGGCACTTCCGGCGGTCGTACAAAATTCTGCGCGCGGGCGGGATATTGGTGGCCTACGGACTGAGCGATTCGCTGCGCAACGGAAAGCCCGACCGGTGGATGGCAACAAAGGCGTTTGTCGGCGGCATCCTGCTGCCCAAACTGATTCCGGATGGGAAACGCACAGTGTTCTACAGCGCATTCGACCTGGAGAAGAGCGCGCCGCAGGCCTATGCGCAGGACCTCGGCAAGGTTTTGGAGTTGCTCGGCCAGGGCAAGATCGACCCGATAGTCTCGCAAGTATTTCCACTGGAGCAGGCGAGGGACGCCGAGAAACTGCTCGAATCCGGAGGCGTGACCGGAACGCTGGTGCTCGACTGCCGCGCAGAATAGAGCCCTGCGCCGCTGAACTTGCGACTGCTGAAGGAGATGACGGGCGGGGATCTGAGGGTCGCGGCAGCGAAGTAAGGCGCTAGTTTGCTGCGCGCGGAGGGTGGGATTCCTGCGGGGTGAGCGACAGGATGTGCGTCGCGTCTGGATTCTCGATCGGCAGAAAGCCGAGTCGCTCGTAGAGGCGGGCCGCCGCTGGGTTTTCTGCGCGAAGGCGCACGGCGTGGAAGTGCAGGCGCGCATGCGAGACGAGCGCATTCACGAGGGCCTCGCCGATTCCCTTCCCTCGCCAATACTGCCGGACATAGACCCGGCGGATGCGGCCGATCCTTTTATCTCCCGCAAAGGGATCGCGATTCAATCCGCCGACAGCGACGAGAAGTCCGGCATCGATGACGCCGAGGAGGGTTTCACCGGGGCCGTCGAAGCAGTTGATTCCGCTCTCCCATTCCGGGACGAGCCTTTCGATGAAGTTGTAGCCCTCACCGTGCGCTTCGTTCCGCAGCTGTTCGAGACCGGGCAGTGGGAGGGTGATTCTGGTGATGGTGGCCATGAGTTAAGGACGGATTGTCATGCCAGCTTATACACAAAGGCCTCCCGAACAGGAGGCCTTGGCGTTGACGGGGAGGGCTGCAGCTTGAGGTACTAACGCAGGCGAGCCTTATCTTTTTGTTGTCCTACCTGGGACGATAGGAGCGGATGGCCGCGACACGCTGACCGATAAGCTTGGCACGTTCGATGGCGATGTCACCCAGGTAAGACGGCGCAGGCGTGGCCATAAGAACCAATGCCATGGCCATCACCGAGAAGCAGAGGCCGGCGATCCCAGCCGACATCAGCATGTGGTAGATATCAAAGATATCCAGGCCGAGTATCTTGAATGCGACATGCTCTAGCGGAGTGACGTGCTTCAATACCGCCAGGGCAAAGAGGAAGAACAGAGCCGCGGTTCCGGTGAGGATGGCGAGGGTTGCGTCCAAGCTGCGATGGAATCGCTGGCGTGCACTGCAGTGAGTGCATTCAACCAGATGCTGCTCGTAATCCTTCCGCATCTCCGGGGAGATCCCCGAAATGTCAAAGCGCCAGCTAGCCAGTATGGCGCCGATTACCCGATCGGTGCATTTCCTTCTTGTCATAGACATAAAAGCCTCGTCTCGCAAAATTTCAACAGTCATGGGAGTACGAACGGCAAGTCAAGCAATCTGAACGTCCTAATTACTTCGATGCCACGGCAGAGCAGAGGTTTCGATAATCCTCGCCCCGAGGCAGCCCGAGCGGGTTCATCCGCTCAGGGTAACCTATCGGTCACCTATCTACCTAACTTGATAGATGACCATTTCTCACTATTGTAATAGTCTCCGCTCAAAAATTTATGGGAACAAGTGGCTGATCTTGTTCTGCGAGGAGCAGGCGGTTGGCGAGCAGGGTGGCGCGGTCCACGAGGGCACGCTCGGCAGCGACGCGAGCGAGATCGGGAAGATTATTGTTTTCAGAGAGATGCGCGAGGATCACGTAGGCCGCCTGGCCGTCATAGGAGTTGGTGAGGAATTCGCAGGTGGCTTCGTTCGAAAGATGCCCAACACGGGACAGGACCCGCTGTTTGACGGACCAGGGATACGGGCCGTCCCGGAGCATATCGAGGTCATGGTTCGACTCGAGTAACAGGAGGTCCAGGTTACGCAGCTGATGCTTGACGTTGGGCGTGACATAGCCAAGATCCGTGGCAAAACCCAGGCGAATCCCCTCGGCAGAGAGGACGAAGCCGACAGGGTCGGCGGCATCGTGCGGGATGGTGAACGGGCTGAGGGCGATGTCGCCGATGGTAAAGGACTTGCCTGCTTCAAAGTACTCGACCGAGGGCAACCAGGTGGGCTCGTCTTTGAGGGTTGGCATGGTCTCTTTTAGCGCGGCCTCGTCGCCGGTGGCCAAGGCGGGGCCGGAGACGGAGTGAGTTGCGGAGCTGTTGGGTTGAGACAGATCGGCGGCACATTCGGCGTCGATTTTTTCGGGTTTTTCGGTTTCGGGTTCTTCGGGATCGCAGTCCGAAGCCTCGGTTGAGGCGGCGACCGCAATGGGGTCGACCGCTTTGACCGGATCCGGCAATTCAAGCGGCTCACCCTGGCGCTCGGCTGCCTGCTTGCGGCAGAGCTCAAGCCACTGCGCATAGGACATCTGGCGGCGAGGCGTGAGCCAGCGCATCCAGGCGCGGTGGGTCGCCTCACTGAAATAGACCGGGACGCCAAGCTTGCGCGCGGTGACAGCAAGGCCGTTGATATGGTCCTGGTGCTCGTGGGTAATAACGATGGCGTCGAGGGTGGCAGGGTCTTCACCGGCGAGCTTCATGCGGCGAAAGAGCTCACGGCAACTGAGGCCGGCGTCGACGAGGATGCGGGTGCGGCCGCCGGAGATGACGGTGCAGTTTCCGCGAGAGCCCGAAGCGAGAACCGTGAAACGCACCATGTTGTGAGCATACCGCGAAAGGCGGTTACCGGGAATTGCACACGCGCCGGTGCGATTCGCGAGTGAGTACCTATCACGCTAAGTCAGGTTGTCCCAAGGGTAAGCGAGGCGGAGACGCCGGCGTAACTGCGAAGCAGCGCGTCAGGACACGGCGCGTCGGGACATGGCGCGTCGGGACATGGCGCGTCGGGAGATGGCGTCAGGGAAGGGCGGCGGGAAGCTCAATGGAGACCAGTGTGCCGCGGCCGGGATTGCTGACGACGCTGAATGTAGCCTGATTGCCGTAGAGAACTTCGAGGCGCTCCTGCACATTCTTCATGCCGATTCCTGCGCCGGTGCGGCGGACGGTCGAGCTTGCATGGTTGGTCATGCCGACGCCGTCGTCGGCGACTTCGATCGAGATGCGGTCGCCGTCGAGACGGCTGCGCACCGTGACGGTGCCGCCGTGGATGCGCGGCTCGAGGCCGTGCTTGATGCTGTTCTCGATAAGCGGCTGCAGCAAGATGCTGGGCACGAGGACCTCGAGGGTCCGCGGATCGATTTCCTTTTTCACACACAGCTTGTCTGCGCCGAAGCGGACGACTTCGATGTCGAGATAGTCGTCGGTGAATTTGAGCTCCTCGCGCAGCGGCACGTAGGCATCATGATCCTTGAGCAGTGCGCGAAGAATGTTGGCCAGTTTGACCGTCATCTGGCGGGCCATCTCCGGCTTGCTGCGCACCAGCGAGGCGATGGAGTTGAGCGTGTTGAAGAGGAAGTGGGGATTAATCTGGCGCTGCAGAGCGTCAAGCCTGGCTTCAAGAAGAAGGCGCTTCTGCTCTTCGAGCGACATCTCGACGCGCAGGGCATTCCACACTTTAATGGCGACTCCCACCGAGATGGGCGCGCACAGCCAAACCAGCGCCTGCAGCCAGAGATTGCTGGCGAGCAACGCGAAGAGGCGATGGGGGAAGGCGCGGGCGATCCAGTCGCGCGCCATCTCCAAGACGACGATGAGAAGGAGCAGAAGAAACTGGCGATCGAAGCGCGGCTTGATGAGATTGCGGCGTACCCAGCGGTAGAGACTGAGGTCGATGAACGGCGTGAAGGACCAGATCTCTTCTTTCTCGACGAAGCGCCCGATCATGCCGGCGACGAGACCCAAAACAACATTGAATGGCAGCGCGAGAAATTCGTGGTGCAGAACGGCGGGGACAGCGAGGACCGCGCCGGAGAGCATGGCCCAGCCAGGACCGATCAGCAGGCCGAGAAGGATGACCGTTTCAAAGGAGATGTCGGCGGCGAGAAAGTTGGGAACCCAAAACCGAAGCCAAACCCCGAGCGTGAGCGGCACCAGAAAGAATGCCAGCAGCGCCAGAGTTTGCCGGTGACTGCGCCGGTCGGCAAAAAACAGACGCCGGAAAGTGGTAACGCGCGCCAATACGCTGGCCACCGATGCCACCACTCCCAGCTTGACCAGCAGCGTGATCCAAATCAGGTTGTCCGTCACACGATCAATGTATCGCGGCGGAGTGCAAACAGGGGCGAACAGGCGTGGTCGAGTTGCAGCCGCGTAAAATAAAAGGATGGGCTTAGAGAGCGTGAAGAAGGTAGCGGAGGCGGATTTCCCGACCCGCTGGGGACATTTCCGGATCTCCGGGTTCGAAGGAGTGCGCGCCGAGGGAATGCCGGGCTGTGAGCCGGAGCGAAAGACTGAAGGGCTGGTCGCGCTGGTGATGGGCGACGTGCAATCGACGCCGCCGCTGGTGCGGATCCATTCTCAATGCCTGACAGGGGACGTTTTCGGCTCGCTGCGCTGCGATTGCCGACCGCAACTGGAGCTGGCGCTCGAGAAGATCAGCGAAGAGGGCGCGGGAATCCTGCTGTACGAACAGCAGGAGGGGCGCGGGATCGGGTTGATGGCGAAGTTGAAGGCCTACGAGCTGCAGGACCACGGATTCGACACGGTGGAAGCGAACGTGGAGCTGGGATTTGCCGCCGACTGCCGCGCGTACGAGCTGCCGGCCGAGGCGTTGAAACTGCTAGGCGTGAAGCGCGTGCGGCTGATGACCAATAATCCCGACAAAGTAGCAGCGCTGGAGTCGGCCGGCGTCGAAGTGGTGGAGCGCGTGTCGGCCGACGTACCTGCACAGGAGAGCTTTGCCGGATATTTGAAGACCAAGCAGGAGAAGATGGGTCACCTGCTGGGCTAGGAAAGCGCTATGCGCTCTTAGCGACGGCGCCGGACGGGCGAGTCGCGCAGAATCCAGAGTTTCGGGTTCCACCATCCGCCGGGACTTCCCTTGATGTGGAACGGGCGGGGGCTGCGTATGCCGCGGCGGCTGCGCAGTGCCGTAGTGTTACGCGCGGAGAGTTGCGCCGGCAATGATGAATACGGAAGTAATCAGCTGCGCGGTTTTTGTCACGCAAATGTAATCGACAACTGAAAGAACGATATTGTCGGTGCGCGCTGCGCGAGGTTGGCAAGCGCGCGCAAGCGCCGCGCACGAAAAATAAAGAGGACCACCCTTTCCGAAGTGGCACGCATTCCTGCCGGCCAAGGACGTCTCGATCCAAACAATCCGACAGAGGAAAAAAAAGACTAGCCAGACTCCCGCTTGCCTGCTAATCTCGCTGGACGTGGAAGGACGACCCACGTTAAAGCGTGTTTCATAGACAGCCTTTGCGGCAAACGAATTTCATGGAACCAGGCTCGTTGCCGGGTCCCATACTTGCCGGATGGGCTTGCATGGATTTATGAAACACGCTGAAGCCACTTCTTTCCATTTCTTTCTTTTCATGCCCCTCAGGCAGTTGATAGAGACCAGCCGAGCAGCAAGACGATATCAATGAAGATCGTTTCCGGTCCGTTGATTTGGGGCGCGAAGCATCATCCTGTCTTGATCTTGTACGAGAATGTGGAAACCAGTTTTCGCGGCGGAATCCAAGCCTGAACTCTCATTGCGGCTTCATGAAACAGCCCCTAGACGAACTTCCTCTTAGCGTGCAGCCCGAACTCTTTATGTAAGCGTGACAACCCATCTGAAAGGGGTGTTCAGGTGAAGTTCCCTTTTCTCTCTCTCTGCGCGCTGGCGGGGGGCCTAGTCATCGTCTCCGGGTCTTCGGGCGCATTGGCCGATTCTCCTCAAAAATCAGCCAGCGATACGGCTGCCCCGCAAGTGCGACAACAGACGATCGAGATTCCGGGACCGCTGCGCGCGTTTCTGCGTATGGCCGGCATCAGCCAGGAGATTGCACCAGATGAGGTGCTTCCGCTGCTGGCGCGCAACGCTTTCCTCTACGGCTATCAGACGGGACACAAGACGGAATTCCTGGTCTTGGCCGATCGCTATGTGCACCTGGCGCGCGAACTCGAGCCGCTGGCGGGACCCGACGGCAAGATTCATGTGACGAGTTGCGAAGACGCGGACAAGCTGATCCATGTGCTGGGCTTCCAGTTCGAACATGGCTGCAGCAGGCAGGACGCATCGCTGATTACTGCCGATTCGGAACGGGCGTTTCTGACGGTGGACTCGGGATTCCCGCTGACGAAGCTCGAAGAGTCGCTGCAATCGGGCACGCCGTTCGTGTTTGCGTTTGGGGCGACGCGGGTGCCGATTCTCTTTACGGAGAAGGATTGGACGACGGTTATCCCCTCGAACCAGAAGAACAGCAGTTCCCTGCTGGATTTGCTCCTGAACAACCAGAATGTCGACCGGCTCTATACGGCGATGTCGCGGATTGAGCCGAAGACGCGGCAGGAGCTTTACCAATCGCCGGGATTGAGGCGTCTACTGCCCGTAGCGTCCGCATTCGACTTTTATGGAAGCCGCATCTGCATCCGGAACGGCGCGATCGTGGTGCCGGGCGGCGAAGCGGCCGAAAAGCAGTGGCAGGAACTGGTGGGAGCGAGCCCGCACGATCCCGGCGACTTTGTGGATCACCTGTTTGCCAAGGGTCAGGGCTGGCTGGCGGCGTACTTCGATGCGCTGTCGCGTATCAGCCCGGAGCAACAGGCGCACTTCCTGCAGAACGACCGGCTGAGACATCTTTATGATGCATACCGCTCGACGGCTCCGACGCTGGCGGCGGCGACGGGCGTGTTTCCGCGCAACACTTCGCTGCTGCTGCTGCTGACGCGCGTGCAATGGCAGGCGAACGGCAAGCCGATGGTGCCGGGAAATCCGGCGCTTTGGCAGGAGCTGCTGGTGCGGCAGGATAAGGTGGGACGCGCGCATGCGGGCACAGGCTACACGCGCGGAGCAGGCGACCCGGACCGGCTGCTGGATGCGCTGGCGGCATACTCGAATATGGCCACCGACAACGGGCCTACGCAGGTCTACCTGATGCTGAGCGCGATCAGCGGCGCGCGGACGCCGGACAAGCAGCTGCCTGATTCGACAGAACGGACGCTTGCCGACCGCTTTGTGCATTTGAAGGAGTGGTACCCGATCTTCGTGGAGTTCCCGGCGCTGGACGATACCTCGGTCACGCATTTTGTGTCGACCGTGGATCGCGTGAACGGAATTCAGAACCCGGTGCTGCGCTCGAATGCGCTGGGTGCGCTTCAGGCCGAGCTCGGCGTCTGGCAGATCCTGGCGCGGCAGCGCGAGATTCCCGCCGACGCGCTGAATACGTCGTGGCAGAACGCGGTCCAGCCGTATAGCGAAGTGGGAACGAATCAACAGCTCTTCGAGGCGGCGCGCAAATCGCTGCAAGCGATTCTGACGGGATGCACTGGAAGACCGGATGTGTCGGAAGAGCAGCTGGTTGACCTGCTGGCGGGGCCGGCGCCGAACAGCCCCGAGAGCAAGCGCGTTCATGACGAACTCGCGCGAAGAATGCACTCCGTGCTGGACGATCAGCGGCTGGTCTCAGTCGATACTCTGTTTGGGCTTTACGACGGATTGGGCCAAATGGCGCACGGCGCGGCGATCAGCGAGAGCATGCTTTCGCTGGCCGGGCAACTGCGCGAGTTCGAAATGCCACGGCCGATCTTTACCGCCGGCGAACGCGAAACATGGTCGCCGATGGTCTACGTAAGCCGGCACGCCGAGCTGCAGGTGCGGACGGACCTGACGAAAGTGATCAAGGGACCCACGACCCCGGCGCAACTGGAAGCGGCGCGCGCCAAGCTGGCGCCGTTTTTGCGCGATACGCTGGTGGGATTGAATTACGCATACTATGAGCCGCCGGGCTCGCAGGTGCTGCACAGCAATCCGCTGTTCGTGCGCTCGCACGATTTCTCGGCGTCGTCGATCCAGGGCGTGGACGAGGTGTGGGGCGCGCCGGCACTGGTGGGCATTGGCGCTACGGCAGGCGGCGGTGCGTACCTGATCGGCTCACTGGCGGATCTGCCGTATGTGCTGGCGCTGACTGAGGAGGATTTTCTGGCTCCGGAGAAGCTGCAGGCGCTGATCTGGAGGGAGACGGTACCGCAACTGCTGGTGAACGCAATTTTGCCGCGGTGGTGGAACGTGAGCCGCGACGAGATGCACGCGGCGGCGCTCTACCAGCGCGCGGGCGAAGAGTTGATTCTGGCCTCGGCGAGCAACGCCGCCCTGCGGCAAGAGGTGATCGATACCTTCGGCGGGCGGCTGAGCTGGGGACGGCTGAACGGACTGTCGAATGCGCTGTCAAATCCGGACGGTGCGACCGATCTGGTGAATCGCATGACGCCCTCCGATCTTTTCTTTCTGGCAACGGAATTTCACGCCAAGCACGGGGATCAGGCAGGCGGCGTGGGACAGGTGAACCAGGAACTCGACGCGCTGATCAAGAAAAATGGGGCGGAGACGAGCCCGGAACGCATCGGGCGGGATTTCGGAGTGCCGCATCCGACGCTGGCGGAAAGCAACTCGCTGGCGTTGTTGACGGGCGAGCCATTCCCGGTTTCGGGAGGGTATACAAACCGGTTGTTCGGCGAATCGTGGGAGTCGAGCAATCTGTATTGGGCGCGGCTGGCGGATGAGAAAGGCTACTCGCCTGCGGCGCTGAACATCCTGATTCCCGAGCTGACGGGGCAGATGGTCGCAAACATTTCGGCGACCAGCATCGACGACTGGCCGGCGCTGCAGCGCGCGATGCAGGAGACGGGAGAGCAGTTCCGGCAGGGCAAAATCAAGGCGCGAACGGCAGACCTGGTGGCGGGCAACAAGAATATGGCGAATGGAGAGGACGCTACGCGATGAGGGACATCCTACGGAGAAGTTTTGCAGGCATTGGCATTTTTGCAAGCGTGGCGCTGCTGATTACGACGGGCCCGCGGTTCGCTGCCCAGGACGAATCATCGCATTTGCGTGTGAATGTGGTCCTGGTGCAGCTGAATGTTGCCGTCACCGATCACAAGGGGCACTACATCAGCGGACTGAAACCGGATGACTTCATCGTCAGCGAAGACAAGATTTCGGAGAAGATCGCAACCTTCGAGGTAGGGAGTGCCTCCCATGCGGGCGGCACAGAAGACTCAATTGAGGCGCATCCGACGCAGGTAGCGGGCAATGCGATGGCGGCGGCGGCGCCAGCGGCTGCAGAAGGCGGCCTGACTAACGGCAAGGTTTCGCCGATCAGCGGCGCGGATATTTTCATCCTCTTCGACACCAGCAACTACATGTACCGCGGATTCGTGTACGCGCAGGATGCAATCTCAGACTTCGTCCGATCGATGGACGATGCGAACAAGATCGCGTTTTACTCCTACAGCCGCAACCTTTCGCGCGGGACGACGCTCACCCCCGACCGGTTCAAGGTGGTGAACGGAGTGCGCAGCACGGTGGCCGGCGACGATGCGGCTCTTTATAACAGCCTGCTGCTGACGGTGAAGGATGCGGCGACACTGACCGGTAAAAAGGCGATCGTGGTGTTTTCAAACGGGCCGGACAACGCCAGCTCGGTGCCGCCGGAGGACGTAGCGGAACTGGCACAGTCGACAGGAACGATCATCTACATTGTGAGCACGCGGCTGGCGCAGGAAGAGCCGGTCTCGACGGCGGCCTTTGAGCGCATGAGCAAGGCGACGGGCGGCAAGGCATATTTTGCCGGGAACTGGCGCAAGGAGAAGCAGGCATTCGCGTCGATCCGCGAGGACCTGGGGCATCTCTATTCGATCAGTTACTATCCGCAGCCGAACCCGAACCGCGGATGGCGCAGCATCACCGTGAAGCTGAACGGCAAGGAGCTGCAGAAGTATCACATCCGGACGCGCGATGGATACAGCCTGATGCAGCAGACGGCAATCAACAACGAGACGCTGTTGACGCCGGGGCCGGAGCTGGCGCCGAGATAAATCGAGAGACGAGAGTAATTGAAGGCGCTGCTACGACCGCAGCGCCTTCAGTGTTTTAGCCGTGGTGATGACCTGGCCGGTGTGGCGCTGTGTGTGATCGGCGACATGAATGAGCGCGCCACCAATGGAGGTGGGCAGCCGCTTGCGGCCGACGGCGCGCGGCGTGTCGAGATTCGCCGTCGCGAGGACGCGGATGCGATCGCCGGCGTCGTTGAATGAGACTTCAACTTCTGAGAGAAGCGCGGCGAGCGATGCCGATTCTGGTGCCTCGGGGCCGTCCTGCTCGGACTTGAGCGCGGCAAGCTGATCGGCCGAGAGCTGATTACCTTCGGCGTAGCAGAGGATGCGATCGGTGGAGCGGGCGATGTGGCGCAGATGGAATGCGATGGAGGGAAGGCCAAGCGGCGAGGAGTGGATTTCGGCGTCGGTGAGACCGGCGGTCCATTTGGTCAGGTCGTCGAGCGAGAGGTCAAGAGCGTGAAGTACGGCGCGTCCGGCGGCGGGAACGACAGTGTAGGTGCCGCGGAGCCAGGGTTCGGTGTAAGGCGACGGCTTTGCGGAAGTGCTCATTGAGGCCTCGCCCCTAGCTTGCGCTTTTGACGCGGACCACCGTGATCTTCTCGAAACCCTCTTCGAAGGCGGGCGGCTTGAGCTTCTCGGCCATGCGGAGCATGATTTCTTCGCTGACGGAGCGATCGCGCTGGCGATTGCGATCGAGACAGACTTCGAGCGGCACGTCGAAGAAGACGGCTTGCACCTCATAGCCGAAGCTCTTGGCCATCTTGATCCACTGGCGGCGCTCGTGAACGGAGAGGTTGGTCGCGTCGACGTAGTTCATGGGCATGCGGGCGATAAGCCGCGCGCGCAACAGCGAACGCAGCGTGGAGAAGACGAGGCCCTGGTAGCGCTGCTCTTCGACATCATCGAAGAGAATGCCGCGGAGCAGATCGCTTGAGAGCGGAGTGATGCCGCGGCGGCCGAACCAGGTAGTTTTGCCGGAACCAGGAAGGCCGATGGCCAGCACCACGTGGCCTTTCGGCTTTTCCCCCGCAGCGTTGGGCTTGGGGGTGGCGATCGGCGGCATATCGGGCTGGGTTTCGACTTCAAGCCGGCCGGAGCTTTGCGCGTCGCTCCATTCAGAGCGAGGCGGGTCAGAGCGAGACGTGTCAGGGCGAGATGCGACAGGGCGGGGCGACGATTGCGCGCGGTCGCGGGGCTGGCCCTGGGGGCGGCCGGGTTGCGCGTGCGGACGAGACGGCCGATCGGACGGCGTCTTATCGGAGCGCGGCTGATCGGGAGCTTGCCGGTCAGGAGCGTCGCCGGGATAGTAAGGAACCAATGGGGCCGGCTGATTCGAAGGGAGTTCCTGGCCGATTTTACCCGTTGATTCGGAGTTATTAGGAGCGCGTCTGGGGCGTCTTCTCATGCTTCGTGAATCCTTGCCAAAGCCTTTACCTTCTTCGGAATATCACACTCGCCGAGTAGACTGCAAATATTGTGACCGCGATCCTATTTGGTCTCATCGCGGGAATGCCATGATGACCGCAGGGAAAGCGCAGAGGACAAACGGAGCATTCAACGTGGGAAAGGGTGCCGGATGATACGATCAAGAGTTTGGTGGAAACCGTTCCAGACAAAGAAAAAGCGGGCAATTTGCAACCATTGGCACCGAAGACCGGGAGGAGAATCGAGAGATGGCAGTGAAGGTTGGAATTAACGGCTTTGGCCGCATTGGCCGCAACGTTTTCCGTGCGGCAATTGGAAACAAGGACATCGAATTTGTTGCCGTAAACGACCTGACCAGCCCGGCGACGCTGGCGCACCTGCTCAAACACGACTCGATCCTGGGCAACCTGAAGAACGAAATTTCCGCCGGCGAGGATTCGATCACGGTGGACGGCAAGAAGATCAAGGTGTATGCCGAGCGCGACCCCGCGAAGCTGCCCTGGGCAGACACCGGAGCGCAGATCGTCGTTGAATCAACGGGGCACTTTACCGACGCAACCAAGGCCAAGGCGCACCTGGGATCGACGGTGAAGAAGGTGATCATCTCCGCGCCTGCGACGAACGAGGACCTGACGATTGTGCTGGGCGTGAACGAGGAGAAGTACGATCCCGTGAAGCACAACGTGATTTCTAATGCCAGCTGCACCACGAACTGCCTGGCGCCGGTGGTGAAGGTGCTGATCAAGGCAGTCGGCATGGTGAGCGGCATCATGACGACGATCCACAGCTACACGAACGACCAGGTGATTCTGGATTTTCCGCACAAGGATCTGCGGCGGGCACGCGCCGCAGCGCTGAATATGATTCCCAGCTCAACCGGCGCGGCGAAGGCGCTGAAGCTGGTGATTCCCGAGACGGCGGGCAAGCTGGATGGGTTCGCGATCCGCGTTCCAACGCCAAACGTTTCGATCGTAGATCTGACCTTCATCAGCGAGAAGCCGACGGACGCAACGGCGGTGAACGCGGCACTGAAGGCGGCGAGCGAGGGCCCGATGAAGGGCATCCTCGGCTACGAGGAACATGAGTTGGTGAGCTCGGACTTCAAGGGCGACCGGCGCAGCTCGATTGTGGACGCGCCGCTGACGAAAGTGGTGGGCCAGAGCGTGAAGGTGCTGAGCTGGTACGACAACGAGTGGGGCTACTCGAACCGCGTGGTCGACCTGATCGGCTTTCTGGCGAAGAAGGGGCTGTAACGACAGGGGTCGGGGATCAGGGGTTAGGGATCTGGGATTGCTGACCGATGTTTGCGGGCCGCGCTTCCGAGCCTCTGACCGCTGAGCACGATTCATTCATCGCGAAGAACCAATGCGGAAAAACATCAGTGGTGAATCTCCTTTCGAGCCGATCATCGGGTTCTCGCGCGCGGTGCGCGTGGGGAATTCCATTCTCTTAGCCGGCACAGGTCCAGTGGGTGCTGAAAATGAAGACGTGGCGGGACAGACGCGGCGCGTTTTTGCGATTGCCGAAGAAGCACTGAAGAAGGCTGGCGCTCGGTTCGAGCATGTAGTCCGCACGAGAATGTATTTGACGCACGTAGAGGACTGGGAAGCGGTGGGGCGCGTGCACGGCGAGTTTTTCGCAAAGACGCGCCCGGCGGCGACGATGGTGGTTGTGGCGCAGCTGCTGAATCCGGCGTGGCGCATCGAGATAGAGATGGATGCGGTGATTCCCGACGAGGGTCCGGCGCGCGCGTAAAGCAGTCCGAGAAACGCAAGATTACGAAACGCAAAATTTGGAAAGGCAATGATTCATGGCGAAGCTTTCGATTCGCGACATCGACCTGACAAACAAGCGCGTGTTTATCCGCGTTGATTTCAACGTTCCACTCACGGAAGACGGCAGCGAGATCACTGACGACACGCGCATCGTGGCCACGCTGCCGACGATCGAATACGCGCTGCGCAACAAGGCGAAGGTGATTCTGGCATCGCACCTGGGACGGCCGAAGGGTAAGCCGAATATGAAGTATTCGCTGCGGCCGGTGGTCGACCGGCTGCGTGAACTCCTGGACAAAAAGGAAGACGACTATTCGATCAACGTGGCCTTTTCGCCGGACTGCGTGGGCGAGATCGCCGAGGAGATGTCGCGGCAGCTTGAGTCTAGGCAAGTGCTGCTGCTCGAGAATTTGCGCTTCCATGCGGAGGAAGAAGCAAACGATCCCGCGTTTGCGAAGGAGCTGGCTTCGCTGGCTGACGTGTATGTGAACGATGCGTTCGGATCTGCGCATCGCGCGCACGCATCGACTGAGGGGATCACGCACTACATGAAGCAGTCCGTCGCCGGGCTGCTGATGGAGAAAGAGATCACGTATCTGGGCAAGGCGCTGGAGTCTCCGGAGAAGCCGTTTGTAGCGATCATCGGCGGGTCGAAAATTTCCGGAAAGATCGACGTGATCCAGAACCTGCTGGACAAGGTGGACACGCTGGTGATCGTAGGCGGAATGGCGTACACGTTTCAGCGGGCGCTGGGCGTGACGACCGGGAAGTCGCTGGTGGAAGAAGACAAGATCGGCCTGGCGAAGGAAACTCTAGCCAAAGCGAAGGCCAAGGGCGTGAAACTTCTGCTGCCGGCGGACAACGTGCTGGCCGACGCGTTTGCCAATGACGCGAAGACGCAGGAGTGGGATTGCACGAAGAATTTTCCCGCGGAGTGGCAGGGACTGGACATCGGGCCGAAGTCGATTACCGCGATTGAGCAGGTGATTGCGGGCGCGAAGACGATCGTGTGGAATGGACCGGCGGGCGTGTTCGAGTTCCCCAAGTTTGCCGCAGGGACGAATGCAATTGCGCATGCTGTCGCGAAGAACAAGACGGCAACGTCGATCATCGGCGGCGGGGATTCGGTCTCGGCGATCAATCAGGCCGGCGTGGCGGACCAGATCACGCATATTTCAACAGGTGGCGGCGCGAGCCTGGAGTTCCTGGAGGGCAAGAAGCTGCCGGGAGTTGAGGCGCTGACGGACAAGTAAAGCAGCGATCAGTTGCCGGTAAAAAGGAATTACATCCCGCTGAAAGGCGCACGATGCGATTCTTTTTATGAAACCTGCGTGCCCGGAGGAGAAAGAAGCGCTGTGGCCTACTACACACGAGTCCTGTCGAAAGACGACGAGTTCCCTTCCTTCGAAGAACTCGCGCAGTCGATTCGCGCCGAGCACCCTGAGTTTCGACTGACAATTGAAGAAGGAGACGAAGAGGGATGGGGCACTCTTCTGCTCTCAGGAACCGATGACGTCGAGGTCGCTCTGATCGAACGCAATCCCGTCATGGATGGCTCGATCGGCCAGGACGAAGTCTTGGAATTCATCGAGGACATTCAGGATTGCAGGCCGAAAAGCGGCGTTCAGTGGCTTGGGAATTACCTGGCCTCGGTGAGGACGGTCTACACGATTCAGCACCTGCAGGGTTCTGAAACAGCGGATGGAAGTAATGCACTGCACGCGCTGCGTTCGACACTTTGGGAGCGCGGAGACGCGATTATTCAGGCCGACGGAGAGGGGTTCACGAATGAAGATGGCTACCATATCATCTGGCAGTTTTCCGACTCGGTTTCAGGGCCCTGGAAAATGGGCGTGCTTCAGGACGGCGTCTGGCGCCATTTCTCGATGGATCTGGGCGATCCCGATCATCGGGCTGCTTTCCTGAAGGGCACGGTGCCTGAAGATTTAACGTCGGTATTGGGATCGGGCTCATAGTGCCGTCGACCGAATCATCTGGAATCGTGCTAACCTTTCTCAATCATGGCGACAACGACCCATATCCCGCTCGCAGACTACCTGGCAACCACCTACCGGCCTGACTGCGAGTACGTGGATGGCGAGGTGCGGGAGCGCAATGTGGGCAAATGGGAGCATGCAAGAGTTCAGGCGCTTCTGGCAGCCTGGTTCATCAATCACGAAAATTCGTGGGGAATCGTCAGCAGCACGGAGCAGCGGGTTCGTGTTGCGGCAAATCGTGTGCGCGTTCCCGATCTGGTTGTGCTGACGGCGGGACCACAACCCGATGTGATCACGGAACCGCCGCTCCTCGTTATCGAAATTCTCTCGCCCGACGATACGTACTCCGACACGCAGGAGCGCGCCCGGGATTATCGCGACATGGGAGTGCAGACGGTGTGGATCATCGATCCTAAAACGCGCACTGGCCGCATGTGCGTGGGCGCGGAGTGGATCGAATCTTCGCGGCTGGAAGTGAAAGGCACGCCTCTTTTCGTCGATCTACTGGAGATCTTCAGTCAGATCGAATCGGCGTAATTTCACGCCGAATCGACCGCGGTTTCATTCCTTTTGGATTTGCGATCCCGTTTGAAACTCGAAGAGCCTCGTTCGCGAACATTCATTCGGCGGCGTGTGAGCGGTCACCTTCCTTACGCAGATCGATCCCCTAAAATTAAGTAGAGGACTTGAAGAACATGGCCCGTAAGGCACTGATTGCCGCGAACTGGAAGATGTATAAGACGCCGGCGGAAGCGGAGGCGTTTGTTGACGCATTCTTGCCGATGGTTGCAGGCCACACGCGCGATGAGATTGCGCTGTTCCCTTCTCCAGTGCTGCTGCCGACGGTGGTTGAAGGATGCAAAGGATCGAATGTGGCCGTGGGCGCGCAGAATATTCACTTTGCCGAGGAGGGCGCGTACACGGGCGAAACCTCGATTCTGCAGCTGATGGCGGTGGGCGGGACGCACACGCTGATCGGCCACTCGGAGCGGCGGCAGTATTTTGCCGAGACCGACGAGATCGTGAACAAGAAGCTGCACACGGTGCTGAAGCACGGTGTGGTGCCTATCGTCTGCATCGGCGAAGTGCTGGAGCAGCGCGAGGCGGGCAAGACGGCGAGCGTGCTCGAGACGCAGATAACGGGCGCCTTCGCGGGGATTACGCCCGAGGCTGCCGCGCCGATTGTGATCGCCTATGAGCCGGTGTGGGCGATTGGGACGGGCAAGACGGCGACGCCGGAGATTGCGGCCGATGCGCACCGCATCATTCGCGCGGAGGTTGCGAAGCTGCTGGGCGGCAAAGTTGCGGCGGCGATGCGAATTCTCTATGGCGGAAGCGTGAAGCCGGACAATGCGACGGCGCTGATCTCGCAAGAAGAGATTGACGGCGCGCTGGTGGGCGGAGCGAGTTTGAAGCCGGATTCATTTACGGCGATTGTGGAGTATTGAGAGAGCAGCAAGTCAGCGAGTTAGCGGGTTAGCGGGCGGCACGGAACGAAAAGTTCCGAGCCGCTTTTTATTTGGAGGGGTGAAGCTAAGAGTAGAACCCGGCGATCCAGTTTTGGAGGAGCGACGGGAAGCAGCCGAGGACGAGGACTGCAGCGGCGATGGCGATAAGGACGAGGAGCGTGACGGGATGCACGCGGATGTGCGAATCGCCGGCTGGAGGAAGAACGTAAACGCGCTTGAGGACCTGCAGGTAGTAGTAGAGCGAGACGGCGCTCATGGCGATAGCGAGCGCGACGAGGGCTAGCGGAAGCGCTGCCTGGCCGATGAGTAAATTGCCGCCGAGATCATGCAAGACCGCGGCGAAGACGTTGAACTTGGCCCAGAAGCCGACCAGCGGGGGAATGCCGGCAAGCGAAAGGACGAGGACGAGCAGGACGGCGGCGAGGATTGGGTTGCGCTTGTGGAGGCCGAGGAAGCTGTCGAGCTTGTCGGAGCCCGTTGAACGCTCGACGACGCCGACGACGCCGAATGCGCCGATGGTGGTGAGGCCGTAGGTGAGGATGTAATAGAGGACGGCCTGAGGAATGCGGTTCGACCACGAGAGGTACGCGAGGCCGAGCAGAATGTAACCGGCGTGCGCGATGGCGGAGTAGGCAAGCAAGCGGCGTACGCTCGATTGCGCGAGCGCAGCAAGATTGCCGAGAACCATGGATGCGACGGAGAGAACCACCAGGATGAGAAACCAGCCGTATTGGACGATGGCCGCGGGAGGTTGCGGACCGCCGGCGGAAGTATTGAGCACCATCGAAGATCCGGAGACTGCCGGGTTTGCTCCCGGCATCAGGATCTGGAAAAAATGGAGAGCCGCGTAGCCGATGGAGATGAGCAGGGCGAAGCTGGCGACCTTGGAGACCGAGGCGATGAAGGCCGCGGCGGGAGCGGGCGCGCCTTCGTAGGCGTCCGGCGCCCAGAAGTGGAAGGGCACGGCGGCGACCTTGAAGCCGAGGCCGACGGCGATCATAACCAGCGCGATCAGGAGCAGCGGTCCGCCGCCGTTGGAGGCGGCAATGTTTGCGCCGAGGACGACGCGGGGCAGGCTCGTGGATCCGCTTAGACCGTAAAGATAGCTGAATCCGAAGAGCAGGAAAGCGGCGGACATGCCGCCGAAGAGATAGTACTTGAGGGCGGACTCGGCGCTCTTGCCGGATTGCTTGGCGAAGGCGGTGAGGATGTAGAGGCCAAGCGAGAGCAACTCGAGGCCGGTGAAGATGACGAGCAGGTCCTGCGCGGCAGAGATGATGAGGCCACCGGCCGCGGACATGAGAACGACGGAGACGTATTCGCCGGGATTGCGCGTGAAGGTGGAGTCGATAAGCAGAAGCAGCGTGAGGATCGTGAGGACAAGTATGGCGATCTGGGCGACTTCGGCCGATCCGCCTGCGGAGAGCAGTACCGTGTTGCCGTAGCTGTAGGGCCCGGCGGCGGGAATACCCCAGAGCGCGAAGAGGCAGCCAACGACGCCGAAGAACGCGGCGGAGGCGACGCGCGCCTGGAGGGCGGCTCTGCGCAGGAAGGCGAGATCGACGAAGAGGACGAGAAGAGCGGCGATTTCGAGCGCCGTTTCAGGCAGCATGGCGTGGAAGAGCGCGACGTAGTTCATTGCGCACCTCCGGCAAGAAATGTTTTGACGGCGGGCTCGATCTGATCGAGAAGAATGCGCGGATAGACGCCGACGGCGAGCGTGCAGAAGAGAAGGAGCGAGACGCCCGCCACCTCAGACCAGGTGATGGGTGCGAAGGGATGCGCCTGCTCGGCTTCGAGCTCGTGCGCGGTAGGAATTGTGTCAGTGAAGAAGGCTTTCTGCAGTGCGCGCCAAGTGTAGGCGACGCCGACGATGATGCCGATGCCGGAGGCGGCGGTCCAGAGCGGATTCGCGCGCCAGGAGCCGACGAGTACCTGCAGCTCGGCGACGAAGCCGGAGAAGCCAGGTAAACCCATCGACGCGATGCCGGCGATGACGAAGGCCCACGCGGCAAAGGGCAGGCGGCGCGCGAGGTGCATGGTTTCGAGCTCGGCGAACTGGCGCGTGTGGGTGCGATCGTAGACGATGCGGCCAACGATGCCGAACAGCAGGCCGGCAATGATGCCGTGCGAGAACATCTGCAGCACCGCGCCATCGAGACCGATCTGGTTGAGCGTCATGAGGCCGAGGAGGACGAAGCCCATGTGGCTGACCGAGGAGTAGCCGATGACGAACTTGAAGTCGGTTTGCGCGAGTGCGACCAGCGCGCCGTAGACGATGCCGATGACGGCGAGCCAGGCGAAGACATCGCGCCAGGAGCCGACACCGAGGAGGGAGAAACCCCAGGGATCGAGGCCGTGCGGGAACAGACCCATGGCGACGCGCAGACAGCCGTAAGCGCCCAGCTTCATCACGACGCCGGCGAGGAGCATGGAAGCAGCAGTGGGCGCGGCCACATGGCCTGTAGGCGCCCAGGTGTGGAAGGGCCACATACCTGCGAGGATGGCGAAGCCGACGAAGACCAGCGGGAAGGCCCACATTTGAAAGCTGACGGGCAGGCCGGCGTGCGCGAGACCGGCGAGCGTGGTGGAGTGCGAGCCCGAAGCGGAGTACGCGGCGAGCAGGCCGATGAGCACCATCGCGGAGCCGACGAAGGAGTAGAGCGCGAGCTTCATTGCGCCGTATTCGCGGCGCGTCGATCCCCAGATAGCGATGAGGAAGTACTTGGGGACGATGGCGATTTCGTAGAAGACGAAGAGCAGGAAGAGATCGCCGCTCAAGAAGACGCCGTAGACGCCGCCGATGAGCGCGAGATAGAAGGCGAAGAATTGGTTAAGGCGCAGCGAAACGTTCCAGCTGAAGAGCACGCCGGCGACTGAGGCGATGCCGGTGAGGAGAACGAGAACGCGGCTAATGCCGTCGGCGGTGAGCAGGTAGTGGATACCCATGGAGGGAACCCACAACACATCGACGATGGTCTGGCTTCCCTGCCCGATGCCGTGGACGAACCCTCCCACGGCGTGCAGCAGGCCGAGTACGGCGACACTGAGCGCGAACCAGCGCACGAGGACAGGCTTGTTTGCGGGCAGCAGCGCGACGATCAGCGCGCCGGCAAATGAGATGTAGATACACCAAGCCAACATCTAAAATCTCCAGTGCGCCAGCAGGTTCTGCACCGTGGGGTTGATGGCGTCCACCACGAGCCGGGGCACGAGGCCGAGCACGAACATGAGAGCGATGACGGGAGCGAGAGCGAGGCGCTCGCTCGTGTGCAGATCAGGAAAATGCGACCAGTGCTCGGAGACCGGACCGGTGAGGACCTTCTGAATCACGGTCAAGATGACGGCAGCGGTGACGAGGAGGCCGAGTACGGACACGGTGGCGCTGATCCAAGACAACGGAAAGACGCCGCGGAATATCAAAAACTCGCCGACAAAGCCGTTGAGGCCGGGAAGACCGAGCGAGGAAAACAGCGCGATGCCCATGAGGCCGGCGAAGACCGGCGCGGGCTTGCGCAGGCCCCCGAAGTCATCGATGCCGCGCAGGCCGCCGGTGCGGAACTGGATCATGGCGATGAACCAGAAGATGGCCGCGGCAGTGAGGCCGTGGTTGAACATCTGCAAGATGACGCCGTTGAGCGCGGCGGCCTGGCTGGCGAGTATCGATGCAGAGCCAGAGGCGGGAACGGCGAGGGCGAAGATGCCGAGCAGGCAGTAACCGAGGTGATTGACAGAGGAGTAAGCGAAGACGCGCTTCAGATCTTTTTGCGCGGCGGCGGCCCACGCACCCATGACGACGGTGGCAACCGCTAGAACCAATAGAGGCGTGCGCATTTGAGCAATCTGCGCGCCGAAGAGCGGCAGCGCGATGCGCAGCAGGCCGTAGACGCCCATCTTGGACATCGCGCCGGTGAGCAGCATGGTGACGGGCGAAGGCGCCTCAGAGTAGGCAGCGGGCAGCCAGGTGTGGAACGGCACGAGCGGCACCTTGACCGCGAAGCCGGCGAGGACGCCGATGGCGAGCCAGAGCATGACCGGGCCGAGATGCGCGGTGACGGCCTGCGTGAGCGAGCCGTTCTGCGCCATGGCGCTAAGCTGGCCGAAGTCCATTGTGCCGGTGGAGAGGAAGAGGGCGAGGAACGAAAGCAGCAGCGCGACCGAGCCGGCCATGGTGTAGACGAAGAACTGCGTGGCGGCAGGACCGCGGCGCGGACCACCCCAGAGCTTGATGAGGAAGAACGCGGGAATGAGGCTCAGTTCCCAGAAGAGAAACCAGTGGAAGAAATTGAGCGCGGTGAAGGAGCCGAAGAGGCCGGACTGCAGGATGAGGACGAGCGCGTAGTAAAGGCCGGGTTGATGATGGACGCGATGCGCGGCGTCGACCGACATGAGCGTAACGATGGCGGAGAGCACAAGCATGAGCGCGCCGAGACCGTCGACGCCGAGATGGTATTCGATGCCGAGCGACGGCGCCCAGGAGTGGAGCTCGACGAGGCCGATTTTGCCGTTCGAGGGCAGATGCGTCCACACGACGAGCGAGAGAATGAGGCTGACGAGAGAGGTGAGCAATGCGACGGCGCGCGCGTGCTTGCCGGTGAAGAGCGCAACGGCTGCGCCCAGGAGCGGCACCACGATGAGGAGAGTCAGGATCGGAATATCGGTCACGTTCACGGCCTGAAGCTCCAGAGAAGGATGGCGGCGAGCACGACGACTCCGACGGCGAGATAGCGCAGGTAACCTTGCACGCGACCGCTCTCGACGCGCGCAAGCAGACCGCCGCCGGAGGAGATTTCCTCACAGGTTTTGTCGAAGGCGCCGTCAACCCAGTAGGTGTCGAGCAGGCGATTGAGCTGCGCCCACAGGCCGAAGAGCCAGGCGACAAGCCCGACGATGCCGCCCCAGAGGCGGCGATCGAGCCAGTCGGCGACGCGCGCCCACCAATAGTAGAAAGCAATGAAGGTCGCGCCGTAGAACTCATCGACGTAGAGGCGATGGCGCAGCGGCGTCCAGAGCCAGGGAACGGAGGCTTCGAGAACGTCGGGAGTTTCGGGCTTGGGCGATTTGTTGCCGTAGAGCCGCCAACCGAAGCCGAGGCCGAGGAAAACGATGACGGAAGAGGTGAGGATGAGGAGCCAGAGGCCGGGTTCGGAGAAACCGCTCAGCGCGAACTTCGCAGGGATTCCGTTCAAGAACGCGCGGAACCAGGGCCACGCCGGGGTGCCGATCGCGCCAAGGGCGACGGCGAAGAAGGCGAGGATGGCAAGCGGGATGGTCATCACGCGTGGGCTTTCATGCGCGTGAGCGTGGCCGCGCCAGTGGCCAAAGAAGACGTAGCTGACCTGGCGCGTCATGTAAAAGGCAGTGAGCAATGCACCGAAGGCGAGCAGATAGAACGGGCCCTGGATTGCGCCCGACTGATGCGCGGCTTCGAGGATGCCGTCCTTCGACCAGAAGCCGGAGAAGACGAACGGAAAACCGCAGAGAGCGAGCATGCCGACGGCGTAGGTGGCGAAGGTGAGCGGCATGTCGACGCGCAGGCCACCCATGCGACGAACGTCCTGCTCCTCGTGGCAGCCGTGAATGACCGAGCCCGCGCCGAGGAAGAGCAGCGCCTTGAAGAAGGCGTGGGTGATGAGATGGAACATGCCGACGGCGACGCCGCCGAGGCCGAGGCCGGCCATCATGTAGCCGAGCTGTGAGATGGTGGAGTAGGCGAGGATGCGCTTGATGTCATCCTGCGCGACGGCGATGAGCGCGGCGAAGACAGCAGTGATGGCGCCGACCCAAGTGACGACGATCAACGCGGCAGTGGTGCTGGTGGAGTTGTTGCCGAGCGGCACGCTGGCATGCACCGCTGGAGCGCCCGCGGAGATGAGCGGATAGACGCGCGCAACGAGATAGACGCCGGCAGCGACCATGGTGGCGGCGTGAATGAGCGCGGAGACAGGCGTGGGGCCTTCCATGGCATCGGGCAGCCAGACGTGGAGTGGAAGCTGGCCGCTTTTGCCGGCGGCTCCGGCGAAGATGAGCAGGCCGATGGCACCGGTTGCGGTGAGGCCGAAGGCGGCGTGCTGCGTGACGAGGCTGGCGAGCGCGGAAGCTTCAAGCGAGCCCGCGCCGGAATCGTAGAAGAGCAGCGTGCCGGTCTGCGCAAAGAGCCAGACGATGCCGAGCAGAAAGAAGATGTCACCGACACGCGTGGTGAGGAAGGCTTTTTTCGCGGCTGCTGCGGCGGAGGGTTTCTGATACCAGAAGCCGATGAGCAGGTAGGAGGTGAGGCCGACCAGTTCCCAGCACATGAAGAGCAGCAGAATGCTGTTGGCGATGACGACGCCGAGCATGGCGCCGGCAAAGAGCGAGAGGAAGCAGAAGAAGCGGGTGAAGTTTTCGTCGTGCGCCATGTAGCCCGTGGAGTAGATGAAGATGAGCAGGCCGACGAAGCAGACCATCACGATCATGATGGCGGCGAGCGGATCGAGTACCCAGCCGAGATCGACGGTGGACGAGCCAAAGCGGAACCAGGTGAAGTTGACGGTCTCGCGGACGGCGGAGTGATGAGACCAGCCGGCGAGAACGTGAGCGAAGGCGACGAGCGAAAGCAGCAGCGAGATGAAAAGCGAACCGATGGCAAGCGCAGCGGAGACTTTACGGTGCGGCTGCTTGAGAAATGCGATGATGCCCGCGGCGAACATGGGCAGCGCGGGAATGAGCCAGAGAATTCGCGCGATGGATGAGGGCGCAGTGAGTGGGGCGAATGTGATTGCTTCCTGCATCAGCCGTTCACCCTTTCATCCTGGAGATGTGGTCGAGGTCGGTGGTGTGGGCGTGGCGATAGATGGAGATGACGAGGCCGAGACCGACTGCGGCTTCAGCCGCGGCGACGGCGATGGAGAAGATGGCGAACATGAGGCCGGTGAGCAACTGCGGATTTGGTCCGTAGCGCCAGAAGGCGATGAGATTGAGATTGGCGGCGTTAAGCATGAGCTCGATGCCGATGAGCACGAGGATGGCATTGCGGCGGACGAGCGCGCCAGCGAGGCCGATGGCGAAGAGGAGCGCGGCGACGAGCAGATAGCCGGCGAGCGGCGAAGGAAAGGCGGTCATTTTCCGCCCTCCCTCTCATGCATGGCGACGATCACTGCGCCGATGGTGGCGGAGGTGAGCAGGAGGGCGACGATCTCGAGCGGCAGAACGTAGCGGCCGACGAGGGCCGAGCCGATGTCGTGGACCGAGATGGCGGGCGCGAGGTTCTGCTGGGGAATGCCGCCGATGCTCTCGAGGACGGCCCAGCCGAGGACGGCGAAGACGCCGGCGGCGATGATGAGGCCGACGAGCCAGCTGCGGCTGAAGACGCCTTCTTTTGGGATGTCCGCGCGCGTGAGCAGGATGGCGAAGACGACGAGGATGGCGACTGCGCCGATGTAGATGAGGATCTGCGCGAAGCCGGCGAACTGCGCGTCGAGCGAGAGAAAGAGCAGCGCGAGGCCGGCGAAGGAGACGGTGACGGCAAGCGCGGCATGGATCAGATGCCGGAGCAGGAACGCGGCGAGGGCTCCGGCGAGCGTGAGCGCGGCGAGGAGATAGAAGACGATGGTCATCTGCGGGTCTCCCGGCCCCCGTGCTCCATCCCAACGTTGGCGCGAAGACCATGGCCGCAGAGAACATGGCAACGAAGAGGCACCACGGATTGTCGGACTCTAATCGGCATAGCGGTAGCTCCGGGGGCCAATGTGCTGGCGACGAAAGCCGATGCGGCTCATCGCGACGTAGGCGACAAGGAGAATGGCGGTGCAGAAGACCCAGCGCTGCCAGCCCTCGCCGAGGAAACGCCAGAGCGCAGTGTCGAGCAGATCGAGAAGCGTGAAGGGCAGAACGAATTTCCAGGCGAAGTTCATCAACTGGTCCTGGCGCAGGCGCGGCAGCGTGCCGCGCATCCAGATGAACACGAAGATGGCGGTCATGACTTTGGCGAAGAACCAGAACCAGGAGGGAACGACCGAGAGAAAGGAGAACGGGGCGGACCATCCGCCGAGAAAGAGCGCGGTGCCGAGGCCGGAGATGGAAAACATGGCGAGATATTCGCCGAGAAAGAAGAGCGCGAATTTGAAGCCGGAGTATTCGGTGTGATAGCCAGCGACGAGCTCGGACTCGCCCTCGGGAAGGTCGAAGGGCGAGCGATTGGTTTCTGCCGTGGCGGCGATGCCGAACATAACGCAGGAGGCAAATCCCCAGGGCGTGAAGACGTACCAGTGCGGGAAGATGCCGGAGTACTGATTTTGCGCGGCGACGATGGCGGGCAGCGAGAGCGAGCCGGAGATCATGACGACGGAGACGGCAGAGAGCAGAAGCACAACTTCATAACTGATCATCTGCGCGACCGCGCGCATGGCGCCGAGGAGCGAGTATTTGTTGCGGCTGGACCAGCCGGCCATGAAGACGGATAGCTCAGTGGCCGCGCCCATGGCGAAGAAGAAGAGCAGGCCCGAGTCCATGTCGACCAGCGCCATGTTGCGGCCCATGGGCAGCACGGCGAAGCCCATAAAGACGGTGACTACGAGAACCAGCGGCGCGAGAAAGTGAACGACGGCGTTAGCGGTGAAGGGGACGACATCTTCTTTGGTGAGCGACTTGATGCCGTCGGCGATGGGCTGGAAGAAGCCGAAAGGGCCGACGCGATTGGGGCCGAGCCGGTTCTGCATGCGGCCGAGGCCCTTGCGCTCAAAGACCGTGGTGAGCGCGAAGAGGCCGGGGAAGACGCAGACAATGGCGACGACGCCCAGCAGCACACCGGCCGCGGGACGAAAGGCCGTGGGTAGAAAGCCGACGAGCCAGTTGCGGAGGAGGATGAAGATCTGGTCGAGATTGGAAGCCACGAACTACTCTCCTCCTTCTTCTGAGGATTTCGGAACCGGGGGTTTCGGAGCGATGGGCGCAGGCATGGATTCAGCGACAGCGGCTGGGGCATTGGCTGGAGCGGTGGATGGAGCAGCGGGTTTGACTCCGGCTTCAGCGGCGGGCGCGGCGGCTTTGGCTGCCGCATCGGCTGCCGCCTTGGCCGCGGCGGCTGCAGCGGCGGCTTTGTTCTTGGCTTCCACCTTGGCTTTTTCTTCGGCGAGGCGCGCGTCGACTTCAGAAGCTTCAGTGGGATGAATCTGGTGGTAGTACTCGTTCGATTTTGCGAGCTCGTGGCAGTCGAGAAGCAGGCCGCCGAAGCGATCGTCGGTGGCGAGCTCAAATTGTGTGTCCATTTTGATGGCTTCGAAGGGGCAGACCTCGACGCAGATCTGGCAGCTCATGCAGACGGAGATGTCAATGTCGAAGCGAGCGGGATAGATCTGCATCTTGCCCACGTAGTCCGGCTTCTTGTCCTTGCTTTTGTCGATATAGATGCACTTGGGCGGGCACTCTTTTTCGCAGATCTGGCAGGCGACGCAGCGCAGGCCGGCTTCCCAATCGGGGCCGTCGTAGACGAGGAATGGGAAGACGCGCGCGGCTTCAGCGGTGGGAATCCGCTGCTCCGGATACTCGACCGTGGTAAGCCGTTCTTCGGAGACGAAGCTGCCGGCGAAGTTCTTCGCCGTCTCCAGCATGCCTTTGACAATTCCCTCGCCTAACATTCTTCGCTCCCTAGTGCTCAGTTGTCAGTGTTCCGTTGTCAGCTTCTAGCAATTTCTTGCTGCAGGTTCGTGTTGCGTTGATCTCAATTCCTAGCCCGGCACGAATGGCTTGGAGCTAGTGGCTAGAAGCCAGGGGCTACCGGTCCACCTCTCCCAACACAATGTCCACGCTGCCGAAGATGAGGACGACGTCGGCGACGCTCTGGCCGAGACACATATCTTCGAGAACCGTCAGGTTGATGAGACTGGGCGGACGAACGCGATAGCGATACGGGTTCGGGCCACCGTCACTGATGAGATAGAAACCGAGCTCGCCCTTGGGCGCCTCGATGCGTCCGTAGCACTCGCCGGGCTTGGGGCGGAAGTTGCGAATCTTTGCCTTGGGATCCATGATGGGCCCGGCGGGGAGATCGCGGATGGCCTGCTCGAGGATGACGATAGACTCGCGCATCTCGAGGACGCGGACCATGTAGCGGTCATAGATGTCGCCGTGGTCGCCGAGCGGCACGCGGAACTTGAAGCGGTCGTAGATGCCGTAATGGTCGACTTTGCGGATGTCGTAGTTGACTCCCGAGGCGCGCAGCATGGGGCCGCTGATGCCCGCGTTGACGGCGAGAGCGGGGCGCAGGACGCCTACGCCCTGGCAGCGGGCCATGAGGATTTCGTTCGACGAGAGCAGAGCTTCGAACTCATCGACGAAGGCGGGCAGGCCGGCAACGACCTTGCGCGCGGCCTCGAGCCAGGCGGAGGAGACGTCGACACGGCAGCCGCCGAAGCGCATGTAATTGCACATCATGCGCGAGCCGGTGAGGGATTCGAAGAGATCGAGGATTTTTTCGCGCTCGCGAAAGGCGTACATGAGCGGCGTGCCGCTGGCGCCCATTTCTTGAAGGAGAAAACCGATCGTCGAGGCGTGATTCTGGATGCGCGTGAACTCGGCGAGGATGACGCGCAGGTACTCGGTGCGCTCGGGGACCTCCTGGGCGGTGAGCTTTTCGACGGCCAGCGCGTAGGCCCAGTTGTTGGAGAGCGAGCAGAAGTAGTCGAGGCGGTCGGTATAGGGCATCGAGGACAGATAGGACGCGCCTTCAGCGATCTTCTCGTGATTGCGATGGAGGTAGCCGAAAACCGGCTTGAGGCGCACGACACGCTCACCGTCGAGCGCAACGTCCATGCGGAAGACGCCGTGCGTGGAAGGGTGATGCGGCCCCATGGCGACTTCAAGCAGCTCGCCGTCGCCCTCGGGAACGACGACCGGAGGACGATTCCAGCCTTCGCGCTTTTCGGTGTCGATAACGGAAGAACCCATTGGGACGGAAGGATTCATTGGCTGGGTGCGGCTCCTTCCTGGGCGGCGTCGGTAGTGGCGGGGTGATTCGCGGCGGAGTGCGCCTGCGCGCGTTTCAACACCTCGTCGTGCGGCGTTGGCTCGTATTCGAAGTCGTCGGGGTCGACGTAGTCCTTGCGCATGGGAAAATCCTTGAAGCCATCCCACATGAGAATGCGGCGCAGATCGGGGTGCCCCGAGAAGACGATGCCGTAGAGGTCGAAGACCTCGCGCTCCTGCAGCTCGGCGCCACGCCAGACCGGAGTGAGCGACGGCATCGTGGTCTGGTCCGTGCGGTTGGCGGTGCGCATGCGGATGACGAGCGGGCCGTGTTTGAGGGCGATGGAATAGAGGTGATAGACGGATTCGAGGAAGCCGGGCTCGACGCGCTTGTGAGTTTCTTCGACGGTTTCGTCGACCGTTTGATCAATCTTGGTGCCGTCGGGTTTGCCGCCATCGGGTCCGTCGACGGTCTTGGTAACCTGACGTGTCACTTTCACTTTTTCCGCGATCTCTCTGTCAGGCCAGTCGACCCCGGAGACGTTCGAGAGGTAATCAAAGGTAAGCTCGGGGTTGTCGCGAAGAAAGGTTGCGACCTGAAGAGCAGAGGGATGCGCGACGAGTAGCGAGTGCTGCGCACAGGGGCTGGGATTGGAGACAACGGCGACGGTTGCGCCGGGGATGGCTGCTTCAATCGCCGCTTTGATTTCTTCGATCGTCTTCAATTCAATTCCAATTCAACTTAGGGCTTGCAGCTGCGGGCTCGTTTCGCATTGGTGGTTCTGCGGTCGCTTCCCTATCGGATCGTGATCGGCACCGGCCAGACGCCGGGGTTGGAGGTTGGCTCGAGATCGTGCTCGCCTTGTTCGGGCACGCGAAACTCGCCCTGGGCTGCGGCATCGAGATGGCGGGGACGGTCCTCACCCGTAAGGCGTTGGCCATCAATCATTTTCTGCAAAGTCATAAAGGCCTGGATGAGAGCTTCAGGGCGCGGCGGGCAGCCGGGAATGTGGACATCGACGGGGATGTAGCGGTCGATACCCTTGAGCACGTTGTAGCCCTGCTTGAAGGGTCCGCCGGAGATGGCGCAGGCGCCCATGGCGATGACGTAGCGCGGCTCGGCCATCTGGTTGTAGAGGCGGACGACCTGGGGCGCCATTTTCTTGGTGACAGTGCCGGAGACGATCATGAGGTCGGCCTGCCGCGGGGAGGGGCGGAAGACCTCGGCGCCGAAACGGGCGAGATCATAGCGGGCCATGGTGGTTGCGATCATCTCAATGGCGCAGCAGGCGAGACCGAACTGCATGGGCCAGACGGAGCTGCGGCGACCCCAGTTGTAGAGCTCCTGAATGGTAGTGACGAGGACGCCCTGCTTGCCGAGCTCAATATTAAGTTGTTGATCGACTGCCATTGCCGGTTCGCTCCAGGAGATCAGAGATCAATATTCTTCGTTTGGATCTGGATCAATATTCGTTTTCGGATTGCCTTCGATGTCCGAGTTTCTTCTTGCCGATTCCCTGCCTTTCTTATGCCCAGGTGAGGATGCCCTTGGCCCAGGCCCAGGCCAATCCTTCAATGAGCAGAAGGACGAACACGAGCATGGCCGCGCAGGCGGCGGCGCTTAGGCCGCTGAATGCCACCGCGAAGGGAAGCAAGAACACCGCTTCCACATCGAAGATGAGAAAGATGATTGCGTAAAGGTAATAGGCGGAACGAAATTGGATCCAGGCATCGCCCTTGGAGACCAGGCCGCACTCGTAGATGGAGTTCTTGGTGGCGTTAGGTTTGGGCGGCGAAAAGACCCGGGCCCAAAGCCAAGCCAGGCCCAGCGGGGCGAGGCCGAAGCCCAGAGCCGCCACAAACAAAACCGCGAGGGAAAAGTAGGGACTCGAAGCCATTTCTACCCTTCCAAGCTAACAGTTTGAGGCAGCTTTTGGCTAAGGAGCCCAGGGACTTTCGCGCAGCTCAGGCGCATTTTGGGCCTGTTCATCCCATCTTATGAACCGTTGGCTGAAGAGCACCGCTCGACGTAAGGCGACACGGCCTGGGCGGCGATGTGGCGGGTCTGATCGACCCACAGAGACCGTCCTTGATACGTGTCGAGATACCAGTTTCTCATGCTATGATTCCCGCGATCGCAAGCCGGAGGCCTTCTTTGTGCTTCAGGATTCTGCATGGTCCTCCACGGCCCAGGCTTCTCGCCGCTGGACTGCTTCTCACAACTCGGCTTGCCGTGGGGCAGGCGGCGCCAGACACGGGTCAACAAGCCAAGCCGGGGGCTTCGGCAGAGCCGGCTCCCAGCGCTCAGCTCCGGGTAAAGGTTCCACTGGTGCTGGAAGATCTGGTGGTGCAGGATCACGATGGAAATGCGGTGCATGGATTGAAGGCATCGGATCTGACTGTCACCGAGGATGGGAAACCGGTAACGCCGCGAAATTTTGAAGAACATACCACGACGCAGCAATCCGCCGCGGCGCTGAAGCTGCCCGACCTGGGACCGAACACCTTTACCAACCTGGTGGCGAATCCGAATGCCGAATCGTGGAACATTCTGCTGCTCGACGCCCTGAACACACCCCTTGCGGACCAGGACGATGTCCAGCGGCAGATGCTGGACTACCTAAAGACGCTGACGCCCGGCGCTCCCTTCGCGATCTTCGCCCTCGATACGCGGCTTCAGCTATTGCAGGGCTTTACCGCCGACCCGAACTTGTTGCGAGCGGCGATCGAGCAGCGAGAAAAGAATCCGCACCTCTCTCCTTTGCTCAACCAAACGATTTCGGTCGATCAAGACTGGCAGATGAGGGGCCCGAAGGGCCTTTCCGATGTTGTGGCGGGGTTGTGGGGCGTCAGCCCCGCGGATGCTGCGGCAGTGCGGGGCGTCGAAGCCGGTCAGAGAGCTAATAATGCGCAGAGACGGGGGGCCGGTACCACGGAAGCGCTCGTTCAATTGGGCCGGTATCTTGCCGGGCTTCCGGGACGGAAGAACCTCATTTGGTTTTCGGCATCGTTTCCGGTTGGCGCGATTCCCAACATCCTGGTTCAGGAGCGCGTTGCCGTCTATCCAGTGGATGCCCGCGGCGGCGTGACTCCGCCGCCGCCCCCACCGCCACCGCCGTACTTCAGTCTTCGATACGATCAGGAAGTTGCGGCCGGCCTGGCAGCATTTCAAAATGCGGTCTTGGCCGAGCACACGGCAATGACTAATTTGGCAGAAGAGACCGGCGGAAAGGCATTTTACGACACCAACGACTTGAAGAAAGTGATCGAAAGCGCGATCAACGATGGAGACGACTTCTATACCTTCAGCTACACGCCGCCGGAGGCCAAACTCGACAGCAGCTTCCGCAAGATTGATATGAAGGCCAGGCGCCCGGACTTGAAGCTGTCGTACCGCACAGGCTACACCGCTGTCGATCCGAACGCTCCTGTGCGCGACCCCGATTCGTCTGCGCGGAGTGCTCTTCAGGATGCGCTGCGTTTGAGCGCGCCTCCGGCAACGCAGATTTTGTTTGAAGTCCAGTTGCATCCTGAAGACGCAGCCGTCGACAGGATCACCGCGGGTTCAAAACCCGATGCCGCTTTAATGAAGCCGCCGTATCGGCGCCACGAGCTCGTCTATCGCGTGAACATCGGCGACGCGCTCTTTACCGCATCAGGAGATGGCTCCCGCCACGGCTCGCTCGACTTTGCCGTTTTCGTCTATCGCGCCGACGGCGCACTCGTGAACCAGACCGTGAACAAGATCAAGCTGGATTTGCCAGCAACGGCATACGCAGAGATGAATCGCCGCGGCTTGAGCATTGGCCAAACCGTGGAATCGCCGGCGAAGGGCGACTATTTTCTGCGCATTCTGGTATACGACCCGAACAGCGATCGCGTCGGCGCAGTAGAGATTCCCGCCGGCGGCGTGGATTCAAAGCTAGCCGCGCAGGAGCCCACGAAGAACAACTCGAACGGCGGAGCGAAGCAGCAAAATAGTAGCGAGGTGCGGTAGGAATGTTGTGCCCGTTCAAAATCCCAAAGCACTGTACGACTCAAGCCGCGCGCCTTCAGCGCGCCCCTTCAAACTGATTCGGGCAACCGGTCTTAGCGCAGCTCTTTGGTCGTGAGGAGCTTCTCATCTCGCAGGACGCGCTCGTACGCGGGCAGTGTAAGGAATTCCGTAAACTGTGGAGCCAGGATGAGGTCGCGCATGAGATTGGCGGCCTTCTCATAGGCGAGGTAGCGGCCTTCATCGACGCTGGACTTCTGCTGGCTGAGCTCATTGACGATCATGGCTTCGACGAGCGGCGCATCGACGACGCGGCCGTCGCTGAGTTTGGCCTGGTTGTGCACCCACTGCCAGATCTGCGCGCGGCTGATCTCGGCCGTCGCGGCGTCTTCCATGAGGTTGAAGAGCGGGACGCAGCCGATGCCGCGCAGCCACGCCTCAAGATAACCAAGGCCGACCGCCACATTTTGCTTGAGGCCAGCCTCAGTGATCTGACCTTCGGGAATCACAAGAAGATCAGCCGCGGTGGGGTTGTAGTCGGGGAGCTGCTTGGAGATCTGATTGGGCTGCGGCATGAGCCGGTCGAAGACCTCCATGGCAATGGGCACGAGGCCGGGATGCGCGACCCAGGTGCCGTCGTGGCCGTCGCCTGCCTCGCGTTCTTTGTCGGCGCGCACCTGCGCGATGGCTTTCTCGTTGGCGACGGGATCGGTCTTGACGGGAATGTAGGCCGACATGCCGCCCATGGCGTGGACATTGCGCTTGTGGCAGGTCTTGATGGCGAGCTTGGAGTAGCTGCGCATGAAGTGCGTGGTCATGGTGACCTGCGCGCGGTCGGGAAGAACGGAGTGCGGGTCCACGGAGAATTTCTTGATGAAGCTGAAGATGTAATCCCAGCGGCCGCAGTTCAGGCCAGCGGAGTGCTCGCGCAGCTGGTAGAGAATCTCGTCCATCTCGAAAGCCGCGAGAATGGTTTCGATGAGGACGGTGGCCTTGATGGAGCCGTTGGGCAGGCCGATCTCTTTCTGCGCGCGGAGGAAGATGTCATTCCAGAGCTGCGCCTCGAGATGACTTTCCATTTTGGGCAGATAGAAGTAGGGACCGCTGCCGCGCGAGAGCAGTTCCCTGGCGTTGTGGAAGAAGTAGAGGCCGAAGTCGAAGATGGAGCCGGACATGGGCTCGTTGTCGACGAGCATGTGGCGCTCTTCAAGATGCCAGCCGCGGGGGCGGATGAAGAGGACGGCGGTTTTTTCGTTGAGCTTGTACTGCTTTTGCGAAGCGGGATCGGCGAAAGAGATGGTGCGGCGGATGGCATCGCGCAGGTTGATCTGGCCCTCGATGAGGTTGCTCCAGGTGGGCGTGTTCGAGTCTTCGAAGTCGGCCATGAAGACCTTCGCGCCGGAGTTGAGCGCGTTGATGATCATCTTGCGCTCGACGGGGCCGGTGATTTCAACGCGGCGGTCGAGGATGTCATTGGGGATCGGAGCGACGGTCCACTCGGACTCGCGGATTTCGCGCGTGTCCTTCAGGAAGTCCGGCTTCTCACCGGCATCGAGGCGCTTCTGGCGTTCCTGGCGCGCGGCGAGCAGCGACTTGCGGCGCTGATTGAAGGTGCGCTGCAGGTCAACGATGAAAGAAACAGCGTCCGGGGTAAGAATTTCGGCGTCGCGATCGCTGAGGGGGACGCGGAACTCAACGCCGGGGAGATCGATGTGATGGGACATTTTTGGATTCCTCGCAAGATTGCAGTGGACAGGATACTTGGCGGAGATGAGGGCTGTCATGCGGCTCGTCTTAGGCGGAACAATCTGCTTCGACAATCTCAGCGGAAGGATTTCAATGATCCTGTCAACAAACGAATGCAACGGGCCGATCACAACAGATCGATTTCAGCAAATCTGGTGACCCAACTAGCTCAACAGACTTGGTGAAAACCAATGCCCATCAAGGCAGCGGCCTTGCGCAGGGTTGATGCGATGCGGCCAATGCCGACGGCGCAGTGGTGAGCCGGGCCCTGCGCGTTCCATGCCTCGACGAAGCCGCGCGCGCCGAGAGAGAACCGGTAACGGCTGTTTGTATTGCCGATCTCCAAAATGGGTCCAGGGACCGATTCGCCCTCGGCGACGACCAGCTTAAAGCGCGAATCGCGATCTTCGGCGACGGAGAGCAGCGTGACCGGACCGTATTTGACACTCATTTCAACCGAGAGGCCGCGGCCGACCTTGCCGTGGTAAACGCGGAGTGGACGAATCTTCGTTGGGCCTTCCGAGATCGCGATGTGGCCGGGACCGTCGTGACCCATGAGTACCAGATCATCGTTGAAGTCGATGGCATAGTACTCAGTGAACGAGCCGCCCGCGTCGAGAAGGTCCATGATCTTCATGGCGATTGCGTTCTTGACCTCGTACTCGCCTGCGACAGGAATATGGCGCGCGGTGAGCAGCGAGGTGCCGAGGATGATGGAGCTCATGGTGTCTTCATTGACGGCATTGCCTGAGCCCTTGTAGTAGTAGGCGAGAGCATCGAGATCGTGGTGGGCCACGAAGGCGTCGAGGGCGAGCGAGGTGCGGGCGGCGCGGCGCAGCTCTTCAGGCGGGCAATCGGACTGCACGTCGAACGCGGAGTGAAAATCGGCGAGGCGACTGGCAAGATCGGGTTCGCCTCCTCCGGCGCAACGTGCGCTCAGCTCATCCACTTCAAGAAGTTCCGCGTGTACGCCGAAGGCGATGGAAAGCAGCGCGACATCCGTCATGATGTCGAGCATGCCGCTGTAATAGTGGCCCATGAGTCCGATGCGGACCGAGGCGAGCGCCGAGCGCACGCGCGCCGCGGCAAGCCACTCCTCAATCTCGCGCCAGGTGGAGGAGTCCTCCAGCACTCCGGTCACCTGATGGAAGGGAATCTGCGCACGCGCGAAGAGATTGGCGATCTCGGGCACGGGACATGCGGAACAGAAGGCGAGCCATTCGCCGGTCATGGCAGTGCGGTCTTCGAGCTTGTTGAACGCTGCGTAGTCGATGGCGGCGTCGGGCTGGAGATTGAGCACGATCACTGGCACACCGGCGCGCTGGACAAGAGGAAGAACGGTGTTGGACAGCGCGTAGGTGGTGACGTAGAGAAAGAGGACGTCGATGTCTTCGCGGCGGCAGCGATGACCTGCCTCACGCGAACGCGCGGGCGAATCGATGAGGCCAAGATTGACGACTTCGATGCCGGGGCGCTCGAGGCGAGAGGCCATGCGCGCGACGTAGCCCTTGAGCCGATCTTCAAGGGCTGCGAACTGACTCCAGTAGGCCTGGAGGCCAATGCCGCAGACCCCGGCGCGGAGCGGATGTTTTTCGCCGCTAGTCATCGTCATCGTCGCCGGGGGATTTCTTGGTGTGCGCCTTGAGCATGGGTGGAATCGCTGCGTCGCCCATGGCGTCTTTCCAGAGGATCACGTTGAGTTTTTCGACGGGCGCGCGGTCGGCGTGGCTGAAGTCCATTTTCATGCTGGCGCGTGCGCCGGCGGCATTGCGCGGATTGGCGGTGTAGATGAGCCCGTTGTCGCGATTCGTGTAATCGGCGTCGTAGGGCGGCTGATCGCCGGGACCCGAGAAGAGCGAGGAGATCATGGAGCAGAACGCGTCGTTGTTGTTCATCGGCGGCAGGCCGAGGAGCGCCTCCATGGTGCGCACGACGCTGACGGTCGAATAAAAGTGGCTGTCGACGAAAGGTGTGCCGTTGGCCCCGTACGGCGCGTACTTGCTGACGACGAGAGCGATGCTACGATGCGCGTCGACGTGGTCGGCACCGTTCTGCGCGTCGTCCTCGAGGACGAAGAAGGCGGTGTCATCCCAGAAGGGCGAGTGAGAGATGGCCTCGACGGCGCGGGCGACGGCGAGATCGTTGTCGGCGACAGAGGATTTGGGCGTGGGACCGCCGGGGCGCGTGCCGGCCGTGTGGTCGTTACTGAGACGCAGCATGACGAAGTTGGGCATGGTGTCTTTGCCCGTCTGCCGGTCGGCGATCCAGCCCTTGAGGTGACGCAGAAAGATCTCGACGCGAATCTGATCGGGGACCAAGAGGTTGAAGTCGGGTGCCTCGGGCGCGAAGTGGCCGACGAGCTCGGGCTTGGTGGGTGTGTTAGTGGCGATGAGCGGGATGGACCAGGGCCACTTGTTGACGCCGCCGCCCCACTCGGCAGGAATAGGCTCTCCCGGTGCGATGGATTTGCGGGCGCACCCTTGACCGGCCAGCATGGGGCCGAGGGTGGAGTCGGGCTGGGCGGCCTGGCCGCAGAAGATTGTCGAAATGTATTCGCCGAAGTGGTAGTAGGTTTCGCCATGCGCGGCGAGATTGCCCCAGATGTAGCCGCTGGCCGGCTCATTGACATCGGGAATTTTCTGCAGGAGCGGATAGCGGCCGGCGACGACGCCTTCAAAGTCATAGGGACGTTGGTCGTTGCGATAGTTGATCTCCCAGTTTTTTTCGAGGTAATCGCTGTTGATGGCGGCGGTGGACCAGACGTGGCCGTCGCCGGAGACCTCGCCGGAGTCAAAGAAGTTATCGAGCAGGCCGAAGCGGAGAGCGAGTTTGTGCTCGTTGGGAGTAACTGGCTCGCCGTACATGGCGAGACTCGCGTCGCCGTTGCCGACCGGTTTTCCGTTTTGCGCAAGATCGCCGAGGATCTGATCGTAGGTGCGATTTTCCTTGATGATGTAGATCACGTGATGGACGCGGCTAGCCGTGCTGCCGGCGAAGGCGATTTTTTCCTGAGCCGCCTTCATGCGATTCGACGCGAGAACATTCGCGGTCCATTCGGTGAGGTGATTGGCGATCGCGGATTCATCGAGCGTGGCGATGGAGCCATAAATCAGTGTGCCGATATAGCTGCTGGAGCGGGGGGACAGCGAAGACGCAGTGTTAACGCGGCGCTCTGCGAAGTTATTGGGGCCAGTTCCCTTCCCTTTTCCGGTGGCGACGTAGAGTTTGCCGCCGGTTGGTGAAGAAAGAAAGGCGAGCGAGACGGGAAGCCACTCGGTGGGCACGAAACCGATGGGCTCGACCATTCCTGTCTTCGATTCCTTCGGCGTGAGCTTGTGCGTGTCGAGAACGGCGACAGCGTCACTGGTCATGTTGGCGACGTAGAGACGGCTGCCGTCCGAGTTGACGGCAAGCGCGACGGGCTCCGCGCCAAAGTAGCTCTGGCCGGGAAGGCGGGTATCGAAGTAACCCTTGACGGCGAACTGGCCGTTTGCGATGTTGACGGCCGCGACGGCGTCACGATTGGCGAGCGCGACGTAGAGCGTGACCTGGTCAGGAGAAAACGCGAAGGCGCAGGGATGGGTGCCGGGAGCGACGGGACTGGGCGGCTTGAGCAGCGCCAGCTTACGCACGACGGTGCCATGCACGAGATCGAGCTCGGCGATCTCGGAGGCGTTCCAGAGAGCGACGAAGGCGCGCTTGGCGCCTTTGTCGACGGCGAGAGCGATCGGGTAGGTCGAAGGCACGGCGTCGGTTTCAGAAAGGTCGAAGCGTTTTTCGATTGCGCCAGAAGAGGGATCGAGAAGGACGACGTCGTCGGAGAGATTTTCTGCGACGAGAAGTTTCTCGTGGCCGGGAGCGCCGACAACGACGATGTCGGCGGGGTAGGGCAGCCCCTGATCGGACTGCGCGCCGGCGGTGACGAGGGTTTTGCGGCCGCTGGGTAGCGGCGCGATGGGCAGGCGAATGAAACCCTCGGGAGTGATTTTGCCGGAATCGAATTTAATGACGGCGATGCCGCTGCCGGTGTCGGAGTTCAACTTGCCGGCCGGATCGCTCGTGGAAGCCATGCTGGCGTAGAGGAGATGGCCGTCGCGGCTGAAGGCAAGGCCGGAGTAGAGCGTTTGCTTGGAGCGAGGCGAGGTGCGCGCGTCAGGGAAATCGGCAAGAGTTCCGGTCTGCGTGTCGAGGACAGAGAAGGACTGATCATATTGCGATTCGTATGTGCCGTAGCCGGTGTTGACGGTGACGACGTAGCGACCGTCGGGCGAGACGGCCATGGAGACGGGCAGCGAGTTGGTGCGCTGCGGATGGCCGGGAATTTCGCCGATCATCTGCTTGCTGGAGGGCAAGTCGATGGTGGCTGGAGAAACCGGTTGGGACGTCTGAGCGGTTGTTTGGGCGGGAAGCGCGACGGCAGCGACGGCGCCGGTCGCGAGGCAAGCAGCGAGGAACTTCGCGGGCATTGAGAAACCTCTGCAGCAATTCAATGACGCGCGGATGAACCGGAGATGAAATGCATGCAGGAAGCGCAAAATGGGATCGCGCACGCATGGTCCGCGCAATCTGGATTCTACAGGGTGTCTACACGGTGACTGCAGGCAATTTAGAGCGGAATCCGAGTAGGCGTGCCCTTCGAGAGAGTCTTGAAGGTGGCCTTTTCTTGATGAAAAGGCCACTATGAGGGCGTGCTTCCCGGGCATATCTACTCGGATTCCGCTTTAATCGCTCTTGCCGGAGTTGCTGTCGGCCATGGCGGGAAGATCGAGCGCGACGAGCGCGAAGCGCGTCTGGCCGTTGCTGGGCGATTCGAAGCCGACGATATGCTGGTGGCGCTTGGAGCCAGCTTTCAGCTCGAAACCGCCGTTATCAGATTTGAAGCCTCCATCGTCGATCTGCACCTTGGCGTGCTTCACATCGTCCACGCAGGTGAGGCCTTCGGCTGTCATCGTGGGTTTACCGACGGGAGAGTTGCCCTGGCAGGTGATCACATCACCATAGCGGCCGAGAGCTTTCTGATAGAAGGCGATGACCTGGTCGCGCGAATCGGCCGTGCCGTAAGAAACGGCGCGCACGCGCAGCTCCCACTCGCCAAAACCGATATGCACGTCTGCTGACTTGTGCTTGTCGTCGCCCTTGATCTCCTCGGCGCCGGGATAGACAGGCAGGCCGAGATCGGCAGCGGTGGTCTGGTCGGTGTTGACGTGGATGCCGCCGAAGGGCGTGTCGATCTGAACGTTTTTCTCTTCGCCGTGAGAATCCTTATCGACGTGAATTCTGCAACCGGCAACGAAGATGGCCAAGGCCAGGCAAGCCAGAAGGCGAGCCGCATTCTGAAGGTTTTTCCGCGTTGTATTCCGGGTCGATTCTCGGGTCATGTCAGCGCCCTCACAACCGGTTATACGCCGGGGAGCGCGGAATGGTTCCGGAAATTGCTTCCAGTGATCGAGCCAGCATCATTCGGCGCAGTGGATCAGTGGGCGGAGTTGCCGTTATCTTCCTTGCTGCTGGTGGCAAACAGGATGGAAGCGAGGAAGGCGGCGATGATGACGGGCACGACGACGAACGGCGATGAGATGTGCATGGCGCGGTCTCCTGCTCATTTAAGAGTAGCAAAAGCGGCGGGCGATGAAAGGCGTAGCAGCATATGCAGGCGGTTACGCCCTTCGGGTTGATTGCGGCCTATTGTTTCGGGCCGCCATTCGGGTAGTCGACGCGGATGGTCAGGATTTCGTAGGGGTGGATGGGTGCCTTGACGACGTCGCCGGAAAGCGCCAGCATACCTCCCTGGGGGAGGGGAGTTTCCATGAGATTTGTCTCGGTTGCGGAGGTAGCTCCCGGGGGCACATGGAACTCGACGGTCGCGTCTTTGCCTGCCCACTCGTAAACCCGGAAGATGATGCCGTTGGTATCTTCGGCCTTCTTTACGGCGGTGAGGACAACGTTGTCGGGCGAGACCGACGTAAAGGAGTGCGCGGCGGGCAACGCGCCGGGATGAGCCGTTGCGACGACGGCGGTGAGCGGGTAGTCGTACTCCCAGCCGTGGCGTACTGTCATGGCGTCTTTCCACGAGCCGGCGTGGGGATAAAGCGCGTAGTGGAAGTGGTGATGGCCCTGGTCGGCCTCAGGATCGGGCCAGGTGGGCGAGCGCAGCAGCGAGAGGCGCAGCTGATTGCCGACGGCGTCGTAGCCGTATTTGTCCTTGTTCAAAATGCTCAGGCCGTGCATTTTGCCGTCGGACGCCGTGCCGGAGAGATCGGCCCAGCGCATTGCAGGAACCTCGAACTGCGCCTTTTCCCAGCTGTTGTTGCGCGTGGTGGGGCGATCGATTTCGCCATAGGGAATTTCGTAGGTGGCGAAGGGACTGGTGGCCGCGAGCGGGAAGGCTGCTTTGAGCAGTATGTGGCGCTCGCGCCAGTCGAAGTCGTTTTCGATGTCGACGACGTCGGAGTCGTAGTTGGCGAGGCGGATAGTCTGAACGAATTTTGAGCTCTGCCAGTGACGCGTCACCCGAATTGCGTTGGCGGCGGTTGAGTCGCCCATCGCCGGACCGTGCTCGTGCGCACCGGCGATTTCGACCGAATCCGCCTGATCGATTGTTGCGGGCGGAACGTCGAGCGTGCCGGGATCGATGTTCCAGGCGTCGTAGCGGGTGGGATTGTCCTTGAAGAATTGCAGTTGATTGCCGCAGCCGCCCGGCGCAAGGGTTTCATAGTGCGCCTTCTTGTCGTAGAGGCTGGTGATGCAGCCGGTCTTGCGATCGACTTCCACGCGGATGACTGCATTCTCGATGCGGAGCGGACCGGAGCCGGCCGCGTCAGACGGAGTTGCTTTGTGCGGCTCATTGGAATTGACGTCTTCAAGCCACACGACGCGATAGCCAAGCGCGGGAACGGAGACGTCTGACAATCTGACAGTGAGGAAGCCCGAGGCTGCGTCTTTCGAGACCACGTCGGCGACTGTGGCAGGCGCACCGCCATTGTCTTCGCTCAGTTTCCAGACGTATGCGTCCGACGGTCCGGCCACGCCGGGCACGGTCACCGTGACATCGCCCTTGCGCTCCCAGCCGAGTGGATTGAAGACGACGACGGGAATCTTGTTGGCAGCTTTCACGTCTCCATCCGTGTTAATGGTGCGGGCCACTTCTTTGAGCGCATCGGTGGAGATTTCGTTAGTTGACCAGCGGACGACGTCGTAGTCCTTCTGTGCCTCCTTGTAGATGACGGCGATGCCGGAGCCGGCGGCGAGATCGTGAAACTGGTTGAAGAGAACTTTCTTCCAGTCTTCAGTGATCTCGGAGCCGGGATACTTGCCGCCGTCGAGCCAGGCCAGCGATGCCCACTTTTCAGCGTTGAGGACCTCTTCTTCCGCGGTGCGCATATTGTGCTTGTGATCGGCCTGAGTGGTCATCACGCCGCGGTGATATTCAAAGTAGAGTTCGCTCTTCCATGTTGGAATGGAGATTTGGCCCGCGACGGAAGCGGGCGACTGATATCCCTTGGCGATGGACTGGTAGTTCCATTCGCGGCTGTTGGGCGCGATCTGCTTTTCAACCGCGGAGAAGAACGGCTGCGCGGTGCCGAACTGATAGTTGGGAACGACGCGATCGGAGGCGTTGGCGCCATTTCCGGCCCAATGGAAGCCTTCGTCGAGCATAGCCCGTGTGGGCCCGCCGCCGTGATCGCCGACGCCATAGAGGTCCATCATCTCGGTCATGCCGGGAGCGAGTTGGCGCGCGGTCACCAGATTGTTCGACAAGCGCAGCGGTCCAAGATCACCGTTGCCGTAGCCGTGGGGAAAATACGCGAGCACTTTTGAGCCGTCGGGAGATTCCCACCAGAACAGCTTGAAGGGCAGCTGGTTGGTGTCGTTCCAGGCCATCTTCTGGGTGACGAAGTAGTCGACGCCGCTGCGCTTGTAGATCTGCGGAAGCTGCCAGTTGTAGCCGAAGGAGTCAGGATTCCAGCCGATGCGCACGTCGACGCCGTAGGCCTGTTTGAACCAGCGCTTGCCGACGAGCAACTGGCGCACCAGCGATTCGCCGTCGGGCATGTTCAGATCGGGCTCGACCCACATGCCGCCGACGATCTCCCAGCGGCCCTCCTTGATGCGCTGCGCGATCTCCGCATTCAGCGGCGGGTACTTCTGCGCCATCCACTCGTTGTATGCGGCGGCCGACTGCGTGTAGGTGTAGCGGGGATACTCGTTCATCAACTGGAGAGCGGTGCCGAAGGTGCGATGCACGACGTCGACGGTTTCGGTCCAGGGCCAAAGCCACGCAGCGTCGATGTGCGAGTTACCGGTGAGATGAAAAGTGGCGGTGCGCAGCAGCGGCTTGAGCGCTTCGAGCTGTGCCTGCGATGTATTGAGACTGGCGTCGAACTTGACCTGATCCTTGGAGCGGACGTCAGCGGTTGCCGATTGCGATGCGTCGAGCGCGCCGATATCGACGGCGTGAATGGCTGCGTTGAGCGTGTCCATCTTGCTGGTGTCACCCGGAGCAAGACTGGGGACCAGAGCGGCGGCGGAGAGAAATTCCTGGCAGAGGTCTTCGGGATTGGGGCGATTGTCAGGGAAATCGATGCGCAGGTTGGCGCCGCGAATGATTTTCTCGTCGATCGTCTGCAACAGCTTGACGGCGACGATGACCTTATCGCCGGGCCGCGCTTCATCGAAGAGCACGATCGGTTCGAGATCCTCGCCCATGGCTACGCGGCGGCCGTTGAAGTAGAGAATTTCGGGAATGGGGCCGTTGGCGTTGGCCTGGAACTGGAACCAGACGCGCGAACCGGTCAGATCGTATCCGTTGAGGGTCTCAGGAATCTGAAACGTCTGCCGGAACCAGACGGCATCCGTGGGCGCCTTTGCGTTCTCGGCAAACACGGGCCAGGAACTGTCGTCGAGGGTCACGCTCTCGCCGTGCGGGAGATCACCGGCGTGCATCTTCCATGAACTGGTGGGAAGTTGTTTGAGACTGGTCAGCCGTTTGATGACGGCGCGGGACTGAGGAGTCAGATTCGCCTCAGGCGACGCGTCGACCTCACGCTGTGCAGCTGCCAATTGAGCGATTTGAAATGAGCCAAGAACAACCAGGAGAGCCGGAAACAGGAGAGCCAGCAAAAAACGGAAACGCGCCTTCAGATGAAAAAACATCGCGGATAAACCCTCCGCTGCATTGTAGGGCATAGCCCCTCGCAAAATGCGGCATGAAAAAGAGAATATTGCGAACCCGGGAGACCGGTACCGGGAAATCTCAAAAATCAGGCGCGGGGATTGGGCCGACGTGCCTCCTGAAGGGGATTTTCAGCGCAGTTTCAGGGCTTACTTGTTGCTTTCGGACGCGACGTCGTGGGTTTGCGCAATCTGCTGCAGGAGCCGCCCGCGTGGGTGCGAGTTGTCCCATTCGGGGGCCGGAAAGATGATCTTTATGGCTCGTTTGTTCAGGGCCTGATTCCAGGCCCCCGGTTTTGCAAACACTTGTGGCCGCAAACCCGTCAAATGAAATAGTCTGGCGGGTGACAGCATGTCCGGACTTTTCGCCAAATTGAAAGACATTCTGCTGCAAGCTTTCGCTCACGACATCGTGAACACGGCGAAGGCGACGGCGTATTCCGGCATGCTGATGTTCTTTCCCGCACTGCTGGTGTTTGCGACACTCGTGTCAGAAGTGCATTCGGGGCCGAACCTGGTCGGTGAAACCCGGGCCATCTTTGAGCAGATTCTTCCGGCCGACACGCTCGATCTTGTGCAATCTTCGGTGATGTCGCACCCGTTTTATTCGACGCAAGTAGTGCTCTCGGCCACCTGCCTGGCGCTGTTTGCCGGGCTCGGGGTGATGCTGTCGCTGATGGAAGGCTTTCGCCGCGCCTATCACCTGCCGCCGGAGGACTGGACGTTCTGGAGCAGGCGGGCGCGGGCGCTGGTGCTGGTGCCGATTGCGCTGCTGCCACTGTCGCTGGCGTCGCTGGTGATCGTCTTCGGACATCAGATCGAGCGATACATCATCGACAACTCTGCTCATGAACTGCGGCGTATTGTCATTTTTTTCTGGCGCGGAGTACGCTGGACGGTGACGTTCACGACGATCCTTACCGTGCTAACGGCGCTCTACCACTTCGGCACGCGGCGCCGCGAGCATTGGCTATGGGTTTTGCCGGGCGCGATTGCGGGCACGCTGATCTGGTTTCCGGCAACGCTGGCGTACGGATTTTATGTGACGCGCGTCGCCAACTACACGCGGATCTATGGCTCGTTTGCCGCAGGCATCGCAACGCTGGTGTGGCTTTACATCAGTTCGTTCAGCGTGCTGATCGGCGCGGAGCTCAATGGCGTGCTGTATTGGGAACGCATGAGCCAGACATCGGAAGTGAAGGCAGTGCGCGAGCCGGCTCACGCCGGGAAGCCGGCGGTCCGACGGACGGCCGCGGCCGGCCGCCCAAATTAGCTCACCTGTTGCAATTGGCAGCTCGATCGGGGAAACCGGACCCGATGCAGCGAGAATTCCCTGCCTCGCCTTTAGCGTTCGCCGGTTACAATGTGCGCAGAAGCGTCCGTCGCAGACTTTTCATCACTTGAAAACCCGTGGCACTTCGGAGCTGCTCTCATGTCCCTTGCAAGCTTGTCTCTGAAAGAAATGCCGGTGCAGCGCCGGGCGAAGATTGTTGCCACGCTGGGACCAGCTTCCAACACCGAGACCGTGATTCGCGCAATGGTGCGGGCAGGCGTGGATGTCATGCGCTTGAATTTTTCTCACGGCTCGCACGAGAGAAAGATCGCGGTGATCGAAAAGATCCGCAAGGTCAGCCGGGACGAGGGCAAGCCGCTGTGCATCCTGGCCGACCTGCAGGGGCCGAAGATCCGGACATCGCTGCTGAAGGACCACCAGCCGGTGCTGCTGAAGGCCGGGCAAAAGCTCACGATCACGCCGCGCGAGGTGCTGGGAACCGCCTCCATTGTGGGCACGACGTTCAAAACCCTTGCGGAGAACGTTGAGCAGGGTTCGCGGATTCTGCTTTCGGACGGATTGATCGAGCTGCGTGTGCACCAGGTGGCCGGCGAAGACGTCGTGTGCGACATCGTGAATGGCGGAATGCTGGGCGAGAATAAGGGCATCAACCTGCCCGGAGTGCTGGTGCGCACGCCATCGCTCACGGAAAAAGACTCGGTCGATCTGGAGTTTGCGCTTAATCATGGCGTGGACGCGATTGCGGTGTCGTTTGTCCGAACCGCAGAAGACGTGAGCCTGGTGCGCAATCGTGTGGCCGCACATGGCGCCGACACGTGGATCATCGCCAAACTCGAAAAGCCGCAGGCAGTGGAACACCTGGACAGCATTTTGCAGGTGGCCGATGGGATCATGGTGGCGCGCGGCGACCTGGGAGTGGAAGTGCCGCCCGAACAGGTGCCGGCGCTGCAAAAATTCATCATCCGCCGCGCCAGTGAATATTCAAAGCCCGTGATCACGGCGACGCAGATGCTGGAATCGATGATCGAAAACCCGCGGCCGACGCGCGCCGAGGTTTCCGACGTGGCGAATGCCGTTTACGACGGAACGGACGCCGTAATGCTCTCCGGAGAATCGGCGGTCGGCAAGTATCCGGTGGAAACGGTCGCCATGATGTCGCGCATCGTGATCGAAACCGAGCGGCACATGAAGGAAGCGGGCGGCGCCGGGCCGCGTGAGCGGCGCAGCGGGCTCTCGATTGCTGAAACGATCTGCGAAGCGACCGCGCACGCATCCGACGACCTTGACCTGCGCGGCATCGCGCTGTTTACCGAGTCTGGAGTTACCGCGCGCCAGCTGTCGAAGTACCATCCCGCAGCGCCGATCTTTGCCCTGAGCCCGCTGCCAGTAACGGTGAACCGGCTGAATCTGCTATGGGGCACCACGCCGATTCAATGCCCTAAAGCCAACACGACGGAGCAGCTGGTGGATTGCGCGGAAAGCCTGCTCGAAAAGGGCGGCTATGTGCGACCGAAGGAAGTGATTGCGATTGTTGCGGGAACGAGGACCAAGTCCGGCTCAACGAATTTTCTGCGGCTGCACGCGCTGGGCGAAAACACCGCCGAGGCCAAGCGCGGCGCGGGGACGAAGAAGCAATCGAGGCAAGGGACGAACGGCGCGCCGAGAAAAACGGCGGCTCGATTGCGCGGGCTTCACACCTAGCCGTATTGCTTGAAAGCTCGGGCTGCGCCCGGGCGATTGTTCATTTTTTCATTCAACCGGCAGATCAAATCTGCAGCTGATTTTGGGCAAGTGATTCTAAACGCTGCATCCGTCCGGCTCTATCACACCTTCGTTACCTCGCACAAGACTTGCAATTTCCCGCGAAGGTCCATACTATCCGCAATAGAAACCGGCCTGCAAAGCAGGTGGGTGATCAACGCTGGTTGAACCAACATTCATTGAACAGGGGCTCGACTCGAAAAATCGGTTCTGTGTGCCGTGTCCGCCAGTCCGGAATGCCTAATGAACCGCGGAGAGCTCCACCGTCTTAGGACGGGTTCACCGGCGCATCGCTTACGGCCCCGTGGGCCGGATTCTACCTTTCTCTGCCCGCCCAGAGCACACAGGTCTTGAGCGCGCAGGCCTTCTACCAATCCTGACAATCTGATCCCGTATTCTGAGTCAGGTGCATCCTGTTCTCTTTCACATCGGCCGCGTCTTGATTCCGTCGTACGGCGTGTTGGCGGCCGGCGGCGTGCTGGCTGCGCTGGCGCTGGGGCAGAAGACGGCGCGCGTGGCGCAGATCGATCCCGTGAAAATGTGGAACCTGTGCGTGCTGAGCGTGTGCGCAGCGCTGGCGGCGGCGCGGCTGCTGCTGGTGACAGCGAATTGGAGCGCCGTGCGCGCGCATCCGGCATGGCTGCTGGCGCTGGCAATGGTGCACCATCCGTTGCTGGCGGGAACGGGAGCGCTGGCGGGGATTGCGTGCGCAGCGTGGTACGCGCGGCGAAGCCGGTTGCCTTTTGCCGCGACCGGCGATGCGTTGGCCGCGCCGGTGGCTCTGGGGCTGGCGTTTGAGCAGGCTGGCGCGCTGCTGGCGGGCTCGGGATACGGGACGGAAGCAGGCGCCAACTTTCGCTGGAGCGTGACGTACACGAATCCGCTGGCCGCACTGTGGAGCGGCGCGCCGCTGGGCGTTGCGCTGCATCCGGTGCAGGTGTACGCGGCGATGGCGTTCCTGGCGATCGCGGTGCTGCTATTTGTGTGGCTGCCAGTGGAACGGCGGCGGGGCGACGCGGCGGGCATGTTTCTGATGGGTGCAGGCTTTGCGATTTACGCGACGGAGTTCTGGCGCGACCCGGAGGGGCGCGGACTGGTGTTGCATGGAGCGCTGGATTGGCCGCAGGCTGCGGCGGTCGCGATGGTGCTGGCAGGCGCGTTGGCGCTGCGCGAGCGGAAGAGCGCCGGCGTTGCCGCGGTAGCGAATGAGGGCGCGGCATGAGCGCGCATCGCCGTTTCGATGTGCCGCAAGAGGCGCGCGGGCAGCGGCTGGATCAGTTCCTGGTGGCCCAGCTCGAGGGCGTGAGCCGCTCGCGCGTGCAGCTGCTGATGGAGCAGGGCGATGTGCTGGTGGATGGTGAGGCCGGCAAGCCATCGCGAAAGCTGCGCGGGGGCGAGCGGATCACGGTGACGGGCGAGCCGCATCCGGCGCCGCTAAAGGCCGTGGCGGAACCGATTCCGCTCGAGATCGTCTATGAGGACGAGGACCTGGCCGTGATCAACAAGCCGGCGGGGATGATGGTGCACGCGGGATCGGGACAAAACGAGGACGCACGCAGCCGCGGAACGCTGGTGAACGCGCTGCTGTATCGGTTCCAGGCGCTCTCAACGACCGGCGGAGAGCTGCGGCCGGGGATTGTCCACCGGCTGGACAAGAACACGAGCGGGCTGATCGTGGTGGCGAAAAATGACCGCGCGCACGCAGCGCTGGGAGCGATGTTTGCCGGACGGCGCATGAAGAAGACATATATCGCGCTGGTCCACGGCAGCGTGGCTCGCGACAAAGGCACAATTACCGCGGCAGTGAGCCGCGACCCGGTGCGGCGGACGCGGATGACGACGCGGCCGAGCGAACAAGGGCGATCGGCGGTGTCGCACTACGAGGTGGTGCGGAGAATTGCTTCGCGATTCGGGAAGTTCACGCTGGTGCGCGTGCGAATTGAGACGGGGCGGACGCATCAAATCAGAGTGCATATGGCGTCGATCGGGCATCCGGTCGTGGGTGACACGCTGTATGGAGGCGCTGGGCGATTGACGGAGCAAGTTACGAGTGCGCGTGCGGCGCGAGCGAAGAACCCGCCGGAGACACTGCAATTGAAGCGCAACTTTCTGCACGCGGCAGAGCTCGAGTTTGCGCATCCAGTGACGGACAAGAATGCGACAGGCACGGAGATGAAGCTGGAGGCGCCGCTGCCCGAGGAGCTGACGGCGCTGCTGAACCGGCTGGAGGAAACAGAAGACGGAGCAAAAGACGAGGCGAATAATGATGCGGCGGCTAGTGAGAAGCAGGATACCGGTACGAAAGTACCTTCGCGGCGCAGGACTCGCACCATTGCTAGAATGTGAAGGATATGACTAGATTCAAATGCCTTCCGTGGGCTGTTTTGCGCTCCCTGGGGCAGACGTTTGTCAGCCTCGCGCTGATCGCAACTCTTCCCGGCGCGACGGGGCTGGCGCAGCAGCCAGCGCCGAGTGCGCCTGCGCAGAATTCGGCACCTGCAGCGCAACCGGCCACACCGCCGGCAATCGGAGCACCAAGCGATACGAGTGGTCCGACGATCATTGTGCCCGTGAATGAAGTCAACCTGATCTTCACGGTCACTGACAAGCACGGACACTACATCGCGAACCTGAACCAGAATGACTTCGCGCTGCTGGACGATCAAAAGGCTCCGGAGAAGGTGAACTCGTTTCACCAGCAGATCAATCTGCCGCTGCGCGTGGGCATTGTGATCGACGCCAGCACGTCGATTCGTTCGCGCTTCCAGTTTGAGCAGCAGTCGGCGATCGAATTTCTGCTGCAGGTGCTGAAGGCGAAGGGCGATCGCGCGTTTGTGATGGGATTTGATGTGACGCCCACGGTGACGGCGGACTGGACGAACGACCAGGACAAGCTGGAGACGGGCGTCAACCGGTTGCGGCCGGGCGGCGGCACGGCGCTGTTCGACGCGGTCTACACGGCTTGCCGGGATAAACTGCTGACCGAGCGTGGACCAGAGCCGGTGCGCAAGGCGATCATCCTGATTTCGGACGGCGACGATAACCAGAGCCGCGTTTACCTGAGCGAGGCGATCAAGGAGTGCGAGCGCGCGGAGACGATTATTTACGCGATCAGCACGAATTGGACGCCGAGCCGCGGCTCCGGCGACAAAGTGCTGCAGCAGTTGTCAGAGGAGACCGGCGGCGAGGTGTTCTTCCCGCCTTCGGTTGAGGAGATGGCGACGAGCTTCAAGGACATTGAAGAAGAGCTACGCAGCCAATACTCGATCGTGTATACGCCGGCAGATTTCAAGGCCGACGGGTCATTCCGAACGATTTACCTCTTTTGCTACGACCGGCGCTATGCGGTGCGGGCGCGCAAGGGATATTACGCGCCGCGGCCGTAGGGCGCGAAGAGCAGGTTTCCCAGTATCGGTCAGGGGCTCACTGAGGAAAGGCGCGGCAATGGCCCGCGCCTTTTCTATTGCAAGATAAATTCCTCGAGACAAATTTTCTATGGCCCTGCCGGCCTGTTCCGATTAAGGACAACAATGGCGTAGCCCGTCCTGAATTGAATTGGATTCGGGTTTTCCACCAGCCTGCCTGCTGAAAAAATCCTCTTTTCGCGATGAACTAGAGACAGAAAGAACAAGACAACGCAATACCAATTGCCGATGCGCTGAAGTCTCTCCAGTGCCGGTGAGACGAGGCGGCGGTTGCATTTCTTGCAATTCCGGTTCGTGGTGCTGCGGCGGTGCGAGGCGAACAGAGTGATCCGGCAGGCAATTTCGTGCGATTTATGCGGAACGGAGAAGCGGCAGACCAATCACTGGTTTGTGGCTTATGAGGCTGGCGGAGAGCTGCGCATGTGCGGTTGGCACTCGCGCCATCGCCTGCGGGCCGACTCCAAGCACCTTTGCGGGCAGACGTGCCTGCACAAGCTGGTGGATGACTTTATGGCGAGGGCCATTGTCGCGCCGGCGAAACGCAACGTGGAGGAGAGCGAGAATATTCCGCAGGCAAGAGACACCAGCCTGACCTCGGACGCCGCCCATTTTGAGTCCTCTGCGCGGCTGATTCCACCGGCGACACAGGCGCCGACACCAAACGGGGCGCAACTCGGAGCACAACACGGGGCCCGGCCGCAGCCGGAGCTGGTTCCGGCTCTGCAGCAGCCGGAGGATTTCGCTCCTGTGGCGACGACCGTACGATCGGCCTCGCGCAGCCTGCGCGCCGAGGCGTGGGAACGTGAGAGGAAGCGCGAGCTATTGACGATGGAGAACCGGCCGCGAACCACCGCGCGGCAGGCGTCGAGCGTCTAAATTTCAGGAAAAATGAGAGAGGTTTCCATGATGCCTGACCTGATCCTGGCGCTGATGGCCTTGCTGCCGCTACTCTCAAAGAAAGCCGGACCCGCGGATCCCAAAGCGTAGTTGCGATTATTTCTTGGCGGCCGGGCCGAGCAACTCGAGCAGTCCCGCTTCGTCGATGACAGGGATTTTGAGTTCGCGGGCCTTGTCGAGCTTGGAGCCGGCTTCTTCGCCGGCAACGAGGTAATTGGTCTTCTTGCTGACCGAGCCTGCGATCTTGCCGCCGGCGGATTCGATTCTTTCCCTGGCGTCGTCGCGGGTGAGATTGGGCAGCGTTCCCGTAAGAACAAAGGTGAGGCCGGCAAGCTGAGCCGAGCGCTGCTTTTTCTCGGCAGTCATTTTGACGCCGGCGGCCTTCAGATGTTCGACCACCTCGCGATTGGCCGGCCGGGCAAAGAAGTCCACAATTGCATGCGAGATGCGCGGGCCAACCTCTTCCACTCGTTCCAGTTCGTCCGCGCTCGCATCCATGATTGCGTCCATCGACCCGAACTCCTGCGCAAGCAGCTCCGCCGTTCGTTCGCCGATAAAACGAATGCTCATTCCCATCAGAACGCGTGCCAGACCGGCGTCTTTGGATTTCTTGATCTGATCAAGCAGCTTCTTGATCTCGACCGGCCCAAAGACCCGCTGCTCTTTTTTCACTCCGTTGCGCTCGACCTCCTGCTTCAACCCGGCGAGCGTCTCCTCTGTAAGCGAGTAAAGCTGCGATACGCTGCGCACCGCGCCGCTCTCGGTGAGCGCTGCGACGGACGCTTCGCCGAGTCCCTCGATATTCATCACCCCACGGCTTCCCCAGTGCTCCAGCGTTCCGCGAATCAAGGCGGGGCAATCGACGTTGACACATCGATAATCCGCCTCGCCCTCTTCGCGCACCGCGGGATTTCCGCATACCGGACACACGGTCGGGTAACTAAATCGATGGGTTCCGCGCGGATGTTCGGAGTCCTCCACGATTGCGGCCACCTTTGGGATCACGTCGCCGCCGCGTTCCACTTTCACCCAATCGCCGATGCGCAGGCCCATGCGCTCGATCCAGTCGGCGTTATGAAGAGTGGCACGGCTGATGGTGACCCCGCCGACAAAAACCGGCGTGAGCATGGCCGTGGGCGTGAGCTTGCCGCTGCGGCCCACCGTGATCATGATGTCCTGCATTTGCGTGATCGCAGATTTGGCGGTGAACTTGTAGGCGATGGTCCAGCGCGGGGCGCGGCCGGTGTAGCCGAGGCGCTGCTGCGTCTCGTGCGCGTCGACTTTGAATACGACTCCATCGATCTCGTAGCCGAGCGTGGCGCGCTGCGCCTCGGCGTTGTCGATGAATTTGTTCATCTCGGCGATGGTATGCACTCGGCCGCGATGGGGATTGACGCGAAAGCCAAGTGCGGTGAGCGCGTCGAGTGTGGCGGTCTGGCCGGCGGCGAAGTACTCGCCCTCGACGAGCAGGAAGTAGGCAAAAAAGAGCAGGCGGCGATTGGCGACGATGCTGGGCTCGAGCGTGCGCAGCGTGCCGGCGGCGGCATTGCGCGGATTGACTGCGGGCGTGAGGCCGTCACGCTCGCGCTCTTCGTTCAAAAGCAGAAACGCTTTCTCGGGCATGACCACTTCGCCGCGCACTTCGAGCAGCTGCGGTGCGGCAGCTTTTTGGAGCAGTCCTTTGCTGATTGAAAGCGGAACGCTGCGGATAGTGCGGATGTTCGAGGTGACGTCTTCGCCAATCTGGCCATCGCCGCGGGTGAGTCCGAGCGCCAGGCGCGAGCCGCCGTTCGCTGCAGACTCGTAGCGCAGCGCGACGCTGAGGCCATCGAGCTTGAGCTCCGCGGTGTATTCGACGGGGAGTTTGCCGGCGAGCTCGTGGACGCGGTGGTCCCAATCAGCCAGCTCTTCGGCGTTGTAGGCGTTATCAAGCGAGAGCATAGGGCGCGAGTGCGCGGCTTTCTTGAAACCCTCGGCGGGCTTGCCGCCAACCCGCTGCGTGGGTGAGTCGGGACTGACGAGCTCAGGATGCGCCGCTTCAAGACGCTTGAGCTCGTTCATGCGCGCATCGTACTCGGCGTCGCCGATCTCCGGCGCGTCGAGGACGTAATAGAGATGCTCGTGATGGCGCAAATCGTTGCGCAGCTTTTCGATTTTGTGCGCAGCGGCATCGGACATAGGGGGAATTATAAAGAGCAGCGGATTAGCGAGTCAGCGGGTCGGCAAGTTAGCGAGTCAGCGCATCACGCGATGGCTGGGCCGCGAACCTATTTTGTACCGGCTTCTTCTTTGAGGCCGCGGAATTTGAGCATGGGCTCGATGTTCGGTTGCCTTCCCAGCCACGTCGAGTACATCTTGTCGAGGTCTTCAGTGTTGCCGCGCGATAGCACCATCTGGCGAAAGCGGTCGCCGTTGGCGCGTGTGAGGCCGCCGTGATCGAGGAACCACTGGAAGGCGTCGTCGTCAAGCATTTCGGTCCAAAGATAGGAGTAATAACCGGCCTGGTAGCCGTTTGCCCAGATGTGGAGGAAGTAGCTGGAGCGATAGCGCGGCGGAACGGCGGTGAGCGCGAGATGGGTTTTCTCGAGCGCGGCGGTTTCGAACGCATCGGGGTTCTGGAGCGGTGCGCTGGCCGGCAGGGTGTGCCAGTTCATGTCGAGGCGCGCGGCGGCGAGGATCTCGGTGAGGTCGTAGCCCTCGTTGAAGGTCTTGGATTTTTCGATTTTGGCCTTCAGCTCCTCCGGCATGGGCTCGCCGGTTTTGTAGTGTTTGGCGTAGTTGGCGAAGACCGCGGGATAGCTGGCCCAGTGCTCGTTGAACTGCGAGGGAAATTCGACGAAGTCGCGCGGCACCTGCGTGCCGGAGAGGCTGGGATAGACAGTATCGGCGAACATGCCGTGGAGCGCGTGGCCGAACTCGTGGAACATGGTGGTTACGTCGTCAAAGCTGAGCAGCGCGGGCTGGCCTGGGGCGGGCTTTTCGAAGTTGGCGACGTTGAAGACGACGGGCTTCTGGCCGAGCAGCTTGGACTCGCCGACGAGCTGGTCCATCCACGCGCCGCCGTTCTTGTTGTCGCGCTTGAAATAGTCGCAGTACCACAGCGCCAGCGGCTTGCCGTCAGCGTCGGAGACCTCGAAGACGCGAACGTCCTGCTGGTAAACGGGAATGTCATGGCGCTCTTTGAAGCTGATTCCATAGAGCTGATGCGCTGCGTAGAAGACGCCGTTCTGAAGGACGTTGTCGAGCTCGAAGTAGGGCTTGATCTGCGATTCATCGAGGTCGTACTTCGCTTTTCGGACCTGCTCGGCGTAGAAGTCCCAATCGTAGGGCGCGAGCGTGAAGCCGCCGTGCTGTGCATCGATGAGGGCCTGGATGTCCGCGGCCTCACGGTTGGCGCGGGCGGTAGCGGCGGGCACGAGCGCGTCGATGAAATGAATGGCCGCTTCGGGAGTTTTCGCCATCTGGTCGGTGAGGTTCCACGCCGCGTAGTTGGGATAGCCCAGGAGCGCGCCCTTTTGCGCGCGGAGCTGGGCGATTCGCGCGATGGTGGAGCGGGTATCGTTGGCATCGCCGCGCTCGGTGCGGTTCCAGGAGTTCTGGTAGATGGCCTGGCGGGTGGCGCGAACTTTAAGATCGGCGGAGTCGGGCTGCTGCGTGGTGTTCTGCAGCGGAATGGTCCACCCCTGCTGTTTGCGCGCGCTTGCGGCATCGGCGGCAGCGGCCAACTGCGCGTCGCTAAGGCCGGCGAGGGTGGACTTGTCTGTAGTGGAGTAGGCGCCGGCCTTGGTGGCGGCCAGGAGCTTGGTCATGAAGGCGTTTTCGAGGGTGGAGTCTTCCTCATTGAGCTTTTTGAGCTTGGCCTTGTCGCCGTCAGACAGATTGGCACCGGCCTTCACGAACTCCTGATAGTCGTACTCGACAAGGCGCAGCGATTCGGGGTCGAGAGGCTGCGAGGCGCGCTTCTCGTAGATCGCCTTGACGCGGGCGAAGAGTTTCGGGTTGAGATAGATCGCATCCTGATGCGCGGAGAGGCGCGGCGCTTCGTACTCCTGGACCTTCTGTAACTCGTCGTCGATGTTGGCGCCGGTGACGCAGTTGAAGGCGGAGTAGGCACGCGTAAGTAACTCGCCGGAGCGCTCGAAGGCGACGATCGTGTTTTCAAAAGTAGGCTCGGCAGGATTATTGGCGATGGCTTCCACTTCACTGATCTGCTGGGCCATGCCGGCGTCGACAGCGGGTTGGTAATCGCTGTCCTTGATCTTGTCGAAGGGCGGAGCCTGAAATGGAAGAGTGCTGGACGCGTAGAAGGGATTGCCGGGACCGAAGGCCGCGGCCGGAGTCTGCGCCGTACTCAAATGTGCCGCCATCGCAATCGCTCCCATTGCAATCAGAATATGCCTGGTCATTCTGTTCATTTTCACTCCCTGAACTGCTCAGCTATGCCGAAGTTCGACGTAAAGAATAATTCTAGGGGAGCGAAGCGGGAGCGCGGAAAAATGGGACCGAAGTGGCGTGGGGCGGGACGAATGGCGCGGCTCTTTCGGGGTGAGCGCCAGAACAACCTAAAATAAGAGGCTGAAGCCGGTGGCGCGGAAGCGGCGCGCGGCGGACTGGATCCAGCTGAATTCGGTTTTCAAGTTGAGGGACACGACACGATGACGCCTACTGCAATTGCCACGGAAACGCGCGCACACACGGAAAAACTGGACCTGCTCGCCGATGTCGCAGTGAATGTCGGCCTGGGGCTGAAGGCCGGTCAGGAGTTGGTGATGACCGCATCCATCGATGCGCTGCCGCTGGCCCGGCGCATCACCGAGCACGCGTATCGCGCGGGAGCGCTGCTGGTGACGACGCTGCTGACCGATGACGAATCGGCGTTGCTGCGCTACCGGAATGCGCCGGACGCGAGCTTCGACCGGGCGGCGGGATGGCTCTACGACGGAATGGCGGCGGCGTTCAAGAGCGGCGCGGCGCGGCTCGCGATCGCGGGAGGCAACCCATCGCTGCTGTCGAACGAGGATCCGGAGAAGGTGGGACGGGCGAATCAGGCGGTTTCTCGCGCGTACCGGCCGGCCCTGGAGCTGATTACGCGGCACGAGATCAACTGGACGATCGTTTCGAGCGCGACGCCGGCGTGGGCGGCGGCGATGTTCCCGAGCGATACGCCGGAGGTGGGCCTCGACAAGCTGTGGGAGGCGATTTTTGCAACGACCCGCATCAACGCTGCCGATCCGGTTGCCGCGTGGAAGGCGCACGACGCGAGTCTGCAGAAGCGCGCGGCATATCTGAATGAGAAGCGCTACTCGGCGCTGCATTATCGCGGGCCGGGAACGGATTTCCGGCTGGGGCTGGCGGACGATCACCAGTGGCTGGGCGGAGGAACGACTGCCGGGAACGGAAATTATTGCATTCCGAATATGCCGACGGAAGAGGTGTTCAGCGCGCCGCACAAGGAGCGGGCGGAGGGCACGGTGACGGCGACCAAGCCGCTCTCGCACCAGGGAACGATGATCGAGGGCATTCGCGTGCGCTTTGAGCGCGGGCGGATTGTGGAGGCGCACGCGACACGCGGCCAGGAAGTGCTGGAAAAGCTGATCGACACCGATGACGGTGCGCGGCGGCTGGGCGAAGTGGCGCTGGTGCCGCACTCCTCGCCGATCGCGCAGAGCGGGCTGGTGTTTTTGAACACCCTGTTCGATGAGAATGCTGCGTCGCACATCGCGCTCGGACAGTCGTACTCCTCGTGCGTGAAGAATGGCGACAAGCTTTCGCCGGAGGAGCTGGCGGCGCGCGGCGCGAACGACAGTTTGATTCACGTGGACTGGATGATTGGATCGGGTGAGCTGGATATCGACGGCGTTACCGCAACTGGCGCGATCGAACCACTCATGCGCAAAGGCGAGTGGGCGTAGGCGCTCTTACGATTACGAATTGAATGGAGCCAGTCACACACTTTCTGACGGGCGCGTGCCTGGGCCGCGCCGGATTCAACCGCAGAACGGCCTACGCTACGCTGGCCGCGACACTGGCTGCCGAGGCCGCAGATCTCGACATCGTGTGGGGATTTGCGGGGCCGGTAGAAGAGCTGAAGCATCATCGCGGCATCACGCATACATTCTGGGCTGTGCCGGTGGTCGCGGGCGTGGTCGTGGGCGCGGTGTGGCTGCTGGATCGCTGTTGGACGAAGCGGCAAGCGGCGAAAAACACAGCGCCGCAGAGAATTCACTGGGGTTGGCTCTACCTGACGGCGTGCGTGGCGGCGCTGAGCCACCTGCTGCTGGACTGGACGAACAACTACGGCGTGCGGCCGCTCTTCCCCTTCAATCCGCACTGGTACGCGGGCAGCTTCATGTTTATCGCCGAGCCGGTGATCTGGGGATTATTTTTCCTGGCGTTTTTCATGCCGTGGCTGCTGGGGCTCACCGATCGCGAGATTGGCGTGCGGCGCAAGCCGTTCCGCGGGCGAGGATGGGCGATCTTTGCGCTGATGGGAATCGTCGCGCTGGGTGGATTTCGCTGGGTTGAGCACGCGCAGGCTGAGTCGTTGGTTGAGAGCAATCCGGTGACATCGGAGCCGGTGAGGGGGATCGGGTTGGAGCCGTACCCAATCAATCCTTTTCACTGGCACGCGATTGTGGAGACGAACACCTTCTACCAGACGGCGGAAGTCGATCTGCATGGCGATGCGATCGCGAGCGACCCGGAGCAGGATGTGATGTACAAACCGGCCGACACTGCGGCCGTAGAAGCGGCGAAGCGAACGCTGCTAGGGCAGGTGTATCTGGATTGGGGAACGTGGGCGGTTGTACGCGACGTGGGACAAGAACCGGTGACTGGGATGGAACCGCCGAAGCTAACGCCGGGACGAAGCTGGACGACCGTGGAGTTCAGCGATCTGCGGTTCGATTACTCGTTTCTGTCATCGCGGGGCCGGTCGACATTGGGAGGAACGGGACAAGCGCCATTAGCGGGATGGGTGTATATCGTGGATGGGCACGAGGACGCGGGCGAGGCGATGAATGGGCGCGAGCAGCACTGACGGCGATGCCCTTTGCGGCGCGATTTGACTGGAATCGCAGGCTTTTTGAGCCCATTGGAGCTGTTTTGGTTGACCGCAGGGCAAGAGAACCGCAAAATGGATTTAGTCCTACTGGTTTGCCAGGTCCGGCCGGGCAGGGAAAAGGGTGCGAGGCTCTCGCGAAACCAAAGGGAAAAGAGGCCGTTATGTTTGCATATGTGCTGGTGTTGCTGGGCGTTTTGAGCCGCTACCTTGTGGCGGGGCACTTGCCGTGGCTGAACTTTACCGCCGTGACCGGTTCGCTGGTGTACTTTGGCGCGCGGCGCTCGTGGCGCGAGATGTTCGTTCCGGTTGCGGTGCTGATGGCCAGCGACTACTGCCTGACGACCTACACGTATCACTATCCGTTCCACTGGCAGGGCTACGTGACGACGTGGGCATGGTACCTGATGGCGATGGTGCTGGGCCTGATCCTGCTGCATGCCAAGACGACGTTTGTGCGCGGCGCCGCAGCCGCGATCCTGGGACCGACTTCGTTCTGGATTGTGTCCGACTACAGCGTGTGGGCGGGAAGCACGATGTATCCGCATACTGTGAGCGGACTGGTGGCGTGTTATGTGGCGGCAATTCCCTTCTACCGCAACGATCTGATCGCGACTTCGATCGTGCTGGGCGCAGCGCTGGGCGTTCCTGTGTTGCTGCGCAGGCTGCATGAGGAAAAGCGTGAGCCTGCAACGGTGCCGGTGAGGAAGTAGCGGAGATACGCTCGCAAAAGGAGGCGTCCATGGCGACCGCACAGGTAGCATTTGTGCCCGTCGATGTGTACCTTCGGAGCTCCTACGAGCCCGATGCGGAGTATGTCGACGGCGTCATTGAGGAAAGGCCGATGGGCGAATACGACCATTCCTCGTGGCAGCACGCAGTAGAGCTCTGGTTTGCGCAGCACGCCACGGAATGGGGCATTCGCGTGCGCCCGGAGTTGCGAATTCAAGTGGCAAAGACAAATTTCCGCGTTCCCGATGTGACGGTCCTCGACCGCAATCTGCCGATTGAACAAGTCATTACACAGGCGCCGATTGCGGTGATCGAGATTCTCTCGCCCGAAGATACTGTCACGCGGATGATGACCAAGCTTGCCAACTACGAGGCGATGGGTATCAAGACGATCCTGATTCTCAATCCGACCGGAAAGCACTTTCGCTTTGCGAATGGACACCTAGTGCCGCTCCCTCCGACGCCATTTGAGCTGGCTGGGAGCAAATGCCGATTCGATCTTGCGGCGGTTGAGCAGCTTCTTGATTAGTCCTTGCCGGGCCGGGCTTCGATTCCGGGTCGGGGTTCCTGCGGTTTTTCTGCACGTTTCCTGCGCGCCCACCAAATAAGAAAACCGATGACGGCGAGGGCGCCGACGATGAGGACTGCTTTGAGCGCGTGATGGGCGACGAGTTCGACTGCGCCCGGCCCGAGCTTGATGACCAGGATCGAGAGGATGATCCAACGGACAAAGCGCCCAACGAGCACTGCGAACAGAAAATCGACGACCCGCATTTCAAAGACGCCAGCGGCGAAGACGAAGAGCTTCCAGGGAGTGGGCGGCGGCAAGGTGGACGGGATCATGACCGCCAGAAATTCCTGACGCTGGAATCGCTGACGGAGCTGGTCGAAGCGGGCGCGGTCGACGCGCTTGAGCAGGAACAGCTCGCCGCCTGCGCGGCCCAGGCCATAGGGCAGCAGGCCGCCGATGGCCGAGCCCGCCGCAGCCATCAGGCAATAGAGCCAAAAGTGGGATTTATTGTTCCAGACGTACAGCGCGATGATGGCGTCCATGGGCACGGGGATGCTGGAGGAATCAAGGAGCGCGACCGCGCCGAGGCCCCAGACGCCCAGCTTGAGGATGGCCGGGAGGAACACCAGCTTCCATTTCGCCGCCACACCGGCCAAAAAGTGCTTCAAACCTATGCCTTTCCGTGGACTTATGCGTCCATTCAATCAGATTAATTGTAAGGTTCGCCGGCCCCAACACGACTCAAGCATCGGATCGCAAGGAATGAGAGAATAGGCAGAAAGGATCCGGAAGCCGGAGCCGGGCGGGAGGTGTGTGCCGCGCGGCGCCTTTGCAGCGAATGCCAACCAGCGAAGCTCCAGCCGACGTGAACGAGCCCAAGGGCCCCGGCGAGGGAAACCTCGAGGGAGAGACGCCTGCCGCGGGCAATGGCTCAGGTGGTGGCAGTCCCATCGTGAGGGGGTCGCGGTGGGTAGACTACGACACGCACGAGCTGCTGGAGATGATCAGCGACCTCGAGGACGAGCGCCGCTGGAGCCGTTTGCGTGAGGGATTCTGGATCGCGCTGCTGTTTCACATCGTGCTTTTCTCCGCGATTACCTGGATTCCGACCTACCTGTTCAAAGTGCCGAAGGTGATCGATCCATTCGATGCCATCAAGCAACGCAAGGACCTGACGTATCTCGATCTGCCGCCGGACGCGCTGCGCGAGGTGCGGCCGAAGGTGGCTCCCAAGCCGCTGCCCAATAAGCCGCTGATTGACCGGAAGACGATGGACGAGATGAAGCGCCAGGCCGAGCAGGCGCCCGCGCCGCAGCAGCCCCCGGCACCGCAACAGCAGACTCCCGCGCCACAGCAGCCCAACCCCCAACCCGCGCAAGCGCTGCAGCCGAGCCCGCAGTCGCAGCAGCCGGAGGCGCCGCGGCCGCAGGCCGTGCCCGCGAAGCCGAATTTTGCGGCAATGGGAGGCCAGAATCCGGCGGACCAGCTCCGCGATGATATGCAGAAGGCGATGCAGAACCACGGCCCAACCAACTACGGCGGCCAGGGTTCGACCGGCGGATTGTCGATGCATCCGGGAGCGGGAACGGGAGCGCCCGACATTCTGTCGGACACCCAGGGTGTCGATTTCAGCTCGTGGCTGGCGCGCTGGCACTATGTGACGCAACGCACCTGGGACCCGCTGATTCCCGACGAGGTGAACCCGCCGATTTTGAAGTCAGGCGTGGTGGCGGTGCGCTTCAAAGTGCTGCCCAACGGCCAGGTGACCGACATGACGCTCGATGGCCGCTCGGGCGATACGGCACTAGATCGTGCGGCGTGGGGTGCGATCACCGGGTCGAGCTATCCGGCGCTGCCGCGCGACTTCCACGGACCGTATCTGGAACTGCGCGCATATTTCCTGTACAACACAGAGCCGCGATAGCGGCAGCGGAAATTCGGCCCGAGCGAATGATGCGGGCCAGTGATGCTGTGCGCGATGGTCAGGACCGGGCGTCAAGATGCTTTTCTTCGGGACGCGTTTCTTCGGCATGCATCTCTTGGCCCTGAGCTACTGGTTGCTTTGCAGGCGTCGCGTCCTCGTAGGGGCCTTTGCCATCTTCGAGCACGATGCCGTCCTGCTCAAGGAGCGCTTCATAGATTGGGGTATGACGCCAGTGGCTCGCGAGAGCGAAGGCGCTCATGTTGGCGATCATCATGGGCAGGACGAGGCCGTATCCGCGGGTCATTTCGAAGATGATCAGCACAGATGTGATGGGGGCGCGCACGACGCCCGCGAAGACCGCGCCCATGCCGACCATTGCGAACGCGCCGATGGAGTCGTAGGGATGGTGAAGGATGGTGACATCGAGATAGCCGACGGCGCCGCCGAGCATTCCACCCATGAAGAGCGCAGGGGCGAAGATGCCGCCTGAGCCGCCGCTCGAATAGGACGTGACGGTGGCGGCAAGCTTGAGCACGCAGAGCGCGGCCATGGCGGTGACAGGGAGATTTCCCAGCAGCGCCTGTGTGAGCGTTTTGTAGGGATCGCCGGCGATGCCGTTCACGTGGAAAAACCACATAGCAACAACCGCGAAGCCGCCTGTGACCGCGCCGCCGATCGCGGGGTGCACCCATTTGGGAACGGATTTCCAGCGCTTGAACCGGCCGCGGAGCGCGAGCAGAGAATCAGTAAACGCAACGGAAACGATGGCAGCGAGCAGGCCGAGAAGCGCGTACCAGAGAAGAGACCAGGCGCTCGGCAGCGAGTAGTTCTGCGCCGACGGGACATGGAAGATGGGATTGAAGCCGAGGATGCTGTGCTCGACGACGGCGGCAAGAGCCGCGGCAACGATGATGCCGGAAAGCATCGTCTGGTCGAGGGTACCGATCAGTTCCTCGAGCGTGAAGGTGACGGCGGCGATGGGCGCATTGAATGCCGCGGCGATGCCGGCGGCCATTCCGACGGCGGTCATGCGCCTGCGGTTGGTGGGGCTGAGCCCCGCGATGCGCGAGAGAAAGCTGCTGACTCCGGCGCAGATTTGCACGGTGGGGCCCTCAACGCCAAGCGACGCGCCCGCGCCAAGCTGCAATGCGCACAAGACGAACTTGCCGATGGTCTCTTTGAGCGTGATCGCGCCGAATCGATTGGCATAGGCGACCTTGACCTGCGGGATGCCGCTACCGGCTGCCGCGGGAACCCAGTAGTAAAGGCCGAGCCCGACGATGAGGCCGCCCACCGCGGGCGTGAGGATGGTCCACCAAATCCACGAATGGCCCGGGGCAGCGGCCGCGCGATCGATGAGAAGACCGTAAAGATGCGTCACGCTGATATGGAAGGCGACCGCGACGAGACCGCATACGCCGCCGGCAACGATGGTGATGGCGAGGACGCGCTGCCGCTCGCTGGGCAGACGGCGGACAAGCCAGGGATAGAAGCGTGAAAAAAAACCATTGATTGCAGGCGAAGACGCCAATTCTGCGAAGACCTCGATTCAAAAGGCTTATTCGAAGACTTACTAGGCCAGTATAAGAGGCCGCGCTCGTCTTCTTTGAGCGCGGGTGCCGGGATTGGGCTGGTTCACGCAGGGATCGCGCTGCGCCTCGCATCGAGCGATTCTGCTTCCCCTTTGTGAAATGGCGCGCGCCGCAAAAACGAAAGTTCCTTTCGCTAAGGGCCGAATCGCGCTAGAATTTTGGCGTACGGTATGCGCTCACTTCCCAAAGCCGGATTGCCGCTCGTCAAACGTTTCCGCCACGGCCGCCACGACCGTGGACGCTGATCCCTCCTGCTGAGTAATCTAATTCCGACAAGTTTCGCCGTGCCGCGCCGCCACTGCGCCGATTCCTCGCGTGGGCTGCGCGCCGCGGACTTCAACCGACCTATTGCATCCTCCGCCCGGCCGATGGCGCGGATAGAAAGGACCACGCGAGATGAACAGCTTTGCCAGCCGCGCCGTGATCACCTCCGGCAATCGCAAGTACACGATGTATCGCCTGCCCGCGCTCGAAGCGAGGGGCTTCAACCTGAGCCGGCTGCCCTTTAGCCTGAAGATCCTGCTGGAAAATTTGCTGCGCCGCGAAGACGGGGTGAACGTGACCGCCTCCGACATCGAGTTCCTGGCGAAGTGGGACGCGAAGGCAGAACCGAGCCGCGAAATTGCGTACATGCCGGCGCGCGTGCTGATGCAGGACTTCACAGGCGTGCCCGCAGTTGTCGATTTGGCGGCGATGCGCGACGCGATCAAGATGCTGGGCGGTGACCCGGAGCGCGTGAATCCGCTGGCGCCGGCAGAGCTGGTAATCGATCACTCGGTGCAAGTGGATGAGTACGGCACGAATGGCGCGTACGCCGCGAATTCCCTGCTCGAGTTCCAGCGCAACCGCGAGCGCTACGCATTTTTGAAGTGGGGCCAGTCAGCCTTTCGCAATTTTTCTGCAGTGCCGCCGGGGATGGGTATCTGCCACCAGGTGAATCTGGAATATCTGGCGCGCGTCGTGTTCACCGCGGAGCTCTCTGGCGAGACGGTGGCGTATCCCGATACGCTGGTGGGCACCGACTCGCATACCACGATGATCAACGGACTGGGCGTGCTTGGCTGGGGCGTTGGCGGCATTGAAGCCGAGGCGGCGATGCTGGGCCAGCCGATTTCAATGCTGGTGCCGCAAGTAGTGGGGTACAAACTGACCGGCAAACTGCGCGAGGGCGCGACGGCGACCGACCTGGTGCTGACCGTAACGCAGGCGCTGCGCAAGCTGGGCGTAGTGGGCAAGTTTGTGGAGTTCTACGGGCCGGGGATCGCGGGGCTGCCGGTGGCGGACCGCGCAACGATCGGTAACATGGCGCCGGAGTATGGCGCGACGTGCGGCATCTTCCCGGTGGATGCGGAGACGCTGCGCTACTTGCGGTTGACTGCACGCAGCGAAGAGCAGATCGATCTGGTCGAGGCGTATTACAAGGAGCAGGGACTCTTCCACACAGCGGGCGCGCCAGAAGCCGAGTACACGCAGACGCTGGAGCTCGACCTGGGCGACGTGGAGCCGAGCGTAGCGGGACCGAAGAGGCCGCAGGATCGCGTGCTGCTGAAGGATGCGGCGGCGAGTTTTGCGCAGCAGTTGCCGGCGCTGCTGGCGCCGACGGCGAAGCCGCTGGGTACACGCACGGCCGCGGCGTGGGAGCGGAGCACGGCCGCGACTGATACTGCTGTGGCCGCCGAAGAGAATGAGGGTCCGACAAAATCGTCAGCGAATGCACCGTTGCGCGTGATGACGACGGTGAAGGAGCGCTTCAATGTCGATCCTGACAAGTATCTCGACCACGGATCGGTGGTGATTGCCGCGATCACGAGCTGCACCAACACCTCGAACCCCTCGGTGATGATCGCCGCGGGACTGCTGGCGAAGAAGGCGGTGGAAAAAGGACTGAGCGTGCCGCCGTGGGTGAAGACGTCGCTCGCGCCGGGCTCGCGCGTGGTGACGGATTACTACGAGAAAGCTGGACTCCTGCCGTATCTCGAAAGGCTACGGTTCAACGTCGTGGGCTACGGGTGCACGACGTGCATCGGCAACTCCGGGCCGCTGCCGGCTGACGTGAGCAAGAGCATCGACGAGCACGGACTGGTTGCGGTAAGCGTGCTGAGCGGAAATCGCAATTTTGAGGGGCGCGTGAATGTGGATGTGCGCGCGAATTACCTGATGAGCCCGCCACTAGTGGTGGCCTATGCATTGGCGGGAAAGATCGGGCATAACTTCGACAGCGATCCGCTGGGCAAAGACAAGGCCGGCAATCCGGTGTTCCTGAAAGATATTTGGCCGACGCAGCAGGAGGTTGCCGAGTCGATCGATCACGCGGTGAACAGCGAAGGTTTTCGCAGGGAGTATGCAACGGTTTCGCAGGGCGATGCGAGTTGGCAGGGATTGAGCTTCCCGACGGGCGATGTCTACCAGTGGGAGCCGGACTCAACGTACATCCGCAAGGCGCCGTACTTCGACGGCATGACGGCGACGCCTGCTCCGGTGGGAGACATTGCAGGTGCCCGCGTGCTCGCGGTGCTGGGCGATTCGGTGACAACGGATCACATTTCGCCGGCGGGATCGATCAAGGCGAACGGGCCCGCGGGAAAATATCTCGCCGAGCACGGCGTGAAGGTAGCGGATTTCAATTCTTACGGTTCGCGGCGCGGCAACCACGAGGTGATGGTGCGCGGCACGTTCGCGAACGTGCGGCTGCGAAACAAGCTCGCGCCGGGAACGGAGGGCGGAGTGACGCGGCTGCTGCCTGAGGGCGAGCAGATGTCGATCTTCGACGCCAGCGTGAAGTATGAGGAGCGCGGCGTGCCGCTGATCATTCTCGCCGGAAAGGAATACGGCTCCGGCTCGTCGCGCGACTGGGCGGCAAAGGGACCGAAGCTGCTGGGCGTGCGCGCGGTGATTGCCGAAAGCTTCGAGCGCATTCACCGGTCGAACCTGGTGGGCATGGGCATTCTGCCGCTGCAATTTGAGGAGGGCAAGAATGCTGAGTCGCTGGGACTGAGCGGCGAGGAGACCTACGAAATTGTCGGGTTCAAGGAGAAGCTGGACTCGAAGTTTGCGGGCGGGCGAACCGTAACCGTGGTGGCGACGGCCGCGGATGGCAAGAAGAAAACCTTCGAAGCACGCATCCGCATCGATACGCCGCAGGAGATCGAGTACTACAAGCACGGGGGCATTCTGCAATACGTGCTCCGGCAGCTGGCGGCGAAGTAGGCACCTGCGGTGCGGCAGCCGGCGCTTGCGCGCCATTGCGTTGACGTCGGCTGCGTTTCCTTTTTCGAATATCCAGCCTTGCCGGCATTTGGTGGGGTCCGTTGGGCGGGTCCAAACGGGAAGAGCGTTTCCGTCTTATACTCGTTCCATGCGGAACGAGTTCACGGCTGTGATCGAACGGGACGGCGACTGGTATGTTGCGTGGTCGCCGGAGATCCCGGGCGTGAACGGCCAGGGGCGAACGATTGAAGAGTGCCGCGAGAGCCTGAGCGCCGCCATTCAGCTCATCCTGCAGGATCGCCGCGAAGACGGTCTGCGCGGAGCTCCTCCCGATGCGATTCGCGAAACGGTCACCATTCCAGAGATCGGAAGCTAGCGCTCTTACAACCCGGTCGCCTGCTCGTCGACCAAGACTTCATCAAGCATCATGCGCAGGCTCGCGGCACGAACGTGGCCCAGCCTTGAATCGACCGGGGCGGCTTGAGATAGTTCATCGGCGAGATTCAGCGCAGCGAGCACAGCGACGCGAAGGGAATCGGCGGTGCGTCCGTGCGCGGCCACAGCGCGCATTTTCGCGTCAACGCAGGCGGCGAGCTCACGGATGTGATCCGGATTCTGGCCGGAGAGATGGTAGACCTGATCGTAGATTTCGACCGTCACGTACTCATTGGTGCCGCGCGATTGTTCCGCCATCCACTCCTCACAATTTGAGCCCTGACGATTTGTTTGTTCACAACTCGAGTGCGTCGAGCTGAGACAGGAGCCGCTCGACACGCTGCCGCACCTGATCGCGCTCGGCGCGCAGCGCGTTCACTTCGTTTTGCAGCTGCTCCATCAACGGGCCGTGCAAACGAATCTGGGCTTCGGCGGTCACTGCGCGCTCTTCGGCGGTCGCGCGCGATTGCCGCTCGCGTTTCACCAGATCGACTGCGCGCTGAATCCGTTCTTCGAGGGCGGCAAAATCGTCGGCGCTCACGGTGACCGCACCATTTTGCCCGCCAAGTTCGTGTTCGTGGTTGTCCATTGCCAATTCTTCCTCCGGATCGCCAAATCGCAGTCAACGTTCGCGTCCGTTTCCGTAAGAGTATAGCGCCGACGGGCGGCGCGTTTTTGCTCAGGCCCGCAGCCGGCCGCCAACCCGGCCCACGGCCTCGACTACGCGAGCGTGGAAGGCCCGCAACTCCTCTTCGCGGAGGGTGCGATCGGGGGCCTGAAAGGTTGTGCCGAGCAGCAGCGCATACTCGCCGCTGCCGAGGCGGGCATCGCGAAAGACTTCACGCACGCGCCAGTCGACGAGCTCGGGGATCTGTAAGGCGGCGAGGGCGCTATCGACCGTCTGCCAGCGGACGCTCTCAGGCAAGACAAGCGAAAAGTCGCGGCGGACGGGCTGGAAACGCGAGATCTCGCGCGCAGCGGGGTGGCGCAGCGGGAACCTGTAGAGGCGATCGATGAAAAGCTCTCCCACCAGGACGGCGTCCTTGATTTTGCGCGCTGCGGCTTCGCGCGGGTGAAGCTGGCCGAACCATCCCACGGTGATGCCTTCTGCGACCACGCGCGCGCCACGGTAGGGATGGAGCCATGGCGGTATGAGGCCGGAGCCGGCGGGAAAGCTGTCGATGTAGTGGTCCCGCATCTCAAAGTGGGCGATGAGCTGCTCGACGATGCCCTTCACGTCATAGAAATCGATGGCGCGCTGAGGATGGAGGGCGCCGTCTTCCGGGAGGTTGCCGGAGGCGCCGAAAGCGAGCGCGGCGCGCTCGTCCACCTTCTCCGTTGTGCCGCTGAAGACGGTGCCGAGCTCGAAGAGGTGCACGTCGCTGACATCGCGATTGAGATTGCCGGCGATCATGGCCACCATGCCGGGAATGAGCGAAGGACGAAGCACGCCGGCCTCTTCACTGAGAGGATTGCCGAGCGGCACGACGAGCCCGGGTTGCGGCGCGGTGAGCGCGGCATCGGCTGCCGAGCAGAAGGTGCTGGCGATGGCCTCGTGAAAGCCTGCGGCGCCCAGCGTGGAGCGAATGGCAGCTTCTTTTCCGGCCGATGGCAGAGCCCGCACGCCCTCGCCGAAGGCGGGCAGCGTGTTGACGAAGCGGTTATAGCCGTAGACGCGCGCGACTTCTTCGATGAGATCGATCTCCCGCTCGAGGTCGAGGCGCCAACTAGGCAGTGTGACCTGCCATGCAGTGTCACAATGTTGCGACGCCGCCGGTTCAGAAAGCTCGCATCCGAGCGCGGTTAAGATATCTTCAACTGTCTTCGCCGTGATCCCTTCGGAGTCGACCGTCGTGCCGAGGATGCGGTGTACCTCGCCGAGCGCAAGAGCAATGGGCCTGCGTTGGCCAGTCCGCGCTTCCATGGCGGCGACGCGCTCGTCGACAAGGTCGCCTTCGATGTGGCCACCGGCGGCGAGAAGAATTGCGCAGACGAGTGACGAGGCGACCGGAGCGGCGTTGAAGTCCGCACCACGCTCGAAGCGATGGCTGGCATCGGTGTGCAGGCCGTGGCGGCGCGCGGTCTGGCGCACGGCGACGGGATCGAACCACGCGGCCTCGACCAGGACATTCCTGGTTTGCGGAGTGATCATCGTGTCCCAGCCGCCCATGACACCGGCGAGGCCGAGGGCCTTTGCGTGATCGGCGACGACGAGATCGTTCGTGTCGAGGGTGCGCTCCACGCCGTCGAGGGTCTTGAGCCGCTCGCCTTTTTGGGCGCGGCGCACGACGATGCCGCCGTCGATTTTATCGAGATCGAAGGCGTGCGTTGGCTGGCCCATGGCGAGCCACGCGAAGTTGGTGGCGTCGACGGCGTTGGAGATTTTCTTCTGCTCGAGCAGGGAGAAGAAGGTGGAGACTTCCGCGCCGGGGAACCAGTCTTTCGATTCGATGATGCCGACGCCACGGAGCACGCGCGCGGTGAAGCGGCCGCAGGCGTCAGGCGCTTCAATGCGGACGGAGAACGGCTGGGCAGCGGGCCTTGCGGCAGGCAGCGCGAAGGTGAGCGGGGGTAACGACAGGCCGTAGATCGCCGCGGCCTCGCGTGCGATGCCGTAGTGGTTCATCGCGTCGACTCGGTTGGTGGTGATGTCCATCTCGAAGAGTGAATTGTTGCCCGAGCCATTGCCGGAGCCGAGATCGTAGATGCCTTCGACGGCGATTCCGCAGAGGGTCAGGTCCTCGGCGAGCCGCGCATCGGAGACGGTGAGGCCGGGGAGATAGCTGCGCAGCCATTCGGTGAGGATTTTCATGCGAACTGCCCCAGGAACCGCATGTCTCCCGCGTAGAACTGGCCGATTTCGCCGACGCCATACTTCATCATCGCGATGCGCTCGACGCCCATGCCGAAGGCGAAGCCGGAGATCTTTTTCGGATCATAGGCGGGCTGCTTTTCCGCGGCGAAGGCGAAGACCGCGGGATCGACCATGCCGCAGCCGAGCAGTTCAATCCATCCTGACTGCTTGCATTTGCGGCAGCCTTTTCCTCCACAAAAGATGCAGCTGATCTGCACGTCGGCGCTGGGCTCGGTGAACGGAAAGAACGACGGGAAGAAGCGCGTTTTGACAGAGGAGCCGAAGAGCGCTTTCATGGCGTGGTCGAGCGTGCCCTTCAGATCGCTGAAAGTGATGTGGGTGTCGACGCAGAGGCCTTCGACTTGATGGAAGATGGGCGAGTGTGTGGCGTCGGCCGCGTCATTGCGGTGCACTTTGCCGGGAATGACGATGCGCACGGGCGGCGGCTGCTGCTCCATGGTGCGCATCTGGACGGGCGAAGTATGGGTGCGCAAGAGCAGGCGATCGCGCAGCGGCTTGCGCTCCTGGTTGGCGATGACGAGTGTGTCCTGGGTGTCGCGCGCGGGGTGGCCGGGCGGGAAGTTCATGCACTCGAAGTTATAGAAGTCGGTTTCAACCTCGGGGCCGACGCCGACGGAGTAGCCAAGCGCGGCGAAGACGGAGACGATTTCATTGAGCGTGCGCGTGATAGGGTGCTCGGCGCCAGTGAGGCGGCGCGTGCCGGGCAGTGTGATGTCGATGGCCTCGGCTGCAAGAGCGGCGTCGGATGGGCCGGCAAAAGCGCCACGCTCGGCGAGAGTTTCGACGATCTCCTTGAGCACCTTGAAGCGCTGGCCGACCGCCTTCTTGGCTTCAGGAGGCGCGGCTTTCAGCCAGCGGTCGGAGACGTCGTTGAGCAGACCCTGCTTGCGCCCGAGCCACCTAAGGCGGAACGCCTCCGCGCCAAGCGAGGCGGCATCGGCCTGGGCCTGCTCTTCGATGGCGGAAAAGGCCTCACCGAGCGAGTCGTCGTCGAATGCCGACAGATTCGGAATTGCTTCATTCGTCATGCGTTAACAGCAGGATAAATCACCTGGCTGCGGCCAATTCCGCTATGCTCGTTGCCATGAAAGCTCATCTTCTTCGGATCGTCCTGGCCTTCGCCGCGCTTGCGCCCTTACTGCCGAGCCAGCCTGCCTCCAACGCGTACCAACAGCAGTCCGGCTACGTCGATGCGCATGGTGTACTGATCTACTACGTTGAGTTCGGCAATGGCGCGCCGCTGATGGTGCTGCACGGTGGGCCGGGCGCCGATCACACGTATTTTCTGCCGTGGCTGCTGCCGCTGGCGCGCACGCACCGGCTCATCTTTATTGACGAGCGCGGATCGGGGCAGAGCGAGCGGCTGCAGGACGTGAGCCAATACACGGTCGAGAAGATGGCCGAGGACGTGGAGGCAGTGCGCGTTGCGCTGGGGCTGGGCAAGATCGACCTGCTGGGGCATAGCTGCGGGGGCGTGCTGGCCGAGGCCTATGCGCTGAAATACCAGGAGCACCTGAACCACCTCATCCTGAACAGCACGTTTGCTTCAACGCGGGAGATGAACGAGGTGCTGGCGCGCGAGAAGGCGCATTTGCCGCCGGAGAAACTGAAGCGCCTGGATGAGTTGGAACAGGCGGGGCTGTTCGGCAAGGGAGCGATCTGGGAGCACGGGCGCTATCCAGAGGAGTACGAGACGCTGGCGTGGGGCGACGGATATTTTCCGTTTCTCTACGGCGCGCGGCCCGATTCAACGTACGATCCGAAGACCGGCAACGCGCCCACCAACTGGGAGCTTTACCGCGAGATGTGGGGGTCGGATGGGGAGTTCGTGATCGACGGGAACCTGAAATCGGTGGAGTGGGTGGACCGGCTGCACACCATTCACGCGCCAACGCTGGTGCTGGTGGGCGATCACGACGAGTGCGATCCAAGCCTGGCCAAAGAGATCCACGAGAAGATCGCCGGATCGAAGCTGGTGATCTTTCCCAACGCGGGCCACATGAATTTCGTGGATCAGCCGGAGATGTGGATGAAGTCGGTGAACGAGTTTCTGGCGGGGTCGTGAATTACGAGACGCTGAGGCTCTCGAAACAGACCAATCGCGAAACGGACTAATCTCTAAATGCAGAGCACTCGAAATGCACAAGGGCCCGGAGTTCTTTCGAAGCTCCGGGCCGCTGCTTTTCCGCCAGTCGTATCTTGATTTATGCGGCAGTCTTGGCGAGCGCGGATTTGGCTTGATCGACGAGCTTTGAGAAGCCTGCCGAATCTTTCACGGCGATTTCGGCAAGAATCTTGCGGTCCAGCTCGATGCCGGCCTTCTTGAGCCCGTTGATGAACTGTGAGTAGCTGGTGCCGTTCAACTTGGCAGCGGCGGCGATGCGCACGATCCACAGCGAGCGGAACTGGCGCTTCTTCTGGCGGCGGCCGGTGTAGGCAAATTTCAGGCCGCGCTCGACGGCCTCCTGCGCTGCCTGGTAGAGCTTGGACTTGGTGAGGAAGTAACCGCTGGCGCGTTTGAGAATCTTCTTGCGGCGGTCATTCCGCTTGGTGCTCCGTTTTACGCGGGGCATGGTGTCTTCTCCTTTTTGCGTTTCGTTTCAGCGGCTGGAGGCAGGAAACCACTTCAGTGGTTAAACCTCTTCACTCGCTTTCATCGCCTGATCTCTCGCCGCTGCGAACGCATTTCGCGTTGGCGAGGGGGCCGATTCATTGGCCCATCACAGCATCGGCACGCCTCTCATCCGAAAGGCTGCTCGATGCAATCGCTAGGCGTAGGGAATCATGCGCGCGACCTTCGCGTAATCGCCATCAGAAACGTACTTCGGCTGGCCGAGCTTGCGCTTGGCCTTGGGCGATTTCGACGTGAGGATGTGCCGCACCTTCGTCTGGCCCCGCTTGATCTTGCCGGTACCAGTCTTCTTGAAGCGCTTGGCCGCGCCCGAATGGGTCTTCAACTTGGGCATGTTTTTTCTTCTTTTCTGTTGTTTGGAGGAGCGGAACGCGCCTCTCAGGCCGTCTGACAGGGATTTCCCTGCCCTCAAAGCCTTGAACAGTATAACTTACCGTTGATTTAAGGCCAAATGCCGATTTTCCTCGGCTTTGCAGCACGCAGGACTAAACTCTTGGAGCAGAGAGTTTGCCGAGGTTTTTGATGCGAAAAATCAGTTCAGCCATTCAGAGAGTCGCCTTGTGGGCGCTCAGCGGCGCAACTGTGGTCTGCTTCTGGACGCTCTTCGCAATCGTCGTGGGCCCAGTCTTCAATCTCGGACGCTCGACGATTGCCGCAGTCACAATTCCCGCTGGCTTGATCTGGCGGACCGGACCGCACACCTGGTACGCGGTGATGTTCCTCAACGCTGCCATCTTCGGCTTGGTCGGCGTTGCCCTTGAGCCGTTGATCTGGCTAGGCCGCTCGTCGCCAGCAGAACAGCGCCCCGTCAGGTCCCATCCGTAACTCCAACCAGTCTTACTCCGCCGGGTCGTCGGCCGTAAACGGCGAGCAGCAAGGCTTCTCGGTGGCGTGGAAGTTCATCACCTCGGAGCGAGTGCCGTCGGGATCGTAGAGATTGAGCTGATATTTGCCGTCGCGGCCGATCTTGGGCGCAGCGTCGTGACGGCCCTCGAGCCGGTTGCCATCCGTAAGCACTTTGAAGACGTCGGGCACGGAGGGCACGCCGATGGAAAAATGATCCATTACACCCAGCGAGTTCTGGGTGACGTTCGGCGGAATTCCCGGGCCGGGACCGGACGAGATCATGTACTCCAGCCAGTCGTGGCCGTCGGGGACCTGCTGGCTCACCCAATCGGTTCTGCCCTCGCGGCCGCCCCACCAGTAGGGACGAAAACCGAGCAGGTCGCGGTAAAACTTGTCTTCGGCGGCGCGGTCGTGCACGAGGAAGCCGACGTGGATCATGTGATGGCCGATGGCTTTGGGCGCGTCGACAGGCTTGGGATTGTGCGGCGGCTCGACGAACTGCACCTTGTTGCCTTCGGGATCGAGCACCTCAAACCAGCGGCTGCCGTCGGAACTTTTTTCAAGGTGTGAGGGCGTCTTCCATCCGCTGGCAGCGAGATATTTGCGCATCGCGTCGGCGTTTTCGGTATTCCACGCAGTGTGATCGAGGCGATTGATGCCTGCGCCGGACGGCAAGGGCAGCACCTCAATGTATTGCGTGGCACTGATTGCGTAGCGAACTCCTTGCGGATTTTCCGGATCGGGAAGTTTTACCGCGCCAATGGTGACGGTGTAGTAATGCTCGGTGGCCGCGGAGTCGGATGTGTAGACGGCGATGTGGGAGATGCCGGCGATGCGCGGCCTGGGCGGAGCGGCGTTTGCCGAAGAGAGAAAGCTGGCAGCGAAGGCAAGAAGCGCGATAGCGCGCGAGTTGGCTGGCATCTGAGTTCTCCAGGTGAAGCGAAGCCAGATAACAATAAATCGATTTTTCGAGAAGGGCAAATATCCTAGGGGCGGTGGCCTGACCTCGCAGGCTGGTTGTGGTGGAACCGCGCCCACTTCGAATTCCTCTCAGTTCCTCTCAGCCGCGACCGCGTCCCAGGTTGAGCGCCCCGATTTGACTGATTTGGCTCGTGATATTCGTTCCGGAATCAAAATGAAAATAAACCTTGACAACTGTTTTGCAGGTTTGAAAGGATTCACCGGGCGGATGTGGTCTGACCTCTTTCGTCGGCCGTATAGGTATTCAGTCGGATTCGAACAGTTGATGGCTACACATTCGACCCGGCGGTCTTTATCCCCGGAGTGTGGGGAGCTGGCGGTACGGGTTGCGCCGGCATCGTCACAAGCGGCCCTGCCGCGGTCAAGCCCGGCGCTGCCGGCAGCAATTGCTCCACGACGGGCAACGAGACCTCGCGTTTCCTGCTCACCCAATTGAATCCCACGCAGGGCAACCAGATTGAGGGCAGCGGAGCAGGCTCGGTGTACGTGGGCGACGAAGGCACGGCCAACTACAACGGCTTGGTTTCCTCAATTAACCATCGCCTCTCGTCAACCTTCAGCCTGCTGGCCAACTGGACCTGGTCAAAGTGCCTCAATATCGAAGATGCACAGGGCGATCTGGCAGGGACAACGGTGGAGAATCCCAACAACCTCGCGCTCGACTACGGTCCATGCGGCTCCGACTTCCGCCACATTGAAAATATCTCCCTTGTTGCCAAGAGCGGCTTCAACAACCACCTCAACAACTTCGCAAAACTGGTCATCAATAATTGGGAGCTGGCGCCGTTGATCCGCATCGAAAGCGGTGCACCTTTTACCGTAACCTCGGGCCAGGACAACTCCCTAACCGACGTGGGAAACGACCGGCCGAACCTGGTGCCTGGCGTGAATCCCTATGCCGAGGCAAAGTTCCACAAGGGTACAGGCGAAGTTAACCGCGAATACTTGAACCCCGCTGCCTTCGCGCAGGTGACTGCGTCCTGCGCATCGACAACTACCGGCGGATGCTCGGCTTTGGGAACCTACGGAAACATCAGCAAGAACTCATTTCGTGGTCCGGATTCACTGCAATTCGATGCGCAGATTTCACGCATCTTCCCGATCCACGAGAGTCTGAGCACAACGCTCCGGCTGGAAGCATTCAATGTGCTCAACTACCCGGACTTCAACATTCCTACCGGAGGAACAACCGGAACGCCCGGCGGAACCACGGGAGGGGCCGCAGTTCTCACTTCATCGACATTCGGCCAGCTCTCATCCACAACCAACAACGCTCGCGTCTTCCAGGGCAGCATCAAGATTAACTTCTAATTTGCTTTCAAGATCAGATGATGAAAAACAATCGGGCGTTCCGGACTACTTTGCGGGATTCGGAGCGCCCTTTTTTCATCTACTGGCAATTCAGCAGCTCTCATTTCCTCTTCATCGCTGCACGCGAGTACAATCCACCTGAACTTCAACTTCGAAGGAAACATGACATGGAATCGAATCAGAACAATCGCAGAGAGTTTCTGAAGACGAGCGGCGCCGCGCTGGCCGCGACCGCTGTCTCCTGGAACGCTTCGAGCTATGCGCAGATCATGGGCGCCAACGACCGCGTGCGCGTGGGCATTGTGGGATGCGGCGATCGCATGAGGGGCGGCGATTTGCCCGCCTTCCAGGCGCACGCCAAGGATATGAATTTCCAAATTGTCGCGGTGAGCGACATCTGGAAGATGCGGCGTGAGGATGGCGCTAAGTTCATCGAGAAGATGTGCGGCAATCCGGTCGATCCGGTGCGGAACAACGAGGAGCTCTACGCGCGCAAGGACGTGGACGCGGTGATTATTGCGACTGCGGATTTTCAGCACGCGTATCACGGCGTTGAGGCGGTGGAAGCAGGGCGCGACGCGTACGTGGAGAAGCCGACGGCACACACGATGGCCGATGCCCGGAAGTTTCTGGCCGCCGTGAAGAAGAGCAACAAGATCGTGCAAATCGGCACACAGCGGCGGTCAACGCCGGCGTACCAGAAGGCCGCCGAGTATATCCAATCGGGCAAGTTCGGCGACATCGTGATGGTGGAGATGACGTGGAATGTGAACCAGCCGGGACGCTGGCGCAGGCCGGACGTGGTGCCGCTGCTGAAGGAAGAAGACACGGACTGGAAGCGCTACCTCATCAATCATCCCTATGAGCCGTTTGACGCGAGGAAGTATCTCGAGTTCCGCTTGTTCTGGCCGTACTCATCGGGGATTCCCGATCAGTGGCTGGTGCACCAGATCGACACCGTGCACTGGTTCACCGGGCTGCCGCATCCGCGCTCGTGCGTGGCCAACGGCGGGATCTATTTGTGGAAGGATGGCCGCAAGAACTGGGACACGATGACGTCGGTGTTCGATTACGGTCCGCTTGACGATCCGACGAAGGGATTCCAGGTGCAGTACACTTCGCGGTTCACCAATTCAGCCGGCGGCGTCAAAGAGCTCTATTACTCCAATGGCGGCATGATCGACATGGATAAGCAGACCGTGACGCCGACCGGCGGATTAACGGCGAAATTCGCCGCCGAGATGAAGATGCAGCCGAACCAGCTGCCAAGCTTCTCTCTGATGGAAAAGGCGGAGAGCATGAACACGGACGCCGACACGCACGGCGATCCGCAGACCTCGGCGAACATGCGCAACTGGATGGAGTGCGTGCGCTCGCGCAAGACGCCGAACGCGCCGATCGAGGCCGGCTACAGCCACTCGATCGCGCTGTGCATGAACGTGGCGGCGATCATGACGGGGCTGAAGGCGACCTTCGACGAGAAGACGCAGCAGGTGATGGCCGGAGGCAAGGTGTATGCGTAAGCGCGCAGCGCTTAGCCTGGCGGCAGCGGCCGCTCTCGTGGCAGCGCTGCCGATTGCGGCAGCGCCCGGCAAGGGCGTACAGGTGACGGCGGACGCGGCGAATCGCCGCGTCGACATCACAGTCGACGGGAAGCCATTCACGTCGTATATCTGGCCGACAACGCTGAAGAAGCCGGTACTCTATCCGGTCATCGATGCGGACGGCGTGACGGTGTCGCGCGGCTGGCCATTGCAAGCGCGGCCGGGCGAGCGGACCGACCATCCGCATCACGATGGGCTCTGGTTTAACTACAGCAATGTGAACGGATTCGACTTCTGGAATAACTCGGAATCGATTCCAGCGGCGCGCGCGCCGAAGATGGGGACGATCGTCTTCGACAAGATCGACTCGGCGAAGAGCGGTGCGAGCCGCGGCGAGCTGACGACGGACTCGACGTGGATCGACGGCGCTGGACACTCGATATTGGCGGAAAACACCGAGTATATCTTCACGCATGACGGCGAAACGCGCAGCATCGATCTCATCGCACGTCTGAAGGCGCTGGATCATGTCGTCTTTAACGACGACAAAGATGGGTTGCTTGGCTTCCGCGTGGCGCGCTGGCTGGAGTCACCGGAGGAGAAGGGTGGAACATTTACCGACTCAAACGGCATGGCAACGAGCGTCGCCGCCGCGGCAAGCCTGCCCGGTGTTGCGCCGCCGACCGGAGAATATTTGACGAGCGAAGGCGTGAAGGGTGAAGCGGCGTGGTCAACGCGCGGGCGCTGGTGCGCGCTCACCGGCCACAACGACGCGGGGCACACGGTGACGATCGCGATCTTCGATCATCCCGGGAACGTCGACTATCCGACGTATTGGCATGCGCGCGGATACGGATTGTTCGCGGTGAATCCGCTGGGACGGCACTCGTTCGATGCGAAGCAGCCGCCGCTCAACTACACGATGGAGAAGGGTCAGGAGACAACCTTCCGCTATCGCATCGCGGTTTACACGCACGCGGCGAGTGTGGATGAGCTGAACCACGAGGCGGACGCGTTTGCGGCGGAGAAGCAATAACGCGAAGAAGCCGGTGAGATCGCACGCAAACAAATGCCCCAGCCCTTCCAGGGATGGGGCATTTTGTTGGTGGCGCTGTTAGACGTTGATGTGAGATGCGAACTGCCAGTCGGGCTTTGCCAATCGCTCCGCCCGGCCAGTCACAAACGTGTCTAGAAGTTATATTTCAACGCGAACTGCCCCACGCGCGGCCCGGCGCCGTTCTCACCGGTGATGGCTCCAAACGAGGTGCTGCTCGAGAGCGGGTTTGAAGTGCTCACGGTGTTGAGGATGGTGTGGTTCAGAACGTCGAAATACTCCATGCGGAACTCCAGGTTGGTTTCGCGGTAGACCGGGAACACGCGCACAATCGCGGCGTTCCATACCGTGTAGCGGGGGCCGCGGAGCGTGTCCTTGACGACATTGCCGAAGCCGGTTCCAGCGCCGGTGTTGACAGGAACCGAGAAAGCTGCCGGGTTCAGCCAACTCTCGCAGGGGGTCGGTGCCTTACGTCCGGCGGGTATCGCTGTCGAACAATCGCCCCCGAGGTTCTTGCTCTGAAGGTAGGGCGAGAGCGAGAAATTGCGCTGGGCGCGATCCTGAGTCAGGCCGGTCGATGAGTTATCGGTCCCCGTCCACTCGGTGATCGCATCGCCGGAGTGGCTCTGAAACGAGCCGGAGGTCCGCCAGTCGTTGACAACGGCGCGAAGGACGCGGAAGCCGTTGTTGACCTTCGGAAGCGCCCATTCATAGGAGACCGAGAAAACCTGCGGATGGTCGATGTCCGAAAGTCCACGGTCGAGGGCCTTGATATCCGGCACAATGGCCGCGGCCGGGACGTTGACGGCGTTGGAGGGATAGAGCGGATAGACGTACGACTCACCGGCGTTGAGGTCCTCGGTATTGGAGTCGCGCGTGGCCTGCGGCATGTCGTCGTAGGACTTGGACCAGGTGTAGTTCGCCATGAATTGGAGCCCGTGCGCCATCCTCTTCAGAAGAGTGGCCTGAAGGGAGTTGTAGTGGGCACTGCCGATCATAGCCGCCTCGACGATCTGGGAGTAGTTTTCGTCGCAGCCCGCCGTTGTCAGGCAGGGTCCGACGGTGGGAGCGGTGTTATAGACCCTTCTGGTGTTGACGTTGGAAGTGCCGCCCGGGAAGGTCAGAACGCCACTGGAGTTCAAGGCGCCCGTGTTCACGCCGGGATTGACTTCAAGGTTGACAAACAGGTGGCGCGATGCGGAGCCGACATAAGCCAGCCGCATGGCCATGCTTCCCGGCAACTGCTGCTCAAGGGTCAGGTTGTAGTCGGATGTGACCGGCACGCGGAAGTTACCCGAAGGATCGTACTCGTTGACCTCCATTTGGTTTGGGAAGACCTGAGTGGGCTTGAACGGCAGGGTGAACGGGAAGGGATTGGCATACGCACCCGCGGCGCATCCCGTGCAATAGGGATTGCTCAAAGGACCGCCGGGGCTGGTGTTGGTCTCGTCCATGTTCGTGAGCCCAACCGTGATGGTGTTGGGGGCAAAGGTGGACTGACTCAGGTTGAAGAAGCCCTCCAAGCGATCCTGGTAGAAAATGCCGTAACCGCCGCGCACGGCGGTCTTGCCGTCGCCGTACACGTCATAGGCGAAGCCCACGCGCGGCATGAATTGTTTGTACTGGCTCCTCACGCCATCGACCGGGAAGCCTGGGTCACCTGAGAGCACCATGCCGGCCGGCAATCCCCCGGTTCCCGAAGTCGTGGCAATAGCGAATTGGGGCGTGCCGGTATTCGCCGCATACTTGGCGGAGCTGAACGCGGTCTGGTCGCCGATCTTGTTGTGCCAGGGAGCAAAGATCTCCCAGCGCAGGCCATAATCCAGGGTCAGCCGGTGATTGATCTTCCAGCTGTCCTGGGCGTAGATGGCCGGGAAGTGGCCGCGGTCGTTGGTCTCCTCGAATTCGCCCTGGGTGAGCGCGGAGAGGAAGCCCTGCTGGAAATTGGCCATGGCGTTGACGTTGGCGGCGGCCAGGGACGCACCGGCCAGTCCGGAGGTGAAGGCGCCATAGGAGTTGTACACGTTGACGACGTCGAACTTGCTCAGCTCGTAGTGGCCGCCGAAGGCAAAGTCGTGGGCTCCTTTGACCCAGTGCAGATCGTCGTTGAAGGTGTAGTTATTGCGTTCAAACAAGGCGCTGGCCGACGATCCCACTTTCATATAGCCGCTGACGCTGAGCGCCTCGTACGGGCCAAGAGCCGGCTGCCAGAGACTGGCGAGGCCCGAACCGGAGGGGCCGAGAGATGTAATGTCCTTGCTGCCTGGAGGCCCGCCGCGCTGGGAGACCTCGCGCTGGTAGTTGAGAACCAGATTGTTCAGAATGTTTGAGGTGAAGGTGTGGGTCTCAGCGAGCAGCGCATTCTGGTAGCGGGTTTGGAAGTACGACGTGTAGCTATAGAGGTCGGCGGGGTTGTAGATGCCCGGCTGCTGGTACCAGTCGTAAAAGTAGCGGCCAAAGAGGTGATCCTTGGCGCCAAAGGTGTGGTCGACGCGCGCCGTATCCTCGTTGAAGTAGTTCTGCGTGGCGGAGAAGTAGTTGACGGTGTTCCCGATCTTTCCCGGGGCCGCATCCGTGGATGCCGTGGGGAAAAACTTCTCGAAGGCGACCGCAGCCGGATCGAAGGCGCTGCTTGGGATATGGTTGTTGGCCCATGGCAAGCCGGTGTACGGGCTGGAGATCTGCTGGCTGGCCGTGGTGCAAATGCCCGACCCATTGAATCCGGTGGTGCAGAGGTTGCTGTAATCGGCATAGGCTCCGCCCGTGGAGCTGGTGGCGAGGCCCTCCTCGGCGGCGGTGGGCGCCGTAAACGAGCCCTCGCTGCCGCCCTGGTGGATAAGGGTGTACTGATAGCCGTAGAAGAATTGCGTGGTCTTGCCACTGGAGATATGCGGAATCTTGACCGGTCCGCCAATGGAGCCGCCGAATTGATGGCGGTGCAACGTGTCCTGCGAACCGATTGGGTTGAAGTGGTTCTCGGCGTTGAAGAAGCCGTTGCGCAGATACTCAAAGAGATCGCCGTGGAACTGCTCGCCGCCCGACTTGGTGACGATGTTGATCACGGCGCCGGCGCTCTGGCCGAACTCCGCGTTGTAGTTGCTGGTCTGGACGCTGAACTCCTGGGTAGCATCCGGCATGGGGTACGGATCGTTCACGTTGGTCATTTCGTCCAGGTTGTTGCCGCCGTCCAACAGGAAATTGTCCTGATTGGGCAATGTTCCGTTCACGGTGGCTATCTGAACCGGGGTGAGCAAACTGCCGGAGAATGTTTTTCCGCTGCCCTGGTTGGCGCCGTTGCCCTCATTGGTGGCGTCTACGACGCCGGCGACCAGCGTTACCAGCGTGGCCGCGGCTCTGCCGTTCAGCGGCAGATCGCTTACGGCCGTCTGATCGATGACCTGCGATAACGTGCCGGTGGTGGTGTCAACCTGCGGCGCGTCGGCCGAGACGCTGACGGTTTGCGTTTGCGCCCCGACCTTAAGGACGACGTTGACTGTTAGCGCCTGATCTGCTTCGAGTGCGATTCCGGTCTGCCGGTAATGCTCAAAGCCGGCCGCGGAAACCGCGAGCGAATACGGCGCGGGCAAAAGAGTTGGAAAAACGTAGCGGCCGTCTTTTTCTGTGGTGGCCTGCATGGTGGCGCCGCTGGCAGTTTGTGTGGCGGTTACTTGGGCACCGGCAACGACTGCCCCCGTAGAGTCCGTGACGATGCCGCTGATGGTTCCGTATCCCTGCGCGTGCAAGCCAGCACAACAAGCGAGGCAGAGCGCAAGGAACGACAAGGCAAGCATTCGTAGCTGAGGAAGATGAATTCCTGCAGTACCTGCCGTAACGGGAATTGCCCGACGTGCGATTTCTGAGCGTAGTTCGATTTCTGATTTTCTACTGAATTGCATTGGATCAAGCCTCCTGAATACCGGACCGGGCGGGTCTTGGACCCGGAACAGGCCAAAACACACAACGATCCGGCGGTTAGAAACACAAAGTTAAGGGTTACTAGTGCGGCAGAAGGATAGGCCCGATCCGATTGAAATGTCAATAGAAGAATTATTTGGGTATTCGAAGAATCAATAGGAGACAACAGCCAATTTGAGAGGCGCTTTGCGGCCCATCACTTGCACGCGCCTCGCCCGGCGGATCCGGACCAGATTGAGTTTCCAAATGGGGATTGGAGCGATACGATGGATCGCCGAGGGTCATTTTTTGGGGCAGCGAAGTTTTGCGCCCCGCGTGAGTGTGCCCTATATCAGGAATTTTCACCATGCGATTCAAACCGCTTCGTCGATTTGCCTTTTTCTTGCTGATTGCCGTGTGCGGATTCGGGCGCGTTCTGCTTGCGCAGCAGGATACGCTGGCAGCCGTGCGCGCGGGCTTCGACCATCCGCCGGGTGATGCGCGGCCGATGATGCGCTGGTGGTGGTTTGGCACGGCGGTGGAGAAGACTGAGCTTGCCCGCGAGTTGCATGCGATGCGCGAGGGCGGCATCGGCGGCGTGGAGATCCAGCCGGTTTATCCGCTGGAACTCGACGATCCTTCAGCTGGATTCCGTAACCTGCCGTATCTCTCGCATGATTACCTGGGGATGGTGGGATTCGCCGCGCAGACAGCGCATGATCTTGGGCTGCGCGTGAACCTGACGCTGGGCAGCGGCTGGCCTTATGGCGGTGCCTATGTTCCGGTGAGTGACGCGGCGGGAAGGCTGCGGATTGTTGCAGAGCCGGTGCCCGGCAATGCGCCGTCGGTGCCGGTGCCTTCGATCCGAAACGGCGAAAAACTGCTGGCGTCTTTCGTGGCGCCGGGGACAGCGGAGCACTACGACGCGGAGCACGCGGTGCCGGATGCGGAGATCCGCGACTTCCGGCTGATAGTGCCGGCAGACGCCGCCACCAGCCAGCGGGTTGCGCTGTTCTTCATCTCGAGCCGCACCGGGCAACAGGTGAAACGCGCGGCGGTTGGCGCCGAAGGGTTTGTTCTCGACCACTTCAGCATGGAGGCAATCCAGAATCATCTGAAGACGATCGCCGATCCGCTGATTGCGGCGTGTGGCATCAACGTGCCGTACTCAGTGTTCAGCGACAGCCTGGAGGTGTACGAGTCGGACTGGACTCCGGATTTTCTGGCAGAGTTCCGCAAACGCCGCGGCTACGATTTGACGCCGCTCCTGCCACAACTTGTCGCCGGAACGGGGGCGAAATCCGTAGATCTGCGGTATGACTGGGGCCGAACGCTGGCTGAGCTGATCGACGAACACTATCTGACGCCGCTGAACATGTGGGCGCGGGAGCATCACACGAAGTTCCGCTCGCAAACTTACGGCCAGCCCGCGGTGACGCTCTCGAGCAATGCGCTGGTGGATTTGCCGGAGGGCGAGGGCTCGCAGTGGCACAGCGGATTCTCGTTCACGCGCTGGGCGACCTCGGCGAGCCATGTGTATGGGCGGCCGATCACATCGAGCGAGACGTGGACGTGGCTGCACTCGCCGCCGTTCAGCGCAACTCCGCTGGATATGAAGGCGGAGGCGGACACCTTCTTTTTGCAGGGGATCAATCAACTGGTGGGGCATGGCTGGCCGTATTCGCCGCCATCGGCGGGTGATCCCGGATGGTCGTTCTACGCGGCTGCGGTGTTCAACGATCACAATCCGTGGTGGATGGTGATGCCGGATGTCACGAGCTACCTGACGCGCATGAGCTACCTGCTGCGGCAGGGAAAACCGGCGAACGATATTGCGGTGTTTCTGCCGCAGGAGGATGGGCAGGGGCGGTTCCGGCCAGGACATGTTTCTGTGACCGACGAGATGCGCGAGTTGCTGGGCGCGGATCTGGTCCCAGAGATTCTCGATGCCGGGTACAATCTCGATTTCATCGATTCGGCCGCTATCGATCGTGCGGGGATTCATTATCCCGTGCTGGTGCTGCCGGCGGTGGAGCGGATTCCGCTGGCGACGTACAAACGCATCGAGGAGTACGCGCGGAATGGCGGAGTGGTGATCGCGGTGAAGAGCCTGCCCTCGCGTGCGCCAGGGGTGGTGGAGTCGCCGCGCGACTCGGGCGGCGTGAAGCAGATTTCGCAGGAGCTTTTTACCGCGGGCGCGAAGAACACGAAGCTGGTGGCGAGCCCGGCGGGTCTTGGCGGGGCGCTGGAAGCAACAATCAAGCCGGATGTAGCGCTCTCGCCGGCGACGCCGGAGGTTGGATTTATCCACCGCAAGCTTGCCGAAGCGGACATCTATTTCATCGCAAACACGGGCAGCGAATCGCACGCATTCACGACAACGTTTCGCACCGAGCGGAAGAGCGCGGCGTGGTGGAATCCCTACAACGGAAAAGTACTGGGCGCGGGAGACACGCAAACGCTGCACATGAACCTTGCGCCGTATGAATCGCGGGTGGTGGTGTTCACGGACCATTCGACACCCGCAGCGCCCGCGCCCGCGGTAGCGAATTTTGCTGCAATCGATCTAAGCCGCGACTGGAAGGTGACCTTCGATAAGACCGGCACAAAGATGACGATGCCAACGCTGGAATCGTGGACGCAGACGGACGTGGGGAAATATTATTCGGGCACCGCGACCTGTGAGCGGACGATGGAGATTGCCGAGCCGGTGGCGAAGGCGGGCCGCGCGGTACTCGATTTCGGCGAGGGAACACCGATTGCGCGAACGCAGCTGCACCAGGCGGGCATGCGCGCGTGGTATGCCGCGCCGCTGCGCGATGCGGCGCTGGTTTATGTGAACGGAACGCTTGCGGGCGCGGTGTGGCGCCCGCCGTACGTTCTGGATGTGGGGCCGCTGCTGCATGCGGGCACGAATACGCTGAAGATCGTGGTGGCGAATACTGCGATCAACGAGCTGGCTGGGCGAGCGGGGCCGGACTATAGGCTGCTGAATTTACGTTATGGTGAGCGATTCACGCCGCAGGATATGGATCATATGGAGCCGCAGCCCTCGGGAATTCTGGGGCCGCTGCGCTTGGAGCCGGGCGCGAATGCCGGCCAGCCATAAAGCCCGGCAGGTCAGGATGAACTGCGCAAATAAAATCCGTGAGACGGTAACGACAGTGAGGACAAGATGAACCGACGCGAATTCTCTTCCTATTTGCCAATGCTTGCCGCGGCTACCGCTCTTGCGCAAGGTGCGGAAGGCCAGGCGCCGGAGCCGACGGCGCAGGCGCCGCAGTTTCCGCCGGCGCAGCAGTTGCAGCCGCTCGCTTCCGGACGCTATCCGCAGATCGAACCGGCGAATCCGCATCCGTCGCCGCGCATGTCGAAGCATTTTCTGCTCGGCATGCTGCCGGATAACATCCGGCTCGAGGCGCACTTCACGCATCTTGCACCGGGCGCGCCGCCTGAGCCGATTGGCCATCACAAGCACACGGAGATCTGGTGCATTCACGAGGGCGTGGCGCGGCTGATGACGGCGGGAACGACGCGCGACGTGGCTGCGGGCGAGATGGGCGTGTGCATCGCAGGCGACCAGCATACGATTTACAACGCGAGCCAGACCGAGCCGGCGTCCTATTTTGTGCTCACTGTGGGACCACCGGAATAGATAGCGCGCGACTGCTGGCGGCGCTGCGCCACTCGGCGAGGCCGTAGAATGGCGAATGAGTTTCACTTCTCGTTTGCATGAACTACTACGACCAGGTCGCTGAAGCGGCCGCATCGCTCAAGGCACGACTCGGCGCGCTCGCGCCGCGCATCGGCATCGTCCTCGGCTCAGGGCTCGGAGCGGCCGCCGATGCGGTTGCGAATCCGGTGATCGTGCCTTACGGCGAGATCGCGCACTTTCCACAATCGACAGTTGAGGGGCACTCGGGGCGGATGGTTACGGGTTCGCTCGGCGGCGTTCCCGTGGTGCTGATGCAGGGGCGCGTGCATTTTTACGAGGGCTACTCGCCGCTCGAAGTCACGTTCCCCATGCGTGTGCTGGGCGCACTGGGCGTGCGAGCCGTGGTGCTGACGAATGCGGCGGGCGGCATTCAGGCTGGGTATCACGTGGGGCAGCTCGTGGTGCTCGCGGACCATATCAATTTCATGGGCTGGAATCCATTGAACGGGCCGAACGAGGCGCGGTTTGGATTTCGCGCGGGCGCAGGATTGCGCTTCTTCGACATGACCGAGGCCTACAGCAAACCGCTGCGCGAACTGGCGAAGGCGGCGGCGAAGGAAGAAGGATTCGAACTCGAAGAAGGCGTCTATCTCGCGACGCCCGGGCCGAGCTTCGAAACGCCGGCGGAGGTTCGTGCGTTTCGCGCGCTGGGTGCAACGCTGGTCGGCATGTCGACGGTGCCGGAGACGATTGTTGCCCGGCACATGGGAATTGAAGTGCTGGGAATTTCGTGCGTGACCAACCTGGCGGCGGGGCTGGGTGCAACGCCGCTGAGCCACGAAGAGGTGTCCGAGACGGGCCGCAAGGTGGAGAAGCAACTTGCCGGATTGTTAGAGCGCCTTGCGCCAAAGATTGCAGCCCGATTGGAAGCTGAAGCGTGAAAGAACGGGAAGACGCGCAAGCTGAGGAATCCGCTGCACCGCGTCTTCCCTTCCCGCCGACAGTCATCGGAATCGCGGGCTGCTCCGGCTCGGGCAAGACGACACTGGCCAATGAACTGGCGCGGACGCTGGGCGGATTGCGCTTTCCGCTGGATGACTACTATTGCGATCTGGCGCATCTGCCACTTGCCGAGCGCATCAAGAAAAACTTCGACGATCCGGAGATGATCGAGATTCCGCTGCTGGCCGCGCATATCGCAGCACTGGCACGCGGCGCGACGATCGAGCGGCCGGTTTACGACTTCGTGAGTTATACCCGAGTGATTGGAGCGACAGAGGCGGTTACGGCGAACGATTATCTGATCGTTGAAGGATTGTTTGCACTGGTTTATCCCGAATTGCTCCCGCTTTACCAACTGCGAGTGTATGTCGATACGCCGGAGGAGCTGTGCTTTGAACGGCGGCTGAAGCGCGACACGCAGGAGCGCGGGCGAACGGAAGAGTCGGTGCGCGCACAGTACCAGGCGACCGTGCTGCCGGCGAGCGTAGCGTATGTGCGTCCGTCGTCAGCGAATGCCGATCTGATTGTGGACGGCAATGGCGCGCTGGATTGGAAGGTGGAGCGGGTCATGACGGAGCTGCGCGCGCGAGGATTATTGGCGAATGCGCAGTGAATCGAAATTATCGCTGGCCCGGACAGCATGTCCGTCACATGGCAAAAACGCGAAAGTTGTCTCGGCGAGCGAAGTAGTCTTTCTTTATTTGAATCAGCTGGGTGTCGTAAAAGACATACCCGGCTGTCTCGAGATAGTCGGCGATCGCAACTCCCGAGGTGCCCTTGTGGGCAAGCAGGCCTGGATGAATTTCGATGGAAAGCGATGGCCTGCAGCTTTGCAATAGCTGCTTCGCTCCTTGCAAAACCTCCCACTCATGCCCTTCCACGTCAATCTTGATCAAGTCGGGCGGGCTGAAATTCTTACCCACCAATTCGTCGATTGAGACGGTCCCGGTTTGCGTCAGATTCTGCGCACTGGGCCGCGTCTCCAGTCCGGCAACCGCTGTGAAATGAAATCCGCGCTCGAACTCCACCACCTCGCCGGATAAGCCAACCGCAAGTCCGAAGGCGTCGACCTTCGCCGCCGGATTGAGCCGGGCGCATTCCTCAAGCTTCCCTCGAGACACCGGATTCGGTTCGAACGCCAGCGACCGACGGCTGGGATCAGCCAGCGCAAACGCAAAGGAAAATACGCCAAACAGCGCACCCACGTCCCACAATGTCTTTTTGCCGCTCGCCAGCTTCATGAACCCGGCAAATTCATCCACCATCTCGGGGTCTTTCCACCCAAAATGCTCGAATGCATCGCGGATATCGGGATCGGAAGGAATCACGATCCGGCAGCCCGACGGCAGCACGATCGTCGACGACGGAGCCGCCGCGTTCGCCTTCGCGAACTGCGATCGGTATTTCCTTAATTTCAGAACATATCGGAGATGTGCCGAGGTGCCGCGACATCTGCATCCTTTGATAAAGTCGGCCACGCCCCTGGGCAGTATCGCGTTCGCTGCGGCCTTGATCCTTGGGTTGATCATCGTCGATAAGAGAGCGGAGCCAGAGGTGACGTGGAAGCCTCGCACACACGGCCAGCGATTTCGGCCAATAGCACTCGTCTATCTCCCAGCCGTCAGCGCCTCAACCGGCAGCAGCATGTCTTCTTTGCGCATTACCAGATTGGTGGCGTTGAGTGTAGCCAGCTCGAAGCCGTGGCCGTGCGTGATAGCGTCGGTGGGGCAGGCCTCAACACAATAGCCGCAGAAGATGCAGCGGTTGTAGTCGATGTTGTAGACCTTGGCGTAGCGCTCGGAGGAAGAGATGCGGCGCTCTTCGGTATTTTCGGCAGCCTCAATATAGATACAGTTGGCCGGGCACGCAGCGGCGCACAGGAAACAAGCGACGCACTTCTCCAGGCCGTTTTCATCGCGCTGCAGCACATGCCCGCCGCGAAAGCGCTCCTCGAAGACCGCACCGCGCAGCGGGCCGGGACCGTCGGGATAATTCTCGACTTCGGTGGGCTGCAGCATCTCGCGGAAGGTGATGCTCATGCCCTTGGCGATGCCGGCGATATTGCGCGCGATCGACATAGCCCTAGTTTACGATGTTCGGCAGGGACAATTTCATGAGAAAAGGGCTCGCGGGAATAATATTCCTAATTTCTGCCGTTTCGTTTTTCGAAGCTTCAGCCTCCGGCCAAGCGGACCAATCCCAAGCAAGTTCCGCCGCACTGAAGCCTTACATGAGCTGTCAATTCTCCGACGGGCTTAAGATTGTGGAAACGACTCCGCTACCCCCCGAAGTGACTGCACGCCAGGTGGACACCGACAGTGGCCCCCGCCAGATCGATTTGCAAGCAGGCGTTCGAGTCATGTTCGGGTATCCGGAAACAGGCTTCTACGCCAATGTCAAGGCGGAATTATTGCCCGCCGCTAATTATCCCGAATTGAAACAGTCCCTCCTGGACAACTTCCAGCATCTCGCCCAGGGAAATACTGTCAACACCACCTTGCGCTCTCCGCTGAATGGTTTGGAGGTTCACGGATTGGATCGCGACAAGCTCGAAGGCGGAGTGCTCGGAACCTATCTGCTGTTTGACAACACCACTCATGTCGTCACAACCATCTATATGCTCAATCAGGAACCAGAAAGCCGAAAATTCCAGACAATCGATGAGTACCGCAGCCTGCGCGATCGGTTTCTGGCCTCATACACGGGCTGTATTCAAAGCAATTTGCAGCACCAACCCTGATTTCATGCCTGGAAGGCGGACTGAATGTTTTCGAAACGCGCACTTGTATCCATCGTCTCGTTTGCTTTGTTTCTGATCCCCGCGTCGGGTCAGGCCGGCCAAAGTCAGGCCGGCCAAGGTGCTGAGCACGGTTCGATGTCCATGCCGGCGGCGAAGCTCCCTGCTGGTCCCCTGAAGATCACCTTCGGGGACAAGAGCGCCGAGTGGACGCCGGAGAAGCTGGCCGCGCTGCCGCAGAAAACCATCACCGTGCATAACGAGCACACCAAGGCGGATGAGACCTACTCGGGCGTTGCGCTCATCGATCTGCTGACGCCGCTCGGCGTGCACGACAAGCCGCGCGGCAAGGATTTCCGGCTGTACTTGCTGGCAGCGGGGTCCGATGGGTACGAGGTGGTTTACTCGATCGGCGAGATCACGCCGGATGTGAGCAATGCGACAGTGATTGTCGCGGACATGGAGAATGGCAAAGTCCTTGCGGACGACGGACCCTTGAAGCTCATCGCGACAGAGGAAAAACGCCCAGCGCGCTGGGTGCGCAACTTGGTGGCGATCCGGGTGATGGCGGCGGAGTAATCATCCGCCGCAATTCAGGCGTTCCTAATCCGGATGGTGCTCGTCCTTGTGCTCTTCTGGCGGCGGGTTGCGCTGCGGCGCCGGATGATTCGCTTGCGGAGCCGGATGATTTGCCGGCGCTGCCGCATGATTCGGTGGCGGAACTGCGTGGTTCGCCGGTGGTGCAGAGTGACTTTCCGGGGCAGGCCGATTCTGCGCCTGTGGCGAGCGATTCTGCTCGGGTGCAGACGGACGCGCCGGTTGACGGCTCGGCTGAACTTCCTGTCGCGGCTGCTCCGGATGACTCGGCACATTGTGATTGGCGATGGTCGGATTCGGAGCGGGGCGACTTGGCTCCTGCCGCATCGGCTGGGCCGGCGACTGCGGGTGATTCTGTTGCGGGCTATTGGGCTCAGGATGGCGAGCTTCCATCGGACTTGGCTGTGTTCGATTGGCCTGGACGTGCGGCGTGGCCTGGACCTGCGGGGCTCCCTGACGATTTTGATGATTGGCTCGCGGACCGTTCACGTCTGGGCGGTTCGGCTGGGCGGGGTTGTTATTGGATTGTGGCCGGCCGGCCTGGCTGTAATTTTCAGCCAGGCGATTGGCGGGCGGAGCGTTGTGCGCGACTACGGGCGGCCGCGCGGCAGCGGGCAGGTTGTGAATGTTCGATTGAGGAACGGGGCGAATATTCGGCGCCGCTGCCACGGGGCGGTTTTCGGCGAATTCGGCGGGGCGGCCGTGATTCACCGTGGCGAATTGGGCGCGATTTTCGCTCGCGGCGCGCGCCACCTGCATTTGCGATTCCATGGGCGCGGCGTGCGGCTCACGGAGCGCTGCTAGCTCGGCAGGACGCGGGCGCACCTGAATGCCGCCGGAGCCGCCGTTGTAACTCACGTGATTGTTGTTGATGATCGTCGTGCGATTGATGACGGTGTTGTTCACGATGGTGCGCGAATACACGTTGTGCACAACGTTCACGTTCACGTTGTTGACGGTGCGGTTGTAGTTGAAGTGGCCGTTATTCCAGTAACCGCCCTGATAGCCGACGCCGGTGTAGCCAAATCCGTAGTTGACGCCACCGTAGAAGCCGATATGCGGTCCCCAGTAGCCGTGAAAGAACGCGTAGTGACCGCGTGAATAACCCCAGTATCCTGGCGTCCAGAGCGCACCCTGGTAGGGCGCCTGCACCCAGACGCCGGGATCCCAGTAGTAGCCGGTCGAAGCATAGTCCCAGTAGCCGGGCGTCCATAGATCGTCGTCGCCGGGGCTGGGCGGCTGATCGTACTCGGGCAGCGGCGGAGGCGGCTGGGGCGCGGTGGCGACGGGCTCAATGCCATAGTAGGATTCGTCGGGCGAGTCGTCGCTCTGGTCGGAATATTCACCGTCGTCGGAGGACTGACTCGGCCCCGCGTACTGACTCGACCCCTGAGGCGGAGGAACGTAGGCCTGCTCTCCCGGAGCTGGAGCCGCTGAGACGGGAGCGAGATTCGCGGTCGCGGGGTCGTTGGAGGGCTGATCTTGCGATTGGTCCGGCTGCTGCGCCGTTGAATCGGCGGCAGCGGTTTGATTACCGTGGCAGCCGCAGAGCATGGCGCCCGCAAGAAAACTGGACATAAGAAATAGCGTGAAGCGGGGAAGGGCTTTCATCGATCTTCGGAGATCCTGGCTCCAGGGATAGTTGGATGCCTTTTGATGAATACGCGGTCGGCCGGATGGGATCCAGAGACCTTAAATATGCGGCCAAGACGCCATGACAAGTGCACCGGACACAAAGTGGTTGTGCGTAGGGGATCAAAGGTAACAGGCCAGAAAAAGAGAAGGCGTGCCTGATGATCACTCGCGAACTACATCAGGCACGCCTTGTTTCGAGATTCGGCGTTAAGGCATTTTTCGGATTCCTGTAGAGTCGCGGAAAGGCGTGCATGGGCATTTTCTCAATGAAAATGCCCACAGACGCTCGTGACAGCACTCTATACCAATCCGAAAAATGCTATAGCGGCCGAGTCAGCGTTTATGTTCTCCGCCGCCTCCGCCCCCACGCGACTGCGGATGGACGTTGTGGTCCGCAGGGATGGGCCGGCTGATGGCCGGGCTTGCCGGCCGCCCGTGATTCTCCGTGGCGAGCTGGCCGTGCACGTTGCTGAAGCTTTGCTCGTGCTGCACCTGCGTGTTCATACGCGGAGCGTATGGCTCGCGATAAGCGGCCGCTTCAGATGGCATGGGCCGCGCCTGTACGCCTGCTCCACCGCGGAAACTGGACCGCGGAGTTGCGTACCCGGCGCGCACGTTGGCGTGGTAGTTGTACACGTTGTGAACCATTCGGACGTCGACGTTGTTGTACACGCGGTTATAGAAGAAGTGGCCGCTGTTCCAGTAGCCGCCCTCATAACCGAAGCCAACATAGCCGAAGCCGTAGTTGATTCCGCCATAGAACCCGATGTGCATCCCCCAGTGGCCGGGATAGAACATGTAGCGGCCAGTGTAGAAACCCCAGTAGCCGGGGGTCCAGAGCGCGTTGACATACGGCGGCTCAACCCAGGCGCCGGGAACCCAGTAGTAGCCGGCGGGCGACCACGCCCAGTAGCCAGGAGTCCAGACGTAGCCATCGGACGGCGGCGGCGGCTGATCGTAGTCGGGCAGCGGCGGCGGTGCGTCCGGCGAGGTCTGCGTGGGCTGGTCGGCATAAGTAGAGTCGGGATACTGACCCGGAGCGCCCTGGTCAGGAGCGGCCTGATTGGGCGGCGGAGCCTGCGTGGTGTAGGACGGGCCTGAGGGTGCATCTTGCACCGGGGCCTGGTTAACGGCGGCCGGATCGGGACCTTGATCGGGCATGCCGGAGGGATCAGCCATGGCAGGCGAATTTTGCGCGCCGGCTGCGGTGACGAAGAGCGATGCGGCAATTGCCAGCATGGTGGGGAACGCGATTTGTGGAAGTCGTTTCATCGTACTCCTCTAACTACTTAGAAGGTTAGACACGGATTTTGGGGGTTTGACTCTCGGTGACCTGGCAAATGCAAGCAGCGACATACTTTGGCGGGTGAGGCGGGGGAACGTCAAGGAGGCGCGGATCCACGACGGGCAGCGGGCCGAGGACAATGAGAGGCCGACCGGGGGCCGCACGTAACGGGCGTCAATGGCGCGCGCCGGGCGGGGCAGACTGCCCGCGGTTGTTGGCAGGCGGCGTGGTGACCGGCTTGCGCTGCGGCTGTTTGCCGAGCAACTGATTGCAGGTGTCGGAATCCTGACCGCGCTCGAGCCCCTGCACGGTGTCCTGGCCTCGACACAGGCGCAGTTCCATCGCCTGAGCGTCCTGCTTCGTGAGCTCGACGGTGCGGTCGAGCCCGGTGATGGGATCGACGTCGTAGCGGAAGACCGTATCCGACGGCGGCTTCTGCCTGCCGTACTCGAAGTGATTCCAGGTAGCGAGCAGCGCGCGGCCGTCCGCGCCGCCCATCACTGCGTAGACCTGCGCCCACGTGACGCCGGAAGCGCTGGGCGGAACTGCGTTCCACACCAGGACGCCCTGGCCGCCGCGCAGCCATCGCGCTGTCCACATGTGGTGCGCGAGGTCGTAGTGGAAGGCAGTGAAGAACGTGCTCGCGGCGCAATCGCTGCAATTGTCGTAGAGCGCGGTAAGTTCCCGCGCATCGCCGTCGACGAAGCGCTCCCAATCGAACCAGCGAAGGTTGACGCCGGTGAGTAGCGGCGCGATGACGTGGCTGGTGAGCGAAGCATTCCAGATGGTGAAGGTGTCAGTATTCGGCGAGGACTGGGGCGTGGAGCGGTTGGTGGTGACGATGATCGCTGCGTCGTAAAGGACGCCGATCTCGCGGATCGCGGTCCACTTTTCCACCTGCATGGAGCGCGTGACCCACGCGACGACGCTCTGGTCCTGCGATGAGTGGAAGTCAACCCAGCGGAAAGTGTCAGTGGGCGGCTGAGCGTGGAGAGATGCGGCCAGACTGAAGAGAAACACAACGCAGACAATGACACGACGGGGAAGGCCAGACTGCATGCGTCTAGATATAGCAGAGCAGGCGCGTCGGCGATGCGGCTTCGCACTGCGCTCAGTTGCGCAGGTTGAGGCAGCACTGCTTGTACTTTTTGCCGCTGCCGCAGGGGCAGGGATCGTTACGGCCGGGGCTGCCCTGCTTTTGGCGCGCGTCGTTCTCGGCGACCCAGCGCATCACGTTGGCGGGCGCGCGCTGCGCAGCGAGCTCGGCGGCCATGAAGCGCATATAGGGGTCGATGTGATGGAAGAATATCTTGTAGCCCGCGCAAAGATAGTTGAGCCCGGGCTCGCCGTCGGGCGTGGTGAGGAAGCGGTGCTTGGGACACTCGCCGTTGCATGCGAAGCGAACATCGCATTCGCGGCAATAGCGGGGAAGGGTGGTTTCCTTGGCCTCGCCGAACTGGTGCTGCTGCTCGGTATCGACGAGCGCCGCGAGTGGCGACTCCATGATGTTGCCGAGGCGGTTCTGCGGGTAGACGAAATGATCGCAGGAGTAAAGATCGCCGCTGTGCTCCAGGGCGAGCGCCCCGCCACACTGCTTGCGAAAAACGCAGAGGCTCGCCTCCAGGCCCGACCAGACCTCAAGGCTGACGTCGAAGAGCTGGATGAAGTTGCGGCCGACATCGCGGCGCACCCACTCGTCGAAGATGGTGCAAAGGAACTTCCCAAACTGGCGCGGATCGACGGACCAGGGCGTAACGTTCGCGGCGCCGGAGAAATCGGGAGAGATGAGCCGCAGGCCTTCCGTGGTGACCTGCTGCGCGGCGCGCTCGACGATGGGGATGAATTGCATGTAGCCGCTGCCGTTTGCCTTGAGGAAGCGGTAAACCTCGAGCGGGGAGTCGGCGTTCGCCCGATGAACGGTGGTAAGCGTGTTGAACTCCACCTTGTGGCGCCGGAGCACTTCAATGCCGTGCATCACGCGATCGAAAGTGGGCTGGCCGCCCTTGTCGACGCGATAGGCATCGTGCAGCTCGCGCGGGCCGTCGATGGAGATGCCGATGAGAAACTCGTTTTCGAGAAAAAGATCTGCCCACGCCTCGTTGAGAAGCACGCCGTTGGTCTGGAACGCGTTGGTGATGCGCTTGCCGTTGGCGTAGCGCTTTTCCAGCTCAACGACCCGTTTGAAATAGTCAACCCCAAGCAAGGTCGGTTCCCCGCCCTGCCACGCGAAGTGGATGACCGGCGTGTCGTGAGATTCGATGAACTGGCGGATGTAGCTCTCGAGCACCTCATCGCGCATCGCCCATCTTTCGACCTGAGGGTAGAGCGACTCCTTCTCGAGGTAGAAGCAGTATTTGCAGTCCAAATTGCAGATGGGGCCGATGGGCTTGGCCATCACGTGAAAGTTGGACGCACTCATCAGGAGACCTCGGGTAGGACCTTAGGTTGGCGCGGATTGGACGCCGCCCTCCATTATTGCGCGACCGAGCCGGGCGGCGCCAAGCCAGACGGAAACCCGGCGCCCCGAAGGTTGCCTCGTGGCCTGCGAAATCTGAAGCAAAGGGCTTGTCGCGCGGACCTCGATTGGCTGCAAATATTCGGAGATTTTCCTACGCCCGTGTTCCATGCGTTTAAATCGTGCATCGAAGTGAAGGTGTGTAGTGGTAGGTCGCCGTTGTTTCCCGGCCTTTTCACCTGTGAGAAACGCGAACAGGGACAAGAATCGAAAAACTGAAGGAGGTTTCATGAAGAAGTTGCTCGCCTTACTGCTGATTGCCGGCTTTTCCGTGGCGGCGCGTGCGGCTGACGACCAGGAAAAACTGGCTGGAAGGCTCGACTCGGCTCGCAACGTGCTCGAGCAGATCATGTCGACGCCGGATCACGCGGTTCCCGACGGAATCGCACGTCACGCGAAATGCATTGCCGTTGTGCCCGGTGTCGTGAAAGGCGCATTCATCGTCGGCGCCGAGTACGGACAGGGCGTTGTGACTTGCCGCACCGGTCACGGCTGGAGCGGACCGGTGTTCATCCGGCTGGCTGGTGGCTCGTTCGGCTTCCAGATTGGCGGCCAGGGCACGGATCTAGTGCTGGTGGCAGTGAATGACAAAGGATTCCAGGATCTGCTGCACGACAAGTTCAAGATCGGCGGCGACGCATCGGCGGCAGCGGGCCCGGTAGGTCGCGACGCTCAGGCCTCGACGGATATCAGCATGAGAGCTGAGTTGCTGACCTGGTCGCGGAGCCGCGGCGTGTTTGCCGGTATCGACCTGAACGGCGTCTCCGTAAGCCAGAACACCGGCGACACCGACGAATTGTATGGCGGGCCGCATCACTTTGGTGCGATCCTGCATGGCGAGGTTCCGCCTACACCGGCGGCGATGGGATTCCTCCATGCCGTTCGGCAGTACTTCGGCGAAGCGGAGTTTGACCGTCACTAAACATCGGACAGACGCGACGGCAGGAATTGCCGCGTAACCAAACTTGCAAAACCGCTGCGCCGCTCAAGAGCAACACTCCACTTGAGCGGCGCATCACATTTGGCGAAGAAAGCATTTCAGTCAACGCTGGGCCCCCTGCCGGAGCCCGTCAGCAATCTCAAAATTTGTTGACCAGGAGCCGGTCCCCGTTTGAACCCATGTTTCAAGCACCATGGAGGAGCACCATGAAGCTGATTCGCGAAAAAATGAAGGATCTCCGCGCACTCTATACCAATCAGGCGCGACTGATGCTCTCGGCTGAGCAGCAGATCGTGCGGGCACTGCCCCGAACGATTGAGAAGGCGAACGACGAGGAGTTGCGCGAGGCCTTCCGGACGCACCTGCGCGAGACTGAAGGTCATGTAGCTCGCATCCAGGGAATCGTGAACCACCTGACAGCGGAAACGGCCGAGGAAAAGTGCGGGGTGGTCGCGGCTCTGATCACGGAGGCAGAGGAGATGATCGAGGATTCTGCGGACATTACGGTGCGGGATGCGGCTCTGATCGCGGCGGCACAGCGGGTGGAGCACTACGAAATTGCCTCTTACGGTGCGTTGCGGCATTTCGCGCAGGTGATGGGCCTGGATGGCGACGCGGAAATTCTCAACCAGACGATCCACGAGGAAGGCCACGCAGACCATCTTTTGTCAGAAATCGCTGAGCGAATCAATCCTGGAGCGCAAAAAGCCGCGTAGCCAGCCGCGCAAGAAGCTGCTCAGCGCATGAGCCGCCTAGCCCCTGCGGCAAAGAAGGTGCAGAAGACCTGCCAAACCAAGGCAGCGTGAAGAAAGATGGAGCAGTCGAAAAAGGATCTGTAATCCACAGCAACGAAATGCACGGTACATCAATCCAACTGACCAGGAGCACCACCTTGAACCCTTCACCTGCCCACCCACCCATTGGTCTGTTTGCCATGACAGCCGAAGCGATTGCGGATCAGCTGGCCTCGAAAGAGGTTTCACCGCAAGGGCCCGCCTCGGGACTGCGGCTGCTTGCCTTCTATATCAGTCACTCGGCCAAGCGCCTGAACCCTTCGCGGTTGCGGAACCTGGAAAAGGCAAGAAAGCTGCTTGCGGCCCGGCTTGAGCAGCAACTGCGCCACAAGACAGCGGCATAGTTATCCCGCGTTCGGCCTGGGCGTCCGGCTGCAGGTTTTGGGGGGCTACGCTCCTGCGATAAGACTATTGGTTGATTAGATATACGGCCGTGGGCTTACCGCTTCCGAGAGGGGCCGCTGGCTTCATCTCTCCGTCTCATGAATTGAAACTGGCCACCCTCTCCCGCTGCAACTATTTGCATTCTCCCTCCGTCCATCAAACATTGCGCGTTAGCGGCAGCGTTTCCGCTGTGGGAAACGTTCCCCGGCCGTGGCCATTTGAGTTGACCGGAACACAAAGCATACAAAACAGATATGTGCCTTTCTGGCTATCCATCCGGTCTCGACGTTTGAGCGGACGGCCTCGGGTGTCATTTTTTTGATTATGAGAAAATGTTGCTAACAACTGACGGTTTGTAACCGCTCACAAGAGAAGAAGATGGAGCAATCCTTGTCTGGTTCGCACGCTGACCCTGAGCCTCAGTCCGCCGATCACGCCAAAAAACGCCGCCACTTATGGATCTGGGCGATTATTCTCCTGCTCTTCTGTCTCCTGTTCTGGTGGGTGTACAAGCAGCACGGGGTGAGCGCAGCCGCGCCGGGCGGCGGCGGTGGCCGCGGCGGCGGTGGCCGATTTGGCATGACGGGGCCGGTGCCGGTAACCATCGCCACGGCAAAATCGGGAACCATCGGCGTTTATATGGATGCAATCGGCACCGTGACGCCGGTTTACACCGACTCCATTACAGCTCAGGTCACGGGCGTGATTACGGCAGTGCATTATCGCGAAGGGCAAATGGTGCACAAGGGCGATCCGCTGATCGATATCGATCCGCGCCCTTATCAGGCGACACTCCTTCAGGCACAAGGTGCGCTGGATCGCGACCAGAATCTGCTGGCCGAGGCGCAGATGGATATGAAGCGCTACCAGGATGCGTGGAACAAGAACGCGATCCCGCGCCAGACACTCGAAGACCAGGAAAAGGTCGTACTGCAGGACCAGGGCACAGTGCAAAATGACCAGGGCACCGTCCAATACGACCAGGTGCAGGCGGGTTTTTGCCACATCACTTCGCCGATCGATGGCCGCGTGGGGCTTCGTCTGGTCGATCCCGGCAACCTGGTCACGGCGAACTCTTCCACCACGCTGGTCGTGGTCACAGAGATTCAACCGATTACCGTGATCTTTACGCTGGCCGAAGACAATCTGACGCAGGTGATGGAACAAACGCGCGGCGGTAAGTCGCTCGAGGTGGATGCTTACGATCGCACGCAGCAGAAGCAACTGGCGAAGGGACGGCTGATCACGATCGACAATCAGATCGACACGGTGACGGGCACTGTGAAGCTGCGCGCGCAGTTCGATAATCCGGGCGGAATGCTCTTTCCCAACGAATTCGTGAACACGCGCCTGCTGGTGAAGACGCTCGACAACCAGACCCTGATTCCCTCTTCTGCCATCCAGCACAACGGGACGACGGACTTTGTTTACCTGATTCAGGGACTGAACCCGAATGCTGCTCCCGCCGCTGGGAATGGCGGTAATGGCAGTGGAGGCAACGGCAGTGGTGGAAGCGGCAAGCACGCCGGGGGCGGTAATCGAGGTGCGGGCGGAGGCGGCAGCCAAGGCGGTAAAGGTGGAAACGGAAGTGGAAGCGGCGGCGGAAACGTCGGGAAAGCCACCATGCGGACTGTGAAGTCCGGCATCTCCGATGCGGGCAACACCGCCGTCACGGGAATCAATCCTGGCGACGTCGTCGCCAACAGCAGCTTTCAGAAGCTGCTGAACGGCTCCCAGGTCTCGCTGTCCACGGTGAACATTCCGGCGACTACCGACGAAACCGAGGGTGCTCCATGAGTCCATCCCGCCCATTCATCCTGCGGCCGGTGGCAACTTCGTTGTTGATGGCCGCAATCCTCCTGGTGGGCATCGTCGCATTCACGCAATTGCCGGTTTCGGCGCTTCCTGAAGTCGATTACCCGACGATTCAGGTTCTGACCTTTTATCCCGGCGCAAGCCCCGACGTGATGGCTACCACGGTGACGGCTCCGCTGGAGCGGCAGTTTGGCGAAATGCAGGGACTGAGCCAGATGACGTCGACGAGCGCTGGCGGCGTCTCGGTGATCGTGCTGCAGTTCAATCTTTCGCTCGGCCTGGACGTGGCCGAAGAGGAAGTGCAGTCATCGATCAATGGCGGCCAGACGTTTCTACCTTCCGATCTTCCCGTCCCGCCGGTCTACAACAAGACCAATCCCGCCGATGCGCCGGTCCTGACGCTTGCGATCACGTCGGACAGCCTTCCACTGTCGACAGTGGAAGACGATGTCGACACGCGCCTGGCCCCGCGCCTCTCGCAGTTAAGCGGCGTGGGACTGGTGAGCATCAGCGGCGGCCAAAAGCCCGCAGTGCGTATCCAGGTGAATCCGGTTGCGCTGTCTTCTTACGGCCTGAACATGGAGGACGTGCGCACGGCGCTCACGCAAGCCAGCGTGAATTCCGCGAAGGGCAACTTCGACGGGCCGCGCCAGGACTACCAGATCGACGCCAACGACCAGATCACGACGGCCGACCAATACAAGGACGTGGTGGTGTCGTACAACAACGGCGCGCCCGTGTTTATCAAAAACGTGGCCAACGTGATCAACGGCGTAGAAAACACCAAGCAGGCTGCGTGGATGAACATGACCCCGGCGGTCATCCTCAATATCCAGCGTCAGCCGGGCGCGAACACGATCACCGTCGTGAACAGCATCCAGAAGATCTTGCCGCAACTCGAGCAGAACCTTCCCGCGGGAATCAAAGTGACAACGCTGACGGACATGACCACCAGCATCGAGGCCTCAGTGCACGATGTTGAATTCGAGCTGATGCTCACCGTCGGCCTCGTCGTGCTGGTCATCTTCCTCTTTCTGCGCAATCTCTACGCGACCATCATTCCCAGCGTCGCGGTTCCTCTATCGCTCATCGGCACCTTCGCGGTGATGTACATGCTCGGCTTCTCGCTGGACAACCTCTCGCTCATGGCGCTCACCATCTCCACCGGATTCGTGGTGGACGATGCCATCGTGATGATCGAGAACATCAGCCGTTATCTGGAAGAAGGCATGCCGCCGCTTGAAGCCGCGCTGACCGGAGCCAGCCAGATCGGATTCACCATCATCTCGCTGACGGTGTCTCTGATCGCCGTACTGATTCCTCTTTTGTTCATGGGCGACGTAGTGGGCCGGTTGTTCCGCGAGTTTGCCGTCACTCTCGCCGTCACAATCGTGATCTCGGCGGTGGTTTCGCTGACGCTCACGCCCATGATGTGCTCGCGCATTCTGCGGCACAATCCCGAGGACCAGCAGACCCGGTTCTATATAGCCTCGGAAGCGGTCTTCAACAAGCTGATCGGGTTCTACGGCCGCACGCTGCGCGTTGTACTGCGCTACCAGACAATCACGTTGCTGGTCGCCGTCGCAACGCTGGTTCTGACCATCGTTCTCTACATCTTTATTCCCAAGGGATTCTTCCCGGTGCAGGATACGGGCGTGATTCAGGGCATCACACAGGCCTCGCAGTCCATCTCTTACGATGCGATGGCAGAGAAACAGAGGGAAATGGCCCAGATCATTCTGCAGGATCCTGCGGTCGAAAGCCTGTCCTCGTTCATCGGAGCGGATGGGATCAACACCACGTTGAACAGCGGCCGCATCTCGATCAACCTGAAGCCGCTGAAAGATCGCGACCACAGCATCGGTGCGTCGGACGTGATCCGCCGCCTGCAGAACAATCTGACGCAGGTGCAAGGCATGCATCTGTATATGCAGCCGGTGCAGGACATTACCGTTGACGACCGTGTGAGCCGCACGCAGTACCAGTACACGCTGGAGGACCCAGACACCGACGAGCTGAACGAGTGGACGAACAAATTCACCACCCAGCTGAAGAAGCTGCATGAGCTTGAAGACGTTGCGACCGACCAGCAGACCGGGGCGCGCGCCCTGCAAATGGATATTGACCGTGTAACGGCTTCGCGGCTGGGAATCGCGCCGACGACCATCGATAACACGCTCTACGATGCTTATGGGCAGCGGGAGATCAGCACGCTCTACACGCAGCTCAATCAGTACCACGTGGTTCTGGAGACCGCGCCGCAGTGGCAGCAGAACCCAGGCGAGCTGAGCGATCTTTACATCCAGTCCAGCGCTTCATCCGGCGCGAGCGGCGCGGGAGCGAGTACGTCGTTCTCGTCGTCTGCTTCGGCATCCGCCGGATCAAACGCGCTCACTTCCTCAGTGCGTTATACACCGGCGTCGCAGGTGGTCACCTCTCCGTCGTCAGTTCTGGCCGGGACTACGAGCGGAGCCGGCACTTCCTCAGCGAACGGCGGGACCTCCGCGGGGACCACGCCCAACACCATGACGTCGTCGGTAGGTGCAAACGCAATTCCATTAAGCGCGTTTACGCAGATTCACGACACGACAGAGGCACTCTCAATCAATCATCAGGGACAATTCCCTTCTGTGACCGTGTCGTTCAACCTGGCGCCAAATGCTTCTTTGGGAACCGCGATCACCGATATCGACACAGTCGTCAAGAACATGCACTTCCCTGCGAGCCTGCAATCGGACTTTCAGGGTACGGCCGCGTCGTTCCACAATTCCCTATCAAATGAAGCGCTGCTGATCCTGGCGGCGCTGGTGACCGTGTATATCGTTCTGGGCGTTCTCTATGAAAGCTTCATTCATCCCGTCACGATTCTCTCCACACTGCCCTCGGCAGGCGTGGGCGCGCTGCTGGCGCTGATCCTCTTCCATGAGGACCTGAGCGTTGTGGGCATTATCGGGATCATCCTGCTGATCGGCATTGTGAAGAAGAACGGCATCATGATCGTGGACTTTGCGCTGGAAGCCGAACGCGTGCACGGCAAGGACTCGACCGAGGCGATCTACGAGGCGAGCCTGCTGCGTTTCAGGCCGATTATGATGACTACGATGGCGGCGCTGCTGGGCGGCATTCCGTTGGCGGCGGGCACCGGCCTGGGCTCCGAACTGCGCCGGCCGCTGGGCATTGCCATGGTGGGCGGATTGCTGCTGAGCCAGGTCCTCACGCTCTACACCACCCCAGTGATCTACGTTTTCTTTGACCGGCTCGCGATGCGTGTGACCGGCAAACGGCCTTCGGCGCCGCGAGAGCTGAACGAACCGGAGCCGAACACAGGGAAGGCATGAACCTTTCAGCTCCATTTATCGCGCGGCCGGTGGGCACCACGTTGCTCACGATTGCCGTGGCCATTGCCGGCGGCATGGCTTTTGCCGTGCTGCCTGTGGCTCCGCTGCCCCAGGTGGACTTTCCCACGATCAGTGTCCAGGCAAGTTTACCGGGAGCAAGTGCGCAGATTATGGCGGCCTCGGTGGCCACACCGCTGGAACGCCAGTTCGGCCACATTGCCGGCATCACGGAGATGACCTCGTCGAGCCAGCTGGGTTCCTGCAGCGTGACCTTGCAATTCGACCTGAGCCGCAATATCGACGGAGCGGCCCGCGACGTGCAGGCCGCGATCAACGCCGCGAGAACCTATTTGCCTGTCAATCTCCCCTCGAATCCCTCGTATCGCAAGGTGAATCCGGCTGATTCGCCGATCATGCTCATCAGCCTCACCTCAAATAAGTACCCGGTGACGAAGGTCTACGATCTTGCTTCCACCATCCTGGAGCAAAAGCTTTCGCAGATTCAGGGCGTTGGGCAGGTGGGCGTGCAGGGCGGCGCCACGCCTTCCGTGCGCGTCGAAGTCAATCCAACCAAGCTGGAAAGCTTCGGCCTCACCTTAGGCAGCATTCAATCCGTGCTGAGCCTGCAGAACTCGCACGAGCCGCGTGGCCAGTTCAGCAACAAGGGCGTCAGCGAAGACATCATCACCAACGATCAGATCTCCGACGCCGTGGATTACCGTCCGCTGATCGTCGGCTATCACAACGGCGAAGCCGTGCGCCTCTCCGACGTGGCGGACGTAGTGGATTCAACGCAAAACCTGCGCACCGCCGGGTACTCGGACGGAGTCAGGGCAGTCTCGGTCGTTATCTTCCGTCAGCCGGGCGCCAACATCATACAGACCGTTGATCGCATCAGCGCACAATTGCCGTTTCTCGAGGCTGTGCTTCCGCAAGGGATCACGAGCACGATCATTCTTGACCGCACCACCACCATCCGCGCATCGGTCTCCTCGGTTGAAAAGACTCTGATCGGCTCCATTGTTCTTGTCGTGCTGGTCGTTTTCCTCTTCCTGCGCAGCCCGCGCGCTACGCTCATTCCCACCGTCGCCGTACCGGTGTCTCTCATCGGCACTTTCGCCGTGATGTACATCCTGGGCTACACGCTTGATAACCTGTCGCTGATGGCGTTGACCATCGCGACGGGATTCGTAGTCGACGACGCGATCGTGGTGATGGAGAACATCACGCGCCATCTGGAAAACGGCATGGAACCAATGCAGGCGGCGCTGAAAGGCGCACAGGAGATTGGCTTCACCGTCTTTTCCATCAGCGTGTCGCTGATCGCCGTCTTCATTCCGATTCTGATGATGGGCGGAATCGTCGGCCGGCTGTTCCGCGAGTTCGCAGTCACGCTCTCGATTGCCATCGTGATCTCGATGGTGATTTCGCTGACCACTACGCCGTGCATGTGCGCGCACATTCTGAAGGCACACAAGCCGGACGAGAAGCACAACTGGTTCTATCGGGCGAACGAAAGATTCTTCGACGGAATGAACTGGATGTACCAAAAATCGCTTGAGTGGGCTCTCGACAATGCGGCGCTGATCCTGATTGTGCTGATTCTTACCATCGCGCTGAATGTGCTGCTGGTGATCCGGATTCCAAAGGGATTCTTCCCGCAGCAGGACACGGGAGTGATCATGGGCCAGGTTCAGGGACCGCAGGATGCTTCGTTTCCGTTCATGAACTTCTCTATCCTGTCACTGGTCAACATCGTCAAAGCCGACCCTGCCATAGCGCATGTCAATGCCTATACAGGACAGGGCAACGGCGGCATGCTCTTCATTGCGCTCAAACCGCTCGGCAGCGGCTGCAAAGAAGGAACAAAGACGAAGGATGGAGAGCCGTGCGGCGACCGGCAGACAGCCGCGATGGACATTATCAACCGCCTCCGGCCCAAAATGAATCGCCTACCGACCGCATCTGCATTTCTGCAGCCGGCACAGGACCTGCGCATAGGCGGCCGCGGCGGCGGATCGCTCTACCAGTACACGATTCAATCCGACAACATTACCGACCTTGCCCACTGGGGTCCGCTGCTCCTGCAGAATATGCAGAAGCTGCCCGACCTGCAGGACGTCAACACCGACCAGCAGAACCAGGGCCTTGAGGAACTGCTCAACTACGACCGCGTAGCCGCGGCTCGGCTCGGGCAGACGCCGCAATCTCTCGACAGCGCGCTCTGCAGCGCATTTTGCCAATCCGAAGTTTCCGTGATCTACACACAGCTCAACCAGTACTACGTGGTGATGGAAGTCGCGCCGCAGTACTGGCAGGATCCGTCGGGATTGAACAACATTTACTTCATTCCGAGCAAGAGTTCCTCAAGCGCCGGCCTGAATGCCATTGCGCCTTTAGCTACAGTTTTGACGCCGCGCACCAATACTACCCCGCTGCAGGTTGCCCACACCGGGGTGTTTCCCTCGGTCACGGTCTCGTTCAACATGAGGAACGGCGCATCGCTCAGCGACGCAACGCGGGAAGTGGCCGAGATGGAGCAGCAGCTTGTCATGCCGTCGACAGTGACTGGATTTTTCGCCGGAACCGCGCAGGCTTACCAGCAATCGCTTGCATCCGAGCCGATTCTGATCATCACCGCCCTGCTCTCGGTCTTCATCGTCCTCGGCATTTTGTATGAGAGCCTGGTTCATCCGCTGACCATCATCTCGACACTGCCATCGGCCAGCGTAGGCGCGATGCTGGCGCTGATGCTCTTCCACGTTGACCTCAACGTGATCTCGATTATCGGCATCATTCTGCTCATCGGCATCGTGAAAAAGAACGCCATCATGATGATCGATTTCGCGCTGCAGGCGGAGCGCACCGAGGGCAAGAGTACGCGCGAGGCCATCTTTGAGGCCTGCATGCTGCGCTTCCGGCCGATCATGATGACGACGACTTCAGCTATTTGCGGCGCGCTACCGCTGGCCTTCGGGACGGGCACCGGATCGGAGTTGCGCCGGCCGCTCGGTATCACGATCGTGGGCGGACTGTTGTTGAGCCAGCTGCTTACGCTCTACACCACTCCCGTCGTTTACCTGCTGATGGACCGGCTTCGCCTGCGCGCGCTGAACAAGGAGCACGACACGCTGCCTGTAACGGCAGAAGGAGCGGCATCGTAAGACACGAAAGTATTTTCGGAATTGCTGTAGACAGAAAGCACGCACTCAAGTGGCTTTTTCCTCAAGAAAAAGACACCCTCACGGCTCTCAAAAACTCTACGTATTCCGAAAATGCTCTAAGGAAGACAACCATGATTCAGCGAACCAACCCTATCTCGTTTTCATTCTCCGCCGGCGCTCTTGCTCTGCTCGCTCTTGTTGCCGGCTGCCGCATCGGACCGCCGTATCATGCGCCGGCTCCGCCTGCGATCACGGCGCCGAACTACAAGGAGTCCACCGTCAATTTTCAGGATACCGCCGGCTGGAAAGTCGCCAGCCCGCAGGATGCAATGCTGCGCGGCAACTGGTGGGAGGTTTTTAACGAGCCGGAGCTGAATACTCTGGAAGATCAGCTCAATATCAACAACCAAAATATCAAGGAGTACTTTCAGAACTACATGGCAGCGCGCGCCTTGATCGCCGAGGCGCGTGCGCAGTACTGGCCGACGGTTACGGTCAACCCAGCACTCAGCCAATCGCGGAGCTCCGGCAATCTGCAGAACTCCTCGCAGGCCAATACAGGAAAGGTATCCACTCTCTGGAGCTTTCCGGTCGATGCATCCTGGACACCGGACCTTTGGGGCAAGATTCGTAACGAGGTCCGCGAGGCGCAATACTCGGCGCAGGTCAGCGCGGCCGACCTGCAGTTGGAGAAGTTGACCGAGCAGTCCAGCTTGGCAGAATACTACTTCGAGATTCGTGGCCAGGATATGCTCCAGCGGATTCTGGACGAGACCGTTGCGGCGGATCAGAAATCCCTTAACTACAACCAGGCCCAGTACGACACCGGCGTCGGCGACTACATCTCCGTTGCCGAGGCAAAGACAACACTCGAGTCCGCGGAGGCCGCGGCGATCAACGTCGGGTTGTTGCGCGCGCAGTACGAGCACGCGATTGCGATGCTGATCGGAAAAATTGCGACCGACTTCTCCATCCCGGTTAAGGCGATGGTTTACACACCGCCTGCCATTCCAACCGGCGTTCCGTCACAACTGATCGAACGCCGTCCTGACGTCGCCGCCGCCGAGCGCACTCTGGCCGCGGCCAACGCGACCATCGGCGTGGGCTATGGCGCGTTTTTTCCGCAGGTCACGATCAGCGGCGACGCGGGTTTTGAGAGTTCGTCGATCACGAATCTCTTCACTGCGGGCAGCGGCATCTGGTCTGTCGGACCTTCCGTCTCGCAGATCCTCTTCAACGGATTTCTTTACCGGGCGGAGTTGCACCAATACGAGGCTCAGTACAACGCCGACCTCGCAACCTACCGCCAATCTGTGCTCAATGCTTTCCAGCAGGTTGAAGATCAGATGGCCGCAACGCGCGTCTATTCGCAGCAGATTTTAAAACAGCAGCAGGCTGTGAAGGATTCGCAGGATTATCTGAATCTGGAACTGGTGCGCTACAACACCGGCGTCGATCCTTATGTAGACGTGGTGGTGGCGCAGACGACGCTGCTCACCAATCAGGAGACGTTGAACAATCTCGAGGTGGAGGAGATGACGTCAGCAGTGGAACTGGTACAGTCACTGGGCGGGGGATGGGACCGGTCGCAACTGCCCACACCGTCACAGGCGGGAGCCAAGACCAGCAACGCCGATTACAAACTGCAACAGTAAGTATCTATTGCGATCTTCGATAGCAGATATTATCGCCGTCGAGGCGATACTCCGCCGAGCAGACATCGCCACCGCAGATCATGGTCTCGCCGCTGTAGAGCTGCCGCCGGGTAATCAGCCCCAGCGTTCCGCATCGCGGGCAGGACATGACAGCGACATACGGATTTTGCGCCTGGCCGAGCTTGGCCTGATTCTCCAGCACAAAGACTGTGCCCGGGTCCATTCGTTCGGGGATCCACTCTTCCAAGAATTGCAAGTCGGCTGTCATCGTTCCCTCCAGGTGGGTGATGCAACCGAGCCGCGACTGTGGCTCACGCCGGGCTCCGTTGAGTCTTCAACTGCTCGCTCGCTGCAAACAACCTACCGGAGTTGGATGCCCGGTAATGCACAGTGTTGCCGCGAGCACGCCGCCATGTCAATGCGAAAGGCGGTCGATCAGTAACAAGTCGGATTCATCACTCTCCCACCAAAGTGGGACTACGAATCGCGGCCCGGAACGTTAGCAGAATTGCAAATTGCTGCGGCGCTATCGCGAAGCAGACGTCGCAGCTTCGCTTCCGGTGCGCGCCACTCGATCGATGGCCCGGTAGGTCTCTTCGTTGCGCAGAATCGCTTCGACGTATTCGCGCGTCTGCGTGAATGGAATGGACTCGACGAATTCATCGATGCCCGAGTAGGGCCCGGCGGATTGCCAGTCGCTAACACGATTATCCCCCGCGTTGTACGCGGCGAGCGCGTACTCCTGCACGCCGCCGAACTTGTCGAGCATCTGCCGCAGGTAACGGGTGCCGAGGCGAATGTTGGTTTGAGGGTCGAGGAGCTGGAAGGTCTCGAAATGCGTCATGCCTTCTTCGCGCGCCATGGCCTTGCCGACCGAAGGCAGCAGTTGCATGAGGCCGTAGGCGTTGGCGTAAGAAACAACAGATGGATCGAACTCCGATTCCTGGCGGATGAGCGAGGCGACCAGATAGGGATCGAGATTGTTCTTAGCCGATTCCGCTTGGATCGTGTCCCACCACGCTTCAGGGAACAGGATGCGCCAATAAGCCAACGGAATGGACTGGATGGAAGCAGAGGCAGCGTTGGGAATGGCGCGCTTCAGTGCGCGAATCGCGCGATAGGTTTCTCCGTAGGAGGAGTAGATCTGCGCCTCGGCCAGCCCGCTCCACGAAGCGGAATTGGGATCGGCCTTGATCTCGTCGGCAATATATTCGTTGAGGCCGGCGTTGGAGAGCAGACGCGCCTTGGCGAGATGCGGGCTGTCCTCAGGAAACGCGTCGACAAGATGCTGCGTGGGACCGGGCTGGAACTGGTCAAGCTGCGGAGAAGACGCGGGCTGCGTGGAGCCGAGCGTGGCGAGTCGATTGCGCGCCATCTGCGCGTAGAAGAAATGCTGATAGGCGCGGACGATCGTCCGATAGTTGGCGGACGCGAGTGCCGGCGCGTGATCCTGTGTTTCGTAGAGACGCCCACGCCAGTAGAGAGCCGCGACTGTTTCCGCTGCGCCAGGATAGAGGCGGATCTGCTCGTCGAAGATGCGCGCAGCGGCAGGGTAGAGATGCTGGCGGTAGCTGAGCCAGCCGGCCTTCCAGTGCGCGGCGGCGGCATTCTTGTCACTCGGGAAATGCGCGGCAAGATAGCCGTAGTAGTCGACCGCTCTCGCGTAGTCGCGGCTCAACAGATACATGTTGCCGCTTGAGAAGAGCGCGTCCGCGAGCCAGGGGCTGTGCGGAAAGCGCGTCTCCATCCCGGCAATGATGCGCTGCTGATCGGCAGTGTCGTTACGGCTGCGCGCCAGCTCCATGAGCAGATCGAGACGCCGCGCGCCGTTTTCATCGTCGGTATCGGGGAGGGCCTGCACCTGCGCGGGCGTTAGCCGCTTGAGCTTCAATTCGCAGGCGGCTTCGGCAACCTCGATGCTGTTGCGGGTCCCGGCGTCAAGGCCGGGCTCGCGCTCGAGGGCGCGATACTGCTCGGCGGCATCGCTGTAGCGGCCGGCGTTGTAGTAGGCATCCCCGAGCGTGCGCAGTTCGGAGATCGTGAGCGTGGCCTCTGCGCCAAGCTGCGTGAGCCGCGCTCGCGCGGTCTGTGCCTCCGGGCTCAGCGGAAAGGCCATCAGAACGTGCTTGAAGGTGGCAATCGCGGCCTGCGGCTGCCCCAGCGCCAGCTGCACCTGGCCGTTGGCGAGCTGGAAGGCCGAGCGATTCGCGGATGCGGTGCCCTCCGAGCTGGCAAGCACCTGCCGCGCACCGGCGGCGTTGTTCAGCGCGAGAAGCACATTCGCTTCAAGCTCGGGCGCCTGCAGGTTGAAGATGCTCTCCGGATAGCGATCGGCGAAGCCGTGCAGAAGCGATTCGGCCGCAGCGTCATTGCCGGATTCGTGATCGGCGCGCGCGCAGAGAAAGTCGTCGAAGTCGGCGAGCTCATTGCCGTCGCGATGGGCGAGAGTGAGATTGGTGACCGCTTCGGCGTAGCGCTTATCGAGCAGATCGGCGTGACCCAATGCGAGGTAGGCGGTTGAAGCGGCTTCTCCGGTGTGGCTGCGCGCGTAGGCGGTCACGCCGGAATAGGCCTCGGGCGTGCGCAACAATGCGAGCTGCTGCGCCATGGGGCGCAGCTCGGTTGATGCGACGAATGCCTGTTTCAATCGCGCGGTATGTGCCAGGCGCGACGCGCGCGTAGTTGTTTGAGCGGTTGGGCGGCTCGTCGTACGAGAAGTGCCGTGCGCGGTTGTGTGGCTGGGCGCCGCTTTCCGGGTTGCCGGTTTGTGCGCAGACGAAGTGGAATCTGGATGCGCCGAACTCGGCTTGGCTGCGGAAGCAGGTGCGTTTGATGGCGGCGTTTGGCCGGATTGTGCGACCGCAGGCCATGGAACCAGGAGTAGCGATAGCAGCGCTGCCAGCGCGCGCCGCGCACCGCTGAAGACGGGAAGGGCGACGGAACGGAGCTGGGACCGACGAACCATACTTCCACTCTATGCCGGATTGGACGCGAGCGGAGCCGCGAAGGAACCACTTACGTAACGGCAAGGATGGCCGATTCCGGTTTAGCTCATTTTGGCTCGGTTTGGGCCCGCTTGGTTTCCTGCGCCGCCGTCCGGTACACTTGACTTGGCGACTCATTCCGGACTCCACTTCCGGCACTCAAACGTAACCCTCTAGTCGAGATTTTCCGCATCGAATGCCCATGTCGACCATCCAACCAATTGCAGAAGAGAACGAGCAGCATCCCGATGTGGCCCTGGTAGATAGGGTGCGCGGCGGCGATGCAGCGGCCTACGACGAGCTGGTCCGCAAGTACGAGCGGCAGATCTTCAGGATTGCGCAGCACATTACGCAAAACCGCGAAGACGCCGAAGACGTGATGCAGGACGCGTTCGTGAAGGCCTACGAAAAGCTCGACCAGTTCCGGGGGAACTCGAAATTCTACACATGGTTAGTGCGAATTGCAGTGAACGAGAGCTTGATGCGGCTGCGCAAGCGGCGTACCAGCAAATTGGTCTCGATGGACGAGGACCTGCAGACCGAAGAGGGCAGCGTTCCCCGAGACTTTGCCGACTGGGCCCCCAATCCGGAACAGAATTACAATCAGGCCGAATTGGCGGATATCCTGCGCAAGACCATTCAGGGATTGCCCCCTGGCTTTCGCGTGGTTTTTGTTTTGCGCGATGTGGACGGCCTTTCCACCGAGGAAACCGCCGAAAGTTTGGGTTTAAGCGTACCAGCAGTCAAGTCGCGGCTACTGCGCGCGAGGCTGCAGCTACGCGAACGGTTGAGCCGGTACTTCAAGCGCAGGGCCCGGGCCAAGGCCGGGGCGGCAACAGAATCGGCGGCCGCATCGACAACCGGAAGCATGGTTGCGGAAACAAAACGGAGTTGAACAAGTGACCTGCACCGAGTTTCTGGCCATTCTCGACGATGTGATCGACGAGTCAACCGCTGCGCAGACGCGCGCAGAGATCGAGTCGCACCTGCACAGCTGCGGGCACTGCGAGGTGGTGCTGAACACCACGCGCAAGACCATTGAAATCTTCCGCTGCCACGAGATCTATGAGATCCCAGCCGAGGTGAGTTCCAGGCTGCACGCGGCCATTAAACAGCGCTGCACGAAGGCGCGCTGATTCCCCTGTTACGCTGATCCCCTTTGAATTGACCCGGCGTTTCAGCTTGGGGCGCTGAGAATCATCCCGCACTATCGTTACTGGCGTCCTGCCGCGAATTGCTTCACAATGTGACCGTCCGCATGGGCGGTCGTTCCACTTTCGGGACCATTTTCGCGTTCCGCGAAGAAAAAGCGAAAGTATTAACTGCGCGCTACCACAACTTTCCACACAAGGTGGCGTCTGCACTAACTGAACGGTTATGGCGCGCCGACTGCGCTGGCCATCATCCCCTAAAGGAGCGCCCGCGATGGAGTGTTTGAAAGCGCCGCTCGCCATTGCCCTGTGCTGGAGCCTTGTACTCCCTGCTCCGCTGCGCGCCGCGCAACAATTCGTCTCATCCACTGACCATCCACTGACCAGCGTCTCGCATAGGCAGGCTTACCAATCCACTCAAATTCAGGGCGATGAGCGCATTCTGCATGCGCTGAACCGCTTCACCTTCGGGCCGAAGCCCGGTGATGTCGAGTCCGTGCGGACGATGGGCCTGGATGCGTGGTTCGAAGAGCAGCTGCACCCGGCATCGATCGACCAGAAAGATCTCAATGCGCATCTGGCGAAGTACCCTGCGATGCAGTGGACGCCGGAGGACTTGCTCTACCGCGCGCCGAATCCTGCCATTATTCGCCAGGCACTCAACGGCAAGGGATCGATTCCCGAGAACGGCACGTTGCACGCTGTGTACGAAAACCAGATGTACCGGCTGCAGTTGAAGAAGGAAGAACAAGGCAAGAAGGCCGACGCGGCCGGCGCACCGCAGACACCGCAAAATGCCGCTGGGACCCCACCGGCGATGAACGCCGCGATAAGTTCCACCACAGCAGGTTCGAATCCGACGGTAAATGCCGCAGCGCCGAAAACGATGGCCATGAATCAGGACGCAGGAATGGCGGCAAGCTCCGAACCCTCGATGGCGGCGAATCGAGCGGCGAGTCCAGGAGCAATGCAGGGAGCGAGTCAGGATTCGATGTCAGGAGCGGGCTCGATGGACATGAGCATGGCGCCGGCCCAAGCCGGTGCGATGAATGCCCCGATGAATTCGTCGGCGAACGTTTCGACAAATGCGCAGGGCGAAAATCCGAAAAAGAAGAAGCAGCTTGCGACCGAGACTGCGGATGGCCAGCCTGCTTTCTCACCGCAGGACATCGCAGCGATTCTGGCGCTGCAACCCGAGCAGCGCGTGATGCGGCTCAGCAATATGCAGCCGGAGCAATTCGACAGCTTCATGAAGTCGCTCAAAGGTCCGCAGCGGCAGCTTTTGGTTGCTGACCTCAATCCCAGCCTGCGCGAGTGCGTCGAGGACCTGGAAAATCCGCGGCAAATGGTCGTCAACGAGCTCTTCGCGCAGCGCCTGACGCGCGACATTTACTCGAGTGCCCAGCTTCAGGAAGTGATGAGCGACTTCTGGTTCAATCACTTCAACGTCTTCGTGGGCAAGGACGAGCAGGAACCTTACTACCTGGTGAGCTACGAGCGTGACGTGATCCGGCCGCGCGCGCTGGGCAAATTTGAAGACCTGCTGGAATCCGTGGCGCACAGCCCGGCGATGATGCTCTACCTTGACAACGCACAGAGCGTGGGCCCGGATTCGTTCTTCGCGCTGCGCGCAAAAGAAAATGACTATCGCCGGCCCGCAGCCAAGCGCCAGGCGCCGCAAGGGCTGAACGAGAACTACGCGCGCGAACTGATGGAGCTGCACACGCTGGGCGTGAACGGCGGCTACACGCAGGCAGACGTGACGCAGGTGGCGCGCATCCTGACCGGCTGGACGATCGACCGGCCGCAGCTGGGCGGCGGGTTCATGTTCAACCCCATGCGGCATGAGCCGGGCGCAAAGGTCGTGATGGGGCAGAAATTCAAAGAGAACGGCGAGATGGAAGGCCGCGAGCTGCTGCACTTCCTTGCGACGCGCCCGGCAACGGCGCAGTTCCTCTCGCGCAAGCTGGCGATCCGCTTCGTGAGCGACGCGCCTCCGCAAGCGCTGGTCGATCGCATGGCCAAGGCGTATCTCGCGAGCGATGGCGACATCGCCACGGTGCTCACCACTCTTTTCCGCTCGCCGGAGTTCTGGGCGCAGAGCGACTATCGCGCCAAAGTAAAGACGCCGCTCGAGTACGTGGTCTCGGCGGCGCGTGTGAGCAATGCCAACATGGAGAACATGCAGCCGCTGGTGGCTGCGTTGCGCCAGATGGGCATGCCGCTCTACGGCGCGGTGCCGCCGGTCGGCTACAAGTGGGACGCCGCGGACTGGGTGAGTACCGGAGCGCTCGTGGACCGCATGAACTTTTCACTTTCGCTCAGCGCCAACCGGCTGCCGGGAATCACTGTGGAGTGGGCGCCCGAAGTCGACATCAACGCTTTGATGAACGACGACTCGACCAAGCAGGTGATTCCTACACCCGAATCGGAAGAGGCGCGGCTTGAGCCGTTGCTGATCGCTGGCGGTGTGAGCGATGCCACGCGGGCGGCAGCTCTCAAGGAATTTCAGCAGGAGACCGCGCAGAATCCGGCGACGGCAATGCCTGCAGCGCAGAGGCGCCCGAACAATCGCGCACCTGTTGCCGATGCCTACGAGCGCGAAGACCAATTGCTGGCGGGATTGTTGCTCGGCTCGCCTGAGTTCCAGCGAAGATAAAAGGACGAGCGCGCGAATCGGATATCGCGTCAGCGGATCAGCAGTCAGGAGTTGTAGAGATGCAAATGAATCGGCGATTTTTCCTTCACAAAGGCGCCCTTGCCGTGGCCGGCACAACGGCCATGCCGAGTTTTCTGGTCCGCTCGGTGCTCGCACAGGCTGGCACAATTCCCGGGCAGCGGCTGGTGGTGATCTTCCAGCGCGGCGCAGCCGACGGGCTCAATGTCGTGGTTCCCTATCGCGAAAAGAATTATTACTCCATGCGTCCCAGCATCGCGATTCCGCAGAATCAAGTTGTCGATCTCGACGGGTTCTTTGGGCTGCATCCCTCGCTGACTGCATTCAAGCCGCTCTATGACCAGGGTCATCTCGCGATCGTGCACGCATGCGGATCGCCCGACATGAGCCGCTCGCACTTCGATGCGCAGGATTACATGGAGTCGGGCACGCCGGGAATCAAGGGCACCGACGATGGCTGGCTCAATCGCGCGCTGCAGGCGGAAGACGCATGCAACTGCGCAAAGCACAACCAGGAGCACACCGCGTTCCGCGCACTGGCTCTGGGCGCGGATGTGCCGCGCACGCTGGCCGGCAAGATTCCTGCCATCGCCATGAGCAATCTGAACACCTTCACAGTGGGCGCGCGCGGACCGCAGCCGGCGCCCGCGGCGAACGCCTTTGAAGCGATGTATGCAGACTCCGGTGACCGCATCTTCCACGCAGCGGGCGACGAGACGTTTGAAGCCGTCAAGATGCTGCGCGCCGCGAATCCCAGCCAGTACCAGCCCGCGGCGGGCATCCAATATCCGACTTCGGAGTTCGGCAACAACATGAAGCAAATTGCGCAGCTGCTGAAATCGAACCTGGGAGTAGAAGCCGCATTCACCGATGTGGGCGGATGGGACACGCATCAGAACCAGGGAAGCGTGAACGGCCAGCTTGCCAACCGGCTCAGCGACTTCTCGAATTCGATCGCAGCCTTCTGGCGAGACATGGGCGACGACGCCGGGAACATCACGCTGGTAACGATGTCGGAGTTCGGCCGCACCGCGCACGAGAACGGCACCGGCGGCACCGATCACGGCCACGCGAATGCGATGTTCGTGCTGGGCGGGCAAGTGAAGGGCGGCAAAGTCTACGGCAAATGGCCGGGACTGGACAACGACCAGCTGAACGAGGGCCGCGACCTTGCGCTGACCACCGATTATCGCCAGGTGCTGGGTGAAGTGGTGACACACTCGCTCGGCGCGGACAATCTCGATCTGATCTTCCCCGGCGCGCGCCTCAGCAGGAATGGATTCCTCAAGCTAATCTGACGCCGCAACGCGTCACCATCGGCTCATAGTGCAGCCGAAGCAGAGGCCTATAATTGCCTCAACTTTGGCTGCGCAATGAGAATCCCTTCTCAATTCCCTGCTCTTCTCTTTCTTCTGCTCATCACTACGTTTCCTGTTTCTGAATCGGCGGCCGCGCAAAGCGCGAATGCGAAACAGCCCGCGCGGGCGAAGCTTGCATTCGATGTAGCGACGATCAAGCCTTCAGCGCCGCTGGACCGCTCGAAGATTGCCGCCGACATGCAAGCTGGCAAGATGCCGCGGCTGGGGCCGCACGTGAGCGCGTCGCGTGCCGAATATCTCTACATGCCGCTGCGCGATCTGATTGCGCTCGCCTATAACATGCGGAACTACCAGGTGACCGGCCCGGATTGGATGGCCGGTGAGCGATTCGATATTGAAGCGACGATGCCGGAAGGCTCAACCAGAGACGATGCGCCGGCGATGCTGCGCGCGCTGCTGGTCGACCGTTTCAAGCTGACGGCGCACAAGGAAACGCAGGAGCACAAGGTGCTGGCGCTGCTGGTGAGCAAGAATGGGACGAAGCTGAAGCCGTCGACGGCAGTGGCGCAGCCGGTTGATCCCGATGCCCCCCTTCAGCCGAACGAGATGGAGATGGATGGGGCGGACGGTCCAATCCGGGTCACGAGAAAGAGCGACGGCTCGATGGTCCTCAATCTCGGGGCGAAAGGAACGGTGACGCAAATCATCGATGCGCAAAACCGCGCCCTGCGGCTGGACTCGAGCATGGTGAGCATGGCGGGATTTGCCGAGACGCTCTCGACGGTTCTTGCGCCGATGGGCGGCCAGCAGGTGGTGGATCAGACCGGGCTGAAAGGCAACTACGAGATTACGGTCGAGATCTCTTTCGCGGATCTTGCCGCGATGGCGCGGCAACCGGGAGATGCGCCTCCGCCGCCGCCTCCTGGCGGCAGCAGTGCCGCGCTGGTGGCTTCGGACCCGAGCGGCACCAGCATCTACGAATCCGTCAAGCAACTTGGGCTTGATCTCGAAGAGAGAAAGGCGCAGGTGGAGGAGCTTGTCGTCGATCACGTGGAAAAGACGCCGACCGAAAACTGAGCGGATCAAGAACCCAAACCGGCTGGCTGCCTGCTGGCCGCATGGTTTAATCTCAAAAACGGCATGAAATTTGAGCATTCGATTCTTGTCTCTTCACTGGCCGCGATTGTGGCAGGCTTGACGCTCTCAGCCGCAGCGGCACAACAGCCCGCGGCGCCTGAGATTCCCGACGCGCCGCAAGCAACTCCGGAAGCTACAACCGTTCCCAATGGGCCGATGGTGGTGATGGACACGTCGATGGGCCGAATTACCTGCCAGTTCTACCAGAAGCAGGCGCCGAACGCGGTGGCGAATTTCATCGGCCTGGCCACGGGCGCCAAGGACTGGACGGATCCGGCGACGAACAAGGTGATGCACCACAAGCCGCTCTATGACGGAACGACCTTTCATCGCGTGATTCCCGAGTTCATGATCCAGGGCGGCGACCCGCAAGGAACGGGAATGGGCGGACCAGGCTACGCGTTTGCCGACGAGTTCGATCCGGGGCTGAGCTTCGATCGCCCCGGGCGACTCGCTATGGCCAACTCTGGCCCCAACTCCAACGGCAGCCAGTTCTTCATCACGGAAGCAGCATACGAAACGCTCAACCAGCATTACACGCTCTTCGGCCAGTGCGACGATTCGAGCGTCGCTGTGGTAAAGACCATTGCCCGCGTGCAGCGCGACGCAGATGACAAGCCGCTAACTCCGGTAAAACTGGAGAAAGTGACGATCGTGCCGGAAGGCAGGCCGATGCCGCCGCTCCCGCTGGTTCCCCATTCCGCGTTGCAGAGCCCGGGGAGCACAACGAACTAGCCAAACGCATCCAACCCGCAGCGGCTCGCGATGAGTCGCGTTTCAGACTCGAAAGAGCGAGGAGATTTTATGGCACATCCTGCAGGAACCTATGCCGTCTTCAAGACCAGCGAAGGAACAATCACAGTGCGCCTCTTTGAAAAGGAAGCGCCGGTGACTGTGAAGAACTTTATTGAGCTGGCTGAGGGCGCGAAAGAGTGGACGCATCCCACGACGCGCAACAAGTCGAACACACGCCTTTATGACGGTACGATTATTCATCGCGTGATTCCAGATTTCATGATTCAGGGTGGCGATCCGGCCGGCAACGGCATGGGCGGCCCGGGCTATAAATTTCAGGATGAAACCACCGGCTCGCCGCATCGCTTTGACAAGCCGGGCAAGCTGGCGATGGCCAACGCCGGACCGAATACCAACGGCAGCCAGTTCTTCATTACCGTTGCTCCTACGACCTGGCTCACCGGCAAGCACACCATCTTCGGCGAAGTGGTTGAAGGCCAGGACATCGTGCTCGCGATCAGCAAAGTTCCACGCAACGCGCAGGACAAGCCGCACAAGCCGGTGGTGCTCGAATCGGTCACGATCGAACGCGTGGCTTGATGGGCGAGTCCTGATCGGCGAGCCGTTTCGCGCAATTCGAAATTGACGGTTTCGGGCCGCGGGCATTTTCGCCTGCGGCCTATTCATTTGGCCGCGCCGGAGTAAAGTATGATGGCGTCCATCAGCGGAAATGGAATTGTGAGAGGAAATGGAATTGTGACCGGAAATGGAATTGTCGATTTGCCGAGCGCCCACACCGTGAATGAGACGGTGGAGAAGCTGAAATCGATTCTCGCGGCGAAGGGTGTGACGCTCTTCGCGTTGGTGGATCACAGCGGCGAGGCGGAAAAAGCGGGCCTTAAGATGCCGCCGACCAAGCTGCTGATCTTCGGCAGCCCCAAGGCCGGAACTCCGGTGATGCTGGCCGCTCCGAGTATCGCGATCGATCTGCCGCTCAAAATTCTGGTCTGGCAAAGCAGTGACGGGAAGACGGTGATCTCGTACAACGCGCCGGATTATCTGCGCGAGCGCCACGGAGTTCCCGTGGACCTGATGCAAACGCTCGCCGTGGTGGAAGCGCTGGCGGCAAAGGCGGCCGAGGCGTGAGCGAAACGGAATCGAAGGCGACGCGGCGGGGATTTCTGAAGAGTGCGCTGCTGGTCACTGCGCCACTGATGGCAGGAAACGGCGCACGAGACGCGATTGCGGAGGGTCTGCCCGCTGCGCAGCCATCCGGGCAGGATGATCGTGCGAAATGGCTCGCGATCGTCGAGCGCGTCTCGCAACCGGTTCTCGAAGCCATCAGCCAGCAGAAGCTGCGCGCGACCATGCCGGTTGAGGCAGGGGAAGGCCTGGCGGAGCAGCGGAAGCAGTCGACGCATCTTGAAGCGGTCGGCAGGCTGCTCACCGGTCTCGCTCCGTGGCTCGAAGCGGACGCGGGGAGCAATCCGCGGGAGGAAGCGCTCCGCAACCGCTATCGCGAATGGGCGCGGCTGGCCATCAAGTTTGGAACGGACGCGCAATCGCCCGACGCACTCAACTTCGGGAACAATCAGCAATCGGTTGTGGATGCAGCATTTCTTGCGCTCGCAATTGTGCGTGCGCCGGAGCAGTTGTGGGAGAAGCTGGACGCAGCGACGAAAGCGAATTTAGTACGCGCGTTCGTGGAGACGCGCACGATCCAGCCGGGATTCAACAACTGGCTGCTCTTCAGCGCGATCATCGAGGCTTTCTTCTGCAAATTTGGCCAGCCGTGGGACACAATGCGCATCGACTACGCGCTGCGGCAGCACCAGGAGTGGTACAAGGGCGACGGCATCTACGGCGATGGGCCTGACTTCCACTGGGACTACTACAACAGCTTTGTGATTCAGCCGATGATGCTGAACGTTTTGGACGCCGTAGAGCCGGTGACCGAGCGATGGAAGTTTCTGCGCAAGCCGGTCGAGGCACGCGCGCGGCGCTTTGCAGCCATCCAGGAGCGGCTCATCAGTCCGGAGGGAACCTTCCCGCCGATCGGGCGTTCGCTCGCTTACCGATTCGGCGTGCTGCACCACCTTGCCGAGATTGCGTGGCGTCGCAACCTGCCTGAAGGTGTGCATCCGGCGCAGGTGCGCGCAGCGATGACGGCGGTAATGTCGCGCATGATCGCCGCCGACGGGACCTTCGATAGCAAGGGATGGCTCACGATCGGATTTGCGGGACATCAACCCGCGATTGGAGAGCCGTACATTTCGACAGGCAGTCTCTACCTTTGCTCGGCCGCGTGGCTGCCGCTGGGGCTCGATGCATCGAACGAATTTTGGCACGCGCCGCCGGAGCCCTGGACTGCCCAGAAGGCATGGAGCGGCGTGAATCTGCAGTCGGACCACGCGATTGCCGACTAAGGCAGTTTCGGAATTTACATAGACTTTTTTGAAGGGTGGCTTTTTCTTTTTCTCCCACTCCCTCGACGAAGACCTGTAGGCGGGGACCCGGCGATGAAAATGCCACTATGCTGCGTGCTTTTGGTACACATCACTTTCGAAACTGCTAGGGCGGCGCCTCCGAAATTGATGAACGCCAACTAAAATAGAAATGTGGCCGCGCGCGCTCCTCGTGCTGCATAAATTTCCTAAAGGACATTATTTGAGCAGTATCCCCGAGGGAACACGAACTCAGACCGCGCCCGATGCCAAGCCCGCGCAATTGGCGGCTGCGCGCGGGGTTTCGCACGCGTGGCGCGCATTGCGCCATCGCAACTTCCGGCTCTTCTTCGGCGGCCAGACCATCTCGCTCATCGGGAGCTGGATGACGCGCATCGCAACGGCGTGGCTCGTCTACCAGCTCACGCACTCCGCGCTGCTGCTCGGTACGGTGAGTTTCGCGGGCCAGATTCCGACATTTCTTTTTGCGCCGTTTGCCGGCGTGTGGATCGACCGGCTCGACCGCAGGCAGGTGCTGGTGTGGACGCAGACGCTGGCCATGGTGCAGTCGCTGGCGCTCGCGGCGCTGACCTTTAGCGGAAAGATCACGATCGACTGGATTCTAGGACTAAGTATTCTGCAGGGCATCATCAACGCCTTTGACATGCCGGGACGACAGGCGTTCATGGTGCTGATGGTGGAGGATCGCGCGGATCTGGGAAACGCGATCGCAATCAATTCATCGATGGTCAACGTCGCGCGGCTCATTGGCCCATCGCTCGCGGGAATGCTCATCGCGGCGACCAGTGAAGGCTGGTGCTTTTTGATTGACGGCATCAGTTACCTGGCCGTGATCGCTTCATTGCTGATGATGCGGCTGGAGGCTCCCGCAATGCGCCGCGTGGTGAAGTCGACGCTTGAAGAACTGAAAGAGGGCTGGACCTACGTTGCGGGGTTCGTCCCGGTAAGAACCATCCTGCTCCTCTTCGCTGTCGTGAGCCTGATGGGAATGCCATTCGTGGTCCTGATGCCGGTGTTTGCTGCCACGGTGCTGCATGGCGGCGCGCACACGCTGGGTTTCCTCATGGGCGCGATGGGCGTGGGCGCGCTGATTTCCGCGCTTTGGCTTGCGGCGCGCAAGAGTGTTCGCGGTCTGGTCCGCATGATCCCGCTGTCTGCCACTGTCTTCGGCTTCGGGCTGGTCGGTTTTGGATTCTCGCACAACTTCTGGCTCTCAATGTTGATGGTTCTTATCGCCGGCATGGGCATGATGCTGGGAATGGCGGCGAGCAACACGATCATCCAAACGATCGTAACCGAAGACAAGCGAGGACGCGTGATGAGCTACTACACCATGGCGTTCGTGGGCATGGCGCCCTTCGGCAGCCTGCTGGCGGGGGTGATGGCGCACGCGATTCCCGAGACGAGGGCGTGGATCGTTGGCGGACCTCTGCTGGCCGGCGCGCAATGGACCGTGATCTTCAACGGAGCGGTCGTGGTTCTGGGCTCCGCGTGGTTCTTTACGCGGCTGCCGCAGTTGCGGCGTTCGGTGCGCCCCATCTACCAGGAGCTGGGCATCATTCCCTCAGCGAAGGAGATGGCCGCTGAGCAGGTCCACTCGTAGAAGCAGCTGCCAGCTTTCTACTTGGTGACTGTCGGGTCCTGCGAAACGAATCTGCGCCGATCTTATTGCGAGATTCCGCAGAGGTGCACCTGCACGCCGAGCTCGGCGAGCATGGCGGCCTTGGTGGCGAGTGCCTGATCGGCAACGGCGGCCGATGGCGCATAGGCCACGTTGACGTGGTTGGCGCGATGACGGGCCATCATCTGGTTCTGGCTGACTCCGTGCAGAATCGCGTGCACAATGGGCCACTGCACGGTCGTCTCGCGCCAGCGGCGCTCGGTTTCCGCAGCGGGCAGGCTCACCACGTTTCCGCGTCCGAGGTCACAGTGCAGCGCGCCGCCTTCCACAAACACGCGGCTCCAAACAATCTCGCCTGGCTTGCCGACTCCTTTGAGCGACCCGCCGCCCAGCGGGAAATACATTGCAGGCTGGCGCTCGCTGCGCGCGCCGGCGTATCCATCAACAAAATGATTGGCTGGCGCGGCGCCGGAGATCTGCAAGAGCCAGACGAAGTCGTCAATCTTCGAAGCGCCGCCACTTTTACCTGAGCCGTTGCCGCCATCGCCTTTGTAGTGCTCGCCCCAGCGCACGTCGTGCAATGTGGTGGAGGGGTCAAGATCGAGAGCCTTCCAGCAGCGGTTGGTGACGAGCGCATCTACGCCCGCACACTCGTCCACTTCGTTGAAGTGCACCAGCGGTCCCCCGGCGTAGAGCTCATCGCGTGTGCCTTCTGCAAAGACAGGCGGACGCTCTGCATTGTTGAGCATGCCTTCCACCAGGTCGGAGGCGGGCGCCATATCCTTGAGTCCCTGCTGATACTGGATGCCGATGGCATCGCAGCCAAATTCGTTTGCGATGCGCAGCGCAGCGACGTACATCTTGCACTGCGCGAGCACCTGATCGAGCGTGAGCTCAGTCGCGGCGTCTTTGCCAAAGGCAAACTTCACGCCCTTCTCTACCAGCCAGTCGTAGACGGCCTGCGCTTCAGCATTGCTCACGGTGCGCATCTTCGCCACAAGAGCCGACTGGCTCAGGCGCTCTTTGAAAATTCCCGCCGGGTTCAGCAACTCGTCGTCGATGATGGCGTTGTACATCCCCATACAGCCCTCGTCGAAGATGCCCATGATGGCTTTGCGATGCCGAAGGTCTGCAGCCAGCTCAGCGCCCAGCTTTGCGCTTGCCGCGGGGATTTTGCTTTTGTCGAGCGATTGCACGTGCGACAGGTCGTGGCTGATTTTGCCGTCGCGGAGCCACTCATCGAGTGCGTTTTGGAAATATGCGTCGGTGAAATCCTTGCTCCAGATCGACGAGAACGATTTACCGGCCTTCACCAGCGAACCGTTAAGATTCAGCAAGCCGACGAGCCCCGGCCACTGCCCCGACCAATTCGCCGCCGTAAGGATCGGACCACGATGGCTCCGCAAGCCGGGAAGAACATGATGGCTGTATTGCCAGGCGGCGGTAGCAAAGACGAGGCGGGCATCGGGATGAATCTTCATGAAGACGTCCATGCCCATGCGCTGGGACCAGAGGAAGCCGTGCTTGACCTCTTCAATGTATGGGTGCGCGCGGACGAGTTTGTAGCCTTTCTGCGCGAATGCCTGCGTGAGCTTCTCTTCCATCTCCCGCTGTGCCGGCCAGCACACCTGGTTGGCCTGCTGGCGCAGGTCGCCGCTGGTGATCAGCAGCACTTCATTCGAAGCCGGCTTTGCCGCTCCGCCGTTCTCCGATGCCATTCTCGCCCCCTTTTCGTTAGCGATTCCGGAAGATCTTCGTAAACCATTTCGAATCCACCCAAAAACTATACACTGGCGCGCGAGATCAATCTTTCGAGGCCGTCCGATAGCATGAAGGAGATTCCGCAATCTGGAGCGGAAAATCGGTGAGCAGGCCTCGATGGCGAGCAAGAAATCACGGATCACAACCGCGTCGCGCGCAGCCGCGCATCCAGTAAATAAGAAGAGCTCTCTGCAATCCAGGCCGGAGCAGATTTCAGCGCGATGGCTGCTGTGGGCCATCAGCGGCACGATTGCGGCAGCTGTTCTCTGCGCGTGGTTTGTTCTATGCCTGTTGTTCTGGCAGGGCAGCTGGCAGTTGCTCTACCATCCTGCATCGCAGGTCACACACACGCCCGCTGACGCAGGGATGGCGTTCGATCCGATTGCCTTCGCAGCGAACGAAGCTGGAGAGCCGCAACTTAAAGGATGGTGGATTCCAACCGCACATGGCGGGCACTTCAGCAGATTCACTGTGCTCGTGCTTCACGGACAGACCGGGAATCTGAGCGACATCGTGGACAACCTTGCGCACACGCATGCCGCCGGCGTGAATATTTTCGCCTTCGACTATCGCGGCTACGGGCAGAGCCGGTTCGTGCGGCCGAGCGAAGCGCACTGGCGGCAGGACGCCGATGCGGCGATCGCTTACTTGATCGCAACGCGGCACATTGACGCCGGCGCGATTGTGCTGGATGGATCAGGACTGGGTGCCAACCTGGCACTCGAAGTGGCGGCGGCGCATCCGGAGCTGGCGGGAGTCATTCTAGAGTCCCCTCTCCCCACGCCGATGGACTCGATGTTTGGCGATGCGCGCGCGCGCCTGGTGCCGGCACAGCTGCTGGTCCCCGACCGTTACGATCTCGACGCGGCTGCGGCAAAGGTGCGAATCTCGGTTCTCTGGTTTGAGCTCAACACCCAAGATGCACACAACAGCCTCAATGATGAACCCATCGCGTATCGCGAGATCGCAAATCGCAAGACGATCGTCTGGCTGAATCCGGCATTGAATTTAACGAAGGATTTTGCCGGTGCGCTTTCGCGATTCCTCGATGAGCTCCCGCGATAATCGTGCGGCAGGCCCGGCAGTTTATTATCGCGCGATGTCGCGATGCAGCGCCTTGACTTGATAGCCGGACTTCGCAAGGCGCTTGCCCATCTCTTCGGCCATCATCACGCTGCGGTGCTGGCCGCCGGTGCAGCCGAATGCGACGGTGAGGTAGCTCTTCCCTTCCTCAACATAATGCGGCAGCAGATAGAGCATCAGTTTAGTCACGCGGTCGAGGAACTCTTTGGTCTGCGGGAATCCACGCACATAGGCCGCAACCTTAGGATCGAGCCCTGTTTTCTTGCGGAACTCGGGAACGAAATGCGGATTGGGCAGGAAGCGAACGTCGAAGACCATATCGGCGTCGAGCGGAACGCCGTTCTTGAAGCCGAAGCTGAGGCACGAGACCAGCAGCCGCCGTGCTTCCTCGTCACGGCTGAAGCGCGCAAGAATGTCGGCGCGCAGTTCATGCACGTTGAAGTTCGAAGTGTCGATGAGCGTATCGGCGACATTGCGGATGGGGTCGAGCACCTGGCGCTCTTCCACGATGGAGCGCCACACCGTCTCTGAACGGCCGAGCGGATGCGGACGCCGCGTCTCAGAGTAGCGGCGAACCAGCACCGCATCCTGCGATTCCAGGAAAACGACGCGCGTGGGCAGAAGTTTCCGAATGCTCTTGAGAATATCCGGCAGCCGATCGAGCGTTGCGCCTTCGCGCACATCCACGACGATCGCAGCCCGCTCAACTTCAGTCGATTTGCTGACAAGGCTGGCGAAGTCCGGCAGCAGCTCCAGCGGAAGATTGTCGACGCAGTGGAACCCCAGATCTTCAAAAGCCTTCAGCGCGGAAGCTTTGCCCGACCCGGAAATTCCCGTGACGATCACGAGTTCCTTCGCGGGCTTGCGTTTGTTCGCACCGGCCCGCGATTTGACTGATCTGCGCATGGAGCTGCGTGGCGTCATGGGTTCATGCTACAACGGCCAAGAAAATTTCGTGCAAACGGACCAGCCTTGCTTTGATCTGAATGTGAAGAATTCGTAACGGTCATTACGACCGGAGCGACGCGCCCGATGCGGTCTCCCAATATCCCTTCTCCATGAGCTCCGGCACACGTTCGGCGTCGACGGCCACGCTGAGGAAAGGACCCTGGCCCAGCGTGCAGCCCATGCCCGCCAACCCAGTGAGCTGCTCGCGGGTCTCGATGCCCTGCGCGACCACTTGAATGCCGAGCGCGTTGCCGAGGCGAACCACGGCATCGAGCACAGCGAACTGGCGGCCCGACGTAAGTGCAGCAACGGTGAGGCGCGGAGCGAGTTTGACCATGGCAATGGGCAGATGGACGAGATGATTGAGCGGTGCGAGCCCGCTGCCAAAGTCATCGATCGCCACGCGCACCTGGCAATCCGCCAGTCGCTGCACGATGGCCACCGCGGCATCCGGATCTTCATTAAAAGCGCTCTCCGGTGCTTCAAGCAAAAGGCGCGCTGGGTCAGCTCCGCTCGCAGCCAAGGCTTTGCGCAAATGCGTGATCAGGTCGGGATGGTAAAGCTGACGCCGCGTGAGGTTGATGGTGACGAGTGAATCGTTGCTCCGCTGGCTTTCCGCCCAGTTGCGCAACTGGCCGGTCACGGCATCGAGCGTTTCGCGTCCTAGAATGATCGACAGGCCCGTGTCTTCGGCAACCGGCAGCAGATCGAAATAATCATCCGGCGTGCCGTCGGCGCGACGCAGGCAAACGGTCGACTCAAAGCCCTCCAGCTTGCCGTTTGCGAGCCGGTAGATGGGTTGGTACCGGTACGCAAAGCGCCGCTTGTCGAGCGCCGTGCGCAGCTCGCGCTCCCGTTCCTGCTGGCTGGTGATGGCCACTTCCAGGTGCTTATCGAAGATCTCATAGCGGCCGCCGCCCGACTGCTTCGCGCGATACATCGCGAAGTCGGCATCCCGGATCAGTGAGTCTGAAGAATGGTGGTCCGGGCCGGCCATGGCCGCGCCCAGGCTCGCCCCCGCCTGCACAACATGGCCGAAGATCTCGAAGGGCCGCTCCATTTCGCGCAGAATACGGCCAGCAACAATCTCAAGATCGTACGCGGTGAGAATGTTCTCGACCAGCACCGCAAATTCATCACCACCCAACCGCGCGGCGGAGTCCTGCGGCCGCAGCGAGGCGACGAGCCGTGTTGCTGCAGCCATCAGCAGGGCGTCGCCTGCGGCGTGCCCAAGGCCGTCGTTGATCTCCTTGAATTTGTCGAGATCGAGATACAGCACGCCGCAGCCGTAATCGGGACGGCGCATGCGGCGGCTCAACGTCAGGTTCAGGCGATCGAGAAAGAGCGCACGATTCGGCAGTCCCGTCAGCACGTCGTGCATCGCATCGTGCTGCAGCTGTTCTTCCGCCTGCTTATGCTCTCCGATGTCGCGAAAGGTGAAGACATAGCCTACCTTTGCTTCGTTCACCAGGAGCGGCGCAATCTGCAGGCTCACGTCAACGAACTCGCCGGATTTGCTTTTGCGGACCGTCTCCACCGTGGTAATGCCGGATTCATCGACCGCCTTGACCAGCGCGGCGTTCTCGTTGAAGCGTGTTTCGGGAACGATGAGCTCACGCAGGCTGCCGCCGCCGGCTTCCTCTGCGGTGTAGCCGAACATTCCGGTGAAGGCGGGGTTGGTGTAGAGCACGTGGTTCTGATGCTCGATCGCGACAGCTTCCGGCAGGCTCGACAGCACGTCTTCCATCAAGCGCGACTTGGGCGCGCGCTCGTTTTCGGCGGGATGCGCGACGATCACCGCTTCGCGCAGCCCTGCATTCAGGATGCTGTAGGTGCCCTCAACGGAAATGAGGCTTCCATTGGCGGCGGGGAGCGTGGCGTGGAACGGACTGCCGTGCTGTGTGCCCGTCAACTTCGTTTGCGGCTCGGCGGTGCCGGGAAAAAGTCCCCAGAGCACGTCCTCAACCGGGCGCTGCATAGGCTCGCCTTCTGCGACGCCGAGCAAGCGGCGCGCTTCAGCATTCGCGAAAACAATTTTTCCGTCGCGCTCCAGAAAGATAAGAACCGGCAGGCCATCGAGAACTTCGCGCTGTGCTTCAGGGATCGAGTTTTCCTGGTGGTTCAATTCCGTGGCCTCCGCGGGCGCCGAATCCGCTACATTCTGCATTTGTTTTCTCTCCGGCGCCAGCTCGGCCTGGGACGTGATTGGAGCCATGTATCAGATGGTACGCGGGTTACTCAAATGCAACTATCCCCCAAAGTTGGCGCTCGATCATCCCCTGAACCGGGGACCGGATGCAACCAAAGTACTTCGGTGACCACAGGGATGTGCACGTCAATTGCAGGGCGCAAGTTGTTCGGATTTGGGACAAAGGCGGCGCGCGGTTTTGGTACTTAGAAGTACCAAAGTACTGGAAACAACCAATCTCAACCGACCGCTAAGGAATCTCGACCAGTTCCATTTGTCCGTCACGGCGGCGATGCAGCACGAACATGTCCCCGGCTGCGGTGTGAAAGATGAGCAGATCGCGATCGCGGAACTCCGCATCCTTTACTGCTTCTTCGATCGTCATCGGACGCAAGGCAATCGCCTCGCCATTCTTGAGAATATGTGGCTCGACGACCGCCGCATTTGACGGAAAAGAGTGAACGGCAATCGAAGCCCGCGCCTTGCCGGCGAGCTGCGCCTGCTGAGTTTCTTCGGCGTCGACAGCGGGATCGATGCGCGTTTTGGGCCGCGCGACTGGCGGAGCCGTCAGCACTTTATCCATCTTGGGTAAGCGCTTGCTCACCAGCCGGCGATCGCGATAGCGGTGCGCCTGGTGCTCGGCGTGCTCCATGGCCTCGCGCAGCGCGGCATCGGGCGTAATCGCCTTGCCAGTGGCGGCGATCTTCTGCGCACGGGCCTGCACAGTGAGCTCCACAACATGGATGTGCCGCTGCGCGCTGAATGTGACGCTGCCGCGCGCCGTGCGCCCAAGCACCCGGCCGATGCGCTCCATTCCCTCTTCAGCCTGTGCGCGCAGGGCTTTCGAGATTTTTCCTTTTCGTGCGGTTAATGCCACGTCCATGGTCACCCTCCGCTGTTTCTTCAATCCAAAGCGCACCGGATTCCGGCGCTACAGTGTTTTCGATTCTGCCCTTTGCCGAATGCGGAATGCTTAGCGGCAATTTGCTTAAGAAATTCGACAATCGAGATTTCAACAAGTGAATCGAAAACGCTCTAGTGGAGCACAGTATATGCCGAAGCCGCCGCCTGCTTCTACCGTTTCGAAATTGAGAACCTAATCGAGTGCCGGTTGCGGATTAAATCTCCCAGCGCAGCAGCACCGTACCCACGGTAAATCCCGCGCCCACGGCGGCCAGCAGCACCAGGTCGCCTTTTTTCAGCTTGCCTTCTTCGACCGCCGTTTCCATTGCCAGCGGAATCGTTCCTGCCGATGTGTTGCCGTACTTCTCAATGTTGATGATGACGCGGTCGGGGCTCAATCCCAGCCGCTCGGCAGTCGCCGTAATGATGCGCTTGTTCGCCTGGTGGGGAATAAAACACCCCAGATCGGCGCCGGTGACGCCGTTGCGCTCCAGCAGCTTCCCAGTCGCTTCAGCCATTTTGCGCACAGCGAATTTATACACCGCCGGACCGTCCTGGTAGATGTAGTGCCATTTCTTGTCGACCGTTTCGTGCGTCGGCGGATTCAGGCTGCCGCCACCCTTCAGATTCAGGCTCACGCCGCCCGAGCCGTCAATCTCATTGACCGAATCGATGAAGCCGATTTCGCCCTCTGCCGCCGGTTCCACCAGCACCGCACCGCCGCCGTCACCAAAAATTACGCAGGTGGTGCGATCGGTGTAGTCGGTCATGCGCGTGTTGGCGTCTGCGCCGCACACCAGCACCTTGCTGTACGCGCCGCTCTCCACCATCTTCACGCCCGCCTGCAACGCGTAAACAAATCCCGAACAGCCGCCGGAAACATCGAATCCCCACACGCCCTTGGCGCCGATCTTGTTCTGAACGAGACAAGCAGTGGAGGGGAACATCATGTCCGGCGTGACGGTGCCGACGATGATGACTTCCAGTTCGCTGGCAGCAATGCCGCGTGCGGCGAGACACTTCTTCGCCGCCTCAACGCAGATGTCGCTCACGCCCAGCCCCTGCCCCAGCTTATGCCGTTCGCGGATTCCGGTGCGCTCCATGATCCACTGGTCGCTCGTCTCCACCATTTTTTCCAGGTCTTTGTTGGTGATGACTTCGGGAGGAACGTAGGTTCCAAGCGCCGTGATCTTCGCACGCCGACCCATCACGGGACGAACGGTCAGGCTCAATTGCTCTCTCCTTGCGGCGGACAGCGGAATTAGGAATTGCCGATCCCAGATGCAGCCAAACAGTTGCAATCAAACAAAAGTACCGGGTGACCTACTGCGCCCGTACGAGCCCGTTACCGTTGCTTCCTTCCGGACCTGGCGGGATTGGCGGGATTACGTCGCGTAGGACCCGGCACTGCTTGATTTTAACACTCAGGGCGGGCGGAGAATTGACGCCGCAACTTGCCGGGGCGAGCTGAGTGTACGGTGCAGTGCCCGTCAAAATCGACACCAGCGCCCGTCAAAAGATTGATAGCAGCAATCAATCGTTTTCTTGTTTTTCATTCACTGGGTCTATCATGAGATAGTCCGCCTCGCGCGCATGAAATGAGTCCGCGTCGCGGCCCTGCTATGAATCTTCAGGAACTTCGCTACCTCGTCGCGCTCGCGGATCACCGGCATTTTGGCCGCGCTGCTGAGTCGTGCAATGTGAGCCAGCCAACATTAAGCAGCCAGATCAAGAAGCTCGAAGAGGAGCTGGGCGTGACCCTGCTCGAGCGCACCAACAAGCGCGTCGATCTGACGCCGGTCGGCGGACAAATCCTGGCGCACGCACGAGCGGTGCTCGACGAGTCGCGGGAGATTGCGATTTTGGCGCGGGCGGCGCGCGATCCTCTGGTCGGACCGTTGCGGCTGGGGGTAATTCCTACGCTCGCGCCATACCTGATGCCGCTCATCCTCAAACCGCTCAAGCTGGCGTATCCGGGATTGACGATCGAGCTGTGGGAGGATCAGACCCGCGTGCTCATGGAAGGAATCCGCAATCACCGGCTCGATGCGGCGCTGCTCGCAAGCGCATCGGACGCGCCGGAGATCACGGAGATCGCGCTCTTTGACGAGCCGCTGCTGGCAGCGCTGCCGCCGGCGCATCGATTCGCTGGAGCGAAGATGGTGAGCGAGCCGGCGCTCTCCGCCGAGCTGCTGGTTTTGTCGGACGGGCACTGTCTGGCCAACCAGGCGCTCACTGCGTGCGGCGCCAGGCGCGGAGCAGCACGCAACAGCCTGCAGGGCGCGATGCAGGCTGCCACGTTGGAAACGCTGGTGAATCTGGTTGCGGCCGGTTACGGCGCAACGCTGATCCCGGCACTTGCGGCGGATTGGTTCCGCAAGAGCGATGTGGTGCTGCGTCCCCTCGCCGCCCGATCGGCGCGCACCATTCGTTTGGCAAGCCGCCCTGGATTTGCCCGGCCGCAGGCGCTGCGCGCACTGGAAAAGGTGATTCGCAAGGCGGTCGCCGGAAGACTCCGGATAACCTAGCCGGCGGCCGGTGCGCTTTTATGCAGTGAAGTGGGCGGTGACAACTTTTCCCACGCCGGCAAGAATCTCCTCGCGCTCGGGGTCGCCTAATGTGCTTTCCGTAAGGAACGCTGCAATGAGAATCGGCGGGCGATGCGGCGGCCAGACGATCGCGACGTCGTTCGATGTGCCGCGCTTACCGGTTCCGGTCTTGTCGCCTTCCTTCCAATCCGCCGGCAATCCAGCGCGCAGCCGCTGGGCGCCGGTCTTGCATTGCAGCAGCCAGTTCGTGAGCTGGTCCCGCGAAGCACGTGAAAGCGTGTCGCCAAGGGTGAGAGCTCGCAAATCGGCGACGATGGCTCGCGGGCTGGTGGTGTCGCGCGGATCGCCGGGGAGAGCCTCATTCAGCCCTGGCTCATTGCGATCGAGGCGCGTGATCTCGTCACCCAGCGAGCGCGCAAACGCCGTGAACCCTTGAGGGCCGCCGATCGAAGCGAGTATCAGGTTGGCGGCGGTGTTATCGCTCAACGTAACCGCGGCCTCGCAGGCCGCGCGGATTGTGATGCCAACTCCGTCAACATGAGATTGCGTGATGGGCGAATAGGCAATCAGATCTTTTTGTGTAAAGTGCAGCACGCGATCGAGATGCTCCTTGCCCTGATCGACGCGCGCGAGCACCGCTCCGGCAGAAAGAAACTTGTGCGTGCTGCACATGGAGAAGCGTTCGTCCTGGCGATGCCCGGCACTCGCGCCTGTCGCCGTATCGAGGATCTCCACGCCGAGGCGCCCGCCGCTCTTCTTTTCTAGCTCTTCGAGTTGGGCAGCGATGACGCTCGCATCGAGCGGGACGCGCGATGCCACGCTGAAACGCGGCGTCGCAAGCAGCGCACCGAGCGCGGGCAGCGTGGTTCTGAGGCACTCTCTTCGAGTGAACGGTCGCATCGCTTCCTCTCAAGTTGCAGCGTAAAGCAAACAGGCCGGACAATGTGAGAGAGAATCAATGTGAGAGAAAATCAGGGTGAGAGAGAATCAGGCGAAGCGACAATGCGGCCCTTCAACGTGCCGAAGGCGATGTGATTCCGGCCAGTTTTTGCACAAGATTCCAATGCCGGGAATTCCGTACTTCTTATCCACATTCTCAGGGGTTTGTGACGTTGACCCTGCCGTGGCATCTCCGTAGAGTCAATAATCAAGTGATTTCATACGCCATTCAATTGCGCTTCCAAAGCAAGCGCGCGAACGTCGCTTGAGTGCAGGAAAGGGCCGAACGCCCGGAGCAGCAATGCTGAAATTAAAAAAGATCCATATCCTCGGCTTCAAGAGTTTTTGCGACCGCACGGAGATTGCTCTTTCAGGCACGGGAATCGCCGTGGTCGTGGGGCCGAACGGATGCGGAAAATCGAACATCCTCGACGGAGTGACCTGGGTGCTTGGCGAGCAGAGCGCAAAGTCGCTGCGCGGTTCGCATATGCAGGACCTGATCTTTGCCGGCACGCGCGACCGCAAGGCGCTCGGCATGGCAGAAGTCACGCTGACCATGGTTGATCCCGAGGCCTACGAGGGGCCGGTGCCCGTCGAGCCTGAGGTTGTAGTCGACCACGACAATGAAAGCGACTGGGACGAAGGAGAGTTGCGCCGGCAGCGCGCGGAAGAAGCAGAAGAAATTATCGCCAACGAACAGCCGGGCGTCGTCAAGGAAGAGGAATCCGAACTGACCGCCGCAGCGACGCAGCCGTCCCCCCAATCTGAATCAAACCGAGAATCGGCTCAGGAAACCAGCCAAGAATCGGGCAATGAAGCGGGACCAGAATCCAGTCAGGAGTCCGGGCCGCATCAGGCCGTGCTGCTGAAGATTCGCCGGCGCAAATTTCACAGCAATCCGCAAAAGGGCGAAGTCGTCATCACGCGCCGGCTCTTCCGCACCGGTGAGAGCGAATATCTGCTGAACGGCAAGCTCTGCCGCCTGCGCGACATCCAGGACATTTTCATGGGCACCGGACTTGGTCCTGAGAGCTACGCCATCATCGGCCAGGAGCGGATCGGGCAACTGCTCAGCTCCAAACCGCACGAGCGCCGCGCCATTATTGAAGAAGCCGCCGGCGTAACGCGGTTCAAGAACAAGAAGCGGCTGGCGGAGCTGCGCCTGGAGAGCGCAAAGCAAAATCTTGCGCGCGTCGATGACATTTTTGAAGAAGTAACGCGGCAGATGAACAGCCTGAAGCGCCAGGCAGCCAAGGCTGAGCGGTTTGTCGCTGTGCGCGACGAGCTGCGCGGACGTCTGCGTGTCGTTCTTGCCAGCCGCATGGCGGCGATGGATGCGGACCAGTCGCGGCTCGATCAGGAGATCTCATCGCTGACTGAGCGTATCCATCACGCCGTCGAGGCCATTGGCGGGCAAGAGGCAAATCAGCACGAGCTCACCGAGCGCGGCTACGAACTGGATCGCGAAGGCCAGGAGACGCAAAACCGCGCCAGTGAAGCCGCTGTGGAGCTGGAACGTGCCGCGGCGCGCGAGCGCAGCAACACCGAGCGCGTTGCCGAGCTGGACGTGCGCATTGCCGCCTCCGGCGTGGAGCTGGAGCACACGCGGACGCAGATGGCTGGCGTGGAAGAGGAGCGCGCACAGCATCGCAGTTTTCTTGAGACTGCGGCCGGTGAAGCGCGGGAGTTCCGCCAGAAGGTCGAGGCGCGGCAGCAGGGGGCGCGCGGCGCGGCGGAAGCGGTTTTCGCGGCGGAACGGGAGCTCGAATCGAGTCGGCGGCACACGATGCACCTGCTGACGCTCTCTGCGAACGCGCGCAATTACATCGCCCAGGGGGAAGAAAGCCTGGCTTCGCTCGAGCGCGAGGCCGAGCGGCTGACCGCCGAGATGAACCAGGCGCAGATCGAGCGGGAAAATCTCGGCGTAAACAGCAATGAGTCGAAGCTGCGGTTTGAATCGGCGGATGCCACGCTCCGGCGGCTCGATGAAGAGATCGCCGCGCTGCGAGAAGAACTGCAGTCGAAGCGCAGCGAGGAGCTCAGCTGCCGCACGAGTGCCAACCAGCTGCGCAGTGAACAGGCGGCCGCGGAGGGACGGCGCGACTCGCTGCTTGCGCTGATTCGCAATCATGGCTACGCGACGGACACGGTGCGCCGATTGCTGAAACCTGGAGCGCTCGGGCAATCGGTTGCGCCCGTCGGCACGCTCGCGGATTTCATTGAGGTGAGCGGCGAACACGAAGGCATCGTCGATGAGTTTCTGCGCGAAGAATTGAATTACGTTGTGGTGGAAAGCTGGGGCGCTGCAGAAGAAGGCGTTCGCGTGCTGAAAACCAGCGACGGCCGGGCCACCTTCCTGGTTCACTCCGATGCGCAGGGCGAGCTGTTCGATAACGGATACGGCCCCGTTAACGAAGCGGGACTTACGCCGCTGCGCGATGCCATCAAAGTGCTCAATGGTTTCGGTAACTCCCTTGAAGGCATTCTGCCGAAACTGAAGCACGGCTACCTTGTCGACAACCCGGTAGAAGCGCAGCAACTGGCGCTGCGTTACATGCACGCGTACTTTCTCACGCCGGATGGCGAGTGCTTTCATCGCACCACCGTCGCAGGTGGTAAGCCGGCCAGCGAAGGACCGCTCGCGCTGAAGCGTGAGCTGCGCGAGATCGAAGGCAAGCTGTCGCGGGTGGAATCGCAGGTCGGCGAGGCGGAAGAGCGAGCGGAGGCTCTGACCAGTACGATTGCGGAGCTTACGGCCCAGCTTGAACTCCGCGGCGATGAACGGCGCAAGGCGGAGAGCGAAGCCGCGAACCTCGGCGCAGCGCTCAAGCAGATGGAGGGTGAAGCGCAGCGCATCGAGCGCCGCTTGCAGGAATGGCAGTCGCAGGCCGCGCGCAACAAGGAAGCCGCGGAAGCCAGGAATCAGGCAATCTCCGAAAAGCGCGGCGAGGCCTCGCGGCTGGAGAGCGAGCACGCGCAGGCAGAAAGCAGCCTGGAAACGCAGCAGGCGCACTTAGAATCCCTCCGCCAGAAGCGCGAGTTGCTGCAGCAGGAAGCGGCGCAGATGACCGCCGAGCTCGCGGGGCTGGAGGAGCGGCGGCGCGGTGCGGAAGCCGCATTCCAACGTATCGACCGGCTCCATGCTGATCTCGTGCGGCGCGCGCAATCGATCGAGCAGCAGCTTGCCTCAGCGGCGGCCGAGCGCGAGCAGCGGACAGCCGAGAATGGCGAGCTGTTCAACCGGCAAAGGGAATTGACCGGGCAGCGGGCGGCGGCACTGGCCGCGGCACAGGCAATTGCCGAGCAGCTCGCTGTGCTACGCCAGCAACTGGCAGAGCTTGAGACGCAACTCAAAAACGACCGCGCCGCGCTCGACCAGCTGCGCGAGAGCCGTGCCGCGCTTTCCAGCGAACTGGCCAGGCTGCACTCCGATCTGCAGCATCTTGAAGCCAGCTGCCTTGCCGAAGTCAACGTGGAAGCGCAGGTGCTGCGTGACGACACGGAGATCGTGCGGCTCGCAGGCGATGAGCTCACTGCGGAAGACGAAACCTGCCGCACACTGCGCCAGCGCATGGAGCAGATGGGCCCGGTGAATATGATGGCGCTGGACGAATACAAGGAGACCGCGGAGCGCCATGCATTCCTCGAGACGCAGCGCAAGGACCTGATCGAGTCGATCGAAAATACGCAGGAAACGATCAAGGAGATCGAGCAGATTTCGCGAACCAAATTCGACGAGGCCTTCGCGCAGATCAATGAGAACTTCGGGCAGGTTTTCTCGCGGCTCTTCCAGGGCGGCCAGGCGTTCCTGCGCGTGAGCGACGGAGAAAATCAGACTGAGACCGGGCTGGACATCGTGGTTTCGCCCCCAGGCAAAAAGCTACAGAATGTGCTGCTGCTCTCGGGTGGAGAAAAGGCGCTCACCGCGCTCGCACTGCTGGTGGGAATTTTCGAATTCCGGCCGAGCCCTTTCTGCGTGCTGGACGAAGTGGACGCCGCACTCGACGAGACCAACGTGGGCCGGTTCGCCGACCTGCTGCACTCGCTCAGCACGGACACGCAGTTCCTGATCGTGACGCACTCCAAGCGCATGATGCAGGGCGCGGACATGATCTACGGCGTGACGATGCAGGAGCCGGGCGTGTCGAAGATCGTGAGCGTGCGCCTCGGCGCACAGCGTGAATTGCAGCGGGCCACGGCGTAGAGGCAGGATCAGGGATCAGCTACGATGTCGGGCAAATTGGCAATGGGCAAGTTGGAAATGATCGGTGGACAACTGATCGCCACGCATGTCGAGGCCGTGCTGGGAATCGCCTCCGGGCACGGCTCCCGCTTCTTTCGCGGATTCGGCAAAGAAACGCGCGAAAAGTGGAGTGAGTTCGTGAACCTGCTGGAGACCGAGGTTCCCGAAGCGGAAACGGAGAGCGCCATTCGCGGAGCGCGAAAAATGTTCGCGGCTTTCGGCCAATGGATGAGCGGGATCGACTAGGGCCTGCTAACACTAGCAGGACGGTGGCGACGGGAGGCAATTTTCTCCAGTTCTAGGAGCGAGGAGCGACGCATACCGGGCGTCTGCGAGAGCGACGAGCGACAACGAAATGGGGAAAATTGCCCCCGTCCCTTCGAGTTGCGAAGAAAATCCCCGGGGTCCCCAGCGACGGACTCTTGTCGCTGGGGTGGAAATCCGGCCATACTTCGTTCTCGCCCTCGACCTTGGAATCACCAAAGCCTTCGGGCTCGGCCTCGTCTGGCCGGATTTTCGCTCGCAACGCCATCCGCCCTGGTAGTGTTAACAGGCCCTAGCTCTGCGCAAAAAAAATCACCTCCGGAGGAAAACGTCGCTCCGGAGGCGCTTGTCGATCAAACCAACACAAGGAATGAACGGGGACCAGCAGCCAGCGCTGGACGTCGGTCGCACGCGGCTACTGGTGAACCCATCTGTAGCGAGGCTAGTTGCGGCTTCCCCTCTCCACAGCTGCCCCGCGTCGCCCGGCTCCAAGAGGGCTTTCGTTCGCGCCCCCCGAACCATGTTGACAAGAGGAGTTTCTCGCAGGTTAAAGAAAGACTCCGTGATGAAGATCACACGACTTAGCTCTTTCGCAACTCATTGAAAAATAGGCGCAAATCGTCAGTCACTTTCCGCGCGGAGTCCAAGCCATCCCATGCGGGCTGCGCTTTGCCGCAACGTTGACAAAGCGTGCCTCGCCCTCGAAAATCGGACTTTCAATACCTCCGAGGAACTCTCCCGTGGCAGCTCTGCTCACAACAAACCTGGGCGCTACGCCTTTGCTGGGGCGCGGCAAGGTGCGCGATCTCTACCAGGTCGACGGCAACTTGCTGCTGGTCGCAACCGATCGTATCTCCGCCTTCGATCACATTCTCGCGAGTGGCATACCCGGCAAAGGCAAAATTCTCACGCAGATTTCTCTCTTCTGGTTCGATCTGCTCGCGAATCTTGTCCCCAATCACCTCATCGCAGCGGAAGTGAGCGATTTTCCCAGTGCGTTGCAGCCCTACGCCGATCAATTGCGCGGGCGGTCGATGCTGGTGAAACGGGCGGAGATGTTTCCCGTGGAGTGCGTGGCGCGCGGCTATCTCGCTGGATCGGGCTGGAAGGAATATCAAGCTTCGCAGTCAGTGTGCGGCATCGCGCTGCCGGCGGGTCTGAAGGACGGATCGCGGCTGCCACAGACGATCTTCACGCCCGCGACGAAGAGCCAGGACGGCGCGCACGACGAAAACATCTCCTTTGCGGAAATGGACAAGCAGATCGGCGCAAACGATGCGGCGGAGCTGCGGCGCCTGACACTGGCGATCTACGAGCGCGCGGCACAGCATGCGGAGAAATGCGGGCTGATCCTTGCGGACACAAAATTTGAGTTTGGAAAGACGCCGGAAGGCATTATTCTTGCGGATGAGGTGCTGACGCCAGACTCCTCGCGTTTTTGGGGCGCGCAGATCTGGAGCCCCGGCGGCGCACAGCTATCGTTCGACAAGCAATTCGTACGCGACTATCTTGAATCCATCCACTGGAATAAGCAGGCGCCTGCGCCCGGCTTGCCGGACGAGGTGGTTGAGCGCACATTGGCCAAATATCTTGAGGCCTTCCAGCGTTTGACTGGCCGGGAAATCGCATCTTAGATTCTGTGGACACGGCCGAAACGCCTGTTGACAGATCCTGTAGCAGTTTCGAAATTGGTGCAGACCGAAAGCACGCTGCTACGTAAATTCCGAAACTGCCTTACTAGCGAGGACGAATCGATGTTGTTGGTTTGGGTGGATTGGGCGATCATCGGGGTCATGTTGATCGCGACCGTAGCAGGCCTGGCGCAGGGATTCTTTCGCTCGTTCTGTTCGCTGGCCGGTTTGTTCTTCGGCCTGATGATCGCCATCTGGAACTATCGCTACCTGGGCAGAGTCTTTCTTCCCATCGTCCGCATTGAAGCCGTGGCCAACGCGATCGCGTTTTTGCTGATTGCCTTGCTGGTAATGGCGGTGGGCGCATTCCTTGGCTCATTCCTCGAAAAAACATTTCAGTGGGCAGGACTGGGATGTCTGGATACACTGTTGGGAGCGATTTTCGGGTTCCTTGAAGGCGCATTACTTGTGATGGTTTTCATTCTTGTAACCATCGCCTTCTTTCCCGGAACTGCCTGGCTCACCGATGCGCGCTTGCCGCGGATGTTTTTTGGGGCCTGCCACTTGAGCATGGACATGAGCCCGAAAGAGCTCTCCGATCAGGTACAGGAAAGGCTGCGGAAGCTGAAACGTGAGTCACCTGCCTGGATGCACCCGGGTCACGGTGCATCGTAAGATTTTGCTGCAAACCGCGGGGTTACCAGTTAGACTTAGTGGATTCTCCGCCGAGGGGTTTCAATCAGGGCTGTTAAGAGGGACGAGTGTGAGACGAGAGCTCGAGAGCCTGGTGACGCAAATGCACTCCACCGGCGTCCGCTACGAAGATGCTGTGCGCGAGTTCAAGCGGCAGTATCTCCGTGAAGTACTGGTGGCCCACCGTGGCAACCAGTGCAAGGCCGCTGAAGAGCTGGGCATGCATCGCAATACGCTGAGCCGGGCCATGGCCGAATTGGGACTGGATCTGGCGGAGGTTCGCGCCGGGCTCAAGCGTCCGCCGCGCAGCGAACGTCCATTCTTTGGTGCGGTTCGCCAGGGTTATCGCCAAGGCTGAATCCGCACTGCCAACGATGGCAACAGTTCAGCAAAACGCCGAATCACGCATTGCAATCGCAGCCGGTTTCGAGTGGGACAGGCAGGACGCCTATCTCTTCGACATCGACGGCACGCTGCTGCGCAGCCGCGACCGCGTGCATTACGACTCGGTTGCAGCCGGCGTATACCGCGTAACGGGACTCGAGATCACGCTCACCGGCGTACCCATCCACGGCAGCACCGACACGGCGATTCTGCGCGAAGCCTGCCACCAGGCGGGATTACCGGCCCACGTTCTCCAGAATCAGTACGAATCGATCCTTGACGCGATGCGGAGCTGCGTCGCCGAGCGGCGTCACGAGCTCGATCCGATCGTCATGCCCGGAGTAACCGAGGTCCTCAGCTATCTCGCGCAAAAAGGCGCCCTGCTGGGCGTGGCTTCAGGAAATCTTGAGACCATCGGCTGGATCAAGATCGAGCGCGCCGGTCTACGCGAGTGGTTCCGGTTCGGCGGATTCAGCGATCGCTTCCCTGTCCGTTCCGAGCTGATCGGCAATGCCGCGAGCAAGGCGCGGGAACTAGCCGGCGGCCGCGCAAAGATCTGCGTAGTGGGCGATACGCCTCGCGACATTGAAGCCGCCCACGCCAATCATCTGCCGGTGATCGCCGTCGCCACCGGCAAATACAGCTTCGACGAGCTGATCCCACTCAAGCCGCAGGCCTGCGTCTCTTCGCTTGCCGATCTGCTGGCGTCAACCGGGAATCCATCATGATTCGCTTTGGCGTTCAAATCGGCGACCGGCAGCGGATGGGGCGCGGGATTCTGGTCTCGGGTTTGCTGGCCGCGCTCGCGCCGATTGTCGCGATTGCTCAAAGCTCCTCTCCGATTACACCGAGCGCGTCTGGGGGCGCGAACGGGCCGCCGGCGGCATCGCCCGCTGCGTCGACAGTATCGCCCGAGCCGCGCAGCCGCGACCGGCGGCACGCAGCCAGGCTCTATCTCGATGCGGGCAAGCTCTATGTCGACAGCCAGTTTGAAGAGGCGATGCAGGAGTTCGACAAAGCTGCGGCGCTGGACCCAACGAACAAGAATTATGCGATGGCGGCGGACGTGGCGCGCAGCCACGCCGTCACCGCGCTGGTGCAGGAAGCGGCGAAGGACCGGCTGATGGGCAATGATGCGGCGGCGCGCGAGGTGCTGTCGCGGGCTCTCGCGCTCGACCCGAACAACTTCGAGATCAGCCAGCACCTGGATGACCTGGCGGGCGACGCGCTGAGCGGGCAGCCGGAGCGGCTCTATCAGCCGAGCACCGGCAACATATCCGCGCCGCTGACGCTTGCGCCGGCGGCCGGAGCGCACAGCTTTCATGTGCGCGGCGAAGCGCGGCAACTGATCCAGCAGGTCTACCAGGCGTACGGCGTGATGCCCATGCTCGACGACAGCCTGCGCCCTATGCAGGTGCGGCTCGATCTGGATGACGCAAATTTTCAAGAAGCCACACGCGTGTTGAGTTTGTTGACAAACTCCTTTTATGTCCCGCTGGATGCGCGGCACGCGCTGGTAGCGCGGGACAGCCGTGACAACCGGCAGAAATACGAAAGGCAGGAACTGGAGACGGTGTACCTGCCGGGCATCAGTGATGATGACATGAAGGACGTGCAGACGCTGGCGAAGAACGTCTTCCTGGTGACGCAGCAGGCCATGGACCCGACTGCGCGTTCCATCACGCTGCGCGCGCCCGATTCCACGCTGAACGCGTTCAACAACACCATTCACGGATTGCTGGACGGCCGCAGCCAGGTGCTGCTGGACGTGCGCATGATCCAGGTGGCGCACACCAGCAACCGCAACACCGGCGTGCAGCTGCCGCAGTCGATCACGGCGTTCAACGTGTTTGCCGAGGAGCAGTCGCTCCTGAGCCAGAACGCGAGCCTGGTGCAGCAGATCATCTCTTCTGGCCTGGCATCGCCCAACGATCCGCTGGCGATCCTGGGAATTCTCATCGCTTCGGGCCAGGTATCCAGCTCGCTCTTCGCGAACGGATTCGCGGTGTTCGGCGGCGGCATCACGCAATCGGCGCTCACTCCAGGCGCGACAACGATCAATCTCAATCTGAATACATCGGACTCGCGCGAGCTGGACCAGATCCAGCTGCGCCTGCAGGACGGCGAAAAGGGAACGCTGAAAGAGGGTGAGCGCTACCCCATCCAGACCTCCTCCTTCTCGAGCCTGTCGCCGAATCTGCCCAACATTCCTGGGCTCACCGGCGCCGGCAGCTCGAGCAGCCTGTCTTCCTTGCTGTCTTCGCTCACCAGTACGGTGCCGAATATTCCGATGGTGCAGTACGAAGACCTGGGATTGTCGCTGGCCGCGACTCCGAAGGTCATGCGCAACGACGACGTCGCGCTGACGATTGAGTTGAAGCTCGATGCCCTGTCGGGCGCGTCCATTGACGGCAATCCGGTGCTGGACAACCGTGCCTACACCGGCGTGGTGACGCTGCGCGAGGGCGAAGCGGCGGTGGTCGCGACCGAAGTGGACAAGTCAGAGAGCCATGCCATCAGCGGCACGCCCGGCATCGGTGAGATTCCGGGGCTGAACGATCTCACCGAGAAGGACGTGCAGCAGAACTACGCCACCATCGTGATCGTGATGACCCCACATGTGATTCGCGGCACGCAGGCCGCCGGCCACTCGGCGATGATGCGGGTGGAGAAAGACGTCGCACAGTAGGTTAGCCTACAGTCTCTCGTCCTTAGTCCTTAGTCCTTAGTCCTTAGTCCCCAGTCCCTAGTTCCCTGATCCCCCACAGCACGCAAAATCGCGTTGTGAACCGCGTTTAGGCACTGTTTAAGCGCTATTACGCGAAATCCGCCGCGCACTCGCGCTCTTAAATGCGCAACAGTTCCGTTCCCTTGCGTTCGTTCGCGCAATTTCCCGCGCACTGCCACGAAAAATCGTGCAATTCTATGCGCACATTCGGCACTGGTTTGCGCAACGTCCAGCGAACATTTCGCGGGTTTTTGTGCAATGCTGAGCGAACATTTCGCACCCAGTTGCCGAACCGGGGCCGGCGCTCTTAAGCCAGCTTACTGGTTGATCCCGTCTGCCTTTTCCTGGAAGTCCACGATCTTTTTGAGAACCTCGTAGGGCGCATTGGCGGGAACTTCGCGGCCGTTCACGAAGAGCGTCGGCACCTGTCCGACACCAACGTCGGTGCCGAGCTTGACGGAGGCGTCGACCTGCGCCTTGGTCTGCGGGTCGGCGGCGCAGGCGGCGATCTTGGCAGGCTCGAGACCGGCCTTGGTGACCGCGCTGTTCAGCGTGAGCGTTGCGCCATCGGGCGAGGCGAGACCCTCCTGGCCGTCGAAGACCGCGGCAGCGAATTGGAAGAACGCGGGGCTGCCTCCCTGCTTGTTCACGCAAAGCCCGTACTCCGCCGCGGTGAGCGACTGCGGATGGATGGAAGGAATGGGAAAATTCTCGAACACAATGCGCGCCTTGGGAAAATCGGCGACGAGCTTCTCCATGTTGGCCTGCGCTGCCTTGCAAACCGGGCACTGGAAGTCAGCAAACTCGATCATCTCGAAGTCCTTGCCGGCACCGCCGCGATAGGCTCCGTCGGCCCTCTGCTGCAGTTGTGCGCGCACCTCGGCAAACGGGTGCACACCGAAGTCGATCACCTGGTCGCCCGTAATGATGTGCCTGCCATCAGGCAGCGCGAAGAAGGCGAGCGCCTGCGGCTTCTCCTTGCCGGTCTTGTCGCCGAAGAGGACGATCACTTTGCTTAGCCCGTCTACCGGCGTCTTGAGAATCGCCTGCACCTGCCAGAAGCGGGTTTCGTCATAGCCCCAGTTGGCCTCAAGGAAAGCATTGACCACTTCTTTGGCGGGAGCGGCAGCGGTGAAGTTGGCCGGGTCTGGCTTGGGAAATGCGGGAGCAGACGGCGCGGGAGCTGAAGGCGCTGGTGCGGCCTGGTCCTGCGCAGCAGGCGCTGGAGCCGGTGAAGCGGTCGGCGCGGGCGGAATGTGTTGTTGGGCGATGGTTGCAGCGGTGGGAACGAGAACGGCGGGAACGAGAACGGCGGCCAGCGCAATGGCGCTGAAGGAACGGGCGAAAAGACGAATCAAGCTTTTACTCCTCGGGTTAAGGGACGAGTCCCAAAAAGACCAATAGGTGCAGGACTCCCACTCAAATCGGTGCACGGCTGCAGATGGCAACTCGGTGCGATATAGCGATTCCAGGATTGCTATGCACCGGAGCGCCACTTCTCTCAAGTCGACCCGACGCGAAGGAGGGGCGACCTGGCACGAGAGCCGGATCTGGTACATCAATCCTGAAACCGCTCTAAGTTCAGGATAAACCATCCGTGGACAGGCATCAGCTCCACTCGAGCAGCAGACGGCGGGGACGGGTTCACGTTGCCATTTGGCTACACCTGGACCTTAACGGCGATCGGAAATCTGCGGCCCATGCCGAAGGATTTTCGCGTCACCTTGAGCACCGGAGCGGCCTGCTGGCGCTTGTACTCGGAGCGCTCCACCAGCCGCACCACCTGATGGACGAGATCGAGAGCGAAACCGCGCTCCTGGGCGATCTGTTCGGGCGTTTCGTAACGCTCGACGTAGGCCTCGATGATGGGATCGAGGACCTCATACGGCGGAAGCGAGTCGGTGTCCATCTGCCCGGGCCGGAGCTCGGCCGACGGCGGCTTGGTGAGAATGGCCTCGGGAATTACCTCACGATTCCGATTGATCCAGTGGCAGACGGCGTAGACGCGTGTCTTCACCAGGTCGCCAATTACTGCGAGCGCGCCGACCATGTCCCCGTAGAGCGTGCAGTAGCCGACCGCCATCTCGGACTTGTTGCCGGTGGTGAGGACGAGCGCACCGAATTTGTTGGAGAGCGCCATCAGGAGCACGCCGCGGGTACGCGACTGGATGTTTTCTTCGGTCGTGTCGGCCTGGGCGCCAACGAAGACCGGCTCCAGGGTGTGGCGGAACTCGGCGAAGAGCCCGTCGATGGAGATGATCTCGAAGCGGATGCCGAGATTGGCGGCGAGCCGGCGGCTGTCTTCGATGGAGCCTTGCGAAGAGTAGGGGCTGGGCATGCCAACCCCGATGACATTCTCTGCGCCGAGAGCTTCGGCGGCGATAGCCGCTACGAGAGCCGAGTCAATGCCACCGCTCAAGGCCACGAGCACCTTCTGAAATCCGCACTTGTGCACGTAGTCGCGGGTGCCGAGGACGAGCGCCCGGAAGGCGGCTTCAGTGTCGTCGTCTTCGGGAAGCGCGATGGGCGGCGCGGTGAAGGGATCGACGATGACCAGGTCTTCCTGAAAGGATGCCGCCTGCGCAATGAGCTCACCGCGGCCATTGAGCGCGACCGAGGAGCCGTCGAAGATGAGGCTGTCGTCGCCGCCAGCCTGATTGCACATCAGCACGGGGATGCCGTCGCGGCGGGCGATAGCGGCGAGCATCTCGCGCCGCAGAGCGCGCTTGGAGTGCCAGAAAGGCGAGGACGAAAGATTGATATGGAGAGCGGGATGCTCGCGCATCAGTTCTTCCATGGGATCGACGGAGTAGAGGCGGCGCGGCCAGAAGTTCTTGTCGTTCCAGGAATCCTCGCAGATGGTAATGGCGAGCCGAACGCCATCGAGCTCGACGGTTTTCTGCCGTTCTGCGGGAGAGAAGTAACGCTGCTCATCGAAGACGTCGTAGAAGGGCAGCAGGCGCTTATGCTGCTCCAGCAGAAGATGGCCGCGATCGAGGAGGACGGCGGAGTTATAGGCGCGTTTTCCGTCTTCGCGGCCGGTCGGCAGAGCCACGCCGGCCAGGACGGCGGTGGGGAGATCGCGGGTGGCCTCGGCGAGCTCGTCGACGGCGGAGCGGCAGCGGGCCAGGAAGCTGGTTTTCTCGAGGAAATCGGCGGGCGGATAGCCGCAGATAGCGAGCTCAGAAAACACCGTGAGGCGCGCGCCAATTGCCCCCGCCCGGCGGCTGGCAGCAGTAATTTTCTCCAGATTTCCGGTGAAATCCCCCACCGTGGGGTCAATCTGCGCGAGCGCGATCTTCACACTTCCAGTGTAAATGGGCAACGATCGCGAGGTTTTGTGGGATGTATCCGCTGCAAATTCAGAGGATTAGGCGGAGACGCACGGGAAGCCGGTTGATGCTTGGTGCGTCAGCCAAGGGGAAAAGTGCATTCGATCAGGATGCGGCGGGTGCGGTTGATTTTCAACTGCGGTACCCCCAATGGGGGATATTTCGTGAGATCGAAACCGCCTAGAATCAACCTCATTCCTGCCGACATCTCGCCCGCATTGTTTGCGACTGGGTCACTCGGCAAATATCATTCGAGACAGACGACCTGTCGGGAGAATCACCATCGAACCGCAAGGGCGACTAAGCGATCTGCTCATTCGCGCTGGGCTTGTCACGGAAAGCGATGTAGCAGCGGCGGCGGCGCGGACGCGGACGGACGGCGGTCGGCTGAGCGACAACCTGATCGCGATCGGCGCGATCGACGCCGGTGTCCTGGATGAGTTCATGGGTCGCATCCCGAGAGAACCTGCCGATATTGAAGCGACAGGCATCAACGACACCGATCTGCTGGGCCTGTTCATGAAATTGATCTATGCGGGGCGCCTGGAAAAGGTAGGCGAGATCGCCGACGCGATCAAGCTGCCGATCCACATCGTGATGGAGCTGGCGCGCATGGCAATCGACCGGCAGCTCCTGTACACCCTGGGCGCCTTCAACTCCGACAGCCTGCTGGACATTCGCTACGCGCTGACCGATGAGGGACGGCGCTGGACGATCGACGTGCTCAAGCGATCGGGATATATAGGACCCGCGCCGGTGACGCTGGCCGAGTTCGTGGAGCGCGTCAAGCTGCAGAAGCCAACCAACGAGCGCATCACTGTGCAGCGCGTTCATGATGCGATCAAGGCGCTGACCCTCGAGGAAACCATCGTGGAGCAGGCCGGGCCGGCGCTGAACTCAGGGCGCGCGATTTTGCTTTACGGACCCCCGGGCAATGGCAAGACAACGGTGGCGCTCTGCTTCGCAAGCGTCTTCGAAGATCTGATTCACATTCCCTACGCGATCATCGTCGAAGGCCAGATCATTCGCTTCTTCGATCCGCGCATCCACATTCCGGTGGCGCCGGGTTCGGTCACCGACAATTATCCGGAGATTGCCAACTTCCGCCGCGAGACCCACGACCTACGCTGGGTTTCATGCCGCCGGCCCTTCGTTGTGGCGGGCGGCGAGCTGACGCTGGACATGCTTGACCTGCGCTACGACACGAAGGCCAACTACTATGAAGCACCACTTCATATGAAGGCGTTGTGCGGATGTTTCCTGATCGACGACTTCGGCCGCCAGTTCGTCAGCCCCAAAGACCTGCTCAACCGCTGGATCGTGCCGATGGAAAGCCGCGTGGATTATTTGAAGCTGCAGAGCGGCGCCAGCTTCAGCATTCCCTTTGAAGAGATCCTGATCTTCGCGACGAATCTTGACCCTGAAGACCTGATGGATCCGGCCTTCCTGCGCCGCCTGCCGTACAAGATCGAAGTGGGACCTCCTGCGCTCGAGCAATACAGGTCCATTTTTGACAAGCAGGCGCTGCGGCGCGGAATGACTCTGAACGACGACGTCTTCAAGTACATCGTGTATCTGATCACGCAGGAAAAAGAGCTGGAGCTGGCGGGTTTCCAGCCCACCTTCATCGTCGACCAGGTGGAGGCGACCTGCCGTTTCCTGGGCAAGACGCCAGAGCTCAAGTCGCCCTACATTGACTACGCGATCAATAATTTGCGCGTGCGCAAGAGCGGATCGCAGCGGACGACGATGGCGAACGGCGTGGGGGCGAATGGAGCGGCGAATGGGCGGGCTGTGAAAGAACCGGCGCGTCAAAGAGAGAGAGTCGGCGCGCTCCAGGAATACTAGAGCTTTATCTTCCAGAGAACAACTTCAGGTGAAAGCCTCAGGCGCTACGTGCCGGTTCCGGCGAGGACGACGCCGACGGTGCGCGCAATGATCTTGAAGTCCAGCAAGATGCTCCAGTTGTCGATGTAGGCGACGTCGAGCGAGACGTAACTGTCGAATGACGGATCCTGGCGCCCCTGCACCTGCCAAAGACCGGTGATTCCCGGCATGACGTCGAGTCGCCGCAGATGGCTCAGATCGTAGCGGCGGACTTCGCCTGCGAGCGGCGGCCGCGGGCCGACGATGCTCATATCGCCGCGGAGAACATTGAAAAACTGTGGCAGCTCATCGATGGAATACTTGCGCAGAAAGCGGCCAAAGCGGGTGACACGCGGATCGTTGGAGACTTTGAAGAGCAGGCCGTCCCGCTCGTTCATGTGCTGAATCTCGGCGATACGCGCCTCCGCGTCGAGGACCATGGTGCGGAACTTCAGGCAACGGAAGACGACGCCCTTCTTGCCGATGCGCTCGGAGACGTAGAACACCGGGCCGCGCGAGTCGAGCCTGACAGCGATGGCGGTGGCAAGCATCAACGGCGAGAGCAGAATGAGCGCGAGCGCGGAAAACAGAATATCGAAGACGCGCTTGAACAGCAGGCCCATCTCCTGCACCTGGCCGCGGTGCAGCGGAATGGTCGGAAACTGGCCGATGTATTCGATGGGGTTGTACCAGCCAGCGCCGTCGTACATGTCGGGGACGATGCGCAGGTCAACGCCGTTGACACGGGCCTGCTCAAGCACATCCTGCACGATGACGCGCTCGCAGGAAGAGGTGAAGAAGATTTCGTCGATGAACTGCTTGCGCGTGTGCTGGAAGAGGGTGCCGAGCGTGCCGACGATGTCGTCCGAACTGACCACCGAGCGGGGATCGGGATTGGGCGGCTCGATGAATCCCTTGAAGGTGTAGCCGAGGTGGCGAAGGCTGTCCAGGTGATGGCGAAGCGCGTGCGCCTCGGGGCCGGTGCCGACGATGAGCACATTGCGCGTGTCGAGCCCGCGGTCAAACCGGCGGTAAAGCCACATGCGGTAGAGCATGCGGCGCAATCCCAACGCTGCCGCTACCAGGCAGACCGTGCTGATCACGATTCCACGTGGAATGTCGTTGGCGTGGACCAGGTAGAGAGTGCCGGTAAGCAACAGACCGGAAGTGAAGCAGGCCTGGGCGCTCAGCCGCTGCTCATGCAGCATGTTGCTGATGCGCTGCGGCGTGTACAGGTGCATTCGCCTGCTGGTCACGATCAGGGCAAAGGTAAATCCGCAGAGCAGCGCCAGCAGAATTCCCATGGGGCGCCCATAAAAGAGCGTTCCATGCCAGAAGTCCCTCGCGCCATTGATTGGTGTGATGTGGAACGCGTACAGCGTGGTGACCATCGCAGCGCCCACGACCGTGAGTGCATCCAGTGCCATCCACAGTCGAGACGCTCCGCGACCGGCACGCGTGGTCTCCCCGTCTACGAAGGAGTCTCTTTCCGCCGACGTCGCGAGTGAAACCGAGAGTCTTTGCCAGAAATCCGAACTCGCCATAGGGAGAAGCTTGGACCTCAAGACCGCTGGGAGCGTGTGGACTGCGGTTGCTGCGGTTATGGAGCGAGAAGATTAGAACTGCTGTCTGAATTTCTCTGCGTTTTTCCTGATCCAACAAAGTCTGAAAAGTCGACGGCACGGCAAAACCAGCCGCGCTGCCCGAGACTGCACCTTCGCAGGCTGCCCTGAAAAATACTCCGGCCAGACAGCCCGGAATAAGCTGACTTAACAAGGCAATGGCCTGAGCTGCACGCTCAAAAAATGCCCTTAGGCCAAAATTAAGAGTTTCAAAAGAAAGATCGAAGCTACTCGCTCGATAAAGATTGCTGGCTCGTGCGGGCAAACCGAGGATTATATTGCTTCGGATGCAAGGCTCATCCGTATGGTTGTTCCAGCATCACCCACAAAGCAGGGAGGTTGCAAGTGGATTCGGAGCGCGGGGATTAACGAACTTGATAACACTACGGTTACTGATGGTGCGCGTTTGGTAATAGGTCAATTTTAGACTAACCCGGATTCATCGTGATGTTAATTGAATAATAACGTTTTCACGCCGGGGGTAACTCATATGCATCGAGCGCCAGGAACTCGCGGATATCGGGATCCTGGGACACTTTGAAATCCTTGAGCGGCCCAAAGAAACGAGCTTCGCCCTTATCGAGGAAAAGGACTGAATCGGCCAGCACCTCAGCAAAACGCGTGTCGTGCGTGACCACGACGCTGGTAAAGCCCAGCTGCTGTTTGAGCCGTTGAATAAGATTGCCGAGGCGCTTGGCGATGATTGGATCGACCATCGTTGTGGGCTCGTCGTAAAGCACAACCTCGGGTTGCGCAGCCAGTGCCCGGGCCATCGCCACGGCCCGCTTGCGGCCGGTCGAAAGGCTCGCGGGCAGCGAATCCGCGACGTCTTCGGCGCCAACCAGCCCAATCAGCCGGTCGACAATCTGGACGAGCGCGTCTTCTTCGACTCCGCCGCGCTCGCGCAGTGGAAAAGCGACATTCTCGCGAACGCTCATCGAGTCGAAGAGCGCTCCGTTTTGAAAGACCATCGTGACCCGCTTTCGGATCGCGCGCATGCCCTCTTCGCCGAGCTTGGTGATCTCTTCGCCTTCCACGCGAATCGATCCGGAATCCGGCCGGAGAAAACCCATCAACATGCGCAGCGAAACGGATTTACCCACGCCGCTGCGTCCGAGGATGCAGAGGGTCTCGCCGCGATTGACGGAGAAGCTGACGTTCCTGAGGACATCGCGGCCGTCAAACGAAATAGAGACATCGTTAAATTCGATGACCGGGCCGAGCGGCGGCGGGCCCGGCGGCGCGATCGAAGGCGGACCCTCGGCGCTGGGCGGCTGCGCGAGCGCTTCCAGCTCGGCCGCGAGCGGCGCGAGCGGCTCCTCCGATTCGGGCTGTGCGGAGGGATCCGACGATTTGTGCTGCAGGGAAGGTTCCGGCGATTCCGGCTGCGCGGAGGCGTCCAATGATTCGGACTGCGCTAACGGGTCTGACGACTCCGGAAGTTCGGTAGGGTCCGCCATCGGTCTGCACCCAGCTTACGCGATCCGGCGGCCAACAAGCGCCAGAGACCGGCGAAGGGTCGCTGGCGTATTGAGATTCGTGAGCCAGTGCGCCGCGCCCAGACCGGCAGGATGGGCTACCTGGCCGGATTGAGCGAGAAGCTCGATGGGAATGCGGCTGACGGATTGATTGAGTTGCGCGGCTGCGGCGGCGAAGGCGCGAAGGCAGCCCCGCTGACCGGACTCGAGCTCGGCGCGAAGGTATGGCAGCGCCGCGCGATCGAGAACGACTGGAAAGGTCTGGTCGACTCCGGCGACGGTTGCGAGAGTGACGGCGTTGCCGGTGATGCGCGCGTGGTGCAGCAGGTAGATGAGCAAGGATGGCGGGACGAAGGGCTGATCGACTGCCAGAAAGACGACTGCGAGGAAGGCAGCGCGATCCGCAGCGACCGATCCGAGCGCGGCGCAGATGCCGCTCAGCGGTCCGCGGGGTGAGCCTCGATCGTCGGCTTGATCTTCGGTGACAGGCGCAAAATGGGCGAGCGGCGCATGGGCGCCTGCGATGGACGCTGTAAGGCCGGCGGCGCGCAGAATGGCGATGGCGTGCGCGATGAGCGGCGTGCCGCAAAAGTTGAGCAGGGCTTTGTCCTGGCCCATGCGGCGCGACTGGCCGCCGGCAAGGATGAAGCCGGCGGCGCGAAGATCGGGAGCGCTCATCAATATCCTCCCTCGGAATTCTCCCCGGATTTTCTCTCGCAGGCTGGCCCCGGCCGGCCGAGGTCAGCGGCCAACCTCTTCGAGGAAGCGAATGATCGAAGTAATTCCCAACTCAAAATTCTTCAGGTTGAACTTTTCGTTGGGCGCGTGGAGATTGTCATCGGGCAAGCCGAAGCCCATGAGCACGCTGGGCAAGCTGAGGTGACGCGCGAGGTCGCCAACGATGGGAATCGAGCCGCCGGAGCGGATAAAGACGGTGTCTTTGCCCCAGACCTCGTGGAGCGCGCGTGTCGCCGCCTGAACGTAGGGGTTGTCGACTGGAATGAGGCACGGGTCGCCAACATGGATGAGCCGCACCTCGACGTCCACTCCCGCGGGAGCGATCTGCTCGACATATTTCTTGTAGAGCTCGAAGACTTTGCCAGGAGTCATGTTGGGGACGAGGCGCATGGAGACTTTGGCAGTGGCTTTGGAGGGGATAACGGTCTTGGCGCCTGCGCCGATGAAGCCGCCGGGCATGCCGTGCACGTCAAGCGTGGGACGCGCCCAGGTGCGCTCCAGCACGGAGTAGCCCGACTCGCCCACGAGTTGCTTCGAGCCGACCTCGACTTCGCGATACTCCTCTTCGTCGAAGGGAAGGCTGCGCCACGCCGCGAGTTCTTCCTTGCTGGGCGCGACGACGTCATCGTAAAAGCCGGGAATGAGGATGCGGCCATTCTCATCTTTCAGTTTTGCGATGATCTGCGCCAGCGCGACAAACGGATTGGGCGCCGCGCCACCATACATGCCGGAGTGCAGATCGGTTTTTGCGCCGCGGACTTCGAGCTCGGAGTAGATCATGCCGCGCAGGCCGACGCAGAGAGTGGGCAGGCCGGGCGCGAAGAGTTCGGAGTCGCAGACGAGCGCGAAGTCAGCCTTGAGATCGGCGGGCTTTGAGGCAACGTACTCGGCGATTCCCTCCCCTCCGACTTCTTCTTCGCCCTCAAAGAGCACGCGGACATTGAGCGGGAGCGATTTGCCGGTGGCAAGCAAGGACTCAAGCGCCTTGACCTGCGCGACCACCTGACCCTTGTCATCGACCGCGCCACGTGCGTAGAGATTGCCGTTGCGCTCCGTGGGTTCAAAGGGCGGCGAGAGCCATTCGTCGAGAGGATCGGGCGGCTGCACGTCATAGTGGCCGTAGATCAGCACGGTTGGTTTGCCGGAAGCGTGCAGCCAATCAGCGTAGACGAGCGGATGGCCTTCTGTCTCGATGAGCTTCGCGTTTTCCATGCCGATGCGCTCGAGATCGGCCAGCAGGCTCTCGGCGGCCCTGCGGCAATCACCCTTGTGCTCGGGGGCCGTGGAGACCGAGGGAATCCGTAACAGGGCTTTCAATTCATCGAGAAATTCGGGATAGTGCTGGCGCGCATACTCAACAGCGGGTGTCATATGTGTGGTGCCTTAAAATCGGATTCGGAAGTCAAAACAAAGTATAGGCGTTCAAATTCAGCCGGTCCGGCTCTCGGGATAGGGCTTTTGCAAATCGGCAGCAGCGTGCTTCGGATTGCTTTCTTCAGTTCTCTTGTTGCCGCGATCGTTCTCGGCGCGGGCGCTCTGCCCAGTCATTCGCAAACGGGCGAACCGCAATCCGGAAAGTCCGAGATTGGTCCCCCGCAAGCGGGCCACGCGAAGGCTGCACAAGACAATCCGTGGTACGCGCGCCGAAACACCTTCGGCTTCTTCGCTGCCTACTCCGGAGATTCCAGCCACATTCTCTTGGGATACGCTGAAAACCGCAGATTGCTGGAGTTCGGAGCCTCTTACAATCGCCGCCTGATTCTCAACCATATTGTCAGCTGGCAATACAGCGGGGAGGTGCTGCCGGTCGCGCTGGAGAGCGACCCTTACCTGTCGGTGGCCTATACACTCACGTTGACCGGGCCGCCGCCGGGCGCGATCAGTGGCACCGAGCAGGAAATCACCGTCGGCGCGTGCCAGCCGGTCTCGAGGACAGTCAGCAACGGGGAAGGCACGGAGACTTTCACCGGCACCTGCGCCCGCCGCTGGACGATCGGCGAAACCATGTCCCCGGTCGGCTTCCAATGGAATTTTCTACCGCGGCGAAAGAACCAACTCTTTCTAGCCGGCCATGGCGGCTACATGTTTTCCACCCAGGCGATTCCCATCCCGCAGGCCGGATCGTTCAACTTCACTTTCGACTTCGGCGCCGGCGTTGAAATCTACCGCTCCAAAGCAAAATCCATCCGCGCCGAATACCGCTACCATCACATCTCGAATGACAACACGGCGAATCTCAATCCCGGCATCGACAACGGCGTGATTCAAGTGACGTACGCGTTCGGCCGCTAATAGCGCGCGACAGAGCGGTCAACTTCGAGCGACCAGGCGTCGATTCCGCCCTGCAGTGACTGCGCCTGCTCGAATCCGTGGCTGCGCAGCCAGACGGCCACGTTCATCGAGCGCACGCCGTGATGGCAGACGATGATGAGCCTCTCGTCGCGGCCAAGCTCCTGCGCGGCGCGCGCCGGCACCTCGGCCATCGGAATCGGCACGCTGCCGTCGATGTGCACTGTCGCAAACTCCCACGGCTCGCGCACATCGATCAGCCTTGCGCTCCCTTGGCGGAAGAGTTGTCCCGCTTCTGCCGGAGAGATTTCGTAATCGATCATGTCTCGATTTTAGTCTCGATTTCAGGCTCAATTTTAGCGCGGGGAGACATGCCATTACCGCGGTTAGTCCACCGGGCCGCAAACAACTCCTGCTGTTCAGTGCGAAGGGGTAAGCTTAGAGGGGAACACATGCAAACTCCGGTAAAAGTCCTGATCGCCGAAGACGAGCCGAACGCGTTGGCCGGCCTGGCGGAGTTGATCTCCGGCTGGGGGTATCGCACTGAAACCGCTCGCGATGGCGTCGAGGCTTACGAGAAGGCGATTGCCTGGGATCCTGCGATCGTCGTTACCGACCTGAAGATGCCGCGTATGGACGGCATGGGCCTGCTCGCCAAGTTGGCAGAGGGTGGTATCAACCTCAGCTCGAATATGGCCGTGGTTGTGCTCACTGCGATGGGCTCGATCCAGCTTGCTGTGGAAGCCATGAAGATCGGCGCCTACGATTTTCTGCCCAAGCCGGTCGACGCCACGCGGCTCAGGACCATCCTGGCCAACGCAACGCGCCAGCGGGAAACCGCCATCGAGCTGGAGGTGGTGCGCCGCCGGCTGCGCGAGACCGGAGTGCTCGGCGCACTTGTTGGCAGCTCGCGCAAAATGCGCGAAATCTTCAGCCTCATTGAGCAGATCGCGCCATCGAATGTTCCCGTGCTCATTACCGGCGAGAGCGGCACAGGCAAGGAACTCGTCGCCCGCACACTGCATGACCTGAGCACCCGCAAAGCGCGGCCCTTTGTCGCTGTCAATTGCGCGGCAATTCCAGAGACGCTGATCGAAAGCGAGATCTTCGGCCACGAAAAAGGCTCCTTCACCGGAGCCATTGAGCGTCGTGTGGGCTGCTTCGAGCTCGCCTCAGGCGGCACGCTGCTACTGGACGAGGTGGGCGAAATGCCGCATGCCACGCAGGCAAAGCTGCTGCGCGTGCTGGAAGAGCGCAAGCTGCGCCGCCTGGGCGCGCGCACCGAGCAAGATGTGGATGTGCGAGTGCTGGCCGCGACCAACCGCGACCCGCGCCACGCCGTTGCGCAAGGCCATCTGCGCGCCGACCTTTTTTACCGGCTCAACGTCTTCAACATTCACATGCCTCCGCTGCGCGATCACCTGGACGATTTGCCCGCCATGATGGAGGCCATGATCGGTGAAATGAATCAGAAACACGACCGCAAAGTCTCCGGCGTCTCTCCAGCAGTGCTGGAACGGCTGAAGGCACACAATTGGCCCGGCAACGGCCGTGAGCTGCGCAATCTGGTGGAGCGCGCCGCGATTCTCTGCCCCGACAATTCGCCATTGGAGCTGGAACATTTGCCCCAGGGCTTCGGAAAGGATCCGGGCCCGGCGGCCACGCCCGATGGAAACTCGATCACAGTGCAGGTGGGAGCGACGGTGGACGAAGCGGAGCGAATGCTGATCCTGCGCACACTTGAATCCACCGGCCAGAATAAGACGCGCGCGGCAGAGATTCTGGGCGTAAGCCTGAAGACATTGCACAACAAGTTGAAGGAGTACAGCCACGCGCGCCAGGAGAGGCAGGAACCTGGCGAACTGAGAACGATCGGCAGCAACTGACGAGCTGAAGCAGGGACTGACGAGCGGCCGAGCAGCGGGATCGAGCGACTCGGAAATTGTGAAATGCCGTACTCTGCACCGGTTTTTCCCCAAGCTTTGAGCGACTCCCCTGGCGCTGTGTTGTTCGAAAGGATGGCGTGCCGATGCGCCTGAAGACCAAACTCGTGCTGGCCATTACGGCGCTGGTCTTCGTTGTCGCCGGCGGAGTTTCGCTGGTCTATATTCACCAGTTGGTGAAGGCCGCCGTGCAGCAGACCTACGACACCAACCACATGGTGGCCGACCAGGTCTGGTACGCGCTCGACCAGGCGCTCCAATCCGGACTCAAGGACCGCACGGTCGACCCGAACAATCCCGCCGAGCTGCGCGGGCTGGTGGCCGAGACCGTCAAGAGCGACGCGACGCTGCAGGCTGCCATCGACTCCGTCAATCGCTACTCGCTCACTGTATATGACATCAATATCGGCGATAGCCAGGGCCTGACGCTGCTCAGCACCAACCCGGGCAACGAAGGCAAGCCGCTGCCGCCGCGGCAGAACTACAACGAGCTGCTCAAGGCCGATCCCTTCCGCCGGATGCTGCAGGTATTCGCGCAGCCCACGGTGTTCGACGTGGTGGCGCGGCTTGAAAACAACGGCAAGCTGATTGCGACCGTAAACGTGGGCGTCCACACCACTCTGCTACGCGCGGTGTATGAGCCGCTGCTCAAGAAGGCGCTGTGGCTGATGAGCTTCGCCCTCATCGCGGCGCTTCTCGCGGCCTTCCTGCTCAGCAATTTGGCGCTGCGCCCGCTCGCCGATATCAGCCGGCAGCTCGACTACTGGACGGCGGCGGAAGGCGCAACTTCTGAAGATGAATCCGCGGCCAAGGAAGACGTTGCCGCGCGCGTCTCGACCAAGATCCAGCGCTTCGGCCAGCGCATGAGGAACGTGGAAGAGGTGTATTCCGCACTGCGCGAGAATCTCGATCAGATTCTTGGAAATCTGCAGGATGGAATCCTTCTCTTCACCGAGGACCGCCGAGCTGTGCTGGTCTCTGAAGCCGCGCGGCGTTTTCTGCAGATCGATAGCGAGAACATTCTGGGCCGTCAAGCGGGCGAAATCTTCAGCCGGTCCACGACACTCGGCCGCGCCTTGCGCGAGGCGGTGGATGCCGGCGTGAACATGAAGAAGGAAGAGATCCGCACCGAGAGCGGACGCCGCATTGAGGCATCGGTCGATTTCATCTACGACGATGAGTCGCAACAGGGACTCGGCGCGCTGGTCACGCTGCATGATCTTGAATCGGCGGCGGAGATCGAATCCGAGCTCGAGCTCTCGCGCCGCATGGCTGCGATCGGCAGGCTCACCTCCGGGGTGGGCCATGAGGTGAAGAACCCCATCAATGCCATCGTCGTTCATCTGGAGCTGCTGAAGTCGAAGCTGGGCGGCGCCGAGGGTCCGGCGGGGCGGCACCTGGATGTGATCGATATGGAGATCCATCGGCTGGACCGCGTGGTGCAGACGCTGGTGGACTTCTCACGGCCCGTCGAGTTGCAGTTGCACGAGCAGGATCTGCGGCTGGTGATCGGTGACGTGCTCGCCCTCGCGGCCGACGAGCTCGAGACGCATCGCGTGACCCTGGTGAGCCGCATGCCGCTGCAGCCGCTGATCGCCAACGTGGACGCGGACCTGCTCAAGCAGGCGGCGCTCAACGTAATCCAGAATGGCGCGCAGGCCATGCCGAATGGCGGGCGGCTGGAAGTAACGCTGGAGGAGCAAAGCAGCGCGGACGACTCCAAATTGCGAGGACGCGGCGCAGCCAGGAACGGCGACCGGCATCCTCAGCAGGCGTCCAGCATGGCGGTAATCCGCATTGCGGACCAGGGGCCGGGAATTCCGGCGGAGATTCGCGAGAAGATCTTCGATCTTTACTTCACCACCAAGACCGGCGGCAGCGGAATCGGCCTGGCCATGACCTACCGCATTCTGCAGCTCCATTACGGCAGTGTGGAAGTACAATCGAAGGAAGGCCGTGGCACGGAGTTCCGGCTGCGAATTCCACTCGCCGCCACGGACAGGGGTCGCCGGTATCTGCAACCGGCGAATGTAGAGCTCGAAAAGGGGTTTGGGGGATGAGGTCGCCTGCAAAGTGCGCTGCATGGCTGCTGCCGTTTATTCTGTCCGGCTGCATTGCTCATAAAGCCAAGCCTGTCGCCGTGCAGCCCCTCGCACCTGCCATACAGCCCACCATACCTGTGGGACTCGCCGTGCTTGAGCTGCCGCCCTCGGTCATGGTGATCCCGGCCAAGCAGATCTACAACATGAAGGAACAGGCTGTACCGATCAAGCAGCCATTAAAGAAGCGAAAGCCCGCAAACAAGCCAGATGATACGGAGGCCGCGGCGAATGTGACCCCGGCGCTGGGCGAGCTTTCTTCAGGCGATCCGGCGAACTTCCGCCAGCAGACCGAAGACTCGATTGCCGGCGTGGAGCGCGGACTGAGCAGCATCAATCGGCCGCTCGATGACTCGGAAGAGAAGACTGCCGATCACATCCGCGAATTCATTAAGCAGGCCAGAACAGCGCTGGCTTCAGGCGACATCGATGGCGCCCACACGCTCACTGAAAAAGCCAAAGTGCTTCTCGCCGAACTGAGCAAATAGATTGCGGATTTCTTAGAGCTCGCCCCAGCTCAGCTTGCTGCGCAGCGCGTCGAAGAATCCCGTTTCACCCAGGCGAACCAATTTGACGGTGTGCGTGGAGCGGCAGCATCGCACTTCGTCGTCACGGTGCAGCTCGAAGGCCTGCTGGCCGTCGATCGTCAGCAGAGCCACGTTAGGCACTCCCTCAATGCGCACGGTGAGCGAGGCGTCTCCGCGCACGACAATGGGCCGCAGGGTGAGCAGATGCGGACAGATGGGCGTCACCACCATCGCGTCCACATCCGGCGTCAGGATGGGGCCATTGGCGGCGAGAGTGTAGGCCGTTGAGCCGGTGGGCGTGGAGACGATCACGCCGTCGGCGCGAAAACGCGCGACACTCTTACCGTCGAGCTCGACGGCAAAATCGCCCATGCGCGCGATCTCGCCCTTGGAGACGACAATCTCATTCAGCGCGTCGTAGCTGGAGTGCTCGGCGCCATCGCGCCAGAGCGCGGCATGGACCATTGCGCGCTCATCGAGCGTGTGGCAGCCGGCGCACCAGTTTTCGAGCGTCGCGTAAAGATCGGCGAGGCGAACCTCGGTGAGAAAGCCGAGGAAGCCGAGGTTGACGCTCAGGATGGGCGTGCCGACAGTGGCGAAGATGCGCGCGGCAGCGAGCAGCGTGCCGTCGCCGCCGAGAACGATGACCAGCGCCGGAGATTGACCCGGCATATCGTCGCGGCTTACCCAGGGCGCTTCCTGGGTATAGCTGCTGCCTTCGCGATCGAGAACCGGATCGTAATTGTGCTGGCGCAGCCATGCAATCAGCTCCGGCATAAGCCCCGCCAGCTCCTCCCGGTGCGGTTTGCAAACGATCGCGACGCGTGTCATGCGGTCCTAGTGTAACGGATGGCCCAATCGGCCTGTCCGACCCGCGTGCTAGACACTGCGCTTCGCGCACAGGAGAAATTCCTTGTTGCCTTCAGCGCCGGTGATCGGTGAAGGGATAACTTCCACGACGCGCCAGTTGAGCGAGCGCACGCAATCTGCGACTTTGGCGATCGCGAGCTCGTGCGCGTGCGGGTCGCGCACGATGCCGCCCTTGCCGACGTGCTCACGGCCACCCTCGAATTGCGGCTTAACCAGGATCACGGCTTCATCGAGTGAGGGCGCAGCGGCGAAGACGGGGCCGAGCAAGAGTGTTGCCGAGATGAAGGAGACATCCATGACAAGGAGGGTGAGGGCGATCTTTTCGGTGGCGAGCGAGCCGGGTTCGAGCAGCCGCGCATTCGTCCGCTCCAGCAGGCGCACGCGCGAATCGCTCCGCAGCTTCATCGCGATCTGGCCGAAGCCGGTGTCAACGGCTGTAACCTGTGCAGCTCCACGCTGCAGCAGGCAATCGGTAAAGCCTCCAGTGGACGCACCCACATCGAGGCACGTCCTGCCGGTAACATTGATCTGCCAGTGATCGAGCGCCGCAGCCAGCTTTAACCCGCCGCGGCTGACAAAGGGAAGGTCTTCGCCGAGCAGGCGGATGGCTGCGGACCGCGCGACACTTGTGCCGGGCTTGTCGATCTTTTGTTCATCCACCAGAACGCGGCCGGCGAGGATGATGGCGCGGGAGCGCTCACGGCTCTGGGCGAGATTACGGTCGACGAGGAGGATGTCGAGGCGAATCTTCTCGCGCGTTTTTTCCGGTCGCGATTTTGCTGCGTCGGTCATGCAGGTGACACGCTCCGCACAACGAATGAAAGGGTCATCTCCGCCGGAAATGACCCTTCTCTCTATCGAAGGAAGATTTTGACGGTTTCAGCTCTACGGTATCGCCTGGCAGGCCGTCAGAGAAACCAGCGACGCGGCGCCAGGCAGATTGCAGGGCTGGCCATAGCCGGGAACGCGGCTCCAGAAGTTGCTGTTACCGCTCGAACCGTTCTGCGTGGTTACGCGCAAGTCGACCACATTGCCCTCGACGAGCACAGTGGTGTCGACCAGGTCGGTGACCGTGGGGTTCGACTCGATGATGGTGATTTGCGGGCTGTCAGGAGAAGCCACGTAAATCTTGCTGTACTCGGAGTTCTGCGTAGAGGCGACCGTTCGCGGATGGCCCACGACCGTGATCGTCTTTTCCACCGTGTGCGTGGAGAGATTGATCACGGTGACCGTTCCGTTCGCTCCGCCGTCATTCTGATTCGCTGTGTAGGCCTTGCTGCCGTCATAAAGCACCGTTACGCTGGCGGGATTCGGCGTCGCTGTGTTACCGACCGGAATCGTATAGGTCGTCCCGAAAGTGGCGCTGTCGTTGCCGTATTCGTCCAGGCTCACATCGATCACGCTGATGCTGCCGCCGTCATAATTCGCGATCACCAGTTGCTCGGTCGCCTGGTTGTACTCGGCGTAGATGGGACCGGCCGTCGCCGTCATGCCCGCGGTGCCGTTCGGCGGAGTGGTATGGGTGGCGGTGACCGCTGTGGTGGAAAGCGGCAGGACGGGATGGGTGAAGTAAGTCTGCCCGTTCTGGTTGGTGCAGCCGGTTGGCGGCGGGCAGCCGGTATCGAGCGTGTTGTTCCTGCTGTCGATGACGGTGATGGTGTCGTCACCGCGGTTGAGCACGAAAAAGCGCTGCAGGTCGGGGCTCTGGATGGCGTAGACCGGGCATTTGCCGACAGGAATTGCCGGATCGGTGGTGTTGCTCGAGATCTCGATCGGCGTTGCCACGCCAGTGGGCACAGCGGCAAAATTTGCCGGATTGCTGCAGGTCATCGGCGCGGTGTCTGCAACGTTCTGGCTGAGCACATACTCGCGCTCGCCGGTGAGCGTCGGCGAGCCGGTAATCATCACCGGCATGGTCGCTGCGCTCGTCGCTGTTGCTACGGGAATCGCCAGCTTGAATGCTTCAGGAGAACCGCTGAACAGGTCGACCACGTTTCCGTTCAGGTCTGCGGCCCACATTCCCGAGGAGGGAGCCATCAGGTTCACCGGCAGCGCGGTCGGCGGCAGGGTGGACTCGGCAACGTTCTTGGCCTGCAAGGTGGTGGTGATAGCGAAGTTCGAGAGCGTTCCATCGCTATTGATGGTGTAGCCGGTAGCTCCCAGTTCATCGATGGTGAAAACCTTCGGGCCGGGACCGATCGGGACCTGGTCCAAGATGGAGTCGCCGGAATAATCGATGATGGTGAACACGCCGGCCGTGGTTGGAGACGGAGCGGAGATGACCACGGCATACGAACTGACCTGGGGCGCTGGCCCGCTGGTGCTGACCGGCGTAACAACCGGCCTGTAATTGTCACCGCACCCGCCAATCAGGGCCGCAAAACCGAGTGCCGCGCCTATTTGCGCGAACAGCACACGCGCCTGCCGTGACTTCACAAAAAAAAGCTTCATTCCCCGTCTTTCCTGCTTACTTGTCGATTGTAAATCAGACGTTTGGGCAAGCCTGAGGCAACCAAGGCCTGCGAATCCAGACAGCCTGGTGCAGTAACTTCGCTTCACGATCGGGATAGACAATGGGCGCTGCCGGACGGACAAAGTGGCCGGCTGGAAAGGCGATGGGGCTTGCGCCGCAGGGTACGATGAAGCGTGAGCCGCGAAAATCCCAACCTTGCCTGGCAGTCGAAGCTGGTGTTGCTGCTGGTGTTGCCGTTTGCGGGCGCAAATGTCTTTCTTGCCGCCGAGGGTTGGCGCACCCAACTGCCCGCAATTGCCACCTGGACCCTCGGATTGAGCCTATTGCTCGGATTGATTACCTGGAGGCTGCGCGCCGCCACGCCAGCCGCCGCTGCAACCGGGGCAACAATCACGGCGAGCCTCATGTTTTCAACCGTCATTTATCCCTATGCGCCCGAGCGCACAGCGCTGATCCCTGTGCTCGGGGTCTCGCTGCTCGCCTTCGCTGCCACGCGCATCGGTCGCCGCAAAAAGGAGCGGCTGGGAACGGCGGAGGCGCGGCGCGGACGCAACGCGCACCAGATTGCCGCGAACCTGGGATTCGCCGCGCTCATCGCGCTACCGCCGGCGGAGTCGTGGCTGCTGAATCGGCCGTGGCCTGCGCGTATTTCGCTTGCCCCCGCGCTTCTATTCGCTCCCATGCTGGCCGCACTAGCTGAGGCGGCCGCGGACACGGTTTCCTCGGAGATCGGGCAGGTGTTCGGCGGCAAACCGCGCATGATCACCACGCTGCGTGCCGCCGAACCGGGAAGAGACGGAGCCATCAGCGTTGCCGGCACGCTGGCGGGCGTTCTCGGCGCGGCGGCGATCGCCGGAATCGGCGCTGCGGCACTGCGCGGAGACCGCTACTTGTTCGTGGTGAGCGGCACAGGAGCGGTGTTCGGCCTGTTCTTCGACAGCCTGCTGGGCGCGACGCTGGAGGAGTGGGGCTGGCTGAACAACGATCTCGTGAATTTTCTATCGACGGCGAGCGCGGCAGCTTTTGCACTGTTTCTGCTCGCGGTTCTGCGTTAACGGAATATGCAAGCGATTCGGAATCGCCCCTGCTGATTCGCCTGTGCGCTGACTCGCCGTCTTCTCAATGCAGGTGCAGCCGCCACAAGGTGTAACTGAGGATCTCGTGCGCGATTCGTTCCGCTTGCAGCGGGCGATCCGCGACGGCCGGCCTGGTACGCGGCGAAGTCAGCACGTCGAGGCCGTTTGCAGCGCAGATGGCATGAATGCGAAACAGATGGGTTCCATCGCTGACAATCACCAGCCGGTGCAGTCCGTTCACGCGCGCGATCACCGCGATGCGGCGCGCCGACTCCTCGGTATTGCGGCTTTCGGTCTCGGCGATGATGTCTTCTTCCGGAACGCCCTTGCTGATCAGGTACTCCTCGCCCACTGAACCCTCGGTGTAGTCATCGCCACCGGCGCCGCCGAGCGTAATGAGCAGCGGCGCGATGCCACGGTGGTAAAGTTCGAGCGCGTGATCGAGCCGCGCGCGGTAAACCGGTGAGGGCCGGCCGTCGTACTCCGCGGCGCCCAGCACGCCGATCGCATCGGCCGGCGCCGCCTGGTCCTGGCTGGCATAGCTCTCGATCTGGTCGTAGACCCAGCGGCACCACACCGCAACGCCAGCCAGCAGAACCAGCAGGACAAGCAGTGTAATGCGCAGTGCGAACCAGTGGGATTTCGGCTTGGACGATCGCGGCATCGGGTGGATAGTGGCAACGGAAGCGGTTCAGCGTTCGCGGTTTGCCTGCTCCTAGAGCGGCTCCAGGATAGATGTACCATATCCGGCTCTTGTGCCAGGTCGCCCCTCCTTAGGGCCCCACCCCGGGATGTTCGGGTCGACTCGGGCGCAGTGACTCCGGTGTGCAGCAATCCTGGAACCGCTATAGTTTCGCACCCCAGTTCGTGTTGAGAAGGAAATTCCGCTCTAGTGTTCGAGGTTCCGCTCAGTGTTCGAGGGCCATGACGATCTCGTGCGTGGGGATGGCGCCCTCGCGAAGGATCTCCCAGCGGCCGGCGCCGAGCGTGAGATCCACGATCGTTGTGGGCTGCGCGCGTCCCGTGGGTCCGCCGTCGATGATCAGCGGAATGCGATCGCCGATCTGGTCGCGAACGCAGCCGGCATTGGTACACTCCGCCGCGCCGCGCAGGTTGGCCGACGTCGCCGTGATGGGCAGGCCAAACTTCTCGACCACCGCGCGCGGAATGGCGGCATCCGGCACGCGCAGCGCCACGTTACCCGTGTTCGCCGTCGAGCGCAGCGGCAGCTTGGTGCCGGCGCGGACGATAATGGTGAGCGGGCCGGGCCAGAAATGATCGGCGAGCTTATCGAGCATCGCGTCTGAATCGCGCGCGAGAGTGTAGGCCTGCGACAGCCCTGAGATCAGCAGTGAAAGCGGCTTGTGCTTCTGCCGCGTTTTGATCTGGTAGATTTGCTCAACGGCGTGGAGATTGACGGGATCAACGGCGAGCCCATAAAAGGTGTCGGTGGGCATGGCGATGACACCGCCTTTTCGCAGGCAGGAGACGATGTAATCGATCCGGTCCGGTTGTGGTTCATCGGGATTGACGCGTAAGATCTCCGCCGACAAGAAGGCCTACCTCAGTTCCCGAGTACGAGAGGCTACAAAGACGGAAACTATCACAGCACCTGCCGTGGCGCAAGTTGAGCGGCTGCCCTTCAAGTTGATGAAGCGGAGGAATTTGGGCCGGATGTGACGCAATTCATAGTCATCGCTGATGATCGGCGCGGTCATTCGTCCATAAAGCAATTGCTTCGATCTCTCTTCTGCGCGCCTGTCTGCGAAATGTGTGGCAGCGCGAGTTTCAAATAGAATGGGGTCGAGAATCGCGTCGGTCCCTCTGCGCGGATCGGGACATCCCGATTCCCCTCCAGACCAACATGAACATTCGATCGCTCGCCGGAAACTGTCTGCTCGCACTGTTGCCCTTTGCGTCATTCGCGCAGACCGGTGGTACCGCGAAATCTCCTGATCCGCCGCCTCCGGCGGCGTCGACGCTCAAATTCGAAGCGGCCGATGTTCATCCCAGCCCCCATATCTCGGAGCCCTGGACCGATGGTCCGCATCTCGAGGGCGATCGCTACGTGGTTCACCAGGCAACCATGGCCGATCTCATTTCAAGAGCCTACAGCCTCGACGCGGAAAACGTGCAGGGTGGGCCGAGCTGGCTCGAATACAACCGCTACGACATCGATGCGAAGACTGCGCCCACGACTTCGGGCTCCGATCAGAAGCTGATGCTGCAAGCGCTGCTCGCCGAGCGATTCAAGCTCGTGGTGCACAACGGAACGGCGCCGATGCCCGCGTACGTGCTGAAGGTGGGCAAAGACGCAACCAAGTTCAAGCCCGCGGCGAGCACGGACAACTCCGCATGCGATCCCCATCCTGCGGCGCCGGGAACCCCGCCGCAGATCGATTTCACGTGCCACAACGAGACCATGGAGCAACTCGCCCAGCTCCTGCGGAACATGCGTGGCGGCGGCTACCTGGACAAGCCCGTTGTGGACGGCACGGGCCTGAAAGGAGCCTTCGACTTTGAGCTGAAGTGGACACCCAGCGGAGGCCGCGACCGCGCCGGCGCTGCTTCGGTCTCCATCTTCGAAGCGCTCGAAGCGCAGCTTGGGCTGAAGCTCGCGCTTGAAACTGCGCCGCGCCCCGTGCTTCTTGTCGATAGCGTCGATGAGGTCCCAACGCCCGACCCGCCTGGCACGGACAAAGCTCTCCCACCGCAGCCGCTCCCCGAGTTTGAAGTCGCGGTCATCACGCCCAGCAAGCCTGACGGGCCGCGCAGGGGCAGTATCGGCCGCGGCCGAATAGATGCCACGGGGATGACGCTGAAGACGATGATCGAGATTGCATGGGATCTGAATGAGACCGATATGGAAAGCATCGCCAACGCGCCGCCCTGGCTCGACAAGGACCGCTGGGACATTTTGGCCAAGATGTCGAGCGATGACGCAGCCGAGGCTGCAAAACGGCCTCCGGAAGCCGACTTCCAGCAGCTTCAGCACATGCTGCGTGCGCTGCTCGCCGACCGGTTCAATCTTCACGCACACCTCGAAGATCGCGTTGGCGATGCGTACGACCTGGTCGCGGTGAGCCCCAGGGTGACGCCGGCAGACCCCAAAGCTCACACGCGCTGTGCCGAAGGGCCGGGGCCGGACGGCAAGGATCCGCGCATCGCGAATCCGATTCTGAACCGCCTCGTCTCCTGCCAGAACATGACGATGGCGCAACTCGGCAACGAGCTCCAGGCCGTCGCGGATGGTTACATTCACAACACCGTCCTCGACAAGACGGGGCTCCAAGGCGGCTACAACTTTACGCTCAGCTTCAGCTCGGTGAATAACATCCTGAATGGAGGCGGCCCGTCTTCTTCGGCGCCAAGAACGGCGGCAGACGGAGCCGCGGATCAGGGGGCATCAGATCCCAACGGCGCGGTTTCGCTGTTTGAAGCCGTACGGCGAGAGTTGGGACTGAAACTCGAAAAAGTGCGGCGGCCGGTGCCTGTTCTGGTGATCGACCATGTCGACGAAAATCCCACTCCGAACTAGAGCGAATCGGCAGCGTCGCCACTCGCCTGCGAAGCACGGTCTCGCGTTGACGTTAGAATCGGCTTTAAGGTTCAAGAGCAATGCCGGTTCGCGTGGTGGAAAGCAGGCAGAATGCGCGGTTGAAGGCGCTGCGCAAGGTGCTGAGCGCGGGCGGCCGCGGTGCGGATGGGCTCGGCGGCATTGAGGGGCCGAACCTGCTGGAAGAGGCGCTGCGCGCGAAATTGCGCGTGGCGACAGTGTTCGTTGCGCAGGGTGCGGAAAAACTGCTCGATGCGCTGGCGCTGCCGCGCGATACCGAGATCCTTATCGTGCCGCGAACGCTGCTGGACGCGGCGCTCGCGACGGAGACGCCGCAGCCGATTGCGGCGCTGGTGGAAGTGCCGAGTTGGAGTTGGCCAGACTTGCTGAATGCAAAGCGCGGCAAGGCTCTGCTGCTGGTGCTCGCAGGAGTGCAGGATCCTGGGAACCTGGGAACGATGTTGCGCTCGGCGGAGGCGTTTGGCGCGACGGGCGTGGTAACTCTGCCGGGAACCGTGAGCGCGTGGAATGCAAAGGCCGTGCGCGCCTCAGCAGGAAGCGTCTTCCGCGTGCCGCTTCTCGCATCCAACGCGGAGGAATGCATTGCGCAATTGCGTGAGAGCGAGGTGAAGATTCTGGCGACAGCAATCGAGACCGGCAAAGCGGCGGAGCTTGCGAACCTGCGCGCACCGGTGGCAATCTTGATCGGCAACGAAGGCAACGGGCTGGCGAAGGAGCTGGCGGAATGCGCCGATGCGGCGATCACGGTTCCCTGCCCCGGGCCGGTGGAGAGCCTGAACGCGGCGATGGCGGCGACGGTGCTGCTGTATGAAGCGGCGCGGCAGCGGCGAGGTGCGCGATGAGCCTGTTTGAGAATCTCTCGGGAACAACGTTCGAGTCGTCAAAGCAGCTGCTGCGCGCAGTGGCGGGCGCACCGCTGGCCGAGCGCATGCGGCCGCGCACTCTCGAAGAACTGATGGGGCAGGAGCACCTGGTCGGCCCCGGCAAGCCACTGCGCGTGCAAATCGAGAATGACGACACCAGTTCGATGATCCTCTGGGGTCCGCCCGGAGTAGGGAAGACGACGCTGGCCAAGATCATTGCCGAAACCACAAAGGCGAACTTCATCGAGTTTTCCGCGGTGACGAGCGGGATCAAGGAGATCAAGCAGGTGATGGTGGACTCGGCGAAGGCCGCCGAGCTGCGCTCGCGAACGATTTTGTTCATCGACGAGATTCACCGCTTCAACAAAGCGCAGCAAGACGCATTCCTGCCCTACGTGGAGCGTGGAACCATCCGGCTGATCGGCGCTACGACAGAGAATCCGTCGTTCGAAATAATCTCGGCGCTGCTCTCACGCTGCCGCGTTTATGTTCTCGAACCGCTCAAAGAAGATCAGATTGTGACGCTGCTACAGCGGGCGCTGGAAGATCGCGAACGCGGGCTGGGCGCGCAGGAGCTGAAGGCCGACGAAGAAGCGCTGGTGCTGATCGCAAGCTACTCGAGCGGCGACTGCCGCAGCGCATACAACACGCTGGAGGTCGCGGCGCAACTGGCGACAGCGGACGGCAGCAAGCAGATTTCGAAGGAGATTGCGAAAGAGGCGATCCAGCAGCGCGTGCTGATGTACGACAAGTCAGGCGAGGAGCACTACAACCTGATCTCCGCGCTGCACAAGAGCGTGCGTAATTCCGATGCGGATGCGTCGCTCTACTGGCTTGGCCGCATGCTCGCCGCAGGCGAAGATCCGTTGTATGTGGCCCGGCGCATTGTGCGCATGGCCGTCGAGGATATCGGACTGGCCGCACCGGAGGCGCTGAATTTGTGTTTGTCGGCGAAGGAGACGTACGAATTTCTGGGATCGCCGGAGGGCGAGCTCGCGCTGGCCGAAGCGGTGGTGTACTTGGCGCTGGCGCCGAAGTCGAACGCAGTGTACGCGGCGTATGGCGCGGTGCAGGAAGACATCGACCGGACGCGGCAGGAACCGGTTCCGCTGCACCTGCGAAACGCGCCGACCAAGCTGATGAAGGAGATCGGCTATGCGAAGGGATACAAGTACGCCCACGACGAAGCGGACAAGGTTGCGGAGATGGACTGCCTGCCCGATTCATTGAAAGGACGCAGCTACTACCATCCCACGCAGGAAGGGCGGGAGAAGCTGCTGGCGCAGAGGATGGAAGAGATCAAAAGGATCAGGACGGGCAAGCGGAGCTCAGAATAATTTCGCCGTGAACTTGCGCCCGGCTGAGGCGATTATCCCCGCCCCCCCCCGCCACAGGTGAGCTAATCTTCGCGGGTGTTTTTGTTGAACTTCTTTGCGTCGCCGGTATCTTTTTCCTCGTCAGTTCCTGTTGAATCGGCGAAATCGATTGTGCCGAGCGAGTCGTTGACAACGCCGTCGTCTTGCTTTTCTTCCTTCTGTCCGCCGGGCACTTCGTGCGTGGGTTTGGTGGGTGCGCTCATTCGATTCTCCTCTGCCTTTAGATGCGGAAGGGGCGACGCGCGTTTTGGGGCCGCTACTGCAGCCGAGCTACAGCGGTTCTCCCGTTTGCTGTGGGGGCAAAGCCTCTACTAAGTAGCTCTTCATTAAGAAAAAAACATCTTCTGCAGGATTAGTAATCGAGAGCCTGTCTAGATCGGAAATGGAGAAAGGCTCTAGGCGTCCCAGGGATTCACGACGGACTTCGCAAGATCGTCAAAGTGCTTTGTGTTGCGCGTGGCCAGCGTGGCGCGCGAGGCAAGAACAATGCCAGCGATCATGGTGTCGCGCGCGTCGATCAGGTAGCCTCTTGCTTTGCGCGATGCGGATAGGGCAGCCGCTCTTTCGGCTGCTGCCTGGTCAAAACTGGCAACTCGTTGCTGAATCATTTCAATCAGCCACTGTTCAAAAAGTCTGATGAGCGATGCCTGCTTTCTTCCCGCAGGCATTGATTCCAACCCGAAACGGATCTCGTACACGCCGATTGATGTGATCCAAAGGGATGTACTTGGCTGTCGATCGATCCAGCGAACAACCTGCAGATCCGGCCTCGGAAGCATGATCTCCGAGATGACGTTGGTATCGAGAACAATCATTCTTTCGTGAAATCGGGGATCTGCATGCGAATGCCGCGGATCTCTTCAATTGGCTTATCAAGAGAGATGCCCTGGCCGCTGAACAGCGCCACTGTCGCGCTGCCAAGACCCACCGCAGGCTTCTCTTCCTCGCGCAGAGCGTTGCGTACTATTTCGCGCACCTCCGCCTCCATGCTGCGGCCGTTGCGCTTGGCGCGGCGCTGCAAGCGGGCCTTGACTCGTTCATCGAGATTGCGGACAAGGATCTGTGCCACGGACTCACCAGTGATAGCATGATAGCATAGTCCGCGCCGCGTAGAAATCCGGCACCGTCCAATTTGACGGGGCGAGATTGGCTGGTGCTGGGTCGTCGTTCCTCAATCTGCGTACTTCACGGAGCAGCCATAGGGCCGAGTGTAGGACTTGAGAACCGGCTTGCCCGCCATGCCAGCGGTCAGCGCATCGCTGAGATAGTTGTCAGCACCCTTGATGTCGGAGGTGTCCGGCGTGGGACGGTCGTCGATAGCGCCTTCATAGATGAGCTTGCCGTTGGGATCGATGACATACATCTCAGGCGTGGTCTTTGCGCCATAGAGATGGCCGAGCCTGCCGTCCGAGTCCATCAACACTGCAGTCGGATCGGCGTGCATCTGCGCGAGGTAAGCGTTCTCTTGCGCATCGCTGACGAAGCCTTGCTCGCCATGAGCCGAAGAGATGACAGTGAACCAGACAACGCCTTTGCCGGTCCACTCCTTCTGCAACTGCTGCATGTTGCCGCTGTCGTAGTGCTTCTTGGTGTAAGGGCAGCCCTGGTTGTGCCACTCGAGCACGACAAACTTGCCGCGGTACTGATCGAGCGAGTGGCTGGCGCCGTGCGAATCGGTGGCGGTGAACCCAGGCGCGGGCGAACCGACGACGGCCTGGGCGCAAGCGGCGATGGGCGCGATGGCAAGAACCGCCGCAGCTGCAAGAGAAGGTAGAGCTTTCATGAGAGGTACCTCCGGGCGGGGAATTTCGGCGAGGCGGGATCACGGCCAATGCGTTCTGACAAAATCGCGATCACGAGTCGCAATTGCGGATCGCGATCAGGCAAAACCGGCGCGATCTGGCTATCAGCTTACTCCTGTTTTGAGGCTTGAGCGGTCGCCTGAGTTGAAGAGTGCGGCAATTTTGCCAGGGCATCCGTGACGATGCCGGGCGTGAGGACCTGCGGCAAAAGCTGCGGAGCGGCCTGGCCCGGCGTATAGAGCGCGTAGACCGGCACACCGCTGCGGCCGAGGGCGGCGAGCGCCCGGGTGATGGAGTCGTCCTCGCGGGTCCAATCGGCGCGGAAGAGCGCGATGTTCGCAGCGGTAAAGGCCTGCTGCACCTGGGGTTGGGCGAGGGCGACCCGCTCGTTGACCTGGCAGCTCAGGCACCAGCCAGCGGTGAAGTCGACAAAGACCGGCTGGCCGGCGGCGAGAGCATGCTGAACGGCATCAGCGGACCACGGCTGCCAGACAGCGCTGCGCGCGGCAGGGCTTTCGGAGGAGGGTTGTGCTGCCGACACAGCTGGCGCGGTAGCGAGTTCTTTGGGAGCGGCGACGCATGCCCCGATAACCGCGAGCAGAAACACAGCTGCGACCGCGGTGGCCCAGCGCTTTGCCGGCCAACGGCCCAGGAACCAGCCTGCCACGGCAAGAAGCAGAAAGGTGGAAAGCAGCGCAGCGAGGAGCGCGGCGCCGTAGGCCTCGGCAACGACCCATGCGAGCCAGATAACGGTGCCAAACATGAACAGTGACGCGGCCTGCTTCAGCACTTCCATCCACCCGCCGGGTTTGGGCAGGAGCCGTGTCCAGGTGGGCTGAAGGGTGAGCGCGACGTAGGGCGCGGCGAGGCCAAGCGCGAGCGCGGTGAAGACGGCGAAGGTGACGGCGGCGGGTTGGGCGAGTGCGTAACCGACGGCCGCGCCCATGAACGGCGCGGCGCAGGGCGTGGCGACGACTACGGCGAGAACGCCGGTGAAAAAGCTGCCTGCGTAGCCCTGCTTCGGGGCGCCATTTTCCGTCACCAAGGAGCCGCCAGCGCTGGTGATCGTGAGACCGATCTCAAACTGGCCGGCGAGCGAGAGGCCGAGAAAGAAGAGCAGCGCGGCGATGAGGAGCAGGAAGACGGGCGACTGGAACTGGAATCCCCAGCCGAGCGTAGCGCCGGCGGCGCGCAGCGCGAGCAGAACGGCGACCAGCGCCCAGAAGGAGACGAGAATACCGAGCGTGTAGACGAAGCCGTGCGCGCGGAGGCGATGCCGCTCCTCGGCTCCGGAGTTGACGAGCGATAGGCCTTTCAAGAACAGCACGGGAAAGACGCAGGGCATGAGGTTAAGCAGCAGGCCGCCGAGGAAGGCAAAGAAAGCGGTGCTGGCGAGAGCGGCTGCAGAAAATGCCGGTTGCGTGGGCTGCGCGGCGACGGTTCCGGCCGTGGCAGCGATCACGAAGTTGCGGCCGCCGGAGAGCTCGATGACGCCCTTCAACTGAGCGGGGCTCGCGGTGAGGTTTGCGTCTTTCTTCAGGTCGAGAATGAGGCCGGTTGAAGTGAGCGTTACGGTCTGCGGCGCGGGATTGTCGAGAATGTCCTGGTCGGCGGGAAAGAACTGCGCCTGCGTTTCGCGCTGGCCGGTGGTGACGGCGAGGCGGAAGCCGGTGGAGATGGGTTGGAAGACAACTTTGTCCGAAGCGGGCAACGGCGCGGGCAGGCGATTGCTCAAACGATCGAAGATTTCGCGATCGGGCGAGACAGAAGCGGCAGACGATGCATCTGAAAGCGTCCGGTCGACTTCGAGGTCCGCCTTGCCGGGGATGCAAACCTCGCGGCAGACGAGCCAGTCGACATGCGCTTTGAGCGCGGCGGGGCCGGACTTCGCCGATTGAGCAACGTCCAGGCCCAACGGGAAAAGCACTTCGTTCTCGTAGCCGAAATCCATGAGCGGGCCAAGCGGCAGGCGCGTGGGAGCGGGAAACTGCGGGGGGCCGGCGGTGAGGCCGGCGGGCAAAGTCCACTTGATGTGCGGCGGCTCGCCGGAGTCGCCGGCGTTCTGCCAGTAGACGTGCCAGCCGCTCTCCAGCTTGAAATAAAGTCCGGCGTTCGTGCCTTGACCGGGGCTCAGCTGCGCAGCCGGAACAACAAGCTGCACGTGCAGGTGCGCGGCGTCGGCGGAGCTGGACGCGGCGCGGGCGCTGTGCGCGAAAAGAAGCGGGGCTGCGAACGCGAGGATCGAGAGAATCAATCGGGCACGACGCATGGCAGGTGGTAAAAAGGCTCCCGGCAATTGGACTCAGTTTAGCGGACGAAGGGTTCAGGCAGGGTGCGAAAGAGCCCGACCACAAAAATCCACGGCGGCGCGAGGTTTTCACGCACCCGCGCGCGGGGATGTGTTAATTTTGGGAGACTTCCCCGACCCCCTTCTCACATGTTCCAGGAAACCAGTAAACCAGAAAGAGGTCTTTCCATGAGAATCCTTCCTGTAGTGGCAGCTTTCACGCTCCTCGTTATGCCGCTGGCTCCGAAAAGTCATGCGCAAATGGCCGCTTCTGCACCCCCCATGCCGGCATGCGATGGCGTCCTCAGCATCATCCGGGTCTCGGAGATCACTCCAACCGGCAGTATGGATAAATTCATGGCCGCTCTGGCAGCTCACCAGCAGTGGTATGCAAGCCACGGCTACCCCGATGTCATCTTTGCCGCGCGTGTGTTGATGCGCGACCCGCAGAGCGGCGCTTTTTCCTATTCGGACAAGCAGGTGATGACTTACCACTATCAGAAGCCGGGCGGTTCATCTCCGGTGCACGATGCCGGATGGGATGCCTACGTGAAGTTGTACAACGACACCTCGACCATTAAGGAAACGAGCCTGAGCTGCGTTCCCATGGCTGGAGCGCCGGCTTCGATGAAGTAGCATGCAAGCCAGCCCGTGAAGGGCCTCTTTGCGGGCTGGCGCAAAGTTTGGAACAGTTTCAATGCGCTATGCGCGGTGGTGGAGCTCCGGCCACTTGGCGTGTTCGCGGTAGATGCAGTCGTCTTGGATGCATTTGACTCCCGCGGCGCGCGCGCGAGCAATGGCTTCGTCGTGGATGACTTCATCCTGCAGCCAGAGATAGGGAATCTTCAAGCGGATCACGTCATCGACGATGGGCGGCACATTCTCCGACGCGCGGAAGACGTCGACCAGGTCAATTCCCTGCCCGCCATTCTCGCGTGCGGCTGCGCTGGCCTCGTCGAGCGAGGCATAGCAGGGCTGGCCGTCGATCTGCTGCAAAACGGGATTCACGGGAAGGACGCGATAGCCGTTGGCGGCAAGGTAGCGGCCGATGGTGTAGCTGGGGCGTTGCGGCTTGTCGCTCATGCCGACGACGGCAATTGTTTTGGCGTTGCGCAGCATCTCGTCAATGACAGGGGCAAAATCGGTCATTTTTCTTCTCCTTGGGGACGGTTTCAGCAGCTTTTTCGGCCAGGCATCGGCTGAAAGTGGGCCTTTGGGTGGATTTTTTCCGGCGGCGTCAATCCTTCCGATGCGGATGGCGAGAATGTCAAATTCCCAGATCGTCGTCTGCGCCGCCGGTTGAGACAGCGGTTCCGCGGCGCTTGGCCAGCAAATATCCCTTGAGAAACGGTTCGAGGTATCCATCAAGAACCTTGTCGACGTCGCCGACTTCGACCTTGGTGCGGTGGTCCTTGGCGATGCGGTAGGGCTGCAGAACGTAGGAGCGGATCTGGGAGCCGAAGTTGATGTCGAGCTTGGAGTCTTCGAGCTTCTTTGACTCAGCGCGCTTCTTTTCAAGCTCGTATTCATAGAGGCGCGAGCGCAGCATCTTCATCGCCTTCTCGCGGTTCTTGTGCTGGCTGCGCTCGTTCTGGCACTGGACGACGATGCCGGTGGGATTGTGGGTGATGCGCACGGCGGAGTCGGTAGTGTTGACGTGCTGGCCGCCCTTGCCGCCGGAGCGGTAGGTGTCGACGCGCAGGTCTTCCGTCTTTACATCCACGTGAATCGTCTCGTCGATCTCCGGCGACACATAGACCGATGCGAACGAGGTATGTCGCCGCTTGGCGGAGTCGAAGGGCGAGATGCGCACCAGGCGATGGACGCCGCTTTCGCCGGAGAGCAGGCCGAAGGCGTTTTCTCCCAGGATGGTGAATGTGGCGGATTTGATGCCCGCTTCTTCGCCGTCCTGGTAGTCGTTCATTTCGGTTTTGTAGCCTTGCTGCTCGGCCCAGCGCAGATACATGCGGAGAAGCATCTCGGCCCAGTCCTGGCTTTCCGTGCCGCCCGCGCCGGGATGAACGGTGACGATGGCGTTGAGCGGATCGGCCTCGCCGGAGAGCATGATGCGGGCTTCGAGCTCCTCGGTAAAGGTCCTCAGCTCGTCGATGCTCTTCTCCAAATCTGGGAGAACATCTTCGCCTTCGCGGCCGAGCTCGAAATACGTATCGATGTCGCCGGTGCGGCGCACGAGCTCGTCGTCGTCGCGGACCAGCACCTCAAGGCGCTTGCGGTCGCGCATGAGAGGCTTGGATGCCTCAGGGTTGGACCACATCGCCGGATCGGCGAGTTTGGTTTCTATGTCGGAGAGTTCCCTGCGGATGCGCGCCGGGTCAAAGATACTCCCGCAGGTCACGCACTTGATTGCGCACGGGAGCGTATGCGAATTCGAGATCGTTCAACGAAGACATTTTCTCTCAGGACCTGACTTGGATATGAAGTGTGTTGGTGCTTCAAATGGGCTGAATTTAGAATATCACTGCGATGATCTCTGCTGGCTCGCTGGCCTCTGGTTGAGGTTTACAGGTATCGTTTCCGGCTCGGCAAAGGTGAACTCGCGTCCGGCTTCTCAGTTTTTACTCTCGTTAATCGTAATCGTATTTGCCGTATTTCCCTTCGTATTGTCCCCTTGAATCGGGAATACGTTCAGTCTCATCTAGGCTAATCGACTGCCTATAAGCAGTGACCGCTTTCGGCCAGGCCATTATGCTGTTACGAAGAAACTCAATGGAGTTGGGAATTCCTGAGCTCTGGCGTTTCTGCCAAGCTTCCTGATGGACTTTCAAGAAGTCCTGTATCGGCATATCTCTGTCTGGGGTAGAAATATAACCGTTATTTATGTGTCCATACAGGAGGGAAAAGGCCTTGTCTCTTTCGTCGAAGAGACTTGCAATCTGATTCAATACGCTTCGCTCCTCCTTCGTTGCAATAGTTCTTCTGCGCGTCTTTCGTTCGGGAACACTCCGCTGCGGCGTCGGGCGTGTCATCAATCCTCCGAAATCACTGCTCCAGTTCCGGTCCTTCAGACCCGAGAGTGCGCTACCACCCTACACCCGTCTATCCGCTGCTACGCCACTTTGATTTCATCGAGCAGGTCGGGGTGACGATCCAGCACCCTGAGCAGCTTGACCAGGGCCAATGGCGGCTTGGTCTTGCCGTTCTCGTAGCGTGAAAAGGCATTCACGCCGCCGCCGAATATTTCTGCCGCTTCGCGCTGATCGAGCGCAAGTTTCTTGCGCACCTTGACGATGAATTCCGGATCGACGATGGCGGCATTGACTTGCCGTGTGAAGGCCTGCATCTCGCGCATGACGCGTTCCGATTCGGCTCCGTCCAGGATGGATTCGGCGCAGGCAGGACAAAACTCGCCCGTCACCGCGGGAATCGTAGTGGTTTCGCCCTTATAGGTATAAGGCAGATCGCGCGTATCCGCGATCAACTCAGCCGCACCGCAAACGGGACACTTCATCTGCAAACCCCTCGCTTCTAAATTCCTACTTAGAGCTCTTTGAATGACACGATCAACACGTCGTCCACCACGGTGAGCTTCAGATAAATATCTCCAGCCGTAGTCTTCGGACGATATACATCCTGCCAAATTGTGTGATCGGCGTAGGTGGTCATGCTCTTGTAGAAATCCGCCGGTTTGAGCGCCCGTCACTACGGCCAACATCTCCGAGTAGCTGAATCCCAAGGCCACGGCTCCGGCTCGCGCCGTCTGGGTGGTCCGCACCTTGCCTGCCTCGACCAAGAGTTTGACTCGCGACAACGGGCAGTGGGGACTTCGCTTCTCCATGAATATTAACCTACTTGGTTATTTCTTGGCAAGCCTATTTTCGCAGTCGTCGTCCTGCTGCCCAGACCAGAACGCCGAAGGCCAGAGCGGCACAGAGCCAGGCGAAGAGGTCGCCGTGGACGGTGTAGAAGGTGTTGGCGTAGCGGAAGCCGAACCGCGCCGCGAGCGCTCCGATCTGGTGGCGGGGGATGCTTTGCTGGACGCGGCCCTCGGGATCGATAACGGAGGTGACGCCGGTGTTGGTGTCGCGCAGGATCCAGCGGCGGTTCTCGATGGCCCGCATGCGCGCCATGTTCAGGTGCTGCCAGGGAGCGCTGGTGTCGCCGTACCAGCCATCGTCGCTGGCGTTCACGAAGACCTCTGCTCCGCGGAGGGCGAACTGGCGTATCTCATCGGCAAAGACTGACTCATAGCAGATGAAGATGCCGTAGCGATGGCTCTGCCCGTTCTGCGTGCGGAGAAGAAAAACACTGCGCGCGGTTCCGGGGGTGAAGCTCGAGACCTTGCCGGTGATCTTGTGCGCGAAGAAGAAGAGCTTGGGAAACGGAATGTACTCGCCCCAGGGCACGAGATGGATTTTGTCGTAGCGGCCGGCTTCGGAGCCGTCGGCGTTGAAGACCATTGCGGAGACGTGGTCGTGCCATTCGCCATCAGCCTGCGGCGGGTCGGTGCCGACGCCGTTGATGATGAGCGGCGCCTGCTCGGCGCGGGCTACATCGGCCATGGCGTGCTGAAAGCGCATGTCAGGCTCAAAAAAAGGCGCGGGCGCTTCGGGCCAGACGACGAGATCGGGATGCGGAAGCGGAGCGGTGCATGCAGGGTCGGTGCCGGGCGCACCGGTCTGGGGAATTCCGTTGAGGTACGGTCCGCAGGATTGCGAGCCGAGGCGAATGAACTCGGCGATGTGGTTGTTCCACTCTGCGCCGGGCCAGGTGTTGGCGTCGCCGACATCGAGATTGGGCTGGACGAGGACGGCGGTGGCGTGGGCGGGGTTTTCGGGCGCCTCAATCAGGAGGCCGCCCGCGCCAACAACGAACAAAAATGCTCCGCACGCCGCCCACGCCCAGCGGCCGGCGAACGAGCTTTTCGAGGCGCCCGGGCTCGTCGAGGCAGGCGAGCTTTTCGCGGGTAGGCGCAGCGCGCCGGCAAAGAGCGCGTTCACGACGACGAGGACGAAGCTGATGCCGTAGACGCCCTCCCAGGGTGCGATCCGGGTGAGCAGACCGTTGTCGACCTGCGAATAGCCGAGCTGATCCCAGGGAACGCTGGTGACGCGCGCGCCGGCGAGCTCGAGAGCGACCCAGAGAAACGGGGCGAAGGCGAGAGCGAGACGGATGGAGCCGGTGGCGCGGCGTGCGAGCGCGATGCCGAGACCGAAGAGGCCGAAGTAGAGACCGAGAACCAGGCTGAAGAGGAGCAAAACAAGAAAGGCGAGCGCCGGCGGCAGGCCGCCGTAGATGAGCATGGTCGAGTAGATCCAGTAGCAGTTGCCGAGGTACCAGAGGACGCCGCAGAGATAGGCGACGAGGAATACGCGGCGCAGAGGATGGCGATCGATCTCGGGTGCGGGCGCGACGATGGCCCACAGCAGTGGGACGAGAGCAATGAAAGCCAAGAGGCTGCGCCAGGGCGGCATGGGCCCCGCGAGCGGGAACGGCAACTCGAGCAGCCCTGCGGAGAGGACGGCCGCGGCCCAGAGCTTCCAGGCTGATCGCATACAGGGGCGAGTGTAACGCATCGGCATGGGCTAGAATTGAACGCATGATTCTAGGCGTCTTCGCGATTCGGACCCTCGAGTTGCTGTTCTTCGTCGGCCTCGCCGGCTCAGCCATTGTCGTACTCATCAGCTTTTTTGAGGACGGCAAGGAGCTGTTCGGGAAGGACTGACGACAGGGGTCAGTGAAGTGGCTTCCGGCTTTCTGGCTTCTCGCCAACTGCCGCAACGGAATCAGCTCTTACGAATTGCATCGCGCTCTCGGTGTCACTCAGAAAACCGCGTGGTTCATGCTTCACCGTATTCGGCTGGCGATGAAGGGCAAGAAATTCAAGATGGGCGGCGAAGGCCGGGAAGTGGAAACCGATGAGGCTTTCATTGGCGGCAAAGACGCGAACAAGCACGAAGCGCAGCGCCAGCAGATTCGCTCGATTCGCCGTTCGGCTACCTTGAAGGGTTCAGGTCATCTGGTCAGCAAGACCGCTATTATGGGGGTTCTGGACAGAGAGCAGCGCAAGGTGCAAGCCTCTGTGGTTCCTGCTATCACTCGTTTGGAATTGCAAACCGAGATTCTGAATCGCCTGATGCCTGGCTCGAAGATTTACACCGATAGCGCCGGACTCTACAAGTACATCCCGAAGGAATTTACCCATGAGTTCGTGGATCACATAAAGAAATACGTGGATGGCCGCGTTCACACAAACGGGATGGAAAACTTCTGGTCATTGCTCAAGCGTGGACTGAGCGGAACCTATGTGGCAGTCGAGCCGTTCCACTTGGGCCGGTATCTCGACGAGCAGGTATTCCGCTACAACCATCGGGAAGATGCGCTTGGAAACAAAACTCCCGACGCGGACAGATTCTCTCTCGCAGTTTCACAGATCACAGGAAAGCGGCTGACTTATTCGGAGTTGACCGGCAAGGTGGGAGAAACGCAGAATTAGGGCTTGGGGTGGGAAACGCGGCGCGAAGCGGAACGTTTAGGCGTTCGCTTCGCCGCCTTTTCTGCATCCAGTTGCGCCTTAATCGTGCTGTGCGGAACAGCGAGAATCTGGCGTGTGAATTCGTCGAGAGCGGCTTTCGTTCCCACTACATCCTTGGCCGGGGTTGTGGGACCGTTTGCCAATGGTGTGCCCTCGTCTCAGAAATGAGGGTATACCTGTGCTGCGTCGCAGTCAATTTGAGATTAGCGATCTCATTCGCCTCATTCACCCCGGCCCCAAAGGACGCCGTCTAATGGCGCTGATTTTCAAGTTCGACGAGAGCTACGATAACGCCAAATCGGTGATGCTGGTCGGCGGCTGGCTGATGGAGGAGAGTCAATGGAAGCAACTAGAGAGCGATTGGGATGCGTGCATCAACGCCATAAACAAAGCGCACCGCGCAGATCAGCGAATTACCCGTTTTCATGCCACAGAGGTAAACGGGTTCAAGGGAGAATTTAAGAACTGGGATAAGCCGATGAGCGAAACGTTGACCGCGAAGCTCGTCGCGATCCTCAAAGAACGCCCCTCAATGTTCGTCGTTGCGGCAACGAACATGCAGGACATGGTAAAGGTGTTTCCTGAGACCGCTGCTACGGCGCTGGAATCAGCATTAGGACTGTGTGTGAAGCAGGTGATGATAAGTCTCGGTCAGGTCGTCCGCAAGAATTTTGCCCGCGACAAACTAGCGATGGTTTTGGAGTCGGGGAACATGGACGATCAAGCTAACGCCGCGTTCAAGTTTATGGTTAGCGACAAAAAGTTCAAGGCACGAAAACTTTTCAACTCGCTCTCGTTTGTTGTGGGGAAGCCTGCTGGGATGCAGGCGGCGACTTGATCGCCTACGAATCAATGAAGCGAATTCTCGCATTAAATATCAAAACCGACGCTAAGTTGCGCTGGGCGCTCCGGGAACTGCTCGGAAACAGGCATCTCGGAGAATCGGCCTATATCGCAAAGAAAGCTCTCATTGCGTTGAAGGGGAAATAGTCCACACTATCTTAAGTCTGCGTTGACGAATGCGCTCTCATCAGCCATCTTTGAATCTCTCGATTCGGTCAAAAATTGAAGTGACAATGGAAGGAATCAAAGTGATTACGACAAGCGCAATGACGCCAAGAAATAGGAGAGTCGCAACCATCAGGGCAAAGTGAATCATAGGGCTATGATATTTCAATCCGAGGGCGACTGAGATGTGGGCGTATTTCTTTCGTTGCCGCTGTGGGCGGCAAATTCTTCTCCCGTCTCAAATCCTGCGAGAAACAAGCGAAGGTCCACGCGGTCTAGCCATGGATGAAGGCCCTTTAGATTTTCTATGTGGCTTTTGCAAAACTCGGTTCGAGGGTTTGCCACCCAGCCCCGACCGGGGAGATTTCTCAGGGCTGGTCCCACGCGGAGGCAATTGTCTGTGGAAGGTTGAGTGCAAATGTGGCCGGCACAACTGCGCAGAGCGCACCACACTATATGTGTTTTATTTAGGAGACGAAACACCAAGCGAGATAGCATGGCTCGCGCATAACGAGCTTCGCACTTCACTCTGCGCACAAGGGCACGAAACCTCGATAAATCCGGACGAGGTGTTGGCCGAAAAACTTCAATGAGCGGGATGCGAGGCGAAAATAGCGGGTCTTGCATGGCGGGCATACCTCATGCGATGATTTGGAAGTTCGCCAAACCGCAAGACCGAGGCCCCCCGCGAAGGGGCCTTTTCTATTTGTGCTGGATTGTAGTCATTTTGCCAAGTATATTATTGCCTTATTTTTCGTTGACACTGTATTCATTCGAAATTAAACTTGTCGCGGAGCGGTGCTTTCGCTCTTTCGTATTTGTGTTACATCTGGCGCCACGTGGCGCCCAAGCGATGGCCTCTACCCGAACGACCGTGGCTCCCCCAACCGACCGTGTGCGGCTGATCGTAGCCTCCTCGGTAATGCTCACCTTCATCTCCTTCTGGCGAGCAGCGGCCATCGTTCTCAACGATCTCGGATCTTCAGCTTTCTACGCAGGCGGCATTGCCGAGCAGGCGGTGGGTGCGGCTGCGCCCTGGTTCATCCTCGGCATCATGCTGTTCAGTTTTGCCGTGCGCGCGGTGTACGTGGAAAGCTGCTCGATGTTCACGCGCGGCGGCGTGTATCGCGTGGTGAAAGAGGCGCTGGGCGGCGGATTCGCCAAGCTGAGCGTCTCGGCGCTGATGTTCGACTACATTCTGACCGGGCCAATCTCGGGCGTGTCCGCGGGCCAATATATCACCGGCCTGCTGAACGAGATGATGATGGTGGCGAACCAGAGCCACTGGCTGCCGCCGGCGCTGATGGACGTGCACGGCAATCCCATCCAGTTCAACATGGACTACACCTCGGCGCTGCTGGCCGCAGTGGTGACCATTTACTACTGGTGGCAGAACATCAAGGGCATCGAGGAGTCGAGCGACAAGGCGCTGCGCGTCATGCAGATCACTACGGTGATGGTGATCCTGTTGCTGGGGTGGGGCTGCTACTCGGTGGCTGTGCGAGGATCCCACCTGCCGCCTTCGCCGATTCCGGCGCATCTGCACTTCAGCACGGACGCGCTTGGATTTTTGAAAGGCACAGGGCTGCCGATCTTCGGACTGTTCGGAATCCTGATGGCTTTCGGGCACTCGATTCTTGCCATGAGCGGCGAGGAGAGCCTGGCGCAGGTGAATCGCGAGATCGAGCACCCGAAGCTGAGGAACCTGAAGCGGGCGGCGATCGTGATCGCGATCTACAGCCTGATCTTCACGGGCGGTGCAACGCTGCTGGCGTCCATGCTGATCCCGACCGGGCCCCGTACGCAGATTTATCAGGACAATTTGATCGCGGGACTCGCCATGTACATGGTGGGGCCGATGTTCTGGCGAATTTTGTTCCGCATTTTTGTGGTGCTGGTCGGGTTCCTGATTCTTTCGGGCGCAATCAACACGTCGATCATCGGCTCAACGGGCGTGCTGATGCGCGTGGCCGAGGACGGCGTGCTGACGGACTGGTTCCGCATGCCGCATCCGAAGTTCGGCACCAGCTATCGCATTGTCAATCTGGTTTTCGTGCTGCAGATGTTCACGATCGTCGTGAGCCGCGGCAACGTGATCATGCTGGGCGAGGCGTACGCGTTCGGCGTGATCTGGTCATTCACGTTCAACAGCCTGTCGATGCTGGTGCTGCGATGGAAGTACAAGGGCGAGCGCGGGTGGAAGGTTCCCCCGAATATCCGGATCGGCAAGACCGAGATTCCGGTCGGGCTGCTCTGCGTCTTCATGGTGCTGCTCTCTACTGCGGTCGTGAATCTTTTTACAAAGTCAGTCGCCACCGTGAGCGGTATTGCTTTTGCCGCCGCTTTCTTCGTCATCTTCACCATCTCCGAGCGCGAGAACCTGAAGAAACATGCGCGCACGGCGAAGGAGATGAGGGACCACTTCCAGCTGGAACACCAGGAGACGGTCAGCCGCGAGTCGGTGGCGATCCGGCCGGGCGGCGTGATCGTGACCATGCGCGACATCGCGACTCCGCTGGCGCTGAAGTGGACGCTGTCGCGCACCAGCACCGACGAGCGCGACGTGGTGGTGATCAGTGTGCGGCTGATGGGCGTGGGAGGACCGGAGTATTTGAGCGCCGAGCAGCAGAGCTTCAGCGAGCATGAGCAGATGTTGTTCACCAAGGCGGTGTCGGTCGCGGAGAGCTTTGGCAAGAAGGTATCGCTGCTGGTGGTTCCGGCGGGCGATGTATTCACCGCTCTGGTGCAAACGGCGAACTCGCTCGAGGTGGAGTCGGTAGTGGCAGGTGCATCGAGCTCGCTTTCGGCAGAAGAGCAGGCGTTCCACATGGGGCAGGCCTGGGAGGCGCTCCCGGAACCCAAGCGGCAGTTCAACTTTTGCGTGGTGGCGCCGGACGGCAACGTGAAGGTGTTCTACATTGGGCCGCACGCGCCGGCGCTGAGCCCCGACGACACCCAGCTGGTGCACCGGCTGTGGCTGAACATGCGCAGGGATCCATCGGGCTGCGACCTGCACCACAGTGACATCATCACCTATGCGTTGACGCGCCTGGCCGGCCAATATGCGCGGGAGAAGGTGGAGATCTTGCGCGATCTGCGCAACTATCGTGCCGCGGGTTCGCCGGCCGCGATGCAGCTGGGCAAAGACCCCGCCGATCCAGCGCGATTCAGCCCGTCGCCCAGAGCCATCAAGCAGACGAGGGATCAGTAGCAGGCCCAGCAAGTCAGCAAGTCAGCAAGTCAGCAGGCCAGCGAATCGGCAAGAGCAAATACAGTCAATCGCCGGTCAAGAAAGCGTCTGCGAGCAAGAAAAAGCGGCTCCATTCTTAGTTGATTCAACGACCTCGGCTCTTCGTTGATTCGACGACTCGAGCGAAATCTCATCCGGCAAAATCCTCACCAGACAGAATCGCGATCGGCTCATTGCTTCGAGAAACCGCTCATGCGTCGGGCGCGAGCGCAACTCGGCGTGCGGGTCATCCGGGAAACGTGTCTCCCGGTTTCCAGCGCGCGACCTTGATGCCCGGTTCGACGAGCTTGGCGAGGTCATCCGGAGTGCCTTTGAGCGGCGGGAAGGTTCCCCAGTGGATGGGAAGCACGGTTTTGGGCGAGAGGAATTTGCATGCGAGCGCCGCTTCTTTGGGCCCCATGGTGTAGAAGCCGCCGATGGGCAGCATGGCGATCTCAGGCTTGTAGAGTTCGCGGATCAATTGCATATCGCTGAAGGCGCATGTGTCGCCGGCGTGGTAGAGCGCGGGCGAGCCGGGAATCTCGAGGACGAATCCGGCGGCGACGCCAACGTAGTGCGTGCCTTTCTCGTCCTCCGCGCCGGAGGAATGCTTGGCGTCGACCATGGTGGCGGTGACGTCATCGAGCTCGGCGCTGCCGCCGATGTTCATGCCGATAGTTTCCTTGGCCCCCTTGCCGGCGATGTAGTCGGCGAGCTCGTAGATCGCGACAACTTTCGAACCGTGCTTCTGCGCGACGGGAACGGCGTCGGAGATGTGGTCGCCGTGGCCGTGAGTCAGCAGGACATAGTGGATTTTTTCGGGCAGCCTGAAGTCTTGCGGGTATTTGGGATTGTGCGCGATGAAGGGATCGATAAGGATGTTGGTGCCTTTGAGGGTTTGAACCAGGACGGTGGCGTGGCCGAGCCAGGTAATGCGTGCTGAAGGTGAAGCCATGAAATTCTCCTCTCGGGAGGCGGGAATGATTGCGGAAAGTTTGAGCTTTCCGCTTCGATGCCGATTCTCGCACGCTGGCCTGGATTCTCGCATGCGGGCTTCCGTCTCTCGCACGCGGTTGCGGCGCGCTGCGGGAGACCACGGCGCAACTGCGATAGATAGTCTCAAAAAATATTCTGCGCAGACCTCTTGACGGTGGAATGCAACAGGGGTACCTTCATTCAGAGGCGAATATATGGCGAAATTCGTCCCGCTCTTCCCCATCCTCCAGCCCTCCGGCGAGGCGCCGCACAGGGGCCCGCTGGCGCGGGTCGCCGCGGAGGCGCCGCTCGACTCGACCGGCTGTCTTACCGAGTACCGGCCGCTGGCCTCGCGCTCGATTATCAACAAGGTGACCTCGAACCGCGGGCTGCCGTTTACGCACGCGATCAACCCCTACCGAGGATGCGAGTTCGGCTGCCGCTACTGCTACGCGCGGTACACGCACGAGTTCCTGGAGTTGGGGCACGAGCAGTTCGAACAGAAGATTTACTTCAAGGAAAACGCGGCGTGGCTGCTGAAGCAGGAGCTGAAGCGGTTGAAGCCGGGAACACAGATTTCGCTGGGAACGGCGACCGATCCCTACCAGCCGCTGGAGCGAAAGCTCGGCATCACGCGCTCGCTGCTGGAGGTGTTTGCGCAGCATGGAGGCTTCCGGCTGGGGATCGTGAGCAAGTCGGCGCTGGTGACGCGCGACCTGGATGTGCTGCAGGAGGTCGCGAAGATCAATCACCTGAGCGTGAGCATTACGGTGACGACGACCGACCGCAGGCTGGCGAGGATTCTGGAGCCGCGGGCGCCAAGGCCCGATCTGCGGCTGAGGGCAGTCAGCGAGCTGCGCAAGGCGGGGATTCGCGCGGGAGTGATGTGCTCGCCGTTGATGCCCGGAATTACGGACACACGCTCCTCGATTGAAGCGGTGGCGCGGGCGGCGGCCGAGGCGGGAGCGTGTTATCTCTTCGCTGGCGCGCTTTTCCTTAAACCGTGCTCGCTGCCGACGTTTTTTGGTTTTGTAAAGGAGCATTTTCCGCAACTGCTCTCGATGTACGAGCAGCGTTACGGCGCCAAGGCGTTTGTTTCGGCGCAGTACCGCAACCGCGTGCGCGACCTGGTGGAGTCGATCCGCGAGCGGTACAAGCTGGGCAGCCGTTATCAGCCGGACTCGGAGTTTCAGCGGGAGTTTCCGGTGAAGGAGCCGGTGGGCGAGACGCAGGCGTGGCTACCGTTCGCGCGGGCCAGCGCCTGATAGCGCGCGGCGCCGCCCGGCGAATACGAGCAGGCTCTAGCGCGTCATGATGACTTCAGAGACGCTGTCTTTTGCGAGGAACTGGCGATGACCCGCCCAGCCGGAAAAAAGCCGCTCGATGCTGCGATTGGTGAAGGCACGCTGGATGGGAAACTGCTGCGTGAGCTGCATCTCAACGGTGTCACTGGCGGTGACGTGGTAGCGGCAGCGGGTGGTCTCTTCGCCCTGCGTCCTGGTGTGAAAGAGCGCCAGCACCTGCCCGCCGGGATTCATTGCGTCGGAGAGGCGCTTCACCACCGGCTCAACGAGCGCTTGCGGCAGATAATCGAGCGAGGTCCAAAGCAGCACCACATCGAACGTGCGGCCCTGAAAGTTGAGCGTCTGCTCGAGAAATCCATCGACGTTCCAGATGGCGTTGCCGTCTTCGTCTTCGCCGGCCTTCCAGTCCTGGGTGTAAGCGTCATAGACGAGATCGGCGAGATAGACGCTATGGCCGAGGCTGGTGAGGTAATTGATGTTGCTGGGCGAGGTATAGCCGCAATCGATGAGCCGCAGGCCGGGCTCAGACTGCAGGCGCTTGCGCATCACCGCCCACGCGCCGGAGTGGCGCGGTACGCGGGGTCCGCTCAGGCCCGCCTGCGCAGCATTCGCGCCGGCGTCCTGCTTTTTGTCAAAGAATCGGCGCAGCACGTTCAATGTCCTCGGCGGCCGCGTCGGCAGAGCGAGCGCAGCCGTCCGTCATGCCCCTATCAGGGTGTGTTCGCGGAACCGGTTGCGTGCCGGCGAACCGTTAATTCTCAGGGGCGCGGGCCGCCGGCGTCTGGCACCTTGCTTGCGCCCTGCGTGAGATCGACCTTGCCCAGGAAGACTGCGTTGTCCTCGATGGCCAGGCGCGATGCACGAATGTCGCCTTCCAGATTGCACCCGGCGCGCAATTCAACGCGCCCGGTAGCGACGATGTTTCCCTGCACGCGGCCCATGATCAGCACATCTTTGGCGGTCAAGTCCGCGGAGATGGTCGCAGTGGGCCCGATGGTCAGGCGGTTTTCGGCCAGGGTCACGGTGCCTTCTACGTGGCCATCCAGGACGAGGTCTTCACTTCCCTTCACTTCACCCTTGATCACGATTGTCTTGCCGATTCGCGCCGGAGTGTTCTCTGCCATATTTTCGATCCTTCCTCAGATCTGTCGATGAAATTTGCCTGGATGCAGTCGCGGAGTGGTTTCAGCCGCAGCATCACCAGTCCAGGAGTTCCCGGCGGGGGAAGCGCCGAGATCCACAGCATTTGAGTCCCTGCCCGAACTATACGCAAACGGGCCGCATAGCTTCAATTTACAACGTGAATTCTGGTCCATTCTTGCCAGACCACGAGTACAAAAGGTAATCGGAAGTCCCCATGCGCCCGCAGAGAACGGCGGCGCGGCGCAGGGCCCTTCGCATCTACACTAGCCTTGTGCAGCGAATCTTCCCCCTGCTCCTTTTGCTTGCGTGGGCGATCCCTGCCTGGGGACAGCCGGCGGCCGGCGGAGGCGACCTGGCGCCAGCCGACGCACTGGCCCTGGTCGATCACGCGCTGGCCAACGAGCTGCGCGCCGCGCAGGACTCGGGCCATCCGATGCGGTACCGGCTGCATAAAACGAGCCCCAACCTTACGTCGACCAAGGAAATCTACGAAACGAGGGACGGCGAAGTGGCGCAGCTGACCGAGATCGGCGACAATCCGCTGAGCGGCGGCGATGAGCAGAAAGAACAGGACCGGCTAAATGCGCTGCTGGCCGACCCGGGCAAGCAGCGGCACCGCAAGATGGCAGAGGATGCGGACGCGGATCGCGCGCTGAAGGTGCTGCGCGCGCTGCCGGGCGCATTTGTGTATCAGTATGCGGGCACGGGCGACGCATCCGGGGGAAAGGTCGAAAAGTTCACCTTTCGGCCGAATTCGAGTTTTTCGCCACCCGATCTCGAGACGGAGATTTTGACGCAGATGGCGGGCGAGATCTGGATCGATGCGGCGCATGAGCGCGTGGTGAAGCTGGAGGGCCACCTGCAGCAGGACGTGGATTTTGGATGGGGCATTTTGGGGCGGCTGAATAAAGGCGGATGGATTGCGATCGAGCAGGCGGAGATTGGCGGCGGCGTGTGGCGCATCGTGCACTTTCAGATGGTGTTGAGCGGGCGCGTGTTCTTCAAGACGCGCGCGTTCGACACGACGGAGGAAGAGTCGCATTATGAGCCACTGCCGGTGGGATTGAGTTACCAGAAGGCGATTGAGATGCTGCGGGCAGAATAGAAGTAGCCGGGTCGCACTCAAAGAAAACCAGCGCAAGAGAAAATCAGCAGATGAAAAAAGCGGCGCTCGCCCAAAAACAGCATGGGGCGATACGCCGCTTCTTGTTCTGTTGCGATGCTGAGTTTACGACACCTTGAGGAACACCATGACCATGGTGAACAGGGTGAGCGACTCGATGAAGGCGAGGCCGAGAATCAGGAAGATCTGAATCGCGCCGCGCGTTCCCGGGTTGCGAGCAACGGCTTCGGCGGCCGAGGCCACGGCGCGGCCCTGACCCATGCCGCACAATCCTGCGGCAAGGCCCATGGCCAGTCCGACGCCCACCGGCGCGAGGTTCAGTGCTGGTGAACCGGTTTGCGCAAAGACCGGCACCGCAAAACACAGCGCCGACAGCGCGATCAACACATATTGAATTTTCCGCATGAGTTCTCCTGCTTCCCTTAGATTGACCGCCAGTGGGTGGTTGAGGCTCACCGTGCCGGCAACGCGGAGATTTCATCTCCCCGTGCCTTTGGCCCCCTCACGCTTGCGGCCTTCCGTTGGTGCGGAGCGGAAGCGCTCTCCGCCGGAATTCTTTTTGGACGAGAGTAGCGCAGAAACTTAGTGGTCATGCGCCACCGCCAGCGAGAGATAGATCATCGCCAGCAACATAAAAACGAATGCCTGAATGATCGAAACGAAGGCGTGCAGGCCGAGAAAGACGGCGGGAATCGCGATGGGAACGAGCGAAAACCAGACCAGCGTGAGCATGTCGCTGGCGAACATGTTGGCGTAAAGTCGGATGGTCAGCGACATGACGCGCGCGAGGTGCGAAACAATTTCGATGGGAAACATGAGCCAGGCCAGCCACCAGAACGGCCCGGCGAAGTGCTTGATGTAATTGATGGGCCCCTGCTCGCGAACCCCGTGAAAGTTGTAATAGAGAAACGTGAGCACCGCGATGCCCAGCGGAACGACGGGCTGGCCGGTTGGCGTAACGACGCCGGGGACGAGGCCGACCAGCAAGCCGATGAGATTGTTGAGCAGAACGAAGAGCAGAATGCAGGTGACGAAGGCCTGGTAGCGCTCGTAGCCGTGGCCGATGACCTGATCGCCCATGTTGCCGACAAACTCGTGGACGAGCTCGGCGACCTGCTGCGGGGGTGCCGGATTCTCCGCAGAGAGCGTGGCGCGCACCAGGACGAAGAATGCGATGAGGCCGAAGACGACCAGCATCTCGAGCGCGAAGACGTCATTGATGGGGGCGCTGGGATGCGCGGGATGGACGCCGACAAGCTGCATCATCGAGCCGAAGAGCGGCCCGAAGATGAGATTGAAGAAATGTGTAATTCCGAGTTCCTGCATGGAAATGGAAAATCTTTCTGCTTCCGGATTCCGCCCACGCCCAAAAAACACACGGCGAGAGTTAAGACTGAAGTCTCAGTTGCGAAGGAGGCCCAGCGCCTCCCAAACCAGCGACAAAACCGCCAGACCCAGCCCGCAGAGAAGCGCGATCGCGGACCCTCGGAAACACTTCAGGCTAACATAAATGGCCCCGGCAAAGACCATCAGGCGAAACAGGAAAAACAGGATGGGAATGGCTACGCCGCGGGGCGTTTCCTTCACGCCGGGAGGCGTTTTCTCCGCGCCGCGAGGCGCCATCCCGTAGTCCAGTTTGGCGGTGATGAAGCGCGAGAGACGCCGCCACTCGTAGATGCTGGCCGCGCTGATGGCTGTGCCGGTAGCCATCATGGCAGCATTGCGCCAGCCCGAGGAGATCCAGAGCGCGAGCGACGCCAGGATGCCGATGACCAGCGTGATGCGGATGGCGCGTTTGAGCAGTGCAGCGAGGTCCTCGTCCGTGATCGGGGCAGACTGTTGGCCGGGGAGCTGTTGGGAGGCTGACTGCCGATCTGCGGCCTGCGGGCCGGATAATTCCTGATCGGGGGATTGTTGGTCGGGGGACGGTTGATTTTGGCCGGTCATGAAGTACCGCCTGCGCCTCCATTTTCAGTACCGCCGGGGCCGTCATTGTTTGAGCGGGATGTGTGCACGAGGGCCGTGCGGACGGCGGCGACCAGGCCGGCAATGATGCCGAAGATGGCGCCGACGGTGGCGATCCACGTGACATGCAGCCAGCGGTCGAGCAGCGTGCCGAGCAGCCAGCAGACGAATCCCGCGGAGGGCAGAATGAGCGCGATCTGCATCAGCTTCTCTGCCTGCACCCAGGAGCCGAAGAGACCGGAGTTGCCGGAGGGTGAGCTAGAGGGAGATTGCGGCAAGGATTTCTTTTCCGGGATGGGATTGTGGTAGGCCACCAACGTGGTTATACACGAGGGAAGCGCCCCCGCGCGACGCGCAGATGCGCGCCATGCAGCCGCTATACTGACGGTTGGACCGCGTGACGATGACAGTGAACGATGCACCCGATTTCGGCTCGGAGTTTGAGCAAAATCTTTTCCGGCTGCGCCAGGAAAAACTGAAAGAGATCGAGAAACTCGGCCAGCCCGCGTATCCCAACCGCTTCCCTGCCGAGCAAGACCAGACTGCGGCGACATTGGCCGCGGTGCGCAGCGCGTGGGACAACAAGACAGGCGAAGAGCTTGAGGCGGAAAAGCAGCGCGTAGTGGTTGCCGGGCGCATCATGGCGATCCGCGCGCAGGGCAAGGCGGGATTCGCCACGCTGCAGCAGGAGGGCGTGCGGCTGCAGATTTATGTGCGCCTGGATGCGGTGGGCGAGCAGGGCTTTGCGCTCTACAAGCTGCTCGACCTGGGCGATCACATCGGCGTCACAGGCTATCTTTTCCGCACGCGCACGGGCGAACTGACGGTGCATGTGGATACGCTGGCGTTTTTGGCAAAGGCGATGCTCGCGATGCCGGAGAAGTTTCACGGCCTCGCAGACGTGGAGCTGCGCTACCGGCAGCGGTACGTGGATCTGTTCGCCAACCTCGACAGCCGCGAGGTGTTCGTGAAGCGCGCCACGGTGCTGCGCGCGGTGCGCAAATTCTTTGACGATCGCGGGTACCTGGAAGTGGAGACGCCGATGATGGTCGCCGTGGCGACCGGCGCGGCGGCGCGACCGTTCACGACGCATCACAACGCGCTGGATATGGATTTGTATCTGCGCATCGCGCCGGAACTCTATCTGAAGCGGCTTGTTGTCGGGGGCCTCGACCGCGTGTATGAGATCAATCGCAATTTTCGCAACGAGGGCGTGAGCACCCAGCACAACCCCGAGTTCACGATGCTGGAGTTTTACCAGGCGTACGCGAACTACCACGACCTGATGGATCTGACCGAAGAGCTGATCGAGTTTGTCGCGATGGAAGTGAACGGGACGACAGTTACGACGTTCAACGATGCGGAGATTGATCTGGGGAAGTGGCAGCGGCTGACGATGCGGGAGGCGATTATCGGGAGTTGGCCTCCCGGGCCCGAGCTGCGACCGGAACCGGCCGACTTCAGCGATCGTCAGAAATTGCTGAAATCAGTAACTGCACTCGCTAGCTTCTATCGCGGGGTCACGTCTCGCCTCTCGATCGACGGAGGCATCTACGCAAATGCCGCTCAGATGGAGTGCCTTCGATTTCACGTCAAGACCGCTGGGCTGGTTACGCAAATTGAAGAGGACCTGAACAATGATCACATCCCGCTTGGGAGCTCGGTCTATCACCTATTTGAGGCGATTGTCGAGCCCAACCTCTTTCAGCCCACCATCATCTACGAATTTCCAACTGCCGTTTCTCCGCTCTCCAAGCAAAAGCCCGGCGATTCGGATTGGGTGGAGCGCTTCGAGTTTTATATTGGCGGATTTGAAGTGGGTAACGCCTTCAGCGAGTTGAACGATCCGGTGGAGCAGTACAAGCGGTTCGCCGGCCAGCTGGCGGAGCGCGAGCGCGGCGATGAAGAAGCGCATCAGATGGACGAGGACTACGTGCGCGCGCTGGCGTATGGGCTGCCGCCGACGGGAGGCGAAGGCATCGGAATCGATAGGCTCGTCATGCTGTTGACTGGCTCGAAGTCGATTCGGGATGTGATTCTGTTCCCGCTGATGAGAAGTACGGGAAGGGAGCAGGCGACGGAGAGCAGCGACGAGACACCTCAAAAATAGCTTCCCTCGGACCTGTGGTTGTCCTAATTAGTCGAGGCAAGGAGTCCAACCCACCATTGAACATTCTCTTCGTCGGCGATATCTTCGGCAGCGCGGGGCGCAGGATTGTGCGCGAGCATATCGGCCATGTGCGCGCGGAGAATCACGTCGAACTCACCATAGTGAATGTCGAAAATGCGGCGGGCGGTTTTGGCGTGACGCCGCAGCTCGCCGAAGAAGTGTTCGAGATGGGCGCCGACGTTCTGACCACGGGCAATCATGTGTGGGACAAGCGCGAGCTGATCGACTACCTGAAATCGGCGCCCGCGGAGAGCCGCGAGCGGCCGCGGCGCGTGCTGCGCCCGGCGAATTTGCAACGCGGCAACGCGGGCTATGGCGTGTACGAAGGTACGACGGCGAGTGGCGTGGAGTATGCGGTCGTTGACCTGATGGGCCGCGTGTACATGACCGGAACCAACGATCCTTTCGAGGCCGCCGACACCGTTCTCGCCGGAATCAAGGCAAAGGTGATCGTGGTCGACTTTCACGCCGAGGCGACGAGCGAGAAAGTCGCGATGGGGTGGTATCTCGATGGGCGCGTGACGGCGGTGCTGGGGACGCACACGCATATTCCGACGGCCGATGAGCGCGTGCTGCCCGGCGGCACCGCGTTCCAGACCGACGTGGGCATGAGCGGGCCGTACGACAGCATCATCGGCGTGGAAAAGGAGCTGGTGCTGCAGCGGTTCCTGACCGGCATGTCGGGCAAGTTCGAGGCGGCGAAGGGCAACCCCAAGATGTGCGGCGCGCTGGTAACGTGCGATGCGATGACGGGGCGCGCGACGGCGATCCGCCGCCTCATGCTGGGCGACTGACGTCAGGCTTCAGGGATCAGGGATCAGAAAAGCAGCAGTCAGGGGCTAGCGAGAGCGGAAGGCGCTCGGAGATGAACTCCCCTATTCATTGCGATGATCGTCACGCAGTGCTGTGGGCCGCGCACTGAAAACAGAAAGGGCAGCCCGCAGTGCGGACTGCCCTCAATTCCCAGGTATGTGACGAGCGGCCGGTGATCTTGAGCGGCCGTTTTTTGGCCGGCCGTTCAGCGGTTACTGCGCGCGATGCGCAGGCGGATGGGCAGCCGCCGGGTGATGTACCGGCGCGCCCTTCTTGGCCGCAGCCTGCAGGAAGCCGTCACGGAGCACGATCTGCGCCGAGGCCGCAGTGGTACCTGCACCCGCAACCTGCGAATAGGTGTCGTAGGTGGCATCCAGCTCTTGTTCCGGTTGCAGCTTCAACTCGGTTCCGGCCGCCGGAGCATCCTTGCACGAAGCCGGATCCTTCATGTTCACGGTGAAGTCCGCCGTGTGTGCGTCCTTGGCGTCTTGCGTCACCGCGACGTTAAACACCGTGATCGCGGGCTCGACCGTCAGCTTGTGAATCTTCGCCGGTGGGTCGGTGAGCACGTCGCCCATGGCATCGGTATCGGCCTTGACACCGTTGGCCAGGATGTAAGCCTGCGCGTCCTTGATCTTGAGCTCAGATGGCGGTGGCGGAACGCTGGCGCAAGGGCCGGGCGTGTTCAGCTTGACGATGAAGTCTTTGGGCTTGGGTGATGCAAGCAGCGTCGCCGAAACCTTCAGCACGGTTGCGTTGTCTGCGATGACGATGCCTGGAACCGGAGTCATCTGGTCCTTCATGAGCGGCCAGAGCTTGTCAGTGCAATCCTTCGAAGCGTTGGCCAAGATGAACTCTTTATCTTCGAGGGCCAGCTTTTTCAAATCGTCGTCGCTGACGGCGCAATATTTATTGGCGAGATCGGCGTTCGAGGGAGCCGGAGGAATGCTGAAGCTAGAGGGCGGAAACAGCGTGGCCTGGGCCTGCTGCTTGATGCCGTTGATCTGCTGGGTGATGGCGGCGTCGCCGTCGAGCGTGCCGTGGTAACGCTTGTACCAGTACTCAAGCGGCGGCTCGATCTGCGGCTTGTAGCCGGCGGGAGCGTAGTCCCAGGCGCGCGAGTAAAACCAGACCGCCTTCACCGGATCTCTGGAGTCGCCCGGCTTGGCGTAGACCTGGGCGAGTTGCAAGGTATCGATGAGGCAGGGGCCCGGCTGCGTACAGGCAGCGGCGGGATAAAGCATCAGTTCCTTGGAGAACTCGTCGATAGCTCCCTTGAAATCCTTCTTAGAAAATTCATCGTCAAAAGCGATGGCGGAATGGAAGACCGGATAGTAATTGTCGGTGAGTTTCTTCCAGTCGGCGTCGGACATGGCGGCCGGTTTGGCGACGGTCAATCCTTTCTGAGAAAGGGTTCCTGCGTCGTCGCAGCTCTGCGTGTCGGAGGCGACTCCCGAGGTGGGGTCAATGCTCTTGCTGCACTGCTGCTTCTTGACGAAGACGGAGGCGAAGATGGCCTGAATATTGTTGGGATCCACCTGGAGCAGACGGCTGGCAGCGCTGGCAAGCTTGTCGGGCTGATTTGACTGGCTGTAGCAATCCATCATCAGAGCGAGGACGGAGTTCTTGACCGGCGTTTGCGGGTAAGTGGTGAGAAAGCTCTCGAGGGCCGCGCACTTCTGGGCCGGATCCGTCTGCGTCGTGGCGCTTTGGTATGCGTTGTATTGTTCCGGGGGAAGACTGACCGACCCTGACTGAGTACCAGCGTCTTGCGCTCGCAGCGCAGCCGCAGAAACAAGGCTCATGCTTGCCAACGCCATCGCAGATGCAACGACAAACTTCTTCATGCAGTGCTCCTGGGAATTGCCGAAATGAAATTTTGGAATCACGCGCTCGCCGGCTACGTGGGGCGGCTGACCTATACGGCTGTTGAGGGCCGAAGTGACGGATTTAACAATAACACGGGCATCCATGCTGTGTAGGAGGATTATAAAAACCTAATTAGCCAATGACAAGCATTGCACCATCTGAATTTTAAGATGCGCGCCGAGCCTAAAGCGAGTGGCTGAGCGAGTGTCTGAATACGAGGCACGCAAGCGCCAAAATCTGGCGCTGCGGAGCTACTGTAACAGGCGAACCAGTTCGGTTTGCTCGGCGAGAAATGCATCGTGGCCGTGCGCGCTGGTCATCTCGCGGTAATCGACCTGAGCGCCTGCCTGACGAATGGACTCTGCAAACGCGCGGACGTCATCGGCGGGAAATAGCCAGTCAGAGCTGATGCCGATGAAGCTGAGCCGGGCGCGGATGCGGCCGAAGGCCTCGGCCGGCGAAGCATAGCCACGCAACGGATCCCAGGTATCCATAGCGCGGAGAATTGCCAAATAAGAATTGGCGTCGAAGCGCTCAATGAAGCGCTGGCCCTGGAGGTCGAGGTAGCCGGCGATGTCGAAGCGGCCACCGGTGAGGCCGCTGCCGCTACCGTTGGCGGCCCAGGGGTCCTCGCCAGTGCGGTTGGGATTACGTCCGTAACGCTCGTCGAAGAGCGGGGCGGACTTGTAGCTGATCATCGCGATCTGGCGCGCGAGAGCCAGGCCGCTGCGCGGCGGCTTTTGCGGAAGGTAGCGGCCGGCTTCCCACTCGGGATCGTGCTGGATGGCCTGGCGCTGGAGATGATTGAGCGCGATGCCCATGGCAGAGAGCGGCGTAACGCCGATGATGAGGGCGCGATTGACGCGCTCGGGATGGAGGATGGTCCACTCGAGGGCCTGCATGCCGCCGATGGATCCGCCAAGGGCAAGGCGGAGCTTGCGAATGCCAAGCGAGTCAAGTAGCCTGGCCTGCGCCCGGACGTTATCGCGGACGGAAACCAGAGGGAAGTCAGGTCCGTAAATCTGGCCCGTCTCGGGATTGACGGAGCCGGGGCCGGTAGAGCCATAACAGGAGCCCAGAATATTGATGCAGATGACGAAGTCCTGCTCAAGCGAGAGGACCGCACCTGGCGTAAAGATTTCAGGCCACCAGTTGCCCACGCGGGCGGAGCCCGAAAGTGCATGGCAAACCAGAACGGCATTGTCCCGCGCTGCATTCAGCCGGCCGTAGACGGCGTAATGCAGCGTAGGACAGTTGAGCGTGCCGCCGCACTCGAGAGGCAGGGACCCATCGAGCACGAAGTCGCCTTCGTAGGTGGGCTCGATGGTCTTGGACCCCACGGAAGAAGGGGCCGGCGGCGAGGCCCCGCTGCGGTTATAGGTATCGGCCATTCTCAGTTCTTCGATCTCAGCTTTCATCCGCCACTGTTTCGAGCCGCTCCCATGATCGGAGTTTCCGGGATTGGAGCCGGTGGCGTTGGCGAACGAAAGCTGGATGCCATTTCTATTTTGCCTCATCGCGCCGCCAGCTCCGGAGTGTTGGGAGCGAAGGCATGGCCGTTGGCAACTTCGATGGCCTGGTCGAGGTCGGCGAGAATGTCGCGAATGTCTTCAATGCCGACCGAAAGCCGTACCAGTTCCGGTGTGACGCCAGTGCTGGCCTGCTCCTCCGCGGAGAGCTGCTGGTGCGTGGTGGATGCCGGATGAATGACGAGCGATTTTGCGTCGCCGATGTTGGCAAGGAGCGAGAAGAGCTTGAGCGTGTCAATGAACTTTTTGCCAGCCTCATAGCCTCCCTTAATGCCGAAAGTGATGAGCGCGCTCTGGCCGTTGGGCAGATACTTTTTGGCGCGCGCTGCGTAGGAGCTGGAAGCGAGACCCGGATAGTTGACCCACTCCACGCCGGGGTGCTCCTCGAGATGCTTCGCAACGGCGAGCGCGTTCTGAGAGTGGCGCTCCATGCGCAAGTGGAGGGTTTCGATCCCCTGCAGCAGCAGGAAAGCGTTGAAGGGCGAGAGCGCTGCGCCGGTATCGCGCAGGCCCTGCACGCGCGCCTTGAGGATGAACGCGAGCGGGCCGAAGGCCTGCGTGTAGGAGAGGCCGTGATAGGAGGGATCGGGCTCAGTGAACTCCTTGAAGCGGCCGGAAGCGGCCCAGTCGAACTTGCCCGCGTCGACGATGACGCCGCCGATGGCGAGGCCGTGGCCGCCGAGGAACTTGGTGGCGGAGTTGACCACGATGTCGGCGCCCCACTCGATCGGCCGCACCAGCGCGGGTGAAACCGAAGTGTTGTCAATGATGAGCGGGAGCTTGTTTTCGTGAGCGATGGCCGCGAGGCGCTCGATATCGACGATGTCGAGTTTGGGGTTGCCGAGTGTCTCGGTGTAGACGGCGCGGGTCTTGCTGTTGATCGCGGCGCGCAGGCCGTCAAAGTCGTCGGCGTCGACGAATTTCACGGTGATGCCGAGGCGCGGCAGTGTGTAGTGGAAGAGGTTGTAGGTGCCGCCGTAGAGCGAGGTGGTGGAGACGATCTCGTCGCCGGCGCCGGCGAGTGTAATGATCGCGAGCGTCTCGGCGGCCTGGCCGGAGGCCGTGGCGAGAGCAGCTACGCCGCCTTCGAGCGCAGCCACGCGCTTTTCGAAAACGTCGGTGGTGGGGTTCATGATGCGCGTGTAGATGTTGCCGAACTCCTGCAGCGCGAAGAGACGGCTGGCGTGATCGGCGTCATGGAACACATAGGAAGTGGTCTGGTAGATGGGGACGGCACGGCTTCCAGTAGTGGGATCGGGGACCTGGCCGGCGTGGACGGCAAGCGTGGCAAGCTGTTGCGGATTCGGTTCGGACATATTCGGCTCCTTCTCGATCGGGTGATGGGCTGGTCCAAAAGTAGAAGTGCGGAGCACAACGCAAAACGGCCCGCATCCTTCTAGGGGGACCGGGCCGTTTGACTTGAAGATCGGTTGCGCTTAACGCATTCGCCGCTCAAGAGACACACGGATGGGCCGCCATGACGCACACATGCACATGGCCATGACCAACAACACTCCGTAAGCCCAGGAAATCGGCATAAAAGGGAGTATCGACGGAACAGGCCTTCCTGTCAATCACAAAGATAGGGCAGCGCGGGGGCCAAGGAAAAATCCGCGGCGAATGGTGCCACTTTGCAGCTATTCGCCGGGTTTCCAGACGTAGGCGCCGGGCTGGGCGAGGCCGAGATGCGCCAGCACACGAAATGCGAACTGGCGCGCCATCTCCTCAGCGCCGGCGGGATGGTTGTAGAAGGCTGGAATGCAGGGGAAGATGGTGGCGCCGGCTTCGGCGGCCAGAGTCATATTGCGCAGGTGGATGCGGTTGAACGGCGTTTCGCGGACGCAGAGGAGCAGCGGGCGGCGCTCTTTGAGCGTGACGTCGGCGGCGCGCGCGATGAGCGAGTTGGCGAGGCCGTTGGCGATGGCGGCGAGAGTTCCCATGGAACAGGGCAGAATGATCATGCCACTCGATGGATGACTGCCGCTGGCAATCGACGCGCCGATGTCGGCATCGGCATGCTGAATGGTCTTCTTCGGCGCAGCGCCGAGAAGCTTTTCAACGAGATCGTTGCGGCCGGAGATGCCGAGCTCTTCGGCCAGAACGCGAAGAGAGTTTTCCGACGCGACCAAGTGCGCTCGCTCCACGCGCTCATCGGCTTCGAGAGCGCGGAGCGCCTCGCGGGCGAGGATTGCGCCGGAGGCGCCGGTGATGGCGAGGGTGAGTTGCATTGGCTCCTAGCTCTCGGCCGCCTCATTAAAACGCGGCTTTACCGACACGATCTCATCGAAATCCAGTACGTAATCTCCTGCTTTCGCATACGCCTCCGGCTTGTTTGTAGAAACCATTTGGTACTGCACATCATGCTCGTCATATTCGTCGCTGTGCATCACGAAAGCAACTCTCGCGACGAGCCGCTCACCAAATGTCGTTTCGATTTCGACCAGCCTGCCGATGCTGTCTTTGAGACACTGGATTTCAGATTCAGTCATTCGTCTCCATCAGGCCACATAAGCTAGCAGCTAGAAGCTAGGAGCTAAAGGCTGCATCATTCTCCCAGCACGCGCTCGAAGATCGCGTCGACGTTGCCCAACTGGCGCCTGTAGTCGAAGGTCTTCTCTAACTTTTCCGGCGAGAGCAGCTTGGTGATGGCCGCGTCGCGGGCGATTTCGTCGCGGAAGTTCAGATCCTCTTTCCAGGCGCGCATGGCGTGGGACTGCACGAGACGATAAGCGTCTTCGCGGAGCATACCCGCTTCGGCGAGATCGAGCAGAAGCTGCCCGGAAAAGATCAGGCCGCCGGTCGCTTCGAGGTTTTTCTTCATGCGTTCGGGGTAAACGAGCAGCCGGTCGATAAGATCGGCGGTCTTCGCGAGCAGGTAGTCGACGAGGATGGTTGAATCGGGGAAGATAATGCGCTCCACGGAAGAATGAGAAATGTCGCGCTCGTGCCAGAGGGCAATGTCTTCAAAGGCCGCCTGGGCATTGCCCCGCAGCACGCGGGCGAGGCCGCTGATTTGCTCCGACGTAATGGGGTTCTTTTTATGCGGCATGGAGGAGGAGCCTTTTTGCTTTTCGCTGAAGTACTCCTGCGCTTCGCGCACCTCGGTGCGCTGCAGGTGACGGATTTCGACAGCAATTTTGTCGAGGGCGCTGCCGATGATGGCGAGGGTAGCGATGTAGGCGGCGTGGCGGTCGCGCTGGATCACCTGCGTGGCGACGGGCGCGGGCTTGAGGCCGAGCGCCGCGCACACTTTCTCTTCTTGTTTTGGACTGAGATGCCCGAAGGTGCCGACGGCGCCGGAGAGCTTGCCGACGCGCATGTCTTCAGCGGCGGCATCAAAGCGGACGAGGTTGCGCTCCATCTCTGCGAACCAGTTGAGCAGCTTGAGGCCGAAGGTGGTGGGCTCGGCGTGGACGCCGTGTGTCCTGCCGATGGTGGGCGTGTGCTTGAACTCAAGCGCGCGGCGCTTGAGCACGGCGAGAAGAGCGGCGATGCCCTCGCGGAGCAGGTTGGACGCCTGCTTGACTTGCAGCGCCAGCGCTGTATCCACAATGTCATTCGAGGTGAGGCCGTAGTGCAGCCATCGCGAGGACTTGCCGTCCGGGCTTTGGTCTTTCATCGACTCCGCAACCGCGGTTGTAAAAGCGATGACATCGTGCTTGACTTCGGCCTCGATCTCGCGGATCCGGTCGACCGAAAAACTGGCCCTGGCGATGGCCTCGGCCGCGTCGGCGGGGATGATGCCGTCTTCGGCGAGTACCTTGCTCGCGGCGGCCTCAACGGTGAGCCAGCACGCGTACTTGTTCTCGTCCGTCCAGATGCGGCCCATGGCGGGGCGGGTGTAGCGGTCGATCAAGTGAAAGCTCCTGGCAACGCGAATCTGCGGGCGACAAAAACTCTTGCGCCGGTGAGATTTTCAGCGATGTTTCCCTCTTCAATTGTACGGGGGATGATCCGTCAGATGCGCTAGATCCCCAGGCGGCGGCGCAGCTCTTCGAAGAGCAGGCCGCGACCGGGCGTATAGGGTTGGAACCAGACGCCATCGATCACCAGCTGCGGCACGGCGCGCTTGCCGACTTTCGACACGAGCGTGGCAGAGGCGGCCGGATCGGCGTCGACGTTGATCTCGGTGTACTGAACGCCGACGGATTTGAGGAACTCCTTGGCTGCGCGGCAGTCGCGGCACCAGGAGGTGGTGTACATCTCGACGACCATACGATCATTTTACCGCCAATGGGGTGGTAGGATCAGCCACGGTGCCCCGAGGGGTCGATGACGGCCGAGGAGATCAAAACGCTGCTCAAACTGGAACCTCATCCGGTTGAAGGCGGCTGGTACCGGCGAACGTACACGTCGGCGGTCAGCGTGGCGCTGCTGGGCGGCGTGCGGCCCTACGGCACGGCGATCTACTACCTGCTGGAAGAATCCACGTTCAGCGAGATGCATGTGCTCGCGTCGGACGAGATTTTTCATTTCTATCTCGGCGATGCGGTGGAGATGCTGCAGTTGTGGCCCGATGGGGGCTCGAAGATTGTCACTCTGGGAACGGATCTTGCTGCAGGCCAGCAGGTGCAGCATGTGGTTCCGGCAGGTGTCTGGCAGGGCACGCGGCTGGTTGGCGGCGGAAAGGTGGCGCTGCTGGGATGCACGGTGACGCCGGGGTTCGATTTTGCGGATTACCGGAATGCGAACGCGCAGGAGCTGATCGCGCAGTGGCCGCAGGAGGCAGAGCGGATTCGGGCGAGGACGACGAAATAGCCGAGTCAGCCGAAATTATCGCCGTTCGCGGAAGAAGCCGCGGAGGAGTTCCGATGATTCGTCGGCGAGAATTCCTTGCTCCACTTGCATCTGGTGATTGAGCTGCGGATGATTCAAGACACTCAGCACCGACCCGCAGGCGCCAGCCTTGGGATCGGCAGCGGCGAAGACGAGCCGGTCGAGCCGTGCGTGGATCATCGCTCCGGCACACATGGCGCAGGGCTCGAGCGTGACGTAGAGGGTGCAGCCTGCGAGGCGATAGTTGCCGAGCGCCTTGGCCGCTATGCGTAGCGCGAGAATCTCCGCGTGCGCTGTGGGATCGACGTGTCGAATGACGCAGTTCTGTGCGTGCGCAAGGATGACGCCCTGATAGACAACAACTGCGCCGATGGGCACCTCGCCACACTCGGCGGCGAGCCGCGCTTGCGCAAGTGCCGCGTTCATGGCTTCCTGGTCGATCATCATGATTTCGATGCTTGTGGCTGCTGCTGCGTCATGCAGTGCAGCGCGCCGAGGCCCCAGATGAGATCGACGCTATGGACGCCGATGACCTCGCGGCCCGGAAAGGCAGCGGCAAGCGTGTTGAGCGCGATACGATCGTTGGCGTCGTGGAAGGTCGGGACGAGGACGACGCCGTTGGCGATGTAGAAGTTGGCGTAGCTGGCGGGGACGCGCTGGCCGCGGAAGACGATGGGCCGCGGCATGGGCAGCTCGATGACGGTGAACTGCTTTCCCCGTGGCGTGCGCACGGCCTTGAGCCGTTTCAAGTTTTCGGCGAGCGGTGCGTGGTTGGCGTCGCGAGTGTTGGGCTCAACTGTGGCAATGATGGTGTCGCGAGCGGCGAAGCGGGCGATGTCGTCGATATGGCCGTGCGTGTCGTCCCCGGCGATGCCGCGGCCCAGCCAGATAACGTGGTCGACGCCGAGAAACTCGCGGAACGCCTGCTCGAGCTGGTCGCGGCCGATGCCGGGATTCCGCTGCTGCACGTCACTAAGCAGGCACTCTTCGGTGGTCAGCATAGCGCCGGCGCCGTTCACGTCAATCGATCCGCCTTCGAGGACGAGCCGGTAGTTTGCGCCGTCCTGGTTATGGACAAGCGGTTGCCACTGCGGACAGCGCAGCAGCTTCGCCAACTGCGCTGGAATCTTTGCGTCGAGCTTCCAATCGTCGTACTTGGCCCAGCCGTTGAAGCGCCAGTGCGTCAGCCCAACCTTGCCGGCGGAATTAGTGACGAAGATCGGGCCGGAGTCGCGCATCCAACCACGATCGGTACGCCAGAGATGAAACATGACGCGATCGGGATCGACGCCGGTGCGCTCGAGCATGCCGGCGACGCGCTTACGCATGGCAGCGTTCTCGACGATGAGGTGCACGTGCTCGCGCTCGGCGAGCAGGCGAACGATTTCGGCGTAGAGCCACGGGATGGCGGAGAATTTGCCGGGCCAGTCCTGGGGATTATGCGGCCATGCGAGCCAGGTGGCCTCGTGCGGCTCCCACTCGGCGGGCATGCGATAGCCGAGTACGCGTGGCGTCTTGCCTTGCGCAACGGCTGCCGACCGTGGAGGCCTGGGCATGTTTTTTGTCGGCGCTTGTATCGGCATGGCTACTTGCCGCCGCTGCCCGAGGCGTCCAGAAAACGCTGGGCGATGGGTGCGTAAGCGTCGATGCGGCGGTCGCGCAAAAAGGGCCAGTTGCGGCGCGTCTCTTCGATGAGGTGCATGTCGACTTCGCCGAGGAGAATCTCTTCGGCGTCGTGCGAGGCCTTGGCGATGATGCGGCCGAAGGGATCGGCGATGAAGCTGCCGCCCCAGAACTCGAGGCCGGCGCCGGCGGCGCGATTGCTGAGAATCTCGCCGTTTGCGAATTTGACTTCGCCGTGCTCCCGGCCAACGCGATTGACGGCGGCGACGTAAACGCCGTTGGCGATGGCGTGCGCGCGCTGGATGGTTTGCCAGGCGTCGGACTGCGCTGCGCCGAACTCGTCTTTTTCCGCGGGGTGCCAGCCGATGGCGGTGGGATAAAAGAGGACCTCCGCGCCCTGCAGCGCGGTGAGCCGCGCGCCCTCGGGGTACCACTGATCCCAGCAGACGAGCGTGCCGATGCGGCCAAAGTCCATCTGCACGGCCTGGAAGCCGAGATCCCCGGGCGCAAAATAATACTTCTCGTAATAAAGCGGATCGTCTGGGATGTGCATCTTGCGATAGACACCGGCGATCTCTCCGCTTGCGCTGAGCGTGACGGCCGTGTTGTGGTAGAGGCCGGGAGCGCGGCGCTCAAAGAGCGAAGCTACGATGGCAATGCCGTACTGGCGCGCGACGGCAGCGAGTTGCGCGGTTGACGGGCCGGGGACGGGCTCGGCGAGATCGAACAGGCGCAGATCTTCACGCTGGCAGAAGTATTGCGTGCGAAAGAGCTCGGGCAGGCAGACGATGTTCGCACCGAGCCGAGCGGCCTCGCTGAGGTGGCGGACTGCGGCGGCGAAGTTCTGCGCGGGATCGGCATCCATGCTCATCTGCACCAGCGCGATTTTGTATTTTCTCGTTTCGCTCATGACCTTAGTTTGATTCCCCAGACGCGCCGTTTGTTTCAATGCGGCGAATTGCGGCCGATGCAACAAGGCCAACCCCGCGCGGCGAGATTGGCCAGTCAACTCTCCGAATCTCGCTTTTACTCTTCGAGGATCAGCACCGCGGCGGCGATGGTCGTGGTCCACTTGCCGCGCTTGTCGCCGACGGCCGACTGCGTGATGTTGCTGGTGCGGACGATCTTGTTCGAGATGCGGTAGATCTCCTTTTTCTCGTCCCAACTGGTGTCGGGATCGAATTCGACGTCGAGTGTGGTGGCGAGCATTTCGGCGGCGAGTTCCTCGGCGTATTCGCCCGCCTGCTCTTCGGTTTCGCCGAAGCTATGGTGCTCGCTCAAGTAGCCGTAGGTGTTGCGGTCGGCTGGAATCGCGACGCCGATGCTCGAAACGATGAGGCGGTGCGGCTCGCGCGTGGAGTTCTCCGCGATCACAGAGAAGACCACTTCGCCGTGGTTCAGGTACTTGAGGCCTTCTTTACGTGGAATCACCTTGCACTGTGGAGGGAAGATCGATGAGACGCGTACCAGATTCTGTGAGGCGATGCCGGCGTCGCGCAGCGCGAGCTCGAAGCTGGTGAGTCGTTCCTTATGTTTGCCCACGCCCTTGGTGAAAAAGAGTTTCTTTGGGACCATGCCTTTTCCCAATTTCGATGTGTCCTCCGTGCCGGTAGAGATGATGGCGCATTATGACGTTCCCGCATGAGTCTATCGCAAACGAGGTCGTGGTAACAGCCTTTGCAGCATTTTCATTTCAGGTTCATCATGGCATTTTGCGAACTTTATGAGCCCGATGTCCAACACGGGCCGAACAAAGCGGCGGCTGGGCGGGAAAAGAGCGGCGACAGGGACCTGCGGCTGCAACTTTCCCTCGGTTATTTCGTTTAATACAACATGAAACGAATGCTTCGCTCGGGCCTCCCCCTCCTGTTGGCAATCATGTACGTCAATTTACTGCAGGCACAGATTCCGGCTGATCCCAATAGCGTGCCTCCGCCGCCTGCGGCCAACGCGGGGCCGGTGCTGCTGGATTGGGTGCCCCCGGCGCTGACGCAGCTCAGCACGGAGGCGTCATCGCGCTCGAGCTTTACGCTGGACCGGTCGATGCTGGCTGCCGCCGCGAGCCTGGCGGGCGGCGCCGATGAGCAGACCAAGCAGGCGATCGCCAAGCTCGACGGCGTGAGCGTGCACATGCTGCAGTTCCCTGTCGCGGGCGCGGCAGATCCGGCGCTGGTTGAGTCGATCCGCGAGGCGTATCACCTGCGCGGATGGAAGCACCTGGTGACGACAACCGGATCGGGCGGCCCGGTGCACAACGGCAAGACCGATGTGTGGCTGGTGCTGGACGGTGTGAATGTGCGCGGCGCCGTGGTTCTGATGGAGACGCCCAAGAGCCTGACGCTGGCTACGATGGCGGGCAATTTGAGCCCGGTGGACCTGCTGCACCTGCGGGGACACTTCGGCATTCCGCGATTCGACGGCGATCAGCTTCACGACACGCCGGGGATGTAGATTCCCGTTTGCGCACGATGAAGGTTCCAAATTTCCCGCCCCATCACCATTGGGACGGTGAGAAGCCACGGTGCGATATTCTGGGCTCGCAATCGTACCTCATATCCCTCGAAAGACACACATGCGGAATTGGATTTCGACCGGCTTGCTCGTTGCCGGATTGTGCAGCGCGATTACGGCGCACGCCAAAGTGACCGCGGACGCAAAAGATGCAGTCAAATCGCTCATGACGATCGGCGATGCTCTCGATTCGCCGGACCATCATCCGGTCCACATTCTGTACGTTCACGGGATCGACGAGATCGGAGCGGGGGATTCCGCGACTCTGCGCAACTCGATTTGCACCAGGTTAAATCTCTGCGCAATCTCCGACTGGAAGAACGCCGGCGCGGAGTTTCCCGACAGGGGCGAGTTTACGCCGGGCGCGCAGCCGCCGGATATGAACTACCTTGGCACGCCGGTGTGGAAGGATGCCGAGGAGTGGCGCGCTTCGGCGCCGTTCGTTGTGCACTGGGTGGTGCATCTCAGGAATCACCCGGCGACGCTGGTTGTTGATGAGATCAACTGGTGGCCGCTGGTACTGGCGATCAAGTGCCGGCACATTGTCGCTGCCGAGCCCTATCTCTCCGGGCCGAATCGACCGCTGCTCGATGTTTGCTCGCAGCAGTCGAAGCAGGATCCGGACGGGCTGGGGCATTTTTATCGGTGGATCACGACGGAGCAGGCAGCGAAGCTGGCCGCGATGAAGCCGCACGGCGCGCTTGTCAACCGCTCGCTCAAGGGTGGGCTGGTGGATTGGGGGCTTTCGGACGTGGTGCTGGTGGTCAGCCCGATCGGCGGCATTCTGCGCGATGCGATCCGCCAGCTCATGGCCAAATCCGCGGCATTCGATCCAAACGGTAACGGCATTGCAAGTGGCGGCGACGCGCGCGGGCGCTACGACTGGCGCGCGCAAATGCGCGGCAGGAACACCATCGACCAGGAGTTCATCGGAGTGGCGCACAGCCTTGGCGGCTACCTGCTGTTTAACACGCTGAATGCCGTGCCGCCTGGTGCGGGAACGACGGCGGCAGATGTGGCGCGCAACTCCGACGAGAACAACGCGGTGGAATACATTTTCCAGCGGACTTCGCTCTTTTATTTCTTTGCCAATCAGCTGGAGATGCTGGAAATCACGAATCTCGATTCGCGGCCTGCGGCGGATCAGAATGCGGACAAGCGGCCTGCGGCAGCGAATGCAGCCCATGCCCAGGCGGCGAACTTCCGCGAGCTGTTTGACCGATGGCAGCAGATCCAGTCGAGTTTCCAGGTCGCGGTGCATCCCAGCGATGCAGCGGCGCGCAAGACGATCCAGGTAGTGGCGTGGAGCGATCCGAGTGACGTGCTGACGTGGCGGGTGCCGCGCATCGGAAGCGTGGATGTCATCAATCTCTACGTGCAAAATGCGCCGCACTGGTTGTGGCTGTTTGAGTCTCCTACTTCGGCGCACGCCAACTACGCACAGAACAAGGGCGTGCTGCGGGTAATGTTCAATGATTCGAAGGCGCCACGGCCTCAATAGTGGAGCAATTCCCGACACCGCCGCAGCAGCCCGCGGCGCAGCCCGGCAATTGCCACTCGTAATTTCGAAATGGTAGCCTCAACGTTGGACTATCACCGAAAGGGCTTCCCAACCGACATGCAAAGCACGTACAACGGCCTTGAGCTGCCGAAGAACGGCCAGCCGATCGACTACCGCGACGGAAAGTTTGAAGTTCCCGACAATCCCATCATTCCTTTCATTGAAGGCGACGGCACGGGCCGCGACATCTGGAAGGCCTCGCAGCGCGTCTTCGATGCGGCGGTAGAAAAGTCCTACGGCGGCAAGCGCGCCATCCGATGGTTCGAGATCTTTGCGGGCGAGAAGGCGTACCGGCAGTTCTCGAACTGGCTGCCCGACGACTCTGTGAACGCGGCGCGCGATCTGCGGGTGTCGATCAAGGGGCCGCTCACGACGCCGATCGGCGGCGGCATCCGCTCTCTGAATGTGGCTCTGCGTCAGCTGCTTGACCTCTACGCCTGCGTGCGGCCAGTGAAGTATTACCAGGGCGTGCCCAGCCCCGTGAAGCATCCCGAGCAGGTGAACATCGTGATCTTCCGCGAGAACACGGAGGATGTGTATTCGGGCATCGAGTTCAAGCAGGGATCGGCGGACGCGGCGAAGCTGATCTCGTTCCTGAACGACGATCTGCTGAAGGGCGGCAAGAAAAGAGTGCGCGCCGATTCCGGCGTGGGAATCAAGCCCATTTCGATCTTCGGAACCACGCGGCTCGTCCGCTTTGCTATCCAGCACGCCATCGAAACTGGCCGCAAAGTTGTCACGCTGGTGCACAAGGGCAACATCCAGAAGTTCACTGAGGGCGCATTCCGCGAATGGGGCTATGAACTGGCGATCAAGGAATTTCGCGATGAGATTGTTACCGAACGCGAGAGCTGGATTCTAGGCAACGTCGACGCCAAGCCGGGAATCACGGTGGAAGAGAATGCCGCACTGATTGAGCCGGGGCTCGAGTTCGGCAATCAGCAATTCCGCGATGAACTGTATGCCGAGATCAAGGGCGTGCTCGATTCCATCGGCAAGACGCATGGCAATGGCGCATGGAAGCAGAAGATCCTCATCAACGACCGCATCGCCGACTCGATCTTCCAGCAGATCATCATCCGCCCGTCGGACTACTCAATTCTTGCGACCACCAACCTCAACGGCGATTACATCTCCGACGCGGCGGCGGCGCAGGTGGGCGGGTTGGGCATCGCTCCCGGCGCGAACATCGGCGACGGCTACGCGGTGTTTGAGGCCACGCACGGCACGGCGCCTAAATATGCAGACAAGGATGTCATCAATCCGGGCTCGGTGATTCTCTCCGGAGTGATGCTCCTGGACTTCATTGGCTGGAAGGAAGCCGCGAAGCTGATTGAGACCGCGATGGAGAAAACGATCCAGCAGAAGTTTGTGACCTACGACTTCGAGCGGCAGACGGCGGGCGCGACGAAGGTGGGCACCAGCGAGTTTGCAACGCGGATTATCGGGAATATGTGAAAGACAGAGACCAGTGAATAGAGACCAGGAGAGAACCATGCGGAAGAAAGTTTCAATTGTCGGCGCGGGCAATGTGGGCTCCACGGCCGCGCACTGGATTGCGGCCAAGGAGCTGGCCGATGTCGTGCTTGTTGATGTTGTCGAAGGCATTCCGCAAGGCAAAGCTCTCGACCTGCTGGAAGCGATGCCCATCGAAAAGCGCGACGTCTCGATCATTGGCGCCAACGACTACGCGGCGACGGCGAACTCCGACATCGTGGTGATCACGGCGGGCATTCCGCGCAAGCCAGGCATGAGCCGCGACGACCTGCTGAACACAAACTTCAAGATCATGTCGGACGTGGTGCAGAAGGTCGTCGTGCAGTCGCCGGAGTCGATCCTGATCATTGTGTCGAACCCTCTTGACGCGATGGCGCAGGCGGCGTTCCGGCAAGCGGGGTTCAACCGCGAGCGCGTGATCGGCATGGCCGGGGTGCTGGATTCGGCGCGTTTCCGAACGTTCATCGCCGAGGAGCTGAAGGTGAGCGTGGAGAACGTGACGGCGTTTGTGCTGGGCGGTCACGGCGACACGATGGTTCCGCTGGCGCGCTACTCCACGGTTGCGGGCATTCCGATTACCGAGTTGATTGAGCCGGCGCGGCTGGAGCAGCTGGTGCAGCGGACGCGCGACGGCGGCGCGGAGATTGTGAAGTACCTGAAGACGGGCAGCGCCTACTACGCTCCCTCGGCGGCGACGGTTGAGATGGTGGAAGCAATCCTGAAAGACAAGAAGAAGATTCTGCCTTGCGCGGCGTATCTCGAAGGTGAGTACGGCATCTCCGGCTACTACATTGGCGTTCCCTGCAAGCTGGGCGCTGCCGGGCTGGAGCAGATTATCGAGATCAAGCTGACCCCTGAGGAGGACGCGGCACTGAAAAAGAGCGCCGACGCGGTGAAGGAACTTTGCGCCGTGATTGGCGTGTAGGGTGTTCTGCAGCGAGTGAACGGCATTTCGAATCTACGTAGACTATTTTGAGAGCATTGAAGGGTGAGTTAAAGATGATCTGCGCAAGAGCTGCAAGAATACTGATGCTTGGGTCCCTGGCTCTGCTGCCTGCGGCAAGCTGGGCGCAGCAGCATTTTCCGCTGCGCGCGGGTGAGTGGGCGATGACCAGCCCGCAGATGCCATCCACTACGTTCCTTTATTGCATGAACGACGCGCTATGGCAGAAAGCGCTGACGCAGAATCCAGTGTGCACCATTCAAGACCTGACTATGGGCGCCACGGGCGCGAGCTACAGCCTGAACTGCCCGATGAAAAGTTTCCAAATGAGGGGTCCGGTCACGCTGACCTTCGACGGAACCGAGCACATGACCGGAAAAGGGGTGTTCGAGATGACGATGAACGGGAAGACGTCCACGATGACATCCATCACGGACTTCCACTGGAAGGGTGCGGCTTGCAGCGCGAACGATATGAACATGCGCCCCGCACACACGAACTAAAGGGGCTTTGCCCTACAGCAGCTGGCGGAAGATTCCGGTCAGTCGACGGCCATGCTGAGCTGATGGCGTACGTCTGCGCCGCGGACCCAGAAGATCACGTCGGTGGCGATGTTGGAAGCGTGATCGGCAATGCGCTCCAAATTCTTCGCGATCAGGATGCCGTTCATCGCCTGCTGGGTGCACTGCGGCTTCTGTTCGATGAGCCTGAGCAGGTCGCCGTGGGCGCGGCGGTTCATGCGGTCAATCTCGTCATCCATCTCACGGACTGAATCGGCGAGGCGCGCATCGCCGTCGAGCAGCGCCTGCAGCGCGGTGCGGATCATCTGCGTGGTGAATTCTCCCATCGCGGTGAAGTCGACGGGCAGTTCGGTCTCTTCGAGCAGGAGAATTTCCTTGGTGCGGCGCGCGATGCTCATCGACTGATCGCCAATGCGCTCGAGATCGCCATTGATCTTGATGACCGCGAGAATGAAGCGGAGGTCGATCGCCATGGGCTGCTCCTTCGCGAGCAGCTCGTAGGCCATCTCATCGAGCTCGCGCTGCGCCGTATCGATGGCGCGCTCGTTCTGCTTGACGAACTTGCAAAGGCCCCGGTCGCGCTGCAGGTACGCATCAACCGCTGACTCGACTGCGAGCTGCGACAGGGCGGCCATGGCGAGCAGCTTGTCCTTGAGTTCAGCGAGTTGCTGTTGAAAGTGAATACGGGGCACCGCGGCGATCCCTCCCGATCAAACTATCTTGCATGAGTTTCTATTACTACAGCACAAAAATCGTTAAATGTCTCCTCAACTATTAGAGGCAGTACAAAAGTACCGGCAGCGGCGAGGGGACTGTAGAGGGTTGGATGGGGACGCGGGAAGGACGACTCAGAATTCACAGAAAAAACACAGACGGTCGCGCGAGTGGACAGAAGCGTGATTGCGTCCGCGGGAATGGGTGCGGTGCCCTGCAGGTCTGGACCGCCGCAGTTCTGGACCCCCGATATTTTGTGCAGCACCGTGAAAATGCCCGCGTTGAGCGAGCTGTGTGAGAGCGGAACTGAGTGGGAGCAAAATTGTCCGGTGAGGTCAGGCTGGGTTAAGCATTTCGGGCATTTCGATCTTGCCGAGCAGGAACAGATAGCCGAGGATGCCGATGACGAGGTAGATGGCGGCCACGCCGAAGACCCAGAAGTAGGAGTGGAGCGAGGAGACGAGATAGCCGGTGAGGATGGGCGCGCTGATTCCGGAGATCTGTCCGGAGAAGTTGATGATGCCGCCGACCTTGCCAACATCCGGGCGGCGCGCGATGAGAGACGGCAGCGACCAGGCGACGGGCGCGGCCGCGGAGAGGCCACCGATGGAGACGCTGATCCAGAACAGTGCGAGCGCGGCGTCGCGCGCGTAGGCGGCGCCCAGGATTCCCAGGCCGAAGGCCATGCCGGCGATCAGCACGCGGCGGCGGACGGCGCTCGAGTCGCGGCCGCTGCGGACGAGCGAATCGACGAGCCAGCCCCCGACGCAGACGTCGAGCGCGGTGGCAATGAGCCACGGAACGCTGGTGTAGAGCGAGGAGTGGAGCAGATCGACTCCCAGCGCGGAGGACAGGTAGCGCGGCAGCCAGGTGAGAAGCAGATAAAAGACGTAGTTGTAGGCGCCGAAGCCGAGGGCCAGGCCGATGACCTTGCGCTGAGTGAGGAGATGGCCGAGCGACGAGGGCGTTTCCTGCCAGGCCGCGGTACTTTGAGTGGTTCCGTGCTCAACCGCTTCGGGCCCGACGATTTCCGGCCCGATTATTTCCGGCCCGGCGACGTCCGGCCCGACTATTTCCGGATCTGATCGGTCTTCAATGTAGCAGCGCTCGGCGACGGTGAGGGCGGCGTCCTCATGCGGGTCGCGGTAGATCCGCCAGAAGACGAGGAAGTAGGCGAAGCTGATGGCGCCGGTGAGGGCAAAGCTCCAGCGCCATCCGGCGGCGAGCAGTACCGCGCCAAGCAGCGGCACGCCGACGGCGGGAGCGAACTTGGCGGCAGCGTCAAAGAGAGAGGTTGCCAGGCTGCGCTCGCTCCGGGGAAACCAGGCGCCGATGGCCTTGGCGTTGGCGGGGAAGGTAGGCGCTTCGCCGATGCCGAGGAGAAATCGCGCGCCGAAGAGGCCGTTGAGGCTGGGCGTGACGGCTGCGGCGAAGGAGGCGACGCTCCACAGGAAGCTGCCGATGCGGCCCACGCGGCGCACGCCGAATTTGTCGAGGATGATGCCGATGGGCAACTGGCAGGCGGCGTAGGTCCAGTTGTACGCGCCGGAGAGATAGCCGAAGACGACGTCAGAGACGCCGAAGGCGGCGTGGAGGGAGTTGAAGGAGACGGAAAGATTAACGCGATCAAAATAATTGACGAGGACGCCAACGCCGAGCAGCCACGCGATGCGCCAGCGGCGCTGGGCCGCCCCTGTGGGCCACCCCGGATTTTGCTCCTGCAAAGATTCCTGAACTGCCAACCGTTCCCTCTCTGCAGTTTCCGCGAAGTCCATCGTGAAAGGTTTGACGAGAAATCTACGCGGCGGACCCCTGGGCGGCGCCTTGAATGACGACGTTCTCGAGCGTGCCGATAGGGTCGATGGTAATGCGAACTTTGTCGCCGCTTGCGAGCGTAAAGCTGTCCGGCGGGACGACCCCGGTGCCGGTCATCAGAAAAGCTCCGGAGGGGAAAGCGTTTTCGCGGAAGAGATAGCCGACAAGATCCTTGGGTGCGCGCTTAAGTTCGGTGAGCGATGTGGAACCGGAAAATTCGACGCGCCCGGCGCGCTCGATTTCGAGCTTGATCGGCGTGGAGGCGGGCAGCGTCTCGCTGCTCACGAGAATGCAGGGGCCGAGCGCGCAACTGCGGTCGTAGACCTTGGCCTGCGGAAGGTAGAGGGGATTTTCGCCTTCGATGTCGCGCGAACTCATGTCATTGCCCACGGTGTAGCCGATAATCTGGCCGCGCGGGTTAATAAGGAGCGTCAGCTCGGGCTCAGGAACCGACCACTCGGCGTCACAGCGGATGCGAACGGCACTCCCGGGCCCGGCCACGCGGCTGGCGGTCGACTTGAAGAACAGCTCAGGACGCTCGGCGACGTAGACGCGATCGTAGAAATCGCCGCCACCGGCATCCTTTGACTCGGCCATGCGCGCGTCGCGGCTGCGGTAGTAGGTAACGCCCGCAGCCCACACTTCCTGGGTGCCGATGGGGGCCTCAAGCTTTGCCTGAGCGAAATCGGGCGAGGGCTTGCCGGATTTCACGACCGTTTGCAGATAGCTGCCGAGATTTTCGTGCGCCACGAGCGCATCCCACGACGAGTCAGGAAGCTTGAAATAGCTGCCGCCATCTTCGACAAAATTTCCGTTGCTTGTGCGGTAGAGCTTCACGCTGATTTCTCCAGTTTTGCGATGATTTGATCGACATCGTAGACGCATCCGCCCCACACGCCGCCGCTGGCCGTGACCAGCGCCGCCCACAAACGAGTGTCGGCGGGCAGTTGGGGGTGAGGATGCAGATCGGGGCGTGAGCTGCGCTCCGCGAGGCGCTGCGTGCCCTCCTCGGAACTGAAATTCGCGCCGCCTTCGCCCACAAAATGAACGGAGCCATGCAGCGCGGAGCGGTCGATCACGATCTCGATCGTGTCGCCCTCGCGAACTTTGCCGATCGGTCCGCCGGCGAGCGCTTCGGGCGAGATGTGGCCGATGCACGCGCCGGTGGAGACGCCGCTGAAGCGCGCGTCGGTGAGCACCGCAACGTGCTTACAGTGTGGCAGCTGTTTGAGCGCCGAGGTGATCTGGTAAATCTCCTGCATGCCGGCGCCGAGCGGCCCACTGCAGACCAGGACCAATACGTCGCCGTGCGAGATCTCGCCGGACTTGATGGCCTGGATGGCCGCAGCTTCGGTGACGAAGACGCGCGCCGGTCCGATATGGCGATAGACGTTGTCCGAGTCGACGAGCGAGGGATCGATGGCGGTGCACTTGATCACGGAGCCCTCGGGCGCGAGATTGCCCACCGGGAAGCAAACGGTCGAGGTGAGGCCGCGGGAGCGGGCGCGATCGCGCGACATGATCACGTCTTCGGGGTCGATGCCGTCCTGCTCGCGCAAGGACTGTCGCAGCATCTTGCGCCGCGGACTTTCGCGCCACCAGTCGAGGCACGAGCCAAGGGTATCGCCGCTCGCCGTGAGAACGGATTCGTCGAGAAGGCCCGCTGCGCGCAGTTCGAGCATGACCTCAGGAACGCCGCCGGCGAGAAAGACCTGCACGGTGGCGAAATTCCTGGGTCCGTTGGGCAGTGCGTCGACGAGACGCGGAACCTTGCGGTTGATCTCGGTCCAGTCCGCGACTGTTGGCCGCTTCAACCCTGCGGCGTGGGCGACGGCGGGCACATGGAGCAGCAGGTTGGTGGATCCGCCAAAGGCAGCGTGGAGCACCATTGCGTTGCGCAGCGCGGCGGGGGTCAGGATGTCGCGTACGCCGAGGCCTGCCTGATAGAGACGAACGACGGCGCGCGCAGAGCGGCGGGCGGCATCGAGCCAGATCGGCTGGCCGGAGGGCGCGAGCGCGGTGTGAGTGAGCGAGAGGCCGAGCGCTTCGCCGACGACCTGCGAGGTGGCCGCGGTTCCGAGGAACTGGCAGCCGCCGCCGGGCGAGGCGCAGGCGCGGCAACCGACGTCGGCGGCGTAGTCGAGCGAGATCTGATTCTGCGCAAAGCGCGCGCCGATGGACTGAATCTTCGCGGCGTCCTCGCCCGACTCCGGCAGCAGCGTGACGCCCCCGGGGACGAGCACGGCGGCCTTAGCACCGCAGGAGGCCAGCGCCATCATCATCGCGGGCAGGCCTTTATCGCAGGTGGCGATGCCGAGGAAGCCTTTGCCTGTGGGCAGCGAGCGCATCAGGCGGCGAAACACCACTGCAGCGTCATTGCGGAACGGGAGCGAGTCCATCATGCCGGTGGTGCCCTGGGTGCGGCCGTCGCAGGGATCGGTGCAGGCGCCGGCGAACGGCTTGGCGCGGAGACCTTTCAGCTCGCGCGCGGCCTCGGCTACAAGCAAGCCGACCTCCCAGTGGCCGGTGTGAAAGCCGAGCGCGATGGCCTCACCGTTCTCCGCGCGCAGACCGCCGTGCGTGCTGAGGATGAGGAACTCGGGATCGAGTACGCGCGCCGGATCCCAGCCCATGCCGGCGTTCTGGGAAAGACCGAAGAGATTTCCCGAGGGCTCCGTGAGCAGCATCTCCGCAGTGAGGGGCAGCACGCCTGCGGGGCCACGGGCGTGCGTGGCAACGCGCAGAAGGCCGTCTGCACCGGTCTCGGCATCCGCGCCTAGAACAGAACTGAGGGAGATGGTTTCGATGGGAAAGCCCTTTCCGCACTCAAGTATAGTGGCCGCGGCGCGCCCCAATCTTTACGGGCCCGGGATGCTATAAAGCTCGTGTGCACGGCGAAGCCCGACTGAGCGCGCAGCAACCGGCAGGGCTGCGCCGCCGCTGGATCATCCTGCTGCCCGCCGTTTTCGTCACCTATAGTCTGGCCTACCTCGATCGCACCAACTATGGGTTTGGCGCGGCAGCCGGTCTTGCGCAGACGCTGCACATCAGCGATTCGCGCGCGGCGCTGCTGGGTTCGCTGTTTTTTCTGGGCTATTTTCTGTTTCAGATTCCGGGTGCGGCCTATGCGCAGCGGACGAGCGCCACGCGGCTGGTGTTCTTCGCGCTGATCGCGTGGGGCGCGCTGGCGGCTCTGACCGGCGTCATCCGCGAATTCTGGCTGCTGGCGATCGACCGGATGCTGCTGGGCGTGGCGGAGAGCATGATTTTGCCGTCGATGCTGATTCTGCTCGCGGGGTGGTTCACACGATCGGAGCGGTCGCGCACCAGCGCGATTCTGATTCTCGGCAATCCGGTGACCGTGCTGTGGATGTCGGCCGTGACTGGATACCTGATCAAGGACTTCGGCTGGCAGATGACGTTTGTCTTCGAAGGGATTCCGTCGATCCTCTGGGCGTTCGTGTGGGCGCTCGTGGCGCGCGACCACCCGCACCAGGCGCGATGGATGGACCGGGAATCCTGCGAGATCGTGGAGGGTAAACTGGCCGCCGAGCAGACCGGGCTGCCCAGGCTGGAAAATTTCAGCGCGACGCTGCACGTGCCCGGCGTGCTGCTGTTGACGGCGCAGTATTTTTTCTGGAGCGTCTCAATGAACGCGCTGGTGCTGTGGCTGCCGGCGATGATCCGCCTGGGCTCGGCGCGCGCCATCGAGATTGTTGGGCTGCTGAATATGGCTCCCTTTCTGATGGGGATCATCATGATGATCGCGATCGCGCATTTCTCTGATCGATCGCGAACCCGCAAGCCGTACGTCTGGCCGTTTCTTCTTGCCGCGGGAATTGCGCTGCTGGTTGCGTTCCTGAGCGTAGATCGATATTTCTGGCTGGCGTACGCGTTCCTGATTGCGGCGAGCGGGGGACTCTATGCGCCCTACGGGCCTTTTTTCTCGATCATGCCGGAGATGCTACCGCGCAATGTTGCCGGCCAGGTGATCGCTCTGGTAAACACCAGCGGCGCGCTGGGCGCGTTCGCCGGGATCTGGCTGGTGGGTTCGCTGCAGTCGGGGACGGGCAGCTCGCGGTCAGGTTTGCTGGCGATGGCGGTTTCGCTGATCATTTCAGCGGCGATTACCTTGTGCCTGCCGAACGCAGCGAAGGCGGCGAACTGAGCACGGCGGCCGCAACGGAGATTTACGGGCAGGGATTGCGCGCCTTGGGGCGAAGCACGTCGAGAAAGAAATGCAGAAAGAGGCCTACCGGCGTATCAGCCCACGCGGAATCAAGATGTGCGGTGAAAGCGGTGGGCGAAAAAACCAGCGCGTGCGGATCGAGGAAGCTCGGGTGCGAGACGATGTGCAAGCTGGGGCCGTAGCCAATGAGCAGTCCGAAAAACATGCGCCGGTGGGGCAGGTAGCGGCCTTTGTTCACCGTGGCAAGCTGCGTGGGCGAGCCGTGGATGTTGACGTTCGCGACGCTGAACTTGGGATAGGGGCCGCTGGCGGGCAGAATGTTGGCCGCGGTGAATTTGGCCACGGGAAAGCGGCGATTGAGCGCGGCAAGGACGCGAACCTGGCAGAACGTCGGCTGCATGGAGCGCGACTCGGCAACCACAGAGGTTTCAGCGGGCTGGATCCCGATGGGGATGAAGCCGATTTGCCCGACGGTCGTGGCGAGACTGCCCATCTCGAAGGCCGGCTCAGGATCTGCAGCGGCGCTCTCTGCGGCTGAGGCTGATCTCGAGACTGGTCTCGAGACCGTTTCCCCGGTCGCACTGGCAATCCCACTGGGCTGCTCTGTGCGGGAGGGAATTGCCTCAGCGCCGGAATCGGGCACGGCCATCCGGAGGGCCTCGTTGGTCTTTGCCGTGGCGAGGCGGACGGCCGATTGCGCGGCGAGGGGTCGCGCGTGCACGGCGAGCAGCAGCGGAAGGCCCGCGATGGAAACGATGATGATGCGATTTCTTCGATTTTTAGACCGGGAACGCCGGAGGGAAGAGCGGGACGCTCTCCGCCGTACAAGATGTCGCAGCATCTCTTGCCGAACCTCCAGCCGCGAATCCCGCTCGGACCCGCGTCTCCCACTCAGCCTGCTACCAAGTCTATGTAGGTTACTGCCCGCATTCTACCGGGATTCAAATAAATTGGCAGCAATTTTTTGAGGGATTTACCCGCAAACGTAACCGGATATCCACAGAAGTGACAGCGAGGCCGAATCGGCCTCCAAGTCGAGTGCGGGTCAGGATTTGGAAGGGAGCGGGTCACGGGTCAACGTGCCATCCACCAGGCGCCAGATGCCCAGTGGATTGCCGTCCTTGAGCTCGTCAGGCAGGGCGGCCTGCGGGAAATCCTGATAACAGACGGGGCGCGCGAATCGATAGATGGCGTAAGAGCCAACGGAGGTGGTGAGGCTGTCACTGGTAGCTGGGTACGGTCCGCCGTGGACCATCGCGTGGCAAACTTCGACGCCCGTGGGAAAGCCGTTAACGACAAGCCGGCCGGCCTTGCGCTCGAGGACAGCGACCAGGTCAGCGAAATCGGCGAGGTCGGCTTCCGATGCGTGCAGGGTCGCGGTGAGCTGGCCCTCCAGCCCGCGGGTGAGCGCCAGGAGCTGCTCGCGGCTGGCGTAGCGGATGATCAGAGCGGTCGGGCCGAAGATCTCCCCCTCGAGTTCCGGGTTGCGCATCAGTTCTTCGCCGTCGACCTGAAAGAGAACCGGCGTGGCATAGTCTTTGCCCGCCCCGTTTGCACCGTTTGCCGCCTGGGCGAGAGTTTCGGCGTGGCTTTCCCGGCCGCGGATGCCCTTGTGATAGCTCTTCGCGATTCCCGGGGTGAGCATGGGCGATGCGCCCGCGGCGCTCACCTGTTTTTCCAGCTCGGCCACGAACGCGTCGGCCTCGGCGCTGCGCGGCAGAAAGACGAGCCCGGGTTTGGTGCAAAACTGGCCAACGCCCAGCGTGAACGAGCCGAAGAGGCCGCTCGCAATCTTTGCGGCGCGGGTGCGCAGCGCCTCAGGGAGCACGAAGACCGGGTTGACGCTGCTCATCTCCATAAAGCAGGGGATGGGCTCGTGCCGTGCAGCGGCGCGTTCCATCAGCGCCTTGCCTCCGGCAAAGGAGCCGGTGAATCCCACGGCCTTGACGGCGGGGTGCTCAACAAGCGCGGTGCCGATGGGGGTGCCGGCGTCAAAGAGAAGAGCGAAGACGCCGGCGGGCAGGCCGCACTCGCTCACGCTTTGTGCGATGGCGTGGCCCACCAGCTCGCTGGTGCCAGGATGTGCGGGGTGTGCTTTCACAATGACGGGATTGCCCGCGGCGAGCGCTGAAGCGGTGTCACCGCCGGCGACGGAGAAGGCGAGCGGAAAATTGCTGGCTCCAAAAACGGCGACGGGGCCGAGGGGACGCAGGACGGAGCGGATGTCTGCGCGCGGGACCGGGGTGCGCGCGGGCTGCGCGGGATCGATGCGCGCATTCGCCCAGGAACCCTCTTCGACGACCTGCGCAAAGAGCTTGAGCTGGTTGACGGTGCGCGCGGCCTCCCCCTTCAGGCGAGCTTCGGGCAGCGCCGTCTCGTGCTGCGCCCGCTCCACGAGCTCGGGAACGATGGCCTCGATGGCGGCGGCGATGCGGCGCAGCAGCTGGCCACGGTCGCGGCCGAAGGTCTTCGCGTATACGGCAAAGGCTTCGTCAGCCAGAGTCGCGGCGTCGTCGAGGTCTTCGATGGTGGCGGAACGATACTCGGGGTCGAGAGCCTCGCCGGTCGCAGCGTCGATGCCGCGAAAGGCCGTGCCGTTTCCGGGGCGCGCCGCGCCGCCGACGATGGAGTTACCCTGCAATATCTTGGTTGATAGCATAATTTCTTCTCTCTCTTTGGGCCTTTTTCCGGGAGCCTTTTTCCGAGCTCGGTTGCTTCAGCGGCGTTTTTCCCCGGCTCGTTTTCTGGAATCGTTCTTCTTGGTCCAGCCTATTCTTCTTCGCCAATGTCCTCGCGCCAGACTTCAGGATGCGCGACGATGTACTCGGCAAGCATTTCCCTGCACTCGCGATTGTCGAGGTCGACGACGTGCACGCCGTTCTCGCGGAGCCAGTCAAGACCGCCGGGAAAGTTGCGGCTTTCGCCCACGACCAGCGTTCCGATGCGGAACTGGCGCACCAGACCGCTGCAGTACCAGCACGGCGCGAGCGTCGTCACCATCACCATCTCCCGATAGCTGCGCTGCCTGCCCGCTGCGCGAAAAGCGTCCGTCTCTCCGTGAATGCTGGGGTCCCCCTGCTGCACGCGACGATTGTGGCCGCGGCTGACGAGCTCGCCCGATTTCCTGAACATCGCGGCGCCAATCGGAATGCCGCCCTCGGCAAGTCCAAGCCGGGCCTCTTCCATGGCGACGGCGAGCATGTTCTCGTACAGGTCCACAAGATCACTGTAATGCAGCGGGTCGGCAGTCCAGCGAATCGAGTTCAGTGAAGCGGCGAGTCTGCGCAGCGCCAATCTGCGCAGCTCAAGTCAGCTCACGGTCAGGACCAGTTTGCCGAAGTGGCTGGCCTCTTCCATTCGCTCGAGCACCGCACGCGTCTGCGTCCAGTGGAACTCTTCACCGATGGGGCGCATCTCGGTAAGCGCGATGGCGCGGTTCATCTCGATGAAGTCCTTCCGCGAGCCGACATAGATACCCTGGATGCGCGCCACTTTGTGAAGGAGCAAGGGAACGGGAAATGGCTCCGATGAGCCGGTGAGCACGCCGATCTGCGCAATCATTCCGCCGTGGCGGATCGCTTTGATCGAGCGCCCGAGTGTTCCCTGCCCCCCCACTTCGATGACCAGGTCCACACCTTCACCATCGGTCTGATCGAGAGCCCAGCGATCCCACTCCGGATTGTCGCGATAATTGAGTCCCGAATCCAGTCCCATGCCGCCGGCGCGCTCGAGCTTCTCGTCGCTCGAGGAGATGCCGAGGACGCGCAGGCCTTTGAGGCGCGCAAATTGTAGCGCGAAGATAGCAACGCCGCCGGTTCCCTGGATGAGGACGGTGGCTCCGGGCTTCAGGTCGGCGGCAGCCAGCGCGTTCCACGCAGTGACCGCGGCGCAAGGCAGCGTCGCCGCCTCCTGAAAGCTGAGGTGATCGGGAATGGCGACGAGCCCGTCCTGGCGAAGGACGATGTAGTCGGCGAGCACGCCGTCAATGTCGCCGCCCAGGGCTCCCCGCGCCTTTGCGGCGGTGAGTGCGCCATCCTGCCAGTTCTGCATGAAGATGCCGGCCACGCGGTCGCCGGGACGCCAGGTCGAAACTCCAGCGCCCGCCGCCACAACTTCTCCGGCGCAGTCGGAACAGGGCACCCGCGGGAGTTTCATTTTGGGGTTATAGCGGCCCTGGATGAGCATCAGGTCGCGATAATTCAGCGAAACTGCGCGCACACCGACAAGCACTTCACCCGGGCCTGGCGCGGGCGTTGGACGCTCAACAAGTTCTAAGGAATCAATGCCAAAAGAGGAAAATTGCCACGAGCGCATGGAAAGGTATTGTCCGGCTTTGGTTCCATCCACGTCAAACTGCGGCACGGTTTCCATTGAAACACCCATAGAATGGATATATGGCTCGTGGTTGGGAGAGTAAATCCGTGGAGGAGCAGATGGCAAATGCTTTGGCAGATTCCAGCGACGGGTCCCGCCCGATGAGCGACGAGGTCCGGCGCGCCGCCGATCAGAAACGGGCCGCACGGGAACGTCAGTTGCAGGCGCTCGAAATGCAACGCGAGAACATCCTTTCGCAGCGCACCTCAAACCCTGCTCGGCGAACAGCTCTTGAAGCCGCTCTGGCTCATGTTGAAGCGCAGATACAATCCTTGGACTGAACACTGCCTGCGCTCGCTGCTTCCCAATCGCTGCTTCGCCCCACTCCGCGTATCAGGCGTCGCGATGGGGATCGGCATCGCGCTGGGGATCAGGCGTCGCGATGGATCAGGAGCGTATTGGCCTGGTTCACTGACGTGAGCGAGACGCGCGCAATGTTCACGTGTTCGGGCCGCGTAATCGCCCACAGAATGACATCCGCAATATCTTCGGCCACCAGCGGCTTGATTCCCTTGTAGACGCCCGCGGCGCGATCGGCATCGCCGCGAAACCGCACCATGCTGAACTCCGTTTCGACGAGTCCGGGATCGACGCTGGTGACGCGCACCGGCGTGCCGAGGAGATCCTCGCGCAGGCCGTCATTGATGGCGCGGGCGGCAGCCTTGGAGCCGCAGTAGACTGCGCCGTTGGGATAGACCAGCTCACCGGCCATGGAGCCCAGCGTGACCACGTGGCCGCGGCCGCGGGCGACCATTCCCGGGACCACGGCACGCGAGACATAGAGCAGGCCTTTCACGTTAGTGTCGATCATCTCTTCCCAGTCTTCGATCTTGCCGGCGTAGAGCTTGTCCATGCCGCGGCTCAGGCCGGCGTTGTTCACCAGCACGTCGATCTCGGCCCACTCCGGCGGCAGCGCTTCAATGGCGTCGGCAACGGCCTCGCGGCTGCGGACATCGAGCTCAAACGAGTGCACTGCCGCGGCACCTTGCTGGAGCGCCTGCTCGGCGACCTCGGCGACCTTCTCGGCCCGGCGCGCAGCGAGCAACAGGCGCGCACCCTGCGCCGCGCATTGCATTGCCGTGGCAGCCCCAATCCCGGCGCTGGCTCCGGTGATAAAGACAATCTTCCCGTTCAGATTCATCGGCTCCTCGATTCGTGGATTTTCAATTCGCGGCCGCAAGCAGCACGCGATTCTCATTCGATGCTCAAAGCTGCGGCCTGTTTCTTTTCTACATGCTCGCGGCGCTTTTCTACATGCCCGCCACGGCGCGCCTTTGCGCCAATCGATACTGGCCGATGGCCCAGTCTTCCTGCCCTAGACCTTCGGCGCGCGCCTGGGCGAGAATCGCGGAGAGAGCTTCGGCCAGGCTCACCCGCATTTTCTTCTGCGCGGCGGCCTCGCGCAGCAGGCGCAGATCTTTTTCGCCAAGCTCAATCGACGCGCCCGCCGTCTCCGGCGGATGGAGCATGACATTCTCGTACATTGCGTAAAAGGGAGACTGGAAGAGCGCGCTGTTGATGGTCTCGAAGAAAGTGTGGGGCGCGATTCCCTGCCCTTCTGCGTAGACGAACGATTCGCTGAGCGCGTGAATCATGGCGACGATGAGGAAGTTGCCGCCGAGCTTGACGGCATGGGCCTGCGGCGGCTCGGTGCTGACGACGGAGATGCCGCGCGAGAGCGGCTCGAGAAGCGGACGCGCGCGGGCGACAGCTTTTTCCGCGCCGCCAACGACGACCCAGAGTTTTCCCTGTTCGGCAACTTCAGGCCGGCCGAAGACGGGAGCGGCGACAAAATCGATGCCACGGCGCGCGTGCTCGGCGGTGAGCCTTTCGCTGAGCGCCACGCTGATGGTGCTGCAGCAGATGTGGAGCGCGCCGGGCGAGAGCGCGTCCATCAGGCCGTTGGGGCCAAAGAGCACCTCTTCGTGTGCAGCATCGTCAAAGAGCATGGTGATGACGGCGTCTGCGCCGAGCTCGGCCTCAGCGGGCGTGGCCGCGGCAATTGCGCCCTCGCGCAGCAGTGGCTTGGTGCGGCCCTCGGTCCGATTCCACACTGACAATTCGTGCCCGGCGGCGAGCAGGCGCAGCGCCATCGGCGTTCCCATCTTGCCTGTGCCGAGAAATCCAACCTTCATGCCGCTCACCTTTCGTTGTACTTCGCGAAACGGGTCGCCGCTCCGCGCGATGGTTTTTCAATCTATCTGGAAACCTGTGTGGAGTTCACCAGAACTTGTGTTCGGCTAGTTGGGCGTGCCCGTCGTCTTTGCGGCCGCAAACGTGCACTCCGCGCACTGGCACACGCGGCGCAGATACTCCCACGAATAAATTCCGCTGGAGTGCCCATCCTGCCAGTTGAACTGGAGCGCATACCGGCCCACCGGAAGCGCACTGGCCGGCTTGGGCGGCGGCGCGTACATGGGCAACAGCGCCGCGGGCTTCGGCTGCGGCTGGCCGGGCTTGCGGCCCTCCTGCGTGCGCTCTTCGATGCAGGTGGCGCAAGGGCACGCGTCGCGCAGCCACGCAAAGCCCCACGCGCTCTTATGCCCATCGGCCCAATCAATCTCCAGGCCCTTGCCTTCGGTCAGGAGCACGCGCACCTTGGCGGGCGTGACCGCCTCGCGCGCCAGCTTGCGATGTTCCTGCTCCTCGTGCCCGTGCTCTTCCTTTGTCGAAAAGCGAATGCCTTCGTGGCTCATAACTCCAGTTTACAGGGCTTGAGTTTACAGGGCCCCCGTTTACAGGGCTTGAGTCTATAGAGCCCGATGGTTGCTCCAGAAGAACCAGGCGGCCATCGACAACCCGATGACCACCACCAGCGCGCGCAGCACCGGTTGCGGAACGCGGCGGGCGAGACTGGCCGAAACGTACCCGCCGATCGCAGCCGCAATCATTGCCGCAAAGCAGTAGCGCCAGACCACTTGCCCATCCACGATGAAGATGACGAAAGCAATGCCGTTGGCGAGCAGGTTGGCGACAACCTTGAGCGCGTTGATGGCATTCATGTCACGGTAGCCGAAGAGAGCCAGCAGCGTCATGAAGAGAAATCCCGCGCCTGCGCCGAAGTAGCCGACGTAAAAGCTGACGCCGATGGCGGCAAGAAAGAGCGGCATGCGGCGCGGCGCATGAGTCTCGCCGGGAATTTCACGGGCCGCGCGCGCCTTGTTGAGCCGCGCCAGCGCGCGCGAGACCGGCCCGCTGATGGCGAAAGTGGACGCCGCGCCGAGCAGCAGCCAGGGAACGAGACTCATAAAAGTCTTCTGCGGTGTGTTGAGCAAAACGATCGCCCCCGCCGTTCCACCCAGCAGACCGGCGAGCCCTATCAACCAAGCCATGTTCCAGTTCCGGCGCACATCCTCGCGATAGGCCGCAATCGAGGTAAGCTGGCCCGGCCAGATAGCGACGGTGTTCGTGGCGTTGGCCTGCACCGGTGGGATGTTCATGGAGAGCAGCGCCGGAAATGAAAGGAACGAACCGCCGCCGGCGACGGCATTCAGCACGCCGGCAAGGAATGCGGCCACCACCAGGAACACCCATTTCCAGTCGACGCCGGCCGCAATACTCGAAATCTCAATCATGCGGATTGATTGTAGAGTGCCACAGCGCGGCTCGCCCGCCCGGCCGAAAACAGTCCAGGATCGACGCTCCAGCCCCCGCTTTTGCACCTTGTTGAGAGCCAAAGTCCTCCCCTAACCGCCCATTTCCCAACCGGCTTGCGTTGAAAATAAGTCAGTTATCGCCCTTCGCTTGATATTAGCGTTTGTCACTCATATTTCATGAATCACTTGTGCTATAGTCGCATCATATTTAATGTGCGGCTGGGGCTTCGCGCCCCGGCCCGATCCTCGAAAAGTTCATTCTGAAGGAGATTCGTTCCATGACAATCACTCGTTGGGACCCGTTCCGTGAAGTTGTTGCATTGCAAAGCCGTGTCAATTCCCTTTTCCGCGATTTCAACGCGGGCAATGGTGACGATGCTTTGACCACCGCGGCCTTTGTGCCTCCGGTGGATGTGTATGAGGACAATCAGAAAGTGGTGTTGAAGCTCGAAGTCCCGGGCATTGAGGAGAAAGACCTCGACGTCCGCGTGGAGAACCACACGCTCACCGTGAAGGGCGAGCGCAAGTTCGAGAAGGAAGAGAAGGAGGAGAACTTCCACCGCATTGAGCGGCGCTACGGCAGTTTCTTCCGCTCTTTCATGCTTCCAAGTACTGTGGACACAGAAAACGTGGACGCGAAGTACAACGCCGGCGTGCTGAAGCTCGAGCTCAAAAAGAAGCCCGAGGCCCAGCCGAAGCAGATCAAAGTGAATGTGGCAGCCGCCTAAAGCGGCAGGTTGCCCACTTTCACGCCATGCGAGAGAGCGTGCAACAGAAAGACTCGGTGCGCCGGGACTGGCGAAAAACGGCCCGGCGCATTCGTTTATCCGGAAGACCAGGCATTTGTTTATTCGAGAACAAGAGACGAAAATCAATTTTCAACAGTGAAGCAACTGGACGCCGGCCTTCGGCAGGATCAATCTAGAAGCGAGCGGCCAGTTGCCCAGGAGTTAAAGCGTGGCGATTCGTTGGGAAAAATTTACGGTCAAGTCGCAGCAGGCGATGCAGCAGGCGCAGGCGCGCGCGGCCGAGTTCGGCAACCCCGAGCTGCAGCCGGTTCATCTGCTGCTGGCGCTCATAGAAGACCGCGAGGGCGTGATTCCCGCCGTCCTCGAAAAGATCGGTGTGCCCACGGAGCGCCTTGAGGCGGAGCTGCACCAGATTGAGGAGGGTCTGCCTCGCGTGAGTGGCGCGAGCGCGCAGCCGGGCATGAGCCACAACCTGAACCGGGCGCTGGAGCAGGCGTTCAAAGAGGCGGCCAACTTCAAAGACGAGTACGTCTCGACCGAGCACTTGCTGCTGGGCATTGCGTACATGAAGGGCGACGCGGCGCGCGATGCGCTGGTGGCGCTGGGCGCGAGCCACGAAGCGATTCTGAAAGCGCTGACCGCGGTGCGCGGCTCGCAGCGCGTGACGGACCAGAATCCTGAGGGCAAATTCCAGGCGCTGGAGAAATACGCCAAGGACCTGACAGACCTGGCGCGGCGAGGCAAGCTCGATCCGGTGATTGGCCGCGATGAGGAGATCCGGCGCGTAGTGCAGGTGCTTTCGCGCCGCACCAAGAACAATCCTGTGCTGATCGGCGAGCCCGGCGTTGGCAAAACAGCCATCGTTGAGGGCCTCGCGCGGCGCATCGTCTCCGGCGACGTGCCGGAGAGCCTGCGCGACAAGCGTGTGATCTCTCTTGATCTGGGGTCGATGCTGGCAGGCGCCAAGTATCGCGGCGAGTTCGAGGACCGGTTGAAGGCGGTACTCAAGGAAATTGAGGAATCGAACGGTCAGATCGTGCTGTTCATCGACGAGCTGCACACGCTGGTAGGCGCGGGCGCGGCCGAAGGCGCGATCGACGCGAGCAACATGCTGAAGCCGGCGCTGGCGCGCGGCGAGCTGCGGGCAATTGGCGCGACCACGCTGAACGAGTACCGGAAATACATTGAGAAGGACGCCGCGCTCGAGCGCCGCTTCCAGATCGTGTATGTGGGCGAGCCGAATGTCGAGGATACGATCGCGATTCTGCGCGGATTGAAAGAACGCTATGAATCGCATCACAACGTGCGCATCAAGGATGCGGCGATTGTGGCGGCGGCGACGCTTTCGCATCGCTATATCTCAGACCGCTTCCTGCCCGACAAGGCCATCGACCTTGTCGACGAAGCCGCAGCGTCGCTCTCGATCCAGATCGGCTCGGTGCCGACGGAAATCGATCAATTGGAGCGCGAGGCGACTTCGCTCGAGATCGAGCGCACGGCTTTGAAGCGCGAGACGGACGCGAACAGCAAGGGGAGGCTCGCCGAAGTCGAACGGACCTTGTCCGACCGGAGAGAAAAAATCACCGCGCTGCGCGCCCGCTGGACGAAAGAACGCGAGGCGATTACGCGGATCTCCGACACCAAGAAGCGGATCGAGGCGCTGCGCTTTGAGATGGAGGAGCAGACGCGCAAGGGCCAGCTGGAGCGGGCCGCGCAGATCCAGTATGGCGAGCTGCCGAAGTTCGAAGCCGAGCTGAAAAAGCTGAGCGCCGCGCAGGATGGTGCTTCGGGCGCGCTGCGCATGCTCAAGGAAGAGGTCGACGAGGAAGACATCGCCAAGATCGTCAGCAAGTGGACCGGGATTCCGGTTTCGCGCATGCTCGAGGGCGAAGTCAAGAAACTCGTCCGGATGGAAGATCGTCTTCGCGAGCGCGTCGTCGGCCAGGACGCCGCGCTGACGACTGTTGCGAATGCCATCCGGCGCTCCCGCGCGGGATTAAGCGATCCCAAGCGGCCTATCGGATCGTTTATCTTCCTCGGCCCCACCGGCGTGGGCAAAACCGAAACGGCGCGTGCGCTGGCCGAGTTCCTGTTTGATGATGAGCAGGCGATGGTGCGCATCGATATGAGCGAGTACATGGAAAAACATGCCGTGGCTCGCCTGATCGGCGCGCCGCCGGGATACGTGGGCTACGACGAGGGAGGTCAACTGACGGAGGCGATCCGTCGCAGGCCGTACGCGGTGATTCTGTTCGATGAGATCGAAAAGGCGCACCCCGACGTATTCAACGTGTTGCTGCAGGTGATGGACGACGGACGGCTGACCGACTCGAAGGGCCGCACCGTGGACTTCAAGAATGCAGTGCTCATCATGACCTCAAACCTGGGGGCAGCGATGCTGTCCGGCGAAGCGCTGAAGACGGAGCACGACTTCGACCAGGCGCGCGAGAGCGTGATGCGCGTGCTGCGCGAGCACTTCCGTCCGGAGTTCCTCAACCGCGTGGATGACATCGTCATCTACCGGCCGCTGGGCAACGCGCAGATGAGCGAGATTCTCGAGATGCGGCTCAACGACATCCGCAAACTGCTTGAGGATCGTGCCATCTCGTTCGAGCTGACAGAATCGGCGCGGCAGCTGATTTTGAAGGCCGGGTCAGACGCTGCTTACGGCGCGCGGCCGCTGAAGCGCGCACTGCAGCGCATGGTGCAGGATCCGCTGGCGATGAAGATTCTCGACGGCGAAGTGCTGCACGGCTCGCATGTCCGCATCGACGTGGACCGCAAGAGCAACCAGCTTGTGTTCGAGCCGATGGGGCGCGAAGCGATGGCGTAAGCGCAGCGAGTTGCGAACTCGCGAGTCAGTAAAACGGGCTCCGCAAATGCGGAGCCCGTTTTTTGTTGTGACCGATCATTTCGGTTGAAACATCAGAGGAAATCGCGCCGGGGCGCCCCATCCTTGCCTCAGTTAGCTTCGTTGTAGCTATCGTCAACTACTGCCGCAGCTCCACCAGCGTCGCTCCCTGGCCGCCTTCGTTCTGCGGGGCTTCTTCAATGCCGGCGACGTGGGGATGTTTTTTGAGGAACTCGCGTACACCCCGGCGCAAAATACCCGCTCCATGCCCATGAATTACACGGATCTTCGGGAACCCGGCGAGAAATGCGCGATCGAGATACTTCTCGAGCTCGCCAGTTGCTTCATCGACAGTGCGGCCAATCAGGTTGATCTCGGCGCGCATCTCGTCCGTGTTCCCGTTGATGATCGAAACCTTTACGCCCTTCTGCCTGCGCGCGGCGGCCAATGGATTCCCCGATTCACTCATCCGAGAGTCCGCCGTGCCCAGCACCTCGCCGAGTTCGTCGCGCTTCACGCGCATTTTGATCGGCCCCAGCGCCACTTCATACAGATCTTTCTCGACTTCGCGCTGCACCACGCCCACCTTGTTCATGCTCTTGATCAGTACACGATCTCCCGCGGCAACATGGCGCAACAGATGCGGCTGCGCGTTCCCGTCTCCCTTGTCGGCACCGGTGCGATGCGCGACGACGGTCTGGTTGAAGCTCTCCTGGAACTCGCGCCGCAGCCGGTTCATGCGCCGCTCTGCCTCTTTAGACAGCTTCTGCTGCGCGGCGCGATCCTCGACGGCGCGCACGTTCTCGCGCATCTGAAATTCAAAATCCTTGAGCAGCGACGCGAGTTTGCCTTCGAGCTCGCGCGCGCGATTGCGCAACTCCACATCGCCCTCGCGCTCGAGCCGCTTGCGCTCTAGATTGAGCGCGTACTGCTGCTCGCGCGCTGCTTTTCTCTCAAGCTCAAGCGCGTCGAGCTCCTTGTGTAGCTTGTCGAGAAAGCGCGCCACGTCGGCCTGCTGCGATCCCAGCCGCTCGCGTGCGGCGGCAATGATATGGCCGTTGAGCCCCAGCCGCTCGGCGGTTTGGATTCCCGCGGACGCTCCCGGTACGCCGAGATGAAAGTGGTAGCTCGGCGCAAGCGTCGTCTCATCCACGCCGGCTGCCGCGTTGCGCACACCGGGCGTATTGGCCGCATAGACCTTGAGCGCGGTATGGTGCGTGGAGATCAGCGTCAACGCGCCGGCCGCGAGAAAATGGTGAGCAACCGCGACGGCGAGCGCAGCGCCCTCTTCGGGATCGGTGGCCGAGCCGAGCTCGTCGAGCAGCACCAGCGAGCGCGCGTCCGCCAGGCGCGACAGGCGATCTAGATTCGTGACGTGCGCGGAGAATGTTGACAGCGCAGCCTCGATGGACTGCGCATCGCCGATGTCGGCGAGAAACGCTGTGAAGATGGGGAACGCAGCGCGGGCTGCGGGCACCGGGATACCCGCCTGCGCCATCATCGCGAGCAGCGCCGTGGTCTTGAGCGCCACCGTTTTGCCGCCGGTGTTGGGTCCGCTGATGATCAGCTGCCGCTCGGCCGCGGTTAGTTCCAGATCAAGCGCGACGATTTGGCCGCTCGCTGCACGGAGACGTTTTTCGAGCAGCGGATGGCGTCCCTGTTCGATGAGTAACAGTTCTTGTCCAAAACCAGGAGAAACGCAGTGGAAGTCGCGGGCGAAGCGGGCGCGAGCGAGCAGGCTGTCGACGAGCGCGAGAACGCGCGATCCCTCGACGAGGCTGTCGGCGTAGCCACTAACCTGGCGCGTGAGCGCCACGAAGATGCGATGAATCTCCGCCTGTTCTTCTTCCAGGAGCCGCACAAGTTCGTTATTCTGCTCGATGGTTTCGAGCGGCTCAACGTAAACTGTCTGGCCGGAGGAGCTGGCTCCGTGGATGACGCCGGTAACACGGCGCTTGAGCTCGGAGCGCACGGGGATGACGAAGCGGTCGCCGCGAATCGTGATCACGTCGTCCTGTGTCGCGCCCTCGCCTGAGAGTTTGCGCAGCGCTGAGCGCAGGCTTTCTTCAATCACCCGCTGCTGCCGCTCCTGCTCGCGGCGAATGCGGTTGAGCTCGGGTGAGGCGTCGTCGGCGAGCGAACCATCGGGCTGAATCTTGCGCTCGATGGACTCGGCGAGCGTTCGCAGATTGGCCGGCAGTGCAGCGGAGAGCTCCGAAAGACCGCGCAGCTTGCCCGCGAGCCGTGCCGGCGGCTCGCGCAGCAGCGCCTGCCAGGCGGCAACGTCATTGGCGAGGCGCGCGATGGCCTGCAGCTCCGCCGCATCGAGCGCAGCATCGGGAATCTTTGCTTTCGCCGCGAGCTGCGTGGGATCGAAGAGGCCGCCGAGCGGAATCGAAATCTGCTCTTCAATAACCAACCGCATTTCACCGGCGAGTTCATGCTGGCGCTGGATCCATTCCTCATCGGTGGATGGCCTGAGCGCGAGAATCGCCTCGCGCCCCACCGGCGACGCGGCGAATGCGGTCACCAGAGCGAGCAGCGGCTCCCATTCGAGCGCAGCGAGGTCAGCGTGAATCACCGGCGAAGGAGTGGGATCGAGCAGCGGCATTACTTCGTCGCTCCGGCAGTCGCATTTGCTGCGGATGTGGCGCGCCTCAAGGCCGCGCGCGCCAGCAGGCGGGTGGAATCGAGCACCGGCAGCGGAGAGTTTCCGTCGTTCATGATGAGCGGAATCTCGGTGCAGCCGAGGATCACAGCGTCACAGCCGTTTTGCTTCATGCGTGCGATGATTCGCTGAAAGGCTGCGACCGCCTCGGCGCGGAAGATGCCGCGAACCAGTTCATTCATGATGATCTGATTGATCTCTTCGCGCTCGGCGTCGCTGGGCCGCGCGCACTCGAGCCCGCGCTCGGATAATTTTTCGGGATAGACCTCGCTCGCGACGAGCCACTTGGTTCCAGTGAGACCGACGCGGCGAAAACCGCGGGCCTTGGCCTCATCGGCAGCCACCGCGGCAATGTGCAGCCACGGCAACGGCGATTCGGGCTCGACGTAACGCAGCGCCTGGTGGATGGTGTTGTCAGGGCAAATGAGAAAATCCGCCCCGGCCCGCGCGAGCTTGCGCGCCGATGTGAGCATCAGCGTGCCAACGCCCTGCCAGTCATCGCGATCGATGTACCGCATGTAATCGGCGAAGGAGAGCGAATGGAGCGCGATCTCGGGATGAGCGTAGGGCCCGAGAAGCTCCGCACCTTCCGCGCAGATGGTCCGGTAGCAGAGCGACGCGCCTTCAGCAGAGCACGCGACGATACCAATTGCATCCGGGCCATTTGGTTTCGGACCCATAGATTTTGGGACAAGCGATTCGGCCATGATTCGATTATAGGAAGCGCGAATCGAGGCAGCGCCCTGACGGTTACGCCCTCGCTCGCGCTGGCCGGTGCAACTGACCTTCCCATTGCGCCACGACCGCGGTTGCCATGCAGTTGCCGACGACGTTCATGGAAGCACGTCCCATGTCGATCAGCGTGTCGACGCCGAGAAGAAGCAGCACGGCGGCAGTGGGAATGTGGAAGGATCCCATGATGCCGAGCAGGATGACGATGACGGCGCGCGGCACGCCGGCCACGCCTTTGCTGGTGAGCATGAGCGTCGCGAGCATCACAAGCTGCTCCCCGGCGCTCAGGCGGATGCCCGCGGCCTGCGCGGCGAAGAGCGCGGCCATCGAGAGATAGAGGCTGGAGCCGGTCATGTTGAAGCTGTAGCCGGTGGGGATGACGAACGAGACGATCCAGCGCGGCACGCCGAACTCCTCCATACGTTCCATGGCCAGCGGCAGAGCGGACTCGGACGTCGTTGTCGCGAAGCCGATGGCCGCGGGCTCAGCGATGGCAACAATAAATCGCCAGAGAGGAACACGCGCGAAGACGAGGATGGGGACGAGCACCAGAAGAACGAATGCGGCGAGCGCCACGTAGTACGTGACGACCAGCTTGACGAGCGGCAGCAGCGTTGCCACACCCATGGTGCCGACCGTGTAAGCCAGCGCGGCGCCAGCGGCGGCCGGCGCGAGGTACATCACGATGCGCGTCATGCGGAACATCACATCAGTGAGCGATTGCGTGACGTTGACGAGCGGCGTTCGCCGCGCTTCAGGCAGCAGGGCCAGTGATACGCCGAAGAGCACGGAAAAGATCGCCACCTGCAGAACTTGATTCTGCGCTACAGCCTGCGCGATGTTCTCAGGAAACACATTCAGCAACACGTCCTGCCATCCGCTGTGCACGGACTGCACGGCAGACTGGCCCGCGGCAGGCAGCGCTACTCCCCAGCCCGCGCGCGAAAGGTCCATGGCGATGGCGCCGATGGCGAGGCCTATAGTCGTGGCTACTTCAAAAAAGATGAGCGCCTTCACGGCTACGCGGCCCACGCCGCGCAGTTCGCCGTGGCCGGCGATTCCCGTGACCAGGCCGCCAAAGATGAGCGGTGCAACGATCATGCGGATGAGTCGCAGAAAAAGATCGCTGAAGACGCGCGTCTGCGCGGCGAAGGCGGGCGCGTCAACGCCGAGCACGACGCCGAGGAGCATGGCGAAGAAGGTCCACGCGAGCAGCGAGCGGCGCCAGGCGATCAACGGAAGAAACAGAGCCAGTCCTGCCCAGCGCAGTGCGACGCCGAGCAGCGGGGTCGCGTGCAGCCAACCGGCGGCAACGCCCGCCGCAAAGATGAGAACGGCCGCGACTCCGAACGCACGAAGAATCACCGGCGCGGGCGACGATCGCGTGGCGTGCGCGTGACGGGGCACAGATTCGCTCTTCTGCGCTGACTCGGGGTTCATTCAGCAGCCTTGAGGATCGGGAGCCCCAAATCGCAAGCCCTGATGGGCAGCTTGGATGCGGGAGCCTGATCGCGAGCTTGGATCACGATCTCCCTTATCTTACGGCGCGGCTGCAGGCAGAACGGGATCGCGCTGCGGCTTGAAGATCATTCCCAGAAAATCATTCGTTGGTCAGCTCTTCGCCGGGCCGCCCGCTGCCGGAGTGGAAGTGGCGGAGCTGGTCGAGCCGCTCGAGCCAGAATCGCTGCTCGACGATGCCTTGGAGTCAGACTTCGTCTCAGACTTTGAATCGGACTTGCTATCGGACTTGGCGTCGGCCTTCTTTTCGGAGGCCATCGAATCGGAGCCAGACCCGCCTGAGCTAGACTCGCTGGAGCTCGACCCGCCGCTCTTCGAATAGTCGTTCACGTACCAGCCCGCGCCCTTGAACTGCAATCCCGGAGCAGTGAGGATGCGCTCCACCGCGCCGCCGCACTTTGGGCACACTTTTTCCTGCTCGGCGTGGAAGGACTGGATTTTTTCGAATCGATGGCCGCACTGCGTGCAGCGATACGGATACAACGGCAACGCTTATCCCCTCGCCAACAGGAATTGAACCCTATCCCTATTGTACCGGGAGCGCGGAATCATTCTGCAATCGTCCGCCCTCCTCATCTGCCTGACGGATCGCGCTACGACTCGCCGCACGCGAATTGGCTTCAGTGTACCCAGAACGGCACCGATGCCCTCATGTGCTCCCAGGCGAGCGTCAGGGTTCCCTTGCCCCCGCCGTCGTCGGTAATCGTGTACTTCAGGTCCTCCACCAGGCCGGACGGCATGGACGTCATCATCTTGGTGCGGCCCAGGTCTTTCGAGCCATCGTAGGCCAAACCCCACTCGCCGGTGGCCTTGCTGACGATAAACACCCATTGCGCCGGATCGCTGATATCGACAAACACCGTGTAAGTGCCGGCAGGAACATTGATGTCGCCGATCTTGAGGTCCGCATCGGTGTGCAGCGTCGTAGCCGGATTCGCGCCCGCGCGCCACACCGGATAATGCGGATCGTGGCTGATCAGCCCATCCTTGGTGAAAATGTGGCCCGCGCGCCCATTCACTCGCGGCGAGTTGTATGTAATGCTGATCGTTTTGCCGTGGATCGTCGCGATTTCTTTTTCGGGCGGGCTGGCCATCGGTTTTTGCTGTGCGAACACAGCGGTAGAAGCAAGCAGAATTCCTGTACAGACGAAATGGCCTTTCATTGCGATGGTCTCCTCTGAGCAGAGCGCGTTTTTCCGCCGCGGGCTCCGACCGGATGATTGTCGCACTCCGCCGGCCCGATCCGGAAATCGGACAATTCCGGATATCGGGCGGTCGCGGAAATCGCCCAATTCCGAAAATCGGCGGCCGCGGGAAATCGGATGAGGGTTCGGTCAGGCGCAGGTTACAGGCCTGTTATGATGCGCCAGAGGACGAGGGATGGCAGAGGGTCGCGAACATTCTTCCGCGGGCGCGCGATTTCGCGCCGCGCTGCAGGCGGAAAAGCCGCTCCAGGTGGCGGGCACAATCAACGCTTATGTTGCGCGGCTCGCGCAGGTGGCTGGTTTTCGCGCCATCTACTTATCTGGTGGAGGCGTGGCGGTCAACTCGCTGGGCCTGCCCGACCTGGGCATCAGCACGATGGAAGATGTGCTGACGGACGTGCGCCGCATCACATCTGCAACGGAGCTTCCACTGCTCGTGGATATCGACACGGGCTGGGGCAGCGCGTTCAACATTGCACGCACTATCCGCTCGATCATCGGCGCGGGCGCGGCCGCGGTTCATATTGAAGACCAGGTGGGCGCCAAGCGCTGCGGCCATCGCCCCGGCAAGGAGCTCGTTTCAGAGGAAGAGATGGTGGACCGAATCAAGGCCGCGGTGGACGCGCGGACGGATGATGCATTCGTGATCATGGCGCGGACGGACGCACTTGCGAGTGAGGGACTTTCACGCGCGATCGAACGCGCGCAGGCGTACGTTGCCGCAGGGGCGGATATGATTTTTGCCGAAGCGGTGACGGAGCTGCCCATGTATGCCGAGTTTCGCAAAGCTGTCAGCGTGCCGATCCTCGCGAATATTACCGAGTTCGGGCAGACGCCCCTGTTCACGCGCGACGAGCTCGCCGGCGCGGGCGTGGACATTATTTTGTATTGCTGCGCGGCATATCGCGCAATGAACGCTGCGGCGCTCAAGGTGTACGAGACGATCCGCGCCGAGGGAACGCAGAAGAATCTGCTGCCGATGATGCAGAGCCGCGCCGATCTCTACAAAGTTCTCGACTATCACGCGTTCGAGCAGAAACTGGACGAGCTTTTCGCAAAAGGCAGGCAGCCATAGCAGTTTCGGGAATTGGTGTCGAGCGAAAGCACGCGGCAAAATGGCATTTTCATCTGGGGCCCCCGTCGACAGGTCTTGTTCGACGGGGTGGATCACCGAAGTCCCCACAGACAGGTCTTCGTCTGTGGGGCGGAAGAAAAATACCACGCTTCACTGCTCTCAAAAAGTTTACGTAAATTCCGAAACTGCCTTAAAGTAGACATCCGCCGCGTCCATCCGATAGCGTAGTGCTCTCCGGAGACTCCAATGAGCGTTCAGGAAGTGACGTCCGCCGCTGCCGCATTCAAGCCCAAAAAGTCCGTTGCATTGTCCGGCACGCCGGCCGGCGAAACCGCCATCTGCACCGTGGGCCAGAGCGGCAACGATCTGCACTATCGCGGTTACGACATTGCCGATCTGGCCGCGCACTGCGAGTTTGAAGAGATTGCCTACCTGCTGATCCACGGCAAGCTCCCCAACGCCAACGAACTCGCTGCGTACAAGTCGAAGTTGAGCGGATTGCGCAGCCTGCCGCCCCCAGTGGCCCAGGCGCTGGAGCTGTTGCCTGCGTACGCGCATCCTATGGACGTGCTGCGTACTGGCGTCTCCGCGCTGGGCTGCGTGCGGCCGGAAGGCGATCAGCACACCGAGGCAGGCGCGCGCGCGATTGCCGATACGCTGCTGGCGACGGCGCCCTCGATGCTGCTGTACTGGCACCATTACGCGCGCAACGGCAAGCGCATCGAAGTGGTTGCAGGCGGAGGCGAATCGATCGCCGCGCATTTTCTTGAGCTGCTCCACGGCAGTGCGCCCATCTCCGAATGGACCCGCGCGATGCAGATCTCGCTGATCCTTTACGCGGAGCACGAGTTCAACGCATCGACGTTTACCGCGCGCGTGATTGCGGGCACCGGCTCCGATCTATATTCATGCGTCACTGGAGCGATCGGCGCGCTGAAGGGCCCGAAGCACGGCGGCGCAAATGAAGTGGCGCTCGCCATCCAGCGCCGCTACTCGTCGCCTGATGAGGCTGAGGCCGACATACGCCGCCGCATCGAGGCCCGCGAAGTCGTGATTGGATTCGGCCATCCTGTCTACACAATCAGCGATCCGCGCAGCGACGTCATCAAGGCGTGCGCGCGTGCGCTCGCCGTAGACGCCACCGGCAAGCGCCTCTATTCCGTTGCCGAACGCCTCGAGAAAACGATGCGCGACGCGAAGAACATGTTCCCCAACCTCGACTGGTACTCGGCCGTTGCGTATCACCTCATGGGCATTCCCGTCGACCTCTTCACGCCGCTGTTCGTGATGGCGCGCGTCGCGGGATGGAGCGCGCATGTGATCGAGCAGCGGCAGAACGGCAAGATCATCCGGCCGTCGGCGGTGTACACCGGACCGGAGAATCTCGAGTTCATTCCCATCGCCCGTCGTGCATAGCTGAGGCTGCACTTCCACGACGCGATCATCTGAATTCTGGAGCCCGCGTGTCCTCTCACATCTCGAACGAACGCCCCGCGCCCGATCAGGTTCTCACCGATATTGCCGATTACGCGCTCAACTATAAAATTGCCAGCGACCTGGCATACGTAACTGCCCGGTATTGCCTGATCGATACGCTCGGCTGCGGTCTAGAGGCGCTCGAATATCCCGCATGCACGCGGTTGCTGGGCCCGATTGTTGCCGGCACCGTGGTTCCGAACGGAGCGCGCGTGCCGGGAACAACGTACCAGCTCGATCCGGTGCAGGCCGCATTCAACATCGGCGCAATGATCCGCTGGCTCGACTTCAACGACACCTGGCTCGCGGCGGAGTGGGGCCATCCCTCGGACAATCTCGGCGGCATTCTTGCCGTGGCCGATTGGCTTTCATTTACTGCTCGCGCCGAAGGCAACGCGCCGCTGACGATGCGTGATGTTCTGACCGCGATGATCAAGGCGCACGAAATCCAGGGCTGCATCGCGCTGGAGAATTCGTTCAACAAAGTCGGCCTCGATCACGTGGTGCTGGTGAAGGTGGCAACGACGGCGGTGGTGAGCCAGTTGCTCGGACTCACGCACGAGCAGACAGTGAATGCGCTCTCGCTGGCGTGGGTTGACGGGCAGAGTCTGCGCACATATCGCCACGCTCCCAACACGGGCTCGCGCAAGAGCTGGGCCGCCGGCGATGCAACGAGCCGCGCAGTTCGATTGGTTTTGATGGCGCGCGCCGGCGAGATGGGATACCCCTCGGCGCTGAGCGCGAAGACGTGGGGCTTCTACGATATTTCGTTTCGCGGGCAGCCGTTCAAGTTCCAGCGGCCATACGGCTCGTACGTGATGGAGAATGTGCTCTTCAAGATCAGCTATCCCGCGGAGTTCCACGCACAGACCGCCGTGGAAGCGGCGATGAAACTGCGAGCGGAGATGGAGCAGCGAAAACTTTCCGCCGATTCGATCAAGAAAATTACCATCCGCACGCACGAAGCTTGCCTGCGCATCATCGACAAAAAAGGCGCGCTCGCGAACCCGGCCGACCGCGACCACTGCGTGCAATATATGGTTGCCATTCCGCTGCTCTTCGGCCGGCTGACCGCTGCGGACTACGAAGATTCGGTCGCAGCAGACCCGATTTTTGGCCCGCAAATCGATGCGCTGCGCGCAAAGATCGATTGCGTGGAGAATCCCGCGTTCACATTGGATTATCACGATCCGGAGAAGCGGTCGATTGCGAACGCACTTCGTGCCGTATTCAATGACGGCAGCGTGCTCGAAGAGATTGTCGAGTACCCGATCGGCCATAAACGCCGCCGCGAAGAGGGAATGCCGCTGCTCGTAGAGAAGTTCAAGACCAACCTGCGCCGTCGCTTCAGCGAGCCGCAGCAGCAGCGCATCCTGGACGCATCTCTCGATCCGGCGCGCCTCGACGCCATGCCGGTGAACGAGTATGTCGACCTTTACGTCCCCTAGCAGCTCCCCGTCCCGGGCCGAAGCTAACAACGTTTGCGGCCGCACTTGGAAATACCTGAACCCTGGCGGCCTCGCGCAAGAAAAAACGCGGACCCGAAAGTCCGCGTTTTGTAATTGCGCTTGACGGGAATTACACCTTCGCCAGCACCGCACTGCCCAGCTTCTCGGCCACCATCTCGTGGCCGTGAGCGAATAAGTCGTCGCGTGAGATCTTGCCCGCATCCAGATCGGCGAGGACGGCTTTTTGCGCTTCGTACTCGCGATTCTTGATGCCCGCCTTGGACTGCAGCATGCGCCACGCCTTGCGCCGCTCCACGCAGAACATTACCAACTGCCGCGAGAGTGCGCGGTACTCGGTCTTGCCGCCCTCGTCGTAGGCGATGTAAACGCCGAAGTCAGGGATGAAGGAGCGGTGCTCAGGGTTGAGGTAGTAGCGATACACAACATCCTGCTGCCGGATGCGCACCAGCATGTTCTCGAGAGGAATCATCTTGGCCGCCATCTCGGGCTTGATCTTGCGCAGGTGGTTGCGGAACCGCGCCTCAGTGGTGCACCAGTGCGCCACGGTATAGCGCGTCGTCTCGCCGGTCACCTTCGACTTGGTCTCGTACCAATCCAGATCCGGCGAAGGATTGCCCTTGATGTCGAGGGCCTCCTGGTAGCTTTCGCCGAGCCGCGGGTTAAAGACGAACTCCGGCGCGCCGCGCGAGTCGCGCACGCGCTGCGCCTGGTGAAGCGCCATGTCGTCGGCCACGCCGTGCTCCGGCTGGCAAGTGGTAAAGCACTGCAGGAACATCGTGCCGCGGTACTCAAGGCCGTCGAGAATCGCGCGGTAGAGCTTGGGCGCGTTGGCCATGGAAACCTGCGCGACGAAAGGCGAGCCGTGACCGGCGAGGAAGGTCTCAGCGACCGTCTTCTTCTCAGTATTCTTGCCCTGCGTAGCCGCGCCAAAGGTGTTCATATCGCCGCCGCCAAGCATCGGCGTCGAGTCGGAGTTCTGCCCACCTGTGTTCGAGTAGACCTGCGTGTCGAGCATCAGCGCCTTCACGTTGGGCCGGTTCTGCAGAATCACCTTCGACATGTTCTGGTAGCCGATGTCGCCCATTCCGCCATCGCCGCCGACGACCCAGACCTTGGGCAGCTCGACGATCTCCTGGTCGGTCATCAGCGCATCGGTAAAGTGCGTGAAGTGGTAGTACTCCTCCTCGGTCAGCAGTGAGCACTCCGCAGGGTTGCGCTTGAGCAGGATGTCGGTGAGGCGCTCCGGAATGACGGAGCGCCGCGCGTGATCGACGATGAAGCTCTCGCCCATCAGCCAGCCCACGGTGATGCCGTCCTGGAAGAGCGAATTCATCCACGGGTAGGGGTGCGGATTGTTCGGCGAAGTGGATCCGTAGACGGTGTTGCAGCCGGTGTGCGCGGCCATGGCCATCACGCTCATGCCGTTTGCCAGCCGTCCATCCACGGGCTGCAGGTTCTTGTGGTTGAAGGCCTCGGTCAGCAGCACCGCGGCGATCGCCTCCACGAGCTGCGCGTCGGTGATCTCGCCGTGCTCCTTCTCGTAGGCGGCAATACGCGTTTTGGTGTCAACCGTTGTCTCGCCGCCCAGGCCCATCACCAGGTGCGCAATGGCCTGGCGGAGGCGCGTGTAGTCATCCGCATTGGCCGCCTTGAGCGCCGCCAGCGTAGCCGCGCCGGTCTTCTCCAGCTCGCCGGCCTTGGCGATAAAGCGGTCGCTCTTCGCGTGGTACACAGGCCGCATATACGCCTCGGTAACCGCGGCAATCGAGCGCAGCACGCTCTTCTCTCCGCAGCCCGCGCAGGCGCCGTCACCCGATACCAACGCGTCGTAGTTGGTGCGCACCATCAGCATGTTGCGCAGCGTGGCGGTCTTCGAGTCGGCGGGGTTCGCGCCGTTGAAGAGGCCGAGATATTTCTGCGTGGTGTCGGGCAGCAGGTTCAGGAAGGCGGTGCCGGTCTCATGCTCGGCGTTCACCTCTTCGGTCTCCTGCACCATCTTCAGGGCCTGGTGATCGCCGCAGGCCGTCACGCAGGCCGCGCAGCCCTTGCACAGGTCGGAGACAAAGATGGAGAAGATGCCGCCGGAGCCGGGCGCCTTGCGTTCAGGCGAGGAGAAGATGGCGTTGGTCTTCTGATACGCCATCGGGACCTTGTCGATGATGGCGTAGAACTGCGCCTTGGCTTCCGCGGAGAAGCCATCCACTGACTCGGTAACTTCGCGGACGATCTTCGGCAGCGGCGTTCCCATCTTGATCTCGGCCATCATGCGCACGCGCGTTTGCTTTTCGATCTCGGGCAGCTTGTCGATCATCTTGCGGCGCTCGGCCGGGTCGGCCACGTAGCGCGTCACCGCGGCGCCGAGCATGGTGCTGAGATCCTGCGAGCAGTTGGGCAGCGCGGTATCCGGGCACACCGAGATGCACTCCATGCACTGCGTGCAGTTTTCCGGAATGTAGAGCGGGGTTTCGCGGCGGGCGACGTATTTTGAAGCCGTGTCACCGGTAGCGGCGGCGATGACGCCCATGGCGGACAGCGGCGTGGCCGGCTGGTTGTAGCCAAAGGTGGAGCGAAATTCGGCGTCGAAAGCAGTGATCGTCGAAATCGGGGTGCGCGGTCCTTGACCTGCGGGCACCGGCGTGGTGCGGCAGCCGGTGGAGCACGCGCCCACTTCGACGGTAGCTGGCACCGTTTCCAGAATTGGCAGCAGCGCCTGGCCGCGCAGGCTGGAGTGATCGGTAGCCACGAGCTCGCCGATCGCGATCTCTTTCACGCGATCGAAGCCCTGGAGCATCACTTCCATGTTCGACTGCACGACAGCGTCGCCCAGCTTGCCGAACTTCTTCACGTACTGCTTGTAGACGACATCGCGGAACTGTTCCTGCGTAATGCCGAACTCCGCGAGCATCGGGCTCACTGCGAAGAACGCGCCCAGGAACGCGTTGCCCTGCATGCGCAGTTGCAGGTCGCCGCGGTCGGTCGCCTTCTTGGCAATGTCGAAGCCGGGAAGCGTGAAAACGCGGATGTTTTTCTCGATAATCTGCTTGCGCGCCCACAACGGCAGGTTCTCCCACGCGTGCTCGCCGTCCACATCCGACTCCCACACCAGGCTGCCGCCCTCCTGAATGCCGTCGAGCGGATTGGTATGGGTGAAGGCCTTGGGATCGCAGCAGAGCACCACGGTCACGTGCCGCAGATCGCAGTTCACGCGGATGCGATCCTTGGCCGCGACCATGAAATAGCTGGTCGGCGCGCCTTTCTTCTCTGAACCGTACTTGGGATTGGCGCTGACGTGGATCACTTCCTTGGGATTGCCCAGGTCGTCCTTCAACCCGTCGCGCTCAAAGAGCAAATCGTTCAGGTCGCCGAGAATCGCGCCGAGGTTCTTGCCGGTGGTGATGGCGCCCCAGCCGCCAATGGAGTGGAAGCGGACGGCAACCGCGCCCTCGGGTAGAAGCGAGGGAGTTTCGTCGGCGATGACTGCGTAAGGATGGTCGATGCCGAGAACGAAGAAGCTGACGCCGTCAGCGGCGCTCTTGCCGTCCTTGCGGACGCCGCCGGCAGTGGCGTACTCGAATGCGCCGATGATGTGCTCTGGCCGGAAGTCACGGGAGCCGAGGCCGTAGCTGCCACCGTAGATGCGCGGCAGCTCGCTGGGCGAGATGGGCGGCAGACCTTCGGTTGCCGGATGGCCTTCGTACTGCACGGCCTTCGAAAGCGCGGTGCGAATGTCGCGGCCGAGCGGATTGTCGCCGGAGAGCGCTTCGTCGGTGCGCTCGAGCACGATGACGTTCTTGTGACCTCTGAGAGCGTTAGCGATCGCCGCTTCAGGGAACGGACGAATGACGTTCACGTGGATCGAGCCAACGCTGGCGCCGCGGGTTTCGCGCAGGTAATCGACTGCGGCTTCGATGTTCTCGGCTGCTGATCCGAGCGAGACGAAGACGGTTTCAGCGCCTTCTGTCTTGTACTCGCTGAGCAGGCCGTAGTGGCGGCCCGTCAGGTCGCCGAAGTCCTTGTATGCGGCCTCAAGGAAGCCGAGGATGGGCTCGGCGAAGTTGTTGCGCCGCGCGATAATGCCCTGCATGTAGTGTTCTTGGTTCTGCACCGGCCCCAGCAGGATGGGATTGGTGAGGTCCATCATCTTGGGCACGCGGCGGCGGGTCGGCCCGAAGAGTGTGCGCTGCGCCTCGGTGGGGCAATCGATAATGTCGTCGGGCGCGCCGAGATACTCGCGGATCAGCTCCGACTCATGCTTGTAAAAGGTCCGCTCCAGGTGCGTCGTTAAAAAGCCGTCCATGATGTTCATGCCCGGCGTCAGGCTCAGCTCGGTCACGCGGCGCAGGATCAGCGCCTGGTCGGCGGTCTGCTGCGCGTCTTTGCCGAAGAGCATGATCCAGCCGGTGTCGAGCGCTCCATAGATATCGTCGTGGCCGCAGTGCACGTTGAGCGCGTGCTTGGTGAGAGCGCGGGCGCCGACCTCAAGCACCATCGTCGATCCCTTGCCCGGTGCGTGGTAGTACTGCTCCACGCCGTAAACCACTCCCTGCCCCGAAGTGAAGTTCACCACCCGCTTGCCGCACACCGAGTGGGCAATCGCGCCGCCTTGCGCCGCGTGCTCGCCCTCCGTCTCAATGGCAATGGTGTTGCCGCCGAATACGTTCAGCTTGCCTTCGGCATACGCCTGCTGGAACAGCTCACCACCTTCCGTGGACGGGGTGATGGGATAAAACACGCCGGCGTCGGCGATGCGCGTCTCCGTGTGATACGAGACGAGCTGGTTGCCGTTGGCAGTGATGCGGATTCCTGGATAGCGAGCAGCCTTCATATGTTTCCTCACAGTCGAGTTCTGCTTCTCTTGTCTTCAAAAGGTATGCGTTGCTGGCGCCGGGAAGCCAGAGGTTGAAACTCCGGGCTTCGATTCGATCCCACCTCAGTGTTGCGGTGGGTGAGGCTTCGAAAGGACTCGCCGAACCTCGTCAAAATCTCTCGCCTTACGAAAAATGCAACGGCCCGGGATGGCAATAGGGGCCCCGGTGGAAGCGTACTCCTCGGGAGTACGGCCCATCATTAGTATGCTCTCGATAGAGAGACGGTGTCTCGCAAGATGGGAAGCAGATTCGGGCATCTCAGGCGCCATTCCCGCTCTGGTCCGGGTCTCGTCAAGGCTGGCCTCAACCTGTTGCGCTACCATGAGTTCTGGGGAGTTTTGCGCTCGCAATGTTTGTGGTGGTGTGGCAGTTCGAGATTGCCGACGAAAAGGTGGCCGGATTCGAAGCAGCTTACGGTCCCGATGGCGCGTGGGCGAAGCTTTTTCACATCTCGCCCGACTACATCGGGACGGAATTGCTGCGCGACACCTACGTTCCTGGCAATTACCTGACCATCGACCGTTGGACGAGCGAACAGGCGTTTCGCAGCTTCCGCAAAGCCCATGACGCCGAGTACGAGAAGCTGGACCGGGAGTGCGATGCGCTCACCAGCCGCGAGACGCGGGTGGGTGCTTACACCGCCTGAGCGGGTTCTCTACTGACTGGGTTCTCTATTCGAGAACGAGTACATGCCGGCTGAAGTCGGGGCCAGCCATATAGCGGATTCCACGGTCGAAGGTCACAAGGACCCCGTCTTCCTTGATCGCCAGGCCTAACAAATACGCATCCGTCACCTGCTGATGGCCGGAGATGCGCCTTGCGAACGGTGCGGTTAGACGGACCCAGCTTTCCTCAAGCGGCCAATAACGGTAGCCGGGCCGATTCGCGAGCTCAGCTAGTATGGATGCCGCCTGGTCGCGCGTGCGGGGGCCTGGATAGAAAGATGGATTGGTTGTGATCCGGACGAATCCGATCTCGGTGAGCGGGCAAACACCCCAATCATCCCTATCCAATGACTTGAACCATTCTTGCGCCTTTTGGAAAGAACCGTGCCCCGGTTCAAGCAGGGCGATCAGAACGTTCACATCAAGCAAACTTCGCCGGATCAAACTCCTCCTCTTCAAGCCTCTTTACCATTTCGGTAGTGATCGTTCTGCCCGTGGGAGGAAACATCGGCAGGCCGATATCCGAATAAGCGATCTCAGGCACAGGAGCCGGCGCGGTCTCCGCTTTGCGGATCAACTCATCGATGGCCGCGCTCAGCGTGATTCCCCGCGCTTTGGCGTAGTAGGAAGCAAATTCGTGGGTTTCTTCGCTCAAGGTTATGGTGGTGCGCATTGACCAATTGTGCATCAAACACGGAATTGATGCAATCTTCCAATATTGATACGAATCGTTGTGATTGATGCATCTGGACGGAATTGATGTGTCTCCGACGGCCTGCGTCGACCGGGTTCGAAGATTTTCCCTGTTTCTTCGCTATTTTGTCCTGTTTTTCCGCTACTTCTCCTGCTAGAATCGCTTCGAAATCCAAAGCATTCCCTCGCCGTTTCCTGTCAGGAAAGCTCGAGCCGCGCTGAATGCCACCCCTTCCCTTAGGAGCTTCCAATGGCCATCGTCGACGACCGCGCCAAAGCCGTAGAACTTGCCCTCGCACAGATCGAAAAACAATTTGGCAAGGGTTCCATTGTCCGGCTCGGCTCCCGGGAAGCGCTCCTGCCCATTGCGGTGATCTCGACGGGCTCGATCAGTTTTGACGCGGCGCTCGGCGTAGGCGGCGTGCCGCGCGGGCGCGTGACGGAGATCTTCGGCCCTGAATCATCCGGCAAAACCACCATTACCCTCCAGGTCATCGCCGAAGCCCAGCGCAACGGCGGTCTGGCAGCCTTCGTTGACGCAGAGCACGCGCTCGACCCCGGCTACGCCAAGAAGCTGGGCGTCGATGTCGACAATCTACTGGTTTCTCAGCCAGATAGCGGTGAGCAGGCGCTCGAAATCACTGAGGCTCTGGTGCGCTCCGGCGCCATCGACGTTCTGGTGGTCGACTCGGTCGCCGCGCTCGTGCCCAAGGCCGAGCTCGATGGCGAAATGGGCGACTCCCACATGGGATTGCAGGCGCGGCTCATGTCGCAGGCGCTGCGCAAACTCACTGGAACCATCTCCAAGTCGCGGACTGCGCTGATCTTTATCAACCAGATTCGAGAGAAGATCGGCGTGATGTTCGGCAACCCGGAGACGACGACCGGCGGCCGCGCGCTGAAGTTCTATTCCTCGGTCCGCATCGACATCCGGCGCATCGCCGCTGTTAAAGAAGGAGATACGGTCGTGGGGTCGCGGACCAAGGTGAAGATCGTGAAGAACAAGGTGGCAGCACCGTTCCGGGAGGCGGAGTTCGACATCCTGTACGGAGAAGGCATCAGCCGCGAGGGCGATGTGCTGGACCTCGCCGTGACCCACAACATCGTGGAGAAGTCGGGTGCGTGGTACAGCTATGCAGGCGAGCGCATCGGCCAGGGACGAGAGAATACGCGCAGCTTTCTGAAGGAAAACAAAGACACTTACGCGCGGATCGATGCCGAGCTGCGCAAGCGGCTGAGTATCGGCGCAGCGAAGGTGGAGGTGCCCGAGGTTCCGGTGGGCGGGCAGGCCGAGGCCAAGGAAGTGGTACGGGTTCGCAAGGGCTGAGCGCGAGGGACGCGCTCGGCTGCAGGCAGCAAATGTTCGTTCGCTGCTTCACAAAAAGGGCCGGAATGTTCGCTGAACGTTGCGCAAACAGAGCGGAATGTTCGCATAGAATTTCACACTTTTTCGAGACAATGCATGGCAAATTGCGCGTTTTGCGTGCGCGAGTTGCGCCCGGTTTCGCGAAAGCACAGGCCGAGTTGGCATAGAATTTCGCATAAATGCATCAATTAGCGTGTTCAACACGCGTTTTATGCTGCTTTTTCGCGCATTTTTGCGCGTTTTAGCAGCATTTTGTTAGAGACAGGGAGTAGGGAATAGGAACGGAAGACGAGCCACCCCAGCGAGCAACAATCGCTCGCCGGGGACCCCGGCAGGGACTGGGAACTAGGGATTAGGGACCGACCTTGTTCCGGGTGTCTTCCGATTACCTGGCCATGGGCATCAAGGTGGTCTAAAACCAGGACGGGACGAATGTGCCTCGACCCGACATGGACAGCCGCGCCGCGGCTTGCCGTCCCCAACACCGGGATATCCCTCGATCTGCCTGGGGTTTTTCGATCTCTGGATGAGCCGGGCGTTCCGGCTTGAACCCATCGTTGCTCTGGCCAGCGGTTTGCCCTTTATGAGACCGGTTGTAGCGGTGCCCGGATTCTTGGGCCGGAGAGGCGCGCCGCCACCAGCGAGAATCCAACTTCCTACCACCGGTCGACTCAATCGAATTCATGAGCGCAGGGAGGGTTCACTGGATTGGTGGAGAGCAAACTCCGTCGTTACAAAAATCTCCCGCAGCGCAAGTCAATCCGCATACCCCACAATTGTGAACATCCTGGGAGACATCGACGCAGTTGCCGTTGCAGCAGGTATGGCCACCGCCAACGACAAACCCCCAGATTTTCGCAAGGCAATCTCGGCCGCAGACGCCGCAGTTCTGTACGTCAGTTTGAAGGTCTGTGCAGATGCCGCCGCAACAGGTCTGGCCCGGAGCGCAGATATTGCCGCAGGCTCCGCAATTCGCCGAGTCCGAGGCAGAATCTTTGCATTGGCCATTGCAGCAGATCTGTCCTTCCGCGCAGGCATGGTTACAGGAGCCGCAGTGATTGGGGTCGCTATCAAAAAAGATGCGCGAACAATCGCCGTTGAGGCAGCAGCCAAAATCCGGGTTACACACATTTCCGCAGATTCCACAAAATGGCGTGCCTGTTGCCAGATTCACACACTGTCCGTCACAGAGGTCGGGAAAACCCGGCGGGCAGCCGCAGCGTCCTTTGTTGCACGTTCTGTTGGAGGTTGTGCAAACCTGCCCGGACGCCACCTGCTCGCAACTCAAGATGCCACAATTCACCCCGCAGCGGCCACAGTTTTGATTGTCAGTCTCTAGATTCGTACAATTTTGCAGGTCACAGCATGCGAGATGCGAACCGGATTCGTGGTTGATCTTGCTGCAGGAATAGCAACCTGGCTTGAGATCCTTGCGAATCAAGTTTCCGATCAAACCGAGGGTGAGAGCGCCCAGGGCTCCTTCGATCACTCCTCCGGCGATGGCTCCCAACAGGCCCCAATTGGGACCCGAAGCTCCATCAAACCAGACGGTGCAGGGCGGGCAGCAGTGGCCGCCAGAGCAAATGCAGTTGGCACCGCAGGTGACCGCGCAGTTCGTTTCGCAATTACCGCAATGCTGTGGATTCGTCTTGAGGTCATCGGTGGAAAGACAGGCCCCTTGGCTGCAGCATTGGACGATCTCGCGGTACACCGGCGAGGGAAAGAAATCACAGACGCTATTGCATATGCCGCAGTTGTTTGGGTCATTCGCTAGGAGGGTGCAAGAGGCGACTCCATCGGTGGAACAGCAGGCGTGGAAGGGCGGGCACTGGAACTGAGGGCCGCAGCCTCCGCAATTCTGTATTAAGAGGACGCATTCTCCCCCGCAACAGGTGTGGAACGAATCACAAACGACGCCACAGCTTCCACAGTTGTTGGAGTCGAATTGTGTGTTGGTCCAGCCGCTTGGGCATTTCGTAAGAGTAGGTCCCGGGAAGCCCCACTGCCCGGGCGGGCCTAAGCCCCCAGGCCCAAGCAGCGGGCCTGTGCGATAGGTGGCTCTGCTATGTCCGAGCGCGGCTTCTTCCGAGATGAAGGTGGGCAGCATCGTCTCACCCGACTAGCGGTCGTAGTACGGAGAAAGTTTGGTGACGAGAAAGGGAAACTCGTCCGAGACATCGACACGAACAAGGAACTTGTCAGTCACATCGGTGCGCCGGTCGACAAACGAAAGCACGACGTCCACTATCTTGCGCGGACCGCCCAGGCTGGAAAGATTCACCTTCACCGCTGAGAGCGAGCAATTCCGGCTATATGCATCGACGACCTTAAGATAGATGGCCGGGTAACGAACGGTCAGGTAGTTGAGGGCCCGGTGTCCATCACTCGAACCGGTATTATCCGCCATTTGCAGGACGCGATCGAGCAGCTCGGAGCTGGCCCGGCGAAACAACTCATGGTCGCCTTCCTTAGGCTTTGGAATGGCTTCAATGAGAGTCTCCCAGTCAAAAGAGTAGATCTGGTCAAATACCACGATTGGCAACTGAACGCCGTTACAAAAATCGGGCGGCGCTACGGGTCCAAGGCTGCCTACAACGACATCGAGATCGAGACGGGAGGGCTCAGCTCGAAGCGCTTCCACGAGCGCCTCCACGTCACCCGGGTCGCGCGGAATAAGAAGGTACGTTTCAAGTCCTTCGACTTTAAAGGACCAGCACATCTGCCGGGCCAGGTACCGATTGGAGCGTTGCGAGAGCACCTTGTGCTGGGTTTGCCGATCGGTCAGACCGTTTGTATCTTCGCGTGCAACAAGCTGCGCGAATTCTTTCTCGATGGACTGCCGCGGGAATAAAGGCTCGACTCGACCCAAGGCGTAAACATAGTTGGCGACCGAAGGAGAAGATTTTGCCGATGACGCCTGGCCGCAGGATGAGCAGGAACCTGAACCTGCGATTGAGCCCGTGGCCGAAGTTCCGCTCATCGAATCGTTTTGAATGCTCTCACCGGTCTGTGTCATTGTCCGTCTCCTCAAAAAGAAGGTCTCTTTTTCCCTGAGAAAACAACTAGTCGATTTAATGCGGTTGCTCGCCGTTCACATGTCGGGCAGGGGTGGATCCCGATTGCATACGTCGCACGTTTGACAACGTCGCCCAATCCAAGCTCTTCGTCGAGGAGGAATCCGGGCATTCTTATCGGAGCGGATCTTTGCCTACGAGGTTCGGGTCTCTGAGAGTCTTTCATCGTCCGAGCACCTCGCGTCTAATGATAGGCCGCATCATACACCCGATCACAGGCGAGCCGACGCGAGTTTTATGTCGCCCTGTTTTGCGCTCGAACGCGCGTTCTTTGGTTGAAACGAAGAATCAATGATCTCGCGAGAATCCGGTGTTCACATGCCGGATGATCGATGCGAAGCGGGGGTCGCTGCGCAGGGGATCGAAGCGCGGATCAACCGCGATCAGTTGCATCCAGAAGCAACGGTCGTTGAAAGCCTGCTGGAGCGCGGCGACTGCATGATCCGGGTCCTCCAGGTGCAGCAAGTCAACAGCTTTTCTGTAAGCAGCACATCCGCCCCCGGGCTTGCTGGTATCGCTTAGCAGACGGGATTGCCAGTACGCCTGCCAACCGCCCGTACCGTATGCGCGCCGAAGGAGATCTATCTCTTGAGGCGGGCGGCTTCGCTGCAGGCCGGCAAGCTCATGCTGAACCGCCTCGTTCCGCATTCCTTTCATCTCATAGGTCCAACCGATCCAGTTGTCGACCAATTGCGATTGTTCCGGCTGCAGTTCCCTGGCGCGGCCCAATTGCTGCAACGCCTCGTCGTATCTCCGCGCGAAATATAGAGACGAGCCAAGGTTGCGGGAGACATAGAAGGAGAGAGGATCCATGGCTGCAGCTCGCCGCATCTGGGCCAATGCTTCGCCGGGACGATTCCTGGAGTCCAGAAACAAGCCATACATTGCCACAGGAAAGGAGTCGTCCGGGCTTAGCTGAATGCCTCTCAGAAAATCCTGCTCCGCGCGCGTCCAATCCCAAAGTTGCGTGAACTCGATGGTACCGAGCGCGGAGTACGCTGCACCGTTTTGCGGGTCCAGCTCGATCGCTTTGTGCGCAGACGCCAAGGCGATGGATCGGGCGTCCTCAGCTTGCGCAGACCCTATTGTGAAGGCGGCCTCATACGATTCCGAGAGCCCGGCATAGGCCGAGGCAAAGGTCGGGTCGAGGTCAATGGCGCGGCGAAAGTATTCGGTGCTGCGCGTGGCATCGCGCTTGTCCAGGTAGTAACGGGCACGCAGATAGGCATCGTATGCCTCGGGTGACGGCTTCTCGGCGGCCAACCCATGGCCTTCAGAGCCGGGCGCGAGAGCAAGGCGAGCATGGGATGCGATCTCCTGAGCGACGTTTCCCTCTAACGCGATCAGGTTGTTTACATCGCCGTCCACGCCGGCGGCCCACAATTGCCGATCGCTTCGCACATCCGTCAGTTGTACGTTGATCCGTAACTTGTTCCCACTGGATAAGATCGACCCCTCTACGACAGCATCGACATCCAGATCTGCTGCGATCTGGCGAAGAGACTTCTTCTGTAAGTCCTCATGAATTACAGAGTCATGGGAGATGACACGGAGATGGGGAATCCGCGCCAACTCTGTATTCAATTCGTCGGTCATGCCTTCGGCGAGATAGTTCTGGTCAGGTGAACCTGAAAGGCTGCGAAGCGGCAGCACGGCCATGGATTGGATTGACGCCGCCTTGATCTCTCTCTCACGAAGCGCGCTGAGGCCAGCCAGTAAAACCCCGATGCAGGCCACTACGGTGAGGACTCTGAGCAGGGAAGCCTGGGGGAAGATGCGGCCGATACGGGCCGATAAGCGCAAAGCCGATGGCACCGTCACTTGAGCTTCAGGCGCCTTCGGATCAGGCGAGGACGCGTCCCGCTGAATCGAGGCCGAGGCGAGGGCCCGCCGGGAGAACGTTGCTGCGTAGCCGCCCTTCGGGATCGTGATTGTTACCGCGTCATCCCGCCCTTCGGCCATGTAGTACTCGCGAAGTCTGCTGCGGAGGCGGCCGGCCTCAACGCGAACGGTGGCGTCCACGTTCGAATCGTAGGTTTCGGCGCGACCGAAGACATCGATCGCAAGGGTGTACTCCTTCACCGCAACAGGCGGATGGGCGATCGCCGACTCCACCAAATAGCTCAAGAGGCTCTGGCTTCGACTGGCTTTCTCGAAGGCGCGAGACCTCAAGATCCGCTGCAACTCGGATCGAATCTCGGCCGCTTCGATATCGGTGAGGCTGATTACGGGCTGCATACCGTTCGCCTGTATCCGCAAGTCGTTCTTGAGACTGGGCCCTACCGTAAGTTACGGGCTGACACTACATTCTACGGCTCGTGCAGAGCATTCTGTGTGACGTCCCGGGAAAAACGGGCGCTCCCCACATCTATTTAGGAGAATCGACGTGAATGCTCTCTATCGTTTCCGCGCCCTGGCGTCTCTTGCGCTGCTTGCCGTGGCGGTGCCTTCCTGCGTTGCGCAACTCACACCCGCCTCGGCCACGGTTTATGCTTCCGGCCTGAACGGGCCCCGCGGCCTGGTCTTTGGCCCCGACGGCACGCTCTACATTGCGGAAGCCGGACAGGGCGGATCCACATCGACTGCGGGTGCTTGCGCTCAGGTAGGGCCTCCCGGACCCTATCTCGGAGGCACGACGGCCACCATCTCCGCGGTCGATCCATCTGGCCATCTTTCGGTCCTCGCCAAAGGGCTCGCCTCCTCGCAAAATGCCGGCGGCGACATCTTCGGAATCGCCGATCTTGCCTTTCTCGACGGTTCTCTTTATGCGCTGGTTGCCGGGGGCGGCTGTGCGCACGGAAATCCCAGCCTGCCTAACGGGATTGTGAAGGTCAACCTGAAAAATGGGAAATGGGCTTACACGGCTGACCTGAGTCTGTTCTATCTTGAGCACCCCGCGGCCTACGTCGACGCCGCCGACTTTGAGGCACCCGGTGTTCCTTACGCCATGATCGCGTTCAATGACGCTTTATTTGCGGTTGAGGCGAACCACGGACAGATCACCAAAACAACCGCAGATGGCGTAACCACCCTGGTCAACGATCTTTCCTTCTCGCAGGGTCACATCGTTCCGACCTCAATCGCTTCAGCGAACGGCAATCTTTATGTCGGCAATCTCGGACTTTTTCCCGTTCTTACTCAAAGAGAACGCGTCATCACGCTTTCCAAAGATCTGGGCTTCTTCGACTTCACACCCGGCCTCGAAACCAAAGCGGCAGACCTGGATAAGTTTCGGGTGGCCGCTTCAAGAGCCGGGTTTACGACTGTCGTAAGCCTCAAGTTCGGGCCTGACGGTCTCTTGTACGCCTTGGAAATCTCTCCCGTTGCCGGGTACCCCACGCCGGGTGCGGGGGCAGTCGTTCGACTCTCCCGTGAAGGCGCAATCGAAACCGTCGTGAGCGGCTTGACGATTCCGACCGGCATGGCGTTCGGTCCGGACCGCGCGCTCTATGTCTCCAATTTCGGAGACGGTCCGATAGGCGGAGGCCAGGTGCTGCGCTTTATGGTGCCCTGACCGTCGCTCGATCTGGTTGGGCGGCGGGCAAATCCGCAGGTTGGCTGTCGCCCACCACCCTGGATCAAGTAGGGATCGGTAACCGGCTTGTGTTTCGAAACTCGCTGCCACAGCGAAACCTCGAATGGTGCAAACGGGGCAAAGCGCTCATCCAGCCTCAGTTTGGGAATTCCGGATTGTTCGTATGGGCAGACGCCGATCTCGTCATTTGGAGGCGCACGCAATGCAGCTACAACGCGCGCCCGCGCTCGGTGTCGACGAGGGGGCCTGGCGGTTACGAAACTCGTAGCTCCAGACTCGTGATTCCGCCGCTTCCGAACGCTTCGAATGGCTCAGTGACGAGAAGCCAACATTTGGGGAGTAGTAGGCGTCGGTGAGTGCATCGGCGATTTGGCGTCAATTGAGAATCACTCCCGGCAATATGGGAGTTTTCGATCCATTTTCTTTGGGCGGTTGCGGTTTCTGTATTCGCGCTTTCCGCCTCAGCGCAAATTCGCACCATCGATACTCCTGCAGCCACGCTTCGCCTCTCAAAAAAGAGTGGGGAGACGATTGCTAATGGCTCTGAAGGAGCAGCATCGGCGTACACTTTCCCGGTGAGCCATTCGGATCAGGTGCGGTGATTACGACGGCCAGTTCCACGATGTCCTTCGCTTTCTGCCGGTCCGTTATTCCTGAAAAACCGGGAAGATCACTGAGCCCTGAAAGGCAACTTTGGCCGAATGTTATTCGCTTGCCTGCGGCGATGAAATTTCACGAACTGCTGCGATATGAAATGCCGGACAAGAACCCGGGATGCACGATTGGAAATTCCCGGCCAAAATGTACGACAAGTTCGGCTCACATGGACACATTTACCCTGGATTTCGAGGGCCGACATGACGGAATGGGAAACTCCTTTTAGATATCGGCGCGGCATTGGAGTCGTTCCCAACAACTCTGAATTGCGAGGACCGCCCGCAGTGGTTGCATCCGTCTTTCAGACCGGCTTGAACCTGATGCGAGACCTGGAACAGAAGGGTATCCGGGTCGTCGGAGTCGATTGTCATCGGGAGAATCCGGGCTTCCGCTCCAGATACGGACGCTCATTCTTATGCCCCAACCCCGATAAGGAACCAGAAAACTGGGTAGCGTTCATGCTGTCTCTGGCTGCCGCCATGGGCGAAACGCCCGTGCTCATTGCTGCAGCCGACATTTTTGTTACCGCGGTTGGACGCCATGCGCAGGTCCTTGGCGAGCATTTCATCTTCTCCGAAAGCGGATGCACTCTACAGGCAGCACTCACAACCAAAGAAAAGCAGTATGCGTTGGCCAGGGAATACGGTTTTCCTTCTCCGCGTTCTGCTTATGTTCAGACAGTGAGTGAACTTGAAGATTTCTGCGACCGCGCCCGATTCCCAGTCCTCCTAAAACCCCGGGCTCATCGAGAGTGGGAGAGTCTGCCGAGCGACAATCTTCTATGCGGCCGCAAGACAGTCTCAGCTGGAATTCGGGAGGAGTTGATCTCTCACTACGGGAAGGTTGCCGCGCTGGTACCGCAGGCCATCGCTCAGGAAGAGATTGTTGGGCCGGACTCGGCAAAGTATTGCTATCTCTCCGTCTATGCGCGGGCCGGCCACCGCCTCGGAGCCTGTGTCGTGCAGGAATTACGGGCCTATCCCCTGCTCTACGGGTGCGCAACATTGGTTGAGCCGGTCGTCGATGAAGAGATCGACACAGTCTGCAACAAGTTCCTGTTGTCGCTGGGCTATATCGGAATCTGCGAAATCGAGCTTAAGAGAGATACCCGCGATGGAAAGCTTCTACTTATTGAAGTCAATCCGCGATTTAGCGGAACAGGCGATTGTGCCCGGTACACTGGAGTGGAGATGGGATATATCCATTATCTTGACCTGATTGGAAAGACCCCATCGCCAGTAGTAGCAACCAAATTTAATTTCCGTCACATGATGCTGGTGAACGACCTCACCGCTTTTCCCAAGTATTTTGCTCAGGGCCTGGTCGGCTGGTGGGAATATTTTCGGTCGTTGTCTGGGCCAACGGAGTTCTTCGACTTCGACTTGAAGGATTTCTCCAATGCGCGAAGAGCGGCCCTATGGGGCGCGAAGGCGCTGGCGGGGGGATTGTTCCGCACCTGGGGGCTTCGCAAATAAGGCTCGATGGGTGAGGGCATTCTCAAGGGGTATTGATATGGGCTTTTTGTTAAGACTGCTGGAAGAACAGCCTTTTCGGCTGATTGTACGAACGGTCGTGAAGCGTCTTCCTCTTGGTGTCCGTGCCAACGAACGGTGGGACGCCGTAAGTCGCCCCAGTACCTTTCTGGTGTTCTAGCAGCGGCTGACCTGGCAAAGAAATGCGGTATCAATGCGATCTACGTAATCGAATTCGGTGTCGCGCGAGGCAACGGCCTGCTGGCGTTGCAGGATTACGCAGCGATGGTCGAGAAGGTGGGTTCCGAAAGCCGAGCCGGGCGGCGCAGGCCCACCAAAGCGTCTCTCCAGGTTCGTCGGATGCTGGATTGCGTTTACCGATTAGGCGTTGGTATGTCAAATGCCGTTGTCGTCTGGCCTGCCGGTGCGAAGCAATCAAGGCCAATACCTGCCCGTGAACCGGCAGACAGCCGTCTGAACCCGAAAGCGGCTCCAGCTTTGGTTGTCTATCGCGATCCGGTTCACATCGTAGGGCGATGTCTTCCCGGGCAGATTTGTGCCGCCATAAAATGAGAACGCTGCGCGGTATCCCGAGTCCTGCGCTACCTTCTGTGTCTGATCGGTGAAACTGGTCCTGGAGCCTACCGGGTAGGCCAGTGCATTGGCCTCGAATCCAAGTTCATTCTTCAGGATTTTCCTGGATGTGGAAAGCTCTTCCAATTGCTGATACGGCTCCAGTTGGCTGAGCACGGGATGCGAGTGCGTGTGGGAACCGATCGCCATTCCACCCGCAGCCATCTCTCGTGCTTCATCCCAATTCAAAAACCGCCGTAGTGTTCCGGGCAAGTCTTTCCCGTCTGCCTTCGCCGCAAGTTCTTGAATGAAACGTGAAGGGTTTGAATTCTCGGGGCTCTTGAATAACTTCAAAATAGCACGCAGGCTCTCGTGCAAGCTGTTCTTATCCAGGTCAACCGCAAGCTGTTCCGGATAGCGAAGAGAGAACTTGCGCCTTCGCGCAGTCTTAACCAGATAAGCGATATGATCCCACCAGGGCACCTGGCCGGACCCAACCATGCTCGTCACCAGGAAGAAGACGCCCCGCACCCCAAGCGAGCGCAGGATAGGATAAGCGATGTCATAATTGTCCAGGTACCCGTCGTCGAAAGTAATCAGCACGCGGCAACGGCGAGTTCTGTCTTTGACGGTCCCATGGATGAATGCAAGAGCCTCATCCAGCGTCACCAGCGAAACGCGCCGGTTCAGGTAAGAGATTTGGTCATTCAATTGTTCTGCTGTCGCCGAGAAAACACCCGGATCGAATAGATCGACATCGGGATCGCCGATGCGATGATAGTTCAAGACCAGGAGTGAATCCCGTGCCGGAAGGTGTGAGAGCAGGAAAGCAGCGCCACTCCAAAGCAATCCGTGCGAAAGCAACTCACGTTTTCCGCTGAAGTTCGATCCGCCAATCATAACAGCCCGATGATAGCAGGGCACAGCGCAACCGGCCGATCCCCGACCCACGACGAATCGAGGATCGAGGTTTCACCTGTCTCAGAATCGAGACATGGGGCACCCGCTGCCGATCGCTTTAAGCTGGCGGCGCATGTTGAAACGCAGGTGCAACCGGCGCTAGCCCTCGTCCTCGTTAAGGAGGGTAAGACCGGACCTCGCCTGCGGCCGCATGCGGAGGGTCTCCCATGCGATGCCAAGTGGATTGCGCCCGCCGGCCGCACAGCTTCCTCAGTTCCGGCGGGCGGTTTCATGCCGACTTGCGGCGCCTTCGCCGCAACCTTCGGACTAAACCACACGTTTATATTCGGCGCCCGCAACGTCACCTTGCAGTTGATCGCTTCCAACCTCGGCACCCTTCCATCGGTCGCAGGATTCGGTCGTCCCGTAGTGGACCAAACGGGACTTCCCGGAACCTACGATTTCTCCCTGAACTGGCTGCCAGATCGCAGTGGAAATCCGTCGGATGCAATCGAACCACTAGACGCCCAGGACCATCTTTTGAAGAAGCCCTCAAAGATCAGCTCGGCCTTAAACTCAAGCCCACGCGCGCCGTTGTACAAACTCTCGTGATCGACCACGTCGAGCAGCCTTCGCCCAACTGAGCCCGGTTTTGAAGAAAGGGAACGGCTCCTTTTGCGCGGAGAGAAAACTTCCACCTGGCACCGCGGTCGAATCACCGGCCATCCGGAAATTACCAGTTGATCAACACCTGCGGATAGTTTTTTTGGCGGAGCGCAGGTCGATGAGCGCTTCTGGCGCGCGGAGGAATCTGAATTCGAGGATGGCGGGCGCCGGAGCAAATCCTGCTGCTGGTCTTTTCAGAAGTAGGCCTTTTTGGCCTGGGCAGAAGATCTACGGACCACGATAGAGTCCCATTAGAACAAATGCGAAAATGGTGGCGAGCAGGACACCCGGCAATATATTCTCTCGTCGCCGGGCAAGCAAAATGGAAATTTCGACTGAGGAGAGTTGAAGGACATGGCAAGCAACCGTGGAGTCGTCTATATGGGTCCCGGGGTCGTTGAGATTCACAGCATAGACTCCCCGAAATTAGCACTTGGCAACCGCAAGTGTGAACACGGCGTTATTCTCAAGATTGTTTCCACCAACATCTGCGGAAGCGATCAGCACATGGTCCGTGGCCGCACCACCGCGCCCAAGGGCCTGGTGCTAGGTCACGAGATCACCGGCGAAGTGATTGAAGCCGGCCGGGATGTCGAATTCATCAAAGTCGGCGACCTAGTTTCCGTGCCCTTTAACATCGCCTGCGGCCGCTGCCGGAACTGCAAGGAACGCGCCACCGGCATTTGCCTCAATGTGAATCCGGCTCGGCCAGGCGCGGCCTACGGCTATGTGGATATGGGCGGATGGGTGGGAGGCCAGGCTGAATATGTGATGGTTCCCTATGCGGACTTCAACCTGCTGAAATTTCCCGACAAGGCCCAGGCTATGGCAAAGATACGCGACCTGACATGCTTGTCCGATATTCTGCCCACCGGTTACCACGGCGCAGTCAGCGCGGGCGTCAGTCCGGGGGCCACAGTCTACGTTGCCGGAGCGGGCCCGGTGGGTCTTGCCTGCGCGGCCGCCTGCCAGTTGCTGGGCGCCGCGGTGGTGATTGTGGGCGACCTGATTCCGGAGCGGCTGGCGCAGGCCAGGAGCTTCGGCTGCGAAACTGTGGACGTGTCGAAGGATACATCGGTAGGCGATCAAATTGCGCACATCCTCAAGGTTCCTGAAGTCGACTGTGCGGTGGATTGCGTGGGATTCGAGGCTCGCGGCCACGGCCACAGCGCCCAGAAGGAACTTCCTGCGACGGTGCTGAACTCGCTCATGGAAGTTTGCCGTGCCGGTGGTGCGCTCGGCATCCCCGGATTGTATGTAACCGACGATCCAGGCGCGTCGGACGCAAATGCCAAGACGGGCAACCTGAGCATCCGCATCGGGCTGGGATGGGCAAGATCCCATGTCTTCACCACCGGTCAATGTCCGGTGATGAAGTACAACCGGCAGCTCATGATGGCCATCCTGCATGACAAGATCCACATCGCCAAGGCTGTCAACGTCAACGTGGTGACCTTGGATGACGCAGTCCAGGGCTACAAGGACTTCGATCGAGGGGCGGCGAAGAAGTTCGTCCTCGATCCTCACGGCATGATTGCAGCATAACCGGTTCATTCGTCCGACCGCTCGCGGCTGAACTTCTTGAGACTGAGAAGCGAATTCCTCTTAGGAGAGAAAGAAGAAGATCGAACCGGAGTCGTTGTGGTCGTTACACCTGAAGGACGGTATTGGGAAGAAGTAGAGTTCGATAATGAGGATAAGAAACTCGATGCGAGGCGGTTACGAAACTCTGCGCTCGAGACTCGTGATTCCGCCGGTTCCGAACGCTCAGAATGGATCAGTGACGAGGAGCCGACTTTAAGTTACCGATCTGGCATTCGCCAGTGTCAGGAAACCCTCAATCTGGCGTTCAATCGCAGTGAACTCAGGGCGATAGCAAACAATCGCAAACAGTTAAACCCAGAGGAACAAAGCCTAATTCTCGCGGCTGACAGCCCATGTTTCAATCTTCGGGCCGAGTTCCGCAACCACCTCCGGCACGTCACGCGCATCGAATAACGAATGAAGTTCCGGGTGGCCGCTGCCTGCTTTTTCGCCGTTTCCCTGACGACAGCCCTCCGTGCCGATAACGCACGCTTCGACCTCGACGGGCCCAAGATCGACATCCGCGTGACGCGTGGAAGCGCCACGCTGCCGATCGATGAGGTTCCCAACCTGCAGCCAGGCGACAAAATTTGGGTGAAGGCCGACCTTCCTGCAAGCCAGTCCAACCATTTGCTGCTGATAGTCGCTTTTCTTCGCGGCACCACAAACGAGCCACCGGACAACTGGTTCACCAAGATCGAAACCTGGGACAAGAAGACTACTGAAGGCACGACGGTTACGGTCCCCGACGAAGCGCAGCAGGCCATTCTGTTTGTAGCGCCAGAGACGGGCGGCGACTTCAACACGCTTCGCTCCGCCGTTAAAGGCAGGCCGGGATTGTTTATTCGCGCCGATGCCGACCTGAATGAAGCCTCCTTTGAGCAGCAGCGCATTGAACGCTATCTGACCGCGATGAAGACGGTGCCCCAGGACGACGAGAAGGCCATCCAGGAGCACTCCGCGAAGCTGGCTTCAGCACTTGCTCTGAAGCCGAACGCCGACTGCTTCAAAAAGCCTGTCGATCAGCAGGTGGTCTGCCTCACCCAGTCCAGCGCACCTGTGCTTCTGGACGACGGGCACGGCCAAAGTATCGCCGAAGCCGTGTCGACCGGCCCATCGTCTGACTTCATCAACGCTGCCTCCTATACACAACCGGCCGGCGCCGGACTTTACTCAGCCTATGTGGGAGCTGTTGTGGATCTTGTCCATCTTGTGAGCCTGCTGCGCACGGCCGTGTACCAGTACATTCCGGCAATCAGCTTCCCGCACGAGTCCACGCTCAACCTGAAGCTCAACGCACCACCCTCGTTCAACAAGCCCAAGTCCGTCATCGTGATCGGCCTGCCGGCGATCCAGAAGGCGATTCCGCCTCCGCTGCATCCCCACGATCCCAACCAAGTGGCATGCCTGTTACAGCCGAAGATGACGCTGTTGCTCGAAGGCGCTCCACTGGTCTTCTCGACAAACTTTGCTCACGATCTGATTCTGCACCTTAACCGAACAGGCGCCGTCGCTGAGCTGCCACTCGCCCCCGAAGCCTTCGAAGGGGGCCTTGCAGTCACGAAGGTACAGGCGCGCGAAGTGCTGCATGATGCCAAGCTGCAACAGCCAGCGAAGGCTGACGTGAAGATTGGCACCGGCAGCGACCTCACCATCACCGGCACCGTGCGCGGTTACTGGGGGTTTGACGCATTCGAAGGTCCCACTCTCACCCTGCAGCAGGTCGACGGCAAAGACTGGAAGATCGCGAGCGATACAACCCTCCTGGCCGGGCAGGATAATCACCTCACCCTCAAAGGCAGCGGCACCGCCTGCGTGCAGCACATCGCGCTGACGAATAAAGAGAACAAGGACGTAGACGTCACCTTCAAGCCCGACGCAGGCAAGGATGTGAAAGACACTCTCGATCTGGACATCCCGCTCAAGAAGGTGCAGCCCGGCGGCTACTCTCTCGCCATCCAGCAGTATGGCGACTCTCATACTGAGAACGTCTCTTTGACCGCATACAGTGGCGACATCCACCTGGACGGGCTGAAGATCCACACGGGTGACAGCAAAGCCGTACTTACCGGCGAGGGCCTGAAGGAAGTCGTGTCTGCACAGATCGACAATCAAACCTTCATGCCCGGCGATAGCGGCAACGACGACAAGACCGTATATCTCAATGCCAAGGCAGGCGTCTCCCCGGGCGACGGCAAAGAGGCAACGGTAAAGCTCAAAGACGGACGCACGATGACCGTCAAGATCTCTCTCGAGGCCGCACGTCCCGCTCTTACGCTGCTCTCGTTCAACGACAAACCCGTGCAGGCGAACGGCGCGCTCCCTGTCACGCTCGGGGCGAAGGACGACGTCGCTCTGAACGGCAAGCTGACCTTCACCTTGCAGACTAAGGATGTCTTCCCGCGCAAGCAGACCATCGAAGTGGCCACCGTCGGCGGCTCAGTTCATGCGACTCTGTCGCTTGCGGATAACAACCTGGTCCTGCAGGACGAACACACCGCCATCGCTACGCTCGATCCCTTGAAGGTGTTCGGTCAGTCTGCGTTCGGGAAGCTGCAGATGCGTCCGGTCGCGGAAGACGGCACACCCGGCGATTGGACGCCGCTTGGCATCCTCGTCCGCACGCCGCAGATTACGGCGATCCATTGCACCACCGCGGATGCTCCAACCTGCACCATCGACGGCAGCGGCTTATTCCTGGTGAGATCCTTCAGCGCAGGGAAGGATTTTGCGAAGCCGACCGAAGTGCCCACCGGCTATGCCGAGGAAACGCTCAGCGTGCCGACGCCGGCCGACGGAACAACGCTCTACCTGAGGCTGCGCGACGACCCCGACGCGGTGGCGGCAATCACATTGCCCACACCGGTGCAGAAAGCCGTGCCCAATCCTGTTGCGACCGCACAAGTTCCATCACCGGCAGCTAGTACGGCGCCCGCTGCTCAGCACGCCGCAGCGGCACCAAAGGCGTCCGGGCCTGCCCCAGCTCCACCGAGCCAGACCGCCGCGCCACAGCAATGAGCAACAGCATCCGCAAACCCAGCGCAGCTTTCGGCGGGAGGGGCGGAAATGTAAAGCCGACATTTGGGGAGCAATATGCGTCGGTGAGTGCATCGGCGATTATGCGCTGATCGAGAAAGCCGTAGCGAATTATTCAAGAGACCGATCTCTTGATATGACTTATTTCCCGCGTTTATAATCCGTTTCGCAATAAAGTTCCCAGCCAACACGTCCTTCACGTGGCACAACCGCACGAACGGATCGCACGCAAAAATGAAGCGTAATCTTCCATGAACCAGAATCGCCGGATATTCCTTCGCAACACTGCCCTCATCGGCGGCGCGATCACGGTTCAGAACCTTGCCGGCAAGACAGCACACGCCTCTTCGGGCACGGGATCTTTGCTGGCAGACCCTGAGCACGAAAGCGCTGCCGGCAGTTCGTTTCGACAACTGTTTCAATCTCCGCCCAAGAAGTACCGGCCCCTGGTGCGCTGGTGGTGGCCGGGCAACGATGTGGCCGAACCGGAGCTGCGGCGGGAAGTGGGTGTGCTTGACCAGGCCGGATTTGGCGGGGCCGAGATTCAGGCCTTCATCACGAGTCTCCCTGTCAATGAGCTTCCGGAAGCGCAAACGGCGCGCATGAACAGCTTTGCAACACCGTCGTTCTTTCGCCACGTTGCAGCCGCGGCCAAAGAAGCCCGGGATCGCGGGATGTTCCTTGACTACACGTTCGGTTCGGGATGGCCGTTCGGAGGAGGGGAGGCTATTACGCCGGAGCTTGCGTCCGTCGAACTACGATCGACGCATCTCTCTGTCCGCGGGCCGGCGCAGCTCGCAGAGAAATTGCAAATACCTTCCGTGACCGACGGCGATTTGACCAACGGGTTGGAGAAACTTGCAGGGCTTCCTGCCGGATGGGCAGAGCGCATGAGGAAGCGCACCAGGCTTGTGGCGGTTGTGGCAGTGCGCGGCGAAGATGCGCAATGGGATTATCCCCAGGGGGACTGGCCTCGGCGCAAGGTGACCAGGTCCGGTCAGTTGCAGAGGGGCACATCCGTCGATCTAACCGCGCGCTTGCAGTCCGACGGGACATTGTCGTGGGACGTACCGGAAGGAACCTGGCAGGTCTTCGTATTCTCCTCGGTGCCTACAGCGCAAAGGGTGATTGCGAGCGCAGGATCAGGACCACAGCTCGTCATGGACCATCTCAGTGTGGCGGCATTTCAGGCCCATGCCAGGCGAGTCGGCGACGCTGCGGTTCCATATTTAGGTGAATTTTTTGGGAACGGCCTTCGAGCCGTTTTCTGCGACAGCCTGGAAGTAGCAGTAAATCTCTTCTGGAGCGACGATTTTCTCTCCGAATTCAAACAGCGTCGCGGGTATGATCTGCTGCCATATCTTCCCATTCTCAAAGTGCAGAGCTACGCAGAACCCTACTGTGAATTCACCGATATCCCCGTGTTTGATATGGATGAAATTGGCGAACAGGCGCGATTCGATTATCACCAAACCGTATCGGACCTGATCAGGGAACGGTTTTACGACCAGTTCAACCAATGGGCGCATGATCATAAGCTGCTTTCCCGCACGCAGGCTCATGGGGCGCCTGGCGACGGCTTGCGCATCTATGGCGAAGCGGATATTCCTGAGACCGAACAGCTATTCAATTGGGACTGTTATGACTTTCTCAAGATGGCGGCATCTGCCGCGAACGTGAATGGACGCGCCATCGTTGGCAGCGAATCGTTTGTGTGGCCCACCGGGGCCTACGAGACCACGCCGGAGAAGGTGAAGGTTGCGGCGGATGAACTCCTGACTGCGGGCGTGAATGCGATTGTGTACCACGGGTTTCCCTATATTGTTCCGGGGCTTCAACCGCCGGGTTGGCACCCGTTTAGCGGCCGTTACGGCGGAGGCAACTGGTCATCGCAGTTCAACGAACTGAATCCATTCTGGCCTTACATTGCGCAACTCAACGCGTACATGACTCGCCTGCAATTCATCTCGCAGATGGGAACCAATGTGGCGTCGGTTGCTATCTATCGCAACGATCTCCCGCACGGTACAGCCGAAACTCCTCCCTGCCCCAAGCTGAACCAGGCCTTGCTCGATGCGGGCTACAACTACGATCACATCAACGCCGCGTCGCTTGTCGATAGCACCTCGCAGGATGGGATGCTGGTGGCAAAGAGCGGCGCCCAGTACCGGGCAATCGTTCTGCCGCCGCTCGACTCTATCGGCTCGCGCGTGGCTGAGAAACTTCATGGATTCGCGAGCGCCGGTCTTCCGGTCTTCTTTGCAGGCGAGACGCCTTCACGCGGCGATGGTCTGCTTGAGGACTCGAAATTAGTACAAGCGGCGATGAGCAGCCTTCGCAAGCTCCCCAATGCTCAGTTTTGCGCGAATGTTGCGAGTGTTGTTTCGGCACTCAAGAAGAATGTAAAACCGAACCTCCGGTGCAAAGGCAGGGCGGCTTCGTTCATTCAGAAACGGATTGGGAGAATGAACGCCTACTTTCTGCGCAATGAATCGGATGTCACGTTAGCGCTCGACGCCGAGTTCGAAGCCGATGGCGCGCCTGAGTTATGGGACCCCTGGACCGGCAATATCGCATCGATTGGCGACCAGCGAAGGTCGGGTGATTGGACGGCTGTCCATCTTGACCTGCAGCCGCTGTCTTCCGCTCTGATCGTCTTTGATCCTGACGTGAAAAACACACCTGCGAATACCGTTCCAGCAGTGCGACGTGTGAAGGGATCACAGAAGATCGGCGTCTCTGGCTGGAAACTCACTGCGACGGGTCTCGTGTCAGGAGACCCGGCAACTATCCAGCGCGACTTGCCGTCGCTAATCGACTGGTCGCTCGACGACGACCTTCGCGGATTTTCAGGGCGCGGAGTTTATACCACAACCTTCACTGCGCCGGCGTCGGACCGCGGCCAGCGTTTCGTTCTTGACCTCGGCGCCGTCAGGGACGTGGCCGAGGTGGTGGTGAATGGGAAACCTGCGGCTACCCTCCTGCTGCGTCCTTATGAGGCAGATATTACCGACTTCGTTCACGAGGGAGAGAACCTGTTGGAGATCACAGTAACCAACGGGCTTTTCAATTCCATGGTGACGCGCCAACCCCGAACCTTTCTCGCCGGACCGACAGAAAATCCCTCTGGGCTCATGTCGTCCGGACTGATCGGACCGGTTCAAGTGAAGGTTATGGATTGATTTGCGCGCCTACCTCCTCGCTTTTCGGAGCGGATCGTTCGCCAACCGGAAGCTGGGATCGCTTCTTCTTAACTACTAGATTGCTCAAAATGTACTCAAACGATCCATGCCTTTGGAGGCCACCGTGCCGACCGCGAACGGCAGGATCGATGAGCGTAATCGCCTCCCTTGAAAAGGGCGGAAGTCTCTGTGAGCTGAAATGCAGCCATCCCTGTATATAGTTCTCATCGAAGTAATGCAAGTGGCATCTATGCCGGAAAGACTCTTTGGACGGCCCACGTAAAACCATGGGAGATCCGGAGTTGCACGCCGATCATATGTTAGCTAAGATAAGGCTAGCAGCATGGAGGAACCGATGGTTAAAGCGACCATGTTCGAGGCAAAGACTCAGCTTTCTGAACTGGTGAAAAGGGCGCAGCGGGGGGAGAAGGTCGTTTTGACGACTGGACGGAACAGGATTCCGGTGGCGGAGATCGTTGCCCTGAAGCCAGCGAAGGAGCGGACTCTGGACCTGTTTCCTCATCCTGGTTTTGAGATACCGGCCGACTTTGACGAGCTGCCCGAAGAGGAGATGAAAGGCTGGAATGGAGAGAATGAGTGAGGTTTCTGATCGATACGCACTACGTGCTCTGGTCTGCTTTGGATTCGACCCGGATGGAGCCCTGGGCCAGGAAGCTGATCATTGACCTGGACAACGAGGTTCTGGTGTCGGCTGCGTCGATCTACGAGATCAGTCTGAAGGTGCGGCGAGGCAAAATTGCCGAGGCGGCCGATTTCGAAAGCGATCTGATTTTGAATATCGAGGATCGCCTCGGATACACACTTCTTCCTCTTGAGCCGGAGTCGATGATGCGCGCGGCGCGCTTCGAGGACAAGCACGGTGATCCCCGCGGCGATCCTTTTGACCGGATGATTTCCGCCCAGGCCATCCAGCATCATCTTCCGGTTCTCAGCACCGATCCGAAGCTGGATGCCTTTGGCGTTCGGCGGCTGAGAGATCGAGGCAGGCGATAGTAGGAAATGAGGGGGGGAGCCAATCTTCCGAATCAGGCCAGCTCTAGGCGATGGCAGCGATGCCGTGCCTGGCGGCTAGCGTGAGCAATTTGGCTGCTGGTCCTCGCGGCTGCTTTTCGCCCCGTTCCCATTTACTGACAACCCCCGTGGTCACATTCAGATGTGCCGCAAATACCGCCTGGCTTACAGCTGCTTTCGTCCTGATGCGCCGGATAGCCGCCGGAGACAGTTTGATGACCGGCGTAAGACATGCGCGATCGAATTCCCGCATGGTTTTGCTGTCGATAGCGCCGACCTTATGCAGATCAGACATGCTTTCGTGCAGCGCCGCGAACGCCTCGCTCTTATACGCTTTTGCCATGTTCCACTCCTTTTCTTAATCGCGCAATCTCTATGAGAGTTTTCTGCTTCACGATTGCCGTAATCTCTTCTTCGCTGTAGCTGAGGTAGATTCTTGCGGCCTTCCGGTATCCTCTCAGTTCATCGGGCTTGATGTTTGAAAGGTCCTTCTTTTCGAAACCGAACATCATGACTGCCCGTCGCCCCACCTTCATTGCGATCAAGGCTCTCGCTCCTCCGCTAGAGCCTTCTCCTTCCCGAGCAAGCCGGTATTTGAAGACCCCACCTCCCAGGTCTGCATCGCAAGGCCCGTTCACCGTTTCCCAAAGGGCCTCATCGTCAATTCCGAAACGGCGAGCAAAGCCCATGAACGGCCTGGATGCAAACACTCTAAGCGTGCTGGGAGCGGTTGCACTCACACTAAAAGTGTAGCACTTAGAACCATAACGGTCGATGCATCCGTTTCGAAGAGTTCCGGGCGAGGTAAGAGCGGCAAGTGTCCCCTCTGCGTGTTAGAGTCCTGAGTCTGAAGTCCGTTGTAAAACTCACGAAAGACAAAAGCAGATTCTTCGACTCACCACCCCCAACCTCGACCCCAAAGAGCGAAGATCGCTCTTTGGGAACCCCCGAAAACGTTCGGGGCCCCGTTCGCTCAGAATGACAGCCTATGTTTTTGATGAAGCTTAGAGACAGGACGCTAGTGCCGGGAAAATGCTGCGGATGGGGTTGGGGCTGAGGTCGCTTCGCTTTCGTCGAGATTCATGCGCTGGGGGCCCGTGCGGTCGAGGTCCGTGAACTCGAGGTCCATACGCTCGATGAGACCGTTTGCGACGGTATAGACGTGACCCACCTCGCTATCGGAAAGAACGTCGCCGCTGAGACTCTTGACGAGCTGGTGGACTTTGACATGGGTTTTGCCATCTTGGCGGTCGATCACTTCGATCGGTTCGACATGAGGATCGAACTGCTGCCACTGACGGGTCCAGTAGGCACGAATCTGTTCTTTGCCAACCGCGCGACCACCCTCCGATGCTTTGGGCCAAGTGACGTTGTCACTCATGAGCGCGAGAGCGCCGTCGATGTCGCGCTGGTTAAAAGCAGAGTAGGCCTGAGCGATGAGTGCCTGTGTGTTCGCCATGGGTCCCCCCTAGCCTGCCTGTGCCTAGGTTACACAAAGACTCGTTGGGTCGATTCACCCGCGAGCAGGCGGTTTGGGTAAGGTATGGGTATCATCGTTCTCCGCGACCCAGTTCCGCCTGCGCTTGAGCTGCCTGCTCACGTCCGGGGTTATCTTGATGCCATTGCCGAGGCATGCAGCCGAGACGGCTGGGGTCTCGTGTCCATCGTGCTCTTTGGGAGCGCGGCCAAGGGCGTCTTCGCCCGGCAGGTGTCGGACGTGGACCTGATCATCGTGCTGTCGGATGGCATTTCGCAGGAGGAACGCGCGCGCGTGCGCGACGAGGTTTCCCGACTGGAGATCGACCATGGCTTGAAGAAGCCGGCTGGACCCGGCAACTGGCTGCAGGCCTTCGCGGAGCGCGCGGGAGGCAACGATCTCTCCTGCTTCGTCTGCACGCGGAGCGATCTGCTGCAAGGAGATGTGGCCCGGGTGTTCGGCCTGAAGGCGGCGGAAGCGCTCTTCGTCGATCGAATCGTGTTGGCCAACGTCATGGCCTCCGCATTAACAGTGATGGGTGAGGACCTGGCGCCCCTGGTGAGGCCGCCGCAGGTGCGCCGCCTGGATGTTTTCAAGGCGTGGTTTGCCTTCACCAGCCAGGTGCTGTTGTGCGTGGCGGCATACCGGCTGCTGCCGGATGCGACCCGGTACGCGATTGGATCGCTCAAGCGCTCGCTGCACAGCTGCTACTTCTGCTACCACCTGAAGACGACTGCCCTGGACGACGAGGTGGCCTTCTTCCAGCAGAAGCTTGGGGAGAGTGAAACGTTGAAGCAACTGCTCGAGCTGCGCCGCGAGTACCGCAAGTCGTTTGGCTTTGTGCTGCGCTGCCTGCCGACGCTGCTGCGGCTGCACCTGCGCACGGCGCTGGAAAACTCCTTCCCGCTGAAGGTGCGGTAGGGAGACCGTGCGCGCAGCTCGGCGGGCCGCGCGAACGAGGAGAGAGGGCGAGGCGTCGTCGTATGGCGCATATCCGGGGTGTGTCCACTTACCATGGTTCGGGGCGCCAGCGGAGACAGCGACTTGAATCGAAATCTTTCACGGAGATCGTTTGCCCTGAGCGCGGGCGCGCTCGGAGCGCAGCTTCTTTTGCAACGCCGGCTGCGTGCGGCGGACACTGCGCGGCAATCGCTCAGTGCCGCTCCGGGCTTGCTCGATCTGACACTGGCGGCGATGACGCCGAATACCTTGCGCATTGCCATCGCTCCTGCGCCGCAAGAAGCGCCGGCGCACGAGCTGGGAGTGGTGGAGGGTGCGTGGCCTGCTTCGCTCGAGCCAGCCGGGCCGGCGCGCACGCACGATCTGGCATGGGGTCGATACACGGTCCACGTGGAGGAGTCGCCGCTGCGCATCACGGTTCGCGAGGGAGGCAAGATCCGGCAGCAGATCTGGTTCGAGCCGGATACGGCGAACCTGCATTTTGCGCTCGACGGACCGGTTTTTGGCGCGGGCGAGGGCGCGCATCCATTCGACCGGCGCGGAACACGGGAAGCGGCCGTGAACGGACAGATCGCGCCCGACTATCGCACGTATGGCGCGCGCGTGCAGTTTCCATGGATCATCAGCCCGACGGGATGGGGACTTTTTGTAGGCCAGCCGCTGGGCAGCTTTGAGTTCACGCAGCAGGAGGGCAGCTTTCGAGAGGCGGAGGCGTACTCGACGCGCAACATTTTTCTATTGCTGGGCCACGGACCGGCGCAGGTGCTGGAGGAGTACGCGAAGCTGACCGACTTTCCGCATATGCCGCCGCGCTGGGCGCTGGGTTACCTGCAATCGCACCGCACGCTCGCCAGCCGGGAGGAGGTTCTCGACGTGATGAGAATTTTTCGCGAGAGAAAGCTGCCCTGCGATGGAGTGATTTATCTCGGCACGGGCTTTTGCCCGTCGGGATGGAATACGGGGCACGGATCGTTCGCGTTCAACGAAAAGATTTTTGCCGATCCGGCGGCGATGATTCAAGAGATACACGACGCGCACTTCAAGATCGTGCTGCATGTGGTCCCTCCCGGCGATCTGCATGGCAGCGTTGCGGACACGGGGCGCGAGGCCGAAGAGCCTGGCGACGCGGTTGCTTACTGGCAGCAGCACGCGGCGCTGGAGCAGATCGGTGTGGACGGATGGTGGCCGGATGAAGGGGACAAATTCTCCGTCTACGAGCGTTTCGCGCGCAACCGAATGTATTTCGATGGCTCGCGCAAGACGCAGCCGGATCGCAGGCCGTTCGCGCTGCACCGCAACGGCTACGCGGGCATGCAGCGCTTTGGATGGCTGTGGACCGGCGATACCGCTTCAACATGGCAGACGCTGCGCGAGCAGATTATGGTGGGGCTCAACGCCGCGTACTCGGGGATCACGTATTGGGGAACGGATATTGGCGGATTCGTGCCGACTGCCGAGCTCACGCCCGAGCTGTATGTGCGCTGGTTCCAGTGGGCTGCGTTTTGCCCGTTGTTTCGCGGGCACGGGCGAGCATGGAAGCTGCGCCTGCCGTGGGGATGGAATACCGGCGATCCGGGGCCGAAGGAGGTTGAGGGCAACTGGGTCGCGTCGTGGCCGCCGGCCGCGGACCTGCACCGCACCGACGTGGAAACCATCTGCCGCAAGTATCTCAACCTGCGCTACCAACTATTGCCGTACATTTATTCGGCGATTGCGCAGGGTCATGCAACCGGACTGCCGATCATTCGGCCGCTTGCGCTCAACTGGCCCGGCGATGCCAAGGCTGTGGCGACGGAAGATGCGTATCTCTTTGGCGATCACATTCTGGTGGCGCCGGTTTACGAGAAGAGCGCGCCGGGAACCGCGCAGGGGCGGAGCGTTTATCTGCCCGCGGGAGATTGGTGGGATTTCTGGACGAATGAGACCCAGGGCGGCGGGGCAACCGTGCAGGGTGGGGTGGATCTGGAAACGATTCCGCTCTTCGTGCGCGCCGGAGCGATTGTGCCCCTGGGGCCGGCGAAGCAATATACGTCCGAGCCTTCGGGTGAGCCGCCGACACTGCGCGTTTATCCCGGAGCGGACGGCCACTTTACTTGGTACGACGACGATGGAGCCAGCTACCGGTATGAGGCGGGCGAGTTCATGCGCGCCGAGTGCACGTGGGACGAGGCGACACGGACGCTGAAGGTGACGCCGGATGCGGCGGGACGGATGGCGCTGCCGCCGGCAATTCGCGTAGAAATGGCGGGCGGCGGAGCGGGCAAGCTGGTGGAGTTAACCCGGAGCGGCGCCAGCGTGAAACTATAGGCATGCGCTGACGGGGCGCGCGAGTTGCGACCTCTTCGGGCGCTGCTAGAATCCGACTGGAAGCTCATGCCTGTGAAAGCGCTCTATCCCGGCACCTTCGATCCGCCCACCAACGGACACCTCGATCTCATCCAGCGCGGCGCGAAGATTTTCGACCATTTGACGGTTGCGATCCTGGTGAACCCCGTGAAGAATCCGCTGTTCACCGTGGAGGAGCGGGTGGAGATGCTGCAAGAGGTGACGAGCGGGATCGGGCACGTGTCGATTGCGACATTCAACGGGCTGATGGTGGAGTTTGCGCGCAGGCAGGGAGCGACGGCGGTGTTGCGCGGCATCCGCGCGATCAGCGATTACGAATACGAGTTCCAGATGGCGCTGATGAACCGGCGGCTTGCGCCCGATATTGAGACGGTGTTTCTGCAACCTGCGGGGCGCTACTCATTTGTGAGCTCGCGGATGGTGAAGGAAGTGGTGGGAGTGGGCGGCGACGTTACGGGGCTGGTGCCGCCGAATGTCATCAAGCGGCTGCGCGCGCGGATCAAGAACGGGACGGCGAGCTAGGGCAAGACGGCGATATCCCGATGTTCAGGGTTCATGTGGAATTTGATGTGTGCGTGTGAGTAAATTGCCCAAGAGGCAACTGAATGCACGAAGCGGTTGAACTCGTGAAGGCCCTTGCGTGGCCCTGCGTCGTCGTTTATTTTCTGGTGAGATTTCACGCCCAAATCGTTTGCGTTTTGAACGAGATGCCCCACGCTGTGCGTCGTATTCGTTCGGCGCATGGCCTCGGAATGGACGTCAAACTCGACAACCTCGGGGAGGAATTGAGTATTGCTGGTCCCGAGGCTCGACAGCTTTCCCTCGAAATGCCTACGGAGCCTAAGCCGCAGAAACTGGAGGAAAGGTGACTGGGATGCCTGATTTCGAGCTCTCATCGAGGTACGAGGAAAGGATCTTAGAGGATGCTATTCAGTCCCCGTCCCTTGCGATGATGCGTCTCTCAATCGAAATCGACCGCCAGTTGAGGTTGATTCTGGCGGTTATCGGACGGCTCAGGGAGTACGCCGGGCAGTCACCCTCCGAGGCCTTAGATCTGATCGCCAAAAGTGCTCTCCGGGAAACGGTCCCCCCTTCCCTCAGAGAAACCCTAAAGGAGTTTTGGAATCTTCGAAATTTGTTAGTACATCGCAACAACCCAAATGAAAGTTTGGCGATTAGGTCGGTCGACTACGGGCTTCGGATTGTCCGGATGATTCAGTCGATTCCTCGCCCTAGCTTTGTTGTTATCAAGACAGTAATTATCTTCTCCGACACCGCCTGCAGTGTGCCCCGGCCCGACGTCAGAGGTGTCATCTTGGACCATCGCGGTCCCAATGGAGAGAGCTTTGGTCGCCACATTCACCCAAGTCGCCGGGCCTACCTTGAGGGTCAGTCCGTCAGTTGGGAGTGGAATTTAGGAGGCGAGTCGTGGGGGGAGACTTGGTATCGGGATCCGAATTCAGGTGAGATCAGGTCCGCATGGGGCGCATCCCTCGAATTCCTGGGCAGGCCGCTCGATGAGGTTTGAGTCGCCGTGCCCCTGCGGCGATATCATTCGGGGCGCGAATGCACGAATTCAAACCGGTGTTTAAGGGCAAGGAAAGGCCGCTCAAGGAAGCGATAGGAGAGCGCTGCGCAGATGATGGTCGCGGTGAGGCTGGCTGCGGTTCTTAGTGGCCACGATTGGAACACGCCGAGGTGGGACGGCCAGAAGGTATGGAAGACGTAGAGTCCGTAGGAGATTTTGCCGAGATACGTAAGCCAGGATGGCACGAAGCGCGCGGGAATGTTGAGGGCTCCGTAGAGGATGGCGAGGCAGGAGAGCGCGATGGCCACGTAGCCGACCGTAAACGGCATGGCGCCGACGAGAGCCGTCTTGGCTTTGATGTGGAAGGCCGTTTCAATGGCCCACCAGGAGCCGAAGCCGGCCGCCAAGAGCAGCAATCCCCGGGCCCCGTGCGTACCGAAGGCGTTTCTGCTTTCCGCGAGCGCCAGTAACGACCCGCAGGCAAAGAACAGGAATTGCGCGAAGCTGTTGACCCAGATCTGATCGGGGGTTGCGCCGCGGACAACCAGGAGATAGACGCTGCCCAGCGAAATGGGCACGAGCGCCCAACTGGCCCAGAGCAGAAAGGTTCGGCTCCGGCTCACAAGTGCCGGCCACACGAGATAAAACTGCTCTTCCAGCGAAATGCTCCACAAAGGATAGATGGGGCTGGTTCCGAATCCGGCCGAAGCCACGTACCAGTTGCCGATCATGAACAGGAACGCCAGCAGCCGCGGAGTCTCCAAATAGAGCGAGTGCGCGAAATGCCCGACAACGTAATTGAAGCCGAGGAACGTGAAGTAGAGCGGCCAGATGCGCAGCGCGCGGCGGATGTAGAAGTCCTTAACGTGGATCTTGCCGAACTTTGCGCGCTCGCGGATCAGCAAGGAAGTGATGAGGTAGGAGCTGAGGATGAAGAAGACGCACATGCCGTAGGCGCCCGCGTCAGTGAGCGCGCCGAGGGGGCCGGTGAGCTTGAGGATGCGCGTGGCATGGAACAGAAAGACCGAGAAGAAGGCGAAGAAACGCAGAGCATCGAGCTGCGGACGGTAGAGACGATCGGAAGCGGGCAAGGCGGCAGGCGAGACCCCAGGCGCAGACGCGCCGGGGCGCTCGAGGGGAAGAGTCTGCGTAACCGCCATAACTCCCGAGCGTAGCAGAAGTTGCGGTGATTGGAGGTCCCTCAAAAGCCGTATCGCATCACCCGTTAGCGCATATAGGCCGACTGAAACCGGCCTCATAAGCCATTCCCAGCAACTTGCAAAGGGCATGGTCACCGCCATGATGTTGGATTCGATGGTTGTCCCGCAATCGGCTTGCCTCTTGATGAAGCCGGTTGCGGGGTGGTCCCAATTTGGGACGACTGGCATTTTGGCGGCATTTGGTCGGCATTTTGTTATGGGCGCAAAATCTGTAAAGATAGAAGTGATATGACAGTCTCAGCTCCTGCAAAGATCTTTGCCGAACGCATCGGCCGCATTGAAGTGTCAGCAACCATGGCCGTGGCCGCCGAGGCGGCCAAGCTGCGCGCCCAAGGCGTGAACCTGGTGGATTTCGGCGCGGGCGAGCCGCACTTTGCGACGCCGCGCCACATCAAGGATGCGGCGATCAGCGCCATTGAGGCTAACTTCAGCCGTTATACGGTCGTGCCGGGCATCCCGGACGTGCGCAAGGCGATTGTGGAGCGGCACGCTGCCGATTTCGGGTCAGACTACTCGATCGACGAAGCCATCTTTACGACGGGCGGCAAGCTGGCGCTGTTCAACACGATTCAAGTGCTCGTGGACCACGGCGATGAAGTGATTTTGCCGGTGCCTTACTGGGTGAGCTTCAAGGACATCATCCAGTACGCCGGCGGCAAGGTGGTGTTTCTCGAGACGAGCGAGGCGGAGGGTTTCCGCATTACAGCGGCGGCGATTGAGAAGGCGATTACGCCGCGCACCAAGGCAATCATCTTGAACTCGCCCTCGAACCCGGCGGGCTCGGTGGTATCGGCGGAGGACCTGGAGCGCATTGTGCGGCTGGCGCACGAGCGCGGGATTTTCCTGCTGCTGGACGAGTGCTATGTGTACCTGAACTATGCCGGTCGCTGCGTCTCCGGCGGCTCGTTCACGTGGGCCAAGGAGCACATTGTCATCCTCGGCTCGCTGTCGAAGACCTACTCTATGACCGGATGGCGCGCGGGCTACGCGCTGGCGTCCAAGACCGTCATTGCCAATCTCAGCAAGCTGCAATCGCAGTCCACGTCCAACGCGACGAGCTTTGTGCAGAAGGCGGCGATTGCGGCGTTCACCAGCTCGCAGGAGTGCGTGACGGAGTTTCGCGCGGAGTTTGTGGAGCTACGCGACTGCATGCTGACCAAGCTAAGGGCGATTCCCGGCGTGACCTGCACCAAGCCGGAGGGCGCCTTCTATGTTTATCCGAATGTTTCGGCGTATATCGGCAAGGGCGGCATCCGCACGGCCACCGAGCTGGCCACGCGGCTGCTGCATGAAGGCCACGTGGTGACGGTGCCGGGCGAGGCTTTCGGAACGGCGGAGCACGTGCGGATTTCGTATCCGGTGACGAAAGAGAACATCGACGAGGGCACGCGACGGATGGGCGAGTTCCTGACCGGGCTCGCGTAGAAGCTTTTCTGACAACGGGCGCGGCTTAGGCCGAGCTTTTTTGTTTGCGGCGTTTTCCCTAGGAGCCTGCGGGGTGGTGGTCGATAACGACGGGCGCGCCGCTGAGCGTGCCTGTGGCAGCGCCACCGGCGCGCGCCCAGTCATCGATCGAGTGGGAGCGCTGGCAGTCAAAGCATACGGTGTTGGGGAATCTGGCGCTGCAGTGCGGGCAGACTGCGCCGCTGGCAAAGGTGTCAAACGGGTTGGTGCACTGCGCGCATCTCCAGCGTGGCCCCAGCGGCGGCCTGACGCCGCAGCTCGGGCAGGCGAAGCCATCGCGCCGCGGAAGCTTCTCCACTTTGAGGAGCACGCGCGCGGTCTTCCAGCCGTTCCAGCAGTTCATCACCAGGTAAGCGGAGATGGCGATCGTCCAAATGGATCGCGCCCAGAGCCCGATGGCGACGAAGCCGACCGCGCCCACGAAGCCGAGAACTGTGGCGACCAGAAGGCTGCGGCCGCGCCCCAGAACGAACCAGAGCAGCGAGCGGAGAATCTGGCCGCCATCGAGCGGATAGATGGGCAGGATGTTGAAGACGAACAGCCCGATATCGATCCACAGTACGGAATGGAGCCATATATATGGATCGGCGGTGGGGTGCGCACCTCCGTTGGCGCCGGCGAGAAAGTAGGCGCCGCCGATGAAGGGCAGCAGCGCCACATTGACGAGCGGACCGGCCGCGAGGCTCCAGAGCATCGCTCCCGGGCGTTGCGGCGGATCGACATAGGCGACGCCGCCGAGCGGCCAGAGCATGATGCGGTCCGCGACGCCGCCGACCTGCCGGCAGGCGAAGGCGTGGCCGAACTCGTGGAGCAAAACGATGAGGAAAAGTGAAAGATATTCGAGAACGCTCCAGACGGGCGAGGAGTAACGGTCCTTGAGAGTACCAATCTCGATGATCGCGATGATGAACCACGACCAATGCAGGAAAACGTCAATTCCCGCAATTCGAAACAGATGAATCGCGCCGGCCCGGTTTGGCATGAGTGCTAGCTTATCGCATTCCGGGAAGCGGGGCCGAGGAGTGGGCGGGCGGCGCTAAGGCCCATTCTGTGAACGCGCTCGCATTCCGATTGGTCATCATGTGACTGCTCATGACATAGTAGGCCTATGACTTTCCGGCAGAATCTGTCCACCCTTGCTGGGCAAACCTTGCGTTTGTCGGGTAGGATGTTTCTTCCATGTTGAACGATATCGATTTTCGCCCTGTAATACTTGCCGGAGGCAGCGGTACGCGCTTCTGGCCTCGCTCGCGCCGCGCCCGCGCCAAGCAGGTGCTGGCACTTGATGGCGAGCGTTCGATGATCCAGCAGACGGTGGAGCGGCTGAAGCCGCTCGCCCAGCTCGAAAAGACCTGGGTGATCACAAATGAATACCTTGCGCACGAGATTGCCGATCAGCTGCCGATGCTGCCCATATCGCAGATTGTGCAAGAGCCGATGGCCCGCAATACCGCTCCGGCATGTGGACTGGCTGCATTTTTGATCGAGCGCGAGAATCCCAACGCAATCCTGGGCGTCTTTCCATCCGATCACGTGATTGCCGATGAGCCGCGCTTTCTGAAGGCGTTGCAGAAGGCGATTGCCTGCGCCGCCGCGGGGGAAAACATTGTGGTGCTGGGCATTGAGCCCGCCCGGGCCGAGACCGGCTACGGGTACATTGAAACCGGCGACTTGACCGGCGACGGCACGGCGCTGCACGTGCGGCGGTTTATCGAAAAGCCGAATCAGAACCGGGCCGAGGAGTTTGTGGCCGCCGGAAATTACTACTGGAACTCGGGCATGTTTTTGTGGTCTGCGCGCACGCTGGCCAACGCGGTGCGCGAGCATTTGCCCGAGACCGCTCCGATGCTGGAGACGATCGCCGCCGCCTTCGGCACGCCGCGGTTCGAAGAGATCTTCCGCACCGTTTACCCGAAGTGCGAGAACATTTCCGTCGATTATGCGGTGCTGGAGCCGCGCTCGGCCAAGGGCGAGCATCTTTCGAATCTTTACTGCCTTCCCGCCGAATTCAGCTGGAACGACCTGGGCTCGTGGTCCTCACTCTACGAGTACCAGCACGACACGCGGTTGCGCGGCGATCCGGACGGCAACGTGGCCGATGCGAGCGGACACCTGGCGATCGCGGCCAGCGACAACTACGTCTTCAGCCCGAAGAAATTTGTCGCGCTCGTGGGCGTGGAGAACCTTGTCGTCGTCGATACCGACGATGCGCTTCTCATTGCCCGCCGCGATCACTCGCAGGACGTGGGCAAGATTGTGAAGGAACTCAGCATGACGGGCCACACTGAGCTGATCTGAACGCGAACCGCGCTGCGCTGCTTTTGCGCGTATCGCCGACGTCAGTCGCATGAGATCGCCTGGGCGCGAGAGATCGCTCCGGAGCCGATCCGTTCGCGGCTCTCATGCTGCCCAGCCGTCACCGCGCTGTACAATTCTTGCCGTACTCACCGCGCAAAAAATTGGCCGCGCAAAAACTGGAGCAGTGAATGCCCGAAACGATCGATTGGCCCATGCGCGGAAAACCGCGCCGACCCGGGCTTGTTGCGTACATCTTTATCGGCGCACTTTTTCTCGTCTTCATCGGCGGACGCACAGCTATTTCTTACTGGGTGGATCTGCAGTGGTTCCGATCGCTCGGTTTTGCCGACGTTTTCTGGAGATCTTTTGGGCTGGAGTGGAGCACCTTTGCGGCTTTTGCCGGCCTCACCTTTGTGCTCCTCTTCGGCGCATTCCTCGCCTTTCGCCACAGCCACGCGGCCGAACTGCCCGATACGCACACCATCTTCTTCGCCGGCCGGCCAGTTACACTCCCCGTCGCGAAAGCGCTCCTCGCCGCCGCCATCGCCGCGGCATTGCTCATCTCCGTCGCCACCGGCTTCGCCATGCAGTCACAATGGTCGACGCTCGCGCTCTACTGGTATGCTCCGCAGGCGGCCAGCAGCTTCGCCGACCCCATCTTCGCGCGGCCGCTCGCCTTCTATCTGTTCACGCTGCCCGCCTGGCAGCTCATCGCCGGATGGCTGCTGACCATTGCTGTCATCATCTGCATCCTCGCCGTGATTTTTCTCATCGCCGCCGGTGGAGGCCGCATGCTGGGCGGCAACTTCAGCTCTGCTTCGATGTCATGGCGCGGCCTTTCGCTGGCGATGGGATTTCTGCTTCTGACCATTGCGATCCGCGAATACATCGCACGCTTTGAGCTGCTCTTCGAGCATCACACGATCTTCGATGGCGTGACTTATGTGGACGCGCACATCACGCTCATCGGCATGTTGTTTGTGAGCGTGGCGCTTGCTATCGGCGCACTTATCGCTCTTGGCAGCGGCATTGCAAGCCCGCGCGCGCGCTGGCTGCTGGTTTCCATCGTTCCCGCGGCCGTCTGCTACATTGTTGCCGGCGTCGCCGGCTGGTACACGACCACCTTCATCGTGAAGCCCAACCAGCTTGACCGCGAGCGGCCTTATATCGCGGACAACATCGCGTTGACGCGGCAGGCTTACGGCCTGGACCGCTTTGCGCAGCGCGAGTTCCCTGCCGACACTACGATTGCGGCGGCCGATCCCGCGCACAACCAGGCCACGCTGGAAAATATCCGCCTGTGGGACGTCGGGGCGCTGCAAGACACGCTGCGCCAAGTGCAGGAGATTCGAACTTACTACGACTTTCCCGGAATCGACATCGATCGCTATCAAATTAACGGCAAGCTGCGCCAGGTAATGCTCGCGGTCCGCGAGCTCAATGTGGACAAGCTCCCCGAGAGCAGCCGCAACTGGATCAACGACAAGCTCATTTACACGCACGGCTACGGCATTACGATGAACCCGGTGAACGGATTTACGCCGGAGGGATTGCCGACGCTGTTCCTCTCGAACATGCCAGTGCAGAGCACTGTGCCGGAGCTCCGCGTGACGCGGCCTGAGATCTACTTTGGCGAAATGACCGACACCGACGTGTACGTCAAGACGCATCAGCAGGAGTTCAACTTCCCCGAGGGCCAGTCAAACAATCTCAACTCTTACGACGGCACCGGCGGAATCGTGATCGGCAGCTTTCTCCACCGCGCGCTGCTTGCCTTCGATCGCGGCGATCTCACGAAGGTTCCCTTCAGCGACGACATCACGGCGACCAGCCGTCTGCTCATGCGCCGCAACATTCGCGCACGTGTGGCAGCCCTGGCGCCGTTCCTCATGTTCGATCGCGATCCTTATATTGTTGTCGGCGCCGACGGCCGTCTCTCCTGGATCATTGACGCCTATACTTCGTCGTCGACCTACCCGTTCTCCACACAGTCCGCGCTCGGCGACCAGGCGATCAACTACATGCGTAACAGCGTGAAGGCCGTGGTGGATGCCTATGACGGCACTGTCACGTTTTACGTATTCGACAGTGCCGATCCGATTCTCGCGGCCTGGCGGCAGATCTTTCCCAGCCTCTTTAAAGATGAGTCCGCCATGCCGGCATGGCTGCGCGCCCATGTCCGCTATCCGGAGTCGCTGCTCAGCCTGCAGGCGGAGCTCTACGGCCTGTATCACATGACGGATCCTGAGGTCTTCTACAACCGCGAAGATCAGTGGACCGTCGCTACCGAAAATGGTTCTTCGCAAGGCGGAGACCAATCGGCCGAAAGCATGCAGCCCAATTTCGTGCTGATGACGCTGCCCGACGAATCCAGCCTTGAGTTCGTGGAGATTCTTCCCTTCACGCCGATCAGCCGTAACAACATGATCGGCTGGATTGCCGCGCGCAGCGACGGCCCCAATTATGGCAACGCGGTGGTTTACGATTTCCCAAAAACGCGACTCGTGGACGGACCGCAGCAGATCGAGGCGCGCATCGACCAGAACGCTCAGCTCTCCGGCCAGCTCACGCTGTGGAATCAGCAGGGCTCGCATGTGATCCGCGGCAGTTTGCTCGTGATTCCCTGCGGCCACGCTCTGCTCTATGCAGAACCCATCTATCTGCAGGCTCAGCGAAGTCCCATGCCGGAGCTCCGGCTGGTGGTGCTCGCGCTGCAGGACCGTCTTGCCTACGGCACCAGCTTCGATGCTGCGCTGAGCTCGCTGTTCGGCTCAGAGACTCCATCGCTGACCGGCGCGGAGCCTACGCAATCGGCGCCCACCGCCGCGACGCAGAAAGGCGCGCCGCCCGCGGCCGATCTTAACGCGCTCATTCAGAACGCGAGCCGCGACTTCAGCGACTATCAAAAGCTCACCTCCGATGGAAAACTCTCCGAGGCCGGCCAGAAGCTAGACGATCTGAAGCGCACGCTCGACCAGCTCAGCGCGCACGCAAGATAATTTCTGCTCAAGCCCGCGATTGATGGCGGTTTGCGGATCTGCCGCGGCCTCATGAATTAGACTTTCCCTTCGGCCCTGACCCGATCACACTCAGTATCTACACGGAGTTCCGCATGCCTCGCTTTGCCGCCAACCTTACGATGATGTACCAGGATGTTGGTTTTCTCGATCGCTTTGGCGCCGCTGCGCGCGACGGTTTCACGCTCATCGAGTATCTGTTCCCCTACGAGCATCCGGCGGCAACATTGGCCGGCCTGCTGAAAGAGCATGGCCAGCGGCAGGTGCTATTCAACTCGCCGCCCGGCGACTGGAAGGCCGGCGAGCGCGGCACTGCGGCGCTGCCGGGCCGTGAGCAGGAGTATCGCGAAGGGTTTGCGCGCGCGCTCGATTACGCGCACACACTGAATTGCCCGCGCATTCACACGATGGCGGGGCTTGCGCCCGCGGGCGTGCCGCGCGAGAAGCTTCGCGAAGTGTATCTCGCGAATCTTGCTTGGGCCGCGGAACAAGCGCGCGCGGCGAACGTGGATGTTTTGATCGAGCCGATCGCGCAGCGCAACATACCCGGTTTTTTTCTGAACCGGCAGGACGAAGCGCACGCGATTATTGCCGAGATTGGCGCGCCGAATCTCAAGGTGCTGATGGACCTGTTCCATTGCCAGGTGGAAGAGGGCGATCTGGCGATCAAGATCCGCAAGTATCTTGCCGATCCTGCGCAGACGCGCGTGGGGCACTTTCAAGTGGCGGGTGTGCCGGAGCGGCACGAGCCCGATACCGGCGAGGTCAACTACGCTTATCTTTTCGACATTCTTGACCAGCTCGGCTACGAGGGATCGATAGGCTGCGAGTATATTCCTACCGCGGGCACATCGCGGGGTCTGGGGTGGTTTGCGAAATGGAAGACGGCTGGGAAGTAGGGGCGGTTACTCGTGGAGGGTTGTGCTCTCCCACCCTTGCGGCACAAAACACCGCAAGGATGGGGCACCCCCCGGTTTGCTTCGATTCTTACTTGTCGGTGCTGAAGGTGAAGGTCGTGGTGGAGTGCATCGTCTCTCCGGGACGCAGCACCGTACTCGGGAAGTTCGAGTGGTTCGGCGAATCGGGAAAATGCTGCGTCTCCAGGCAGAATCCCCAGTGCTTGGCGTAGGGAATTCCGTGGCGGCCGACGAAGCTGCCGTCGAGCTGATTGCCTGAGTAGAACTGCACGCCCGGCTCGGTGGTTTCCACCGTGAGCTTGCGGCCGCTCACCGGGTCGGTGACGATGGCCGCGAGGCGCAGCGTTCCGGGCTTGCCGTTGAGCACAAAGTTGAAGTCATAGCCGCCGCCGCGCTTCATCTGCTCGTTGTCGACGTCGATGCGCTTGCCGATCGCCTCCGGCTTGCGGAAGTCGAGCGGCGTTCCCGCGACCGGCGCGATCTCGCCGGTGGGGATGAGCCCGGCATCGACCGGCGTGTACTTGTCAGCATTGATCTCGACTACGTCGCCGAGGATGTCGGCTTTATCGTCGCCGCGCAGGTTGAAGTACGAGTGGTTGGTGAGGTTGAGGATCGTGGCCTTGTCAGTGCTTGCGGAGTACTCGATGCGCAGCGTTTTGCCGGTGAGAATGTAGCGAACCTTGGCGACGAGCATTCCCGGGAATCCCATATCACCGTCAGGGCTCACGTGCGTAAACTCGACGCCGTCCTCGATCGCGTGCGACTGCCAGACGTACTTGTCGAATCCCTTGGGACCGCCGTGCAACGCGTTCGGGCCGTTGTTGATGGGAATCTGGTAGGTCTTGCCATCGATGGTGAACTTGCCCCCGCCGATGCGATTGCCGTAGCGGCCAACGATGGCGCCAAGGAACGGATTTGGCACCTTCAGATAGTCCTCGAGCTTGTCGTATCCCAGCACCACGTCGGCGACTTTGCCGTTGCGGTCCGGCGCCTTCACGCTCACCAAATGCGCTCCATACGCCGTGACGCGCACTTCAATCTGTCCGCTGGTCAGCGTATAAATCGGGACGGCCGTGCCGTCTTCGGTATGTCCCCACATCACCATCTTCACTTCTCCTTGCGCGACGGCGGAAAACGCCATCGCCGATACCAGCATCGCAACTGCCGCAGCCACTCGTCTCACGGTTTCACCTTTCAGTGCTCAAGCCACCGGGCACGCCTGGGGATCTGCCGCGCCTAAGGGTTCCGCGCGCGATATTCGGCCTGATCGGCTCCTTCGACACTATATAGGAACGGGAAGGATTCGCGCCTTTAGAGGCAGGCCGCTAGTAGATGCGGCTGGCGATGACCTGGGTGCCGGTGGCGCTGGACTCGATGCTGGTCGAGCGCAGAAGCACTTCAAAGTTGCGGAGCGAGCCGTCAGGCCGCGTGGCGTTTTTCAGGATGGGAGCGATCGACGAGGGATGGAGAAGCATTTCGGCCGCGGCTTGAGTTCCCGCCACATCGAGCCCCTCGAGGAGCAACAGATGCCCGTTTCCGCTGAGGTTGGGCAGGAAGGCGATGAGCGCGAAGGTGTCGTGCGCGGGCTCGTTCCAGTGGCTGGCGTAGGTGGCGGCCTCGCCGGGGCGCGGCTTGAGGTTTTCGATCATCGCGCCGTCCATGCCGGGGCGGTCAACGATGCGGAAGTTGGCGTTCGACTCGGCGATTGCCGCCCAGGGATTGCTTCCGACCGAGCCGATGATGACCGCGTTTGCGCTCTTCAGATCGTCGAGCCGCAGGTCGCGCGGGAAGCGCAGGAAGACGCGCTGCGGGTCGTCTTCCGAGAGATGCGCGAGCGCGGATGAGATCTGCAGATCGATGAACGGCGTGAGCTGCTGCGAGCGCAAATCCGCCGCGCTGTGCGCATCGACCCCGCCCAATGGCAGATTCTCATAACTGCCGCCGATATATTCGGCGAGCGGAACCGGCTTGCGCGAGAGATCCTCCAGCAGGTTGAAACCGGCGTCGGAGGGCACGATGTAGCAGTTGGCGGGACCGCCGAACAGCGCCGCCCATAACGCGTGAGCGGGCGCCTGCGCCGATCGCTGTGCGGCGTTGCGCGTGGCCGCGAACCAGGTGGCAGCGATCAGCGCGAGGCTGTAGAGAAAGACCAGCGCGGCGGCGATTGCGATCCGCCTGGCTCGCGAAAGGGACTTCGTTTCGGATTCAGGATGAGGGTCAGAGTCCGATTTTGGGGCCGAGTGAGCGGCGGACGAGAGAGGGGTGGAGGGGCCAGGTATTTGTGCGGGCGGATGCGCCGTGGCTTCTGAATCCTTTGCACCGTCCTCAGTTGCCGGCACAAATACCGGTACATATCCGCCCAGCGGGATGTCGATCCGCACCGGCTCGGCGATTCCCTGTTCAGCAAAATGCTCGGCCAGCCGCTTGCGCAACTGCCGCGCATAGTTGCGGACAATATTGTCCTCGATCGTCCGATAGTCGGCCGGGCGGTCGAAGACCTGAACGCCGATCTGATGTTCCGTGATCTCGTTGCCGCGGCCCTCGAGAGTCTCTGCCACTACGAAAAGGAGGAATTTGGAGAGGAGGGGCGATCGGGCAAAATGCGATCCGGCGATCACGCGCTGCGCGAGCTCCCAGTGCGGGTCGTCGTGCAGGCCAAGCCCCCAGCTCTCCTCAGGAGGAGTCTTGAGTCTACATTGGACGGCGGCAAGGTGTTCCATTGGGGTCATCTCCGCACCGACCTCCGTGCGTGTTCAACGTGATTCATCGGCGAGCATCGAGCGGCGCCCATTCGCGCATTCAAGATCGTTCGCGAACTCATTGTGCTCGCGGTTGGGGGGTTGCACTTGGGAAAATTCCGGCCTCAGTTGAAGTTGGGTACCGGTCTCTTCCATCGACCAATTCGAAATGATTTTAGTCGATCCGGCGGGAAGCTTCACACGCCAGAAACGCTGCACCCTCAGCACATCGCCGCAGCTATCAGGGCACTCAGTCCCCAAATTTCCACAGTGTAACCAACAATTCAACGAGTGCCGAAATCTCTGCCAGTCAATTGCTTAACTGCTCTCCACACTAGTGTATACACCTCTCTACACGTAGGGTAAACACTCCCGCAGTATCTTTGCGTGACATATTGTGTCGCTGGCCGCAAAAAGCGGCCGTTTGCAAACGTGTGAAGGTTTCTTGAATTTGGAGGTCACAAGGCCATATGAAGACGCAGCACTGTTTCACCACTTTGAAGCTCCTATTCCTCGTAACCGCTCTGGCTACTGCGATCGGCGTTCCCTGCCGGCTGGCGGCACAGCTTGACCGCGGCGAGATCACGGGAACGGTGGAAGATCCGTCCGGCGCGGTCGTACAAAAGGTCACGATCGATCTCATCAATGACGACACCAGCGCAAGAACCGCAACCAAGTCCACTGCTACCGGTACCTATGTATTTGACGACGTGCAACCCGGCAACTACACGGTTGAGGCTGAGGCCCCCGGGTTCCAGAAATATATCGTGAACAAAGTCATCGTTCAGGTACAGCAGGTTTTGACCATCGACATTCACCTTTCGACCGGCAATGTGCAGCAGAGCGTGACTGTGACCGCGGCAGCGCCCCTTCTTGAAGCGGAGAACGCCCAGGTCGGCCAAACCATCACTAACCAGGCCGTCAACGATCTGCCCCTCGCCACCCGCGATTGGGGGTCACTGGCGCAAATGTCGGCGGGCGTCACTACCACGCCGACCGGATCCGGCGGCGGAGGCATCACCGCCGATGCAGGCAGCTCCGAGTCTGCTTACTTCAGGGTGAATGGAGTCGACGAATGGCAAAACGATTTCCGCCTGAACGGCATTAACGACAATATCGAGATCTATGGCGGCAACTACACCTTGACCAACGCCGCCATCGTCCCGCCGCCCGACGCCATCCAGGAATTCACGCTGCAGGCCGGCGACTTCAACGCTGAATTCGGACACTCCACCGGCGGCATCATCAACGCGTCTCTCAAATCGGGCACCAATGGAGTGCACGGCGACCTTTGGGAGTATGTGCGCAATGACGATTTGAACGCCAACTATTTCTTTAACAGAACGTGCAATGGCAGCGGCTGCGTTGCCGGTCCGGTTCCCGATTACCACCAGAACCTGTTCGGCTTCACGGCGGGCGGTCCGGTCGAGATCCCGCACCTCATCCACGGCAAGAACCGGCTCTTCTGGTTCACCGATTATCAGGGCGGACGCTACGTGCTGCCCGAGTCGCCGGGCGGTCAAAACGTCCCTACCTGCGACGTGGCCGGCGCAACGTCGGCGTCTGGGTGCTCTGCCACCAGCGAGTTTGGCAGCGGTTTTACCAACCTGCAGGACAACATTAATTTCAATAGCGGGTCAGCGCCAGCTGATGCCCTGGGACGGGTATTTCCCAACGGCACCATCCTCGATCCGGCTACCACGCGCCAGATTCCATCCAGTGGCGTCGATCCGATTACCTTGCTCACCGGCACTGCAGGCTCCTATATCCGCGATCCGTTCTACAAATGCTCGGCAAACGGATGTCCTGCCGGCAACTATCAGGTCGGCGGTCTGGCCGGCGCCACCTACACCGCCGGCAATCTCAATATCATCCCAACGTCGCGAATTGACCCAAACGCGGTCAAGGTCCTTAACCTTTTTCCGCAGCCCACGGTCCTCAACAAGCTCAGCAGCAATTTCCCTAGCTACATTCCCATCGAGGACAAGAACACCAATACCTGGGACGTCCGCATCGACGCCAACATCAGCCCCAAAGATATGCTGTTCGGCGTCTATGACCGCAGCCTGCTCAACGCCTACCTACCGGGATATTTTCCCGGGTATGCCGTGGGCCAGACCGACGCACGCAACGACAGCCTGCCGGCCTACGCGTGGGCCGTCGGCTATACCCGCATCATTACTCCAACTCTCACCAACGATATGCACGTGGGCATGGTGCACTCCGACAAGTTCCAGCAGTCCATCTACGGCAACGTCATCGGCAGCACAGCATGCACGGGAACCAATGCGACCTCGGGTTCGTGCAGTATTCCTCTTGAGTTCGGCATCCAGGGAATTCCGCAGGTGGCCAACAACGGCGGCTTCCCATACATGAACATCGCCGGCCTTCGCGGCATCGGCGTTGGCAACTACACGCCCACCATTCAAACCGTCTACAGCCTGGAGGGCGTGGACGCAGTCACCAAGGTCTGGCGCAGCCACACCTTCAAGACTGGAATCGATGTGGACGACATGACAGCCAACATCTCGCAGCCGCCGCAAGGCCGCGGCGACTTCACCTTCAACGGCATGTACACCGACGTTCCCAACCGCATCAGCCAAACCGGCACCGGTCTGAACGGCATCGGCGATTTCCTGGTGGCGCCTGCCGCTTCGAATGTCAGCGCTGTTCCTGGAGTCGGAACGACGGTCAATTACGTAGGCGGCATGAGTCAATTCTCCGGCTCCAATATCGCTGCTACCGATGACCATCGCTGGTACATCGGCGTCTACTTCCAGGACGACTGGAAGGTGAGCCCCAAGCTGACGCTGAATCTCGGCCTGCGCTGGGATCTCTTCACGCCCTATGCGGAAACCCGGGGCTACCAGGCCAACTTTATCGCTGCGGGCGGCAACGGGCCCACCGCCACGTACGAAATGTCCAGCCAGGGTTGCGCGGTCCCACGGGCGGCGATCTTCAATAGCGTTGCCGCTCTTAGCAATGTCAGCATCTCCTGCAACGCCGGCCTCGATACCGGAATCACCCCAAAGGACGACTTCGCGCCGCGTGTGGGCTTCGCGTACAAGCTCTCGCCTACGCTGGTGGTGCGCGGAGGATTCGGCACAGCCTATGGAGCGCTGGCCAATCTCGGTTACGGCGGCACGCTGGGATTCAACTACCCCTTCGTCTACACCCAGACTGTCCCCGCTCCCGATTCCAATCACCCTTTGCTGCTGGCTCCTGGCCAGGCGGCAACCATGGAACAGTCCTTCACCTACTTCAATTTCCAGAATCCGACCGTGCTGCAAAGCCCGACCCCGTATGCAGCGACAGTTGCTTGCCCGACCGGCAACTCTTGCGACGGAGGTCAATACATCGGTACCGACTACCTAGGCCTTCCCTTCGATGCCCGCCAGAACAACTACCAAACGCCGCTGGTACAGACCGAAAACCTGACCGTCGAGGATCAGTTCTCGCCCCACGACGCGATCCAGGCGGGATATGTCGGCACTCAGGGCCGTCACCTGGATATTCTCGGGAACACGAACGCCAACTCCCAGATCTTGCCTCCCGGCACCAATACCCAGTACTACATCCCCTACCCCTACTTCGCCCGGAACAGCACCTACGAAACCACCAACGCTGCCAGCAGCTACAACGCGTTGCAGGTCACGTATGAGCACCGGATGAACTGGGGGCTTTCGCTGCTCGGCAATTACACATGGTCCAAGTGCCTGAGCGACCAGCACGCGCCGCAGAACTCGCAGTACAACGTAGGTTACCGCGCCCAGTGGCTGCCCGGATTCGGCATCGGGGGCGACTACGCCTTGTGCGACGGCGATGCCGCGGACCTGGTACATCTGGCCGGATCGTACAACCTGCCCTTTGGCCGCGGACGCCAATTTGGAAGCTCGATGAACAGGGCCGCGGATCTGATCGTGGGCGGGTGGGAGATCAACGGCTTCTATACGTTCCAAGGCGGACAGCCGCTCACGGTCACATGCCCGAATTCGACGTCTGCCGACTTTGGCTGCGCTGCCAATCTCACCGGGCAGGGTCTCTACAGCGGCCCGCACAACTACACGCAATGGATGAACCCCGCTGCGTTTGCTCAGCCAGCGGTAGCCACCGCCATCGGGCAGACTAACACCGCCCCGCTTGGGGGCCCGCTCCAGCAGGTGCGCGGACCACACTTCACCAATCTGGATTCGTCGATCCTGAAGAACTTCCACTTCACCGAATCCGCGTATCTGCAGTTCCGCGCGGAAGCGTTTAACACGACCAACACGCCTCCGTTCGCGCAGCCGGGACAGTTGAACTTTACGACATCGAGTTTCAGCAACATCTCGGCCACGAAGAACAGCAACCAGAACAATGGCGCGCGCACGCTGCAGCTCGCACTGAAGCTCAACTTCTAGAGCGGAATCCGAGTAGGCGTGCCCTTTAAGAGTGTCTTGAAGGTGGCCTTTTCTTCCACCCCACAGACGAAGACATGTCTGTGGGGGCCCCGGTGATGAAAAGGCCACTGTGGGGTCGTGCTTCCCGGGTATATCTACTCGGATTCCGCTTTAAGCTCTGAGCCGTTCCCGCCGGCTCAGTTGTGCCCCGCATCCGGACATCATCTCCCGTGCCGAATGCGGGGTCTCCTTTTTCGGCTCGTATGATGGAGGGGCGCAAGCGAGACTCCGCTTCTTCGCTGGCGCAGACTCAATCAGTCTGGCATACATGAACAAACTTTCTTTGCGGCCGGTATCGGCAATTCTGATTTTCCTGCTCTTCCGCGCTGCGGCTGCCGCGCAGGCACCGCCGGCGTTCACTCTCCAAGGCATTGTTCGCGGCGCGCAGAACCAGAGCTACGTCAAGGTTCCGTTCAGCGTGCCTACCGGCACGGAGCGCGTGACGATCACGTTCGCGTACACCGGAAAGGAGCAGCACACAGCGCTCGATCTGGGGCTGCTCGATCCCGCCGGGCTGCGCTGCTGGAGCGGTGGAAACGAGTCGACGCTGACGGTTGGATTATCGGATGCGACGCCGTCGTGCCTGCCCGGCGCGATTCCGGCCGGCACGTGGAACGTGCTGATCGGCGTGCCCAACATTCGCGCGGGCGTGGAGTCGCATTACACGATCGAAGTAAATCTTTCGCGCACGGGAGCGGTTGCCGATCTGCCTGCAATTCTGCGCGAGCCGATACGCGATGGTCCTGCCTCCAACCCCGCGGACGAAAGCCAGTCCGCGGGGACCCCGGGTTGGTACCGCGGCGACCTGCACATGCACACTGCGCACAGCGACGGACAGTGCCCGAGCCAGACGGGCAAGATGGTTCCCTGCCCGGTTTTCTTTACAGTGGATGCGGCGGCGCGGCGCGGGCTGGACTTTATCGCGATCACCGACCACAATGCCACGTCGCAGTATGACGCGATGCGCGAGCTGCAACCGTATTTTGACAAGCTGCTGCTGATTCCGGGGCGCGAGCTGACCACGTTCGAGGGGCACATCAACTTTCTCGGAAGCACGGATTTTGTCGACTTCCGGCTGGACGGAAAGACGGTTCCCGACATGAACGCGCTGCTGCGCGCGGCCGATCGCACGGGCGCGATCACGTCGATCAATCATCCGCTTTCGCCATCGGGCGAAATCTGCCTGGGCTGCGGATTTACGCCGAAGACGCCCGTCGACATGCGCCTGTTGACGGCGGTCGAAGCTGTGAATGGCGGCAGCGAGGACAACGGGCACTCGCATCTGCGCTTCTGGGATGAGCAGCTGAATCGCGGCTGCCGGCTCACGGGCATCGGCGGCAGCGACAATCACCGGCCGATGCTGCCGCTGGATCAGATCGGATCGGTGGGCAGCCCGACGACGGTGGTGTACGCGGCGCAGCTGTCAACGGCGGGGATTCTCGATGGGATTCGCGCGGGGCATGTGTTTCTGGATGTGAAGGGGACGCACGATCGAATGCTGGAAGTGAGTGCGGGCGCGGGAGGGACTACTGTTCACGGAGGCGATTTGCTGGATGCGCCGAGTGGTGCGGTGGTGACGATCGATGCGCGCGTGAGTGCTGCAACTGGCGGAAAGATTTTGTGGATCGAGGATGGAAACGCGCTGACTGCGCCGGACGGTGCGGAGATTCACGCGGCCGATCAGAGCTTTGAGTTGCCGTGGACGAGCGATGGCAAGCGGCACTGGTTCCGCGCCGAAGTGGCGGGGCCCGACGGAAAGGTCTGGCTGATCGCTAATCCCGTTTACGTGAACTGGAAGGTTGCGAACGATTGCGATGCGGCGGCGAAGTAGTTCGCTCCGCGCTGCTGCAGAGGCTTTCGTTTTTCATCCGTCCTTTTCTTCGATCGGCGCTGCTTGGCCACTGTGCCGGGACCACCAGGCGCAAATAAGCAGGAAGAGCGCGCCCGCGAAATAGGAGAGCGCGAAATCGGGCGCGGCCCACCACGCGATACGACCTTCGACGCCCGCCGGAGTGAAGCGCCATGCGTGAATGACGCCGATGGCGGAAAGCGCGCCGGATGCGGCCAGCCATCCGGCCGCGCGTAAAAATTTGCGGTCGACGATCAGGGCCATGGCGGCTGCCCAAAGCATGGAAGTGAGCAGCGCGCCTTGACCGAGCGAGAGCAGGCCGGCGAGAGCGAGCTCGCCGTTGAGCTTTCCTATGACGCCGGCGAGGGAGCTGCCGGCGGCGCGCGCGATTTGAGCGGCGAGGCCCGCGGCCCACTCGGCGACGATTGGAATGAGTCCGAGCGCTACTGCGATCGAGTGCCTTCGCGGCACATCGACAAACGCATGGCCGATGGTGACCAACCCGAACCAGACGATCACGGGGCCGGCGACTTCAAGCGGAATCACGCGGAGCACGAGCGGCACCAGGCCCGTGGTGCAGAGCGCGACGATCACGAGCCCGTTGAGCGCCGAGTAGCCGGAGCGCGCGCCGTTGGCCTTGTGCGAGGAGTGGCCGAGATAGAGCGTGGTGGGAAACGGGCTGCCGAGGAGCGCCGCGCCGATGGTGCCGAGGCCGTTCATGAGCAGCGAAGGGGTGGTTGCGTAGTCGTCGCCGGCGATCTTCGCGGCCTCAAGAATTTGCAGCGAGCCGAGCGTGTCCAGCGCGGCGAGCGGGACAATGATTGGCAGATAACTCCATAGCTCGCGGCGCCCCAGCAGCGCAAAGGCGTTTACGGCGTGAGGCAAGTACACGCCGGGTGCGACGGCGGCGGGAAGCGGCGCGTTGTAGATGTGCATCGCGCGGAGCACGGCGGCGAGGATTGCGCCGATTCCGATGGCGACGAGTGCAGGCGGAATCCGGCCCGGCAGGCGGAGCCGCGATCCGTAGAGCGCGAAGAGGATCAGCATGGGCAATAGCGCGATTGCAGCTTGTTCCGCCACGCCAAAGACAAATCCCAGGCAAAGGTAGGCGAGCGCGAGGCCGGCGAGCGGACACAGCAGCGCTGCACGCGGGGTGTGGCGGCGCAGCCAGTCCGTGCAGAAGGCGCCGATGGTCTGCACTACGCCGCTGAGAAGGCTCGCAAAGACGCCGGCCTGCCATGCCGCTGCGCCGGAACCGGTCTGCACGTAGACGGGGCCCATGATGAGGAACACGTAGGCGAAGATGGTTGGCGTGTTGACGCCGAAGGGAATCGCCGTGACATCATCGCGGCCGGTGCGCTGCGCGAGGCGGCGCGCCTGCCAGGCGTAGAAGAAGTTGCCTGCGACCACCGACGCGGCGACGCCGGGCAGAACACGCTCGGCGACAAATGCAGTGGTGAGGCCGCAGACCGGCGCGAGACCGACGATCAGCAGCAGGTCAGGAAATCCCGAGAAAAAGAGGCCGAAGAAACCGTCGACATCGCCCGGTGTGAGCAAGGGGGGCGTGAAGCGGGGCAGCGGGTAGGAGGGCAGACGGGCGCGCTCAGGCGGCTCCATAACGAAGCCCAATCTTGCGCAGCCATTTGCGATAGGCGATTGCCATACGGTCCGAGCGGAGATGGAGCTCCGCCTGCAGATCGAGGGGCAACAGCTCCGGCCGCTGCGACTCGACGACGACGCGATCCTGCTCGGCGACCGTGTCCTGAAAGGCGCGCAGTTCGGCGTCGGCGATCGATGCGCCATGGATTTGGGCGCCATGGATTTGGGCTCCGTGATTGATCGACATGAGCATGCGCATCTCGGAGGTTTCGTGGTCAACGGGCGTGACCTGGGCGAGGATGGCGAAGCGCCGGTCACTGTCGACCTTTTCAAGCCCTACGGTGAGCGGACCGGCGACCCAGTAGCGATAGGTGACGACAGCGCCGCGGCCGGTGCCATCGGGATTCGGCTGCCAGATGCGAATCTCGGTGGCCACAGGACCGTGCGGACCGTCTGTCACCTCGTAGTCGTCGATCTCGAGGCGGGCGGGATCGCCGAGCAGGCCGGCGTGGACGAAACCGAGGTGCGCGACGTCGAGGAAGTTTTCGACAACTCGGGGCCCGAGCGCGCGAAAGCGATAGGGACCGGCTGTGACGGTGCGAAAACCCGATGTCTCGGCGAATGGGAACTCCGGCAGATCGGTTTCGGGGTCGCTTTCGGGACCGGTTTCGGGATCGGCTTCAGGATTGCGCAGACAAACCCAAACCGCGCCGTAGCGCTCGCGCACGGCGAAGACGCGGGCGTGGGCTTTGGGCGGCGGCGTCATTCCGGGATGCGCCGGGATGCGCACACATTGCCCGCTGGGCGCGTACTCCCAGGCGTGATAGGGACAGATCAGGCAGTCGGGCGTGTTGCCAGGTGCGGCGTTCGGGCCGGTCGGGGCCGAACCCATTCGAATGGCGCCGAGCGACAGCCTGGCGCCGCGATGGATGCAGAGATCGAGCCAGCAGTGCAGGCCCTGCGAGGAGCGCCAGAGCACGAGGTCGCGGCCCAGAGCGCGGCGCGGCAAGGGTCGGCCGAGCTCCACTTCGCTCGACCAGGCGATCAGGAACCATTCGCGGCTGAGGAGCGGGTCGTCGAGACCTGGGGCTGCGCCCTTTGCACTGTCCGCCGCAATATCGAATTGTGCCGGCGAAATCACGCGGCGCTCCTCATCGGCCTAAAGAATCCGGCCGGAATGGACGCCAGTGTACACGAGGCCCGCTGGTCATCGCGTAAGGATCGCTAAGAAATGAAGGATGAAGATCAGGCGCAGAGTCGAGGGCGGCTTTCAGGATTTGGACCTTCAGGATTCGGGCTCTCGTGCGTAAACGCTCTTACTGGAGAATTTTGGATTCAGCGCGAAAGACGTGATAGTGAGTGAAGGAGACGTCATTGAGAAATGTTTGCATCGCGGCGGGATGTTTGGCGTCTGTGCCAGCGGTGGTGAGGGGGAGCTTCGAGAGTGCTATTGCTTTGACCGGACAAACGTAGTTGCGCTCCCCAATCTCCAACGGGGCATACTCCACCATGAGGTCGATTTGCAGCCACTGGTAGGGATGCTCAAGATCCGAGATGACCATGATGCGCAGAACGGTGCCCGTCTCCGGATCAATGGCAATTTCGCCGTGATAGGCGGGCGACATGGTCACCGTTTGACGCGCAGTGGGTAGCATCACCGTGTAGTGCGATTGCTCTTTGGGCACCGAATAACGAAAGACCGCTGCCGCGACGGGTGTGCCCACCTGCCAATATCCCCAACGCAAATCGCCGCGCGCTGCATCGCCAAGAACGATAGAAAGAATCGGCCCGAATTCGCCGCTGCTGGTTAATCCCATCGCAGCAGCCGCCATCTTGCTGCCTTGCTGGTTAGCTGGCACCTCGTATCCATCGCGGTAGGTCACGACGGTGCTTGAGCGGCCGGTGAAATGAATCGGCATCGCCGCGGCCGCGGCGAACCGCTCCGTAGGCCCGGGGTTGCCGGCACGCAAACCACGTTGGGTAAAACTCTGGGTGCCAGGCGATTGCTGTTCAATGAGCTGCTCGGGAGTGTCTTCGAAATGCACCGTCTCCCGGGACGCGGAGAAGTCCGGGAGCGTGCGCAGTGTCTTGGCTGAATAATCCGAGGCCTTTGACAGGATCGTGCGCTGCGTATCTAGATCCGGCGGAGGATTGGCGGAGATGGCGGCGGCAGGAGGCGCAAGGAATGCGGATGCGTCAGCGAGCGCGGTGAGTGCTTCGCGCGTATGAGTGCCGGTGAACTCCGCTTGCCATTGCACTAACTTGACTGGGCCGGCCCGCTCCGAGAGCTCAAGATCGGCGATCTGCCCGGCAACCTTCCGGTCCGACTTGCCTCGATCGCTCGCCAACAACTGATCGAGCTCGGCAAGCGACACGGTTCGAGATTTTTGAGCAGGAAAAGCGGCTGCGGCGGCGAGCAGAAACAGCCCGACAAGTCTGCGCATCGCGGTCACCCCCCCGCTGGTGCTCGCGGCAAAGTATACCAATGGCTGGGATCGGGCGGCGATCCGGCTATGGTGGGCGATCAGGGACTCGAACCCCGGACCTCTTCCGTGTGAAGGAAGCGCTCTAACCAACTGAGCTAATCGCCCTTGGGAGGGTGGTACGACAATCCGGCCAAGATCGCCTCGGTCAAGATGGACTTCGACAAAGATGGACTTCGACAAAGAACGGCCCTGCCGATGGCCCGGCCTGGGTACCCCGGCCGAGGGATCCGACCGGGGATAAGCCCGGTCCGGAGGCGGTTTCGCCGGTAGAAATCCGGCCCGGCGGGTAACTCCGCATACACCGCTGGAGCACCGCAAACCCCATTGCTTGGGGTAGAGTAACACCAGCAGGTCGCGATCACCAGTCTGAGGCGCCAGTCTCGGGCCAACTTGAGGGCCAAACTGTTCGATTCAGCCATGTTCCGGAGATTCCGACTCGCCCGCGAGCGTGGCGTTTTCCCGTTCAACGGGGAAGCGGGGCTGGCACCCGCGTACGGCCTCGGGTCGGGCGTGGGGGCGACAGGTCTGGACAGGTCAGATCTGGGCGCGCCGGATGGCCGTTTCGGTATCGGGTTCGGTCAGGACGCGTGGGGGCGAGGCGCGTCGGGGCTGGGCCCTTACGATGTCGAAGAGAGTGGGGTGGGCTGGCCAGGGACGGCGATGGCACGGTCCGGTTTCGAGCGGCCGGGGGGCGGTGGAATGGGCGGCGACGATCCCAGATCGGGGCCGGGGACGGGGACGGGGCCGGAATCTGGCTCCGGTAGCGGGGCCGGATCGGGGGGCCCTAACCCCCGTGAAATGTTCAAGTCGACGTCCGAGTTAGGGTCCGAATCAGTGTTCGAAACCGGGGCAGAATCCGACCCGGAAACCTCTCCAAAAGCGCAACCTTCTGGCGAAGATGGGGTTCCAGAAGATATGGCAACCATGGTCCTCAATGGGCAGGGCATGGGAGCGGGCATCGGGGCAGGGGCCGCTCTTCCCGCGGAGGCTGTTCAGGACGCTGCGGCGGTAGGCGGGGCGGTAAATCGGGCAGAGCTGGATCCAGCAAGCGATGCAGCGATTATGCTGCGGGTGGCCGAGGGCGACGAGGCCGGCTTTAATTACCTGGCGGTGAAGTACCACCGGCCGATGATTCATTTCATGTACCGGATGGTCGGCAATCATGCGATTGCCGAAGAGCTGGCCCAGGAAGTGTTTTTACGCGTCTATCGTGCCAGGAGCAGTTACCGGGCCGAGGCCCGGTTCACGACGTGGCTGTATCGCATTGCGACCAACCTCGCCGTGAACCACGCGCGCGACACCAAGCACGAGCGGAGCGCGCAGACGATTTATCTGGATGCGCCGGACGAGGAAACAGGAACGACGCCGGACGTAGCCGACGACGAGCTGACGGCGGAGCAGCAGTTACTGCGCGATGAGCGCATGGCTGCAATCCGCAAGCATGTAATGGCGCTGCCTGAACGGCAGCGCATGGCTGTGTTGATGCATAAGTACCAAGGGATGGACTATCGGCAGATTGGCGAGGTGCTTAAACTGAGCGAGTCGGCTACGAAGTCACTGCTCTTTCGCGCTTACCAGACGCTGCGTGACAAACTGAAAGACTTTGTTTGAGCGGAAAGTGAAAGGGAAGGATTTTGTTTGAGGAGAAAGTGGAAAGATGCCGGGCGACACCGGCGGATTGTGGGGTTGAAGCTATGGAACAGATGAAGAAAAATTGCGCGGCGATGGATATGAAGCTGGCGGACCTTTTGCTCAGCTCTCGTCCGGCAGCTGCCAACGTTCAAGCGCACCTTGCGGACTGTGAGCAGTGCCAGGCCGATCTCAACGAGCTGAAGGCGACGATGAACCTGCTGGACGACTGGAAGGCTCCCGAGCCCAGCCCGTATTTTATGACGCGGCTGGGCGCGCGGATGCGCGAGGAGCGGGCCGCAGCGCCAACCGGCTGGTTTGCGGGGGCGATCGCGCGGATGCGCGCTAACATTGCCTACGGGCCCGGGTTCCACGGCCGTCCGCTGGCGGCGATGGCGATGACGGTTATGCTGCTGGTTGGCGGCGGAACGTATCTTGGTGTGACTGATTGGATGCAGCCAGTGCAGGCTCCAACGCAGAATGCGGCGGTGGTGCATGATTTGCAGACGCTCGATACCAATGCGCAGGTGCTAGATCAGTTGGAATCGCTGTCGAGCAAATCAAACGGAGACTAGAGCGGTTCTCCAGGGTTCTCTAGTGAGTGGCTTTACAAGTAGTGCAGCAGGTGGATTTTTCTTCCACCCCGTCGACGAAGGCCAGTCGTCGAGATGGGAAAGCCACCCAGGAGTTGAGGCTTCGCCTTAAAGCGACTTTAATCGTATTGAATTCGGGGCTGACCGCCGGGAGAAAGGTTTGTGAACAGGATTCGCAACGCGGATAGGATGCGTGCGGCGGCGATCGCCGCCGGGATCCTGTTTCTGTGCCTGCCGGCGCTTGCGACGCAGGGCCAGCACCCTGCAGCGCCGCACTTTACCCAGCCGCGCCAGAGCGCGCCGCGCCCGGCAAATGAGCAGCAGAGGCAATACCAGAATCAGCAGCACCAGAACCAGCAGCGGCCACCGCAGGGACAGCCGCCAGCGAATCAGGGTGGGGCTCGCCCAGGAGCTCAGGGCCTTTACGGGAATCCAAACGCGGGGAATCAGGGTACGGTTCGCCCGGCTTATCCGGGTTCCGCTTATCCGGGCTCAGCGAATCCGGGCTCAGCTTATCCAGGAGCGGCGAATCCGGGCCACCTGGGCGATTGGATGAACCAGCATCGCAACCTTCCGATGCAGGACCAGGAGCGGCTGCTGCGCAATAGTCCAAGCTTTAACCGCCTGGATCCCGAGACGCAACAGCGGCTGGTGCAGCGGCTGCATAATTTGAATCAGATGCCTCAAGCGGCACGCGAACGCACGCTTGAGCGCGGCGAGATGCTGGAGCGCATGTCTCCGCAGGGACAGAATCAGGTTCGCCAGGCGGGCCGCCGTTTAATGGCTCTTTCGCCGGACCGGCAGATCATGGTCAAGCGCGCGTTCCAGGATCTGCGCTCTGTGCCGCCGGAGCAGCGCGATACGGTGCTCAACTCCGCGCGCTACCAGAACAGCTTCTCGCCCGACGAGCGCGACATCCTGGGCAATCTGCTGCGCGCCGAGCCGTATGAAGGGGCGCACTAGAGCGCTGCGCTCGCGACGCTTTGCGTCAGCGGATGGCGTGGCTGCGGAAGTGGTCGAGCGACTTTTCGAGTCCCTCTTTCAGCTTGACCTTCGGCTCCCAATTCAGCAGAGTCCGCGCCCGGGTAATGTCGGGCCTGCGGCGCGTTGGATCATCCTGCGGGAGAGCCACAAAGCGGAGCTCGCTCTTCGACGCGGTGACTTCCAGCACCGTCCGCGCGCACTCCAAGATCGTGAACTCTTCCGGATTGCCGACGTTCACCGGCATGTGCTCCTCGCTCCACGCCAGCCGCACGATGCCGTCGATGAGATCGTCGACGTAGCAGAAGCTGCGCGTCTGCTTGCCGTCGCCGTACACCGAGAGCGGCTCGCCGCGCAGCGCCTGCATCATGAAGTTGGAGATGACGCGGCCGTCGCCGGGGTGCAGGCGCGGGCCGTAGGTATTGAAGATGCGCACCAGATGCGTATTCACGCCGCGCGAGCGGTGATAGGCCATGGTCAGGGCCTCAGCAAAGCGCTTGGCCTCGTCGTAGACCGAGCGCGGACCGACCGGATTCACGTTGCCCCAGTAGCTCTCCGATTGCGGATGCTCGAGCGGGTCGCCGTAGCACTCCGAAGTGGAGGCTTGAAGATATCCGGCCTTGTAGCGTTCTGCGATAGCGAGCGTGTTGTCGACGCCAGCCGAGCCAACGCGAAGCGTCTCGATTCCGAGTTTGAGATACTCGGGCGGACTGGCCGGCGAAGCCATGTTGAAGACATAGTCCACCGCTCCTGGGTCGAACGGCGCACAGATATCGCGCTTTTGAAACTGGAAGCGCGGCTCGTTTTTGAGATGCGCGATGTTATCGAGATCTCCCGAGGAGATATTGTCGACGCCGAGAACCGAGTGGCCTTCGGCCAACAAGCGGTCCGTGAGATGAGACCCGAGAAATCCGGCCGCGCCGGTCACCAGGCTGCGCATATTGAGTGAGATCTCGCTCCGAGTCAGAGAATAAGGAGAGTTTGAATCAATCCGGGCTGCACGGCAATTTCGCGAGACGTGAGCTCACGCTTTCGGCTTGCGCGGCTTGCCTTCCTGGGCCTGGTAGTTTGCTGAGCGCCCTACGCTCACGTAGGTGAATCCGTGCTTCTGCATTTCGGCCGGCTTGTAGAGATTGCGCCCGTCGATCACGATGGGGAAATGCACGGCGCGGTTGAGTTTGGCCAGATCGATCTTTGCGAATTCCTTCCAGTCGGTGAGAATCAGCACTGCATCCGCATCCTTGGCCGCTTCATAGAGATCGGCCGCGTACTTGAGGTTCTCGGCGGGTGGAATCACTTCTTTGGCACGCGTCATCGCTGCCGGATCGTATGCGGTGACCATCGCGCCGGCCTTGAGCAGCTTTTTGACGATCTCGATGGCCGGCGACTCGCGAATATCGTCCGTGTCGCCTTTGAAGGCGAGGCCGAGCGCCGTCAGGCGCTTGCCGCGCAGCGTCCACAACGCGGAGAGCACCTTGTTGAAGAAGACCTCACGCTGCGTCTCGTTGATCTTGCGGACCTCCTGCAACAGCTGGAAATCAATGCCGCGCTGCTGCGCGACCCAGTGGAATGCGGCCACGTCTTTGGGGAAGCAGGATCCACCGTAGCCCAGGCCCGCGCGCAGAAACTTGGGACCGATGCGGCTGTCGAGCCCCATTCCTGCCGCGATGTCTTCGATATCGGCATCGACGTCTTCGGCGAGGTTAGCGACGGCATTGATGAAGGAAATCTTCAGCGCGAGGAAGGCATTTGACGCGTGCTTGATGATCTCCGCGCTCTGCGCCGAGGTGACGAGCAGCTTAGCGGGCGCCTTTTCGCTGCATGGTCCCGGCAGCGCGCTCTTCTTGCCGTAATAGCTGCCGTCACTGAGCGGCGCGTAGATGCGGCGGAGCACGCCGGCGGCGCGCGCGTTCCCTGCCCCGACAACAATGCGATCGGGATGGAGAAAATCGACGACCGCACTGCCTTCGCGCAGAAACTCGGGATTGGACACGACGTCAAAGTGCGACGGTTCAACGCCATGACGGTAGAGCACGCGGCGAATCCAGTCATTGGTATAGACCGGTACCGTACTCTTTTCAACGATCACCTTGTAGTTGGAGATGCTGCGAGCGATTTCCGAGACGACCGCTTCAACATACGAGAGGTCGGCGGCGCCGCTGTCGCCCTGCGGAGTTCCGACAGCGATAAAAACGGCTTCACTCTTCTCGACGGCCTCGCCTAGTTTGCTGGTGAAGATGATGTTGCGACCACGATGCTTGTTGAGGAGATCGGCCAAGTGCGCTTCAAAGATCGGCATGCCGCCATCGCAAAGCAACTTGACCCTGGCCTCGTCGTTATCAACGCAAACTACCTTGTGACCCATGTCGGCAAAGCAGGCTGCCGCCACAAGCCCGACGTAACCTGACCCGATCACACAGATCGATACTGGATTCGGGACTGGACTCGACATGCGCTGGTATTGTCTCCCTTGGGGCGGCCCGGTGGCTGGTTCATGCTGTCCGCGGCCGGACTTTCATGGTGTCCGCAGCCGGAATGCGACGGCGAGACTCGGAATCGATTCAGATCATGGGATTCGGATCATGAGACTCGAATCAAGGCAAATCGGATCTTTTTGAGCCCCTTGCCGACGCATTCCCATTTTATCTTGCGATGGTTCCTTCGGCGTTTCGCAGCTCGCCGCGCGGCATCGCTTCGGTAACCTGCGTGGGCCAGTGTGGGCTAGAATAGGGGCAGGCGCCGACTGCCGAAATTCCTCTGCGCGACGCGCGCAAAACCAGCAAGGAGCTCTCGATTCTTATGGCGATTCCCGCCACACAACTCCGTCCGGGCATGGTCATCAAGCACAACGACCAGCTGCACCTCGTCTTCAAAGTCGAGCACCGCACGCCCGGCAATCTTCGCGCCTTCATCCAAGCCAAGCTGCGCAACCTCCGCACCGGCGCGATGTTCGAACACCGCTTCCGCTCCCCGGACGCCATTGAGAAGGTGGTCGTCGACGAGATTCCCATGGACTTCCTCTACGCTGACGGGGACGACTACTACTTCATGAATCCCGTGGACTACGAGCAGACCGTGCTGAAGGCATCCACGCTGGGCGATGCGGTGGAATACCTGACGGCGAACCTGCAGATCCGGGTGAGCTATTTTGACGGCCAGCCGGTGGGCATCGAACTGCCGCAGACGGTGGATCTCGAAGTGATCGAGACCGAGCCGGGGTTGAAGTCGGCGACCGCCTCGAGCGTGACCAAGCCGGCGAAGCTCGAGACAGGTCTCGTGGTGCAGGTGCCGCCGTTTATCAACGAGGGCGAAAAGATCCGCGTGGACACGAGCGAAGGCGCGTACCTGAGCCGCGCGTAGACTGGAAGCACGCATGCCCGCCCCAGCCGTCATTGCCGCTGCAGCCGAGAACTACCGCTTTAACTCCGGCTTTCTCGAGAAGACGGTGGGCGATCTCTCACCCGAGGAGTGGCTGCGCCGGCCCGACGCCCGGGGCAATCACATCGCGTGGATCGTCGGCCACGTGGTATGGACGCGGAAACGGTTGCTGGAGCGGCTGGGCACCCAATGGTCGCAAACCTGGCTGGAATCATTCGCGCGCGGCGCGAAGTGCGAAGACGGCGCCACGTATCCCTCAATTGACGTGCTTCTCGGAGCATGGCGCGAGGTTTCAGGCGTTCTGGCTAGCACGCTCGATTCCGTGCCGGATGATGTGTTGGCAACACCGGTGACGAGCGGGCCGCGGAGTGCGGATGGCAAGGTCAGCGGGATCGTGAACTTTCTTGCGATCCATGAGACCTATCACGTCGGGCAGGCGTCTTACCTGCGTAGCTGGATGGGCCACAAGGGCCTGATGGGCTGACCTCTTGGCGCGCAGTTGCGCGACAGCGGCTCGACCAGTGTTAGCCTGAAGGCTCCCGCACGGAGCCCTCGTATGAAACTCCCTTTTGTGCACCTTGCGCTCGCGCTTCTTCCCGCGGTTGCGGTTTTTGCGCAGCCGCCGACTGCGGCCGATTCCGACCGCGATTCCGACCAGGCTGCGCTGACGCAGGGCGACAACGCATTTGCCGTTGGGCTCTATGCGCAGTTGCGCGCGCAACCCGGCAATCTTTTCTTTTCGCCGGCCAGCATCTCGACCGCTTTTGGAATGGCGTATGCCGGGGCGCGCGGCGAAACGGCGAGCCAGATCGCGAGCGTGTTTCATTTCACGCTGTCCCCGGAGCAACTGCACCCCGCGATGGGGAAGCTGCTGGCGGCGATGAATCCGAAGAGTGCGAGCTATCAGCTCAACGTGGCCGACGCACTGTGGGCGCAGCGGGGCCAGAGCTTTTTGCCGGAGTATCTCAAGGTGGTGCAATCGAGCTACGGAGCGGGATTTCAACCAATCGATTTCCGGGCCGGCCCGGACGCGGCGCGCGCCACGATCAACCACTGGATCGAGAAGCAAACGAACAACAAGATCCAGGATCTTCTTGCGCCGGGCGCGGTCACGCCGACAACGCGCCTCGTGATCACGAACGCAATCTACTTCAAGGGCGACTGGCTCGACGCGTTCGACAAGAAGGCGACCGAAGACGCGGACTTTCATCTTTCGGCATCGCAAACCGTGAAGGCTCCGCTGATGCATGAGACGGGCGGCTTCGCGTACTTTGACGGCGGAGCATTCCAGGCGCTCGAGCTCGCTTACAAGGGCGGCGCGCTGGCGATGGTGGTATTGCTGCCGAAGGATGTGGATGGGCTGCCTGCTCTGGAGCAATCGCTGACAGCGGCCGCGTTGAGCGAGTGGACGGGGAAGCTGGCCCCGGTGGACAAAGTGGTGGTGACGCTGCCGCGCTTCGCGATGACGCGGGCATTCGAGCTGAACGATGCGCTGGCCGCGATGGGCATGGCGCAGGCCTTCACAGGGGCGGCCGATTTCTCCGGCATGACGGGCAGGCGCGATTTCACGATCTCCGCGGCGATTCACAAGGCGTTCATCGATGTGAACGAGACGGGCACGGAAGCGGCGGCTGCCACATCGATCGTGATGCGGGCGACAGCGATGCGCTACGAACCGCCGCCGGTGGTGTTTCGCGCGGACCATCCATTTCTATTCTTGATTCGGGACACGCGGTCGGGCGCAATTCTGTTTCTCGGGCGAGTTGCGGATCCGACGAAGTGAATCGCGCTGTAACCCATCGGGGGGAAGATCTGCGGGTGGCACGGAATCAGCGAGAGAAACTTACTTGCCGTTCGGCAGACTCACGGCCTTGGCGTCAAGCAGCGCATCGATGGCCTTGAGCGCATCGAGCGTTGCCGGGCGCACCGGCTCATCGACTTGCACAACTGCCAATGCGGTTGCCGGCTTTTTCCCGGCGCGTTCGCGGCCCAGCGCAAAGTTGGCGATGTTGAGGCCCTGCTCGCCGAGAATGGTGCCGAGGCGGCCGATCACGCCGGGAACGTCGAGATTGCGGCAGACGAGGAGATTGCCCTCAAGCGGCGCTTCGATGTCGATGCCGTCAAACTCGAGCAGGCGCGGCTGCTCGCCGTGAATCACCGTGGCGCTGGCGCGGCTCTCGCCGGCCGCCGAGTGCAGCACGATGGTCAGCACGGTGGCGGCGCCGCCGCGATGGCTCTCCTGCTTTTCTTCATGCACGCGAATGCCGCGCTCTTGAGCGATTGCCGCGGCATTGATGCGGTTCACATTCTCCGAGCCCTGCAATAGCCCAGCGATGGCGGCGTTGCGCAGGAGCTCGGTTTTGACGTCAGCGAGAGTGCCACCGTAGATGAGGGCGATCGACTCCATGCCTCCCTTGCCTGCCTGCGCGAGGAACGCGCCGAGCCGGCTCGCGAGATCGATGAACGGCGCGAGCTGAAGGTACTCCTCGTGGCTGAGCGACGGCAGGTTTACGGCATTCTGCACCACACCCAGCTTGAGGTACTCGCGCACCTGTTGCGCGATTTGGACGCCGACGGCTTCCTGCGCTTCGGCGGTTGAGCCAGCGATGTGCGGGGTGAGAATCACGTTCTCCAGGCTGAAATAAGGTGACTCCTTCGGCGGCTCGATGGTGAAAACATCGAGCGCCGCGCCGGCCACTTGCCCGGTTTTGAGCGCCTCGACAAGATCCGCTTCGATCACCAGCTCGCCGCGTGCGCAGTTGACGATGCGCACGCCTTTCTTCATCGTGGCCAGCGTTTTTGCGTTCACGATGCCGTTGGTCTGCGACGTGAGCCCGACGTGGAGGGTGAGATAGTCGGCCTTGGCGAAGAGCTCTTCGACAGGAACGAGGACCATGCCGTTTTCGCGCGCGACGGCGGCAGAGACAAACGGATCGCTACCGAGGACTTCGAGGCCGAAGCCGCGCGCGCGCCGCGCAACCTCAAGTCCTATGCGGCCCAGGCCGAGAATGCCGAGCGTCTTGCCGCGCAGCTCCATTCCCTGCAGGTTTTTCTTCTCCCACTTGCCGGCGTGCATTGACGAATTGGCCCCGGGCAGCTTGCGCGCGAGCGCGATCATGAGGCCGATGGTGAGCTCAGCGACGGCTACGGCGTTGGCACCGGGCGTGTTCATCACCACAATGCCGCGCCGAGTGGCAGCGTCGGCGTCGATGTTGTCTACGCCCACGCCGGCGCGGCCGATGACGCGCAGCTTTGGTGCGTGCTCCATCAGTGCATCGTCAACTTGAACTGCGGAACGCACTATCAGCGCGTCGGCGTGTTCGAGCGCCGCGGGCAATCCGTCCGGCAGCTCATCGTGCGTCATCACTTCCCAGCCCGGCTCGGCGGCAAACACCGCCAGCGTCGCCGGAGAAACCTTCTCTGCCAATACGATCTTCATTGCCTCTCTCTCTCCCTTGGCCTTTTCCCCGCTCTCGTACTCGTCAAAGCGAATTCCCTGCTGCTCGCACAGCAAATCAAACATGCGCAGCACCGCCGCGTGGGGCTTGCCCTCGCCCTTTTCGTACTTAGTGAGCGAGTTGGGATGAACTCCCAGCTTCTCCGCCATCTGGTATTGATAGAGGTCGAGCTGCCTGCGTGCGATGAGCAGCTTTTCCGCAAAACTTAACTCAGACATTGAAAAGCAGCTCCTATGGCTTTGTTGCCTTCGCGTACACCGCCTGCGCCGCGGCCACGGCTTGTCCCCACTGCACAGGCAGGCCGAGCGTGTCTTTGGCGATGTGCTCCATGGCCCCGAGCAGGGCCACGGTGTCGAGATAGTCAAAGAAGCCGAGATGCGCAACGCGGAAGAGCTTGCCCTGCATCTCGCCCTGGCCGTTGGCGGCAATGACGGCAAATTTGCTTTTGAGCGCCTTCACGACGGCGCCGGAGTCCATGCCTTCGGGCAGCGCGACTGCGGTAGCGGCAGCAGCCGGGGCCGTGGGCGCAAACAGCGTGAAGCCCAGCGCCACCAGGCCTGCGCGCGTGGCTTCAGCGTTCACCTGGGCGTTGTCAATGAGCGCATCGCGGCCCTTTTCGAGATCGCCGCCGGCCTGTCCGGCGATGTAGTCGAGCGCGGCGCCGAGACCCGCGACCAGCGCGACGGCCGGCGTGTAGGCGCTTTCGCCCTTGACCGCGTTCTTGCGCTCCTTGCGCAGGTCAAAGTAGTAGCGGGGATTCTTCGAGGTCTCCATCGCGGCCCAGGCGCGCTCACTCACGCTGAGATAGGCGAGGCCCGGCGGAATCATGACGGCTTTTTGTGAGCCGCCGATGAGCACGTCGATTCCCCATCCGTCCACATCGAAGTGCGTGGTTCCGAGGCCGGTAATGCCGTCAACGACGAGCAACGCTTCGCTCTTGGCTTCTTTGAGAAGGTTGGCGATGGCCTCCACGTCATGCCGGACGGCGGTCGAGGTTTCGGTGGCTTGCACGTAGACGACCTTGTGCTCGGGCTTGAGCGCCGCCTTGACCTTGGCCAGGTCGAAGGTTTCGCCGTAGGGAGCCGTCACCACGTCAGGCACGCAGTTGTAGGCCTTGACAAGGCCCGTCCAGCGCTCGCCGAACTTGCCCGCGGTCAGCACCAGTACTCTGTCGCCGGGTGAGGTGAGGTTTGAGACAGAGGCCTCCATTGCGCCGGTGCCGGAACTGGCAAGAAGCAGCACGTCGTTCCTGGTGCCGACGAAGACCTTGAGCTGCGCGAGAACCTTTTGGAAGAGGGCCCGGAACTCCGCCGTGCGGTGATGAATATCCGCCGCAGCCATAGCGAACTGGGCCGCGGGCAATAGAGGCGTGGGTCCGGGTGTAAAAAGCCGTGTCTTGCGAATCATTGAGCGCTCCCTTTGCTGTGAACTCTTGCCAAAATGGTTCGGTGCTGGTAATAACATAATACACAAAAATGTGGATTATGTGGGCAACTATGGGCGAGAAGATCGAGCCGTTTTAAATTGGGAAGATCGCCTTGCCGTGCGCAACTCCCTAAAAATCAGTACAATATCTCTTTGATTGCTGCACTTTCCGTGAGGAAGGCAGCGCCGGAGATCGAGGAAGATGACCGAGGCAGGCGAGCTGGAAGCCCTGGTGAGCCAGCAAATCGTGACCGCCATGAAGGCCCACGAGGCGGAGCGCACGGGCACGCTGCGGCTGATCAAAAATGCGCTGAAGAACAAAGCGATCGAGAAGCGCGCGCCGCTTACCCAGGCAGAGAGCGAGCAGACGCTGGCCTTGATGATCAAGCAGCGGCGCGATTCAATCGACCAGTTTGCCAAGGGCAACCGGCCGGACCTAGTCGCGAAGGAGCAGGCGGAGATCGTGATCATCGAGGAGTTCCTGCCGAAGGCGCTGGACGAAGCCGGGCTGGCGGGACTGGTTGCGGAAGCGCTGGGTGAGCTCGAATCCACGCTCGGCCACAAGCCGACGCAAAAAGAGATGGGCCCGGCGATGAAGGTGGTGCAGGCCAAGCTGCAAGCGGCCGGAGTGCGCGCGGACGGGCGCGCGATAAGCGAGCTGGTGAAGAAGAACCTGGCGGGTTGAGGCGAGTACGCTTCAGCGCATCTGGCCGGTGCAACGGGCGGTTCCGGTGAGGATTGGTTTTATCCGCGCCGCGAGCGCGGCGGATGGCAAAATCTTCCGTCGTTCTTGCGGCGGGTGCTGGGTTTTTTTGCTGCGGCGCAGCGAATATTGATGCCCCCAACGCCCCGCGCCCGAATCATCCGAAACAATTCCCTTAGTACCGTGTCAAATCGGTTAGGCCCTCCCCCTGGCCTCGCGGGGTCTTGCCGGCTCTGATGCCGCGAGACCCCGCGCCAAGAACTGCCCGGGAGCGCAGAAACGAATCGGCCAAGCGCTGAAGGCAGAGCAGCTTAACGGGACCACATGACGGGACCAATTAACGGGCCCGACTGGACTGCGAGGAAGAATGGAATCCCCATCCCACGTCAGCACGGCGAATGTTCTTTATTTCCTTCGATCGCTCGCGCGGATGCAGTCCACCGGCACGTCCGAAGAACCCGAAGAACCCAATGAGTCGCGGACTTCTCCGACAGCGGACCGGGCCGGGAAGGCCAAGGCTGTCGCGGGTGCGGTCCTGCTCGCGTTGGCGCTGGCTCCGCTGCACGCGACGGGGCAGAGCTATGGCGGATACGCGAATCCTTATCCAGCGCAGCAGGCTACGCCGAATTACTCATCGCAGACCTACGGGCAGCAGGCCGCGCCGCAGCCGTACGGAACTACCCAGCAGTATGGGACCCCTCAGGCACAGCAACCCTATCAGCAGCAGCCGTATCAGCAGCAGCAGCAATACGGGACGCCGCAGCCTTATCCGGACCAACAGCAGTACGCGAACCAGCCAGCATATGGCGCGCCGGAGTATCCGTCGGAGCAGGATATGGCCGCGCCGCGGCAACCGCCAGTGCAGGCGCTGAACGCGGGTGAGCTGGAGCAACTGGTCGCGCCGATTGCGCTCTATCCCGACGCGCTGCTGGCGCAGATTCTGGCGGCATCGACTTACCCCGCGCAGGTTTCCGGCGCCGACCAGTGGCTGCAGCAGATGCGCGCGGAGGGCTATGGCGATCCCAACCAGATTGCCGCGGGCGCGATGGCGCAGACTTCGTGGGACCCGAGCATCAAGGCGCTGACCGCGTTCCCCGACGTGCTGGACACCCTGAACCACAACCTGCAATGGACCACTGCGCTGGGCAACGCCTACTACAACCAGCCTCAAGACGTGATGCAGACGGTGCAGGTGCTGCGGCAACGCGCCGAGCAGGCGGGAAATCTGCAGTCCACGCCGCAGGAAGACGTGAGCAGCAATCAGGGATATATCGACATTGCGCCGCCCAACCCGGAGGTGGTCTACGTGCCCACCTACAATCCGTGGGCTGTGTACGGCGCGCCGATCTCGCCGTATCCCGGGTTCTCATTCTTCGGAGCGCTGGGCTCGTTCTTCAACGGGTTGCCGATCCAGTATGGGCTGGGCTTTGCGGTGGGCGCCTTTGAGCACATGCCTTTCGGCCTGCTCGCGTGGGGGCTCGACTGGCTGGCACACTCGCTGCTATTTGATCACGGCGCATGGTTTTCTCACTCGGCCACAGTTGCCGACTGGGGACTGCCGCATGGCGGCGCGCGCGCCTATCCCGGGGGCTGGCGCGACCCGGCACGCTATGGCTACGGCGCCGGACGCGGCGCAGGGTATCGGGGAACGCAGGCCTGGAACCAGCGCGGCAATTACGGCGCGGCGTCCGCGCGCGCAGGCAACTACATTCGGCCCGCGCTCGGCGTTCCGTACAGACCGCAGAACAACGCGCCGCAAAACAATGCCCTGCAAAGCAGGGCGGCCAACAACTATGCCAATCCGAATAACCGGGGCGCGCAGGATTTGAACCGGGGCCAGCAGGCGTATGCGAACGGCTATGCGCGCGCGGAGAATCCCGCGTACACGCATCCGGCAAGCCCGGCACAACAGGCCTATAACCGCGCGACGCCGCAGACTGCGTATTCGTACCGCCCGCAGACTTATCCGAACAGGCCGGAGAGCTACGCCGCGCGGCCGTCGACGCAAGCCTTCAGTTCGCCGGCGTACAACTACGGCACCGCGAATCGCGGCGGCCCGTCGACCGCAGCGCGACCAAATTCGTATGCGGGTTCGTCTTCCTCTTATCGTGCGCCGCAGTACGATAACCGCGCCTACGCGAGCCACAGCTACACGTCCTCCGGCAATACGGCACGCAACGAGTCAGCGCGTAACGATTCTGGCGGGTTCCGGGGCTTCAGCGAGAAGGAACCAAAGTACAGTGCCCCAAAGTACTCAGAGAAAGCGCCGAAGAGCTTCGGTCACGAGAAGGCTCCGAAAGCATCTAAGATGAGCCACTCCAGCGGGGGCGGCGGCAGCCACCACCGTCTGTAAACTTTTAAGCGGCCGGAGTATCTTCTGGATTACGTGCCCGAAGTGCCGGAGGACGCGAGCAATCTTCTTGACCCTCACACCGGATGCTGAGAAGATTTTCGCAATGAACATCCGGCTTCATCTGCGTTTTCGCGCGATCATGGCGGCTCTCGCCGGACTGACGCTGCTGCTGGAAGCGGTGAATTTGGAGTTTCTGCGCTCGCCGGTGCAAGGCTGGACGACGATGGTGAACACGTACATCGCCATCTTCGGCGCGGTTTTCCTCATCCAGTCGTGGAGGTTCTTTCGGCGGCTGCAGACCGCCGAATCCAAGTAGCCTCCGCTCTCCTCCGGTTGAACGGTCGATGAATTCCGCGCTCGGTTGTGGACGCGGGCCTGATGTTCGCTCTACCATCGAACGCAATTGCTCCCGCGAAGCGAAAGGTTTGCGCGGCGCAGACGCAATCCTCCGCGATGATCGACGTCGGCGGCTGCTACCACTTTAAGCACAACACCAATGAGCAGATCCCCTTTTGCTACGGCCGGTCTGTTGCCGGGCAGACGGAGAACTCCGCGTATCTCGGCATCTACTGGACGGGGGGCAAGGACGCGGAAGATTCATCGCCGGGAGAGAAAGGCGATGCGGCGCGGAGTCTGCCGCTGCCAGGCCGCAACGGGTTCTAGTCCGCGGGGCTGGGTAACTTTTTTCGAAAGGAGGGGCACGAATGGAGATCACGACACGCAGCCTGCTGGCCCTGGTTCACGGCATGGGCTTCGGCGCGCTGTACTTGATGGCCTGCGCCGGCGCGCTGGTCGAGCTGCATCGGCGCTATGGGTCGCCCATCGGGCCCGCGATCTCGATTGACGACGAGAGGTTCCTGCGCATTTATCTCATCGCGATGGCGGTGGTCGCGTGGATCACAGTGCTGAGCGGCGCGTACATTATTTATCCCTGGTACCGCGCGGTGCCGCCTGCCGGGACCACGAGCCTGGCGGCTTTTCCACAGCGTTTGCTGCTTTCGAGCCCCAGGACCAGCGCGTGGCACTCGATCGGAATGGAGTGGAAGGAGCACGTGGCGTGGATTGTGCCGATTTCGATCACGATGGCAGCGGCAGTGTTCTCGCACTACCGGCGCAACCTGGCCGCGCAGCCTGAGTTGCGCGCTACGGTTCTCGGGTTTGTGTGGATCTCGCTCATCGCGGCAGGCATTGCCGGGTTCTTCGGCGCCATGATCACGCGGAATGCTCCGGTGGAAGGCGGCGCGACCATTCACATCGTGCAAGGAGGGCCGCGATGAGCGCCACGACGCCAGGCGTTCCGAATTTTCCCAATGGCAGTGGGGCTGCCGCGGTGCTGGCCGCGGGCATCGGCTCCTTGCTGGTCGCAGTCTTCGCGATCATTGCCGACAAGTCGGCGGCGATCAAGAGCGCAATGATCTTTTACAAACCGACCGGACCGCTTTCCGGCGTGACTACTTGCGCAATCGCCTGCTGGCTCATCGCGTGGGGGATTCTCCATCTGCTGTGGGGCTCGCGCAATGTGGACATGCGCAGAATCGGTGTGATTGCGATCGGGCTTCTGGTGATGAGTGTGTTGCTGACGTTTCCGCCGATTGCAGATTTGTTCTGATCCCGATCTGGTGTGAGCCGCGCGGCAGTCAACGATCAATTGGAAACAAGCAAGTGGAATAGACGAGCGCAAAAAAAGAAATTGAGAACGAAGACGCCAGGAAAAAAAGAGCCCCCAAAAAGACAAAAAGACGCCGGAGCCGCTTCGTCAACAGCTCCGGCGTATGAGTGTTCAGTACATTCGGTGTTCAGAATGCGAACGTCAAAATGCGAACCTCAAAATGCGAACGTTGAAAAATCCTGGAAGTTGAACCCGTCAATGTGACGCGCCCACAGGACGACCTGCCCGTTTGTAGGATTCTTCAAGAGCAATCCAACCACGCGGATCGAGGCGCCATCAGTCAAATCGCTGAACGAGCCCAGTCCGTAGCGGAAGTCGCTGTTGCCGCCAAGGTATACGGTGATCGTCTCCGGAATCAGCTGTCCGGCGAAGCCAGTAACCTGCATCTTGAACGTGCCCTGATTCGCGTTTTCGCTGCCGGCCACAATGGTGCCGTTAAAGCCCCAGTTGCGCAGGTGGATGCGGTTCACACTCACGTTGGTCTCGCTCACCGCGCCGCTATCCGGTCCGCCGATGGCCACATCCTGGCCGGCAACCAGTGCGCTCGAGTTGAACAGGAAGTTCGTCAGCGGGTTGTGCATCGCGTAGACGTAGTACTTCTCGTTGCCGGTCAGATTGACTTGCGCAATCTGTCCAAGCGTGAGCGGAACGCTGGTTGGCTCAAAGGCGCGCGTATAGAGGTCAAAGCTGGTTGCCGCGCCGCTCGAAGGGGTCACGTACGTGATTTGTCCAGTCGCGTAGAAGTTCGAGTCGGTGAGAACAGCTACTTCGTCCGCATCGAGAGTTTCGTCCGCCGGATCCAACACGCCGGAGATTTGAACAATGCTGTTGGTATTCAGGCCGCTGAGGCTCGCGCTGCCATCCCACTCCGTCTGCCCGTTCACGCTCACGGTGAAGTCTTCGCCGTGCGGACCCTGGATCACAAAGGACTGGCCAGAGGTGTTGACGCTCACGACGCCCGCGACAAACTCGTCAATGTAGCCGCCGTTGTCGCCGACATGCACTGAAGTGATGTCGAACGTTGGTGTCACTGTGCCGGTGATTGCCCCGCTCGAGTTGACCGCGATGGACTTGGCAAGATCGAAGTCGAGCCGGATGCCGACCGGTGCGCTGCTGGCCTTCACGACCAAGGGATTCGTCAGCGTCACGCTCGCGGTATTGGAGTTGTAAGCCGCCGCCATGGTCGAGATGGTCGGCGCGCCCGAGCCAGTGTTGAGGTATCCGATGGTTCCCGTGCCCAGCGTGATATTGATGGCGCTGTAAGTTCCCTCCGGCACGTCGTTCATGTCGAGCAGCGTCTGCAGGCCGTTGTAACGCGCAAAGTCAACGGTGGGCGTGCCGCTCAGCAGGTTCACCGGAGTTCCACCGCCAGAGGGCGTCGCCGTGATGCTCGTGATTTGGACGTTGAAGGAGATGACGCTCGCCATGGGAGCGTCGGTGCCGACCACAAAAGCCGGGCCGGTGGAGGTTGAGGACCCGCTCGAGTTCGCGGTGGAGACAAGAGAACCGCTGCCGCAGCCCGCAGCCACAAATGCGGCGGCAGTGAGCGAAAGGAGCGCCAGCCGAGTGCGATAACCGGATGTCTTGGGGGACATATTGGATGGGTCGCTTTCTGCGAGTCCGCGTGGCTAAGGCAGTTTCGGAATTCAGGTAGACATTTGCATCCGAAGGTGACATTTTCTTCCACCCCACGGACGAAGACCTGTCTGTGGGGACCCCGGCCATCAACCCCGGTGAAAATGCCACTTTGCCGAGTGCTTTCGGTCTACACCAATTCCGCAACTGCTAACGGGCGCCGAGTGGGAATGCTTAGCATGCCTCTCAAAACCGGGAACGTCGCCGGGGCCGGAAACCCTGCCGGAGACACACAAAGTGCCCAGCGGCAAGCTTTCAATCCTCGGCAATCAATCGAAATTGAATCGGTCGAACTGAATCGTCCGAATCGAATCGGTCGAAATTGAAACGTTCCAGGCGCGCTCGCGCACGGAGCAATCGCCTGAATTTACTTACGGTGGCAGGATGTGTTTCTTGAAGTCAGTACTGCCATCGATCAGTACGAACACCGGAAGATTCAATTTAGTTGCGAAAAGGGCCCGGTATTTCGTTTGTGTGCGGACGTTACCGGGGTAATAAGGCAGTTTCGGAATTTACCTAGCCGATTCCGAAACTGCCATAAAGCGCGGTCACTTGCTCAGTCGATCTTCTTCAGCCAAATGTCCCGAAATGAAACCCGGCAGGGAGTGCTCTCGATTTGCAATCCGAAGAGGCCGGGGACATTGTTTGACGAATCGGGATCGTCATCGACGAGCACGGCCATGAGCTGGCCGTTGAGGATGTGGAGAATGATTCCGCCGCGCGCGATGATCTCGTACTGGTTCCACTCGCCGTCTTTCACGTAGGTGCCTAGCTGCGAGCGGTCGCCGATGGCGCCCACGAGGCGCGGCGCTTTGCCGGGCAGCGACTGCACGACCTGGCCGCGCCATACGATGATGCCGCGGTGCGTGTTCTGCGAGTAGAGCTGGCCGGTATAGGATTTGGCGCGATCGTTCACCGGATACCAGAAGTCGGCCTGGGGGCCGATCATGACCCAGCGCGGATCGAGCGGCGGCTCGCCATTGCCAGCAACGCGGCCCGGCGGAATGCCGGTGCTGCTGCGATACTGAACGCCGCTGCCGCCACCCCACTCCACTTTGATTTCGAGCTTCAGGTCGAAGTCCTTCGCTGTCGCGCCGTGATACACCAGAAACGTGTTGCCGGCGTTCTTCTCTTTGGTGGAGACACCGACGATTGCGCCGTCTTGTGCGCTCCAGACGCCGGGGAGACCGTCCCAGCCGGTGAGCGATTTTCCATCGAAGAGCGGCACGAAGCCGGTGTGGTCGGCGAAGTCGAGCGGATCGGGCTCACTGAATGCGCCGCTGCGCTGACCGGAGATGTTGGGCTGCGACTGATTGGGGTGCGACTGATCGGGGTGCGCGGGCGCGGCGGGGTTGGCCGCAGTGGTTTGCGCGGCGGCGCCTTGAATGTACGCGAACGAAACGGCGGCGACGAGCAGCGTTCGCACAGCTCGCCCGCGCAGAATTCGACTGTTTTTTCGCATCGATTCCTTCAGAAAACTTCTGACCGCACGCCAGCCGGAATGGGCACGTGCTTCAAGAGTCCGAGCTCGCCTGCGAGGCGCTCGAGCTTGGTGCGCGTCGCCGAGCTGGGCGGTACCAGCGGCAGCCGTAAGCGATCCGTGCACTTGCCCATCAGGCTCAGCACGGTCTTTACCGGCGCCGGGTTCGACTCCCAGAAATTCGCGTCAAAGAGGCGCGCGAACCGCCGCTCCAGTTCCCGCGCTTCGCCCCATTGATTCTCCAGCGCGGCGCGGACCATGCGAGTCACTTCTGCCGGAGCCTCATTTGAGGCTACGCTGATCAGCCCGTGGGCGCCCACCGCAATCGCGGCCAGCGCCAGGTTGTCATCACCGGAGAAGATCTTGAAGCCGCGCGGCAAACTCCGCGAGAGCTCCGCGAACTGCGTCACTTTGCCAGCCGCTTCTTTGATGGCTTCGATGTTCTTCGCTGCAGCGGCCAACCGTTCCACTGTCTCCGGCTCCAGGTTCGCGGCTGTGCGGCCGGGAACGTTGTAAACGCAGACCGGCAATGGGTCGACCTCGCGCGCCAGCGCAAGAAAATGCTGATACTGCCCTTCCTGCGTGGGCTTGTTGTAGTAGGGATTTGCGGAGAGAACCGCAGCCACGCCGGGTACCTGCTTGAGCAAACCTGCCTGCCGCACCAGCGTGCGCGTTGAGTTGTGCGTGCAGCCCGCCCACACCGGCACGCGGCCCGCGGCCGCTTCGATCACGACGTGCACGGTGCGCAACCACTCTTCCTCGTCCAGCGTCGCGGCCTCGCCGGTTGAGCCACAGGCCACGAGGAAGTCGACTCCCGAAGCAATCTGCCAGTGCACCAGCGAAGCCAGAGCAGACTCATCCACCGATCCATCCACCCGGAAGGGCGTCACAATTGCAGTTCCGCAGCCAGTTGTTTCCATAGCAGCTCAAGTTTATAACGCGAGTGCGAAGCTGCGATCAAACGCGGAGTCAGGCGCCTCATCAGGTGTCCGGCGCGGCTAATTCTCGGACGGCTTCTCGATGTGGTCGATGACGATCACGTCGACCGGGCCCCTGGAAGGAACGAGCTTGAGGCCGAGCTGCTCCTCGATAGCCGTGAAGAGGTCGGGCCCGGCATCGGGTGACGCATCGGCAGCGCGCCGGTCGTCCGGTGTCCACTTCAGCTCGAAATCGAACTTCTTTTCGCCGAGACCGGTCTTGTCCACGATCATGCGGCCGACCTGGCTCGAGAATCCGTACACGAGGCTATCTGTCGAGATCGCGTGAGCTGACATTCTGCCGCTGCTCATCGTTTCTGCATCCTTTCCGTCCGCCGGCGACTCCTTCATCTTCAATCCGCCCTTGGCAATTACAAGATCGTAGACCGGCAGATCGCGCGTCTCGCGATGGACCTGCAACTTGCAGCGATCGGCCAGCAGCGATCGCATCATCGGCCCTTCCTGCTTCCATCGCTCCTTGTAGGTGAGCTTCTTCCAAGCCTCGGCTGTCTCCGCGTCAACCTTTGTCTCGATGTCGTAAGGATCCGATTGAACCCAACCCGGCATTCCCACGATTTGGCTCTCCATAACGGTTCCGTAGGCGCCCTGCACGAGAGAAGCGATGGGGAAGTTCGTCCACCGGAAGCCGTCCGGCAGTGACTGCATTAAACGGCCGCGCTCGTCAGGATTTGCCGGCTTGATGGAGACGATCTCGAACGCGGACGCCGCTGTACTGGAGCCAGCGGGCGCTGACGCGCCCGCCTGTCCCCATGCAGCCATGCCGAGTGCGATCCAGACGACGAAGGCGCGGCACAATGCGAATCTGGCTCCGGTCCGAAGCACACCCGATTCTACCGCTCGTCTGCACTCGGGCCGTAGATCGCGGGCACGCTCGCATCCTTGAGGCGCAGGTAGACCGTGAGCTGGCCGCGATGATGCGCAAGGTGCGTGATCGCGCCATCGATGATCGCCGCGTAGCGCGGCTCGTCCGACATGACGGTCTCGCCCATGCGCAACTTCCAGTGCTTCATCAGGTGCTCCTCCGTGGTGTCGTTGAGCGCCTTGCGCGAATCGGCGAGAGCTTTCTCGAGTGCAGCGAGCAGTTCGGCGCGGGTTTCCATTGGCTTGGGGCGCGGCCGATTGGGATCGGCAAGGTCGAGCTCATCGGTGCGGATGATCAGCCCGATCCAGCCCGGCATATTCGCCGTCAGCGTGGCCAGGATTCCCAGCTCCATCGATTTAGGGTGCGGCTTCCACGAGTTCTGCCCTTCGGGCACGCGCTCAATCGCTTTGCGCGAGGCCTCGCCCTCGCGCTCCAACTGCTCCAGGAAAAACTTCTTCAGCTCCATATTCGAATCCTCCATGAGGAGACCGATCGGGTCTCACGCAAACGAAGATAGCAACCCATATATGACACGCTGTGTCATAATTGCGGATGAAAATGAAATGAATGCGATTTCTTTGGAGTAAAGCGTGAAGTCGGACCGGTTGCTTTCCGAATTGATGCTTCTGCAGGGCCACGGCCGACTGTCGACGCGGGAGATCGCGGAGCGGCTGGAAATCTCGACGCGCACGGCGCACAGGGATATGGAGGCGCTGAGTGCGGCGAGAGTTCCGCTGGTTGCTTATCGCGGCGCACAGGGCGGATGGGAGCTGGAGAAAAGCTGGCGGACGCAGGTGCCGGGACTGGATGACGCCGAGCTTCGCGGACTGCTGATGGCGCAGCCCTCCGCGCTTGGCAGCGGCAAGCTGGCGGCCGCTGCGCAGCGAGCCTTTGAAAAATTGATGGCCTCGCTGCCCGCGCCCGCACGCTCGCAGGCGGAATCGATTCGCGCGCGGCTGCACTTCGACCCTGCCGGATGGCGCATGGACTCAGAAGATCTGTCGATGCTGCCCATTGTTCAGGAAGCACTGGCCCAGGATCGCAAACTCGACATCGCCTACACGCGCGCTGACGGCGAATCGAGCCGCCGTACGGTGGATCCGTTCGGCATCGTGTGCAAACGGGCCTCGTGGTATCTGGTTGCGCGCACCGCAAAGGGCATGCGCACCTTCCGCATCTCGCGCATCGGCAGTGCCGTTGTGCTGGCGCTCAAGTTCGAGCGTCCAGCACGCTTCAATCTTGCGGCGCACTGGAAGCGCGCAACGGCCGACCTAGCCGAATCGCGAGAACGCTTCGAAGCTACACTTGCACTGAGTCAATCGGCAGCGACAACTCTGCGCCGATGGTGCGTCATCAGCGAGGTCGAACGCCACGCGCAGCGCAGGCGGCTACCCGAAGGATGGTTGGTGTACGCCGTGCAATTCGAGCATCGCAAGCAAGCGAAGTTCATCGCTCTCGGACTGAGCGGGGAGGCAATTCTACTCGCGCCCGATTGGCTGCGCGATGAGGTTGCGCAAGGGATTGCGCAAGCGGCAAAGCTATGCCAGGAGATTGCCTGATTGTTGGCGGGGCCGATTTAGAGCTGATCGAAGATCTCGCGGAACTCCCAGGCACCGGACTTGCCCGCCAGCCATTCGGCGCCGCGCACCGCGCCCAGCGCAAAGCCGCGGCGGCTGTGCGCATCGTGCCGCAATTCCAGCGTGTCGGATTCGCTTACCGCGCGCACGACGTGCTCGCCCTTGGCATCGCCGACGCGGTACGACTCGACGGGCACGTCGATACCGGGCCGGACAGACAAGATGATTTCCTTGAGCGTAAGCGCGGTGCCCGAGGGCGCATCGACCTTCGTAACGTGGTGGGTTTCGTCCACAGAAAATTTATAGCCATCGAGTTTCGCAAGCTCTGCCGTCAGCCGGAAGAGCTTTTGGACGCCGATGGAAAAGTTGGTGCCATAGAGCAGACCGCCGCCGCGGGAGAGCGCCAGCGCCTTCATTTCGGCGAGCTTGGCATACCAGCCGGTGGTGCCGACGACGATGCGCCCGCCGAGCGCGAGCACCGCACGCATGTTTTCCACCGCGGCCTCGGGGGCGGTAAAGTCGACGACGACATCGATGCCCGCCAACTGCGGCGCGGTGAGCGCGGAGGCCTGCCGGTTCTCATCGATGTCGAGCGCGCGCACGCCATGGCCGCGCTCACGCGCCACCTCGGCCACCAGGCTGCCGGTCTTTCCCTTGCCCAGCACAAGAATCAGCATAGGTTCCTTTGGGACAGCGGTCAGTGTTCAGTGAACAGTGGTCAGTAAAAGCACGCTCGATCCGGACCGGCCTACAACCGGTCACTGGCCACTGATCACTGACAACTGTTTCCTTGCTTCCACGTCGAAGATTGCCGGATCGGGGCTCTGGAAGAAAGCGGCGTGCAGCGAGCGCACCGCCTCGTCCGCATCGTCCTCTTCGATCATAAAGCTCATGTTAATCTCGCTCGCGCCCTGTGAGATCATGCGCACGTTGATATGCCGGATGGCGTTGAAGACTTGCGAGGCGATGCCGTTTTGCCCGCGGATATCTTCGCCGACCATGCAGACGAGCGCCTTTTTTCCCTCAATCTTGACGTCGGCCATGGCGCTCAGGTCCGCGGTAATCTGGGGGAGACTGCTGTTGGAGTCGACAGTGACCGAGATGGAGACCTCGCTGGTCGAGACCATGTCCACCGGGCACTTGTGCTTGTCAAAGATCGCGAACATCTGGCTCAGGTAGCCGTGCGACATGAGCATGCGGCTGGCGACGATGTCGATGATGCTCAGCTTTTTCTACCGCGATGGACTTGAAGGGGCTCACGCAGTGGGGCGCAAGGGAGATGATGCGCGTGCCTTCGCAAGCAGCGTTGCGGCTGTTGAGCACAAACACCGGAATGTTTTTCTTGACGGCCGGCAGAATCGTGGCTGGGTGCAGAACCTTGGCGCCGAAGTACGCCAGCTCCGCCGCTTCTTCAAAGCTGATTACTTTCACGCGCAGCGCATCGGGACAGACGCGCGGATCGGCAGTCATGATGCCGTCGACGTCGGTCCAAATCTCGATCTGCTCCGCGTCGAGCGCGCCGCCGACCAGGGCACCGGTGTAATCCGATCCGCCGCGGCCCAGCGTGGTGGTCAATCCCGCTTCGTTGGAGGCAATGAAGCCGCCCATTACAGGAACCTTGCCCTCGTTGATCAGGGGCAGCAGTTTTTCCGGCGCGCGCTTCTCGATTGCTTCATCGAGGGGGGCGGCTTTTTGAAATTCGGAGTCGGTGACGATGAACTCTCGCGCGTCGGCGTGTGCCGCGTCGATGCCGTGCTCGCGGAAGGCGGCAGTCACGATGCGGCTCGAGAGGCGCTCGCCGTAGCTGACGATGAGATCGGAGATGCGGGGCGTGAGCTCGAGAATCGCCGCAAGACCGCGGAGCACTTCGTCCAGCGCGTCAAACTTTTCCTCGATCCAGCAGAGGAGACTGGCGCGGTCCGCGTGATTTTTCACGATCTCATAGGCCGTATCGCGGTGCCGTGAGCGCAGCCGCGAGCTGATGGCCAGCGCACCCTTGCGATCGCCCGCCGCGGCGGAATTTGCCGCGCGCAAAAGCTGGTCAGTGACCTTGGCCATAGCGCTGACTACCACCGCTGGGCTTTTGCCCATGGCCACACGGCCGGCCACGATGGCCGCGGTCCGCCCAATGGCAGCGGCATCCTCCACCGACGTGCCGCCAAACTTCATCACCACGATCTTCATCGCAAATTTCCGTTGCAGCCCGCCCGAGCGAACCACAGATTCCTTTGTGATCCTGAGCTGAAGTTCCCCAAGAAAAGCACGTTCAACGAGCGGCGTTCAGCCCCGCGCCGCAGCCAGCGCCACTGGCTCCAGCTTGCCCAGGCTCGCCAGCAGCTCCGCGTTGAGAATCGCCGCCCCCGCGGCACCGCGAATCGTGTTGTGCGAGAGGACAGTGAACTTCCAATCCAGCACGTTGCACGGCCGCAGACGGCCCACCGTCACCGCCATTCCCTTGCCGCGATTGCGGTCCAGCCGCGGCTGCGGGCGATCATTCTGATCGGCCCACTCGATGGGCTGGTCTGGCGCGGTCGGCAATCCCTGCCCGCGCAGCGGATGAAACTCCGCCCACGCGGCGAGCATCTCATCGCGCGTTACGGCGCGGCCCCGCTTGTTGCCGAGCTTGATGGAAACACTCTCAGTGTGACCATCTTCCACGGCCACCCGGTTGCAGTGTGCACTCAGCTTGGCGGCGAGCGGAGTGACGGCATGGCCTTCCAGCCGGCCAAGCAGCTTGAGCGTTTCGCTCTCCATCTTCTCTTCTTCGCTGCCGATGTAGGGGACGACGTTGCCGAGGATGTCCATCGACGGCACGCCTGGATAACCGGCACCGCTGACGGCCTGCATGGTCGTTACGATGATCTGCTCGATGCCGAACCGCTCCTCGATGGGCTTGAGCGCCAACGCCAGCCCAATGGTGGAGCAGTTGGGATTGGTGACCATGTAACCGCCCGAATCCTTGCGCGAGGGCTGCTCCTCGATGAGGTGCAAGTGCCCGGCGTTGATCTCGGGAATCACCAGCGGCACGTTCGGCGCCATCCGGTAGGCGCTTGAATTCGATACCACCGCACACCCCGCGCTGGCGAACTTCGGCTCCATCTCGCGCGCAATCGCCGCATCGAGCGCCGCGAAGATGATCCTGGGCGCGCCACTGGATCCGGACGGGGGCTCCGCGGGCGATACGGTCATCTTGGCGATACGTTCGGGCAGCGGCGTATCCAGCCGCCACCTGGCGGCCTCGCCGTACGTCTTTCCGCTTGAACGGTCGCTGGCTGCAAGCCAGGCAATCTCGAACCACGGGTGGTTTTCGAGCAGTTGAATAAACCGTTGGCCGACCATACCAGTCGCGCCCAGGATTCCAATCGGATGCTTCGTTTTCATGGCCTTATCACTGTAAGTGTACAGGAAAGCCGCATTCCCATGAGCCTGCCACCCAACTGTTCACCGGGTCCGGCACTTCACTCGAACGTCCCGGGCATCCAGCTAAAGTCCTCTCTCGCTCCGCCGATAACGACCCGAAGGAGCGCACGCGATGAACCTGCGGCAAGCTGCCCCCAAGGGCCAGGCTCAACCCGCCAGCGAACCGCCGCCGCCTACCCCGCCCAACCCGGACAGGTTCCTCACCCTCGCTATTGAAGGCGCGGCTCTTGGTGTTGTCGAGGTCGATGCCGACATCTACGGTCTCTTTCGCTCCAATGTCGCCAAAGCGGTGCAGCAGCTCACTGATCGCCTTCCCGACGAAGAGAAGCTCGCGCAGATAGGCACCATCGTCCGCGAATTCGACAGCTATCGCAAAGCCGCTGAGGAAGAACTGCGCAACCGCACATCCGAGTGGCGCTCGCTGGCCTCGTTCCTCTTCTGCGATCTGCTCAAGACGCTTGGCATCGATCCTTCGCACTCTCGCGCCGATTGGGTCCTGCGTTGCATGAGCACTGCCGATTCAGCGAACAAGGTGGAAAATCTCCACGAACTGCTCGATTCCTTTCTGCATCCCAATGGCGTTGAATCCGCGCCGGTAGAAGCATCTCAGTTTCTAGCCGGCAATCACTCCACCGCGAACGACAACGCGGCCGGCCTGCGCGGCGGCGGCAGCGCCATCGAGCATGTGAAGCGCATCCTTGAGCAGGGCGGCAAAGGCTTCATCGTCCTCTTTCAATTGACTTGCCTCGACATGATCAACCAGCGATTCGGTGCGGAAGCAGTGGAGGATTGCCTGATGGCCGTCGCAGCGTACCTTACGCAAAGCCTGAACTCTGACGACGCCATCTACCACTGGAGCAATTCATCGCTTGTCGCCATACTTGAGGGCCGGGTCAATGAGCAGATTCTCACCGCAGAGGTCGAGCGCATCGTCCATCGCCACCGCGAAGCGACGGTCAACATCGGCGGCCGCGCCATCATGCTTCGCATACCGCTTACCTTCGAGATCACGCCTGTCGAACACTTGCAATCCGCCGATGATCTTCGCAAGATCACACTGCTCACCAGTTCAAGGAGTATGAGATGAGCGAGAATCTCGCATTGCCGCCGCTCGCGGCACAAGCGCCACTTGCGGCGGAACTCGAAGAGCTGCCGCTGCCCTATCTCGAAATCGATGCGCAGGGACGCGTGCTGCGCGCCAATTGCGCGCTCCAGGCAATCCATCATCCGGGCTACGGAAGCCTGATTGGTAAGTCCGCGTGGGAGCTGTTGGCCACCGACGAGAAAAAGTCAAGCCAGGAGGCATTCCAGAAGCTCATGGAGGTGGGTAATGAGCCGCCGGTGATCACACGCAATATCCTTGTCCGCTCCGGCAGCTTCCGCACCTACCAGTTTCATCGCAGTCTCATTCGCGATGCCGAGGGCAAACCCGCCGGCGTGCGCATGATCGGCGTCGACGTCACAGAGACTTCGCGCGCGCTTGAGGAATCGCGCCGCACCTGCCAGTGGCTTGAGAGCGCGATGGGTTCGGTCGCCGAGGTGATCCTGCTCGCCGACATTCTCGGCGTGATCACCGCAGTGAATCGTGCGGCTGAGGAGTTCACGGGACTAACGGCAAAAGAGCTCGTTGGAAAAACCATCGAGGAAGCGCTACCTGCACTCCGCTCAGAGTGCGCGGGCGGCATTCAACTGACTCACAATGCCGTGATTGAGGGGCACTGCAAGTGCGTCGCAACGATTTTGGACCGGCAGGGACAGAAGATGCGCGTGGAAATCAGCACTGCGCCGGTTCACGACAAGTGCAACGGGCCGCTGATCGGTGTGGTCATTCAACTGCGCGAGATCGAAGCCGCGGGGATGTGTTCCTGCGTCACATCGCCGCCAGCAACGCATCTGTGAACTGCGTGGTCCCCGCCGTTCCGCCCACGTCGCGGGTCAACATCCGGCGCTCCGTGTAGACGGTTTCGAGCGCCTTCTGCGCCTTATCGGCAGCGGCTGTCTCGTCCAAGTAGCGCAGCATCAGAATCGCCGATTGCAGCAGCGCGGTCGGATTCGCCACATCCTTGCCGGCAATATCCGGGGCCGATCCGTGCACAGCTTCGAAGATCGCACAGTCGATGCCAAGGTTTGCGCCCGGAGCGAGACCAAGCCCGCCGACGAGGCCGGCGCAGAGATCGCTCACGATGTCTCCGTAGAGATTCTCGAGCAGCAGCGTGTCGTATTGGTAGGGATTCATCACCAGCTGCATGCAGGTGTTGTCAATGAGGTGCTCGCCGTAGACGATATCGCTGAACTGCTCGGCCACTTGCCGGGCGCAGCGGAGGAACAACCCGTCCGAGAGCTTCATGATGTTCGCCTTGTGGATGGAATGCACTTTCTTACGTCCGTGCTTGCGCGCGTACTCAAATGCGAAGCGCGCTATGCGCGTCGATCCCTTCTCGGTGATCACCTTGATGCTCTCGACCACGCCGGGCACCACTTCGTGCTCGAGGCCGACATACTCACCCTCTGTGTTCTCGCGCACGATCACCAGGTCCACGCCGGGATACTTGGTGTCGAGGCCAGGCAGATTCCGGATGGGGCGGAGATTCGCGAAGAGGTCAAACTTTTTGCGCAAAGTGACGTTGATGCTCTTGAACCCGCCGCCGATCGGCGTAGTCACCGGGCCTTTGAGCGCGATACGATTGCGTTCGATGGACTCGTAGAGCGCGACGGGAATGTATTCGCCGTGGATCTCGAAGGCTTCCGCGCCCGCGGCAAAGCGCTCCCACTCGAACTTCGCGCCGGTGGCCTCGAGAATGCGAACGACAGCCTGCGTGACTTCCGGACCGATGCCGTCGCCGGGAATGAGCGTGACTTTATGCGTTTTGGTTTCGGCCATAGATCACTCGTTCCTAGTCCCTTTCTTACCGTGGTTGCCCAACAATCCCTCCAGCTCTTCCTTGAACTCGCGCACATCTTTGAAGTCGCGGTACACGCTGGCAAAACGGATGTATGCCACGGTGTCGAGCTTCTTCAGCTGCTCCATAATCAGCTCGCCGATCTCGCTCGTCGAACGCTCGCGCTCCGGTGCATCCACCAGAAAAGTCTCGGTTGCGTCGACGATCTTTTCCAGCTGGCTTGACGAGACTGGCCGCTTTTCGCACGCGCGCACCAAGCCGTTCAACACTTTGTGGCGATCGAAGCGCTCGCGGCGACCGTCTTTCTTGACGACCATGTAGGGAATTTCGTCGATGCGCTCGTAGGTGGTGAAGCGGCGGTTGCAGCGCTCGCACTCCCGCCGCCGCCGGATCGAGTCGGCCTCTTTGCTCTCGCGCGAGTCCACGACCCGGTCCTGGGCGAACCCACAATATGGACACTTCATCTATGTGAATTCTAAGGCAGTTTCGGAACCTACGTAGGCTTTTGAGAAACATTGGGGGGCTGCGTGCTTCCGGTCTGCACAATTCCGAAACTGCCATAGCGAATCGGCGCGAACCGGTTTGCCTGGGGGTTACGCGCTGCGCCGCAGCTGGTTCCGTTCTGAGCCGGCGGAGGTCTCAGATTGCGCACCGTCAACGGCGGGGCGGCTTTCGAGGCCGAGCTCGCGCGGCATCTCCTGCATGGCAAATTTCTTTCCATCCAGTTCTCCGCGATAGCGGGGAAGGCTGCCCGGATAGCCCTTTTGCAGAAAATCGATCAGTTTTTCCCGGACCAGGCAGCGCAGATCCCAGGCATCGCTGGAATTGCGCACGTCCATGAGCGCACGCAGTTGCATCGTGTGCTGGTCGCTGTCTGAGACCTGCAGGATGCAGACCTTCTTGTTCCAAAGTGGGGAGCCTTCGCAGATGCGCCGCAGTTCCTCGCGCACTGCGTCCATGGGAACTGTGTAGTCGGTGTAGATGTAGGTGTAAGCCAGCAGGTCGGCGCTGGTGCGCGTCCAGTTCTGGAAGGCGTTGGTCAGAAAATAGCTGAGAGGCAGCACCAGTCGGCGGAGATCCCAGATGCGCACTACGACGTACATCATGCCAATCTCTTCGATCCATCCCCACTCGTTTTCGACGACAACGGCGTCGCCAATGCGGAAGGGCTGCGCGAAGGCGATCTGGACGCCCGCGATGAGATTGGAAAGCGTGTCCTTCATCGACATGCCGACCACAAGGCTGACCACGCCGGCCGAGGCAAGAATGCTGACGCCGATGTGCTTGATGGCCGGGAAGGTCATCAGCATGATGGCGACGGCGACGACCACGACCAGGATGATGGCGATGCGGTGAATCATCTGGAACTGCGTCTGAATGCGGCGCGCAAGAAGGTTGTCGGCCACGTCGATGCGGTAGCGTCCGCTGAGAATGTCAGAGGTGACGGCGATCAGCAGGATGGCGAGCCAGGCCATTGCGGCGATGAGGCCGAGGCCGGTGGCGTGCTCCAGCGTATCGCGAGCGCTCTGCGGCAGCGGCAGACCGGGGCCGACGGTGAGAATCGCAAGAAGCGGCAGAATCCATTGGGACGGCTTTTGCGCGTGGCGCACCAACGATTCACCGAGAAGCGCTCCGCGACGCCGCGTGAGCCGCTTGAGCACGATGAATGCGATCCAACGAACAATGAGCGCCATGGCAATGGCCACGACGAGAATTCCCGCCGACCAGGCCGCGTCACGCCAGTCTCTCATGAGAAAAAGAACGACATCCATTGGCAACCCTCTGCAAGTTCGGATGCGCAAGAGCTGGCCGCTGTTTCCTAAGGCATTCTCCTTGGAGGTAACCCTTGGGGGAATTGCGCAGAAGGGCGATTAACAATTGGTAGGCGACCGTTTTGGACTTGGTGAATATGAGATGAAGAAATGGGATGGCGCCGACGCTTTATGCGGGCGCGCTGTGCCCCTGACAATGCAGCACTCCGAGGAATCGGCTCCACGGACCGACGGCATCGCGAACCTGGTAGGCCATGACCCGCGAGATCTGGTGCAAGTGGGTTAAATCGTGTGCCGCCCACGTCGAGAGCAACTGTCCGAGCGTGACCACGCCCAATACGGGATGCTCGGCTTTCCGCTCGAAATCGTTTTCCACAAGGTTCATTCCCCGTAGTTCGGTCAAATTGTTCGCACGCAGTGCCGCGAAGGTGTCGAGCAACTGGCCGAGATTCTTGCCTTCCGTCTCGCGTACGTGGCCACCTCGGTCGAAGGGCTCGAACTTGCGAATTTCTCTGGATTCGAGAATCCGCCTGGCTCGCGTCATCCAGTCCACGCGGTCTGCGTCGATGAGATGCCCAACGACGTCGAAAGCAGTCCACGTGCCAGCGCCCTCGTTGCTGTTTGCCCAGAATTCGGGCGTTCCGCGAAGCAGCGCATCGAGCGTGCCTGGTGTGCGGTCTAATACTGCCAACGTGTTTTCCAACCGATCCTGCATTTGTTCCCGCCTCCTACGATGTGGGTCAACGTAAAATGCCGCGTTGCCGCTCGAACTCGGAGTCCGAACCGGGATCTCTTTTGATCAGATTGGCTCTGCGAGTTCCGGACTGTTGTTGCGCACGTTGCCTACGGCAGCGCCCACCTGCCATGCAGTCATCTCTTCGGGGTCGAAGGGACGCAGCACGTCAATTGGTAGATTCGCTGGTGGTAGATTCGCGGGCGGCGACCGCGGATCGGCAGGATCGAGCCATCGCTGGTAATCGCGCGGCCGCAAGATCACCGGCATCCGGTCGTGAAGCGATTCCGTTACAGCGTTTGGGTCAGTCGTGATGATGGTGTACGTTTCGAGCGTCTGCCCGGTCGCGCTGTCCTTCCACCGGTCCCACAATCCCGCGAACGCGAACGGTTCCTTGTTCTTCATGGCGATGGCATAGGGTTGACGATTCTTTCCGTCCAGCTTCTTCCACTCGTAGAACCAATCGGCGGGCACCAGACAGCGACGGCGCTGCATTGGGCCGCGATAGGTTGCATTTGTGGTGATGGTTTCAGCGCGCGCGTTGATGGTGCTGAAACCGCACTTTCCATCTTTCGACCAGTACGGCACCAGTCCCCAGCGCATGATGGTCAGCTCGCGCTCGCCGGTGTCTTCATTCAGTCGCACCACGGGCTGCCAGCTCTGCGGGGCCACGTTATAGGAGGGAGCGAAATAGGACTCGTCGAAGACGTTGGTGTCGTGGGCCTGCATCCACTCCGCGATGCGCTGTTTGTCTGCCCGCCTGCCGTACCGTCCGCACATGCAATTAGCGTACCTCTCTGACGCTGATTGTTCTTTGGCCGGTGAGCGGTTCGCATCCGGTTCGCCCGCTCGTTGTGGGGGTCGAAATGCCGCGGGCTGAAAATGAACATAAGAAAACCCGCGATCTCCGCGGGTCTTCTTAGCAGTGAACTGTTGGGATTGGACTGAGGCGGTCGCGTTCGAGCGATTGCCAGAGCCATGGCGAAGAACCCTTCGCCGGGTCTTATCTGCAGCCAGAGACGCTAAGCCTCAGGCCTCAGTCACCTCACGAACCGTACTACTTGGCAAATCAATCTTCATAGGCTGGATCAACCTCCTTTCCCGTGTAAATCCAAAGTACGGCGAAGGCCGCCGCGGAGTCAAGTGTGTCGACTTCTTGCGGCAGTGTTCGCAGGGACTTTCGCGATCCTGGTTGCGGCAGGGAACTTTATTTTGAGCGCGACGAAGTTCTTCCCTGCTTCGCGGACGGTCAAGCCCGAGAGACTTCCCTGTTGCGCGATGAGGAACTTCTCAACCATTTGCCAGTCGTGCCAGGCGTAGTCGCGCAATGCCCAGCCGATTGCCTTGCGAATGAAGAACTCTTTTTCGGCCGCGAGCAGCTGGGCGTAGCGGAAGAGGCGCTCGGTGTCGCATTCGTCGCGCCAGCCGAGCTGATGCAGCATGGCGATGCGCCTCACCCAGAGGTCGCCGTGCTTTACCGCGCGATCCATCGCACGCACTCCCTTGGCGCCGGAGCGGCGCACGACCTTGCCGACGACTTTCACGATGCAATCGACTGTATCCCACCAGGACTTCTGCTGCGCGAGATCGAGGAGCCATGGCATATCTTCGAGGCTGAGCACGGCCTGGTAGCGGATCAGCAAGTCCGCGGCGACATATTGGTACTCGCGCTCGCGCATAGCCCACAGTAGCGCTGCAGCTTCGCGGAGGTCGTCTGCCGTCGCGGGTTTGAAGCCGCGAAACAACCCCGCCACCGCGGCGCGGCGCTGCGGCGTTCCAATTCCCAGATAGTCGAATTTGCCGCGCATGTACGCCTTCGCACCGGCAGCTCGTTCTGGATCTTTCAGCGGCTTGAGCGCGGCCTGCACATCGCGTTGGAATATTTTGACCTTTTGCTCAGAGCTCTTCATGGACGCGGGGCCTCAGTCTACAGAAATTCCGAAAACGCTATAGGCAGAGACGGCGCGCCCGTACGCGGATGGCTGCGGGGGTCACTGGCTTGCCTCCGACGTCGCTCGCAGCGAGTTGTGCGGCGAGGTTGCCGACCGTGGAGCCTTCCGTCTGGCCGATCTCGACCTTCAGGCCGGTTTGCTGCTCGGTGAGCTCGATCAGCAGTTTGTTGCGCGTGGCCCCGCCGATCATGTGGATGCGGTCGAGTTTGCGATTCAGCATCTTCTCGAGGTTGGCCGTCGCGGACGCGTAACGGATGGCGAGGCTCTCAAAGATGGTGCGCGCAAAGAGCGGCTCGTTGCCGGCGACGTCGGGAATCTCTTCGAATCCGAGGCGCTTGAGCTCGCCGTTGATGCGCTGCGGCATGCCGGTATCGAGCATCAGCGTTTCGGCGTCCATGTCCAGTATTCCGGTCGCGGCGTTGCACGCGGCAGCCCTTTGGACCAGGTCCTCAATATTCCACCGCCGTCCCGCAGCAGCCCACGAGTCCATACATTGCTTGAGTAGCCACATGCTGTTGATGAGCGAGTGGAAGAGCAATCCGCCGCCTGCCGCGCCGATGTTGGTGTAGCCGGCGTTGAAGGCGTGCTGCGTTGTAACCGGCGTTTGCGTTATGGTGCCGACCAGCGACCAGGTTCCCGAGCTGATGTAGGCGGCGGCGCTCAAATCGGTGGGAATTCCGCCGATTGCGCTCGCGGTGTCATGCGTGGCAGGCGCGATGATCTGGGTTTCGCGGAATGCGGGCAGGTTCCGTAGCGGACCGATCATTGGACCGAGCACGGTTCCCGTAGGCACGATCGGCGGAGCGGCATCGAGCGACAGGCCGAGCAGCTTGAAGACTTCCGCATCCCAGTCGCCGGTTTGCAAACTCACGATGCCGGTGTGGGTTGCGTTGGTGTACTCGGCCACGCGCTTGCCGCTGAGCCAATAGAGCACGAACTCGGGGAACATGACCCACGGCGCGCGCGCGTCTATGCCAGTTTTAGGATCGGCCATGAGCTGATACACGGTGTTGAGCTTGAGCGGGTACGCACCAGTGCGCTGATAAAGATCGAACGGAGAGATGATTTTGTCCGCGGCTTCCTTGGTGGCGGCGGTGCGCTCATCGCGATAGCAGAAGGGCTCGCGGAGCATTTTGCCATCCGCACCAAGGCGCACGTAATCTACGGACCAGCTATCGGCGCCGATGGAGGCGATCCCTTCCGGGGCAGCAGCGGCGGCCTTGCACAGCCCTTCTTCAAGGCCGGCGAGAATCCCCGTGAGCGACCACTCGAGCGAGTCGCCGCGATGCAAGGGACCGTTGGGAATGCGATGAATGACTTCGATGGAGGGAAGGCCATCGACCCAGCGAAGCAGAGATACGCGGCAGCTCTCCGCGCCTAAATCAATGGCAACCCGCGCAGCATCTTGCATCGGTGCAGCATAACTCCATTTGCGTTATCGCTGGAACGCCTCGGTCAACGTTGGAAAGCTTCCGTAAGGCCGCCGTCGACGGGAATTACGTGGCCGGTGGTGCAGCGCGCGCGGGGGCTGGCGAGGAACAGGATCGCTTCCGCGCAATCCGCCGGATCGATTGCTTTGAGCGTGAGCGTGCGCTCGGCATAGTACGCCGCCAATCTGCTGCGCAATTCCTCATCACTGAACGACTCCTGGAACGGAATGTTGTACTTCTTGAGCGAAGCGCGCACGCGATCGCGCGGAAACATTGTCGAACCCTTTACCACTGTGGCGGGGCTGATACCGTTGACGCGCACAGTGGGAGCCATGGAAACGGCGAGCTCGCGGATGAGGTGCGAGAGCGCAGCCTTGCTCACGTCGTAGGCTTCGCTACCCTTTTTGGCGACGACAGCGTTTGCCGAGCTGGTGAAGACGAGGTTGGCGTGCAGTCCCTGCTCCTTGAAGAGCTGTGCGACTTCATTGGCCAGCAGGTAATTCGCCGTGACATTCACGGAGAGCGTGTCGGCCCACATGGTGTCGGAGATGACGCCATCGGGCGAGGAGGGAAAGAGCGCCGCTGTGTTGATGAGGATATCGATGCCGCCGAACGCTAGCGCCGCCGCGTCAATCATTTTGCGGATGGACTCGCGATCACGAATATCGACCGCCGAGCTGCCGTTAAACTCAAGCGGCGTAATCTGGCCGAGTTCCTTAGCCACACTGCCGGCGCCATCGTTATTTCGATCGGCGACAAAAACATGCGCGCCGCGCGCCGCGGCCAGCCGAGCCACTTCGCGGCCGATGCCGCTGGCGCCGCCGACTACCAGCGCCACGCGCCGGCTGAGCTCTTTTTCCGGCGGCTGGCGGCGAATCTTTGCCTCCTCCAGCACCCAATATTCAATGCGGAAGGCTTCGATGGCCGGCAGCGCAACGTAATTGCTATGGCTTTTGAAGCTCGCCGGATCCATTCCCTCCTGGCACTGCGGGACCGTTCCACGCACGGGGCCATTGGAGAGAACGCTCGCGCCTTCCATCACGTGGATTGCGTTGGTATAGAACTCGCCGGTGATGCGCGCTTCAGTCTTGTTCTTGCCGTAGCTGAACATGCCCATGCCGGGGATCAACACAACGGTCGGGCTGGCATCGCGCAGCGCGGGCGAGGAGGGCGTGGCAAAGGCACGATAGTAGGCTCGGTATTGCTCGCGATATTGGGCGAGAGATTGGTCGATGGACTTCTTGAGCGCAGCCAGATCCTCGTCCGCCGCCCACGGGACAAACATGGGGCGGATCTTGGTGCGGATGAAGTGGTCGGGGCAACTGGTGCCGAGAAACGCCAGATCCTTCGCGTCTTTGGAGTTGACGAACTGCAGAACGTCTTTGGCGTCGCTGTAGTTGGAGATGAACCGCTGCTGTGCGCTGATGCGCCCGCGCAGAAATGGCGCGACCTGCGCCGCGAGTTCCACACGGTCTGCGCGCGTGGGGACGATCTCGCCGCCGAAGCGCACCTTGCCCGCACCGTGCCGCTCAATGAACTGACCGAGGCTATCGATCACGCTGAGCGTGTTCAGGTAACACTCGCGCTGGGTATTGCCCCACGTGAACAGACCGTGGCCGCCGAGCACGATGCCATCGCAGCCGGGATTCTGCTCGATTGCGCGCTTCATCATCATCGCCAGCTCAAAGCCGGGACGCTGCCAGGGCAGCCATACGAGCGAGCGGCCGAACTCGCGATTGAACTCCCCCATCTTCTCCTTGCCATTGGCGCTTGCAGCCAGCGCGATGCCCCAGTCGGGATGCAGGTGATCGACATGCGGGAACGGCAGGAAGCCGTGAAGCGGGGTGTCAATGGATGCGGCGACGGGGTTGTTGCGGAAGGCGCAGAGCGGATACATGGCCACCATATCGTCTTCAGTGTCGACGCCCTTGTAGCGATGCTCGAGAGCCAGCAGCTTATCCATGTATAAGGTGGCCAAACCGCTGCGCTTGATGCTGCCCAGGTCGCCGCCGGATCCCTTGACCCACAACACCTGCACGGGCTCGCCGGTCAGCGGATCAGTGTCCGCGATTTTGGAACTGGTATTGCCACCAGCGAAGTTGGTGATGCGCAGGTCGGACCCCAGCAGGTTCGAGCGGTACCGCAGCAACTCCGGCTCGTCCAGAGTGGCGGCGACGCTGGGATCCCAGCGATCTTGAAGAAAATGCAGTACACGAGAAGGAGAAGCAGTAGCCATCGTCATAGGAAGCTCTCAACGGGCGAATCCCGGATCACATAGTAATGATACAGCGCGAAGCGCTAGAAAATCACTTTGCCTGAGCGCGAATGCGATGCGCCGCGATGAAGAAAATGAGCGCCCGCGCATCACGCGGGCTCGCCCACTGGGACTGCGCGCACGGTGTCCTCGGACTTCGCGCCCTTGTTTTCCTTCTCTTCGGCGCCCAGCGTCTCAGGCGTGACGGCCTTGTGATGCACATAGTTGTACGGTGGCACCGTGTAGCCGCGGAGGATGGCGATGCCGAGTTGAATCAGGCGTGGGCCGTAGGTTTCCGGTTCGTGGGAGATCGATCCTACGATGGCGCTCGATCCACCGCGCATCTCCTCCATGACTTCCGGGATGCAATCCTGCCCGACGATGGCGAAATTCTGCTCCTGTCGCGCCTCGCGAACGGCATCGAGCACGCCCAGCGCGCTGGAGTCGGTGGCTGCGGCCACCAGCGTGTGCTCGGCACTTTTGCCGCCGCGCAAGAACTCGCGCATGGCCTTGTGGCTGGCCTGACGCATGCCGCGCCCCTCGATCTGCGAGAACCGGTCCGGCGTGAGATCGCGGAAACGCTCGCGGATCCCGTCAAACGCGCCGGTGATGCGGTTCTGCACAAAGCTGCCCGCCTCACTGAAGCCGACGCCGACGACGCGGTCAACCTTGCCCTTCCATCGCCGCTGCGCGTACTGCGCCAGGATCGATGCGGCCTCGTAGCCTACCTCAAAGTTGTCGACGCCGAAGTAGGTTGCGTTGGGATGCGGAACATCGATGGCGACGAGCGGAATTTCGGCCTTCTTGAAGATGTGCGCGACGCGCGGGGCGGCGGCTTCCTCGACTTGGAACTCGAGAACGAGGTCCACGCGCTTGGCGACGAACTCCTCTGCGTTGCGGACGGCCTGCGCGGGATCGTAGCGGTTATCGAGCATCAGCAGCTCCACGCCGCTGGCCGCCGCGGCTGCGGTGACGCTTTGCGCGATGGCCACAGAGAAGGGCATCTCCGCGCTTTGCACCGCGAAGCCGAAGCGCAGGCGGCGCGGGCGGGAGACGAGGCGGTACTGGCCGCTTTGCGTCTGCGCCAAGTAGCCGCGATGCACGAGCGTCTTGAGGATCCGGTAAACGCTGGTCTTTGAGATGTTCGTTTTCTGATAGACGTCCTCGAGGGTGAGCGGCGCGTTGGCCTGCTCTAGCAGCTCAATGACGTCGAGCGCCTTGGAGAGAATCGGAATCAGGTACAGCCGTTTGATCTTCGTCTTGGCCAACCGCTCCTCCCGCGACGTGTTCTCTAATGAAACCGGGCCCGCACAACATCATAATCCCAAATTTGACACGCAACACGAGGCGCGCCGAGCGCATCCGGGCCTTGGCCATCGAATTGCCACGCAGCGGCTCGCTCAGGCGTAGCTACTGACCGCCGAACTTCGGCTGCCGCGCTCGCGCCCGATCTTCTCCACATAACCGCTGGAGCGCAAAGCTGAGATCGGATCGGCGGGCAGGCCGCGCGCCTCGCGCCAGGCTTGCGTCAACGGACGGACATCGGTCCAGAATGCGCCGCGATAGAGCTCTTCGGCGGCGACCAAATCGCAGGACTGCTGGAGCGCAGCGAGCTTTTCACGATCGACGAGCGCTGCTTTCAGATAGAGTTCCTGCGCGGTGGCGACCGTCTGCACCATGGCTTCAATCTTGCCCTTGAGATTGTGGCTCTGGTCGATCATGTAGGCGATGTCGATCTCGAGGCCATCGTCGGTGGCGGTGTGAATTTCGTGGAAGATGCGGAAGATCTGGTAGGGATCGATCGAGCCGAGTGTGAGATCGTCGTCGGCGTAGCGCCGGTCATTGAAGTGGAAGCCGCCGAGCAAGGCGGTGTGCAGCAACCAGGCAACGATCTGCTCGATATTTTGCGCGTTGTAGTGGTGGCCGGTATCGACGAGTACGCGAGCCTGTGGGCCAGCCTGACGGGCGAGATGGCTCGACATGCCCCAATCGGCGATGTCGGTGTGATAGAAGGCGGGCTCGAAGGGCTTGTACTCGACGAGCAGGCGTTGATCAGGGCCGAGGTGATCGTGCGAGATGCGCAGCGCCTCCTCAAGCCAGCCGATGCGCTTGCGCATGCTCTGCGTGCCGGGATAGTTGGAGCCGTCCGCCATCCAAAGCGAGATATCGCGCGAGCCGAGCGCCTTGGCGATCTCGATCGAGTCCAGCATGTGGCGGAGCGCGTGCTCGCGAATCTCCGCGGAGGGATTGCAGAGCGATCCGAATTTGTACTCCTGATCCTGAAAGAGATTGGGATTGATGGAGCCCGCGCGCACACCGAAGCGCCGCTCGAGGGCGCGAACTTCCGGCACATCTTTCACGCCTTCCGGCAGATCCCACAGCACGTGCAGCGCCAGCGTGGGCGTTGCGCCGGTGAGACGGTTGACCTCGGCCGCGTCAGCGAATTTCTCTTCAATGGTAGTGGCAGCCGCCGCCTGCACAAATTTGCCGAATCGCGTTCCCGTATTCGCAAATCCCCACGAAGGAACCTCGATCTGAAATCCGTCCAGAGCCTTGAAGGCCCGCTCCTGTAAAGCCGAATTCGAATGATTCATCGCTCTCCCTTGCCAGGCGGTCAAAATTGGCCAATTCTTGATTGGCCAATTCTTGGTCGTCCGACCATTGCTGGCTGAAAACTTCTCAATCTCTCACGATCACTACGTGCAAGAATCGTGGCCCGTGCACGCCCTTGATGCGCGTCATCTCAATGTCCGCCGTCGCGCTGGGGCCCGAAATCCAAGTTACGAGCCGCGGGGTTACGAGCTGCGAGGTAACGAGCCCCGGCGTGATGAACTGCGGCGGCTGGGCACACCGGTCAAAATATTCCGGCAGTGTCTCGACGATCTGGCTCTCGCGCAAAACGCAGAGGTGCCAGTCCGGCAGCAGCGTGATGATGCGCCTGCCCTCCATGGGCCCGTGATGCAGAACGATGGTGCCCGATTCAGCCACTGCGCAGAAACATGCTGTCACCACGCCCTCGGTCTGTTCGATGGCGTCCGACGTCAAGCCGTCATCGATCTTCCAGTCGAAACGTTGCGCCAGCCAATCTTTGGGCAGGCCCTCGGGCACAACGAAGCTGCGGCGGCCGCTGGCGGTGAGCTGCGTTTCGATCGCGGCGACGAGCGTCTCCGGCGCGCATTCCACTACTTCGGCGTCATACTCGCGCAGGCGCTCGGCCATGCGCTCGAGCCGCGCCTCGGCGGTCATGGCGCCGCGGCGTATGTAGTTTGGCGAGGGCTCGGCGTGCACTGGCGCAGAGCGATCGGCCGCGCGGTCCCAATTCCGCGTAGCGGCACGGATGCGCTCGAGAACCACGCTGCGGGAGTCGGCGGCTGCACTCATCGCGCTGCTCGCTTCTGCCGGTCATTCTGGTCATTCCGATCGGTCCGGTCCGGCCGGTCTGTCCACCAAGCGTGGAACGGCTGCTTCGGCAGGCCGCGGAGGTCACGCGTCTGCGTCCACTTTGCACCCATGCCGGGCAACGAGTGAATCCAGCCGTCTTTGCCGGTGAAGAAACGCATTCCGACCCGGGCAATCTTCTGCGCCGCATGAAATAGACCCGCGCTTGAAAACGCCAGCTTCGCTGCGCGCATTCCCAGGTACATGGGATCGAAGAAGCGCGCCAGTCCCTTGCGCTCGAGATCCGTCACCTGCGCGCGCAGATCAATGAGTACCTCGGGGATGTTGATCTTAACCGGGCACACCTCATAGCACGCGCCGCACAGCGACGAGGCGAAGGGCAGCGACTGCGCATGCTTCATCTGCATGAGCTGCGGCGTGAGGATGGCGCCGATCGGCCCGGGATAGACGGACCCGTATGCGTGGCCGCCTGTCTGCCGGTACACCGGGCAAGTATTCATACAGGCGGCGCAGCGGATACAACGCAGCGTTTGACGTTCCGTTCTGCGGCCGAGAATCGGCGAACGGCCGTTGTCCAGCAGGATGACGTGAAATTTCTGCGGGCCGTCGCCGGGTTGCACTCCAGTCCACAGCGAGGTGTACGGATTCATGCGCTCGCCGGTGGCCGACCGCGCGAGAATCTGCAGCATGACTTCAAGATCGTTGTAGCGCGGCAGAATTTTCTCGATGCCTGCCAACGTGATGAGCGTACTGGGCAGCGTGAGGCACATTCTGCCGTTGCCCTCGGACTCGACGACCGCGACCGCGCCGGTCTCTGCGATGAGAAAGTTTGCGCCGCCGATGGCCGCCGGCACCTTCAGAAACTTTTGACGCAGATAACTGCGCGCCGCGGCCGTGAGCGCTCTTGGATCGTCGGAGAGATTCTCAATTCCCATGCGGCGCGCAAAGATTTCGCGAACCTGGCTGCGATTGACGTGCAGCGCGGGCACCACGATGTGCGAGGGCTCGCCTTCGCCAAGCTGCAAAATGATTTCCGCAAGATCGGTCTCGTAGGTGCGTATGCCCGCCGACTCGAGGAAGGGATTGAGCTGGATCTCGGTGGCGGTCATCGACTTGATCTTGATGACCTCCTCCGCTTTTTCTTCGCGGAGGATCTCGAGAATGATGCGCCGCGCCTCACCAGCATCTGCCGCCCAGTGGACGTGGCCACCGGCCGCTGTGCAACGCTCGTCAAATTGGACCAGGTATGTGTCGAGATGTTCCAGTGCCTCGTCTTTGATCCGAGCCCCGGCCGCGCGGAGGGCCTGCCAGTCGGACTTTTCCTCGACGAGCCGGGCCCGCTTGGCCTGGATGACGTCGATGGCATGCGCCACATTCTTGCGGAGCTGCGAATCGCGCAAAACGGGCAACGCAGCCTTGGGAAACGGCAACGCGTACACGGGGTCGAGAACCGGATTGGGGGAATGGCCGTTCGAATTGCCGGTCGGATGGCCGTTCGGGGCGTGCCGCGCATCGACGTCGACGACGGCGCTCAAGGCACGAGCTGGGACTGCGCTCAACGCACGACCTCTTCCTGCGTGCTAGCCAGGATCTCCGCCATGTGGATGGTCCTCATCCCGGCATATTGCCGATGCAGCGCGCCGCCCAGGTGCATGAGGCAACTGTTGTCGAGCGCCGTGCAGAATTCAGCGCCGGTGCCGACCACGTCCTGGAGCTTGACCGCCAGCATGGCCGACGACACTTCGCCATTTTTTACGCTGAACGTGCCGCCGAATCCGCAGCAACGGTCGAGATTGGGCAGCGGCGTCAGTTCCAGCCCGCGAACTTTGCCCAGCAGCCGAGCGGGCCGGTCACCGAGCGCGAGCGCTCGCAGGCCGTGGCAGCTCGCGTGGTAGGTGACCTTGTGGGGAAAGTACGCGCCCACGTCGTCCACGCCCAGCCGGTCGATGAGAAACTCGCTGAGCTCGTAGACGCGCGGGAGCAGCGCGGCGAAATCCCGGCGCAGGCGCTCGTCACCCAACTCGGCAAAGAGACCCGCGTACTGATCGCGAACCATCGCCACACAGGAAGACGAGGGAATGACTACGGCTTCGACGTCGCGGTAGATCTCGACGAAGCGCCTGGCCAATGCGAAGGCCTCGCTGCGAAATCCGGTGTTGGCATGCATCTGGCCGCAGCAGGTTTGGCGCGCCTCGAAATCCAAGGTGACTCCCAGCCGCTCCAGCAGCGTGACCACCGCGCGCCCTGTCTCAGGAAACAGTGTGTCGTTATAGCAGGTAATAAATAGCGAAACGCGCATGGAAAATCGCCTGGAATTAGACGCTTTGACCCGACCCAAAATTCTAATTAAGAAACTGAATGATATACCCTGAGAAACCAATTGTCTATTGCAATACCAAGGGTTAGAGGCGTTTGCGGAGCTTCTGATCCGCAAAATGGAACCCGCGCGCATGGTTCGATTGCTCATCCGATTGCTTAAGGGAGCGATGATTCCTGGCCGCCGTTTCCCTTATGCAAATTGGTGAAGCGGGCAATATCGAGCGGGCTCGGGCGTGGGGGCGCTCGGGCGGACAATCTCGCGACATGATTCCCTGTTAGCCGATCTCGTGACCAGTCGCGCCGTGAAGAAGCCGACGCGCTGTTCCCTACTGTTCTCTACGCTCCCATGCCGGAAGTCACATGATCGCCGGTTGCGCGGTCAACCTTCCTTAGCGCCCTTCCGTCTAACTCGGCGAGCTTATTGCATTCATCTCCGCGCAAGTGCGTTTATCCCGCCATTCTGTTTCTGTTCGTTGTTTCCGGCACGAGGGCACGGTCTGAGGTTTTTCGCTGCGTTTCCATCGTTTGCGCGGTCGCGACGCTGCTGCGCGCGCATGCCATGGCTGCGTTCCTAATGGATTCTCCGTCGTATGATGGTTTTGTCTTTCAGCTCGCTCGCCTTGGCGCAACCGATCCGTCCGATTTCCGGGCTCCTCGCGCGTTGCGCAACTCTTCGCTTCATAAGGGGTCTTTCTCTAGAAAGGGTCCAGGACCACACACCTATGTTCAAGCTGCGTTTGCTCCCCCTGTGCACATTGGCCAGTGTCCTTCTGTTTTCCGCAATCTCTCAGGCACAACAAGCCGCACCCGCTGCCGCCCGCATCACCAGCCCTATTGACGAATCCCAGCTGGTAACGCTCAAGCACAGCGTTCATCCGCTCGCCAACGCAGCCAATGACCGCGGCGCCGCGCCCGACGGCATGCGCCTGGATCGCCTGCAGCTCTATCTGCAGCGGAGCCCCAGCCAGGAGAGCGCTCTGCACCAGCTCATCGCGCAGATGAATGCGCCGGGCTCGGCCAGCTATCACCAGTGGCTGACACCGCAGCAGTTCGGCGAGCAGTTCGGGCCGGCGGACCAGGACGTGTCGGCCGTTCAAACGTGGCTAGGCAACCACGGATTCAGCGTGACGCGGGTGAACGCAGGGAAAGGTTCCATTGAGTTCTCCGGGTCCGTGGGCCAGTTGCGCGAGGCGTTCCACACGCAGATTCATAAGTACGTGGTCAACGGCGAGACGCACTACGCGAACGCCAACGACCCGCAGATTCCCGCAGCCCTTGCGCCGGTGATCGGCGGCTTTGCCTCGCTGAACAACTTCCGCATCAAGAGCTACGCGCACAAGCTGGGACAGGCGAACTTCAACACGACCACGCACCAGGCAACGCCGACATCGCAATGGACGTACGGAAGCTCGTCAGCCTATTACTTTGCGCTCGCGCCGGGCGACTTCGATTTGCAGTACGACGTGACGCCGCTGATCAATGCGGGTGTGAACGGAGCCGGCCAGACGATCGCGATCATCAACGACTCCAACATCAACGTAAATTTCGTGAATCAATTCCGCACGCTCTTTGGGCTACAGCCTAATCCGCCGCAGGTCATCATTGATGGGAACGATCCGGGCGTGGATGGCATCAACAATCCGGACGGTCCCAACTATGACTCCTTCGAGGCGTACCTCGATGTCGAGTGGTCCGGCGCCGTTGCGCCCGACGCCACAATCGATCTGGTGATCGCCGCCGACACGTCGCTCGAGGAAGGACTTGTTCTCGCGATGGAGCACGCGGTCGATGCCAATGTCGCGCCGGTGGTGAGCATCAGCTTCGGCGCTTGCGAGAGCTCGCTTGGCTCGACGAACGCTTTTGTCAACAGCCTTTGGGAACAGGGCGCGGCGCAGGGCCAGACCATCATGGTCTCCGCGGGCGATGACGGCTCAGCGGGCTGCGACGACGACGACACGCAGGACTACGCCATCCTCGGACAGGCGGTGAACGGCTTCGCGTCGACTCCGTACAACGTTGCCGTCGGCGGCACCGATTTTTACTACAGCGACTACAACAGCACTACGGCCGCGCTGAACGCGCAGCTGGCCACCTACTGGAACACCACGCCGACGCAATCGCCCACCACCTCGATCCTGAAGGTCATCCCCGAGCAGCCGTGGAACGACAGCCAGTACGGCCTGAACATCTATAACCAGTTCACCTCAACCGACACGACCTCGATTGCCGCCGGCAGCGGCGGGCAGAGTAACTGCGCCACCGGCACCTACGACAGCGATGGTGACACCGAAACTTGCGGAGCCGGTTATCCCAAGCCCTCGTGGCAGACCGGTACCGGTGTGCCGAGCGATGGGGTGCGCGACCTGCCCGACCTTTCGCTGTTCTCCGCCAACGGCTCCAATGATAGCTTTTATGCGCTGTGCGCGGTCGATGGCGACTGCCAGGCGGCCAGCGGCAACAACATCATCCAGATCTCCGGCGTCGGCGGCACTTCTGCCTCCGCGCCCTCGTTTGCCGGCATCATGGCGCTGATTAACCAGAAGTACGGACGCCAGGGCCAGGCGAACACGATTCTCTATCCACTCAAGACGCAGTATCCGGCGGCGTTCCACGACATCACTGTCGGCACCAACACCGTGCCTTGCCAGATCGGCACGGCCGACTGCATCTCGGTTACGAGCCCTGTGGTGGTTGATGGCGTGACGGAAGGCGAGATCGGAAACCCAAGCACCAGCACCGCGGAGTACAACGCAGCGGCGGGCTACAACCTGGCCACCGGCCTTGGCACCATCGACGCCAACGTGCTCGCCACCGACTGGAACAAGATCACGCTGGCAACGACGACGACCACGATGACGCCATCCTCAGCCAGCTTTGCGCACGGCACATCGATCACCATCAGCGGCAATGTGACGGGCACGGGCACGCCGACCGGCAATATCGCGCTGATGACCGACAGCACTGAGCCGCTGCAGCAGGGCCAGGGCGTCTTCCCGCTGAGCAGCGGCGCGTACTCGAACACCACCGTCAACTATCTGCCCGGCGGCACGTATAACATTTGGGCCAACTACGGCGGCGACAGCAGCAACGCGATGAGCGCCTCCGCGAAGAAGTCCATTACCGTTACGCCGGAAACGCCGGGCATGAACTTCAACCTGTTCAGTGCCGCGCTGGGAGAATACTTCACGGCAACCTCGAATCCCGGAACGAAGGTGGATTACGGCACGCAGCTCATGCTCAGCTCGGAGGTCGCGCCGACGACGCAGCTCACTAACCTGCAGAACTGCGTGATCAATGGCACCAACTGCTCGACCTTGAGCTATACCACTCCCACCGGGACCGTCACGTTTGCTGACAACGGCAATTCCATCAACACTGCCGTGATGAATGCCGAGGGCGACGCCGAATACAACGCGCCCTTCGCGGTCGGCGCGCACTCCGTGACCGCCGCCTACAACGGCGACCAGAGCTACAACAAGTTCACGTCGGCGGCAATTCCCTTCACCGTGGTCAAGGACTCGCCGGAGCTCTTCTACAACGCCTCGAACGTGAACGCAAACGGCCAGATTATTGGCGGCCAAGCGACGGCCTTCACCGTGATCGTTGAGAATACCGCGCAATACACCGCCTACTCCACTACGAGCGGCGGGGCGATTGCGCCTGTTCCGGTTCTGCCGCCCACGGGCACCGTCACTCTGAGCAGCAGTCCAGCGGGTATCTCAGGCAGCACGTCGCTCAGCGCTTCAGTGGACCCGAGTGACGGTGCGGAAGCCGGCGTCGGCGTTATCAACCTGCCGGCCACGCTCGCCGCGGGCAATTACACCGTCACCTTCACTTACAGCGGTGACGCCAACTATTCCGGCGAGTCCGGTCCGGGCACGATCTCGGTGGTTTCGACGTCAGGCCTGCAGGCCTCGACCACCGCAGCGACGATGACCGGCAGCAGCGTCTCGCCGAATACCTCGATCACCATCACCGGAACCGTCACCGGCGTCAGCGGACATCCCGCGCCGACGGGCGGCATCATCTTCTACTCTTCCGGCAATGACATCGGCGAGATCGGCCTCACTGCTCCAACCTCCGGAGTTGTCTCCACCTTCGCCGCAACGCTCGACAGCCAGGCGCTCTTCCAGGGCGCGAACTTTGTGACCCTGCAGTACACCGGCGATACCAACTACGCTCCCTCGGCTACTTCGATCAACAGCGGCAACTCCATCGCCAATCCCCTCTCCGACTTCTCGCTGGTACCCACCTCCACCATCGTGCCCGTCAGTATCGGCAGTGGGGCGGCCAGCGGAACGGTCACCGTCAATGTCTCCTCGGTGAACGGATTCACCGGCGCGGTCAATCTCACATGCTCCGCCACGAGCCCACTGACCTGCGGAATCACGCCCAACCCCACGCTGAGCAACGGAAGCAGCTCCTCCTCCACGCTCACAGTTTACGTCCCGGCGGGAACAGCAAACGGCAACTACAACGTTGTCGTCACGGGGAGGGACGCGGCTACGGGCGAATTTGTCCATACGCTGGGAATTACAGCTGACGTCACCGGATCAGGCCCAGCCATCACGCTCACAAACAGCGGCAATATGACCGTTGCGCAAGGAGCGACGACGGGTAACTCGACGCTCATCGCCGTCGCACCTGCTGGCGGATTCACGGGAATCGTGAACCTCGGTTGTTCTGTTACGTCCGAGCCTGCTGGCGCAGCCAATCCCATTACCTGCGGGACATCGAGTCTAAATCCGAGTTCGGTCGACATTACCGGTACTGGTTCGTTGACTTCGACGCTTACCATCAATACGACGACGTCGACGACCGCCGGCTCTTATCAAGTCACTGTGACTGGCACATCTGGCAGCGTCACTTCCAGCACGGTCGTCAACGTCACCGTCACTCTACCCGCCGACTTCATGTTGACCAATAGCGGCAGCATCACGGTAAGCGCAGGGGCAGCCACCGGTAACACTTCGACCATCACGGCTGCGCCCTCGGGTGGTTTCACCGGGACCGTCTCGCTGACTTGCTCCGTCACATCCGCTCCGAGTGGCGCAGCAAATCCACTCACCTGCGGAAGCTCGAACCTTAACCCGTCGTCCGTCATTCTCTCCAGCTCGTCGTCGCAGGCTTCGACGCTAACGGTGACATCCACTCCTACTACCACGGTCGGGGCTTACGTTCTCACGGTGGCCGGCACCTCCGGTACCGATTCACACACGGTGACGGTGAATGTCACGGTGAATTCGGTGGCGGTTCCAGCCTACACGCTAGCGGCGAGTCAGCCCTCCTCTACGATCTCGCCAGGCAGCAGCGCGACGTCCAACATCACCGTCAACGGAAGCGGCGGCTACGTGGGCAATGTGACATTAAGCTGCACACTCAATTCCGGGGGCCCGACGAATTCGTCGGGCGATGCGCCAACCTGCAACATCACCTACATGAGCGGCTCGTCTGTCGCTCTCAGCAGCGGCTCTACGATTGGAGCCGCAACCGCGACGGTCACCACAACCCCCGCGACTGCCGATCTGATCGTTCCAAAGACTGGAAACGGTAAAGGCTGGCTGGGCGCAGGCTCCGGCGCGCTGCTGGCGCTGATGGTCTTCTTCGGGATCCCGGCGCGGCGGCGTAGCTGGCGCGCAATGCTCGGCGTACTGGTAATGCTGGCTGCGCTCGGCGCTCTCTCGAGCTGCGGCGGCGGAAGCAGCGGTGGAGGCGGAGGCGGCACAACTCCCACCAATCCAGGTACCGCAATGGGAAGTTATACCTTCACCATCACCAGCACGGCGACCGCGACCTCCACTCCCGCCCCCAACAGCCCAACATTCAGTGTCTCCGTGAACTAGGTCGTGTGATTCGGGTATGGGAGGGGCCGTTCCTCGCGAAGGGCCCCTTATTCTTTGAGTCTCCTGTGGTTTCATTGTCTTGAACGATCGATTCCCGTCCCTTGAGTTATAGGTCGCGCCCCTTTTCCTCCGGCCCGAATCCGCAGATCAGCGCGAGCGCTACGATCGCAACCATCTCGAATGCGGCGAGTGCCCACCCATAACCGAGCTGCTTGCGCAGCGCAAATTCAAGGCCTACGGATGGCGCGCCGATCAGCATTCCGAGCTGGTAGACCACGCCGGGAAACAGGCTGCGCACGGTCGGCGGCGAAAGCTCATTGAGATGCGCGGGAATTACGCCGAAGACGCCCTGCACGCCGAACTGCATGGCAAAGGAGCCGGCGGCGAGGGCGACGAGCGACGTGCCGAAGGCCCACACCGGCAGCGAGAGCAGCGCAATGCCGAGCGCGGCGAGGATGCTCCAACGCCGTCCGATTTTTTGTGACAGCGCGCCAGTCGCCAGCGCGCCGAGGATTGCTCCCACGTTATAGAGGACTGCGAGGTTCGCGACGGTTCCGCTGGCGAAGCCGTGCACCGTGTGCAGAAAATCGGGATACAAATCCTGCGACCCGTGCGAAAAGCAGGTGATCGCGGTCATGAGCAGCACGAGATAGGCGAACACACCGATGTGGCCCCACAATGCGCGGAGCGTATCAGCAAAGCCGATCGATTTGTTTCGCCGCCATGCCTGCGGCTCCGCGGCCAGCGCGGTGGTGATTGCAATCGGCGCGGCCAGGAGCAGCCCGCCGAGGAAAACCCATTTCCATCCAAAGCGCGGCACAACCAGCGGCATGGCCGCGGCGGCGAGCAGATAGCCGAGCGAATAGCCGGCCTGGAGAATGCCGCTGAATAGCCCGCGCCAGCGCGGGGGCGAGCTCTCAATGACGAGCGATGCGCCGATGCCCCAGTAGCCGCCCATGCCGATGCCGTAAAGCGCTCGCAGCACCAGGAATGCGTGGTAGCTGGTTGCGAAGGGCGTGAGCGCCGACACGATCGAGAAGAACAGCACGCAGGCAATCAGCGGGCCGCGGCGCCCGAACCGGTCCGCAATGGCGCCGAAGAGCAATGCGCCGAGTGGACGCGTGGCGAGCGTGACCGTGATCGACCACACGATTGCGCTTTTGCCCACGCCGAAACGCGCAGCGAGCGCATCGACGAGAAAAATGAGAATAAAAAAATAGTAGGCGTCGAGAACCCAGCCGAGGATTCCTGACGCAACCGCGAATCCCCATCGTGGTGCGGATGCGTTCTGCAGTTCTGCCTCCATGTGCAATCGCGGCTACGGCGTTTTCGGAATCACTGCAGGGCGAAGCTGCCGACCTAAAGCCTGCGCGACCCACAGGGAGCGGTGACTCGGCACGATCAAAAACCTTACAACAATTCCGAAAACACCTTAGAGCCGCGGCAGCGTCAGCCCGCCATCGACAACAATCACAGCGCCAGTGGCGTAGGGCAGCTCGCCGCGCGCCAGCACGCTCACCGCGCTCGCCACGTCCGCCGGCGTTCCCCAGCGCTTTTCCACAAGCAAACCGCCCTGGATCAGCGCGTCATATTTGCCGCGTACGCCGGCGGTCATATCGCTTTCGACGATCCCGGGGCGCACCTCGTACACGCCGATGCCAAACTCCGCGAGCCGCACCGCCCAAAGCCGCGTGGCCATGGCGACGCCGGCTTTGGAGAGGCAATATTCGCCGCGATTCACGCTGGCCACGGTTGCCGAGACCGATCCGATATTGATGATGACGCGATGCGAAGCGGGGGGCGACGCGCTGTTTTGGCGCTGCCGGATCATCCACTGCGCCGCGGCCTGGGTGAGGAAATACGGGCCGCGGAGATTCGTGGCAAGCACCTCGTCGAAGCTCGCTTCGCCTGCTTCCAGCAGGTCCGCGCGCACGCGCGGCGCGATACCCGCGTTGTTCACCAGCACGTCGAGGCGACCGAAACGCTCTTCGACGAATTGGAGCAGGCGTACGCGCGCCTGAGCATCCGCGACGTCGGCCTCGACGTAAAGAAGGTTCTGCTTCTCAGCGGGTATCGCTTCGAGCGCCGCACTCACTTCGGCAGCAGTTCTTCTACCGGAGACCGCAAGCGCAAATCCATCCTGCGCGAGGCGCATGGCGATACCGAGACCAATGCCCCGCGCACCGCCGGTGATGAGCGCGACTTTCTTTTCACACGTCATGCAGATTTTCGCCGCCGCAACATCAATCTTTGAAATGACTGTTAGAAGAAGGTGTAATAGCTTCCTTCGGCCATCCTGGTTGCGAGCAGGACCGCCTCCAGCAGATGATAGTCGCCCCACATGCTCGACTCGCCGCAGGGAATCTTCGCGCCGACCGGAATAAAATCCCAGCCATTCGGCCGGTGATACACACTGTGCAGCAAAATTCCCTCGTGATGCGGATCGAGAGACAGATATGGTTCCTCGAGCAGCCGGTGCAGCACATTCAATCCGGCGTGCGTGTATGCGCGCCCGGCATCGCCCAGCACATGACCCAACCGCAACAGACCCTGCGCAGCGATTGCGCATGCCGAGGAATCCACCGGCTCGAAATCGTTGTGGGGATTAGCGGCGCGGTTGCGCCAGTCGCCCAGCTGCGCGAGCCCGGGCGCGCCAGTGTCCCAATAACAGATCCCGTCGCGCGCGCTCGCCCGCATTATGTAGAAGTCGCACGTGGCGCGCGCCGCCCGCTCCAGCATCGCGCACACGTCAGCTTTCTCCGGGATAGCGTCGATGCCGAACTCGGCGGCTGGAAGCAAAAGCGCAAACTCCAATTCTTCGGCAAATCCAAGCATCGCCCACGCCAGCCCGCGCGTCCACGTGGTAAATGGCGAGTAGCCCTGCTGCGACGAGGGGCAGCGGAATGCGCCGCTCGCTGGATTGAAGATTGCCTCGTGCGCCGTGCGCCCACGCATCTCCGGCGTGTCATACGCGTCGCGTCCTTCACCGTAGTAGATGTTGAACTCGGCGGAAGTCTGTGCGTGCGTGAGCAATCGCGCGAGCAGATTCACGCGCTCATCCTGCTCGGCCAGCAGCGCGTGGCCAAGCTGATGCGCGACACCACAGACGCGCAGGGTGCGGATCGTATCAATAAACAGCGAGTGCGCGCCATTGAAGGAATAGATGTAGCCGTGACTCCCGGGCAGCGGCGTCCAGCGCGCCGCCTGCACTGCGCCGCTCGCTTTCAGCGCAAGCTCGCAAAAATTGAGTTCCCACTCGTTGTGCTCCACGCGGCCCGCCAGCATGAGCCGGCGCAGGTTGCCATATGTCGAAATGTTGTTGAAACCATGATCGTGCACGCCGATGTGCGAGACATGCTCGGCCATATCATTTATCACATGCCGTTGCGCGAGCGCCAGCAATTCGCGGTCTCCGCTTAGCTCAAAACAGAGCAGCGCATTGCCGTATTGAAAGCCTTGCGTCCATTGCGTCCAACTGCGCGCCGTGTAGCGGCCGCCAGCAGTGAACACGGGAGCACAGCCCGGCTCGTTCCAGCGATGCTCCAGCCGCAAGGTCTTTTCCGTGGCTAACTCTACCGCGCGTCGCATCGCCGGTTTCAATGTTTGCGGAGTGATTTTTTTGTTCAGTTCCAAGCGCGCACTCTCAACTTAAACGAACTTTTCAAACCGCTCGATCACCTGCCGGAGTACTTCGTCCGGGTCAGCGTCCCAAATGGACTGGTTGAAGATTTCTACTTCAATGGGGCCATCGTAGCCGGCCTTCTCAACCATTTCACGCAGCCTGCGATTGTCGATCACGCCATCGCCCATCAGTCCGCGGCCCATCAGAACGCCAGGCAGCGGAACCAGCCAGTCCGACACATGAAATCCGCAGATCCTTCCCGCTGACCGCTCAATCAGACTCTCCACCTGCGGCTCCCACCAGATGTGAAAGGTGTCGAGCACCACGCCCACATCCGCAGGATCGTACGCCTTCGCTATCTCCAGCGCCTGGCCGATCGTAACCAGCACCGATCGCTCGGCCGCATACATCGGATGCAACGGCTCTAGTCCAATTTTCACGCCGCGTTCGCGAGCATAAGGAACCAACGCAGCCACACCCTCCACAACCATTTTGCGCGCATCGTCAAGACGGAGCCCCGCGCACCCTCCGACGACCATCACCAGCGAGTCCGCCTCGAGCGCTGCCGCCTCATCCGCCGCGCGAAAGTTATCCTCAATCCTGCGGCGACGCTCTTCTGCGGTGGCAGCGGGAAACATTCCGCCGCGGCAGACGCTCGAGACATGAAGACCCGCGTCCCTTACCGCACGCACGCTGGCGTCGAGCCCGGCCTCCGCGATCTTGTACCGCCAGAGCGCGATCGATTTCACTCCGTGCCGAGCACAGCCCTCCGCCGCTTCCTTCACGCTCCAGCGATTGGTGGTGATTTGGTTGAATGAGAGCCTTGCCTTGTCTGCCATGGGAGACTTCTTTTTGGAGCGATCGGTTGCGAGGGGGTCTTTTAGGAGATCTCCGGAACATCCACCCATCGCCGCTCGCGCCAAGAGGCATACGCAAGCTCCGCCAGTTGGACGCCGCGCGCACCATCGAGAAAATCATGGGGAAACGGTGCATCCTCTGCGATGTGCCGGAGAAACATCTCCCACTGCACCTTGAATGCGTTGTCGAACTCCGCATTGTCTGGAACGGCGGACCACTGCTCGCGGAATTGAAAGGGATTGGGCAAATCGGGGTTCCAAACGGGGCGCGGCGTGTTCACGCGGTGCTGCACCTTGCAGTCGCGCAGTCCTGCCACCGCGCTGCCTTCGGTTCCATCGACTTGGATCGTCAGCAGCTCGTCGCGATAGACGCGCGTGGCCCACGACGAATTGATTTGCGCAACAATTCCGCCGTTGAGCTCGAAGATTCCATATGCCGCGTCGTCGGCTGTGCACTTGTATTTCTTGCCGAGTTCGTCCACACGCTCTGGAATGTGCGTCGTGCCCAGGCACTGGACCGACTGCACCACACCAAATGTGTGGTCAAGCACGTAGCGCCAATGGCAGAACATGTCGAGGATGATTCCGCCATCTTCTTCCTTGCGGTAATTCCACGACGGGCGCTGCGCAGGCTGCCAATCGCCCTCGAACACCCAGTAGCCGAAGTCGCCGCGCACGGAAAGAATGCGGCCGCAAAAACCTGAGTCGATGAGCCGACGCAGTTTGCGGATACCCGGAAGGAAAAGCTTGTCCTGCACCACGCCGTGCTTCACTCCTGCAGTTTTCGCCGTCTTCGCCAGCTTGCTCGCCTCGTCAAACTTGACGGCAAGCGGCTTCTCGCAGTAGACATGCTTTCCCGCGGCGATGGCCTGCGTCACATTCTGCGCGCGCAGCCCGGTAGTCCCGGCATCGAAGTAGATTGTGTCTTCCTGATTTTCGAGCGCGCGCTTTAGATCAGTGGTCCAGCGCTGCAATCCGTGCGCGCTAGCGATCGCTTTCAGTTTTTCTTCGTTGCGTCCGACAAGAATAGGGTCGGGCATTACCACGCTGCCGTCGCGCAGCGCAACGCCACCCTGCTTGCGAATCGCCAGGATCGAACGGATCAGGTGCTGATTGAGCCCCATGCGCCCGGTCACGCCGTTCATGATGATTCCTATTCTGCGTTCGGACATATCGCTTCCGGGCTCGGCTCCTCGCAATTTTGCGGCGTATCGTCGGAATGCTATCACAGCGATTGCGCGCGCTGAAACCACGCGAGGCTGCATGGAAATGATCCGTGCAGACTCGATGGGCACGAAGCACGGGCTAGCGCGCCGGGAAGTTGCGAACAATTCCGCCAGTGTGCATGAAACTGCTCGACAAATTTCGGGCCGCTCACGGGAGCGGCGGCAACTCGGCGGGACGATTGTGGTGATAGGTTTCCCAGCCGAGATAGCGACTGAGAGCCTCAGCGACTGCGGCCGCCGTGTGGCTGCCATTCATGGCCGCGTGGTGCTCAAAACCGTTTTGGCAGATCCGGTGCATCAATGCGGGCAATCCTTTTACGCGCACCACAGCTCGTGTGCCGAAGGTCTTTAGCGGATCTTCGGTGAACTCTCCCTCGCCTACATAGGCTGTAATTTTGCCTGTCAAATCGTCGGTACTTACGCGGCCGAAGGTGACGGGCCCGGCCTGCGTACGGCCTTCGAGCGCGCCGTAGGTGTTCTCTTCGCCCAGCGTAGTCCCGAGAATCGGCGCCGTCGCGATCCGGATGTCCGGCAGAAAATCCTTTGCCCAGTTGCCGCAATGGAAAAAGACGCACTTCTCCGGATCAGTGCCGTAGTTGTTATTCCAATCCACCAGAGCGCTCGGCGTTCCGCTGGCGAGCTGCAGCGCGTACATGGCTACCACGCCGGCGATGTCAACTTCGCATGCTGAGGGAAGCATCTGCTCGCTCATCATCGACATGATGGTGCACACATTCACGCCGAAATTCTTCTGCAGCGAGCTCCAGCACTGGATCGCCGTTGCGGTAATTGAGAGCGACTTCATCCAATCGTCGACGATTAACGCGAATTTGGCCATGCGTACGATCGCTTCGTCGGGCACCTGCGAGGCGTCTGCATAAGAGCGAATCTGCTCAACGCGCTGCTTTATGCTCGCGTCGTCGTTCGAAATCCTGGCGGCGTTGCCGAAGACCTCGGAAAGATCGATGGTGTTCACGGTAATGCCCGACGCTTCGAAGAGCTTTTCACTGAAGCGCGTGGTGTTGAACGCATTGGGACGCGCCCCGACGGCGCCGATGCGCACGCGGTTCAGCCCGCGCACTACCTTGCACATCTGCACAAAGCGCACCAGATCTTCCTTGAATCGCGGATCAAAAATAGCCACGGTGTGATCGCGCGTGAGCGAATACTTGATGCGATACTGCCGCAGGTTGTTGCAGACGGAGATTTTTCCGCAGAACGCGTCGCGACGCCGATCGAGGCCAAATTGATCGAGATCGTCGGGGCAGGCTTGCACCAGGATGGGCACGCGCGATTCGGAGAGACGAATCGAGTCAGCGACGCCTTTCTCGTCGCCAAAATTCGGCAGGCAGACCAGAATTCCATCGATCCGGTCGCGGTTTCTGCGCAGCAAATCGCCGCATCTCTGCGCGTCGCTCCACGTTTCCACCGCGCCCAGCTTGCTCTCAGCGGGCAAAAGCCACACCGGCTCAATCTGCAGCTCGGCAAACAGCTTCGTCAGATCGCGCCGCGCCTCTGAGATCAACACGTCGGGGAAAAAATCCCGATTGCCGAGAATCACGCCAAGACAGGCACCGTTCACCATACAATTCACCTTACCTTCTCGAAGTCTTGAAAGTCGTCCGCGTTTGCCTTCGTTACCAGGTCGCACGGAATGATCTGCTCTTCCGGCTTGCCGGTCGAGCCGGTCTTGAGATAGCGGTCGACCTCATCGATGGCGAGTTTTGAGATCAGCGCGGCGGGTTGCAACGCAGTAGCCTGAATCTCGCCGGCGCGGATCGCGTCGATCGCATCGGGGCTGCCATCGAAACCAACGATGCGAATATTGTTGAGTCCAGCCGACTTTACGGCTGCAGCCGCGCCCAGCGCCATCGTATCGTTCCCTGCGATGATTCCGGAGATCTCACCGTGTGCCTGCAGCATCGTTTCAGTTTTCTGAAAGGCCTCCGACTGCGACCAATTTGCTGATTGCGCGGCGACCAGCTTCATTTCAGGATCCCGATCGAGCACGGCATGAAACCCTTCGGTGCGGATCTGCGCGTTGGTATCGGACTCGCGGCCAATCAACTCTGCGTAGTCGCCCTTGGATGTGAGTACGCGCGCAAACTCAGTAGCCACAAGCCGCGCGCCCTGATCGTTGTCCGAAATGATCTGCGCCCTGGCGATGCCCGTTGCCTCAATCTCGCGATCGACCAGGAAGACTGCGATGCCGGCGTTGGTCGCGCGGCGCACCGCTGCAATCGAAGCCTCTGCGCCAGCATTATCGAGAATCAGCGCCGCGGCATTCGACGCAATCGCCGCATCGACCAGATTGTCCTGCCGGTACGCATCGTCTTCGTGCGCATCCACGCGAACGCGATAACCCAGCGCAATGGCACGCGCCGCGGCTGCATCCGCCTCTGCTTTGAAGAAGGGGTTATCCTGCGACGGGACGATGATCGCGATCAGCTTCTTGCTGGCGTCAGCTCGGTGGCAGCCGTTGAGTGCGCAGAGCGCCGTGGCCAGCCACGCTACTGCGACGATCCTCGGATGCAACATCAACGCCCCGCCTCGAGATATGGCAGCAGCTTCGCCTGCAGGCGGAGCTGCGCCTGGTCAAGCCCGACTGCGACTACGATCACCAAGCCCTTGATCACCATTTGCCAGAACTCCGAAACGCCCAGCATCACGAGGCCGTCGGCGAGAACGCCGATGACGAAGGCCCCGATGAGCGAGCCCGTTACAGAGCCGCGGCCACCCATGAGCGATGTGCCGCCGAGAACCACCGCGGCGATGGCGTTCAGCTCAAAGCTCTCGCCGGTTGCGGGATGCGCCGCCTCGAGCTGCGATGCGACGATCAAGCCAACCAGCGCCGCGCACAACGACGAAAACGCATAGGTGGCAAGCTTGACCTGCGCAACGCGAATGCCGGCCAGCCGCGCTGCGCGCTCATTGCCACCGACCGCATACACGTGGCGGCCGAAAGGTGTTTTGGTCGCGACCACCCATGCGATCGCGAAGAGCACGATCATCATCCACACCGGCGTGGGCACGTGCAAAAGGAAGCTCTGGCCAAATGCCGGAAAGCCAGTGTTGCCCCGCGCAGCCTCGCCGCCGAGGCCGGGAAACGTTTTGCCGTTCGAGATGAGCAACGCGGCGCCGCGCGCGATGTAGAGCGTGCCCAGCGTCGCGATGAAGGGCGTCACGGCCGCCTTTGCGACCAGCCAGCCGTTCAGCAAACCGACAAGCATGCACGCGCAGACGGTGATGAGAATCACCAGCGCGATTGGCGGAAAGTGAGCTGCGCCGCCAAACGTAACTCCTTGCGTGATGAGATAGCCGGCGACCATGCCGCCGAGGCCGGCGACGGAACCAACCGAGAGATCGATTCCGCCGGTGAGCACGACGAAGGTCATTCCAACGGCCAGCAGGGCCGTAATGGCAACGTGCTTGGCGAGAATGGAGAGGTTGTTCGCCGTGAGAAACTCCGGCGCGAGCACGGAGAACAGCACGAGCAGTGAAGCGAGAACGAGAACCGCCCGCGCTCGCAGCAAGGTGAGCGCGAGGCGCGACGCGGGGCCTGCGGCGGATCGCCTTGGCTGGCGCCGACGGATAGCGATGCTCATGGGTGCAGACCCTCCGCGCCGGAAACTTCGTCCGCACGGCCATTTCCGGCCGCGGCGGCACGGCCCGCAGCAGGACTGGCCGCAGCGAAGAGCCGCTCGTCTGTCGCCTCATCGCGCGCAAACTCGGCCGCGATTTTCCCCTGGCACAGCACGACGACACGATCGGCCAGCGAGCGCGTCTCTTCAATTTCAGAGGATGTAAAGAGAATGCTCAATCCTTTTGCCGCGAGTGAGCGCAGGACCGCGTAGATCTCAGCTTTCGCGCCCACATCGACGCCGCGTGTGGGCTCATCGAGGAGCAGGACCGCCGGCGAGCGCATGAGGCAACGCGCCAGCAGCACCTTCTGCTGGTTTCCGCCGGAGAGCGTCGTCACGGGCAGCTCCAAATCTCTGGCGGCAATCTTCAGATCCGCCGCGAGCTCACGCACGCGATCCGTTTCTTCAGCGCGGGACAGGAGCACTCCGCGCGATGCCGCCAGCGCTACATTTTCGCGGACAGACAGATCGGGGAAGAGTCCATCCCGCAGCCTGTCTTCGGGCAAGAGCACGATTCCCTTCTTGATCGCGCTGCGCACACTGTCAATTTGAATCCGCCGGCCGCGCAGTGCGATTTCGCCCGACGCGATCGGCCGAAATCCGGCGAGAGCTTCTACCAATTCAGTGCGACCCGCGCCAAGCAGCCCGTAAACTCCCAGAATCTCACGCTCGTGGAGCGAAAAACTCACGTCACAAAGCGGAGCCTGAGCCGCCTCGTCTCCGGCGGCGGCGCGAAGGGACAGATTCTTGACGGAAACCAGCGGCGATCCGGCCGTATTCGTGGACTGCGCATTGGCGCTATAGAAATCCGCGCGGCCCGACATGCGCTCAACGATCCACTGCCGTGTGACCTCGGCCCGCGGCGCCTCGCCAACCACGCGCCCAGAGCGCAGCACGGTAAACCAGTCGCCCAAGTGGAGCAGCTCATGCAGACGATGCGAGATGTAGATAATGGTTACGCCGGAGCGCTTGAGGTCAGCGATGACACGGAACAGGGATTCGGCCTCTGTGGCTGACAAAGCCGATGTGGGCTCGTCGAGAATGAGGACGCGCGAGCCCTGATCGAGCGTGCGTGCAATCTCGACTAACTGCCGGCAGCCCAGCGACAGCCGAGCCGTCTCGGTGGCGACGGGCATCGGCTTGCGCAGGCGGCGCAACGCTTCATCAGAGCGCGCATCCTGCAGATCGCCGTCAATAAAGAGCGCGCTGCGCCTCAGCTCGCGCCCAGCGAAGATGTTCTCGCTGATGTTCATGTTGGTGAGCGCGAGCAGCTCCTGGTGCACAATCGAAATTCCATGCTCCGCGGCATCGCGAGGCGAGCGCAGGTTGAGCGGCGCCCCGTCAAGGAAGATGCCGCCTTCATCAGCGGTCTCGGCGCCCGCAAGAATCCGCATCAACGTGGATTTTCCCGCTCCGTTTTCGCCGATCAAGACGTTCACCTGATTACGATAGGCGCGGAAGGTCACGCGATCCAACGCGACACTGCCGGGATAGCGCTTGGTGATATGCCGCGCTTCCAGTAGAGCTTGGGGCTGAGAGTAAATTGCGTCGCTCATGCGGCATTCTCCGCGGTAAGCCGCGCGCGCCGGACGGCGAGCTTCCACGCTTCGCGCCGCCGCTCGCGCTCCGCCGAATTCATTTTCGGCTCGAAGACGTCGACAGCTTTCGGCAGCGTCTCCAGTTCATCGAGCCCCCGCCACCACCCCAGTCCCAGACCACCCAGCAGAGCTGCGCCGCGCGCCGAGAGATCCTCCTGCGCCGCGCGATGCACCGGCTTGCCGAGGAGATCTGCCTGCGTCTGCATCAGCGCGTTATTGCGCGTGGCTCCGCCATCGGCAAGCAGCACCGGCAACTTCACGTGCGCTGCCTCTTCCATCGCTTCAAGAACATCGGCAACCTGAAAAGCGATGGCATCAACCGCGGCACGAGCCAGGTGGGCCGCAGTATGCAAGCGCTCAAGATTCGCCGCAACGCCGCGGGCCGCCGCGTCCCAGTACGGCGCTCCCAGGCCTACCATCGCCGGAACAAGGATCAATCCCGCTGCGTCCGGGACGGTTGAGGCCAAGATGGCAGCATCTTCGACCGGATTTTTCAAGCCAAGAAACTCACCGACCCACTGTACGGCGGCTCCACTCATCGCGATGTTGCCTTCGAGCGCGAAACGTGCTTCATTCGCCATTGACCACGCGACCGTTCGCGCCAAGCGCCGGGTCTCGGCGACGAGCGCGGACGTCAGCATCATGAGCGAGGACCCTGTGCCGTAGGTTGCCTTTACTGTTCCGGATTCATAACTCCCGTGGCCCACGAGTGCGGCGTGCGAGTCGCCGATCATCGAGACGATCGGGACGCCGGCCAATTCCGGAATTGCCGTACACTTGCCGAAGCCGCCACTCGAGGACCCCATACTCGAGAGCCCAATACTCGAGGGACCAACGTTTGGAAGTGCCTCGCGCGGAATTCCGAAGACATTCAGCAGCGAGCGGTCCCACTCGAGCGAAGACAGACTCAGCAGGGCGGTTCGAGATGCGTTGGTGTGATCGGTAGCGTGGACCGCGCCGCCGGTCAGGTTATAGAGCAGCCAAGTGTCGACAGTTCCGAAGCGCACGGCGCCTGCCTCGGCAGCGGCGCGCAGCTCCGGCTTCTGCTCGAGTAGCCACGACCACTTGGTCGCGCTCAGCAGCGGATCGAGCGGGAGTCCGGTGATCGCCAGAATTTCGGCTGCGCGCCCGCGCAGCCGATCACAGACACTCGCCGACCGACGGCACTGCCACGTGATGGCATTCCCGATCGGCTCGGAGGCCGCAGTTGCGGTGCTATGCTCGGCGTGCCACGCGATGGCGGTCTCTCTTTGATTGGAAATCGCGATACCGGCGATGGTTGCATGTTCCCGTTCCGCGTATTGCGCGCAATTTACCGCAACTTTCGTCACTGACCGCCAGAGCGCCAGGGGATCCTGCTCGACCCAACCGGGCTGCGGCTGCATGATCTCGACAGGCTCGGACGCGCGATAGAGTGTGGCGCCCATGCGATCAACCAAGAGCGCCTTGGTGTTGGTGGTGCCCTGATCGATCGCGAGAATCCATTCGCCGCCCATCTATGCCTCGCGCTTCAGCAATTCAAGTGCAGCGCGCTCGATGCCGCTCGCCGTGAGCCCGAAATGCTCGAGCAGAAACTCCGCGGTTCCAGTGGGCGCAAAGGTGTCGGGCACGCCCAGCATGCGCATTGGCGCGGGATGCTCGAGCGCCAATACCTCCGCTACGGTCCCGCCAAGGCCGCCCGCGGCCAAAGCCTCTTCGGCGGTGACGATACCGCGCGTGGCGCGCGCCGCATCCACGATCGCTTCGCGGTCGAACGGTTTCAAGGTGCTCATGTTCAACACGCGGGCCGAGATTCCGCGCGTCTCCAGAGCGCGGGCAGCATCCAGCGCGCGGCAAACCAGAAGCCCATTGGCAACGATAGTGACGTCAGTGCCTTCGCGCAACTTGACCGCGCGGCCCAGCCGGAACTCGTAGTCATCACCGTGCACGCACGGCACTGGGACGCGCGCGATGCGCAGAAACATCGGGCCTTCGTGCAGCAGGGAGTAACGCATCACCGCCGCGGTCTCGATGGGGTCGGCGGGCACAATCACGGTGAGATTCGGAATGACGCGCATCCACGCGAGATCCTCGATGGAGTGGTGTGTCGGGCCGAGCTGCCCATAAGCCATTCCGGGCGACATGGCGCACAGCCGGACGTTTGCTTTGGTGTATGCAAGATCGACCTTCACCTGCTCCATGGCACGCGCCGTGAGGAAGCAGGACGCGCCGCATACGTACGGCACCATGCCACCATTCGCCAGCCCCGCGCCAACTCCGACCATGTTTTGCTCGGCGATGCCCACGTTCACAAAACGCTCGGGAAATTTAGCCTTGAAGCTCTTGAGCTTGGCCGATGAGAGCGAGTCGTTGGCGACGGCGCACACGCGCGCATCGGCGGCAGCCATCTCTTCGAGGGCGCTCATGTACGCGTCGCGGCAGTCGAAGAGCGGCCGCGCGGCGCTTGTTGCGCTCGCGGCGCTTACCATGCGGCCTCCAGGCCCAGCTCTGCTGCAGCAGCTGCGAGCTGATCTTGATTCGGAACGCCGTGGTGCCATTCCGGCTGGTTTTCCGCGAAGGAGACGCCTTTGCCCTTCACGGTCCGCGCGATCACGCATGAGGGTTTGCCTTTCTCGATCGGCAGGCGAGAGAAACGATCGAGCAGCGCCTCCGTGGAGTGACCGTCGATCTCATCAACAGCGAATCCGAAGGCCCTGAAACGCTCAGCCAGCGGCTCCATGCGGATCGTGTTCTCAGTAAAGTCGCCCTGCTGGATGCGATTGCGGTCGACGATCAGCGTGAGATTGTAGAGACCGTAGTGCTGCGCGGTCATCGCCGCCTCCCAGTTGGAGCCCTCCTGCAGCTCGCCATCGCCGGTGAGCACAAAGACACGCCAGGACTCGTGGCGCATCCGCGCTGCGAGCGCAGCGCCGACTGCGATGGGCAGCCCGTGGCCGAGCGGGCCAGTATTCGCCTCCACGCCGGGAACTTTATTTCGATCGGGATGGCCGTTCAGCATGGAAAGCGGGTCCATGTAGGTCTTCAATTGCCGCACCGGGATGAATCCGCGCGCGGCAAGAGTGGAGTAATACGCGGCAGCGCCGTGGCCCTTCGACAGGATGAACCGGTCGCGCTGCGGCCATCGCGGCTCCTCGGGTTTCACCTGCAGCACATCACCCAGGAACAGGGTTGCCAGGATATCGGCAGAGGAAAGATCGCCGCCGGTGTGGCCCAGCCGCGCGTGATGATTCATGGTCATCGCGCTCAGGCGGATCCAGTTGGCCTTTCTCTTCAACCAGGCAGCGCGCTCGGCGGGATCCGCGTCCGGATTCTCTCGTCCATCCTTCATTGCTGTGTCATTTTCCTTCGACTCGCGATTTTCCACGGTGATGCTATCGGTGCCAGCTTAGACGGTCAATAGCGAGGGGCGCAGCAACGGCGGGCGTACGGGGATTTCCCTGCACAGGATTCTGCTACTGGACTTCGCACTTGCCAATTCCAATCTCCGGAATATACTGTACCGCCTGAAGGCTGGACTCGATGCCGGGTTCCACGATGCGAAGTTCCACGATGCGAAGTTCCAGGATGCGAAGTTCCAGGATGCGAAGTTCCGGGGGGTAGAACGATGGGCCGCCGCGATGGAAAGAGAGCAGTCGAGGAACTGGATCCAGACGCCGCGAGCGCGGTTTCGAAAAGTGAGTCAGGTGACCGCAGTGGAGACCGTAATGAATCGCAAACTGTGCTGCGAGCCTGCGAAGTGCTCAAAGCATTTCGACACCTCGGCGAAGAGCTCCAGCTAACGGGCGTGATGGAGCGCACCGGTCTGCCCAAGACAACGACATTCCGCCTGCTGCGCACGCTGATTCACGGTGGACTGGTAGAGCGGGTGAGCGCGGGCCTCTATCGCAACAGCTTTGGACCTGTAACCGTGCGGCCATTTCGCATCGGCTTTGCCACACAAGGTGACACGGAATTTGCCCGGGAAGTGACGCGCAGCATGTTGATTGCAGCGGCGCGCGAGCACGTGCAGCTCATCACGCTGAACAACCGCTACAGTGCTCGCGAAGCGCTGCGCAACGCCGACGTGCTGATTCGCGAGCGCGTCGATCTGGTGCTCGAATTCCAGACTTATGAGCGCGTCGCTCCGGTCATCGCTTCGAAGTTCCTTGCCGCGAATACACCGGTAATCGCTATTGAAGTGCCGCACCCGGGGGCAACATATTTCGGCGCGGACAACTACAAAGCGGGCCTTATCGGCGGCCGGGCACTGGGCCGCTGGGCGCGAGAAAACTGGGACGGCAAGGTGGACCAATTGGTGCTCGTGGAGCTGCCCATCGCCGGCTCACTCCTCGAGCTCCGCCTCGCCGGGCTCGTGGACGGACTGCGTGCGGAGCTGCCGCGCATTGTGGAAACACCGTTGGTGCGGCTGAACGGGCGCGGCAACTTTGAGCAGGTGCTGGACGTGCTGCGCAAGTATCTTCGCCGCCGCGGTCCGCGCCGCACTCTGGTCGGCACCGTCAACGATATTTGCGCGCTCGCCGCGCTACGCGCGTTTGAAGAAGCAGGCGCCTCGCAGCAGTGCGCGGTGATGGGCCAGAACGCGCTGCGCGAAGCGCGTGCCGAGCTGCGGCGGCCGGGCACACGGCTGGTGGGTTCGGTTGCTTACTTTCCTGAGCGCTACGGTGATGAACTGATTCCGCTGGCCCTCAATATCCTGCAAAAAAAGCCGGCGCCCGCGGCAATCTTCGTGAAGCACCAGCTACTGACGCCGCGAAATGTCGATCTTGTTTACCCACTGGATGAAGCGGCCGCGGGAGTTGCCCGGAAGCCCGCGGCACCCTTGGAAAATTCCGCAAAGCGGAATGTACAGGCGATAGAAGCCTGACATTTCTCCCGCCTGCGCCGGGATCGTACTTTCTAGGGGGAGCGAACCAGTCGACATGAAAGACGGACTGACAAGACGGGAATTTCTTGAAGGGGCGGCCGCGGTTGCCGTCGCTGTGAACGCGCGTCCTGCTACCGCGACGATCGCTTCCGAGGCTTTGGCCGAGTTCGATTACGGCGCGGTAGAACTCACCGGCGGCCCGCTCAAGGAGCAGTACGACCGGATCCACGCGGCTTATCTTGCGCTCGATAACGACCGGCTGCTGAGGGTCTATCGCCAGCGTGCAGGATTGGCCGCGCCCGGCGAGTCGATGGGCGGATGGTACGCGCGCGATGGCTTCGTTCCCGGCCATTCGCTCGGCCAGTACATCTCCGGCCTGGCGCGGATCGGCAAGACCACCGGCGACTCGGCATGCGCAACCAAAGTTGCCGATTTGGTTGCAGGCTTTGCGGCGACACTGGGCCCGAAGGATCAATCGTTTGCCGGGCCGAATGCCGAAAAGGTATGGCCCTGCTACATCCTCGACAAGCATCTCGCCGGGCTGATCGACGCCTACAGTTTGAGCAGCGTTGCGCAGGCACGCGATCTGCTGCCGCGCGTCCTGCGTGGCGCACTGCCTCACATTCCCGAACGCGGGCGCGATCGCATCGGTAAGAAGGATCCGCCCTACGACGAGACTTATATTCTTCCCGAGTCGCTTTTCACCGCGCATGAGCTCACCGGCGATCGCGCGTTTTACGACCGCGCAGTCGCCTACCTGCTCGACCGGGAGTATTTCGATCCGTTGGCCGCGGGCGAGGACGTACTGCCGGGCCGGCACGCCTATAGCCACGCCATCGCGCTGAGCTCGGCGGCCAAGGCGCGCCTGGTTCTCGGAGAGGAGAAATATCTGCGCTCGATGACGAACGCATGGACACTGCTCATCGCGACGCAGCAATACGCCACGGGCGGCTGGGGGCCGAACGAAACATTTATTGAGCCGCACAAGGGGCAGCTCTTCGAGAGCCTGCACAGCACGCCCGACCATTTTGAGACGCCGTGCGGCAGCTACGCAGCCATCAAGCTCGCACGCTACCTTCTGCGCGCCACCGGCGATGCGCAGTACGGCGACGGACTGGAACGTGTGCTCTTCAACGGAACGCTTGCCGTGAAGGAACCGGACTCCGACGGCGATTATCCGTATTACTCGACCTACGGTGCGGAGGCGCAGAAGGTTTTTTATCGCGCCAAGTGGCCGTGTTGCTCAGGGACGCTCTTGGAAGGCGTGGCAGACTACGTCAAAAACATATACTTTCGCGCAGACGATGGCGTTGCCGTGATCCTCTATGCGCCTTCGCGGCTCCGGTGGAGCGAGCGCGGCACACAGGTGACCCTGCGGCAGGAAACGGAGTTTCCGCTGAGCGAAAAGGCCGCGTTCCGCGTCGACACTTCTGCGCCCGTCGAATTCACACTGCGGCTTCGCATTCCAAGCTGGGTTTCTGCAGCGCCGACGATCACAGTCAATAGAAAACCAGTGCGCCTTGAGGCGGCTCGCGGCTTCGCGGTGATACGCCGCCGCTGGAACGCCGGCGATACGATTGCCCTCGAGCTGCCGCAGACCTTTCGCGCGGAGGCGATCGATGAGCAGTACGCGAGCACTGTTGCCCTGCTGCGCGGTCCGCTGGTTTACGCCGAGCTCAACCCTCTGGATTCGGCCGCGCCTCATCCTGAACTTGATACGTTACGCGCCGATGTCCAGCCGGGCGTCTTCAGCGCGCAGAAAGGTGCGCGGGCTCGCACGTACGTTCCGTTTTATTTCATCCGCGACGAAACCTACACGATGTACAACGAGCGGAGCGAGAAAAAGATTACGTGAGCGGGGCAATGGAAAAGCGCATTCAGGCACGCTACTGGATCGAAACCGCCTATCCGCTGGCGGAGGCCGCCGCGATCATGGCGGGTGAACAATCGACCGGCACCTTCGTCCGCGTGCCAGGAGAGACTGACGAGCTGCGCGGACGATACGCGGCGCGAGTGGAACAGATCAGCGAACTCGGCACGGCGGATGCGCCATCGCTCCCCGGTTCCGGCGTGCCCAAAAAGCATGCGGGCCCGATCGTGCGCCGCACTGCAGAAGTTACGCTCTCCTGGCCGATCGAGAACATGGGGCCGTCGCTGCCCAATCTTCTGGCCACGGTCGCCGGAAATCTCTTCGAGCTGAAGCCATTCTCCGGGCTCAAACTGCTCGACGTAACGCTCCCGCCAGCGTTCCTCAATGCATATCAAGGGCCGCAGTTCGGCGTTACGGGCACACGCAAGCTCACCGGCGTTTACGGCCGCCCAGTGATCGGCATCATCATTAAACCGAGTGTCGGCATGACGCCGGAGCAGACCGCATCGCAAGTAAAGATGCTTGCCGAGGCCGGCGTCGACTTCATCAAAGACGACGAACTGCAATCCGACGGCCCGCACTGCCCTTTCGACCAGCGCGTCCCGGCGGTGCTGCACGTTCTGAATGATTACGCGCAGAGGACCGGCAGACTGCCGATGTACGCGGCGAACATCACCGGTGAGATCGACCAGATGCTTCGCCGTCACGATCTCGCCGTGGCGAACGGCGGCACATGCGTGATGGTGAGCGTGAACAGCATCGGGCTGCCGGCGCTCACCGCACTGCGCCGCCACGCGCGCGTCGCGATCCACGGCCATCGCAACGGGTGGGGCATGCTGGGCCGCTCGCACGCCACCGGGATGAGCTTCATCGCCTTTCAGAAATTCTGGCGGCTCGCGGGCATCGATCACATTCACGTGAATGGTTTGCGCAACAAGTTCTGCGAAGACGATGCCAGCGTGATTGCTTCTGCGCGCGAGTGCCTCACTCCGATGTTTCCTGCGCCACACAAAGGGTGCGAGATTATGCCGGTGTTTTCTTCCGGCCAGTCCGCACACCAAGCGCCGGATACTTACAAAGCGCTCGGCGCTATGGATCTGATCTACGCATGCGGCGGGGGAATCCTCGCGCATCCTGCCGGACCCGCGGCAGGCGTGCGCGCACTGCGCCAGGCATGGGAGGCCGCGGCAACGGGGGTTCCGCTGGCCGAGTTCGCGCAACAGCACGCCGAGCTGCGAGCCGCGCTGGAGACATTTGCCGCGTGACACGCCGCAAACCATCGCGCCTGCTTTACGCCTATTACGGCGACGACTTCACCGGCTCAACCGACGTCCTGGAACTGCTCGGCTTGCACGGCGTGGCTTCAGTTCTTTTTGCGCGCACGCCCACCGCGCGCGATCTTGCTGCGTTCGCGCATTGCCGCGCGATCGGCATCGCGGGTGAAAGCCGCAGCCGCAACCCGGCCTGGATGAGCCGCAGCCTGCCCGTCGCATTTCGCGGACTGCGCCGGCTGGGCGCGCCCGTCAACCACTACAAGGTTTGCTCCACGTTCGACAGTTCGCCAGCCGTGGGAAATATCGGCCGCGCCATCGAGATCGGCCGCGCGATCTTTGGTGCAAGCACGGTTGCCGTTGTGGCCGGCGCGCCTCGCCTGGGCCGGGCGGTTGTCTTTTCGAATCTTTTTGCCACTGCCAACGGCAGGTTTTGCCGCATCGATCGTCATCCTACGATGCGCTGCCATCCGATCACTCCGATGTCTGAGGCCGACTTGCGCCTGCACCTCGGAAAACAGACATCACTCCGCATCGGCGCAGTCGACCTCGAGGCATTCCGATCGCAGTCGGTTGAAGCGCAGTACCAACGCGAGGAAGACGCCGGTGCCCAAGCAGTCGTTTTTGACGGCTTGAGCGAAGAGATGCTGGAGGAGACCGCGCGCTTGGTGTGGGACCGTGCTGGGCGGCGCGACCTCTTCGCCGCGGGCAGCTCGGGACTGACACATGGACTGCTGCTTCACTGGCGGTCGCGTGGAATCATTTCCGCTGCGAAGCCGGCGCCGGCGGCCAAACCGGTCGATCGCCTGCTGGTGTTGAGTGGCAGCTGCTCGCCGGTAACCGCAAAGCAAATCCGAGGCGCAAGAAAAGCAGGCTTTGCGGCACTGCGCTTTGACGCGGCGACGGCAGGAACCGAGCTGGCGACGAAGGCACTACGCGCACTCAGGCTAGGCAAAAGCGTTGTTCTCTACACGGCGCTCGGACCGCTTCACCGGAAAGAGAGACACGGGCAGGAGAGATATGGAGAAAGGTTTGGCGCGCAGCTCGGAGATCTCTTACACCGGATCGTCGTTGAGTCCGGCGTGGGCCGGGTGCTCATCGCGGGCGGGGACACTTCAACGCACGCTGTAAAGCAACTCGGCATCAATGCGCTCACCTTCGCCGCGCCGCTCGTCCCCGGCGTTCCGCTGTGCCGCACTCATGCACCGGGCTCGCCGCTCGATCGATTGGAACTGGCACTCAAAGGCGGTCAGATGGGCGCCGATGATTTCTTTGTCCGAGTGCGTGACGGGTTTACCGATTGATGAATGAGGCGGCCGGCTCACACCAGCTTGGCCGGTTGAGCATCCACGCTCTGCGCGCCATCGATTTGCGAAAAAATCGCAGCGCTCACCAGCACCATTCCGGCGATGAACCAGAGCGGCAGATCGTAGCTGCCGGTGGCGTGGACAATGTAGCCGAAGAATACGGTGCACAAAAATCCGCCCGCCTGACCTGCGGTGTTCATCATTCCGGTCGCTGTTCCGCTGAAGCGTCCGCCGATTGCCAGACACAGCGCCCATGCCGATGGCAGCATCAGATCCATCGTTCCGAATCCCAGGCTCGATAGAACCACCACGGCAACCTTGCTGTGGAAGAGCGACATTGCCACCAGGATCAACGCGCTCAGCGCGAGGCACACAGCGGGAATCCAATGCAGCGCCCGCCGCGCGCCCCAACGCAGCGTGAGCCGATCGCCCATCTCACCGCCAATGAGATTTGCGGCCAGCCCGACGAGAAACGGCAGAGACGCGAACAGCACGCCGTTCAGCGAGAATCCTGCCGCGTGCACCATCCACATGGGAAACCACGAGAAATAAAACCAACTTCCGCAGCCATAGCAGCCGTACGCAACCACGATCATCCACAGTGCGCGCGAGCGGAAGAGACGCCGCCACGGCACCGCGCTGCCGCCGTGGACCGCACCGCCCTCGCCAATCTCTTCGAGCTCCGCCGCGGTCACTTTCGGGTCGTCCTGAGGGCGATTGCGAAACCGCGTCCACCACACCGCAGCCCAGGCAAAGCCGGCAACCGCCAGCAGGCGGAACGCGGCGCGCCATCCGAAGAAGTGGATGAGCGGCACGATGAGCACGGGAGCCAGGGCCCCGCCCAGCCGGCTCGCCGCCCACACCAATCCCTGGCAGCGCGCGCGCTCCCGCGCCGGAAACCAGCGCGCAATCACGCCCGCAATATTTGGATATGCACCCGCCGCACCCAGCCCGAAGAAAAACCGGCACGCGCAGAGCTGCCAAAAGCCGCGCGCCCAGGAAGTGAGCGCGTTGAAACACGACCACCAGCAGACGATGCGCGTCATTTCGCCGCGTTGCCCTTTGCGATCGCCCATCGCGCCGGAGGGGACCTCGAAGACTCCATTCGCCAGCACGTAAGCGCTAAGGATCCATCCCCAATTTTGCGGAGGAATGTGCAGGTCAGCCTGGATGGCAGGTCCGGCGACCGCGACGGCCAGCCGGTCAAGGAATGTGAGCACCGAGAGCAGGCCGAGCAGGCCCAGGACGCGATGGCGTTGCTTCAAACTCTTGCCCGCACAGCTTCGGGCAGCGCCAGCGCCTGGCGCGCGCTGAGCACGGCGAATTCTGGACTGGAAAGCACGGGCGCGTGCAACGCATCGGAACCGAGCGTAGCCACAACGCGGGCCATCGAGGCCTGGGCGAGCACGATCAGATCTACTTCCGTGAGATCTTCCAAAAGCGCCTCCCTCAGCATGCGGTCGTGGGTCGCGGTATCGCCGGCCAGCACGGCGGGAAACGCATCCTCGCACAAGCACTCTACCAGTTCCACATTGCGCCCGGCCTCCGCGGCCTTTTCACGCAGCAGCGCAGTCGTGGGGTCAAGCGTGGTGCGCAACGTGGCCAGCACACCGATCTTCCGTGCCTGCCGCACGGCCTTCTCGGCCATTGCATCATCAATTCGCAGCACGGGAATGTCGAAGAGCTCCCGCGCCAGCGACACGCCCGGCCCGATGGAGGAGCATGTGACGAGGACCGCGCCAGCTCCAGCAGTTTCCGCGGAGGCGATCTGTGTAACCAGGCGGCGAACCGTGGTTTTCTGCAAATGCCCGGCCCGCACAGTCTCCTGAATGAGGCTTTCATCGACCATGTGAATAATTCCGGCTTCTGGAATATGCTGACTGCAGAGCGCGGTGAAAACCGGCGCCAGCGTCGCGCTGGTATGAATGAGTGCGAGAGTCGGTCGAGACTGGGTCGACAACGGTCTACCTTTCAATACAGGGCCCTGCCATCGCAGCCGACTCGCGGTCTGCAGGACGGCGATTGTGCCAACGAAGGAGCCGGGTTTCGAATTGCTCACCACGTTACCGCATTTGGCGCGCGGGATGCGAACCGCGACAGGCGTCGCACCCCGATTCCGACAAGCGGAACGAATACCCGCGAGCACGCCATGGGAATTGCGGGCGCTTATGATACAAGAACTTCGAATGCCCTTCTCTCGCGCCGGAGCCGGCGACGGTGCACGTCGATTCAGCCGGCCCGCACTCCGCCTGATCTACGCGTGCGCGGTTGTCCTGCTCGCCGGCACCTTTGCGCACTCGCAATCCGCCGATCAAGCAATTCCTTCTCTGCTGCTGGGCGCGGCCTGGTATCCCGAGCAGTGGCCGGAGTCGCGATGGGAAGCCGACCTGCAGTTGATGGAGGACGCGCATTTCCACGTGGTGCGCGTGGGTGAGTTTGCCTGGAGTTCGCTCGAACCTTCATCGGGTCACTACAAACTTGACTGGCTTGCGCGCGCAATCCGTCTCGCGGAGAAGCATCACATCGCGGTTGTGATCGGCACGCCCACCGACGCACCGCCGGCGTGGCTGACTTCCGCGCACCCCGAAGTGTTGCGCGTGGATGCCGAAGGCCATCGCGCGGAGCATGGCGGCCGCCGCCAATTCAACTACGCAAGCCCTGCGTACCGTGTCTTCTGTGCTGCAATCGCTACGCAGCTCGCGCAGCGCTTCGGGCGCGACTCCGATGTAATCGGCTGGCAAATTGGCAATGAATACAGCGACGAGTCGTTCGATCCGGCGACACGCCGCCAGTTCGACGAGTGGCTCAAGGAGAAATATAAAACGCTCGCCGCACTGAATGCAGCCTGGGCGACTGCTTACTGGAGCCAGACCTACGATCGCTGGGAGGAGATCCCCTTGCCCGCCGGCGGGGGCAATCCCGGCCTGCTGCTTGAGCATCGCCGCTTCGTGAGCGATACGTGGCGCAGCTTTCAGCGGGTGCAGATCGATGCCATCCGCAAATACGCCGCGCCGCGCCAATTCGTCACTACCAACATCGGCGGGCTGGGCTGGTCAGACAACTGGGATCACTACGAGATCACGCGCGATCTCGATCTGGCCTCGTGGGACGATTACGTGGGCGAGGGACATCTGGATGCGGCGCGTAACGGCGCGATGCACGACTTTGCGCGCGGATGGAAGCGCGAGAACTTCTGGGTGATGGAGACGCAGCCCGGTTCTGTGAACTGGGCGCCCGTGAGCACTACGCTCGATCGCGGCGAAACTCGTGCAATGGCATGGCAGGCCATCGGCCACGGCGCCGATGCGGTTCTCTACTGGCAATGGCGCGATGCGCTCAACGGGCAGGAACAGTACCATGGCGCGCTCATTGGCCCCGATGGCACGCCGCTGCCGATTTACACGGAGATTCAGGGGATCGGTAGCGAATTCGAGCGGGCTGCGGCGGCGCTGAAAGGTACAAAACCATTGGCGCAGGTAGCTATCGTAGTGACCTACGACAGCCGGTGGGCTATCGACTTCCAGCCGCACAACAGAAACTACGACCAGCTTGAAGTGCTGCTCGACTACTATCGACCTCTTCGCGAACAAGGGCTAACGATCGATATCGTGAGTGCCGATGCGCCGCTGGATGGTTACAAGCTTGTCGTTGCACCCGACCTGAATGTCGTCTCCAAAGAACTCGCCGCGCATCTGCTCGTGTACGTGCAGCAGGGTGGTCACCTGCTTCTGGGCCCGCGCTCGGGAATGAAGGATGAGCACAACGCGCTGAACACTGAGCGCCAGCCGGGGCCGCTTGCCGCGCCGCTTGGCGGCCGCGTGGAGCAGTACTATGCGCTTGACACAACTGTGCCCGTCAGCGGATCGCTCGGTTCCGGTACAGTCACTCAGTGGGCCGAACAGCTTTCGACGAGCGGGCCGGGCGCCCAAGTGCTCCTTCGATACGGAAAATCGAACGGCTGGCTCGAGGATCAACCCGCGATGATCTCGCGCGCTGTTGGACAAGGGCGCATCTCTTATCTTGGCGCGGTCGTCGACGCCGACCTGATGCAAAACATCATCTCGTGGGCGACGACGGACGCTCTGATCGCTGCCGAGTTTGGCACCATTCCGCAGGGCGTTGAAGTCTGCCGCCGCATTGACGGTTCGCGCTCGGTTTTTGTGATCATCAATCACGGGCGTACAAAGGCGTCGATGGTAATTCCTGCGGGAGCACACGATGCATTGCAAGGCGGTCGCGAAGAAACAGCAAGCATCGGCCTCGAGCCGCAGGGAGTGGCAGTGATCGAATCTGAATCGCATTGAGGCAATGCCAGGCACAATGGGCTATCGAATCACACGACGGCAATTTTCCTTGACTCTTGCGTTCTCCGCGGCAGGTCTGCCTTTCCTGCGCATCGAGAATCTTCTGGCCGAAGAATTCACCGACGGGCAGATCGCGCCTTTTCGCACGTCCTACAAGTACGGCAAGCTTGTGCTCTCTGCTTCGAACGATCCCTCAGCGTTCGACTCGAAATCCGTCGACGATCCTTTCGTTTTTCTCCATGATGGCATGTTCCACATGCTCTACATCGCGTTCGACGGCACAGGCTACCAGACGGGACTGGCAAAGTCGCATGATCTTGTGAGCTGGCAGCGTGTGGGCTGCGTGGCGCGCCGCGATCCGAATTCGAAGTACACGAAATACAACATCGCGCTTGCCTGCCTGCTGCGCGAGCACGAGCTCACTTCGCGCGGACGACTCAAGAAAGTGCACGGGCGTTATCTCGGCGCCTGGAATGCGTATCCGAACGCGGGCTACGAAGAGGGTGCGGCGGTGATTGGACTCGCGTGGAGCGATGACCTGCTCCACTGGAAGCTTACCGATCCCATTCTCGTTCCCGCCGATGGCGCGCCGTGGGAACATGGCGGGCTCTATCGCCCAAATCTCATCGAGCAAGATGGTGTCTACTACCTCTACTACAACGCCAAGACCGACACGATACCGAAGGCCCAGGGCGGCGGCTGGCGCGAGCAGAGCGGCGTGGCGACCTCGCGCGACTTGAAGACGTGGACGCGCTACGAGGGCAATCCGATCCTGCGCAATGGCGGCCCGGATTCATGGGACGCGCGCTTCGCGAGCAATCCTTTCGTCGCGCGACACAAGAATCTCTGGGGCATGTACTACTTCGGTTTTGACGCCCGCGGAAAAGCTCGCGAGTTGCTCGCGCTCGGGCCCGATCCTTATCACTTCACCAAGGTCAACGAGATCATGATCGATGTGGGCGCGCCCGGCGCCGTCGACGAGACTTTCGCGCACAAGCCTTGCGTCATCTTTCACAACGGCGCGCTCTATCACTTCTATTGCGCGGTCGCTGGAAAATGGCCGCATGAGGTTCGCGGTGTCTCGGTCGCACGATCGATACCGTGGTGATGCGCTGGACGTGATGCAATGGCTTTGGTGATGAGCTGCTTCTTAAGGATTGGCGGCCTTTACTTCATATCGCCCTGATCCAACCGTCAACTCGAGCCGGTCTGTGACGATCTTCGACGCGATGACACCGGCTGCCTTTGCGGGCGCGGCGCTATTTACCATCGCTTTGCCCGGGTCGGCACTCGCGATTTCGATCATCGCGTTCGAGTTCGGCGGAATCGTGATTTCATAAACCGCTTCTTTATCTCCGCGCTGCCAGTCACTTTCGATCAGACCCGCGGCCGAGTCGTATCGCGTCTTGACCCACTTGAGCTTACCGGCGATTACCGGCTGCACCACGATCCGCTCGGCGCCTTCACGAGAGAGATTCACGTCGATCCCGCCCAAGCCTCTATAAAACCACTCTTCCGCGCTGCCCAGCATGAAGTGATCTTGCGAGTGGCTGCCGTCCCATCCCTCGGTCAGCGAGGTTGCTCCCTGGCTCAAAATGTAGCCGTAACTTGGCGCGTCCGTCCGCTGCAGCATGTCGAGGAGTACATCGCTGCGGCCACCATCGAGCAACGCCTCCACTTCATAGTGGTAGCCCACTTCACCTGAAGTCGTGTGATTCTGATGGGCGCGGATGTCCGCGATCAACGTGCCGAGCACGGCCCCTCGTTCATCCTCCGGCACCATTCTGAGAGCCAGCGGCATGGCCTGCGCCGTCTGGCTGCCCTTGTCGTAGCGGTGCCGCGCCACATCGAAGAACTTTGCATTGAATGTGGCCTTTTCGCTTTCGGCCTTCCGTGCATACTCGATGCTCTCGTCGCTTTTCCCGAGCACCGCAGCGGTCTTCTCCATCACCTTCAGGTCCTGGTAGTAGATCGCAGTTCCGGTCACGCCCGCTGTCGTCAGCTTTGAAATTCCGGGATCACCCGGCCCGATGTCGTACCAGTCTCCCAATCCGTAATCGACGATGCCGTCGTGCGCACGCGTGCCAAGATAGGCGACATATTTCCGCATCACGTCATATTGCGCGGCCAGGAAATCGCGATCGCCTGTTCGCTCGTAGACGTACCAAGGCGCAAGCACTGTGGCGCTGCCCCACTCCGGCGAGTCGTTGAACATATCGTATTGCGGATCGAAGACCACGTATTGCGGGGCGATCTCCGGAACCATTCCTACTTTGGGTCCGTCGCTCTTCTGCACGTTCGCAATATTGCGCGCGGTTGCCGCATAGAGACCCGCGAAGTCGAAATCAAACAGCATCGACGGCGCCATGAGATGAGTTTCTTCAAGCCAGCCGAGTTTTTCGCGATGCGGGCAATCGGTGAACAGGCTCTGCGCGTTGTTTTCGATGGCGTGGAGAATCAGCATGTGAATCCGATTTAGCAGCTCATCAGATGAAGCGAATTCGCCGACCTGCTGCGATGAGCTGTGGACTGCATCGCCACGCAGGCTGACGATGCGCGCACCGGCGTCTGGAATCGTTTCCACCTGTACGTAGCGAAATCCGTAGTAGCTGAACCGTGGATGCCACGTCTCGACTCCGACGCCGCGCATCGTGTAACTGAACCACTGCGGCCCTCCGGAGCTGCGTTGCCACACCGTGCCATCCGGGTGCAGGAGTTCCCCGGGAGTTAGTTTTACGGTAGCGCCCGCGCGGCCTGCGACTGCAATCACCGGCCAGCCTGCGAAATTCTGGCCGAGATCGTAGACCGTCACTCCCGGCTTTGGATGTGTTACCTCCACCGACTCGTAGGAATGCATCACCCGGATTGCAGGAGCGATCTCCGGCGTGAGCGCACCGCCCGGCCCCTCGACGACAACCGCCGACTGCCATGCAGCGTCGTCGAAGCCAGGCTGATCCCAACCTGCGGGCTCGTGCCGCGCGTCGAAATCTTCGCCACCGTAGGTCGACGAAAACGTGATCGGCCCGGGAGCGCTCTTCCACGTGCCGTCACTCAGCACTTCCAGCGCAGTGCCATCGGAAAATTCGATCTCGAGCTGCAGGCTCAGCTTTGGCTCGCCGAAGCTGCCGACGAATTTCGTGAAGCGGCCCGGCGTCTTCAGCACGCGGTACATGCCGTTGCCCAGCATCACGCCCAACGCGTTTTGCCCCTCGCGCAGCGTTGCCGTCACGTCGTACGCATCGTAGTAGACGGTCTTGCGGTAGTCGCACCAACCGGGCGTCAGCTCGTCGCTGCCAACTTTTTTCCCATTGATGTGCAGCTCGTCCTGCCCGAGTCCCGAGGCGTAGAGCATTGCGCGCTGCACGCGATGAGAGATCGCGAAGCTCTTGCGGAAAAGCGGCATCGGCCCGTCTTCGTCATTGCGATCGTTTGGTTGCGCGGCGATCCACTCCGCGTGCCACAGCGGCACCTGCGACCAGTGCGCGCCGACGCTCCATCCGCTGGCACGATTCGCTTCATCCCAGACTTGCACGCGCCACTCGTACGCGCCGCCCGGTTCCAGCGGCGGACCTGTGTAGAGAATGCCGGAGGCCGCTGCGCTCGCGACTACACCGCTGTCCCACAGATCCGTGCCAAATCCCCCATCCGTTTTTGCCACTTGAATCCGATATGCGGACTGGCGCACAGTGTGCAACTGTGCCGAGGTCGCCGCCAGCTTCCAGGAGAATGCCGGATGCGACTCCACAACCGCCAGCGGCCCTTCCCTTCCGCTCCAGCGCAAATCATTCGGAGGGGACAGGTGCGAAACGCGCTGGGCTGCGCAGTGCGCTGCCAATGCCACGATCGCGAAAACCGCCGCTACGCAGCAAATTCCTGCTGAAAGAGCGCAACCCCGCCGCGCACCAACTAATCCTCTCGCCATTGCTAACATCGATCCCGCCACACAGCCCGTGATACAGCACTGTGCTGCACGAACGCAATCCCAAATTGCCACGCTCTCTGCTAGCTTGGTTGGCATGGCGCGCAACGACTCCGCTTCGCGTAGGAAATATTTGCTCTTTGCACCGCTTTTCATCGCGCTGACGGCTTCGGCCTGCGCGCAACAAGCAAATCCGGATTCTGCGCATGCGCAGGCTGAACGTTCGCAGCTCGCTCGCGTCGGTGCCGGGACGCAGACCGGTCCGTTTCGCGCCAATTGGGACTCGCTTGCGGCCTATCGCGTGCCCGACTGGTTTCGCGACGCGAAGTTCGGCATCTTCATTCATTGGGGAGTCTACTCGGTTCCTGCATTTGGCAACGAGTGGTACTCGCGCAACATGTACGTGCAGGGCAGTCCTGCTTTTGCGCATCACGCCGCCACGTATGGCCCGCAATCCAAGTTTGGCTACAAGGATTTCATTCCGATGTTCCGTGCCGAGCATTTTGACGCAAAGGACTGGGTCGATCTTTTCGCAGAGGCCGGCGCGCGCTACGTCGTTCCTGTCGCCGAGCACTGCGACGGCTTCGCAATGTACGACTCGTCACTGACTGATTGGGACGCTGCAAAGATGGGCCCGCATGGGGACATAGTCGGTGAGCTCGCTGCCGCCACGCACCGTCAGGGGCTGCACTTCGGCGTCTCGTCGCATCGCGCCGAGCACTGGTGGTGGTACGGCGCAGGAATGACCTTCGACTCCGATGTCCGCGATCCACGTTACGCGGGACTTTACGGACCAGCGAAGCCCATGGCGCTCTCCGGCGATGCCGCCGCGAAGGAGCCCGATCCCGATCACCTGGAGCGCTGGCTGCCGCCGGATCCCGCATTCCTAAACGATTGGCTGGCGCGGTCGTCGGAGCTTGTCGACAAGTATCACCCCGACTTTCTCTACTTCGACTGGTGGATCGGCCAGCCCGCGTTCGAGCCGTACCTGCAGCGCTTTGCCGCCTACTACTACGACCAGTCTGCAGCACGCCATCAGCCCGTTGTACTCACCTACAAGGGGTATGACTTCCCTGAGAACGCCGCCATCCTCGACATCGAGCGTGGCAAGCTGGATGCGCTGCGTCTTTTGGCATGGCAGACCGACACATCGGTCAGCATTCATTCGTGGGGTTATGTCGAGAACGACGAATATCGCAGCGCAAAGTCGCTTATCGATGAGCTGGTCGATGTGGTCAGCAAGAACGGCAACCTGTTGCTCAACGTCGGCCCCAAATCGGATGGCACCATTCCTGAGCAGGCGCGCTCGGTTCTTCTCGCGATGGGCGCGTGGCTCAAAGTGAACGGCGAGGCAATCTACGGGTCGCGTCCGTGGATTCTCTACGGCGAGGGCCCGACCAAGGTGGCGAGCTCGGCCAAGGACTCCGACCGGCAGGAGTTCACCGCCGAGGACATTCGATTCACTACGCACAATGGGACGCTTTATGCCGTCGCGCTGGGCTGGCCGTCCAATGGCGAGCTGAACATTCACATGCTGGCGCGCGGCCTTCCCTACCTCGACGGTCCCGTCTGCCGCGTTACGCTGCTCGGCTCAGGGGATCCTATCGCTTTCCGGCAGGAGGCCGACGGCTTGCACATTTCGCTGCCGAATCCGCCGCCGGACGAGCCCGCATATACGTTCCGGATATTGGAACAGCGGGGCCGCCTAGCGCGCTGCGGAAACTAATTGTTCAATGTCCCACGAGAGAACCCTTGCGGACGGTGCTCCAGACCACCAATTTCTCGATGCCAGTTCGAAAGGCACCTTCGATCCCGCTCTCCACGAGAGCCCGCGAGGATGGGCGCCAGCTATTCCAGCAACGCAGCTTCCCCAAGGATTCATGCGGCCTCTGCGAATCTCCGGGGCGACCGGGGACGAGCCTGAAAAGTCACGCAGCAAATCGCATGCGGCTGGTTCTTCGCGGTACGAAACCGGGCGAAGATCGTTCCGGATTGCGGATTAGTCTGCTAAAAATTGGCAGCGTAACGCTCGAGCAATCGAATACTCAGTTCGAATGGGCCGGAGACACTGCGAAAAACCTGTTTTACCGTTGACATCGATTTTCAGGTTTCCGTACTGTTCCCCCCGCAACGCAAATGGTGCGTCTTCACCGCAGAGAGTGAGAGCACGTTGCATCCGGAAGGAGGCCAATATGAAACTCGATCAACTGCGCATCACTTTGCGTATGGGTATCGCGCTCAGCGTGATCTGCGCCGCCGCGTGGCTGCCAGCACAGGACAATACAAGCTGCTCCATCAGCGGCACAGTCACTGATTCCACTGGCGCGGTACTGCCCGCGGTGCAGGTGACCATTACCAATCAGGCGACGGGCCTGGCACACACAGAATCGACCAACGGCGCCGGCTTCTACGACGAAGAGTCTCTGCCGCCCGGCGACTACTTAGTCTCTACGGCCAAATCCGGATTCAAGTCCGATGTCATCAAGGATATTCATCTGGATCCGGGCCAGCGCCGCGGGTTGGACCTGAAGCTCGCCGTAGGCAGCGAGTCCGTCTCGGTCAACGTGGAAGCCGACGCGGAAGTCGTGCAGACCGAGAGCGCCGAGGCCGGCGGCACGATCACAGCAAGCGAAGTGCAGAACATCATGCTGAATGGCCGCAACTTTGAGGCACTGCTCACGGTCGTTCCCGGCGTGAGCAACGTCAACGGCGCAAACGGAACCTACCAGGCCGGTCAGGGCGCCATCACTTCGTCGGTCGTCGTCAATGGATCCTCCGATGAAGAGACCATGTACACCATCGACGGCGTGTACAACGTGACTGCTGCTTCCGAGATCACGCTTCCCATCACGCCCGTTGTCGATCACGTTGCGGAGATGCGCGTGCTCAGCGACAACTACAGCGCGAAGTACGGGCTGGCCGGCCGCCAGGTTCTGGTGACCACGAAGAGCGGCGGCGATCAATACCACGGCAGCGGATATTTCTTTGACCGCACCAATGAGTACGGCACCGCCCACGGCTACCTGCAGAGCGGTCAAGTGCCGCTCACCTCGCTGCACCTTTCGGACTGGGGCATCACACTCGGCGGCCCGGTGGAGATTCCCAAGCTTCTTTCCTCCGCCCACAAAAAGCTGTTCTTCTTCGTCGGCGCGGACTGGAAGGCCAATCACTACGCCTATACTTCCGGCGCGCGCAACGTTTTCCCCACTGCGTATTACAACGGCGATCTCAGCACTGGCCCAACTCCCGCAATCCACGTCAACGGCGCGGTCATGCATCCGTATAGCTCGCTCGACGCCGTTCACCAAGGCATACTCGATGCCCGCGCGGGCGGTGGCCCCGGGTCGGGCGCTGCGTGCATTTACCAGAAGACCGCCGGCGGCAACTACAACCAGATCCTGCCCAAGTGCATGGACGCCAATACCGTTGCTCTCGGCCAGGCCTATTGGCCCGCGCCCAATTACTCTTCGAACAGCCAGGACTACCTCAACGACAACCCGGTTCGCTTTAGTGTTAACGATCAGCTTTATCGCGGCGACTACAACGTGAACCAGAGCAACGTCATCACCGTGCGCATCCTGCATGAAGAGACGGCGCAGATCAATGCGACACGCGGTTACAACGACTACGCGCCAAATCCCAACTCCGCGGCGTACACGCCTGCAGGCAACGGACTGCTGCGGTGGCAGTGGACTATTCGGCCAACGCTCATCAACGTGGCGAGCTTCGGCCTGGTCTACACCAAGTACTACTCGGCGCTGATCGGCAAATACACTGTGCCCAGCGGAGTGGCCATCAACCAGAAATTCGCTGGGGCAGATCCGCTGAACCGCATCCCAGATATCAGCCTGGACAACGATGCCGCAGGCGGCGAAAACTGGTTCTGGCTGGGTGCAGGCGCGCTGCCCACGCACTCCAACGACCAGACGCTGGAATACTCCGACGACATCTCCTGGGTGAAAGGCAATCACGTCATTCAGGGCGGGTTCACCATTATGGACAACCTGCTACATGCCAATGCGTCGAGCGCGTTCCCGATGGGCAACTTCTGCATCAACGGCGATTTCTCCGGCGATACGGCGGGCGACTATCTGCTCGGCTTCCTCGCCAACCCCGACAATGGCTGCAGCTTCGGCTATGAGCAAACTAACGCGCAACGCGATGGCCGCTTCCGCGACAAATGGTCTGAGGCCTATGTTGAAGACGACTGGAAGGTCAACCCCCGGCTCACGCTCAACCTGGGCGTGCGCTGGACCTACTTCACCGCGTCAGCGATGGACGGCAACCAGATCGCCAACTTTGTGCCCAGCGCGTTCAACGCGTCGCAGGCGCCGGCGGAGTGCCAGATCACCGCGCAGTGCGCTAAATCGAGTTTCGGGCTCACCACCTCCTGGCTCTATCTCAACAGCCAGAACCAGCCGCTCGTTTCCGCTGGCGGCGCCGCTGCCAACCTTACCAACAACGGCATGCTCACCGCAGGCAGCGGAACTCCGGCCGGCTTCACTAATCCGCGCGACGGGCTCTTCGCGCCGCGCCTCGGCTTTGCCTATCGGCTCACGAACGACGGCAAGACCTCCGTCCACGGCGGCTTCGGCATGGGCTACACACAGGTCAGCCTGTTGCAAACCTCAAACCTGCTCACCAACATTCCGTTTGTGCAGCAGCCCACCTACAACGCCACGGAATTCACTAACCCCGCGGGCAGCGGCTCCGGTGCCGTTCCTAATTCGCCCGGACTTACTGCGCTCAGCGCCACGAACCCCCACTACCAGCCGGCTTCCATCCGCAACTACAGCCTCTCGATTGAGAGAGAAGTTGTTCCCGGCGGTGTATTTTCGGTTGGCTACGCAGGCATGGTCACGCAGCACATCTTCTCAAACCAGTGGGATACCAACTTCTATCTGAACGGCACCTCTTCCGGCGACGCCGCCTGCGTCACGCAGGGAGAAGCTGAAGCCTCTTCAGGCAACTATGGTGTGTGGACGCAGCCCGGATCCGGATTCCAGTACGATCCCTGCATCAACGCTGCGGGATCGGTGACCATCAACGGCACGACTTACGCAGCCACACCGACCATCAGCAACTACTACCGGCCGTATCAGGGTTACGCGGGAATCACAACCGGCGTGAGCCTGGGCGTTGCCAACTACAACGGCTTGCTGGTCGGTTACGTGCAGAGGATGCACGACCTAACCGCACACGTTTCCTACACATTCAGCAAGTCTCTCGGCGACGTGAATGCATCTGGAACTCAGGTCGCGTATAGCTCCAGCGGCAGCTTCCAGAATTCGAACAACCCGCTGGGTGAGTACGGCCGGCCCGATTACGATCGGCCCAATGAGTTTGTCTACTCACTGGTCTACAACCTGCCGTTCTTCAATCACTCCACCAACGCACTGACGAAGGCGCTGCTCGGCGGCTGGAACTTCGATTCCTACGGCCTAATCGAGAGCGGCTTTGCACAGACGCCGAGCTACTCGAGCGGCTTGGCGACTCGTCCCAATGCAGCCGGCCGTTTGGTCCGCAACCACAGCACAGACGGCAAAAACCTCCAGCAGCCGGTTTACTCGTTCCAAAACTTCACGCATCCCGCGTGGGGCTACTTCGGCACGGCGTCAGTCGGCAGCCTTCGCGATCCGAAAGAGGTTGCATTTCACGCCAGCGTCGAAAAGGGCTTCGCGATTCGCGAATGGGCCAACGTCAAGCTCGGCGCACAGGCGTTCAATGTCTTGAACCACCCCAACGTGATCACCCTGAACACAAGCTGGTCGCCGACCTCGCAAGGCAGCTTCGGCGAGGCAACGGCTTATGGCGATCCTCGCCAGATGCAGTTCTACACCAAGATCACCTTCTAACTTCCTGGGAAGAATCGACTCGGGGATGGGAGGGCCACTCCCATCCCCGTTTTCTTGCGGTGCAAAGTTCTGTGCGGCACAGGCCCATCGCTTTGCGGATCGGTGGCGCTGGACAATCGGCTCGCCGCGTCCCACCATTGTCTGAGTTGAAACTCCAGGTTTCAGCCCGCAAGGAGAATGAGTGACAGCGAGATTTCCGCGGCGCATGGCGCAATCTGTTGCGTGGTTCCTATTCGCGCTGTCGATCGTAATTCCCATCGCGGCGCAAGAATCATCATCTGCAGCGCCACTCGATCCTGGCGGCGACCCATCACGCCTTGTCCGACCGGTTCATGTCCTGCTCGCCGAACAATATATATGGACGGCAGGCGACGCAGCTACTCTGCGCCCCGACCACGCCAAGTTCATCTATCGCGACCGTGATCGCAAGACCGAGCCGCATGCCTTTCGCGGATGGTTCACGCTGCGCTCATCGCGGAGCGCGGCAACGCTCTACATCGCGGGTCCGCGCTCTGTGAAGGCCTGGATCAACGGCGAGCTTGTTCTCGATGCGGCGTGCGATCCTCAATCGCCGCTCGCCACGCATGTCTATCGCGCGAACGCGGGTTCAGCTCTGCGGATCGGCCGGAATTTGATTGCGATCGAGGCCGTCCGCGGCCGCGGTGTCGTGGCCGCCAGCGACTCACCCATCGTGCAGCAGCTCGCCTACGGAGAAACCGTTGCCGCCAAGATCGTTCCCGCTGCGCCCGGACTTGCGACGCCGCCGATTGCGATCAGCAATTCATCGTGGCGCAGTGTAGTCTCGCCGAGCGGCAACTGGCAGTCTGCGGATTTCGATGACGATGCGTGGCCGCCCGTGCAATCGCTCGGCGCTATTGAGAGCTCGCCCGATTTTTTCCAGTGGAATACAGACGCGGGAATGTACGACTGGCCGAACTACATGGGCCTTTCGCCCGAGCTGCGTACTTTCATTCTTCGGCCAGCGTCTATCACCCACGCTCATGGCGATCTGCACAATCCCGACGCGCTCACCAGCACTTCACCGCGCGATCCATTTACCGTTTGGTTTGCGCAAGGCGCTGCACCGGATGCGAACGCACTGGATTCGAACGTGCCGGGGCTGCTCGTCGATTTCGGCCGCGAGGTCGCCGGTCGTTTGTTCGTTGAATCCGGCTGCGATTGCGAAGCGCAGATTCTCGTTATCTACGGGGAGTCAGAAGGCGAAGCGCTCAGCGGCGCGAACTATCTCGGAGTGAATCTGCTCCGCGTTACACCACACGGCACCGTGCGCGGCCCCAAGAGCGGCTTTCGCTACGCGTGGCTCCGCTTCACTGCTGGCGCACCGCAGACTGCTTTCCGTTTCATCGGCGCCGAAGGCATTGCATACCCGGTCCGTTATCTCGGCTCGTTCGAGTCCTCCGATCCCAAACTGAACCGCATCTGGCAAACCGCAGCTTACACTGCGCACCTTTGCATGCAGGACGGCATTTGGGACGCGCCGAAACGCGACCGCGGCCGCTGGGCCGGCGATCTCGACGTGACTGCGCCAGTGATCGGCGACGTATTTGGCGATCGCACGCTTCTCGATACGACACTGACGCGTCTCATTCCTCCCTCCGGGCAGCACGTGAACGGAATTCCCGGCTATTCCGCGCTCTGGATTACGACGCTGGCCGATCTGTATCAGCGCAGCGGTGATAAAACGTTGTTGGCGGCGAAACATGAAGCGCTGCTGCGGCTGCTGGCACAGATTGACAGCGAGTTTGACGCCAATGGGCACTTCACCAACAAGGATCACCGCTGGCTCTTCGTCGACTGGGCACCTGACCTCTTCGCCTACTCGCCGGAAGCGACGGAGGGCACGGAGTTCGAGTTCATCCGCGGCCTCAGTACTGGCGCATGGCTTCTCGACCAGCTCGGCGATGGCGTGAACGGCGCGCGTTACAAATCGCGGGCCGACGCGCTGGCATCGACTGCGCGCTCACAGTTCGCCGATGCTGCCGGCACGTTCGGCTCCTTATGGCAGCTCAATGCGATGGCCGTCCTGTCTGGCGTCGCGCAAGCAGGCGATGACTCCGCGATCTGGGCGCGCGTTTTTTCAGGCGTCGGCGACGCATCGCATGAGCAGACGATCAGCCCCTATTTCAACTTCTACCTGCTTGATGCGTTGGCCCGGATGAACCGCCGGCGGCAGGCCCTTGACTGGCTGCGCACATATTGGGGCGGAATGATCGACGAGGGCGCGACCAGTTTCTGGGAAGCGTACGATCTGCGCTGGCCGAAGGAGAATCCGCATCTCGGCTTGCAGGCTGACGGAACGAGTGGCTATTTTGTGAGCCTCGCCCATGGTTGGTCGTCCGGCCCAGCGGCGTGGCTCATGGAGGAGATTCTCGGCGTGAAATCGACTGCGCCCGGTTTCCGCAGGGTGGAAATCCGGCCTGATCTCGCCGGTCTCGATTGGATTCGCGGCGCTGTTCCTACTCCGCGCGGTTTGGTCCGTGTCGACGCCAGCGCGCGCCGGGTGGCCGTGACACTCCCGCTGGGAACCACCGCTTCGGTCCTTCTGCCCGCGGGTAAATGGACGCTCGATGGCGCGACGGTAAGCACCGAAATTGCGGAAGATGGCTCGCGGGTTCGCGCCCTGCTCCATACCGCGGGCCGCTTCGAATTCCGTGAACGGTGAGCAGACCGATGCACAACCTAAAATTAATAAACGGAAGGAGATGCCGACAACCTGAGCCCTCTTGGGCGTGCTTACATCGGTCACTCCTTTCGGCGATATCTTCGTTCCAAAATACAGAAAATAAATGTATACTCTCGAAAATAAACGAGGTCCAGCCGCCATGCCTTCACAAGCCGCTAGCACGGATCTCGATCGCCATTCATTCGCCGAATCGTTGGCCAGCCGCATCGTTCTCCTGGCTGACGATCTTACCGGTGCCTGCGATGCCGGCGCGGCATTCCTCGATGCCGGCCGAACGGTTCGCGTCTGGTTCGGCACGAGCGTGGAGTTCTCAGCGCCGGAATCCGTCCAGGCCTTCAGCACCAACTCGCGCTCTCTTTCGTCCTACCGCGCGGCTCGCGTGGTGACGCGCGCCGTCGAAGCGCTCGGCGCCGATCCCAATTCGCTCTTCTTCAAGAAGGTCGACTCCGCCGCCCGCGGTCCGCTGGCGGCTGAAGTACACGCCGCAGCGCGCGCGTTGGGCTCCTGCGCGACTCTGCTCGCGCCCGCATTTCCCGCCGCGGGGCGCATCGTGCGCAACGGCGTCTTGAAAATCCAAAGCGCCGCAGGCGATGCAAAAGAAATTCCGCTCGCGAGTCTCTTTCCCATCATAGGCCGCAATCGTCTCGGCGCCGTCTCTAATCCGTCAGAGCTTGGGACAATGCTCGATAGCGGCAAGACAGTCCTGATATGCGATAGCGAAACGCAGGCGGATCTCGAGGCTCTGGTTCGCGCGGCGCAGCAGTTCCCTCGCCTTCTCTACGCGGGTTCGGCCGGATTGGCACGTGCGCTGGCCGGCCTCAACCTCGTAAAGCAGCCGCCTGCGCTGGTGCCGCCCGCCGAGCAAACGCTCATCATCGCAGGCTCGCCGCATCCGGCAACCAGGCTGCAGCTCGATACTCTCGAGCCCGATCGCTTCGCCGGCAATCGCGTCCTGCGTATCGGATTCACCTTCGGCGCGCGATCCCGCATCCGTTCCGCATTCCGGACACACGCGCCGCAGGCAATCGTCCTTACCGGTGGCGAGACGGCTTTGCTAGCGGTCCGCGCACTCGAAGCTCACTCCTTTATCCTCCAGGGAGAGCTGGCGCCGGGTGTTCCCTGGGGACTGATGCAGGGGGGCCTGGCACATGGGTGCGTCGTGGTCACCAAGTCCGGCGGATTCGGCGCACCAACCATCTTTAACGACATTCTTACTGCGCTACGAGGTTCTGCATGAGTCGCCGCGCCCGCATCGCCATCAGCATCGGAGATCCCGCTGGAGTCGGCGCGGAGATCACGCTCAAAGCGCTTAGCGATCCCGCGCTTGCCGCTCTCGCTGAGTGGCTCGTGGTCGCCGATGCAGCAGCGCTCAACGCTGCTGCACGCGTCTGTTCCATCGATCCTGTTACGCTGCCCTTCACGCTGGTCGAAACCGGCACGCTGCCCGTCGACCACACCGTCGCCTTCGGCAAGCTCTCCGCCGAATACGGGCTAGCGGCTGTAGCCTACGTTCGCCGCGCTGTGGAGCTTTGCATGAGCGGCGAAGCCGATGGGATCGTGACTGCGCCACTCAATAAGGAAGCGGTCACACTTTCGGGCCGTCATTTTTCCGGCCACACGGAATACATTGCGGAGCTTACTGGCGCGGCTGAATCGCGCATGCTGCTCTACTCGCCCAAGCTGGCCACGGTTCACGTTACGACACACATTCCGCTCGAAGAAGCCTGCCGGCTCGATCGCGCGCGCATCGTTCGCACCATCGAGCTCGGCAATGACGCGGTCCGCTGGATGCGCCGCCGCGCGCCGCGCATCGCCGTCTGCGGGCTTAATCCGCACGCCGGCGAGCACGGTCTGTTTGGCTGGCAGGATCGTGACATCATCACTCCGGCGATCGAGGAAGCGCGCTCGCTCGGCATCGACTGCACCGGCCCGCACTCGCCCGACACGATCTTCGTTCGCGCACTGCGCGGCGAATTCGATCTGATCGTGGCCATGTATCACGACCAGGGGCACATTCCGATGAAGCTGCTCGACTTTGAGGGCGGCGTGAATGTCTCGCTCGGCATGCCCATCATCCGCACCTCAGTCGATCACGGCACCGCCTTCGACATTGCCGGCCAGAACCGCGCCGATGCGACCAACATGAAGGTGGCCACGCGCCTTGCCGTGCAGATGGCCGAGGGCAAACTCGCTCTCGCGGCGGGCTCACCGCAGCCTGAAGCCGCAACTACCGGGAGCGCGCGCTGACATGCACGTTGCTGACATTCTTGTCATCGCTGCCTATCTGCTTACTCTCGTCGTCATTGGCATTCGCGCTGCAGGCCGGCAAAAGACAACTGATTCTTACTTCGTCGCCGGCCGCTCCGTTCCCGGGTGGGCAGCGGGCCTTTCGCTGCTCGCCACCATTATCACCAGCCTCACTTTCATCGCGTATCCCGGCTCGGCATACGCTGGAGACTGGAACCTTCTCGTTCCCGGAATCGTCTTCGTCGCCGTCATCCTCTCCATCGGTCCCATCATTGTTCCCTTCTTTCGCCATGCGGTCTCGATGTCGGTTTACGAGTACTTCGGCAAGCGCTTCGGCCTCGGCGTCCGGATGTACTCATCCTTCGCCTTTGCCGCCGGTCATTTCGCCAAGATGGGTTTCGTCTTTTATCTGCTCGCGCTCGCCGTCGCCGGCTTCACCGGCTGGTCCATTCCTTTGCTCCTTGTTGGACTCGGCGTCATCACCATCTTTTACACGTTCATCGGAGGACTGCACGCTGTGATCTGGACCGACGTGGTGCAGAGTATCCTCATCTGGACCGGCATCGCCATCGCCGTCGTTCTTCTGCTCACTTCGCCGCACGCCCATCCCCGCGGCATGTTTCATCTAATGGCAGTTAACCACAAAGCCAGCCTCGGCAGCCTAGATTTCGACCTCGCCCGCCCCACTTTCTGGACGATGACGCTTTACGGCTTCTTCTACTACCTGCAGAAGTACACGGCCGACCAAACCGTTGTGCAGCGTTACCTCGCGGCAAAATCCGACCGCGCTGCGCTGAGCGGCATCAAGCTCGGCGCATCGCTTTGCCTCCCCGTATGGACCGCATTCATGCTGATCGGTTCGCTGCTCTGGGCCTTTTATCGCCTCTCCGGCGAAGTGCTGCCGGCCGCAGTCACTCGTGCCGATCAAGTTTTTCCTTACTACATCGTGACGCAGATGCCTGTGGGCATCGGCGGACTCTTTCTCGCCGCACTTTTTGGCGCGGCGATGTCGATGCTCGCTTCGGACTTAAACTGTCTCGGCCTTGTCCTGGTCGAAGATTTCTACGCGCACTGGTTTCCGCGAAACTCCGACGCACAGCGCCTGCGCTTCGGCAAAACTTCGATAGTGGTCTGCGGTGCGCTCGCTATTACCGTCGCGCTTTATCTCACGCGCACGCAAGGCTCCGCGCTCGCCAGTTACTACATTGCGACTTCCATCATTTCGGGCGGCCTGGCCGGACTTTTCCTGCTCGCATTTCTTTCGCGGCGCGCGGGCCGCGCAGCGGCTATTGCCGGCATCGCCGCCGACCTTGTCTTTACTACATACGCGACGTTGACTTTGGGCGGCGGCAAGATTCTGGACCTGCATCGCTTCAACTATCCGTGGAGCGAATACACCATCGGCGCTTTTGGCAATATCGTGCTGCTGGCTACCGGTCTATTTTGCGCAGCGCTTCACCCCGCGCGCTCCGCTCGCAATTCCACCATCACACTCTGGGGCTGGCTTGCCAATCGCAAGCAAACAACAGGCCCACACGAAATCCAACTGGGAGAAACTCCATGAATCGTTTGCGGCAAGCTGTTCAGGCCAATGGCGGCAAAGCACTGCTGGGTGCGGCCGTATATTTTTACGATCCAATCTTTCTTGAGATTTGCGCCCACCTCGGCTACCAGGCGATCTGGATCGAGATGGAACACGGCCACATCACATTTGCTGAAGCCGCCGACTTGTGCCGCATGGCCGCAGGATCCGGCATGCTGACCATGATCCGGATTCCCGACGTGCGCCGCGAAAACGTTCTCAAAGGCGCCGAGTGCGGCCCGGATATTCTTGATGTTCCCATGATCGAAACCATCGAGCAGTTGAATGACCTGCGCGAGTACGCGCGCTTCGCTCCCCTCGGCAGCCGCGGCATGTTCTCGGTTTCGCGGGCCGTCAACTACGGCATCCCGGGAGGCGTTATCGCCAAACAACAGAATCTCAACACGGCGCTCTGCCTGATGGCGCAGATCGAATCGAACGGCGGCCTCGATCGGGTGGAAGAACTCGCCGCAGTTCCCGACGTCGATCTCTTTATCGGACCCGCGGATCTCGCTGCCAGCCTCGGCGTTGCCGGCAATACATCGCATCCCTCCGTGCAAGCGGCCGCGGAGAGGATCATGAAAGCCGCGCGCAAAGAGGGAAAATGTGTGGCCACGGCCTGCGCGCCGAGTGAATTCGCCTTCTGGCTTGGGATTGGCATCGAGCTGCTTTTCTGCGCGAACGACATTGCCTGCCTGAAGCTGGCCGCGGGCGATCTACTCGGCAACGCGCGCCAAGCACTCGAGGGCGTGACAGGCGCCGGCGCCTCCGTCGCTACGCTCCGGCGCGCGTAAGTAATTTGCATGCGTGGGCAAGCTGAATCGGATTTCGCATCTTGTCCGGCTCAATGCAGTTCGCCGCGTTAATCGTGCTGGCTGCCCGCTCATCCGGCTGACCAGACATTTGGCTCCAATTTGACGATGAAGACCTGCTGCCAATTCGCTCTTCTTGTCACGCTTCTTACTGCAGCGTCCGCGCAGGGCGTCTCACCGGCACAACCCTTCGCACTCCTGCATCCTTCGGACTACCAGCATTACGTGGCACAGTTCGCCGCCGACGAGCGTGAGGCTACCGGCAAGCAGCCTGCCGATGAATGGCCTTGGTTGGCGGCCAGCATTCCGCTCTTCGACTCTTCGAACAAACAGTTCGAGGAGATGTACTACTTCCGCTGGTATGCGTGGCAAAAGCATCTCGTTGCCACGCCGCGCGGCTTCATCATTACGGAGTGGCTGCCGAAGTCCGATCAACCCGACGGATTCTACGGCGCGCTTCCAGATGCAGCGCCTTTTCATCTGGGCGAAGCGCGCTGGTTGCGCAACTCGCGCATCGCCGACGATGACGCGCGCCTCTGGGCCGATCCGGCGGCGGGCGGCCGCAAATACAGTTTTCCCTGGGCCGAATCTGTTCGCGAGATCACGCTCGCTACTGGTGATGCCTCGCTCGGCACGGAGCTCCTGGACGCGCTCATGGCCAACTACAAAGCATGGGAAGCGTCGAATCTCGACACCTCCGTGGGACTTTTCTGGCAGATCGATACGCGTGACGCGATGGAGAAGTCCATCGGCGGCGATGGCTACCGAGCGCCGCTGAACACCTACATGCTGGCCGACGCGCGCGCCATTGCGGATTTCGCGCGCGATGCGCAGAAGGAATCGGCCGCAAGCGAATACGCCACGAAAGCTGATTCACTCGAACACCTGATCGAGACCAGACTCTGGAATCCGAAGGAAGAATTTTACGAGGATCTCTCGCCCGCAGCAGACTCCGGCATTCGCAGGCAGAAGAAATTCGCCGATCCCGGCACTACGCTGCAATTCTCCGGCGTGCGCGAACTCATCGGCTACATTCCGTGGGAGTATTACGCGCCCACCGCGAGCCATGCGATCGCGTGGCGGCAGCTTGTCGATCCTCGCGGCTTTGCCGGCAAATATGGACCCACGACTGCCGAGCGCCGCAGCCCGCGCTTCCGCTTCGCCTCAAGCGATCAGTGCACATGGAACGGACCCTCCTGGCCCTACGCGACCACGCAGACTCTGCTCGCGCTGGCCAATCTGCTTAACGGTCCCGCGCAAGCCGATATCGGCGCGCAGCAGTACTATCAACTCTTTTCAAATTACGTGCTCTCACAGCACATCAAGCTGCCCAGCGGCCGCATTATCGATTGGATCGACGAAGATCTTGACGCCGACACCGACGAATGGATCGCCAAGGACATGCTCATCGCAAAGAACAAGCAGGTGGGCCGCGGCAACTATTACAACCACTCCGGGTTTGCCGATCCGCTCATCACCGGCCTCGTGGGACTGCGCCCGCGTGCCGACGCGAAGATCGTGATCCATCCGCTTCTTCCCGCCGGCGCGTGGAGCTACTTCGCCGTCGACGGCCTTCCCTATCACGGCCATCTGTTAACCATCGTGTACGACGAAACCGGCGAGCATTATCATCGCGGCCTCGGGCTTACGCTCTTCGTCGACGGAAAGAAAAGCGCGAGCCGCACAACTCTTGGCCCGCTGGAAGCCGATCTGCCGCACTAACATGTTTTTGCCGCTCGTATCCTGAGGTCGAACCCATGCAACGCTATCTCAGTTTGATCGTTCCGCTTGTCGCTGTGCTTTTCGCTGCGCCGCTATTTGCGCAATCTTCGTCCGCCATTGCGATGGCGCACATTCCCGCCGGCACATTCACCATGGGGGCGGGGGACACCACGCTCTCAGCGGCCGTGGTCAACGGATTTGGGGTGAACTCCAGCCGTCCCGTGCATGGCGACTACGACGAAGCTCCCGCGCATCGCGTCACTATCTCGCATCCCTTCGAAATTGCTACGCGTCTCGTTACCGTAAAGGAGTTTCGGCAGTTCGATCCTAAATATCAACCCGTTACCGCTTACGCTGATTACGCCGCGGGGATCAGCTACGACCAGGCTGTCGCCTTTTGCGCATGGCTCACAAAGAAAACCGGGAAGCCATATCGCCTTCCCACCGAGGCCGAGTGGGAATACGCCGCGCGCGCCGGCACGCAGACACCGTTCTTCACAGGTGACACGCCGCCAGCAGCCGGACAAGCGAATCCTCGGGGACTGGTCATCGCGGAAGGCACGCCGGAGTGGGTTGCCGATTGGTACGGCCCGTATTCATCCGAAGCGCAGACCGATCCCACCGGTCCCGCACACGGCTACTTCCGCGTGCTGCGCGGCGGCGGACTCGATTTCCGGAAATCGAAACCAGGAGAGACTTATCCTGCGACTGCGCCGTTTTTCATGCGCTCAGCAAACCGCGCGAGCATCGCGCCCAGCTATGCGTCGAAGGAGGGCAACATCGGTTTTCGGGTTGTACAGGCGCCCGTGCCCGCTCCCAATCCCTCGCCTGCCACGCCATTTTTCTTTTTCACCGATGTGAAGCAGACGCCAATTCAACTCACTACTGGTCCCGACCCCGCTAAGCCCTTCTACCACGTGCATGAGCTCTTTCCGAATCTCGATGGCAAATCCATGACTGACGTCGGCTGGCGCGCCGGTCTCGCGCGAGGGCTCGGCGTCGGCTATCACAACTCCGCAATTCAGGTGCTGGCCAACGGCGATGTCGTCGCTGCCTACTACAACACGCCGAACAAGGAAGACGATCCCGACCAGACCGTGATGGTGATGCGCCGCCGCGCGGGCGCGGAAGAGTGGGACATGCCAGAGCCGTGGCCCAACTTTGCCGACGCGGCCTGCGCCGCTCCCGTCTTCTGGAACGATGGCGGCCGTCTCTGGCTCTTCTTTGGATTTCCGCGTCTCATCGGCGCGCCGCCCTTTGCGTTCACCACGTCCGACGACAATGGCGCGACGTGGACGCCGATCCAGTTTCCGCACTTCACCGGGCCTATTGGCCGCTATGTCTCGCAGCCAATCAACTCCATTGTGCGCGCGAAAGATGGGACAATTTTTATCCCGACCGATTCGACGGGCCGCGACGCCGACGGCAATGGAGCGATCTCTGCTGTGTGGGCCACGCACGACGATGGCAAGACGTGGTATGACACAGGCGGGCGCACCGCGGGCCGTCACACCACCATCGCTATCGCGCGCAATGGAGATCTTCTCGGCTTCGGCGGCAAGAACTCGGCCATTGACGGACGCATGCCGCTCGCGGCGAGCGCCGACGGCGGCAAGACGTGGGTGAAATCGAAGACAATCTTCGATCCGCTCGAGAGCGGCGAGCGCCCGAGCGTGATTCGTCTCGCCTCGGGTCGGCTATTCTTTGTCGCCGACTTCAATCGCCATAACGAAAAGCACGTGCACAAAGACGGCGCATATGCTACGCTCTCTGACGATGACGGCAAGACCTGGAAGCAGAAACGGCTGCCTGCGGACATTCTCACCGTGGGTTACGTGACGGCTACGCAGGGTCCCGATGGCGTGATTCATATCGCCACATCGAAGAATACGGTGAACTACGAGATTGAATTGAACGAAGCCTGGGTGCTTTCGGACACGGAATCCGTTTCGCCCGATCCCGAAACCGTGAGCGCGGTCGCGAGACACAGCGAGAAATGGCCCAATGGCAAGCTGAAATCGGAGTGGAGCACGGCACGCGCCAATGACGGGCGCACTCTGCTGGAAGGGGTGCAGACTTTTTATTACGAGACCGGCGAGAAGCAATGGACCGCGAATTTTCATCTCGGGAGAAAGATCGGCGATGAAGTGTTCCACCGCGCCGACGGCTCGAAAGCGTGGACAACGACCCACGGGACGGACGGCACGTGGACCTGGCGGCTCTTTGATGATTCGGGCAAGCAAACCGCCGAATCCCATTGGCACGACAAGACGCTTCTTGATGCGAACTTTGCGGATGCGAAACCATGAGATTGCATCGAAGCATATTTTGCAGCGTTATCACAGTTGCGCTGCTGACAATCGGGAGCCTGCGTGCGCCGACGCAGGCCGCCGCTGACGCGCATGGCGCGTGGCTCTTTATTTACTTCAAAGAGCCTGCCAGCCAGGGCATTTACTTCGCGCTGAGCCGGGACGGCCTGCGCTACACGCCGCTCAACGATGGGCAGCCCTGGGTGACTCCCGCGCAACCCGGCGAGCTGATGCGCGATGTCTTTTTGACGCGCGGACCGGATGGAACATTTCACATGGTGTGGACTTGGGGATGGCGCTGCAGCTCGCTCGGCTACGCCTCCTCGTCCGATCTTCTAAGCTGGTCCGCGCAGAAACAGATTCCCATCATGGCGGATTTGCCAGAAGCGAACAACGTGTGGGCGCCGGAGATCTACTGGGACGCGGCGAAATCGAAATGGCTGCTCATCTGGTCGAGTTCGATGAAAGATTCGTCGGACGGCAACCGCATCTGGTCGTCGCTCACGCCCAACTTCGACACGTTCTCCAAGCCGGCGATCTTCTTCGATCCCGGCTACGTCACGATCGATGCGACGATTTTTCACGGCACGACAGGTCCTTATCGGCTTATCTTCAAGCAGCAAACATACGATCCGCTTACCTTTCAGGAGCGCGTCGCGACTGGGCCCACGCTCGAAGGCCCATGGAGCAACATCTCCGGCCCGATCAATGAAAGCTGGTCGGAGGGTCCGTCCTGCATCCAGCTCGACGACCGGTTCATTGTCTTTTACGATCACTATCGCGCGCCGCGCGCACGCTTTGAGGCCGTGGCCACGAGAGACTGGAAGCACTGGCAGGACATCACCACAGAGACTTCGCTGCCAGCCTACTCCAAGCACGGCAGTTTTCTGCACATCAGCGACGAAGAGGCGGCCCGCCTGCTTGCCCGGCATGATGTGCCTGCACCGGGGCAGGTCGTCACACCGCCCGGGCCGCGATAGCTAATTACTCGAAGAGCCAATCGAGATAGGTCGCGCCCTCAGCACCGGCCTGCGCGAAGTTGACGTGCGGTGCAAGGTGCAGGTCGGCCGGGATGAATCCTAGTACGACATACTGACCTTTGCCGAGATCGAGATCGTTCGCGCCTGCGGGCAGCGGTTTCGCCCAGACCGCCATCGGTGGAATCTTCGCCGCCGTTACTGCATTCAGCAGCACCAAATTCCATTGCTCGGTCTCGGGATCGAGCACTGAATTCTTCTTTGACGCGTTGCTCACGAATCCCACCAGAATCTGTGCCGGCTTTTCGAGATCGAAGTGCAGCGTGCCGCCCTCGCTGGGTGCGATACGGATTCCTTTTATTCCGTCGAGCTCGGGCGCGAGCTCGTCGACCACCGCGCCGCCCCCCGCAAAGAGATTCGCGCCCTTCGCCACCGTGAAGGATTCGCCCGCGCCGGGCTTGAGCGTGAAGCCTATCTGCGGCAATGCATCTGCAGGCTTGCTTTGATCAATACTCGAGCCCGAAAGCAGTTGCGACCTTCGCTTGCGAAAAGTCGTCAGCTCCTTTTCGTACATCGGCAGGCACTGCTGCCAGTTAGGGTAATTATCCATGCCGCCGCGAAACGGAATCTGGCGTTGTGTTGTCTCCATCGCAGTTGCCGTGCGATAGGCGGGGTCGGCAATTGCCGCGAGTTCCCTAAAGTGCTCGACGCTCTGCCCGAGGAACACATCCGCCTGCTGCAAATGCGCTGCGTCGTGATCGTAGCTATAGAGCAGGACCTGCTCCGCAGCCTTCGTCTTGGCGTTGTAGAACTGCATGAGCAGCGCGATGGCTTTCATATCGTTGACGACGCGCCCGTACTCATCCTTCTTTTTTGTCACGAACGGCGCGGCCGCCCGCGCTGCTTCAAAGGCGTTTTGCGATGCATCCACCGCCGCATCGCTCACACTGATAGGCGTCTCGCCATGGTGCGGCTGCTTACTGATTTCATCCGCGACGTAATCCTTCAATCGCTCGCCATCGGGACCGTCACCCGTCCACAGCGTGACCGCGGGATTGAAACGCTCCGGATCGATCAGCTGCGGCATGGTCATCCCCAACGTCAGCGCCTGCCGGTTCCCCTCGGTGATCCCGATGCGCGGCAGCAGCTGCGGCTGACACGGACCGGCGAGCGTGTACGCAGCGAGAATTTTCTCGCCCGCTTCCACCGAGCCATATTTCTCAGCAAACTGCGCCGCCCAGTAGGCGTGCTCCTTTTCCGGATCACGATTCGGATTCCACGCGTAGCGGCCCCACGCAGCAAACCAGATCCAGTCGCGATCGGTCTGCTCGAGCATGGGCTCTGTCTTGTCGCCCGCATAGGGCCAGTCCCAATAGCGCAGAGGATAGAGGTGCAAACCGCCGATGCCGATGCGCTGGAAGTTCGTCACCGTCTGGCGCACGAAATCCGGATCACCCCAGCGGAACGGCTCGAGATTCGAGAGCAGATGAACGTTGGCGATAGTTACGTTCGACGATTCCGCCAGCATCTTGAAGCGATCCAGCACCGGCCCGCGCACGTTGGTCCAGGTGAGCGATTCGCCGTTCCACTTGAACATGGTGTCGATGTTCGAGTAGAGCGGAGGAGCTTCTTTCATCACCGTGTCGATGTCCGTCGCGTGATCCCGCACAACGATTGGCGGATCGTCCGTGATGCCTGCGGCTTTCAATCCATCTTTCACGCCGGGGAGAATCGTCTGCGTGAGCCATTCCGCGCCATAGTGCGGACTGAGCGCCTCGCCCAGCGTCATCATGAGCCCCGCGTGCGGATACTCGCGCACGAACTCCGAGATCGCATAGCGGGTGTAGGCGCTCGCCTCAGCATTCGGGGCAGACAGGTGATACGGCAGATGATGCGCTCGCGCGAAGGTGTGTGAGAGATGAATGTTGTAAAAGCCCTGCAGCACCCAGATGCCGCGGCGATCGGCCTCAGCCGTGAGCCATTTGAACATTGCCATGTTTTCATCGAGCTGCGCCGTGGGCAGCTCCTGCGCTTCGGGATACTTGGGCAGCTTCAGCAGGCTCGTGAACGGATGGCCGTTCCACAAGTAGAGCGTGTTGTAGCGCTCCTCGGCCAGCATGTCGAGATACCTGGTCCACGCCGCCCTATCGTAGAAAAACGGAAAATTTGCACGGGTGTAGGGATAATCGTATTCGGCGTCGTCGTAGATGATCTCCTGCTTCTGCATTCCGATGCAGGTGCCGCGCAGCTCGAGCGCGGGATGCTCTATGTCGTCGATTCCGCCGGGCAGCGCGTGGGCAGCGCGCACGCGATCGGCCAGCTCGAGTTCTCCGTACAAGACTCCGGATGCATCGCTTCCGGTCACTATCCATGTTTGGCCGATTTGCTTGATCTCGAAGGCTTCCTGGGCCTGCGGCCAGAACTCGGGCAGATCGAAGTGCGCCAGCTCCGGCGCACTGCGAATGGCAATGAGAACGCGCGCGCCGCTGTCAGCCTTCACACCGAACAGCGCTTCGCGCAATTTTTCGGCGCCGTACAATTCGCGGGATGACGCATTCTTCGCGGTTGCCACCTTCACCGGCGCAGCGTAAACCGCTCCGCTCGCCGCAAACAAAACCAGAGCGCAGAAAATTCGTGCTGCGATTCGATTCGTCATTCTTGCTTTATGCCTTCTCAAACAGCACCGCCCTGTATGGCTTGCCGCTGAGCGTCATCTTGCTCTTCCCGCTGAAGGTTCCCGGGAGCGCCGTCTCAGTCATTGCCCACGGATCGATCTCTGTCGCCTTGAAGGTGGTCTTCTCCGGCAGCGGAAATTCATATTCGCCCACGCAATGGTAATCGAAAAAGTACAAAATCGCCTCGCCGCCGCCCGCGTTGAGGTAATACGGATTCTCCTGCGCCATCAGCCCGGTCGTTCTCGTTTTCTCCAGCAGCTTGCGCAGGAACGTGATGCGCGCCGCGCTTGTTCCGTGGAGCTTGCCCGCGTCGCTCCACACGGGATTGCCATCCGTCGATATGTACGATTCCCCGTGCGTCGCGTAGACGCCGTTCACCACCGCGCGCCAGAAGCGATAGGTCATCTCCTCTGGAGAAAGATTGCCCCAGCGGCGCGAGATGTTGCCTTCGTACTGGATCTCGTCATAGATGATCGGCTTGTTCCATGCCGCCAGCCGCTCGGCGGATTTGTCGAAATCGTATTCCTGCAGGCTGGCGTGCGTGCACCACGGCTTCGCATGGTCGTACACTACGCGGCTGTGATGGATGGATCGCAGCCGCGAATACGGATCGCTCTCCTGTACGATGCGGAAGAAGCGGTCCCAATCGGTCATCGACTTAGAGCGCACTAGATCGTATTCGTTCGCGATCGACCACCACACGTTCCGATAAGCCGCCAGCCGCGCCACCGCGTAGCGCAGGTAGCGATCGTCGGCTTCCTGGCCCATGGCCCTGAATCCCCACGCATCATAGGGATGGAAGAGAATCAGATCCGCTTCGATGCCGGCTACGCGCAGGTTTTCGATGCGCTGCTCCACGCCGCGAAAATACTCCGGGTTCAGCCGCGCCAGGTCAAACTTCTCTTTGCTGGCTCCGTTATCGGCCAGGTTTTCAGCGCCCGCGGGCAGCGCCGCGCCCACGTGCTCGAAGGGCATCGCCACGGGCTGCATCTTGCCGAGCGGTTTGGGCAGCAGGCAGATGCGCACTTTGTTAAAGCCGGCTTCTTTCAGGTTGGCGAGCGTCTCGGACGCCAGCGGCTCGGGGATAAATCCGTAGGAGTAGCACGTGGTGCCGAAGGGAAAATACGGCGTTGCGTCCGCATACTGGAAGTGAAACTGGTGCGCCGTCCCGACGGGGCCGCGATTCTCTTCCGCCGGAGCAACGCACTCGAATCCGCCGGTCATTCCAGCTAGATTCTTCGCGCCGGCGAGTTCCTTCGCGCTCGCGGTCGTCTCAAAGCTCCACTTTCCGATTGAGTCCGGTGAAAACCGGACCTTGTATTTGCCTTGGCCGTCATAAAAGCCGGCGACGTTTACCCTTCGGTGCTGCTGCGTGAATCGCGCCCCGAACTTCACATCGACGAAGGGATTGCCGCCATCAGGTCCGTGCACTTCGAACTCGAATAGGCCCCACTGCTCAATTTTCTGGTTGGCCACTTGCGCTGCTCCGGGAACGCCTGTACCGGCGAGTCCAGCGGCCACTGCTCCCGCACTCAGTTTGATTAACTCGCGTCGGTCCATAGCTTTCCCCATCTTTCAATCGCCCGCCATATCCGGCCGAGCGGCGCGGATTGAGTGCCGCATCTGGCAAATTCGTTCTACACACCTTCGCTAACGGAGTCAAACCTTTCATCATAAAATGAAAATTATTGCTCAAAATGGTTCGGGGCACGTATAAAGGCCTAGACGGGCCGCGTATTGAGACCAACGCGAGGCTCTAGAGAGCTTGATCCGATTTAGAAAGCAGGGTTCTTCCAAGTATGCCGCGCAAGATCACACCCGCTGCCGTTGCTGAAAAATCTCCGCGCCGCCGCATTCCCAAATGGGCGCTGCACTCGGCCGACGCATCCTCCAACGAGCAGTACTATCTGCGCTCCATCGGGCGCGCGCTCGAGGTCCTCGACTGCTTCGACGGAAAATCCCCGCTCGCGCTCAAGGATATCGGCATCAGCACCGGCCTGCCGGAGTCTTCGCTGTTTCGCGTGCTGCTCACGCTGGAAAAGCACGGCTATCTGCAGCAGGCCGTCGACGGAACTTATCAGCTCGCGCCCAAGCTTCGCTTCGGTTGGATCAGCGAGCAGGGCAATACCCTGCGCAATAAGGTTCGCCCAGAGCTGGAGAGGCTGGCGCAACGCTTCAACGAAACCGCCAGCATGGCCTATCTTTTCGACGATCGCATCCACGTTCTCGACTCGATTGAGACCTTCCACGAAATCCGGATGTCGAACCGCGTGGGCCGCGTGCTGCCGCCGCATTGCAGCGCGCTGGGTAAGGCGATCACGGCGTTTCAGGATCGTTCGCTGGCCGAGCAGATCGTAGAAATCTACGGCCTCTCGCGGCGCACCGACCACACCATTACGGATCGCTCGCGCCTGTTCGACGAGTTCGCAGAGATTCGCAAGACCGGCATTGCCTGCGATCGCGAGGAATCCATTCTGGGCGGAATCTGCTACAGCGCCGCGCTGCGCCCGGCAGGCCGCCAGGTGCTGGCCGCCATCAGTCTCTCCACGCCCGTCGTGCGCATGACTCCGGAGCGCGACGCGGAGACGCGTCGAGCTCTGCTGGAAGCCGCCGTCCGCCTCTCAGAAAACTAATCACAGCCCTCAATGCGGCCGCTTGATCGCGGTGTCGAACGGCCTCGCACTCCGTACGATCCGTTCCCGCCTCCAAAATTCCGCAAATCGGAATCGTCAAATCCGCTCGTCGGCGCATTCCCGGCAAAATGTGTTGTTTGCAGCCGATTACTGCCGGGTCTTACTTAATTTTCGAAAATAGCCCGTAGTTCTCCCAATTTTCTTGACACTCCTATCTCGGTCTCATTACCTTGTCATGGTTCCAGTAATCGTTAACTGCCTTGCTGCAACTTCACTAGGAGTCCGCCAGATGAGACGCATCATCCTCGCCCTAGCAGTCTGTACCTGCACCGTTATGGTTTACGGCCAGGAGACCCGCGCCACGCTCACCGGCCGGGTCATCGATCCAACCGGCGCTATTGTGCCCAACGCTCCTATCCAGGTCGTCGACACCGATACCGGCGCCAAGATGACTGTCCAATCCAACGGCCAGGGCGACTACACCGCGCCGTTTCTGGCACCGGGCACTTACAGCGTCACCGTGTCGATGGCCGGCTTCACTACCTATGTGCACACTGGCCTGGTGTTGCTGACTGAGCAGACGGTCACTGAGAACATCGTGCTCAAGGTCGGCAACGTCAGCCAGACGGTCACAGTGACCGGCGAGACGCCGCTGGTCGACACGTCCGACGCCAATACCGGCCAGTCGCTGACCGCGGAGGAAGTCGCCGACTTGCCTAGCAACGGCCGCTCGCCTCTCGGCTTTGCCCACCTCGAGTATGGCGCGGTGGCCAAGGGCAAGCACTCTATGTCCCAGGTGACGCCGTTTGGCAACTCCACTGCCGATGACTTTTCGCTCGGCGGCGGCGCGTCGTCTTCAAACGAGCTGCTCCTCAATGGCGTTCCCAACATGGAAGACTCCAGCCGCACTGCCGGATACAGCCCACAACTGGATGCAGTCGATACAGTGCACGTGGATGAGTTCGCCGCCAACGCGGCGCTGGGCGATACATCTGGCGGATTCGTGAATATCACCACGAAGGGCGGTACCAACGATCTGCATGGGTCGGCCTCGGAATACTACAACGGCTCCCGGCCATTTGAAGCGGAGCCCTACTTCACCAACCCTGGCACCACCATCACTTCAACTCACTTTAATCAATTCGGCGGCACGGTAGGTGGGCCAATCTACATTCCACACGTCATCCACGGGCGCAACAAGCTGTTCTTCTTCTATGCGTTCGAGGGCTACATCGGGAACGCGCCTGCCACGACCATCACCAGCGTTCCCACGCAGGCGGAGCGCACTGGCGACTTCTCAGCGCTGCTTGCCTACAACGCGGCAGACCAACTCTACAACCCATATCAGGGTTCGAATCAGACCATCACCTCAGGCGGAAAAACGGGAACCTACTGGATTCGCCCAACCGTTTCTGGCAACGTCCTTTCGAACGCGGGCCTCACGGTTGATCCCGCGGCAGCCGCATACATGAAGCTGATCCCGCTGCCCAATTACAACGGCTCAGCGACCAAGCCGGACGGCGAGGATAACTACTACGCCTACGATCCCACCAGCAACAACTACAAATCGAACCAAGGACGAATCGACTACAACGTCAGCGACTCCGACAAGATGTTCTTTGAAGGGCACCGCAGCCAGTACAACCAGACGTCGGCAAACATCTTCAACAACGCGCTTTCTGGAACCTACTCGACGACAATTCTATGGGGTGGCCAGGTCGACAACGTCAAAACCTTCACGCCTTCGCTCAATCTTGAAACCCGTCTTGGCTTCAGCCGCTACGAGATATTCGGCGGCCCGAACAGTCTCGGCGAAAACCCCACAACCCTGGGATTCTCGGGCTACGTGGCTTCCGATTCGACTGCGCTCGCTCTGCCGTATCTGCAGTTCACGGACTCTGCGGCGATTCCCAGCCTCAGCGGCAATCCTGCGAACCAGGAGTTTTTTGACGACATCCAGTTCTTCGCCAGCCTGAATAAGACGTGGGGCCATCACTCCTTCAAGGTCGGTCCGGATATCCGCTCCAACAAGGACTCCGCCGTCTCGCCCGGTGCAGCGAATGGTAACTTCACGTTCAAAGCTGCTAACGGTGACCTTGTTACCGAGTCACCTAATTACGCCGCCGACGAAACGAATCAGGCCTTCGGCGGTGCGCTGGCGCTGTTCGAGCTCGGTCTGCCCACGAGCGGCTCGTACAATATCGCGCAGCAATATCAGTACGACAACTGGTATTTTGGCTTCTTTGCGCAGGATGACTGGAAGGCGCTGCACAATCTCACGGTAAGCATCGGTCTCCGCGTGGAGCGGGAGACGCCTCTCGTCGAAAGCAACAACAAGATGGTGCAGAACTGGTATCCCAACCTGGCCAATGCCTCAACCAGCACGTCGGAGTCGGCCTACTCCAGCCAATACGCGACCGACAGCACCACCGTCAGCAAGACGGGATACGCTAATTACCTGCCCCAGACAGCCGGTTTCAACCCAACCGGCGGCGTGCTCTATGCGAGCAACGGCAACCGCAGCCCTTACTATCCGGCGGGTGCATACATCAGCCCCCGCGTCGGCTTCTCCTACGCTCCGGACTACTTCCATGGAACCCTGGCGATCCGCGGAGGCATGGGTATTTATGTGAGCCCGTTCAACGACTACACGGCTGGGCAATCCTACGGATTCACGCAGTCCACGAACTTCAATGGCACCAGCAGCTCGTGCAATGGAGGGTTTGAACCGATCACGACCATGGACAATCCGTTCCCCACAACTGCTGTGACCAACCCAGACGGCACCTGCGCGACCAGCGTGAATCCCATCCAGCCGCCGCTCGGCGCCAACGAGGGGCTCAATGCCCAGCTCGGCAGCAGCATCGGCTGGTACGCGCCGGTACAGGTTCCCTATGGTGAGAAGTTCAGCCTGGATGTGCAGAAGCAGTTCAAGAGCAACTGGATGGCCGAGGTCGGCGGTATTCACGTAATGCAAGTCCACAACTCGTACACAAACAGCGTCTACCAGGCTCCGTATCTACCTTATCTCGATCACACGCAGGCGGCCGACTCGGCCACAGCCGAGGCAGTCTCCAACGCGATGGGCATCAAGGTCACCAACCCATTCCTGAACACGATGCCGTCGTTTACCAATTCGGCGACGGGTACGGTGGTAGCCAACACGACCGGCCTCAACACAGGTTCCACGATCACGGTGGCACAGGCGCTGCAGGCCTACCCGGAGTACAGCAGCCTCTCCGAAGCGCTGGTTCCGGGCACCACGCTGAAGTTCAACTCGCTGATGGTGCGGCTCGAGAAGCGCATGTCTTACGGACTTGAGTTCAACTTCAACTACGTTTATTCTCGCCAGCTTGGCACCACGGCGCAGCTTAACCCGGGCGGTCCGCTCTGGTACGGCGAGACTTCCTCGGACTTCCCGAATCACGCATCGGTCACGACCATTTATCAGCTGCCATTCGGGAAGGGACGGATGTTTGTCAACAACTCAACGCTGCTTGACGAGCTCATCGGCGGCTGGGAGATCACCGGAATCTATCAGTATCTTTCCGGAACACCGATTCAGTGGTCGACCAACGTGAATTACAGTGGAACCTTCTCGGGCTTCAACAACAATCCGCACTACACGCACGGTCCCTCGTTCAATACAGCCGGATTCGATACGGTTTCGGCCGATCAACCCGGTTCGTGGAACTTCCGCACGTTTCCTGAGTACCTGCTGCGCTCTGACCCAACCAACAACTTCGACTTCTCGATCATGAAGAATTTCACGATTGCGGATCGCATCGAGATCCAGCCTCGTGTAGATGCCTTCAACGCTCTCAACCATGCCCAGATGTCATCTGCGAGCGTGAGCGCGACGTCCTCGTCCTTCGCTTACGTCACTTCGCAGCTCAACACCAACCGCTCGCTGCAGGGCGGCGTTCACATCCGCTTCTGATTGCCGGAGTGGCAATAAAAAGCGGGGATGCGAATCGCATCCCCGCTTTTTATTGCCCGGCAAGAATCAGGGGCGCCATCACTCAAACCGGTACAGGGTCACTTTCTCGGTGTGGACCTCATGCGAGTCGAACCGCCAGTGTGTCCCCTGGTCATTCTCATCGCCGTTGAGGCGGCGGCCCGCGATCCACTTTCCGTCCTCGAACTTGCCTTCATCGACGGCGCCAATTCCGACTTGGCGCCCGCTCTCGGGAACCGCGGTAAACGTCACGCGAAATCCCTTGCCCACCCCGAGGAATCCGTCTTTGCCGTCCGCCATGATGAGCCCGTATCCGCTCTCAACGGTGTTGCCGAAGATGCTGTCCAGGCTCACGTGGAGCGTGTAGCCGTTCATCGTGAAATCCACCTGGCCGCGCTCGCGGTCCAGCAGGAATCCATGGACGTCGCCCGCTGCCTGGTGCTCCAGCAACTGCGGCGCGACTGCTGCCAGAGCCTTGTAGCTCTCGGCCAGGGGGTCGCTTTCGCCCGCCTCGGAATCGATCCCGAATGGCGAAAATCCCAATCCTGCCTCCTCGCCAATCGCGTAGAACACGTTCGCCGCGCCAGCCACCCCGCCGCGCGTCTCCGGCATGTAGAGAGGATTGCCTGCGCGATGGAAGCGGTCGCACCATTCCTCGAAGTTCGCCGCATAGAGATCGGGCGCGTACAAATCGAGCGCCGTGCCCCCGGCCTTCCACACGTCGACCACGCGCGGCTGCGCTCCTCCGCTGGGGTAGCCGCCCGGCGGCGTGTTATCCGAAGGCAGCCAGGTGTTCACATACATCGGAATGCCGTACTCAGCCTTTCCCTTTGCCGCGACGGACTGGATGAATCTGCCATACTGCCACGCCATGAAGATTTCGTCGGCGCGCTCGCCTTCGCCAAAGACCTGTATCCAGGTTCCGGCCGTCTTCGCGCCGTTCGCGTCCCACAATTCCCGCAGATCGGGATACAACTCAGCGCGATGCGATTTCAAATACGCGGTCAGCTCCTCGGGCACCGCCCCCGAAAACGCCTTGTCCGCCGCTTCGGAGCGATCGCGTGAAGCGCCGAGCACGCCGACCTCGTTCTCGATCTGCATCATCACTACCGTGTGCCGGCTTCCATCCACTGCTTTGATGTGCCGCATCAACGCAGCAAATGCCCGCCCATCGGCCTCGCGCGTCTCTGCGCACAGAGGGCTCAGAATCTCCACCTCGCTGCCGTGTTCCATCACTCGTTGAAAACGCCGCGAGTCCTGCTTGACCCATAGTGGCGCGTAGCTGGACATGCCGTTCTTCCACGAGGCCAGCCACAAAAACACGATCTTCTCGTGCGCCTCGCGCGCCTGACCGATCAGTCCGTCGACCAGGGTGAAGTCATACTTGCCTTCCTGAGGCTCGATAATTTCCCAGCTCAGCGGCGTCACCACCGAGTTCAGCCCCGTGGCGACGAGCTTTGGCCAGATCGGCTTCATGTAGTCGAGATTCGACGATGACGAATTGTGCAGCTCGCCCGAAAGCATCAGGAACGGCTTGCCATCCACGATCAACTGCGTCGCCACGCCGCGCTTTTCCAGGTGCGGCGCGCCGTTCTCCTGCGCCAGCACTGCTGAACGGCCCGCAACAATGCAGACCGCAAAACCCAGCAACATCCATTCGCGCATTCTCATAACGGCAGGAGTGTAGCATGCGAGGACACTGATCCCATTTCGGCTCTCATTCCAAAAACACACCAGGAATTGAATCCGCATCCACAGAATCCTTGCACGGCGTTCCGCTTCGCCCTACTCTCAGTTTCGTGGCCGTCCTCTCTGTCGATCTCGCGTACCGCCGCTGGTCCGATCTGGGCGTGGTGATTCTCGAGCGCCTCGCACCGCGGGCTCAGGCAGTCGCATTCGAGGCGGAGGCGCCACCCGTTGTTGCCTGCGAGATCATCTCGCTCGGCCCTCCCGGCCTCGATCCCGAGCTCGACCGCGGCCCAGTCGATCCCGACAATCTCGCTGGGCGGCTCAACCATCTCTGCGTTTCTCGCGGCATTCGCGTTCTGCTGCTCGATGGCCCGCAGGCCTGGAAATCCGGTTCCAACGGCCTTGACCATGCGCGGGTGAGTGAGCGCCAGCTCAACACTCCCGGCAAAACCGGCTTGCCGGGCATCGTGAAGCCGCTCACCTACCGGCCGTTCACCGAGTTTTGCGTGGACATTTACGATGCGCTTTGCCGCCGCGGCTGGCGCCGCCTGGAAACGCGCAACCAACCCGCACTGGCCGAGCTGCCAGGAGCGCTGTCGCAGCGAATTCTGGTCGAGAGCTATCCGCACGCCGCGTGGAAATCGCTGGGCCTGAGCTGCCTGCCATCAAAGCGCCGCGCCCGCGTGAGCGATCTTGCCGAGGCCTATGGGGCACTGCGCGCTCTCATCCCATTCACAACCAACCGGCCGCCCAATCACGACCAGTTGCAGGCCATTGTTGGCGGTCTTGCGGGGCTTGCACTGGAAGAGAACAATCCCGACGGCGTGCGCATCGTGGGCAAGCGCCCGCAGCGGGAGCAGGGTCATTGGCGCGAAGGCTTCATCGCGTTGCCGCTGGCGCCGCGCGCACCTCTCAGCCTGCGCTGGCTGCACTAAGGCAGCGTCCTGAAATCGCGTGACCCTGGGCCGAAGATTTCGCGCCGCAGCAGACGCCCGCGCTCTTGTTCTTCTGGATCCGCGGATTAAAAGTGGTACGTCACGCCGATCGAGGCGCGCGCATTCCACGTTCTATGGGTGGAATACGCAAGCTGCGGCGTGTTGTTGCTCAGCGAGAACGAGCCGGCGACCCGGTCGCCCTCGGCGCGGATTCCGAAGCGCGAGGTCAGCGCGTACTCCATGCCACCGCCAAACCCTCCGGCGAACGAAATCACGGGCGTCATCCCTTCGCCGCCCGTATGTTCGCCGCCCAACTCGCCAAAAAACAGGCCGCTGAGGTTCTCATACAGAGTTGCGTGAATCTCCGGCGCGACCATAAAGGTATATACCGACGGGTCACCAGGGTTGCCAGGGTTGTTGTTTCCGAGCGGCGGTTTGAAGTAATCGATCGCCCCGGTCAGCCCGAAATACTTGCCCCAGTTGCGCGTCAGCGTCGCCTTGCCGCCCATGAGTCCATAGCGCGACTGGTTCACCTGGTTCAGGCTGGTATAGGCGAATCCGCCGTACACGGTGTATCTATTCGTTCCGCCACTGCTTGGCGTTGGCGCAGCTTCTGGGTTCACCTGGCCTGCGGCCGGCAGGGTCGCAAGCGCCGAACCCGCCGCCAAAATCAACAACCACAACGTTCTCTTCAACTGGGAACTCCCATGACTCCCGCCTTCGGACTTGTGTCCGAGGGGGCATTGCAGCACATCTCCGGTACCCCTCTAGACTATCCTTTACCCCCGGCTTTCATGAAGCCAGCAGGCGCTAGAGATGGCCCAATTCTTTGACTGAAATCGGGGTGAAAGGACGCGCCGCCGAGCCGGGTCTCGAGAACAGGCTGCGGCTCAGTCGTTGCCAAGGTACCAAGGAATATTGATGACGATGATGCGCCGGTTGCCGCGCAGCAGCAGCACCACCTTCAGCAGGTCGGAGCGCCGGTTGTGCAGCATTCCATCCCACCAGTGCCGAACTACCAACTCGGGAATCAGCACGCACACCTTGCGCGTATCGGTTTCCTTCTCCACGTTCAGCACGTAATCCACGACGGGGTAGAGAACGTAGCGGTACGGAGACTTGAGCGCCACAAGTTGGGGGATACATCGCCCGGCCGCGCGCAGCGGTGCGACGATTGTCTTCTCCCAACCATCGATGAACGGATCCTCGTCGTCGCTTGTCCGCACATGCACACACCGGATGTCACGCGAGAGCGATAACGCGAACGAGAGAGCCTTCTCGCTGATCCGGCTCCAGCGGTCGACGGGCACGACGACGATCGGCTCGCTCGCTTCGGCGGGCGAAAAGGGCCGGTCCAAATCGATTTCGCGGTTCACGTAGACGTAGTGGCGCTTGACGGCGCGCATCAGCACGATCAGCAGCACCACCAGCATCGCTGTGATCCACGCACCCTCAATGAACTTGGCCACGAGCACCACCAGCGTGGTAATGCCTGTCGCGACTGCTCCGAATCCATTGACGAACATGCGCAGCGAAGCATTTCCCTCGCGCTTCCAGTGCATCACCATGCCCGCCTGCGACAGCGTGAACGCGGTGAAGGCGCCAATAGCATAGAGCGGAATCAGACGGTCGGTCACGCCGCGGAAGATGATCAGCAGGATCGCCGTGAGCGCCACCAGCACGTAGATGCCCCAGGAGTAGAGCAGGCGCCGGCCGCGGATGAGGAAGACGCGCGGCATGTAATCGTCGTGCGCGATGGCACGCGTCAGCCGGGGAAAATCAGCGAAAGCTGTGTTCGCGCTCAGCGCCAGCACCAGCAAAACCGACGCAATCGTGAGGTAGTAGAACCAGCCGTGGCCCATCACGGCGCGCGTCAGCATGGAGAGCACGCTCTCGTATCCCGTGCCGCCGGGATCGGTCGCGGCGATGCCATAGGCCCAGCACAGCAATGCGATGCCCAGCAGCAGGATCGCGAGCAGCGCGATGATGATCGTCAACGTCAACTTCGCGTTCTTGCGCGTGGGCTCGCGGAAGGCCATGACGCCGTTGCTTACTGCTTCTACGCCGGCCATCGCTGTGCAGCCGGAAGAAAACACCTTCAGCAACAGCCACGCGCTCACCGCTGCGCTTATTGGGGGTAATGCCGGCAGCGGCGTCACGGGGTGCGGATGCCCCGCCGCGTGCACGGTTTGCCATCCGCCGACCGCGATCACGATTAACAATGTCAGCGCGAACAGGTATGTGGGAATCATGAACACCACGCCTGTATCGTGCACTCCTCGCATGTTCACAATCGTGAGGATGAAAAGCACCGCCAAGCAGAGCTCGAGCGTCCGCGGTTGCAGGCTGGGCACGGCCGAAATCAGAGCGCCCACGCCGGCCGAAATTCCCACTGCTGCCGTCAGCACGTAATCGATCATCAGCGCCGCAGCGGCCAACAGCCCCGCGCCCTCGCCCAGGTTCTGGCTGGCAACCGTATAGGAGCCGCCCCCCTGGGGGTAGGCCTCGATCGTCTGCCGGTAGCTGAAGTAGACGATCACGAGCAGAATCACGATCGCCGTGCTGACCGGTACGATGAACTTTACGCCCATCAGTCCCAACGGGATCAGCAGCGTGAGCGCCGCCTCCGGGCCGTACGCCGCCGAACTCAGCGCATCCAGGCCGAAGACCGGAATGCCGGCGATGGGCCCGATATGCTCGGCGCGTTCGTCGCTCGTAGCAAGCGGCCGGCCGAAGAGCAAATTCAAAATATTCGCGGAAACGCCCATCAGGGAATGCTCAGCGGCCATGGAGCGTGAGAAGGCCGTCGAGGAATTGTCTCACGCCGCATGGGGTTGTCATGAGATCGCGTGTCAGCTCATTGTGAGCAGATGGAATAGCAAATCTGGGCTCGCTAGCCTGCGCGCTCGCTCTCCGGTTCGGCTACGGCCGGCAGCGCGAACAGGAACCGGCTGCCCCTGCCCGGTTCGCTCTCCGCCCAGATGCGGCCGCCGTGCTGCTCCACGATGCTGCGGCAAAGAGCAAGCCCCAGCCCGGTTCCGCCCAGCGCGCGCGAATCCGACGCGTCGCCCTGCTGGAACCGCTCAAAGATACGCTCCAGCTTGTCGGGTGCGATTCCTCGCCCCTGATCCTCGACGATGAAGCACACCGCACTCACCACGCCCGCGTTCACGCCGGCGGGTTGCGCCGAGAGGCGGATCGTCGTATTCGGCGCTGAAAACTTGATCGCATTCCCGACCAATTCATTGAGCACCTGCAGAATGCGCTCCTCGTCTGCGAACACCCGAGGCGCGCTCGCGTCGATCTTAAAGTCGATCTGCGATTCCTTCGCCGCCGAATGCGCCACGTCGGCTGCGCGCCGCAGCAGGATCATCGGTTCCACGGCCTCGCGGTTCAGCGCCAGCCGCCCCTTTTCCACGCTGTCGAAGTCGAGAATCTCGTTCACCAGGCGGATCAGCCGGTCGCAGTTACCGATCGCCATCTCAACCATCTGCCGCTGCTTCTCCGGCCGCTTATCCAACGAGCCCGATGCGATGAGGCCCAGCGACGCGCGTAGCGAGGTCAACGGAGTGCGCAGCTCGTGGCTCACCGTCGAAATAAACTCGTCCTTCATCTTGTCGAGCCGCCGCCTCTCGCTTACGTCACGAAATGCGACCACCATGCCTGAGATCAGTCCGTCATCTATCAGCGGATTGGCGCTGTACTCCACGGGTATCGCCATACCGTCCTTGCGAAAAAGCAATTCACCTCTCACGCGGATCGGTTCGGACCGGCGCATGGCTTGCAGAATCGGGTTGGTCGACCGCGAGTAGGGCATTCCCTCGGCATCACTGTGATGCAGCATCTCCTGCACGTCGTGCCGTATCATCTCCAGCGCCGTGTAGCCCAGCGCGTTCGCACCTGCCTCGTTGATGAAGGTAAGGCGGCCCTGCAGGTCGATGCCGTAAATGCCATCGCCGACGGCCTCGAGGATCATCTCGCGCTGCCGCGTGGCCATGTGCAGCGCCTCTTCGGCCTCATACTGTTCGCTCACGTCGATGCCGTGACTCAGAATGAACGGCCGCTCGCCCCCCGGCTGCATCCGCCGGCTGCGCACCGCAATTCGCCGGTAAACGCCGTCACTGCGGCGCAGCGGCAACGCGCCCTGCCACTCCTCTTCACTCTCCAGCGTGCGCAGACAATCTTCGAACTCTGCTGCTCCCGCCGTATCCATCAGCTCCGCCAGATTCCGGCCGACCAGCGCCTCGCTTCTATATCCAAGCGTCTCGGCGGTGAACGAGTTCAGCGAAGTGAGCCGGCCCTCCATGGTGCAGGTAAAGACGAATCCGAGGCTGTTTTCTACCACGTCGCTATAGCGCGCTTCGCTCGACAGCAGCGCACGCTCCATCTCGCGCTGGTCGGTCACGTCCTGCCCGCTCACGATCAAGTATTGGATTTCACCATTGGGTCCGGGGAGCGGCCGCAGGGTCCAGCTCACGTGCCGCGCCGGCCCGCGCACCGAGCGCCAATCGGTCTCGTGCGGACCTGAAGGGTGCCCTTGCGTCGCTTCGCGCAATTTTTCTTCCGCCCACATGCGGTTTTCCAAGAGCAAGAATTCCTGCACAAACGGCCTGCCCACGGCGTTTGCCAGTCCCAGCCCTGTAAGTTGCGTGCACGCATCGTTCATGCGGACGATGCGCCCAGCCGTGTCCAGCACGGCGACGAGGGCGGGAATCGAATCCAGTGTTGCGGCGACAAAGATCCGCTCGATCGCCAGCGCGCGCTCGGCGCGCTGCCGCTGCCGCTGTGCCTGCTCCTGCATCCGCACGCGGTTGTAGAGTTCGAGCCGCGTAACAGCCTGGCGGCCCAGAATCTCGAGCAGAGTCAAATGTTCTGATGCGAAGCGGTTTGCCTCGCGTCCCAGGACGGCCAGCACACCAATGATCTGCTGCTCACTTGAGATCAGCGGGGCCGCTGCGTAGGAAAGGCACCGCGCAGCATTCGGCAGCGCAATTCCCTCCGGAGGAAGATCGGCGTCCTTGCTCGCGTCAGCAATGAGGAGAGGCTGCCCGGTTTCGAGCACACGCTGGCACGCCGTAGTCGCACGCGGCAGGTCCGTTGCCTTGAATCCGAAGCGCGATTTGAACCAGAGGCGGTTGTAATCCATCCATCCGATGTAAGCGTAGTCCGCATTGCACAGCACTGCGGCGAGCTCCGTCAGCTCATCGAGCGCAGGATCGGGATTGCGATCGAAGAAGCTCCAATCCGAGCGCAATAAAGCTTCCTGGTTCTCACCGGACTGGGAACCGGCTAACGCACACATAATGATGGATACCCGATTTTGAGTATCGAGTAGATTGACGAACTTGGCTCTTCCACTATCCCGTTAGATGGGAGAAATCGCGATACCACCACCGTAATCGCGATTTTCCTCACATGCGATTGCATTCGCGATTACTTCGGATGCGCATTGAGAGTTACCCGCTATCAGCTATTGATTGCTGGCTCTCTCGTTCTAGTGTCCTGGCAGCTTGCAGCACTCGCCAGACTCCGGCGGCTCATTCGCGCCCGCATCCAGCACAACCTTCCAGTTGCCGCCGGGCTCTTTGCGCCACACCGTCATGTAGCGTCCGCTCGTCGTCACCGGATTGCCGCTGGCGTCTTTGCTGTGGCCTTCGAAATGTCCCCATGTGTAGCCCATATCACCGGAGGGGCCCATCATCGCGTCGGCGGGCGTCCAGGTGAGTTGATAATCGTTCGGCATCCAGGCGGCCGACTTGACGATGGCGACCTTGCCGATAAGTGGCGCTGCGCCGTTGTTCAGGACCACGCCGTCATCGGCAAACCAGTCGGCAAAGGCAGCGCCACCACGCTTGAGCACATCCTTAGCAAAGCGCTCATCCAGATCGAAGAGCACCATCTTGCCGGGCTTCACTGTCGAGTCGGTAAGCGGGTTCGGCGCATTCTGCGCGGCTCCCGGTTCCGGCAGCTGCGCGGACGCAGAGTTCGCGCCAATCGCAAGCAATCCAATCAGAAGAAGGGAAAAAAGAAATGTTCGCGTTCTCATCACGCGCATACGTCCCCCAGGCTTGAGCAAGAGTCTCTGCGCTCATCCTACAACTCTGGAAGGAGCACCGTTGCGTTGTCGGTTTTGGGAAGGTCGATTGGCGCTCACGGCTGCGGTTCACAGCACACGCCGCTATCACTACATCACAGGCGCTACGACGGATCGCATTCATGGCAGCCTTTATCGGCCAGCCTGATGGCCCTTCTCCTCCGGATCAGTGGTGAAGCTCGCCGCAGTCGCGCTGGTTCCCGCTCCACCGCCATCGCCCTTCCCATCCGCGACGATGCGCGCTTCAGATCCGAAAAAGGTGATACTGCGAGAAGACCACGTCGTTCATCTGCGTTTGCACGGTGACTGTCCCGCTCGGTGCGTTCGGAGTTGTGCCTGCCACCGGAACTTTGGAAAACGCCACGCTGTGCATCGGGCAGATGTAGGCGCGGTCCCCGATCTCGACAGGCGCGTATTCCACTTCGATCGCGTTCTGCAGCGACTGATACGGCCCGGTCAGATCTGCAATCAGGCTCAGCCGCAAAATGGTTCCTGTCGCGGGATCGATGGCGATCTCGCCGTGATAGCCCGGATAGACCTCCTCGATTTTCGTCCCGTTCGGAATCGCCACCAGATAATTCGAGTGATCTTCTGGCACCTGGTAGCGCACCACAGCAACCGGATCGCCCGCACCTTTCTCCCAGTAGCCCCACGTCACCCGATTGCGCGAGGCGTCGCCGATCACGACCGAAAGCACCGGACCGAACTCTCCGCTCGTCGTCAATCCTGCGGGCGCGCCGCCGCTCGCGGCCTTCGCCGCTTCGTTGTGCACTTCGTATCCATTGCGATAGGTGACGGACGTGCTATAGGTGCCGGTCGCGTGCAGCGGCTTGGCTTCAACCTTGCCCATGGTGATGCCAAATGGACGCGAACGCCATCCGGATCCACTCTGGCCGCCGCCCCACACCTCTTCCTGCGCGGGCGCATCCTCGAAGTGTGTTGTCTCGCGCGTCGCGGTAAAATTCGGCAGGCGCGTCAGGGTGGTCTTCACATACTCCAGCGCCAGCGCAACCATGTGTTCCTGCGTCTCCTGGTCCGGCGCATCGATCCGCATCATGTCCAGCGCGGGAGTCTTGAGGAAAGCTGCTTCATCCGCCATCCGCAACAGCAGCTCATGCGACTTGCTACCGGGGAACTGCTTCTCCCATTTCGCCAGCCGCACCGGGCTTACGCGCTCCGTCAGCTCCACGTCCGCAAGCTGCGAAGCCACGTGCGCGTCGGGCTTGCCTTGGTTGGCCGCCAGCAGGTCTTCCAGCTGCTCCACGGAGAGCGGTTTGGTCGCCGGGGCAGGCATGGCCATGCCTGCAAAGAGCAGCCCGATTGCCCATCTGCGTATCGCGATTCTACCCATCCAGCTGCCCATCGAATTGCCCGTCCCGCCGCGGCACAAGTATAGCCGCTCTGGCACCCGGAACTGCTTGTCCCGGCGCAACTTCATGCCGAATCAAGCGTCTAAACCTTGGCGATCTTTTTCGCGGGTATACTAGTTGATGGCAAACGATCTGCCCACCTCGTGGCAAGGTCGTCAGACCCGTGATACCGCGGGCAGATTGCCCCGATGGCTTTCCGTCGATTTCCCCATCAAGGCCCGGCCATCCCCCGGGGGAAGGAAGTTCATGCCTTCGCTCTTGCAAACGATTCATTCTCCTGCCGACCTCAAACTTCTCAACAATGAGCAAATGGCCAAACTTGCCGAGGAGATCCGTTCCTGCCTCATCCAGACTCTGAGCAAGACCGGCGGCCATCTGGGCCCCAATCTCGGCGTGGTCGAGCTCACCCTCGCGCTGCACGCTGTCTTCGATACGCCGGAAGACCGCATCCTCTTCGACGTAAGCCACCAAGCTTACGTCCACAAGCTTCTCACCGGCCGTCGCGATCGTCTCGATACTATCCGCCAGCCCGGGGGCCTGAATGGCTTTATGCTTCGCACCGAGAGCGAGCACGACTGCTACGGCGCGGGCCATGCCGGTACCGCGCTCTCCGCCGCGCTCGGCATGGCGGTTGCTCGCGACCTTGCCGGCGGCCACGAGCACGTGATCGCCGTTGCTGGCGACGCTGCCTTCACGAACGGCATCTCGTTTGAGGCAATGAACAATATCGCCGAGCAGACCCGCCGTATGATCGTCGTGCTCAATGACAATGAGTGGTCTATCGACCGCAACGTCGGCGCCGTCGCACGCTATCTGCATCGCATCGTCACCAACGAGCACTACCAGCACCTGCATGACCGGGCCACGCGCCTCATCGAGCGTTTCGCCGGCAAGACCGCTATCAAAGTCGTGCGTCGCGCCGAAGAGGCCGCGAAGAGCATGCTCTGGCCCTCCATTCTGTTTGAGGAGTTTGGTCTCGAGTACTTTGGGCCTATTGATGGTCACAACCTGCCGCTGCTGATCGAGTCCTTCAAGTTTCTAAAGACCATCGATCATCCGGTGCTCCTCCATGTGCTCACGCAGAAGGGCCGGGGATTCGAGCCTGCGCTCAATGGCCAGAAAAAGTTCCATGGCCTTGGCCCCTACGATCCTGAGACCGGCAACACCGCCGCGGGCGTTCCCACATACTCTGAGGTCTTCGCCAACACACTTGCCGATCTCGCCGCCAAGGATCCACGCATTGTTGCCATCACCGCAGCAATGCCTAACGGCACCGGTCTCGATCACTTCCGGCCGCGGCATCCCAAGCGCTACTTCGATGTGGGCATTGCGGAAGAGCACGCGGTGATTTTCGCCGCCGGCATGGCGACGCGCGGCTATCGCCCCGTCTGCGCCATCTATTCCACGTTCCTGCAGCGCGCCTTCGATCCTATCGTTCACGACGTCTGCCTGCAGAAGCTTCCGGTACTTTTTTGCATGGATCGTGCGGGGCTCTCCGGCGACGACGGCCCCACGCATCACGGTCTCTTTGACATTTCCTATCTACGCGGCATTCCGGATATCGTCCTGATGGCGCCGAAAGACGAAGACGAGCTCGCGGACATGATGAAGACCGCGATCACCATCGACGGTCCCAGCGCCATCCGCTATCCGCGCGGCGCCGTTGCTGGCGTGGTCCGCAAGCCGGAGCCGCAGGTTTTGCAGATCGGTAAAGCGGAAGTGATCAGCGACGGCTCCGACGTTGCCATCCTCGGTCTCGGCCCGATGATCGAGTTGGCCCGCAATCTCGCATCGGCACTCGAGCGCGAGACGTACACCACCGCGGTCATCAATCCGCGCTTCATCAAGCCGCTCGATCGCGAGATGCTTGCGCGCTACGCAGGGCGCGTCGCTGCTTTCGTCACTTTCGAGGATCACGTGAAGATGGGCGGATTCGGATCCGCTGTCATTGAAGCGCTCGAAGAGATGGGTCTCTCGGTTCCCGTGGTGCGCATCGGTTGGCCCGACCAGTTCATCGAGCACGGTAAGGTCGACCAGCTACGCACGCGGTACGGCCTCACCGTCGAAGCTGCACTCTCGCAGGTGCTGCCGCTGCTGGCTCCACGCCGGCGGCCCAGCCTGGTCGCAAGTTAGCCTTACATCCTGACTCGCGGCCATCTTGTATCCTCCTGTCATGTCCCAACCGGTCGATTCAGACGGAAGGTCGGACGGCAGGTTACGCCGGTGGCTGCTTTGGATCTTGTTGGGCCTCGCGCTCCGCCTGCTCTTTATCTACTTTCCGCGACCCGGCGACGACGACACCAACGATTACCTCGAGCTCGGCCACAATCTTCTCCATCACGGCATCTATGGAATGAGCGAGGGCACGGCGATCGCGCCGAGCACGTATCGTCTTCCTGGCTATCCCATCTTCCTCGCCGTCTACGAACAGGTGTTCTCACGCATCTGGCCCCGCACGTGGTGGAATGCCATTTACTTCACGCAAACCTTCACGGATTTGCTTGGCGGCATTCTTCTCGCGCTTTTCGCGCGCCGCTTTCTTTCCCGGCGCGCCGCGGAGATTGCTCTCGCCCTGGCCATGCTGTGCCCCTTCACCGCGGCCTATTGCGGCATTGCGCTCACGGAATCCTTCTCCATCTTCGCCGTCGCGCTGGGCATCTACGCCGCGGGCCGCGCTCTGGCGGCGGAGACTGCCGGCGCACGCGATTCTCTCGCGCTCGTCCTCGCCGGGGTTGCCGCCGCGCTCGCCATACTTCTTCGCCCCGACGGCCTGGTTCTCTTTCTCGCGCTCGCCGCGGGTATCTTCTGGTACACGCTTCGCTGTGCACCGGCGAGGCCGCCAGCGCCCCGGGCGTTTCGCCGCGCGTTCTCGGCGTCGCTGCTTTTTTCTCTTGTCGCGCTTTCGCCGCTGGTTCCATGGACCATCCGCAACGCCGTGCGGTTCCATATCTTTCAGCCGCTCGCGCCGCGCTACGCCGATCCAGGCGAAACCTCCATCGCCGGAGCGCGCAGTTGGCTGCGCACCTGGACCATCGATTACGTCTCCACGGCAAACGTCTGCTGGAACTTTCCCGGGGACACTATCGACCTTGCAGACATTCCATCGCGCGCCTACGACTCACCCGAGCAGCGCGCGCAGACCGTCGCGCTCATCGAGGAATACAACCGGCAGGTCATCCTGACACCGCACCTCGAAGCCGCCTTTACCGCGCTTGCCGACAAGCGCATCCGCGCAAATCCCTTCCGTTATTACGTCGAGCTGCCGTTGCTGCGCATTGCCGACATGCTTTTCCGCCCGCGCACTGAGGCTTTCTATCTGGACGTCTTCTGGTGGCGCTGGAGCGAGCATCACGGCCAGACGGCCATTTCGACTCTCTTCGGCCTCATCAATCTTGCATTCATCGCCGCTGCAGCCGCCGGGTTCCTTCGGCGCCGCGTTCCATGGCCGCTGATGCTGGCCGGCTATTTTGTCCTTCGCTGCCTGTTGCTGGCTATCATGGAAAACCCGGAACCCCGCTACACGCTTGTCTTCTTCCCGGTCTTCATCATCGCAGCCGCTGCTGCATTCGAGAAAACCGCATCCCATTGGAATGAGAGGACTGCCGGGCAGCAAGCGAAGACCCGGTCCGCCGCCGCGTAGAGTCTGAACTCTCTGTGCGACAATCAGACTGATTCTTCAATGCGCCTGGATCGCTTTTTTCCGGTTCTGCTCTTGGCGGGATGCGACGTTTTCTCGCTTCCCGCTGGGGCGCAGACCGAACCCGCTGCGGCACCGGTTCCGCTTGTTCTCACCGGCGGCACGGTCATAGATGTCACGGACTGGGGCCAGTCGGCGCACGACCTCACCAATGCGGTCGTTATCATCCGCGAAGGCCGCATCACCGACGTCGGGCAATCCGGCCAGCTCGCGACTCCCAAGGGCGCGCGCGTCATCGACTGCACAGGAAAATTCCTCATTCCCGGCCTCGTCGACGGCTACGCGGGCATGAATTCGCAGGCCCAGGCCAATGCCAATCTCTACATGGGCGTTACCACAATCGTCGCGCGCGCCGACAACGAGCGCGGCTTCATTGACTCCAGCGCGGCGCCCAGCCCGCACATCTATCCGATTGATACTGTAGGCGTCACCGACAACTGGAGTCTGCTCGCGCGCAATCCTCAGTGGATCTCCAAGCTGCACGAAGGCGCCAGTCCCATCGAGCTCAGCCCGCAGGATACCGCGCGCCAGATGGCCGACACCGCGCACATCGGCACACGGGTTGTCTTGCTTACCAGTCACCTCACCGCAGCCAATTCGCAGTGGATTGTCGCGCACGCCCACGAGCTCGGCCTCATTACTTACGGCGACTTCGTCTCGACTCCCTATCGCGTCGGCATCGAGGCGGGCGTCGATGCGCTCGTCCACATGGACCACTACGTCCTCGGCGTGATCCCCGATGAGTTGCAGCGCCCCCTCGTCGACGATCCGGATGGCCCTTCCGCTCTAACTGCCTACGATTATTCCGAGCGGGTCCCGCCTACGGATGCACGTCTGCGCACCTACGCGCATTTTATCGCCACGCATCACGCAGCGCTCATGCCGGCGTTCAGCATGTTTTACGTAGCGCTGCCCGACCATCGCAATCTCTGGCTCGAACCTGCGGCCGGGCTTCTCGATCCTGCACGCATGGACCACCCCACCGACCGCGCGACGGGCGAGATTACTTATCCGCTGGCCGCCTGGACGCGCCATCTACCCGCTGCCGGTCAGCACTGGATGGAAGAGCAGGAGCAAAAAAAAGCCGCGCTCTCCGCGATGCGCCTGTGGCGCATCAACGAAACCATCTTCTCAAGTTTTCCGCATTATCTGGCCGCGTCAGGCTCTGACGTGATGGGCACCATGCCTGGCATTTCGCTTCACACCGAGCTAGAGCTTCTCGTCCGCCTCGGCCTTTCGCCCCGCGAGGCGCTTGCGGCCGGGACCAATAACTACGCACTACAGTTCGGCTGGAATGAACTGGGTCTGATCGCCCCCGGCCGACGCGCCGATGTCCTCCTTCTTGACGCAGACCCGACCGCCAATGTCTGGAACGCCCGCCGCATCTCCACAATCATCCTTAATGGTGAGACGGTCGACCGCGATGCGCTCCTGCGCCTCAGGAAGTAGCCCGCTTCTTTCCATCGCTCAGCACCTTCAACGATCGCCCGCCCAGGATCACCTTTCCTCTTGCGGCAACTTCATTGAACGGATCCTCGATGTTCTCCGTATCGACGATCTGGAGCCACGGCCGCCTCGATGGTGATTCGGGCAGCATGAACTCCACTCCCTCGTGTGAGGCGTTCACCAGGAGCAGAAAACTCTCGTCGATCACCCAGTTGCCGTCTTCATCTGTCACTTGCAGCGTCTGCCCGTTCAGCATCAGTGCGATCGCCCGGCTCCATCCGGCGTTCCACGCATCGTCTGGAACCTCGTTCCCATCGGGGTTGAACCACGCGATGTCTTTCTCCACGCGCAGCACTTTGTCGCCCACCCTGCTGCGTATCTCGCGATCCTGGAAAAACCTCCTGCGGTGCAGATTAGGATGCGCCAGCCGCAGGTGAATCACCTTGCACGCAAAGTCGAGCAATCGCTGCTGCGCTTCGCTGTGATTCCAGTCAAACCACGTCAGTTCGTTGTCCTGGCAGAAGCAATTGTTGTTTCCCTTCTGCGATCGAGCGATTTCGTCGCCGCCGGTCAGCATCGGCACGCCTTGCGAGAACATCAGCGTCGCGAGAAAATTTCGCATCTGCCGCTCGCGCAGCCTGTTGATCTCCGCGTCGTCAGTGGGACCCTCTGCACCCATGTTCCATGAATCGTTGTTGTCGCTGCCGTCTTTGTTGCCGTCCTGGTTGGCGTCGTTGTGTTTTTCGTTGTAGCTCACCAGGTCGCACAGCGTGAATCCATCGTGAGCCGTGACAAAATTGATGCTCGCGTACGGCTTGCGCCCATCGTATTGATAGAGATCGCTCGATCCTGTCAGCCGGTAGGCGAAATCCGACAACATTCCCTCGTCGCCCTTCCAGAATCGCCGCACGGTGTCGCGATATCTGCCGTTCCACTCCGCCCATAGCACGGGGAATTGCCCAACCTGGTATCCGCCGTCACCCACGTCCCACGGTTCGGCGATCAGCTTCACGTCCGCCAGACTCGGATCCTGGTGAATCGTGTCAAAGAATGAGGACAGCCTGCTCACATCGTGCAATTCGCGTGCCAAGGTCGCCGCAAGGTCGAACCGGAAACCGTCGACGCGCATCTCCGTCCGCCAGTAGCGCAGCGAATCCATAAGCATCTTGAGCACCTGCGGATTTCTAACGTTCAGCGTGTTGCCGGTGCCCGTATAGTCCATGTAGTACTGCGGATCATCCTGCATCAGCCGGTAGTAGGTTGTGTTGCAGATCCCCTTCCAGCAGAGCACCGGCCCCATGTGGTTGCCCTCGCAGGTGTGGTTATAGACCACATCGAGAATCACTTCGATCCCCGCAGCGTGCATCGCCTTGACCATCGCTTTGAACTCGCGCACCTGGCCGCCGCGGTCGCCCGATGAGCTGTAGCGCGACATGGGCGCAAAATAGCCCAGCGTGTTGTAGCCCCAATAATCGCGCAGACCCTTGTCCACCAGGTGGCCTTCATCGATGAAGTGGTGGATGGGCAAAAGCTCCACTGCCGTCACGCCCAGCTTCTTCAGGTACTCGATGCTGGCTTCGTGCGCCATCCCTGCGTAAGTGCCGCGCAGCTTCTCGGGCACCGCGGGATTGCGGATGCTGAATCCTCTCACGTGCGCTTCGTAGATCACCGAATCGACCAGCGGCGTATCCGGCCAGCAGTCATCGCCCCAGTCGAATGATCCATCGATCACCACCGACTTCGGCACGCCTGCCGTGCTGTCCTGCGCATCCATCTTCGTGGGATCGCCCGACTGCAGATCGTAAGGAAAGATCGGCGCCTTCCAATCCACGTCACCTGCGATCGCCTTCGCGTAGGGATCCATCAGCAGCTTGTTGTAGTTGAATCGACGCCCGTTTTCCGGCTCCCACGGGCCATCCACGCGAAAACCGTACAGCTGGCCCGGCTTGATGTCGCGGATGAATCCATGCCACACCAGCGCGGTGTGCTCGCGCAACGTCACGCGGTCGGTCTCGCGTCCGTTCTCATCGAACAGGCACACGTCCACCTTCGTGGCGCCTTCGGAGTAGACTGCAAAGTTCGTGCCTTTTTTGCGCGCCACTGCGCCCAGCGGGTAAGGCCTACCCGGAAGCAAAGTTCGGCTCATGTTGCCTGTGATGCACCGGGAGTTTTCTTCCGTTGCATTCACGCCGCAGGCAAACGCGACTTGCCCGTAGGTTGTATGAGGATTCGGCCTTTCGGCGAAAGAAACAAGATTTGTGGGACAATTCGCGAAAATTGAGAAGCCGCGGGCTTAGTTAGCCAGCATCTGCGATGCGGTGCGCAACTGCTCGAGCCGCAGTTGCAGCGTGTGGCCTTCCGTCATCACGAACTCCATGCGGCGCGCAATATCCGGAATCTGGTCATTCGCGATGTTCCCGCTTTCAAACTTTTCGGTCAGCACGGCGCTCTCCAGCTGCCGCACGGCCAGTTGTGCCTCTACAGTATGAAGAGTGAGATTGAGGAGGATAGGTTCCACGGGGAAGACCTCAATAAACACGATTTCCTCTTCAGAACTCCTCGCCGGCAGTGATCGAAATCACCGCGCATCGCCCGCTACATTGGATTTTCCGGGTTCGCTTCATCATGTACTCTGAAAATTAGAACTTCCCCACGATCCCATGCCCTCGTTCACGTCCAAATTCAAATCGGCAAAACACGACCAGTGGCTGGTCCTCATAGCTGCCTACAAGTTCCTGCAGGCGCTGCTCTTCATCGCCATCGGTCTCGGCGCGCATCGCCTGCTGCACAAGGACATATCTGATCAGGTCCTTCGTCTCGCCGAGCATTTTCGTTTCAATCCTGAGTCGCGGCTGGTCAACTTCATCCTTGAGAAGGCCACGCTCCTCAACGTCAGGGAGCTGCGGCGCATCGGCGTTGTCGCCTTTTCTTACGCTGCTCTCAGCCTTGCCGAGGGCATTGGTCTGTACCTGCAAAAGGCCTGGGGCGAGATTCTCACCCTCATCATCACCGCTTCTTTCTTGCCCTGGGAAATTTTCGAAGTCGCTCACCGGCTCACATGGGTCCGCGTTGGCCTGCTCATCGCCAATACTCTAGTCTTCCTCTATCTGCTGCGCGTCGTGATCGACCGCGCCCGTCACCGCACGCGCGTTCGTTGATTTCTCGATCTGCGGGCGGATTTCCTCGCTGTTCGGCGTGGGCTCCCTGCTTTGAGCGCGCGAATCCGCGTGCCCTCGCGGGTTCCTTCCGTAGCCCAGTGTACGGAGGGCCTTCGTCCCACACGAAGACCCTCCCCCGCGCTTCCACGTTGCAGATTTTTATTTTTTAGGGTGGAAGGCGTAGTAAAACCCGAACCCGCTCATGGCGCCGCCGGGAACCAGAAACGCCGCGCCAAACGCGTTCTTTAGGGAAGCGTCCTTCGTTACGGAGCGTGTGAGCACCCAGGTACCAAAAGCAATCAACGGGATGCCGGCAATTCCCAATACCAGCATCCCCGGCCTCTGCAGCTTCTTGTCATTCGAAGTTGGCTTTGGCTGAAGATCCTGTGCGTTCTGCGCGGCCGCATCCATCATGGCCTTCATGTTTGCCGGCATATTCAAGTTCGCCGACTCGCTTGTTTCCGGAGGTGCCGCAGGCGCATCTGGGAGTGCGTTCGTGCCGGTATTTGCGTTCACTGAAGATGCGAGCGAAACGTTGGCAGCGACTGCCGGACTTGATGTTGCGGCTTGGCCAGTATTCGGAACCGCGCTGGCCTCCCGCTGAGTGGCAGCTTGTGATGACGCGGCCTGAGCTTCCTGGGCCGGCATCTGGGCTGCGGTGAAAAGAAGAGCCAGGGCAAGCGCACCAAATCGGACGGGCATGCTGCGGGATTTCCGATTCTGGCGCGACGACACTGCGGACGAGAAAAGAGATGTTTTCAAGGTGTGACCTCCTTTTGGTCTGTTACCGGTGGTGAATTTCGACAGCGAGGCCTTTCCCCCCCGGGAGTCTACACAAACCTCACTCGCATGTCGGCTTTCACCACTAGTTGCGCAATCCGTGGCTCAAAGGGCTCAACTTTTTTCGAAATTTCCCCAACATCCTTATCGCGCCGCCGGGCCGGCCTGACGCCTACGCATCTTGCCGAATCCTTGAAATCCTCGGAATGTAAATTAGAATCAGAGACTTACAGCAGCCGCAGAAAGGTTCATTGACTCCTTCCCGTGGCAAAGCTAATCTGCATATCAAACTCAGGGAACCCCGGGGGGCGACAGTGCCGCAGCCGTCCGAATCGGCGACTCTACTCCTTGCTCGATGGCGCAGCGGGGATCAAGCGGCACTGCACAATCTCATCCCGCTTGTCTATAAAGAGCTGCGGCTCGCCGCCCGCCGCTGTTTGCGCGCAGAGCGCCCCGATCACACGCTGCAGAGCACGGATCTTGTTCACGAAGTGTACTTGCGGCTTGCCGGCGACCGGCCGCCGCCAACTGAAAATCGCGCGCACTTCGTCGCAATTGCGTCTAAACTGATGCGACAGATTCTCGTTGATTACGCTCGCCGGCGCGCTGCAGCAAAACGAGGCCCCCAATACAAGGTCGAACTCGATGAGAGCCTCTTCCTTCCCGCGTCGCAGAACATTGATATCGTCTTACTGGATCATGCGCTAAGCCGTCTCTCCCGCCGCGATGCGCAACAGGAAAAGATTGTTGAACTCCGTTTCTTTGGTGGCCTCACCGTGGAGGAAACCGCTGTAGCCCTCGAGATCTCCCCCGCTACCGTGAAGCGCGACTGGAGTATGGCAAAGGCGTGGCTCACACGCGAGGTTGGGAGAGACTTGCATGGAGAAGACCGGGCGGTGGGAGAAAGTTAAGGAGCTGTTTGACGCCGCTCTGCAGCAGAAGCCGGCAGATCGCGCCGATTTTCTGACCAAGGCTTGCGGCTTTGACTTCTCTCTACGCGAGGAGATCGATTCTCTTCTCTCCGCCTATGAGCGATCTGACGGTTTGTCACAGCCCGCCATTGCGGCTTCCGAGTGTCAGGAGCCTCAGGCCCTCGAATCAATCGGCCCCTACCGGCTCATCCGGAAAATCGGTGAAGGCGGAATGGGTCAGGTGTGGTTCGCCGAACAATCGGAGCCGATCCAGCGCCAGGTCGCGCTCAAACTCATTCGCTCGGGAGTCTACGACGACGTCCTTCTTCGCCGCTTCCAGGCGGAGCGCCAGTCGTTGGCGCTAATGGATCACCCTGCAATCGCCAAGGTTTTCGACGCCGGCGCCGCGCCGAATGGTCAGCCCTACTTCGTGATGGAGTATGTGGCGGGCGAACAGATTATCGCGTATTGCGATCACAAGAAGCTGCCCATCCACGAACGCCTCGAGCTTTTCATCAAGGTTTGCGAGGGAGTGCAGCACGCCCACCAGAAGGCTATTATCCATCGCGACCTGAAACCCGCGAACATCCTCGTCGTCGAGGTCGATGGAAAACCTGCACCGCGCCTGATCGATTTTGGCCTTGCGAAGGCGGTCGTCCAGCTTCCCGGTGCGGGCGAATCGCTTTTCACCGGTGTCTGGGGCATTGCCGGAACTCCCGGTTACATCAGCCCTGAACAGGCGTCCGGCAACGATCTCGACACGCGCACCGACGTCTATTCGCTTGGCGTCGTCCTCTACGAAATCCTCACCGGTTCACTACCCTTCGATAGCGAGAAACTGCTCAAACAGTCTTTCGATGAAGTTCTGCGCCAAATTCGCGAGCAGGACCCGCCAAGGCCCAGCGCACGCCTCGCTACGGATCGACAACTCGCCGGTTCGGCTGCTCCTTTGCGGGCCACCGAGCCGCAGAATCTCAAGAGCCTGCTGCACGGCGATCTTGACTCGATCACGATGAAAGCGCTGGAGCGAGAACGCGAACGACGATACGGAACCGCCTCCGAACTTGCCGCCGACATCACGCGCCATCTCAACCACGAGCCGGTACTCGCGCGCCCAGCCAGTTTCGGCTATCGGGCCAACAGATATGTACGCCGCCATCGCCTGGCTGTTGGGGTGGTCGCCGCTCTCGCCGTGCTTCTCGCTTCTCTTGCTGTTCTTGAGGCCGTTCAACTCCGCCGCATCACCCGCGAGCGCGATCGCGCCAATCGCATCACCGATTTCATGACCAACATGTTCAAGGTCTCCGATCCCGGCCAGGCCCGCGGCAACCAGGTCACCGCTCGGGAAATCCTCGACAATGCCTCCTCGCAAATCGAGTCTGGCCTCGCCAGCGATCCCGAGCTGCAAACGCAAATGATGATGGTCATGGGGCTCACCTATGAAAACCTCGGCCTCTACAATCGCGCTGAGTCCCTCTACCACAAAGCCGCAGATATCCGCGAACGACGGCTTGGGCCTGAAAATGACGACACGCTCAAATCGCAGGCATCGCTCGGCTGGATCGAATACCGCCAGGGCCGCTTTCATGACTCCGAAGCGCTCCTCCGCCAGCTTCTCGGCATCCGTCAAAGCCACTACGGCGCCAAGAATGCCGAGACTCTTGTCGTCATGAGCTACCTCGGCGTCGTCGTCAATGAGGAAGGGCACTCCGCCGAGGCCGAAACCCTCGAGCGCCAAGTTCTCGATGCGCGCATTCGCACGCTGGGCGAATCTGACCCCAATACGCTCTCCGCCATGAACCATCTTTCGCTCGCCCTGCTCGGCGCGGGCAAATGGCCTGAGGCGGAAAAGCTGGATCGCGAGCAACTCACCATCTTTCGCCGAATTGAGGGCAGCGACTCACCGCACTCCCTCATGGCAGCGGAGAACCTCGGCATCGTTCTCTACCGTGAGGGCCGCTTCGCTGAAGCCGAAGCCATGGATCGCGAAAACCTTGCCATAAAGCGCCGCGTTCTCGGTCCCGATCACCCCGAAACCATTCGCAGCATGAATACTCTCGCCGCGGTACTCACGGACGAAGGCAAACTCGCGGAGGCGCAGTCGCTTGCCGAGGAGGTCCTCGTCACCCGAACTCGTCTGCTCGGCCCCGATCATCAACTCACGCTCTCTGCGATGAGCAACCTCGCCGAGATACTGACCCGTCGCGGCAACTTTGCACGCGCAGAACAGCTGCTCTCCCAGGCTCACTCTGGCGAAATCCGCGTCCTCGGCCCCAACAACCCGGGAACAGCGCTCAGCACTTACAACCTCGCCTGCCTCAAACTGCGCGAAGGGCTTCGCGACGAAGCTCTGCGTCTGCTTCGCGATTCGGTCGATCACGGGCTGGCCGATTGGGTCATCAAAGGCATGCCCGAAGACCCCGACCTCAAGGCCCTCCACGGCGATCCGCGTTTCACTGCTCTTCTCGCCTACGCCACGGCCCATGCCGCCATGCAAGGCAAGTGAAAGCGGGCGCGTCGGTCGTATCGGTGAATCAATCGTCGTTGGGCGGATTGTTCTTCGCCGTCAGCTCGAGGTGGGTCCCTCTCGTGAGGCCGTGGCAAGTTTTCGCCTCTTATTCGCCTACCACATCCGATCCCAAGTGTCTAGGCCTAGAATCCGACTAGTAAACACTACAGCTTGTGGTTTTGGGAATTTTTCCTTCTATTAGTCGGCGTTTGGCCAGAAACCCTGCTTTTCCTGTGGTTTCCGCCAATTTTTCTCTTGGCTCTGGAAAAGAACCACGTTACTATCGCCGGGTGGGAATTTCTGGAGTTCAGTGGCCAAACCGGGAGCCAGAAAGTACTTCCGGACGGCATTCTCCTCAAGTTTACCCCGGTTTCACTTTCGACACACTGATTGCATTGGTCCTTCGGGCGCCCGAACCAGCCTGGCTAATCTCCAGCGGGACTAGGAAAATGCAGCAGCCTGAGGGTGAAGACGAAGGGAAGCAAGCATGTTTCGCGGCAACATACCAGCAAAAGTCGATGAAAAAGGAAGACTTAAGCTGCCGTCTGCCTTCAAGCAGCTTTTCGACGCCGCTAATGTCGCCCAGTTCTACATCACTTCCACCGACGGCAAGAGCGCCGAGATCTGGCCATTGCCGGAGTGGGAGAAACGGGAAGCGCTCCTCGCCGAATCTAGCTCAATGGACGACGCGGTCGCAAAGTATCTGAACCTGACCAGCTATTACGGTCAGCAAGTGGAAATGGACAGCCAGGCGCGGGTTCTACTGCCACAGATCCTACGAAGTTCAGCCAAGCTCGATGCGGAAGTCGCGGTGATGGGCAAGATCAACTACCTGGAAGTACACAACCTGGCCCAATTCGAGCAGAACCTGCCCGTCAACGCATTGACGGCGGACGATCGCAAAGAAGTGGCGGCCAAGTTCCGGCGCCCGAGTTCGACCTAAGCCCCCAAGGGGGAACACATGACGCAGCCGCAAGTACGCCATGTGCCCGTTCTTTTTGAAGTTGCGATGGATCTTCTCAACGTGCGGCCTGCGGGCACGTATGTTGACTGCACGCTGGGGCTTGCAGGCCACGCCGAAGGAATCGTCAGGCGCCTCGGTCCGGCGGGACAGTTCATCGGATTTGACCGCGATTCCGAAGCGCTGGAATTGGCAAAGGCGCGGCTTGACGGAGTTCGCGAAGAGCTGGGAAGCCACGCGCCGCAGATCACGCTGATCGGTGAGGCCTTCAGCAGGATCGGGGAGCACATGGAGCCGGCATCGATCGACGGCCTGCTTGCTGACTTCGGCGTGAGCAGCCTGCAGTTCGATCAAGGACGGAGAGGATTCAGTTTTCAGGCGGATGGACCTGTAGATATGCGGATGGATACGCGCACGGGGCCGACCGCTGGACAAGTGGTGAATGAGATGGGCGAGCGCGAGCTGGCAAATCTTATTTACGAATACGGTGAGGAAAGGAGGTCGCGGACAGTCGCCAGAGCCATTGTGCGGGGGCGGCCCGTTACATCCACGGCGCAGTTAGCCCGGATCGTAGCATCAGCCGCTCCGCCAATGAAATTCGGCCAGATTCACCCGGCAACGCGAACCTTTCAGGCACTGAGAATTTATGTGAACCACGAGCTGGATGAGATCCACAAACTGCTTGAAGCCGTACCCGAGTTGCTCAAGCCTTCAGCGCGTTTAGCAATTATCAGTTTTCATTCATTGGAAGATCGCATCGCGAAGGACAGCTTACGCGAAGGCGCACGGCAGGGAGTCTGGAACATTCTTACGAAGAAGCCGGTGACGGCCGGCGAAGAAGAGATCGATCGGAATCCGCGCTCGCGGAGCGCAAAGTTAAGGGCAGCAGAACGAACCCAGGCAAGACACCGAAATTCCGGTGACAGGGAGAGCAAGAGATGGCAGCGTACGTAACGACATATTTCGAAAGCGGCCTCGGTTGGAGCGCTCGCGCCGCCGAGCGTAACGCCGAGCTCATGGCGCTACAGATCGAGTGCAGGCGGCGCGTCCGCATGCCGGAGTACTTTTTCGCCAAACGCATCGACAACTCCCGCCTTGTGAAAGCTGCCGATCCCGTCCGCGTGCGCGAAATGCGCGTGTTTTCCGCCGCCGCGGCCGTGCTCTTCTCTCTCGTGATGATCTATGGCCTGCAGCACTTCTACGCGATCGAGAGCAGCTATCACGTGGAGAGCGAAAAGCAGGTGCTGAATCAGCTTCGCGAGGAGAATCGCCAGCTGCGACTGAGCGAAGCCCAGCTGACGCAGCCAGACCGTCTCGACCAAATGGCGCACCAATATGGGCTGGCACAGCCGCGGCCCGGCCAGGTTTTACATCCGAATTCCGCTCCTGCTGATTCGGGCACGCCAGTATTAGCGCAAATGGCTTCGCCCACTCCTGTCGCGCGTTAGCCCACTTCTGTCGCCGTTCCCGAACACGATGCAGTCACCAGCCCAGCCGATCCGCACGCAGAACAGAACAGCGCGGGGCGTGCCCTTCAAGCGCGCGCGCTTCCTCGTCATCTGCTCCCTGTTTCTGGTCTGGGCCTGCGCTATCTCCGGGCGTCTCTTCTGGCTCCAGGTGGTGCGCCACAAGGAATTCGTAGAACGCGCGGAAAAACAGCAGCAGCGTACATTTGACGTTGCTCCGCGCCGCGGCGTTCTCTACGACCGCAACATGCGCGAGCTGGCGATGACCGTGCTGGCCGACTCGATCTACGCCGATCCCAGCCAGATCGAAGACAAGCAGGCGGCGGCGCTGACACTCGCGTCTCTTGTGCACACCAATCCGGAAGATGCGCTCACTTCAGACAATGAGATTGCAGCACGGCTTAACGCCGGTCACAATTTCGCCTGGATTGCGCGGCGCACGACGCCACAAGTTTCTGCCGCTGTGAAGGCTCTCAACCTGAAGGGAATTTTCTTTCAGAAGGAATTCCAGCGCTTCTACCCCGACAATGAAATCGCCGCGCAGGTGCTCGGCTACGTGGGCGTGGACGATAACGGTCTAGGCGGACTGGAAGAGAAATTCGATACCGGCCTGCACGGCACGTCGGGCGTGATGTATACCGCGCTCGATGCGCGGCGAAAAGTGCTTGGCTCGAGTGAGCGCGATCCGGCTCCCGGGCGCAACCTGATTCTCACCGTGGACGAAAATATTCAGTTCATGGCCGAGCGCGCGCTCGATCACGCGATGCAGAGAACGCAGGCGATCAACGGCACCGTTGTCATCCAGGATGTGCACACTGGCCAAATTCTCGCGCTCGCCATTCGGCCCACATTCAATCCGAATCAATTTCGCCACACTACGCCGGCTTTGCTTCGTGACCACGCGGTGAGCGATGTCTATGAGCCGGGATCGACGTTCAAACTCGTCACCTATTCGGCGGCGATGGATTCCAAAGTCGCCACGCCCGACGACATGATCGACTGCCAGGGCGGCCAGATCACCATCTTCGGCCGAACCATTCACGACGACAAGAGCGATCGCGGCCTTGGTGTTGTCTCGGTTGCCACGGCTCTCGCCCGCTCAAGCGATGTGGCCGCCGTGAAGCTCGCGATGAAGATGGGGCCCGAAAAGTTCTATCAATATGTTCACGATTTTGGTTTCGGCGTGCGCTCTGGCATCGAGCTGCCGGGTGAAACCCGCGGCTTGCTTCGTCCCGTAAGCCGCTGGCAACCATCGTCGATCGGCTCGGTCGCCATCGGCCAGGAAGTGGCCGTGACACCGCTGCAACTCGTCACCATGGTTTCGACCATCGCGAACGGCGGCACTTATCTTCCGCCGCATATTCTCATGGCCGATCAGCCAGGGTCTACATCGCCGAACCAGAGAGCAGCCGCTCCGATTACGCATCCCAACGTCGCCTACGCTGCAGAGACGGGCGCGGCCGTGTTGCCGCAGGACCTGCCCGATCCCCTTCCCTCGGGCGCACATCGCGTGATCAGCACGATGGCTGCGGCGCAGATGCGCAAGATGATGGAAGGCGTGGTGCTCTATGGCACCGGCAAACCAGCGCAGCTCAATGGCTACTCCTCCGGAGGCAAGACGGGAACCGCGCAAAAGATCGACCCTGCCACGCACACGTATTCCAAAACGATGCACATCGCTTCGTTCGCAGGCTTTGCGCCGGTCAACAATCCGGTGATCTCCGTCGCCATCGTAATGGATTCGCCGAAGGGCGACTACTACGGCACGGCGGTGTCGGCGCCAGTGTTCGCCGAAGTTGCACAGCAGGTGCTCGAATATCTTGGCGTTCCGCACGATATCGATTTGCAGCCAGCGAAGACCACGGCGAAGGACGACGCGCCTGCGAAGGAAGACGACGACCCTGACCAGAGCAATTCCGACCAGAGCAATATCGATGCGCTCTATGCCGCAGCCAATGACCTGCCCGACGACGATCCCCTGCGCCATCCGCCCGCTGCCACCGCGCAGACCAGTTTAGCCGACTCTTCTCAGGTGGCAGCGAACTCTCATCCCAGTGCGAAACCGGACAGCCCGTCACAATCTGTGCCGACTGCGTCACCGACTGGTCCTTCCCCAGCGCCCAGCGCGGTTGTTGTTGCGGAGCCGGGACAGATTCGCGTTCCCGCGCTCACCGGCCTGAATGTCCGCCAAGTAATTGAACAGGCGTCGAGCCTCGGGCTGCAAGTCGACATCGTGGGCAACGGGACATCTCGCGAACAGGCGCCTGCGCCCGGCGCGATGGTGAGGCTCGGAACCAAGGTTGTCGTTCGCTGCCAGCGGTAAGCTAACCCACTACAATCAACCGCAGAATGCTCTGGCGCGACCTCATCGCGGAAGTGACGGCTGTCCGCTCCTCAGGCGATTCTGCGACGGCGATCGCCGGGATCGAATACGATTCGCGGCGCGCTGGGCCGGGCGCTGTCTTTGTCGCCATGAAGGGCGGCTCGACCGACGGCAATCGCTACGTGCAGAGCGCAGTTGCGTCCGACGCGCTGGGAATCATCACCGACTCCGCTGAAACGTTCGGTCAGCTCTCGGCTTCTCCCGCCGGTTTGCCGGTCCTCCAGGTCGAACATGGCCGGCGCGCGCTCGCGCAGGCCTCTGCTGCGTTCTATGGCCATCCCGAGCGTAGGCTCGCGGCCACCGGAATTACGGGGACGAACGGCAAGACTACCACCGCCTTCCTCACCGAGGCGCTGCTCAACGCAGCAGCGCGCAAAACCGTCCTCATCGGCACCATCGAATATCACATAGCCGGGGAGATGCGCTGGTCCCTGCACACCACGCCCGAATCGCGCGACCTCTTCGAGCTGATGTCCGAAGGCGTTTCCCGCGGCGCCACCGAGCTCGTCACAGAGGTCTCGAGCCATGCACTCGACCAGGGTCGCATGATCGGCATTCCGTTCGATGTCGCCGTATTCACCAATCTCACGCGGGATCATCTCGATTATCACGGCACGATGGAGAAATACTTCGCCGCGAAGCGCCGGCTCTTCGACGGCACGGTTTATCCCGCTCCGCGCATCGCCGTAATCAACGCAGAGGATCCGCATGCTGACGAGCTTGTCCACGCAGCGCAACAGGCGGGCGCAGAGATTCGGACTTACGGCATCGAGAAAGGCGATTGGCGCGCCGCTAGCTACGAGCTGACGCCGGCTGGAGCATCTCTTTCTCTGGCCACTCCTGCCGGCGCAGTCGAGGTTCGCTCGCATCTCGCGGGCGAGGTCAACATGCTAAACCTGCTGGCCGCGCTCACCGCCGCGCATGCGCGTGGAGTTCCGTTCTCCGATCTTGCCGCAGCCGTCCCCACGCTTCATCCCGTGCCGGGCCGCTTTCAGCCCGTGCATGCCGGGCAGCCCTTCACGGTGATCGTTGACTACGCACATACCGACGACGCGCTGCGCAACCTTACCGCATTGGCGCGCCAGATGACCGCCAAAAGCCATGCGCGCGTAATCACGCTCTTTGGCTGCGGCGGCGATCGCGATCGCACCAAGCGGCCAAGGATGGGCGATGCCGCGGGCAAAGGCAGCGATTTCGTCGTCGCTACGAGCGACAATCCCCGCTCAGAGGATCCGACGGCGATCCTGGCCGAAATTGAGCCGGGCTTGCGCGCGAGCGGCGTCCAGTACACCATCGAGCCGGACCGCGCCGCTGCGATTCGCATGGCGATCGCTTCGGCCCGGCCCGGTGACATCGTTCTGCTGGCCGGCAAAGGTCATGAAAAGGAACAGATCCTTGCCGATCGCACGATTCCCTTCGACGACGCCGAAATCGCCATTTCCGCATTGCACGAAATGGGCTATTGTGAGAAACGATGAATCTCACCCTTGCTGAAGCTGCCATGGGCGCTGGAGCCGTGCTGGAAACTTCGGCGAGTGTGCCGAATGCCGGCGCGCTTTCGGCTACCGGCTACTCCATCGACTCTCGCACTGCGGCAGAGGGTGATCTGTTCTTCGCTGTGCGCGGCGAACGATTCGACGGGCACGATTTTGTCGCAGCCGCATTCGATCGCGGAGCTGTGGCAGCGGTGGTATCGCAGGCACGCGCTGCCACGCTTCCCGACGCCGCGCTGGCGCACCCGCTGTTAATCGCCGAAGACCCTCTCACTGCCATGCAAGCGCTCGCATCTCATGTGCGCCGCCAGTGGGGTCATCGCGTTGTGGCCGTCACCGGCTCCGCAGGTAAGACGACGACCAAGGAAGCCGTGGCCGCCGCGCTGGCTGCAAAGCTCCGCGTGCTCAAGTCGCAGGGCAATCTCAACAACGCCTTCGGCCTGCCGCTGCAGCTCTTGCGTCTGATGCCGGAGCACGAAGTTGCCGTGATCGAAATGGGCATGAACCACTCGGGCGAAATCGCTGCGCTGGCAGGAATCGCCGCGCCCGATTGGGGAGTGATCACAAACATCGGCACGGCACACATCGAAAACTTCGCCGACGGGCAAGCGGGAATTGCGCGCGCCAAATTCGAGCTCGTTGCGGCGTTGCCGGCACACGGCGTGGCCTTTCTCAACTGCGATGACGAGTACGCCGCGCAGTTCGGCCGCGATTTTCCCGGCCGCGTCGTCTACTTTGGCGCCGGCCCGTGCGCCGATCCGCAGCTCATCGCCGTGCGCGAGGATCTCAGCGGCCTGCACGTTCACTTCCGCGCCGGCGAGCGCGAGGCGGACCTGAAACTGAATCTCCTCGGCGCGCACAACGCGTCTAACGCGATGGCCGGCCTGGCCGTTGCGCTCGAAGCCGGAGTCGATCTACACGCCGCCGTCGCCGCGCTGGAGGCACTGAGCGCAGGGGACAAGCGCGGCCAGGTGATCGAGCTTGGCGGCGCAACGCTGCTGAATGACAGCTACAACTCGAATCCCGAGGCACTGCGTTCCATGATTCGCACGCTCGCCGCCCGTCCCGCCGCGGGCCGGCGTATCCTGGTCGCCGGAGAGATGCTCGAGCTGGGCGCGCAAGGGCCGGCTCTGCATTCGGCATGCGGCCGCGCCGCTGCTGAGGCCGGACTCGATCTGGTTGCCGGCGTGCAGGGCAACGCGGAACATCTTGCGACCGCAGCGGCCGCAGGCGGAGTCGCATCGTTATTTCTTCCCGATGCGGAAACCGCAGGCAACTGGCTCGCGCAGAATCTGCGCCCCGGCGACGTCGTGCTGATCAAAGGCTCGCGCGGCGTCCACCTGGAGCGTGCAATCGAAGTGCTCCGCAGTCGCCTCGTGAAAAAACAAGAGAGCTGAGGCTGTTTCCTTCCAACCCAGATCGCTTCAGAGGTGCCCTCTTATGCAGGCACCGTGCGCTTGCCGAATAGCGCCGTGCCCACGCGAACGCGGGTCGCGCCCTCGGCGATCGCTAACGCAAAATCGCCGCTCATGCCCATGGAAAGCACATCGAAGTTCAATGCCCGATGCGATGCGGCCCATCGGTCGCGCAGCTCGCGCAGGCTGCGAAAGCAACCCCGCGTGACTTCTTCAGGCGCGCCCCATGGAGCGATCGTCATCAGCCCGCGCATTTGCAAATTCAGGAGATCGGGCAGCCGCTCAAGCAGTTGCGCTGCTTCAGCCGATTCGGGTGTGACGCCGGTCTTCGCCTCTTCCGAGCTCAGCTTGACCTCAATCAAGACCGGCAGCCGCTTCTCGTATCTTCCAGAGGCTTCATCCAGCCGTTCGGCCAGTCGCAACGAGTCAAGCGAATCGATGCCGTCGAACAGCTCCGCGGCACGCGCCGCCTTGTTCGATTGCAAATGCCCGATGAGATGAAAGCGAAGCCGCTCCCGGACAGCCCAGGTGCCCAGCTCCGCTGCATGCAACAATTTCGCGTTGAACTCCTGCACGCGGTTCTCACCAAAGAGCGTCAGGCCCAGCGCCACAGCCTCGGCAACCGTCTCTGCAGGAAAGGTCTTCGATACCGCCATCAACTCGACTTCTTCGCGTCGACGGCCGGCGGACGAGCAGGCCGCAGAAATCGCCTCTTCGAGCCGAGACAAACTCTCTGCAAGCTCTGTCATGCAGTTGTCGCAAACGCCAGCACGCGAACCACGGCGATCTCCACGTCGAAGATTCGTTTGCGGGCATCAAAATAAATCATGTGGACCGTCATCCTACTCGTCTGCTCCAACATTTTCATGACCATCGCCTGGTATGGCCACCTCAAGTATGAAAGCCAGCCGCTCTGGAAGGTCATCCTCGTCAGCTGGTCGATTGCTTTCTTCGAGTACTGTTTTCAGGTGCCGGCCAACCGCATCGGCTACGGCCGCTTCTCGCCTGTGCAGCTCAAGATCATTCAGGAAGTGATTACGCTCACCGTATTCGCCGTCTTTACTTCGTTTTATTTCGGCGCTCACCTGCGCTGGAACCACGCCGTCTCCGCGGTCTTTCTCGTGGGCGCGGTCTTCTTCGCCTTCCACCAGTTCTAGGCGTTGTCCCCGGCGTTGGCATACGCTCCGCCCATGCGCCCGCGCGCTCCATCCAGGCGGCCCGTCACCGGAACGTGCTCGAGCGCCCGCCCCAATCCAAATCGTGGCATGTTCGCGTGGATCGCCTCGAACTGTCCTGGGGCCACTGTGTACGTCTCGTGCCAGATTCCCACCGTTCCATCGCCGCCGACGCGCCGGTTGAACTGCGCCCACGCGGGCAAATGACTTGCGCTCCGGTCATGCGCATAGGCATGCAGATGATCGAAGCTCTTCCAGTACTGCAGTACCGCGACGCCTCGCCAGTAGATGAAGAACTCGGCGTGCAGCAGGCCCAGCTCCGGCTGGCGCTTGAGCTCTTTAATCATCGGCGGCATTGCTTTGGCAACCGGGATCCACTTGCCGAATCGCAAAAAGCGATTCACGCGCATTCCAATGAGGAACACCACGAACGGCTCGCTGGTGCGTGCGGTGTATCGGCCGGGAAAGATTTCTGCCATGGCGTCTCCAGCTTTCAGTGCCCGTGCTCCTCGAGATACTTCTCCGCTTCGAGCGCCGCCATGCAACCTGATCCGGCCGCGGTAATCGCCTGGCGATAGCGGCGATCCTGCACGTCGCCGCAGGCAAAGACGCCCGGAACAATCGCACCACCGCGCACGGTGAACACGTTGTTGGTGGTCTTGATGTAGCCCTCGTCGTCGAGATCGATCTGCCCCGCCAGCATCTTCGTATTGGGCTCGTGGCCGATGCCAAGGAAAAGCCCACTGACGGCGATCTCGTCGCGCACCCCGCTGGTCACGTCGCGAAGCCGCAGACCGTGCACCTCTTTTTCCTCCGCGCCCAGCACCTCTTCTACGACAGTGTTGGTGCGCAGAACAATGCCGGGATGCGCCATTGCGCGCTCCAGCATGATCTTCGAAGCGCGGAAGTTCTCGCGGCGGTGCAGCACCGTGACCTTGGTCGCGAAGCGCGTAAGAAAGATCGCCTCCTCCATCGCCGAATCGCCGCCGCCAACGACGGCAATTTCCTTGCCGCGAAAGAAAAAACCATCGCACGTAGCACAGCTCGACACGCCGTGGCCGATGAGCGCCTGCTCGCTGGGCAGACCCAGCCAGCGCGCGCTAGCGCCGGACGCGACGATCAGCGTGCGGGTATGAATCTCTCCGATGGACGTGTGTAGCCGCAGCGGATGCGAGCCCAGCTCAGTCGAGACAAGCTGCGCGTGCTCGTAGGTCGCCCCAAAGCGCGCGGCCTGCTTCTTGATGTTGTCGATCAGCTCCGGCCCCTGGATGCCTTCCGGCCAGCCGGGGAAGTTCTCGACCAGCGTGGTGATGGAAAGCTGGCCGCCCGGCTCGTGTCCCTCAAGAACCAGCGGTTTGAGCCCGGCGCGCCCGGTATAGAGGGCCGCAGTCAGCCCCGCGCATCCGGAGCCAAGAATCACGGTATCGCGTGTCTCTGTCATGGTTTACTCGTGTCGATTGTAGACGGTAGGACCTCCACGGCGGGCTGGTTAGGCACACGCAACTCGAATCGGAGAAGTAGTCCGGCCGGTTCCAATCCTTGATTCCCACTCATTAAGGATGAACGGCCGGCCGGATTCGACTCGGCAAGGAGCGCGTTCAGTACGTGGTCGGGCTCCATATCTAAGAGATTTCTAATCTTCTCCAATTCCCTCTGGAACCTACGGTGCCTGCCAAATGCCATCCCGGGGTCACGCGTCCAGATCATGTCCACTTTAGAGACAGTCTTCTCATCTTTGGCTCATCAGCGTCGACGCGCAGATTGCAGGTTTCTCATCGTCGCCGTGGCTTTTCTGCCGTTTGCTCCAGCGGCGGCGTTCCCTGGCGGGCCGAAATATGTCGCAGGCACCAGCTATTTCAATCCCGCTGTCGTTGGCCAGCCGGTGCACTGGGCGCAGGGCCAGGTGAATTACTACGTCGACCAGGGACCGCTATCGGCTACGGTGAGCAACCAGCAAGCGACGACGATGGTGGACGCGGCGGCCGCGCTCTGGAGTGCGGTCTCCACGGCCGGTGTCACCCTCATCGACAAGGGCCAGCTCAATGAAGACGTGAACGGATCGGACGTTCAGGCGAATGCGCTGAGCCAGTTCATCGCGCCCTCTGACGTGACGCCCTCGGCCACGAACTATCCGCTGGGCGTGGTCTTCGATGCCGACGGCTCGGTGATCAACACGCTCTTCGGAGGCGACACCAGCGACCCGGAAGCCTGCCAGAACAACGGCGTCTACGTATGGATCGACAACTTCAATCCCGACGCGACCATCGCGCACGGCATTATCCTGCTGAACGGGCTCTGCGCCACGGACGCGAACATGCTGGAGATGATGACCTTCGAGCTGGAGCGCGCCTTCGGCCGCATCCTGGGCCTCGATTACTCGCAGGTCAATCCCGAAGCGCTGACGGATGGCAACCCAACGGGCGCGCTCGGCTGGCCGATCATGCAGCCGCTGAGCGGCGCATGCGGTGCATCGGGCGGTGCCTGCATTCCCAATCCCACCACGCTCAGCTATGACGATATCGCCGCGCTCAACCGCATCTATCCCATCGCCGCGCAGAGTCTGGCGAGTTTTCCCGGCAAAGAGATCACTGCCGCAAATACGATCTCCATTCAGGGCACGATCACTTTTCCAAGCGGCTACGGGATGCAGGGTGTCAACGTTGTTGCGCGGCCGCTTGACGGCGGCGGCAATCCGCTCGAGCAGTACACGGTCAGCTTCGTTACCGGCGCCGGCTTCGGCGGTAATCATGGCAATCCAGTCATGGGATTTGATGACGCGAACGGCAATCCGCTCACTATGTGGGGCTCGAACAACCCGGCGCTGCAGGGGTTTTTCGATCTGAGCGGCATTCCGCTGCCACCGGGTGTGACTTCGGCAACCTATCAGGTCACGTTTGAAGCAGTGAATCCGCTCTACATTCTTGAGAACTCCGTTGGCCCGTACACGCAGGGCCAGGTGGCGCCGTCGGGCACACTCGAAAGCATTACGATTCCGAACCTCGCGGCGGGCAGCGAGCAGACTCTCGCTGTGACTGCGGCGGGCGCGAGCGTAGCCGGTTTTGACGATGCCATCGGCACACAGTCGCAGCCGCGGCAGATGCCGACCGGCGGCCAATGGTGTGGGCGCCTGAGCCAAGTCAGTCAGACCGACTGGTTCACTTTTCCGGTGCGCGGCAACCGCACCTTTACCATCGTCACGCAGGCAGTCGACGAAACCGGCGCACCGGCAAACCAGAAAGCGCTGCCCTCGATTGGCATCTGGGATGCTTTCGACGCCGTGGGCGCTTCCGCAGTCGGCGCAGCGCCGGGATTGAACGGGCAGGCTGCCGGCGAAACCTGGCTGCGCGTCGCAACCAGCGCCGACGACATTGTGCGCGTCGGCATTGCCGATTTGCGCGGCGATGGCCGGCCCGACTATGCATACAACGGCTGGGCGCTCTACGCGGACACGGTTTCTCCCACCCATCTGCCCGCTTCGGGCGGCCCCATCACCATCCAAGGGACGGGCTTTCGCCTTGCAGATACCGTGCTCGTCGGCGGGCAGCCAGCGCAGGTCACTAGCATCTCGCCCAACCAGATTACGGCCATCGCGCCAGCCACGGCAGCGGGCGTCACGGGGTCGGCGGATGTGGAAGTGGACGATCTGCCGGTGTTCTATGCAGCAGCGGTTATTCCCGGCGGGGTGAGCTACGACTCTGGCAGCGGCGATGCGCTCACGCTGATTACGGCGCCCTCCAATACTGTCCCGATCGGCGTGCCGCTTCCGTTCACGGTGGTCGCTCTCGATCCGAATCTCATGCCCATCGGCGGCGTCACGGTAACGTTCTCAGTCACGTTAGGAACCGCCGCTCTGGGCTGCGGCGCGGCAAGCTGCCCCGTAACGACCACCGGCGACGGGCGGGCAACGATGAATGTGACCGCGGTCAACGGGACGCTGGCGGCTGTGACCGCTTCGCTGACCAACGGCTCGAGCCTGGAGGCCCAATTCACCGGAGGAACGCCGCCCGTGCTGTCAGTCTTGACGCCACAGCTGTCGCTTGCTGCCGGAGCTACGTTTACCTGGACGGTAGAGGCGCTGGCGCTTTCGGGCGGCACTCCGCAGGCAAATCAGACCATTGGGTGGCAGGGCGGCGCAGCTGGATTCGCGCTGCAGGGGTCCGGCATTGCGCAGACCAATGCTAGCGGAATTGCCACGCTGACCCTCACCGTCGGCCCTCTCGCTGAAGGACAGCAGGCGAGTATCAATGCCTGCCTCAATGGAACCTCGCAATGTGTGGCGTTCACCGCTTATGGAGCACGGCCGGAGTACGCAATTCTCAAAGCGGTCTCCGGAACGAGCCAGAGCTTGGCGTCGTCTGGAACTCCGGCCCAGATCGCGCTGCGGCTTTTCGATATGGACGGCAATCCTATGGCTGGAGGAACTGTCGCGCTCTACCAGTCGCTCCACGCGTGGACGCCACCCTGCGCGGCGCCGGAAGTTTGTGCGCCGGGCGCACTGCTGGCGAGCCAGGCTGGTACTGCGACCTCCGCAGTCGATGGCTCGGTCACGTTTGCGCCCATTTCGCAGCCAGGCGTCGCGACCAACCTGCTGGGAATTGCCGCATCGGGAAACACGGCATCGGTAAATGTAGGTATCGAACAACACCCGTAGCGCAAATCGCGCTCCTCCGCGCAGTATGTGCACGGATTCGCGCTGGCAAAGACTACTGCCGCTGGTCCCGATCGGCCTGAAGCGAGGTGCGGCCGTCAGGGAGTTTCCAGCAGCGCGCCAGGATGGTGAACCAGATGAAGTTGGCCGCCGCGACGATCCATGCGGCGATGAAAGCAATCCAGAATTCGCGAGTAATGACCCGGAAGAAGTAGATCGGAGCAAGAACGAGAAGACATTCGAGCGCTGCGAAGGCCAGCGCGAAGAAAAATTTCGACCAACTCCACAGGCCGGCGCGCTGGGAATGGCGAATGCCGGCGTAGACGAAGACGCCCTGGAGAAGAACAAAAAAGATCCAGCCCATGGAAGCCTCGATTGCTAACCGCGCGGATCGGATGAAGCAGCCGCGCTCGCAACGACCTAGCGGCGCCGCGCGCGAATTGCCCACACCATGAATGTGACAGAGAGAAGACCATCCATAACCATGGCGGCGATGAATACCGGTTTGTACTGCGGATGATTGGAGTAGAGAACGACCGCGGGCAGCGCAATCGCGTAGAGGAGCACGGCGAAGCCGAAGCCGATGACAATCATGCTCACCTTCAACTGACCCTTGTGCGCCGCATCGCGCAGTACCACTGCATCCCAGAGCAACTTAAACAGCTCCAACATCGGCGTCACACCTCCGTTGCAAAGATTGCTGCAAGGGTCAGACGCAGCCCGCGCATGTTGGGCCCTCCTCTGTCAGATAGGTCTTGCTGTTTGTCCGTCGTACTGCCGCGATTGCGCCGGCTGCATTGTCTCGGTTCACGATGCAAACGGTAAGACGGTAAAGAAAAAGCCAGGTGAAAATGGGTTACTTCGGGACTGCAGGGCTTGTCAAACTTGCTTCAGGACAAACGTCTTCGCAACCAGTTGTTATGAGTGGTGTGGGTGACGAGTATGACCTGACCAAACTTGGAAAATACTTTGTCCAGCTACAGCGCCCGATGGTCGACGCGGCCTAAGCCGAGAGCAACATGGTTGAATCGAACAAGATTACCATCAGCGTGCTCCCTAGGAAGCCAGATGGGACTAAATGAGTTCTTCCGAGCGCGGGGCCTTTCGATCCGAGGGCATTCTAGTCAGACGCGAGCGCGAAAGCATAAGGGATCGTAGTCATGCGCAGCACAATCTTCTCCGGCCATGCGTGGGGCCAGCCTTCGATTCTGGGCCGCTGCTTTTGCGTGGCGCGAGCCGGGCACTACAATAGACACAAATCCAGTTCTCGAGGAAATGATTATGCCGCTCTCCGGAGAAGCCATACGCCTGATGAATTACATCGACGACGTCGCAGTCACCCTTCGCCGGGTCCTGGCGACTGTACCCACTTTGTCGGCGGAGGAGCGAGCCAGAGTGGCCGAGCACCTGTCGCAAGCGCGACCCAGCGCGAGTGAAGTGGCTGCCGCTCTCGCCGTGAAGTAATTGATCACGGTTGCGATCATTGGAGCTGGCCCGCTGGGCCGATCCCTGGCGCTGCGCGCAGCGAAGATGGGCAATCGAGTGCTCCTTGAAGATGTAATGCCGAGCACTCTGCATCACGCGCGGGAGTCGATCCGGCAGCAGCTGAGCGCGAAGGCAGTGCCCGCTGTGGATTTTGTCTCCACTGTAGAAGACGCGGTGCGCGAAGCGGACCTCGTGATCGATTGCGTTCCGGATGAGCTCGAGTCCAAACTCGAGATCCTCTTCCTCGTCGACCGGATGGCGCCCCCGCGGACGATCATCGCCACGCCGACGACGAATTTGTCGATCAACGATCTCGCGAGCTGCACCAACCGAGCAGACCGCTGCATTGCCATCGCGGCCGAAGCCAACGATCTAACAGACGCAGCGCAGAAAGCGATTACGCTGTGTGCCGCGAAGATGACCAGCGCAGAGACCGTCGAGCTGGCTAGCAGTTTTTGGCTGGGCCTCGGGTTCCAAGTGAAGATCGAGCGCGACTCCGCGTGACTGGGCTTACATCCGGCAGATGAGCAGCTCGCGTTCGTAGATCATCTCAGGCGGCAGATGGTCGTGCAGGTCGATAAAGAGCTCTTCGTGACCGATAAGCTCCCGTTTCCATGCATCGCGTTGGACTTCCTGCATCTGGTCGAACTGCTGGCGGGAGAAGTCAAGGCCGCTCCACTCCATGTCGTCGTAGTAGGGTGTCCAGCCAATGGGTGTCTCCTTGCCCTGCGCGCGGCCATTCACGCGGTCGACGATCCACTTAAGCACGCGCATGTTCTCGCTGAAGCCGGGCCACAGGAACTGGCCATCCTCGCCCTTGCGAAACCAGTTCACATGAAAGATCCGCGGCGTGGAGCTGAGCGCGCGCTGCATTTTGATCCAATGTCGAAAATAGTCGCCCATGTGATAGCCGCAGAATGGAAGCATGGCCATGGGATCGCGCCGGACAACGCCCAGCGCCCCGCTGGCGGCAGCTGTTGTTTCCGAACCCATCGTCGCGCCCATATAAACGCCGGCACTCCAGTTGAACGCCTGGTAGACGAGCGGAATGGTGGTGGAGCGTCGGCCGCCGAAGACGAACGCGCTGATGGGAACTCCAGCCGGATCTTCCCAGGCCGTATCCATCGAGGGGCACTGCGCGGCCGGCGCGGTGAAGCGTCCGTTCGGGTGCGCCGCCTTGGCGCCGGTCTGTCTGGCGAGCTCCGGAGTCCATTTTTCGCCGCGCCAGTCCAGGCACTCAGCGGGCGGCTCGTCGGTCATTCCTTCCCACCACACCCCACCATCGGGCGTAAGCGCAACGTTGGTGAAGATCGAGTTCGATCGCAGCGCCGCGATGGCATTCGGATTGGTCTTGGAACCGGTGCCGGGCGCGACACCGAAAAAGCCAGTCTCAGGATTGATAGCGCGAAGCTGGCCATTTGCATCGGGTTTGATCCAAGCGATGTCGTCGCCCACGGTCCAAACTTTCCAGCCCTTTAGCGCCTTGGGCGGAACGAGCATCGCGAGATTGGTCTTGCCGCATGCCGATGGAAATGCGGCAGCAATGTAGGTCTTTTCGCCTTGCGGAGATTCAACGCCGAGGATGAGCATGTGTTCGGCCATCCATCCCTCGTCGCGCGCGATGTTGGAGGCGATGCGCAGCGAAAAACATTTCTTGCCGAGCAGCGCGTTGCCGCCGTAGCCGGAGCCATAGCTCCAGATTTCGCGCGTCTCAGGAAAATGCACGATGTATTTTTCGTCGTTGCAGGGCCAGGGGACGTCTTTCTGACCCGGAGCGAGCGGCGCGCCGACAGAATGCATGCAAGGAACAACACGCCGTTCGCCCTTGTCGATCTCCGCCAGCACGGGCAGGCCGATGCGCGTCATGATGCGCATGCTGACGACGACGTATGGCGAATCCGTTAGCTCTACGCCGATGCGCGACATGGGCGAGCCCACCGGGCCCATGCTATAGGCCAGTACGTACATAGTGCGGCCGCGCATGGAGCCGTTGAAAAGCTGCTTGAGCTTGCGGCGCATCTCGTAGGGATCGACCCAGTTGTTGGTCGGGCCGGCATTGTCCTTTGAATAGGAACATATGAAGGTGCGGTCTTCCACGCGGGCCACATCGCGTGGATCGGAGCGTGCATAAAAGCATCCGGGCCATTTTTTCTGGTTGAGCCGGATCAGGGTGCCGGCGGCGACCATCTCATCGCACAGCCAATCGTTCTCTTGCCGGCTGCCGTCAACCCAATGAATACGCGCAGGCTGTGTGAGCTCTGCCATTTTTTCTACCCAGCGGATAAGGTGCTTGTTCGTGGCGAGCGGCCGGGCCGTACGGGTCATGGTCTGCTTCATGCTGTCCGGAACCTCTTAGAGGCTGGCGGTGCGATCAAGGTAAAGCAAAAGTTTACATGGCAGGGACCCAACCCGGAACTGCGGTTGTCCCACGCTGTACAACGCGGTTCACAAAGCGAAACGGCCGCACGACGCAAGGCTACGCCCGGAGGCCCTTGCGCATTGAGCCGGGATGAAATGGCGCGCGGCGCGCTCACGACGGCGAAATAGCATTGACTTGCACTTCGAGATCATCGAACCGCCGCCATTTATAGAAAGCGATCGACAACATCCAGCTCAATGCAAAGAACCCGATGATCGCATAGCCCAGCGTGCCGAAGTTGTCATTGAGCACTCGCACCGCTCCCCAGAAAACGCCATTGAAATGAAATTGACCGTCAATCAACCCCAGAGCCTCGATCCCGCCCACCACAAGCGCAACAATCACGGAGACCAAGGTAATGGTCATGTTGTAGTAGAGTTTCCGGATCGGCTTAACAAACGCCCAGCCGTAGGCGCCGAGCATAAGAATGTTATCGGTCGTATCGACGAGAGACATTCCCGCCGCGAAGAGAATGGGAAACACGAGAATCGACCAGAGAGACAGTCCTCGTGAGACTTCGGCGGCGGAGATGCCGATGAGCCCGATCTCCGTGGCTGTGTCGAATCCCAGTCCGAAGAGCAATCCGAGCGGGTACATGTGCCAGCTGCGGCGGATCATGGCAAACATCGGCCTGAAGCAGCGGGCGAGAAATCCGCGATCGGCCAGCAGCAGATTCAGATCTTCCTCAACGTAGGGCTCCCCGGAACGCACGCGCACAAAGACGCGATACACCGACCGCAGCACCGCCAGGTTGATGATCGCGATGCCGAACAGAAAGGCCGATGAAATCACCGTGCCGATCACACCTCCGATGCTGCGAAAGGAATCGAGGCGGTGCTGCAGCATAAGGGTCGTCGACGCAATCGCCAATGAGCCGGCCACGACAATCGTGGAATGGCCGAGCGAGAACATGAATCCCGCGGCCACTGGCCGGTTCCCCTCCTGCATCAATTTGCGCGTCACGTTGTCGATCGCGGCGATATGATCCGCATCTACAGCATGGCGCAAACCAAAACTGTAGGCGAGAAATGCGGTTCCAAGCAGGAGCGGATAGTGATGGAAAGCAGCGACTGCCCACAGCCAGGCGCCCACGTTAAACGCCGCAAGGATGCCGTAGATACCAAAGACCCGGGCCCGGGTATTGCCGGGAGAATCATTCAACAGTCTGCGCATTCCATCTTCCGTCGTGGTTGTAAGCTCTTCTCATCATACCAATCTAAAAGTCGTGTTATCGACGACCAGCGGCCGATCTTCAAGCAGGGGCGATACTGCCATGACAAGTTGATGCGTCATAGGGTTGTGTGAACCCCAACTAGCACCTATATTGTGCTTGGCGTGCCGCATTCATCCTGGAAGAAGGGCATGCAGCGCCAAAGATCTCCTAGCGCTTGCCTGACAGTCGATCATCGCGGACCTTCATGGAAATGCGCGCGCGAAACGGGATGAATGTAACCAGGCGCGACTTTCGCCCCTGGAGCGGACGCCATGTGGAGTCTTCGCTTCCCTCACCGTCCGTACTTAACTTACCAACCCCCGTCCCAGACGGATTGTTATCGCGAGTCACGATAGGCATCCGATGGGACCGCATCGATCACCCAATCAATCTCCGCTCCCAGGAGAAGCATGAGTCCGCTAATGTAGAACCATGTGAGAAGAATGATCACTGCGCCTAATGATCCATAGGCGAGAGTAAAGTTCTTGAAAAAGTGAAGATAGGCGCGAAGCCCTAATGAGGCGAGAAGCCATCCGGAGATTCCGAAGGCAATCCCCGGCGTCAGCCAACGCCAGCGCCTTTGCCGCCAATCGGGCGCCCAATAGTAAAGAGCTGCAAATGAAAGCGCCAGAATGCTGGCCGAGGCGCTCCAGGCGATGACGCGGATTGTCATTCCCAGGATAAAGACGAGGGCTGGGTTCGCCATCATCCGATCAGCAAAAGCCGCAATAAAGTCGCCAACAAAAATGCAACCGAGGCCGGAGCCGACGAGCACGGTAATCAGGACCGTCAGAAGGATTGCCTGTATCCGCGCGACAAAATAGGAGCGCCGTTCAGCAACCTTGAAAACTCCATCGAGGGTGTCCTGAATTGCGGAAATCCCCGCCGAAGCGGACCAGATTGTGGCAATCGATCCGAAGGTTATTTTTCCCGAGCTCGCCGCCGCGGTGGTTTGATTAAACGTATCCAGAACGGTGGAGAGGGCCGTCGTTGGGACGATGAACGCGAGGTACTCGAGCAGTCTGTCGGAAATCTGATGTGCCGATCGAGCGACGAGACCCAAAATAGATCCTGCGCAGAATAGGGTTGGAAACAGCGCGAACAGAAAGTAGAAACCAAGTTCTGCTGCGTGCCCAAAAATCCGGTCCGCCAGGATAGATTTCCAAGTTCGAACGATCAATTCGCGGAGACTTGCGCGCTCGCCTGCCCAGATTGGGCCCGACGAGCGAAAGCAGACTACCGCTGACTTTTCTGACGGCGCAGACGACCGATCAAAGAGAATGGGCACAGAACACTTCTCCCGCCGAAAATTAGCGCGCGGATAGTTCTATGGATGCGTTGCTTCGCGGCGCAGTGGTCCGGCTCTGCCTTTGCACTCAGTTTTTTACCGCAGGCGAACTGGGAGAATCCCGTGATCCCTTCGAGTCTCTTTTCGCTACTGACTTAGCCGATCGACAGCGGCAGCTATTTCCGCGGCGATTGCGCCAATCGAACCGTCTCCATTCACTTCAACTACTCGTCCAAGCGCGCGATAGTGCATGATCACCGGAGCGGTTGCCGCTTCGTACGCGCGAAAACGCTTCTCGAAACTTTGCTCCGTGTCATCTACTCGGCGAGTCAGTGTTGTGCCGTCGACGTTGCAAAACCCATCACGATTTGATGGGTTGAGGTAGACGTTATAACTGGCCCGGCAGAGTGGACAGGTTCTCCGGCCAGTGATTCGGCGCTGCAGTTGCTTATAGTCCATGCGAAGGCAGACCGTGATGATCGCAGCACTGAACCCTCCGGCAGGCTGGCAACGATCCAGCCAGACCGCCTGATCCAATGTGCGCGGAAATCCGTCAAGGATGTAGCCGCCGAAGGTATCGGGTTCTTGCAAACGTATCGCCACGATCTCGCATACCAGCGAATCAGGAACCAGCTCCCCGCGCCGCATGCTCTCTTTGGCTTTGCGGCCAAGCGGCGTGCCTTGCGCTACATGAGTGCGCAACAGATCGCCCGTGGAAATGTGAGGAAGTCTCCACAGCTTCTCCATCCGCCGGGCTTGGGTTCCTTTGCCCACGCCGGGCGGCCCGAATAGAAGAACCCGTTCTGGGCCCGTTCCAGCGCCGGCCGGCCAGCTTGTCTCCGTAGCAGTCGCATGCAAAGCTCCACTTTGATCGCCCATTTGGCCGGGATTCCTCCTTCGCCCCAATCGGCCCGCCGCCGGTTGAACATTTTCGCTACTTAATGATCTGAGTAAATCAACCAGATCTTCGAAGAGACAAGTGGACCGGTCCGATTCGGACGAGTGGCCAAGAACGCCTAGTCCGGCGAACACACAAAGATAACTTTGATGAGTACTGCTGACGGGCCCCATGACACAATAAAAACAAGCAAGTACAGATGCCCTGGCTCGCTAAGAGACACGGCGCTTCTGCCCTCCGTATGTCGACCGTATTGGATCATTCCGGGGAATCGGCGTAATGATGAAGATCGGACCGCAGTTTATCAACGATCTGAACCGCGCGCTCAATCTGAGGCACGTCCGCCAGGGCGTAACCTTGCTTGACCTGGCTGAAGACAGATGGGTCAAACTCGCCCCAAACCAGCCCCACGCGGCTGAGCTGCTTTTATTGCTCGCGCAATGGATTGATATCGGGTACCGGGACCATCATCTCCTCGACGCTCTGCTCATGAGATTTTCGGGCGAATGCAGGCGTAAGCTTCCCCTGGACGACTACCTGCGCTTGCGGATGGTCGAGGCATTTCGAGCGCTATCTGTTGAAGAAGTTGACGCCGCGATTGAGGCACTCGATTTTGTGCTGAGAGCCGAACCGGAGTCGCCTGAAAACGAGATCCCTATGCTCGCCCGTTTCTGGAAAGGGAGGGCACATAGGAGGAAGGGCGAGTATGAGATGGCGCTAAAGGAAATTACTCTTGCGCGCGAATTATCGCAAAAACATCGCGAGTACGCGATGTTTACTTCTGTGATTCAAATTCATGAGGGCTGGCTCATGTTCCAGAAGGGTATGAAGAAATCGGCTCTGCAACTCCTGAGCCGCGCGGAGGCCACACTCAAAGACACGGACCACAGTCTCGCGCTGGGCAACATCGAGTCGGCACGTGGCCGCATTGTGCGGCGCGCCGGAGAATACGCGAAGGCGCTTGAGCATTTTGATCGCGCAATCGAGATCTACTCATCGGGCAATCCAAATCATCCCAACCTCGCACGAGCGCTCGTGAACGCCGCCTATGTCAAGCGGCTTCTTGCATTGCAGTTGCGAAAGAAGATAGATTCTGGTGCCCGCATATCGAAACCGGCCCGGCGCGAAGATCAGCGGGCGCCCCGATCGAATAGCCCGGCGCCTCTGCGCGCGCGGCATGAGCAGCTTTGTCACGAAGCAATCCAGCAGTTGCACCGTGCGCGTGAAATTTACTCATTGTGCGGACACTCTGGAGGGCTTGGAGCGGTCATCGTCAACTCCGGGTACCTTCATCTTGACAGGGGTGACATCGACCGCGCCGCCCATGAGTCAGTTGAAGCCTACCGAATCGGGCTCGAGAAGAACGACCAGATCCTCATGGCTCGGGCGCTTGTATTGCAAGCGGCAACGGAGAACGCCAAAATTGACGAACAACTTGGCGAAGACGTCGACACAGCACTGCACGCCAACAAGGCGAGACAATTCAGCGACGACGCTTTGGCGATGGCCAAGCACACTCAAAACCGGAGGCTGCTAGCGGCCGCGTACCTAGCGCGCGGCACCACCGCGGCGAACGAATTCTTTCAGGAGTGGGAACTGGCAAAGCGATGCGCAAGCGAAGCGACTAACCTGATTGGAGCGGGCGAGAACGATCATTTGCTTGACGATCTCGCCGCTCTGAAGTCGCATATCATGCAGTCGTCTGGCATCAACGATGCGATTCGCGGATGGTGCGAAGGTATGGTGGGCGGAAAGACATTCCAGCAAGTTACCGAAGAATTCGCTGAGATCGTAATCCCGAAGGTCTGGCTCAGGGAAAACAGGAAGATATCCAGAGTTGCCGAGTGTCTCTCCATTTCACCAAAGAAAGTGCGCCGGATTCTCTCCAACACCGGTTATCTCGACAGAACCAAATCTGCCCCCATCCGCTAGGTCCAGATGAAGTTCATTAGATCTGCCTCTGAGAAGCCACGCCCATGGTAGCAACCACGGCGCTCTGCGCCACCGGCATCGCTCGCTCTTCTACTGAAGGACTCAGGCTGGCTGTCTTGACATGGCTTGCAAGACCGAGCTTCTGAAGAAGAAGAATGCCATAGTAATTGACGTCGATTTCATACCAGGCCAGTCCGTGACGGGCAGATACCGGGTGCGCATGGTGGTTGTTGTGCCATCCCTCCCCGCCCGTGAGCAGTGCTACCCATAAATTGTTTCGCGAGTCGTCACTCGTGGAAAAGCGCCGTTTCCCCCACAGATGTGTGACGGAATTGACCATCCAAGTCACGTGAAATCCGATAGTTGCCGGCAGAACTGCACCCCAAAGGAGCCATGACCATCCTCCAAAGGCGAACAGCGTAATGCCAACTACAGTCAGTGGAATCCAGTGATACTTATTGAGCCAAACGTAGTATCTGTCCCGCACCAGATCCGGAGTATAACGCTTGAGCACTTCCGTTTCATTGCGAAGAGTGCCGTTCAAAATCCATCCCACATGGGACCACCACTTCCCGTCGCGCGGCGAGTGGGGATCTCCTCCCTTATCGGTGTATCTGTGATGTATGCGATGAACGCCTACCCAGTAAATAGGCCCTCCCTGGAGGGCGAGCGTGGCGAACGTGGTGATGCAATACTCCAACCACTTTGGAGTGGTGTATCCGCGGTGAGTCAGTAAGCGATGGCAGCCCATCGCGATCCCAACATTCTGCGCCAGAACCCACACGACGGCAAACGCAATTAGCGCCGACCACCGGAAATAGAACAAAGCAGCCAGCGCGGCAAGATGAAATATGGCAAAGGTAATCACAAAGATCCAGTTGATACCCTTTCCAATCGTCAGATCGTGAAGAAATATCTCGTCGTCAGGAGCATTGGAAGGCATCTGCACGTACTGAGGATTAAGAGGGGACGGCATTGGCGTCATATTGATCCTATGGATTTCTTGGCTGCGTCCAAAGAGCAGCCGGCTTGTTTCGTCTTGTTGACGTGCACATGATAGCGATATCTCAAGCAAAGGCGAACGGGACGCCTGAAGTATGAGGCCCTTGATGCGGAAATGAGGCGGAAATCCCTCGCCGCAACCAATTGGCGCACCCACAAACAGTCTTCCCGAGTGGCCAAACGAAAACTGTTCACTTTTGCTCAGTATTCTGGATACCGAGCTGCAGTATATATCGATAGTCTGGTTACCCAGCTGCCACCGGCTGCAAACGGCTCACAGGAATCCACTTGTCCTCACGCAACCGCACTCGGCACAGCAAAGATCGCATTTCCTGATCTGGATCGAGGCAGGCAATCACAGCTTCGACAACCCGCTTGGGTCTCCCCGGGCCTCGAACCGGAATCGAAATCACGCCTGCCTGTTCCGCCGGGTAGTCGTTTCCACCTGGGAACAACGCATCCCCGACGTAAATCATCTCCTTCAACTCAATCCCAAGAATATCGCCTAGCTTTCTGATTCCGTAGGCTTTGTCTATGCCGGGCTTCGTGATGTCAATCGATGCGGCACCGCCGATTCGCACCGAGAAATCGGAAATCAGACTACCGAGGATCGCTTTAATCTTCGTTCGCTTGGCGAAATCGGGATCCCATCTCTCCTTGTCCTCCAGCGGCGCCTGCTGGCCAAGTGCGGATTACGTGATCTGGCTTCCCCGATCCTCGATTGCTTCTCCCCAGGTTTTTTCGACATTGAAGCCGGCTGCTTTGATCGCCAGGTTCAAAGAACTGACAATCTTCGCTCTTTCATCCGCTGTGAAGTCTGGCCGATTAGAGTTTTGCCCAGCTCCCAGTGTATTGAAAGAACTGCGTGCCGCAGGTTGGAAGAGTCGATCGTCTTGCCAGCCTCTCGTCACATGGAAGTCGGGGAGCACTTGCTTTTCAAACTGCGACCACGCGCCTCCCGAGATGACTGCCACCTTTACCACACTGAGCAGGTCATGCAGAAGTGAGGCCATTTCGGCGTCGGGAGGCGATTTGCTGGCGGCTAGAGTTCCGTCCAGATCAAAGACGACCAGACGTTTCATATTCCATCCGTTGAAGAAAACTTGCGGTCTCTATCAAAGTCATCAATCCGCGTGCCGTTTGGTGGTCCACCCGATCCGAATCATTCGGCGGCGCGATCTCCAGCACAGTCACTTCGCTGTCGGGGTTAAATGCACACGCCCCAGCCACCACCGCAGGCAAGAGCCATACTTCGCCTTTACGAACGGGATAAGGCACTCCAGCACAATCCAGTTTCCCCTCCCCCTCAATGCATACCAGCACGCATGGCACATTCTCCACACCAATGGTAAACGGCGATTGGCCGCGTAAGCGCCAAAGCAGGAATTGGGGACAATCAAAGAGCATCTCTCGTACTACGGGCGTCGTGGCCTCTACGAAAGGCAATACTAGGCCTTCAGTGCTCTGCGCAAAATCAATGCTGGCGAGTGCCTGATCAATCTGGAGCGGCCGCGGCTTGCCGGTCTCCGCATCCACATGGTCCCAGTCATAGAGGCGGAAAGTCACATCGCTGTTCTGCTGAATCTCAAAGACAACCACACCTCCGCCCAAGGTATGAACGGTTCCACCCGGGATGAAAACGGCGTCGCCCGGCCTTGGGATGATGTTCACAAGGTGGTCCACGATTGCCCCGTCACGCAGCGAATCGCGCAGATCGTCGGCCGTTGTGCCCGTTTTCAGGCCGGCGTAAATGTGACTTCCGCTTGCGGCCTCAATCACAATCCACGCTTTGGTCTTTCCGGTCTCTCCCTCAGGAATCAGGTCGGTTTGCGCGTCGCTGGGATGCACCTGGACAGAGAGCATTTCGCGCACATCGAGAAATTTAAGGAGCAACGGAAAGCGATCGAAGCGCGGAGCCAGCTTACCCAACAGCGGTTCCCGGAATTGTTCCATCACTTGACTGAGCAAGCGCCCGTTTAAGGGCCCGTTTGCAATCCGGCTTTGATCGTCGTCGCGATCACTGAGCACCCACGCTTCCCCGATTGGATCGTCGCCGGGCAGCGGCGCGGAGAGCAATTCGGCCAGGCGTCTGCCGCCCCACAGCCGATAGTGATAGATCGGCTCGAAGCGCAACGGGTACAAAGATATCTCGCTCATGGTATGTCACACAGCTTCCGCGATTGACCACTGACCGGGCCTTAGCTGCTGAACGGGACACCAAGCGTGAGGAGAGCAGTATGACGCGGCCGAGTTCGCGCCCCGATGATTTTCGGCGTCTTCCCCATCTCTTCCCAGAGCCGAATCGCAGTGGAGTTCATATAAAGCAATCGCATCTGCTCGCGGCTCCCTCCGCGGAGACTATAGACGCTGATTTTCGTCAGCAGGCTCTGCTGCCCGGACTTGAGAAGGTACGGCTCCATGCTGACTGCCGGCGCATTTTCGATGTTCCGAATGTCCTCCGCGCTTTGTGCGACGATCTGATAATTCGGCACTGCCGGGACGTTTTCCGCGATAAGGCTTTCCATCATTTGACGTGGGGCCGGAGTCATACGGGCCGATACTCATCTCGGTGCTCATCCTAACGCTTGCAAGGAAAACCAGTAGTACCGCCGCCAGCAGAACATGCAGCGGACTGGCCGCAGTGCGAACATGCTGAAGAGAACATCGAACAAATGCATCTCAGCCGGCTTGAACTCAGCGCAACTGCAGCGCGGACATTTTCTTCGAGTCCACAGTACCCGTGGCAGCCAATTCGGTCGGATCGACGTTTCAACATTCATTCAGAGCTTCCCTTCTTTGCAGGGTGGCGTCTATCACAGCCCCGATCCCACTCCTGCGCTGCAATTTACGTCGAGCCATGTGAGCAATTGACGTATGCTACCCGTGGCCAAAGCGATGCTCGAGTCGGCTGCTCCGTAATACACGTTGATCGTATCTCCGTCGTCGCCTATGGTCTGGCCGCAGGGAAAGACCACGTCGCGCACATCTCCGCTCAGCTCGTATGGTGTTTCGGGACCGAATATCCACGAGTCTCCACGTTGCAGGCAGATCTCAGGATGTTGGAGATCGAAGAGCGCCAGGCCCAGACGATAGATGCTTCCCGAGGCCGTCCGCCGCACCCCGTGGTAGATCGTCAGCCAGCCTCGCGGCGTTTCGATCGGCGGGGAACAGAGCCCGATCTTGTTCGCATCCCACCATCCCCCGCGCCGAGCTTCCAGAATCACTTTGTGGCGACCCCAGTACTGCAGGTCGGGAGAGTACGAGATCCACATATGTGCGCCGGTCGTGGTCACCGGCCGATGGATGAGTGCCCAGTAACCATTGATTCTTCTGGGCAACAGCGCGGCATCCTTGTCTTCCGGTTGCATGATCACGCCGAATCGCTCAAAGCTGCGGAAGTCCTTGGTGAGCGCCAGCGACACCCCTGGCCCGCCACGCGCAAATGATGTGTACGCCACCGCATATTTCTCGAGTTCTGGAACATAGGTGATGCGTGGATCCTCGATGCCCCAGATCTCTTCGGGGTAATCTTTCGGATTGGCCATCAGGGTCGGATGCGCATCCACGACCCAGCCGTCAATACCATTCTTCGAACGTGCTGCGCACAGATGCGACAAGCCAGTCCGGTCCTCCACGCGGCAAAGCAACAGCGTTTCTCCGCTCGGCAATCGAACTGCTCCTGCGTTAAAAACGCTGTTTACGGCGTAAGGCCAATCCTTATGGCTCAGGATCGGATTGCCGGAATAGCGCGTAAGCAGAGCAACGTCAGCATAGGCCGCGGGCTTGAGTTGTTCTGGAGCGATCGCCTTGGGGGAAGGTGCTGGATGCATAAGTGTATTCAAAGGGAGAGACTCATTTCCTGTTGCGGGCTTGGGACGTTGGTTGCGTTCGTTCCCTGCATTTCCAGGAGCGCCATCAGCATTGAAAGCGTTGACTCAGCTCCCTGGTTTTCATTCACGCGGTCAGGATGAAGTCCATCTCTGCATCCGCCCGTTGTTGCATCGTAAAGCGGCGCCTGCAGATCGTTCTTGCCCAGGAACCAGCTGAAGACGCAGCGTGCTTCCTCGTTCCAGCGTTCTTCGTGCGTCAACCGGTATGCCTCAAGGCAAGCTGAGATTGTGGCGCATGCTTCGACGGGCTGCTGATCAAATCGCGCCTTCTCCGCGCCCTCGGTGTAACACCCGCTGGAACCGATCGGTACAAAGATGTCCTTGTCGCCACAGTGCTGAGCAGCCACAAGCCATTCGAGTGACTCGATTCCCACTGCGATCATTCTCTCGTTCTGGCTTCGCATCCCGGCCAGGATGAGCGCCTGTGACAGCCTCGCATTCGAGTACGAAAGACTCTTCTCGAACCAATGCCAGCTTCCCGAGTGGCAGCGTTCGTAAAGATCCAGCAGGCGATTGGCGAGCGTGTTGCGAACGCCTTGCATCGCCCGGTCGCCCGGGAACCAGTCCAGATATTCCTGTAGACCGAGAATGCTGAAGGCCCATGCTCGCGGGCTCTTGAACGTCAAAACGGCAGGCACCGCGGCCTCAAACAGTCTTCCTGCCGCGCCGCGTAGTCCAGGATTTTGTGACCGACCCAGCACCGATCCCAGTGCCCACAACGCGCGGCCATGGCTGTCTTCCGAGCCACAATCTTCCAGCCATTGGCGATCATAGCCAAGAAAATTCCTGAACCTTCCGGTATCGGAGTGGAATGCCAACCACAGAAACGCGAGATACCTTCGCGAGAGGTTGAGCTGCACCGCCTGGTGCTCCATTTCAACGCGTCCATCCAGAAGCGTTGAGACGATCAGCGCGCGCGCATTGTCGTCCGTCGTATAGCCTTCGCGCGTATTCGGCACGGAGAAGATTGCGTGCTGCAGAATACCTGTGTCGTCGGTCATGGTGCGCAGATGATCGGTATTCAGAACTGGCAGGTGTTCCATCGAGTCAATCAGACCGAGGGCCGGGTTCGCCGCGGCCGGCTGAGCGGCCCTGGGCTGCAACGAGCGCTCGAAGCGTGCCCGTTGAAAAGTAGCCATGTAGGCGCGCGCAGTTTTCTGCCACGTCGTTCCGCGGGAGTGGAGGTAAGCTCGCTTCCGCATCGCGTGGCGCTCTGCATCGTTTTCCAGCAGGGCCAGAACCGCCTCGGCGATCGCTTCCGAACTCTCAAACGGGACAATCACGCCTCTCTTCTCTGCCAGCAACTCCTTGGCGTGCCAGTAGGGTGTGGAGATAATTGCCTTGCCGGCTCCGAGCGCGATCGCCAGAGTGCCGGAAACGATCTGCGCCTCCTGCCGGTAGGGGGTGATGTATATATCGGCTGCGCCAACGTGTTCCACGAGTTCTTCCGCGCTCACAAAGCGGTTGTTCAGAATCAAATTGGAGGAAACACCCAGCTGCTCGGCCAGAGCTTGCAACTCTTCGCGGTAGCGCTCGCCTTCGCGCCTCCGGATATGCGGATGCGTGACTCCGGAGACGATATACACCACGTTCGGATGCCGGACAAGGATCGCCGGGAGCGCCCGAATCACGTTTTCAATTCCCTTGTTTGGCGATAGCAGCCCGAATGTCAGCAGAACCGACTTGCCTTCCGTGCCGAATCGGTCTTTGAAATAGTTGGGATCCATGAATGGCATATCCGGCACGCCGTGCGGGATCACATCGATCTTTCCGCTGGGAACTGAATACACCTCGCGCAAGAGCTCGGCCGCCAGTTCGCTCATCACGATCAAGCGATCGGAGAGCCGTGCGATCTCTTCCAGCACGATGCGCTGATTTGCATCCGGTTCGCGCAGAACCGTGTGCAGCGTAGTCACCAGCGGCATCTTCAATCTACGCAGCAACGCCAGAATGTAGCGGCCCGCGGCGCCGCCGTAAATTCCGTATTCGTGCTGCAGGCAGACAAGATCGTTGCTGTTGAAATTCAGGAAATCGGCGGCCCGCCCATAGGAGGCGATATCTTCCTGCGTCAACTCCAGTCGCACTTGTTCGGGGTAATCGTAACTTGAATCGGGATCGTTGACGGGAATGGCAAACTGGCGCCCTTCTCCGTATTCGGCGGCCAGCGCGTTACACAGGTCGGTCGTGAAGGTTGCTATGCCGCACTCCCGTGGCAAGTAATTCCCAACCAGAGCAATGCGCGTGGGCAAAGGCAGACGGCTGGCCTTCAAAAGAACCGGCATAGAACCCTCCTTGCCGGCTTGTCCGGCCTTTGCGTCGGAACGAATTGGTTCGGAAGAAGTCATGCGATCCTCGTCAATAAGGAGTCGCTCTGCACTGGAAATTCGCGACGTGAAATACGCGAGGCGACATCTGTGCAGACGGCCGGCGCGAGATTCGAAGCTCAGTGCTCAGGAATTCTGAACTCTGGCTTATCTCGTGGGAACGATCATTTGATGCCAATTCGCGTCGATCTCCAGCGAAGTGAATTGCTGGACCTGGCGGGGTTGTAATGTGACCACCGCGACGTGCACGCCCAGATACCTCTTGGTCTGAACGGAAACAAGCTCAGCCGCGTTGTATTTCCTCGCCACACGCTTCAGTCCGCCCGCCAGAGCTCGCTCTGCCGCGTCGGCCTCCGTCAGCCCAAAGCCATTTCTGCGAAAAGGGCGAAGCATACACAGAAAGTGCCAGCCCATTCGGCGAATCATCGTGTCGAGAACCGGCGCCGTGATCTCTTCCACAACATTCCAGTCTTCACTGACCAGCTTCTTGAGAGGATCCAAACGATCTGGCAGAACGCACCCCTTCCGCAAAAAAACGGAATGCGGGTTCAAGCTTGCGCGCTTTTCGACATGGAAGCCGCCTGCGATCGAATCGAATTCGACACTTGACCTGCCGGCGTGACTACCGTGCCCATGAAAGAATGCTCCGCAATAAAATCCTCAGCAAAATTCAATCGATTTGCATTCATCGTTTCCGGTTCGGCCACGGAAAAGCCCATTGCATTGGGCTGGCTCAATGGCTCGCACAGATGTATCTTTACAGGGAAGCGCAGAGACAGGTGGCTCTTGACGTCGCTTTGGCTGATGTTGCTCACGGCAGCTCCAGTCGTTCGGTTGCGTGCCTGAAAGATACTCGTCTGGAGCGAAGCCGAGAATGCCGGAGGCGAGAAGGACGAAACGAGTTGCTCTCCCAAGCATACGCCAGCAGCAGCTTTCTTGCCGGCGGTTTTCCTTGACTCGGCGTCCTCGAGCACCAGCTCCGCCCACGCTCCCGAGCCGGAGGTCCGTTTAAAGAACACTGCGGCGTCCGGAGACCAAGTTCACTACCAGGATGATCAGCGCTACCGCCAGCAAAATATGAATAAGCCCGCCGGCAATGTGAAGCGTAAAGCCCAGAAGCCACAAAACTACAAGGATTACAAAGATTGTCCAAAGCATATGCGACACACCCCTCTAAGTGTTGCGAGCGCCTGAGATGGGAACCCACCTCAGGCGCACACCGCACTTAATCACCTGCTACTTGGATGCAATTGCCTTCGTCTTTGCACCTCTGACTGCATCGATAAATGGACGGGCCGATCCAGGCGTCTCCACCTCGCCGCGCAGAACGCGGTGTGTGGAGACGTCGGGCCCGTAAAACGCATCCATGGAACTGTCGTCGCGGCGAACATCGGCGCCGGTCAGAGTGAGTCCCGCGAATGCGCCTTTGGCTCGTGAATAGGTCAGCACTTCAGTGTTCAGCTTCCAGTCGGTATCGGCAGTAGCATGGCGCCCTACCGGTCCGGCTGCTACGGAAGCGTCAGCTCCTAGCTGAAACTTGGCATCTTCCATGCGCTGCATTCCCCGGTCGCCCTGGAACACCATCACCAGATCCACGCCTTCGACGCCGATCTGAAGCCCCCAGCTTCCGCCGGTGATGGCAAAGAACGCCGGAGCGCTCCATCCGTGTTCGGTCCGGCAGGTGGCGATGCCCTTGCCATTCTCCGCGCCAAACACCAACCCACCCTTGATCATGTGCGGCACCACAGCAATGCACTTTGCGTGATCCATCACTTCTTCCGGGATGCCACTATCCGGCGCGGCCATGATTTGGTGCAGCACCAGCGTTGCATTGTCGAGCCGGTTCTGCACATCTTCGCGCGTCTCCGCCAAGGCAGCGCTCGCTGCACCCAGACTGCACAACGCCACTAAAGTCATGAATCGTTTCACTTTAACTCACCTTTTCTACTCTTGCGCAGCGTGGCCTTCTTCCCCGCACTGAGGCGCCAGAGTATCCTGACTCTAAAGGCGCTGTCAGGCGGTGTCTGAGCAATAAGGCTCTCTCGATGGATGTGCTTATCGCCGCGTCTGGCTGGAGGACCGATCCGTGGTTGCGCGTGCAAAGCCGGAGTTTGACGCGGCCGCTTTTCTGGCGAGCGCCGGGCTGGGGCGAAGAATCGTCCAATTGGCTCCCAAGGAGAGCTTTTTTACACAGGGAGATCCAGCAGACGCTGTCTTTTATCTCCAAAAAGGCCGCGCAAGAGTCACGGTTGTTTCCACAGTCGGCAAAGAAGCCACGATCACCCTTCTCGCAGCTGGAGATTTTGTCGGAGAAGAGTCGCTTGCGGCCCCGCCTGGTCTTCGCTTGGCGACGGCTACGGCAATGACCTCCTGTACGGCACTCAAAATTGCGCGTGACGAGATGATCCGCGTGATGCACGAGGAGCATAATTTCTCAGACTTATTCTTGAAGTTTCTGCTAGCCCGCAGTATGCGCATCCAGGCCGACCTCGTGGATCAGCTTTTCAACTCCAGCGAAAAGCGTTTGGCCAGAATTCTGCTGTTGATGGCAGAGTTTGGCCAGCCAGGCAGCACCGAATCGGCGATACCCAAAATATCGCAGGAGACCCTGGCGGAGATGATCGGCACCACTCGTTCTCGCGTCAGTTTCTTCATGAATCGGTTTCGCAAGCTCGGCTTTGTCAGATATGACGGCCGCATCCGCGTCCATAAATCGCTGCTGAATGTGATCCTCCACGATTGAGCTCAGCCGCTGCGGGCTCTCTTCCAGTTCTGCTCCAGTTGTGCCGCTAGGCATCTCAACGCAGCGTTGCGCCTGCGGGATTTGATCTCGCGGGCCGCAAGAGCTTCGGTTAGAAATGTTTGATGTGATCAAAATTGCTCATCGCCGCGGCGAATCTAACGGCATAATTGCGCCAGTTCCTGCCGCGAAGCAGGGCTAGAGGTGAGAGATGCCTGATACCAAAGCAAACCTTCTGATCGTAGACGATGCGCGGTCGGTTCGAACAACGTTATCGCTAGTCTTGGTGAGGAATGGGTATGCTACGCGCACTGCCGAGGATGGTTTCTCAGCATTAGCGGAGATCCGGCGCGAAGTTCCCGATTTCCTTATCTCCGACCTTAACATGCCCGGCATGTCCGGCTTTGAATTGCTTACAGTGGTCCGACGGCAATTTCCTTCGATCCGATCAATTGCCATGAGTGGTGCATTCTTCGGAGATCAGATCCCGGCCGGCGTTGAAGCCGATGCCTTCTTTCAAAAAGGCCGCGGCGCTGGCGATTTGTTGAAGAAGATCAGCTCCCTTCCCCTGCCGGCGCAATGTGTGGAGCAGTCTTGCGCTGTGCCTTCGCCAGTCTGGATCTCGAGATACCAGCGCAATGTGAATGGAGAGGGCTACGCAACCATCAAATGTCCAGCGTGCATGGGAACTTTTCCCAAGGTGCTGAATGGCATGACCCATCCGGTAAGCGAAACGCATTGCCTTTTTTGCGGAAGCCTGGTCCGCTACGCGATTGAATTCAGCGATCACGAGGCCCTCTTGCCTTTTCAGCACGAGCACGCCTCATCGACAAATAAGCATCAACCCTCGCGGAAGCTTGAGCTATGAAGTTCATCTTCGAAAAGCAGCGGAAATCGGGACGCGATGATGAAAATCACAGAGCGTAGCGTACTCTTGCGCCCTCGCATTGCATTGCCGCGGAGCCTCGTGATGAGAAGAGGCGAGTTCGTGGACGGCTGGGACCTCGTCCCGCCGGAAGACGCGAGGCGGCTGGAAAAAACGGTTCGTAAATGCGGATGGCATTTCATCCGAATAGCAGAGGAATCGCGGAGCAGCGGCGTTGGCGAATCGCCGCTGCAGGGTATAGCTTGCGCCCTTAAGCTGGCTCTGCGCAGCTTCGGTCAGTATTTCAACGCCGTGGAAGTTCGACACATCCGCCTGACGACGTACCCGTGGTTCGTTCTATGCAGGGTCAGCGTTTATCCGTACCGGATCGAGCCGGGTCCGCTCCAGGTTGGGCCAAACGATGCGCTGCCCCTTCCGGCCCCAGTCCGGTGGAAGCAGTTAGCGGTGAATGAATCCTGGTTGTTGCCGGAGTACGGCCGCGAAATGCCGATGTTCAAAAACATGCCGATTGCATCGAGCAGTGCTGGGAGGGGGGATTGATGATTGCGCAAATCATGTTGGCGATGCTGGTGTTTCACTGGATCCTGCGTGTGGCAGCAGAGCCGGTTCGCGGCCGCCAAATCGCACAGGGCATGCGGCGATAAAATACGCATTAGGATTCGCAGCATTTCCGTTCCCGCCGCACATCGTTTTCCCCCTGCAACGCAGAAGGATCGCCACCCTCGGAAGGTGCCGTCCGCTGTCCGCAACCTCTGCGCTCCAAAACCTATGCCCTCCAGGTGTGGTCGAAACTGCTCAGACTCACGTGACATGCGCCGCTATCCTCATAAAGGGTTAGGACGGGATCGAAGGCCGACGAATGTGAGGAGAATTCATGAGCAGGATCGAGTTTCTTGGGTTAGCAGCGATTGCTGCATTTTCCATCGCACGTGGGGTTCCCAAGGCAGCGGCTCAGGTCGATTTATATATCGGAGTCGCTCCCGATTGCCCCTACGGCTATTATGACTACGCCCCGCACAACTGCGTTCCTGACGGCTACTACGGTCCGGAATGGTTTAACGGTGGCATCTTCATTGGCGCTGGGCCGTGGTTTCATGGACCCAAAGACTTTCAGGGTAAGGTCGACAACACTTTCGATCCACAATACGGATATAGCGGACTGTTGCCAAAGGCTGGGGATAAGCCATCCGAAGAGCGGAGAGCCCCCGAGAAATTCAGAGGAAACGAAGTGCGCGATGGGCAGGGTAATATATGCACTGAGCGCCAGGCCGGCAAAACCTAGCCTTGACCTCGTAAAAATTGGCTTCCAACGCCACTCGCTCAAGTAGTCGATACAACCTAGGCGACTCTCAGAAGCTTCTGCGTGCGCGGGCGGACCCCTTATGCGGCTGAAGCTTTGTCAGCAGCGTCGGTCTTGCGAAGAACTGTCACCTTCCAGATTCCAAAGCAAGTGCAGGCCACCAGCAGGCCCGCGAACACACAGATCAGTGGTGTCGACCATTTCTGGAGTGTCCCTGCCCATACGTGGATAGCGTGTCTTCCATAGGCCACGCCGAGCCACGCGATGAGGGAGTAACGCAAAGTTCGAGCCGCGCCGTAAAGGACCAGGAAGCGGCCACGTGAGACGCCCAGCGCGCCGGACGCAAGCGCAAAGGGCAATAGGGGAACCGGCGGAGGAAGCACAGCAGGCAGAAACACGGCGAGGATGCGGTGACGCTCCACCCATCCTGTAACTCGCCCAAGAAGTCGCGCCGGCACATTGCGACGCAGACTCCCTTCGCCGCCTTTGCGCCCAAGGCTCCAGGTTGAGTATCCGCCCACCAGGCTGCCTGCGATGGCGAAGGCGGCAAGCAGCCAGGAATCTCCTCCGTGCGCCACCATCCAGAGAAGCAGCAGGTCAGTACTGCCTGGCAGAGGCAGAGGAATCGGGCAGGAGTCTAGAACAGCAACGGAGAAAAGCCCCAGCACTCCCAGGTGCGTAAGCCAGTGCGGCATCAGCGAGTGATGCACAGGGCGCGCCAGAATCAGAGCCGGTTGGCGAACAAGAATGCTCATAGCAGGGTGCGGCAAGAGGGGGAGCTCGCTTTTCCATCTTATGCCGAGTAATGTAACATCCTCTGCGGGCCCTTAATGGTTCCGCAGAGGATGCGGTTTAGAGTTAGCGCAGGCTTCCCGTCGTCGTGTTGGCCGGGCTCCCAATTTCTTCGCCTGATACGACCAATTCCACTGTCCGGTTCTCTTGCCGTCCAGAGGAGTTATCGTTCGAGGCTACCTCGTCGAACTATTGCCGAAGCCAGTCGCGCTGACTGAGCTTGCCACTACTCCCTCTTGTACCAGATAGTCGCGAACGGACCCCGCGCGGTTCTCTGAGAGCTTCTGATTCATCTCATCGCCGCCCACATTGTCGGTATATCCCCCCAATGCAATGTTGAGCCCTGGGTACGCGATCAGTATTGCGCCCGGCTTCAGTGAGTATTGACCCGTGTCAAAGAGCACATCCGACACACTGATGATCAGTCCCCGTGCGCTGTCCCGTGTTTGGAGAATTTCGTTGAGTTCCACTGACAATTGCGCGCGCATGGCCGCTTTTTCGTTGTCCGCCTTGTGTTGGCCCTCCTGCGCTCGCACGGCAATCAACCGGGCCTAGTCAGCATCGGCTTGAGCCGCGGTGATTGCAGATTTCCAAAGTCCGCTTCCACTTCCATGGTGCCGCGCTTGCTTCGCACTTTGGCTTTTCCGTCGGCTGAAGGCAGCAACGAGGTCCGGCAAGATTCACTTCCGAAGCTCCTCCGCGATGTTGATAGTCGACTGCCTGGACCGTGCCGCTGGTCTCGCTCACGACGTAGAAGGGCATTGAGCCGACCGCACCCGCGCATTCGATTCCTGCGGGCTGGCTTGAGCAAATGCGCCCACGCTAAGGGCGCTTCCTATCACGAACAAAAGCGCATGTTTCACGATATCTCCTGCAGTCGGAGGAGACTGCTTGTTGCATTGTTCTTTTGGGGTGGCGGGGAAGCCCTGCGGGCTCCGATTGGATTGATATCTGTCAACGCCCGACGCGGAATTGATGGAGGTGTTGAAACACCCCATAAAGGTTCGCGATCCACAAGACCAAGACAATGACAACCAGGCCGTTCAGGATCGATTTGATTTGTGACTGCATCGGGATGAACCTGTTCACAAGCCACAACAGAAGCCCTGCTGCAACAAGCGTGATGAGGACAGTGCTAAGCGGCATATCGTATTCTCCAATCATTTCTCGGGTGCGATAGCGCCTGGGACTCGCAGAGAAGTTGCAAGCGTTCGACTCGCTTTGCATGGGAGCCATCAGAAAGAGGAGAACGATTACTCCGCTTCCCTGCGATTCTTACAAGTCGCTGGAGAAATAGCTGAGCCGTAATGCTCATCCGGAGGTAGGAAGGGACAATATCTGGCGTTCAGAGACAGATTTGAGGGCTTTACGACGCAATGGCCTATAGTGGGATTCCGGAATTGCTGGATAGAGTACATCTATTCACATCTAACCTGGCACCGCTCAAGTGGATGAAGCTGGAGGAAGATTTCGCTGAAGAAACTGATCATTCGGGTGCGCCGTCGGGAGTTGGATTATGCCAACCGCCGTCTGCAGCAATCAGCGCGTTAGCTTGTTTCGGTCCCCAGGTGCCGCGCTTGTACCGGCGCGACCTGTGATGGTGCGTCAGCACCCGATTCACGACTTCCCACGCGGCTTCAACCGCGTCCTCGCGGGTAAAGAGCGCGCCATCGCCTTTCATAGCGTCACCCAAAAGCCGTTCGTAAGGCGTCTCCTCTCCCGGCTGTTCGTCTGACAGGTATAGTTCTCGCTCCTCTCCGATGAACTCCTGTCCGGCAAGCTTCACGCGGGCGGCCAGTGCGATGGCCGAGCTGGGAGAAAGCCGGAAACGCAGATAATTCGACCGGCTATTCGCTTGTACAGCGTCGGCAAACAACTTCTGCGGGGGCTGCTTGAGTTCTAAGAGGATTTCTGTCGCAGTGGTGGGAAGATACTTGCCCGAGCGCAAATACCACGGCACTCCGTCCCAGCGCCATGAGTCAACGAACAGCCGCACGGCACAATAGGTTTCGACGTCGGAGCGCTTCGCTACGTCTGGCTCCTCTCGATAGCCGGCATATTGGCCGCGCACCATATCGTCAGGTTTCAGAGGCCGCATGGCCTTGAACACCTTGGCCTTTTCGTTGTGCACCTCTCCAAAATCGCGCCCCGCGGGCGCCTCCATGGCAAGGAGCGCCACGATCTGGAAAAGATGGTTCTGGATCACATCGCGCAGGCAGCCTGCGGTCTCGTAAAATCCTCCGCGCTTGCCAACGCCGAAATCCTCCGAAAGAGTTATCTGTACGCTGGCGACATAGTTACGATTCCAGATCGGCTCCAGAAATGAATTGGCGAAGCGGAAATAAAGAATATTCATGATCGCTTCCTTGCCCAGAAAGTGGTCGATGCGGAAAATCGAGTCTTCTGGAAACGCCGCACGCGCAACCCGGTTGAGCTCGCGCGCCGAAGCCAAATCACGCCCAAACGGCTTCTCGACAATCACCCGCGCATTCTTGGCCAGGTTCGCGGCTGCCAGCCCTTTAATCACCGTTTCGAACAGCGCCGGAGGGATTGCCAGATAGTGCGCAGGACGCGTTGCCTTCCCCAGCGCCTCTTTGATCGCCGCGAACGTATTGCTGTCTGTATAGTCTCCGCTCACATACTTCAGCAGAGACAGTAGGCGTTGCAGTGCACGCTTGTCGTCGATTCCGCCCGCTCGCTTGATGCTGTCGGTCGCGCGCCGGTGTACCTGTTCCAGACTCCATTTCGGAAAGGCCACGCCGATCACCGGAACCTTGAGCGCACCGCGCTTCACCATCGCGTAGAGCGCCGGCAAGATCATCTTGTGCGCCAGATCGCCGGTAACACCGTAGACTACCAGCGCGTCTGACTGCGACTCCGCCATCAGGCGCCTTCTTTCTGGCCGACAGATTTCTCTTCATGGCCGCCGAATTGGAATCGCAGCGCGGATAGCAGTTTGTCGGCGAATGTATCCTCGCCACGCGAGCTGAAGCGCTCATACAACGCAGCACTCAACACGGGAGCAGGAACTGACTCGTCGATCGCAGCGGTAATCGTCCAGCGCCCTTCCCCCGAGTCCGATACGCGGCCGGCGAATTTTGCCAGGTCCGGGCTGTCGAGCAGGGAGATGGCAGTCAGATCCAGAAGCCACGACGAGATCACGCTGCCGCGCCGCCAGACCTCGGCGATGTCGGCGAGGTTCAAATCGTACTGGTACTCCTCAGGGTTGCGCAGAGGCGTGGTTTCCGCGTCCACTGTTTCTTTCTGCTTGCCGACATTAGCATGATGAAGAATGTTCAGCCCCTCCGCGTATGAGGCCATGATTCCGTACTCGATGCCGTTGTGCACCATCTTCACAAAGTGGCCGGCACCGTTAGGGCCGCAGTGCAGATAGCCGTGCTCGGCAGTGCCGCCAACCTTTTCCCGGCCGGGCGTACGCGGCGCCGAATCTACGCTTGGCGCCAGGGCGGAAAAAATAGGGTCGAGCCGCTGAACCACATCTTCTTCGCCGCCAATCATCAGGCAATAGCCGCGCTCGGCCCCCCACACTCCGCCGCTGGTCCCGGCGTCCACGTAGTGAATGCCTTTGGGTTTCAGTTCCGCAGCGCGGCGAATGTCGTCGTGATAGTAAGAATTTCCGCCATCGATGACCACATCGCCGGATTCAAGCAGCGAGGTCAGGCCCTTGAGCGTCGCATCCACGACGCCGGCCGGCACCATCATCCAGATAGCGCGAGGCGTTTTCAACTTTTTCACGAAATCTTCAAGTGAATTCGAGCCGACTGCGCCTTCCTTGGCGAGCGATTGCACGGTTTCCGAATGAACATCGTAGACCGCGCATTCGTGGCCAGCCCGCATAAGACGCCGGACCATGTTCATTCCCATCCTGCCCAATCCGATCATGCCCAGTTGCATGGAATCCTCCGATTCGATAAATGATAGAAGAGCGGAAACAATTGCCCGCTAATATGAGAAACACTCGAGCGCAGCTCGCCTGATAGAAGCGAGCACCGGCTTGCCATCAATTACGCAGAAATGTTGCGAGGCTGTAAAGCGTGTTTCATAAATCTGCGATAGACCCGCGCTCCAGGAACTTCGCATCCCACAAAGGCTGTTTATGAACTACGCTCTAGTTCTGCACTGGCCGCTAAGACCCGTACAGAAATCATACGTGGGGCGACCCGGGTTACGGCTTCAGGCTTTGTCCTTGGCAGCTGCGTGCTGGCACTGGCAAGCGAGCTCCGTCATGCCCTTAGCGTCGCGGCAGACTTCACTGCAGAATTCTTTCCCCTCCGCGGGGACACAGTTGCAAGCGGGACGGGCACATTTTGGCGTTGCGTTCATACAATCTCCTTTTATCGGTTGTGGCTGTCATTGCTACTTGACGAAGCGATTGCGATGTATCGCCGAATGGAAATGGAACTGCGGCCAACAAATTCCGCTCGTTCCCAACGCCCCGTGCATTAAGGGTTTTGAGTTGCCGAGGCAGCGACTGGCAGGGGTTTGCCTGCGTCGGTTGCGGATGAGTTAGCCGCTTGCGCCGGCTTGACGGCCGGTATCACGGTCCCGGCAGGGAAGATGAGAATCTGGATCGAGCCCCAGTCTGCTTCGAGGTTGGCGCCAGGCTGTTTGCCATTTCCCAACGTCTTGAGCACGCTGTCGTCGAATCCGAAATTCTCCACCAGATACTCGCGGACCAGCATTGCCCTGGCCTGGGTAAGAACGAGATCCTTCTGGGTATCGCCATCCATCCCGGTTGATACCACGATGACCGCAACTCCGAACGGATTTTGCGTCAGGAAGTCTCCTGCCTCTTTGAGAGTCTTCTGGTTTTTCATCTTGGCCGAATCGCGGCCATCGAAGAGCTGCTTGGCTGTATATGTGAATGTCTTCTCTGGCGTAGCCTGCGGCAGCTCGCTGATCCTGTTTGCCGCCAAATCGGATGAGTCTTCGTATCCGCGCTTCTTGAAGTACCCGCTCAGGAAGAAGTTATGTTTCATGGCTTCCATATTTTCCTGAAAGTCCGTTACTCCGGCCTGCGCCTGCGTCATCGTATCGTCGAGTTTACTCGTCGTCTGTTCCAGGTTGTTGTAGAGTTGCTTGTCATTCACCAGCGAGCCCACGGTTCCCTGCCCTGAATCGATCTTGGCGCTTACTGAGTTCAGATGCGCGGTGGCTAGCGTTGCATTTTGAATCGCCACTTGACTGCTATCCAAAATGCCGCTCGTCTTCTTGAGCAAATCCGCCATCAGCAGCGGCGGCTCACTTTGGATGGTATCGCCATTCTTCACACCTGCTTGTCCAGCCGATCCAAACGAAATAGCCACGAATTGATTGCCCAACACGCCTTCGGTTTCGATTGAGGCTACGGAGTCGCGCTTGATAATTTCCTGCGTCGATTTGTCGAGCTCCATGACGACCGTGACCTTATCGCCTGGTTTGTGAGGGAGCGCGATGCTATGTACAGTTCCGCTGTGAACCCCGCCCACCTGTATGTCGGCTCCCTCCTCCAGTCCCGCAACATTGTCGAATTGCGTCTTGAGTTGGTAGGTGGATCTAAACAGATACTCCTTGCTCCCGATAACAAAGACACCGGCGGCCAGAACTGCTAGCGTCGCTACGATGAATGCTCCCAGCCTTGCCACTCTCGACATAGATCCTCCCTACGACTGCTTCAGAAATTCCTTTACAAACCCGATGTCACTTTGTTGAAGTTCCTCAAACGGGCCCTCGATCACAACTTCGCCCTTGTCCAGCAGGGCGATTCGGCCGGCTATTGTCTTGGCACTATGCAGATCGTGCGTCACTACGATCGACGCGATCTGGCGTTCCCGCTGCAGCTTGAGAATCAACTCGTCAATTTCGCCCGAACTGATGGGGTCGAGACCGGCGGTAGGCTCGTCAAGCAAGAGGATTTCTGGCTCGAGAGCCAGAGCACGTGCCAGGCCCACGCGCTTTTGCATGCCGCCCGAAATATCGGAAGGCATTTTTTCGAGATCACCATCCAGGCCCACCTCGGCCAGCAACTGCCGCACGCGGTCTGACTGCTCGGATCTGGACATGTCTCTGCGATGGTGTTCCAGAGGAAACGCGACATTCCCGGCGACGGTCAGCGAATCGTAAAGCGCCGCATGTTGAAACAGGAATCCCATTCTCTTCCGGATCTCTGACATACCGTCGAGAGCCATGCCGGCAATATCCTGTCCATGAATGCAAATCGATCCGGTGTCTGGGGTATTGAGGCCAATGATGAGCCTCAGGAGCACGCTTTTCCCCGTGCCGCTGCGTCCCAGCACGGCCAGAGTTTCTCCCTTTTTCACGCGCAGATTGATCCCGTTAAGAACCTTGTGGCCGTCGAAGGACTTGAACACGTTCTCAACGGCAACGACGGGCGCGGAACCGTTTTGCTCGGGTGCCCCTTGCTTCGTCGCGATCTCATAATCTGTGGCCATATCGGTTTCACGAGCGATTGCAGACAGCGGTTAGGGAAAGAAAACGAGAATGAATTTCACGAGGACAACATCGGCCAGGATAAGGAAGAGCGAGGCCAACACGACCGAGTTGGTGGCCGCGCGGCCCACACCCGCGGCTCCGCCGCGCGTACGCATTCCCTGGAAGCACGCGATCAGCCCGATAATCAGGCCATAGACAGCGGTCTTGAATGTCTGAGGCAGAAATGCATTGAACGTAGCGCCTTTAAATCCGCTTGAAATGAACTGATGAAATGAAAGTGGTTCAACTAAACTCTGCGTAAACCAGCCCGTCATCATGGCACATGCGTCGGTGGCGAGGGTCAGCAGCGGCAGCATGAGAATGCAGGCCAATATTCGTGTCGCCGCCAGAAGCCTGTAAGGGTTGATCGCAGATGCCTCGATGGCGTCGATCTGCTCGGTTACTTTCATTGATGCCAGCTCTGCACCCATGCCGGCTCCCACGCGGCCGCTTACCACCAGGCCGGTAATGACCGGCCCCATGACCTGCACCACGGAATACACGAGCGTGGCAGGAAACATCGATTTGGCGCCGAATCGAGTGAGACTATAGCGGGCTTCCAGCGAGAGAATCACGCCAATTGCAGAGCCGGCCATGGCAACCAGCGGGAGAGACTTCGACCCAACTTCGTCGAGCTGCCGAACCAACTCGTGACCTTCATACGGGGGCGATACCCCGGCTTTGAGGACTCGCCAGGAAAAGATCCCCAGTTCCCCGAACCACTCGAAGAAACCGTTGAACAGCCGGGAGGAGGAGGTTGCTACCGTGGGCATTTGTGTGGTCTGGCGCAAAGGGGGTTGCGGGTTTATATGCGTCGCGGCTGTCAATTCGCTGCTGCTCACTTGTTCGGCCCCTGAATTGGCGAGCCATGCGTATTGTTTAGATGCATACGTGAGATCAAGGCATGGGGTCCGCTATAGAAGAACTCAAGGGCAATGTTGCCGCCCATATACTCCAGCAGGCTGTAGTTGCCCATCCGAAATGCATCCTTTGCGCCGAAACGGCTCGGATACCAGCCGTAAATCGCAGTCATGGAGCCTGCATAGGGCGCCACAAGCGCAGAGAAAGAGAAGATGCGATGGCCGTCTTCGCCGCGTCGCGCTGTCAAAGTGGATATCACAGCGTGACGCAGGCGCGGAAACGGCCCCGTGCATTCACAGCGGTAGTACAACGTATCTTCCCTGAAGGATTCCGCCAGCCCATAACGCGTAGTTGTATCAATAGCCGCGATGGCGAAGTCTGAACCAAATCTCTTGCCGAAACCTTCGGCTCCCCGACCCCACTCAGGTGGAGAATTGGTCCACTGGTCGATCCCGGCCGCGGCGCCCACGCTGACAATTGGATACGGGCCGAATGCGTCGAAACCGTAGTTGTTCGCCTTTGTTCTTTCAGTCGACCTTACGTAGGTAATGTCGGGGCTCTCTGGGGTGGTGATTCCTGCAGTCGCCGAAGGATCTTCAGAAGCAACCAGCACTTGTGATCGCCCCAGCTCAGGCATCGCAACCAGGGCGGTCGTGACCAGCACCATGAGTGCCCGATGAACGCGCATCGCCCGGTGAACGCTAGTTCCAGCGGAATTATGGCCGGATTGGTCAGGACGCCTTGCCACCGGACGTGCTTGGCAGGCAAACAAGAATTGCGACTCCGATTCCCGCTTGGACGACCTCATCGTCTCTGTTTTGCCCATTCTCCTCCAATTGACACCGCGTGTCTCAGGAACAGCTTGCGCTGCGAATAAACTGCCGGCTCGCCGGCTATGCCTATAAAGATGCTTTCAGTGTGGAAGCCCAAAGGATGTTCACATTTGCACGTAATCACACGGAAGGTGCATTCGCGTCATCGGCGCCGGCCAATTGATGCAGAATTCGTTCCCATTTGGACAAATGGCCCTGGGAGCGGGTGTCCAAAAGAGCACAGTTTTGCTCTAAATGTCAGAGGAAAATTAAGCAAACCAGCTGTTTCCCCTGTTCACTGAGGAGGCTGTCATAGAGAAGACGGCCGCACAGGTGGTCTATCTTGAGTGCAGTTAGCGTTATCGTCCCCATCTCGTCTAACCCGACGCCAAAGCCTGCTGAGAACATCGCCCCAGAGGGGCTCACAAGCGATGAGGCGCGCGCTCGTCTCGAAAAGGATGGGCCCAATGCCATGCCGGACACATCGGCTCATCCGCTGCGCACCGCACTGGCCAAATTCTGGGCGCCTGTTCCATGGTTGCTTGAAGCTTCCATTGTGCTTGAGTTGGTGTTGCATAAGTACTACGAGGCCGCAATCATCACGGCGCTGCTGATGTTTAACGCCGCGCTCGCGTACTTCCAGGAGGGTCGTGCCCAGGCTACCCTGGCGGCTCTCAAGTCGCGTCTCGCACTCAATGCCTCAGTCAATCGCGATAGCGTCTGGAAGACTGTGCCTGCTGCGGAATTGGTCTGTGGCGATCTGGTGAAGCTGTCGCTCGGCAGCGTCGTCGCTGCCGATGTGCATATCACCGCCGGCTCGGTCGAACTCGATCAGTCAATGCTCACAGGCGAATCCTTGCCTACAGATGCCGGTCCCGGTGCGGACACATTCGCGGGGGCTCTGGTGCGGCGTGGTGAAGCAACAGCCGTGGTAACAGCCACAGGCGCTCGCACCAAATTCGGCCGCACGGCGGAACTTGTTCGCACTGCGCACGTGGTGAGCACACAACAAAAGGCTGTGCTCAAGATCGTGCGCAACCTGGCGATCTGCAATAGCGTGGTAATCCTCGCGATAGGTGCTTATGCCTATGCCCATGCAATGCCGTGGAGCGAAATTGTTCCTCTTTTGCTCACCTCGGTTCTTGCGGCCATCCCCGTAGCATTACCGGCAACGTTTACCCTTGCCGCCGCGCTCGGAGCTCGTTCTCTGGCAAAACTCGGCGTGCTGCCCACGCGGCTCTCGGCGGTGGATGAAGCTGCGTCGATCGATGTCCTGTGCTCGGATAAAACTGGAACTCTGACCCGTAATGAACTCTCAGTCACCAGTGTTCGTCCCATGCCAGGATTTGACGAATCGCATGTTCTTGGCCTTGCGGCTCTCACCAGTTCTGACGGAGGCCAGGATCCCGTCGATGCAGCGATTCGCTCCGCCGCCTCGCACAAGCCCGCATCGAACCTGCCGAAGCTGGTCGCGTTTGTGCCATTCGACCCAGTCAAGAAAACCTCAGAGGCAACAGCGACGGATGATAAGGGAAGCGCAGAACGGATCATCAAGGGCGCGTTCACCGCCGTCATCGCACTTGCGTCTCCGTCGCCTGCCGCTGCTGCGATTGCCGACGAGCTTGAGAAACAGGGCTTCAGAGTTCTGGCTGTAGCTGCAGGCCCTCCAGCAGCTATGCGGATTGCCGGTCTCATTGCGCTCAGCGACCCACCGCGGACTGACTCGATCTCCCTCATCGCAGAACTGCGCACTCTCGGTGTGCTCACTGTCATGGTCACGGGAGATGCGCCGGTTACGGCGGCAATCGTCGCACATGCGGTCGGGTTGAACGGGGCCATCTGCCCGCCAGGAAAACTACCGGGGGCTATCAAGCCAGAAGATTTTGCAGTCTTCGCAGGCGTTCTCCCGGAAGGTAAATTCGATCTCGTCAAGGCCTATCAAGAAAGCGGGCACACGGTAGGGATGTGCGGGGACGGCGCTAACGACGCGCCTGCCCTCCGCCAGGCTCAGATCGGCATTGCCGTCTCGACTGCAACCGATGTGGCCAAGTCCGCGGCCGGTGTTGTATTGACCGAAGCTGGTCTGGGCGGCATTGTGACTGCTGTAAAAGAAGGCAGAGTCACGTTTCAGCGCATTCTCACCTACACGCTGAATTCGGTGATGAAAAAGATTATGCAGGTGCTCCTGCTGGCCGTGGGTCTGATCATGACCGGGCATGCGGTCTTGACTCCCATGCTGATGGTCATTCTGATGATCACCGGCGACTTCCTCTCCATGTCGCTGACGACGGATCGGGTGCGGCCGTCGAAGATGCCGAACTCATGGCAAATCGGCAGAATTACAGGCGCGGGGGTCATTCTGGGGGCCTGTTTCCTCGCCTTCTCCACGGCCCTACTGGCTGTCGGAAAATTCCAGCTGCACCTCGGCATCGAAGCACTTCAAACTCTTTCCGTGGTCGGCATCGTGTTTGGCAGCCAGGCCACCACGTACGTGATTCGCGGGCGACAACACTTATGGGGTTTGCGCCCCAGCATTTGGCTCGTGCTTTGTTCCATGGCCGACGTCCTTATCATTTCAACGCTTGCGATCTTGGGAATCGCCATGGCTCCGTTGCCTGTCGCCGTTATTGCTAGCGAGTTCGCTGCAGCGATCGTATTCGGCGTGATAATCGACTTGGTGAAGATTCCGGTCTTTGCCCGTCTTCGTATCTCCTGAAGGGCCTGAGAATTGCAGGTCTCCCGCCCGGCAGTTGGGCACTGATTCCATAGGCTTTAGCGTGATAGGATCTGCTCGAAGCAATCCATTCTGCCAGGCTTCCTGCGCATTTTTCCCGGGTGAGCAGATTTGACCAGACCAGCGCCTGGGCTCCAAACGATCATGAAAGAGCTTGCTGGCAATTCCGGCTGGTGCTCGCCCAGACTGTTCTTGCGCGGCGCTCGCACCGAGAAACCACTTGGGACGGCGTTGCCGTCGTCGCGGCGCAAAGAGAGTGTGCTCCTGCCATCTCCGGCGCTGAGTTCTCCGTCTTTAGATCTGGTCAGGACGGCCCGGTACGCGGTGGCCCGCGATAACAAGAAGGAGCCATCCGCACAAACGGCCAGCAATGAGGCAACATTTTGATGATCGATAACGGCAATACATTCGAATCCACTACCTTTCTGGCAAACGCCGGGCTTGGCCGAACAATCATCGAGTTGAGGCCAAAGGAGACATTTTTCTGCCAGGGAGACATAGCGGATTCGGTGTTCTATTTACAAAAGGGCCGATCGAGAGTCACCGTGGTTTCGCAGAAGGGCAAAGAGGCCACCATTACCCTTCTATCTGCCGGCGATTTTGTCGGAGAGGAATCTCTCGCGGCAATCCTCGGCGTGCACATGGCCACCGCCACCGCCGTGAACGCCTGTACCGCGCTGAAGATCAGCAGAAACGAAATGATTCGCGTGATGCATGACGAACCTGCATTCGCTGACCTGTTTCTCAAATTTCTCCTCACCCGCAGCATGCGAACCCAGGCCGACCTTGTCGATCAGTTGTTCAACTCCAGCGAAAAACGCCTGGCGCGAATTCTTTTGTTAATGGCGGAATTCGGCAAGCCCGGCGAACCGGAAACACTCATCCCGCCCATTACGCAGGAAACACTGGCGGATATGATCGGCACTACACGGTCCCGCGTTAGCTTCTTCATGAATCGATTTCGCAAGCTCGGCTTTATCAGCTATAACGGCCGTATCCAGGTACACAAGTCGCTGCTCAATGTGGTCCTGCTCGACCAACTGCCGGAATACAACGCACAGAAACCCGTTCTTGTTCCGACTTCCATAAGCGACTTCAATTCGAAGAGCGAGAGACCATCGCGGTCGGGCTCCGAATCTCGCCCCAACCGTGATTAGCCTTCAGGCCGCGTCGCAACCTCGTCCTCAAACACTAGAAAATCATTGCGCAAGTCCGCGTGTCTAAGCGAAGCGGAGCTATTTCGGCTGCGCCATGGCCGTACCCTCTGCAAGCTCAAAGGATCTTTGGGGCCGTGCAAAGTTGGGCCGGCCGTGTTCGTCAGTCAGATAACCGACGATTCCTTGTCTGCGCGTCTAAGGCAGTGCGCATGCAGCAGGATGTCGAGTGTCTGCATGTCACCAGCGTAGCGGCGGGTAGTCCACTTAGACCTGTGCAGTTTGTTCGTCTCTGCGCTATGATCGATGATTCTTGTACACTCATGGCGCAGCGATGTGCTGGATCCAAGCTTCGCCGTCTTGCTGCCCCTGCAGCGGATGCGACGGCAGCGCCTGCACTGTAGGGGTTAGAAGGTTAACATCTGCGCTGATTGGATAGGGACCGATGAGAGAAACTTGATCAGAACGAAGATTTCGCTTGTTGCAGCAACGGCATTTTGTTTAGGGTGCGCGATTGCGGCTGCCGCGCAGAACCCCGCGCCGGCAGTTCCAGATCGGCTGACGGTCACCATCGACACGCAGCAGACCGCTGAACCGGTTTCGAAGTACCTGTTCGGCATGTTCATTGAACACCTCCGCACTCTGATCTACCGCAGCCTCTGGTCGGAGATGATCGACGACCGGAAGTTCTACTTCGCAATCTCCTCAAAGGAACCCGATGCACCCACACCGCCCGCGGGCGGGCCGCCCCGCATCATGCAGCTTCGCAAATGGCGCCCCGTGGGGCCGGACGAAGCGGTAGTGATGGATAAGGACCAACCGTTCGTGGGCGACCAGAGCCCACGCATCGAGCTCGATGGCGCAACGCCGCGCGGCATTCGGCAGTCGGGACTTGCACTGGTGAAGGGACAGAAGTATGCCGGCCGAATTTATCTGCGTGGCACCGTCGGCGGCAAGGTGAAGGTGTCGCTGACCTGGGGCGAAGGCGAACACGACCGGCAGACGGCCGCGTTTGGGGCGCTCACGAACGAATACAAGAAATTTCCGCTCGCCTTTACGGCGCCTGCTGATTCAGACAATGCGTCCTTGGAAATCACCGGTACGGGCACCGGAAGTTTTCATATCGGCACTGTATCTCTGATGCCGGCGGATAATGTTCAGGGATTTCGCCCCGACACGATTGCGCTGCTGCGCGATCTCCACTCCGGTATCTGGCGGCTGCCTGGCGGCAATTTTCTTTCGAACTGGAGCTGGTACGACTCTGTGGGCGATATCGACAAGCGTCCGCCGATGTTTGACCACGCGTGGAACGCCATGCAGACCAACGATGTGGGCATGGACGAATTCATGACTCTCTGCAAGTTGATTGGGACGGAGCCGTACATTACGGTCAACGCGGGCTTCGGCGACGCGCATTCTGCAGCAGAAGAAGTGGAATATATGAATGGCCCGGTTACGACGCGGCTCGGCGCGCTGCGCGCGCACAACGGCCATCCCGAGCCTTATCACGTGAGATTCTGGGACATTGGCAACGAACCCTACGGAGAATGGCAAATTGGCCGCACCGATCTGAGGTACTTTGCACTGAAGACCAGCGATTTCGCGAGTTCGATGCGCAAGGCCGACCCCTCGATCACACTGCTCGCTTCCGGCGCGATGCCGGACGAAATGACGGTGACGGGACAGGCGCGCAAACTGCACATGCCCGACCCGCAGGCGCAGTACGGTTCACCTGCGGATTTTACCGGCGGATTACTTGCGCATAGTTGGGGCAGCTTTGATGGACTCACGGAGCACTGGTACGCGAGGGCGGGCAAGCGGTTCGACTACGAGCATGCAAAAGGCCTGGGGCCGGATGCGCCGAACGAAGCGGGCTATGTGAATGTCGACCAGTCTCTGCTGGAGTGGGCGCGCTATCCGTCGAATCGAGTGCGCGAGAAGGCTGAAGCATGGCAGGAGTACAAAAACCGGTTTCCGGCAATGGCCGATAAGAAGATTTTCTTATCGATCGACGAGTATGCCTACAGCGGCACGCCCGTAAATCTGAAGCTGGCCCTGGCCTACGGCATGGTCTTCAATGAGATGCTTCGCTACACCGGCTTCCTGAAAATGTCCGCATTTACCATGGGCGTTTCGACGCTCGATTACAACCAGACCGAGGCCACTTACAACACGACAGGACTCCTGTTCAAGATGTACCGCGACCATCTCGGCTCGGTGCCTGTTGCCCTTTCCGGAAACTCGCCGCAGCCGGCGCCCAAATACCCCATCGCCGGCGATCAGCCAAAGACCAATCCAGGCAGCCCAACCTATCCACTCGACATGTTCGCTGCGCTGACTGCGGATGGTAAGTACCTGACGTTGGCGGTTGTGAATGCGACGGAGTCGGAGCAGAAGTTTGACCTGAAGGTGGCTGGCGCGCGGCTGGGGGGATCATCGATTATGTGGCAAATGACAGGGAGCGGCCCCGATGCCGCCAATCACCTTGGTCAGCCGCCGCAGGTTGAAGTGAAGGAGATTCCGATCGGCAACGCTCCCCGCGCGATCTCCGTTGCGCCCGTCAGCGTCAATATCTATCGGCTTCCGGTGATCGACGCGCGACATCAATAAAATCGGGCCGAATTGATCCGTCGGGGCACGATGTTATGGTTTGTGGACAGCAACTGCTTCCCGGGCCAGCCACGCGTCCCGCTAATCCTCCGGCCATCGCAGAGATCTTTCCCGCATGGCTCCCGAGATAGAAAAGGACTGAAATGAAGCAGCTCTCAAGAAGGCGCTTTCTGAAAAAGGCGAGCGAGTCCGCCATGACTCTGGCCGCGAGTTCAGCACTCAGCAAATTTGGATTGGCTCAGGCCGCACCGAGTACAACTCGCGTGGTCATCGATTCCGGCCGTCAGATTGCCCCCATCGACCGTCATCTCTTTGGCTCTTTTCTTGAGCATCTGGGACGCGCCATCTACGAGGGCATTTACGATCCACAGTCGAAATTCGCTAATAGCGATGGATTCCGCACCGACGTCATCGGTGTTGTTCGCGACCTTGGAGTTCCCATTGTCCGTTATCCCGGCGGCAATTTTGTCTCGGGTTATCACTGGCTTGACGGCGTCGGACCGAAAAAAAACCGGCCAACCGTTCTCGATCGCGCGTGGAACACACTGGAGACGAACCAATTCGGCACCAACGAATTCATTACCTGGGCCCGCCAGGCCGGCACTGAGCCGCTGTTTGGCCTCAACTTCGGTACAGCCTCCGCGGAAGATGCCGCCGCGCTCGTGGAATATTGCAACGTCGCCAAAGGAACCAAGTGGAGCGAACTGCGCCGCTCGCACGGCTATGAGCAACCGCACGACGTCAAGTACTGGTGCCTGGGCAATGAGATGGATGGACCATGGCAGATTGGCCACATGCCAGCCAGCGATTACGGAAAAAAAGCCACCGATGCCGCCCGGCAGATGCGCGTTATCGATCCATCGATCAAGCTGATTGCCTGCGGCTCAAGCGGGCCGTTTATGCCGACGTATATCGAATGGGATCGCTTGGTACTTGAAGAATGCTATGACGTCGTTGATGGCATTTCTCTGCATCGCTATTGGGGAAATACCGAAGAGACTGGAAACGACAGCTCGAAATATCTGGCGATGAACCTCGCGATGGATCGCCAGATCGAGGAGATCGTTGCCGTCTGCGACACCGTCCGCGCACAGAAACGCTCGAACAAATCGCTGTTCCTGTCGTTCGATGAATGGAATGTCTGGTATCGCGCTCGCAGTGGTGACGCTGTGGATGGTCACGGAAAGGCGGCTCCGCATCTTCTTGAAGAACAATACAACCTGGAAGACGCGCTGCTGGTTGGGGGCCTGGCCAATTCGCTCATACGGCATTCGGATCGCGTCAAGGTCGCGTGCCTTGCACAACTGGTGAATGTGATTGCGCCCATCATGACCAACGAAGATGGGCTTCTGCGCCAGACCATCTTCTACCCGTATTCCTGGGCACTCAAATATGCCCATGGCCGCGCGCTGAGTGTTGCGCCGGAAGGCCCCAGTTATCCGGTGCCATTTCTCGGCCGGCCGGTGGAAAGCATCGGTCTAACTGCTCCGGGGCTTGGAGACGTGCCTTATCTGGACGTTGTTGCAGTGCTCGACGAGAGCAAGAACGCTGTCACCCTTCTCATCCTCAATCGCGTTCTCGAAAAATCTCAACCCTTAGAGATCAATTGGCATGACTTGACTCCCAGCAAGGTCGTGGCGTTTGAAACCATTACCGGCCTCGACCTGAAAGCGATCAACACCTTCGCGGATCCAATGCGCGTAGTTCCGCTAAAACTGGAGAACCCCAAGGTTGGTTCCAGGATGTCGATCGAGCTCCCCGCAAAGTCGTACTCGGTTCTTTCTCTCGCCATTTAGACGAGATCCCGAACCGCCAACTCACGTGAGCGAAGACGGGTAGAAGAGGATTTCCCTGCCGATCTGAAGCCTGCTCAGGCTTCGACGAAATCCTTGCTCTCGACCAGCCTTCCCAACAGCATGAAAGTCTTTTCGCAGGTGCGGAGGTGGGTCTTCATGGCGTGCCGCGCCTTTTCAGGATTTCGGCTGCGTATGGCCGCAAGAATCTTCACGTGCTGGCGATGCGCGTTCTCCTGGATCCCCGGGAGTTCCTGCGACTTGCTAATCCATTCGGTGAGCACCCCGCGGATGGGCGAGAGCAATTCATAGAGCATCTGATTCTTGGCGCATTGAGAGATGGCGAGGTGAAATTCGACGTCAAAGTCGACATAATCCCGGCCGCCGCTCTCCAGGCTGCGCGTCATCTCGCCCATGATCGACTCCAGCCGCTCCAGGTCCTCAGGCTCGGCGCGTTCCGCGGCCAAAGCAGCGATCTCGCCTTCTAAAATCAGGCGCACTTCACCCACATCCTGGAGTTCCTGATCGGTTTTCAGCGAGCCGCGCGCCATGATCCGGTCGATCAATAACCGTGATTCTTCAATCACATACGTGCCCTCGCCGGGCCGCATCTGGACCATGCCAACGAAGGCCAGCGACTTGAGGGCCTCGCGCAGTGTGGAGCGCCCGATGCGCAGGGCTGTGCACAGTTCAGCCTCGGAAGGAAGCTTTTCTCCGGGCTTCCAGCGGCCTTCGGCAATTTGATCGGAGAGCTGCTCCGCGACCTGCTCGGCAAGGGTCACTCTCGAGACCGGTTTAAGTGTTGACATGTTCATCTCCGGTTCATTATAGTTCGGCGGTCAAATCATCTGCTCATCTGGATGTCTGATGTTTGAGGGCCGACAGGTGCCCGATCCCGTGGAGCGGATTGACAGGAAATCGCTCGATGAGATTGGCTGATCAGCGTCCTCAATTGTGCAGCAAGTTCTCAGAAACTCCAAGTACCAGGTTGCAGCGTACCTGACTTGGACCCCCGGGCCCGCGCTTTCAACACGACTGTATCGAATGAATCGAGTTATGAAAAACGCGCTCCGCTGGAAGATGGCGATTCTGATTACGGCGGCAATAGCGGTCAGCTATTTCGACCGGCAGACGCTCCCCGTCGCAATCCACGCCATCCAGCGGGAGATCGCCGTCTCCAATGTACAGTTCTCGCACCTTCAGGCCGCTTTTCTTTGCGCCTATGCACTGATGTACGCGGGCAGCGGCAGGCTGATCGACGTCTTGGGAACGCGCAAAGGTTTCTTTCTCATCATGCTCTGGTGGTCAGTGGCATGCGCGAGCCTGGGGCTGGCGAACAGCGTTGGGTTTCTTGCAGTCGGCCTGTTTTTTCTGGGTATGGGCGAAGGGGGCGGATTTCCGGCTGCAACCAAAGCGATGGCGGAGTGGTTTCCCGCGCGGGAGCGTTCCACCGCAATGGGCTTGATGAATGCGGGCACCGCGGTGGGAGCGGTAGCGGCGCCCCCGCTGATTGCTCTCACGCTGCAATATCTGAGTTGGCGCTGGGTGTTTTTCCTGGCAGGCGCTGTCGGTCTGTTGTGGACGCTGTGGTGGATGGCCGAGTACTATCCCGCCGCGCAACATCGCCGCCTCGGCGCGGTCGAGCGGCAAACACTAGCGGAGGTACTTGCCCCGAAACAGGCAAGCGGCGAAGCGATTCCCTGGATCGATCTGTTGCGCTACCCGCAGATCGCGGGACTGGTGACGGCCAAGTTTCTGAGCGACGCAGCCTGGTACTTCTACATCTTCTGGCTGCCCAAGTACCTCTACGACGTGCATCACTTCGACACGAAACAGGTGGGGGCCTTCGCGTGGATTCCGTACGCGGCGGCAGGAATCGGCAGCTTGCTGGGCGGTTGGTTCTCGAGCAAGCTCATCCAGCGCGGCCATACAGTAAACGCGGCGCGGAAGATCGCATTGGGCATCAGCGCCGGCGTGATGCCGTCGATTTTGCTGGTGCCGCACGTACCCGTTCAGCTGGTGCTGGTTTTGTTCAGTATTGCGTTCGCCGGTCAGCAGTCGTGGTCCACGCTGGTCATGACGCTGCCCTCCGATATCGTGCCGGCTCGCATGGTGGGCTCCGTTGCCGGCATGGTCGGATTCGGCGGTGCGACGGGCGGCATCGTGTTTGGACTGGTGGTCGGCCAACTGCTCGATCACGGATTCAGCTACGGACCGGTCTTCGCTTGCGTGAGCGTTCTGCATGTCATCGGGTTCTGCATCATTCTGGCGACGATGCGGGTAATCGGTCCGATTGACCTCAAGACGTCCGTCACGCATCGCGTCGCAGCGTTATCCGGCCGGGCATTTTAAAGAAGGTCAAGCTAAAGGGGAACCACGTGGAAAAAGAAACGAAGACGATTGGCATTATTCATGCAATTCATCTCACGATTGGCGCGATGCAGCCCTTCCTGGAGAAATACATTCCGGACGTCGAAGTTATGCATCTGTGCGACGACACGATCCAGCGCGACAATATCGCCGCCGGCGTGGGCAGGATTCCCAAGCACAACTACTTCCGGTTCGCGCAGTACGCGCACAACATGCAGGAGTCGGGCGTGGAGTTGATTCTTCTCGCCTGCTCCACGTTCAATTACGCGGCTGAGCTGGCTCGTCCCATGATCGACATTCCGATCATGCAGATCGATCGGCCCATGATGGAACTTGCCGTTGCGCAAGGCAGCCGGGTAGGCATGCTGGCCACGCTTGCCACCACTGTGCCTTCATCGGAACGGCTGCTGCGCATTGTGGCGGAAGAAAAGAAGCGCCCGGTGGAGATTACAACCGTGCTGCGCCCAGAGGCATTTGAGGCCATTCAGAAAGGCGACCGCGAAACGCATAACAACATTCTTCTCGAAGAGATTGACAAGCTTTCAGGAAGCGTAGATTCCATTGTGCTTGCGCAGCTCTCCATGTCTGCGCTGCAGCCCTTCCTGGGCAAGACGGCTGTGCCGGTCTACAACAGCGGGACGACGGGCTTCGATTTCATTCGCCGCACCTTGTATGGCGCCGGCGCCGTTGCAGAGGTGCACGCGTGACGACGGCTCCAACAAACGCGGCGATTGCGCCTCCCGTATATCCCTACGGACCGCAACACACTGAAGCGATGGTGGCCGACCTCGCGCGACGCTCTTACGAGTACCGCACGGATGTTCTGCGCATGGTATATGGGCGCAAGTCGGGCCACATCGGCGGAGCCTTTTCCTGCGCGGAGATTCTGACCGCACTCTACTTCCATCATCTGCGCATCGATCCCGATCGTCCCGACTGGCCCGATCGCGACCGGCTGGTTTTCTCAAAGGGACACGCATGCGCAATGCTCTATTCGGTGCTGGCGCATCGCGGCTTTTTCCCGGTGGAGGAGCTGCCCACGTTTCGCGGGTTGAATTCGCGGCTGCAGGGGCATCCGGAACCGCAGAAGACGCCCGGTGTGGAGGTAGCAGCTGGCCCGCTCGGGCATGGCGTGGCCATTGCTGCCGGCATGGCGCTGGCGGCGCGCATGGACGGATCGAAGCGCCGAGTCTACGCCATCCTTGGCGATGGCGAGCTGAACAGCGGGGTGATCTGGGAAGGAATGATGACCGCCGCAAAGTTCGCGCTCGATAACCTGACGGTCATTGTCGACTACAACGGCGTGCAACAAACTGGAACCACGCGGCACGTGATGCCCACCGAGCCGATCGCGGAGAAGTGGAGCGCTTTCAACTGGCATGTGATCGAAATTCACGGCCACAACACGGCGCAGGTTCTCGATGCGCTAGACCGCGCAGATGAAGTGCACGGCCGCCCCGTGGTGATCATTGCGCGGACCACCAAGGGCAAGGGAGTGAGCTTTATGGAGAATTCGCCGGCGTGGCACGGCGGCATTCCTGACGGCGCGCAGTTTGAAACTGCAATGGCTGAGTTGAACGAAGGGGCGAGCGCATGGACGGTCTGATCCGAAACCCGCTGGGTAGCCCGAGCCCGATGCGCAAAGCCTATGGCGAAGCGCTGGTGGAGCTGGGCCGCGTCCGGACCGACATCGTTGTGCTGAGCGCCGACGTGCAGAGCTCGGACTTCAGCTATATGTTCGAATCGGCCTTTCCTGAGCGGTTTATCAACGTTGGAATTGCAGAGCCCGCGCTGGTTGATGTTGCAGTGGGCCTGGCGAACAGCGGCAAAGTGCCAATTGCGAACACGTTTGCTTTCCTCTTTGCTACACGCGCTCTGGAGATGGTGCGCACGCATCTTTGCTTTGGCGGAGCCAATGTAAAGCTGGTGGGCGCTTACGGTGGACTCTCCGATTCCTTTGACGGGCCTACGCACCAGACCATCGCCGATTTCGCAATTCTCCGGAGTCTTCCCGGCATGACGATTGTCGTTCCGGCCGATCCGCTGGCCGTGAGCAAGCTGCTACCGCAGGTGGCCGCGTGGGATGGAGCCGTGTATCTCCGCCTATGCCGGAACGAAGTCCCGGAAGTCTTCACCGACCGATACGAACCGAAGATCGGCGAAGGTGTCACGCTGATCGATGGTGACGACGCCACAGTGATCGCCTGCGGCGTAATGGTGGCGCGTGCCATTGAGGCGGCGCGATCGCTCGAGCGCCAGGACGTGCGGCTGCGTGTCGTCGAGATGCACACCATTAAGCCGATCGACAGCGAGCTGATTCTCCGCTGCGCAGAGGAGACCGGCGCGATTGTGACTGCGGAAGAGCATTCGATCGTCGGCGGGCTCGGCGGCGCGGTTGCCGAGTGTCTCGCCGAGCGGCATCCGGTCCCGCTGGAGCGCGTGGGCGTGAACGATACGTTTGCCGAATCGGGCCCTTATCTTGAACTACTCGATAAATACGGAATGAGCGTGGAAGCGATTATGGCTGCCGCGCAGCGCGCTGTAGCGCGAAAACAGGCAAGCTCACAGCGTGCGACAACCGAGGTGTATTAAATGATGAAAACCATCACGCTCCCCTACGGTCATGAATCGCGGGCCATCGATATTCCTGAAGAGAATCTCGCCTGGATTGAAGGCCCTCATCATGCTCCCGCCATACCGGACATACCGACCGCAGTTCGCGAAGCGATTCGCAATCCCACCGGCTCGCCCAGTCTCGCCGAGCTGATCGCGGTTCACGGTACGCGCACTCTTATATTGATCGACGACAGCACGCGCACTACTCCTCAAAAGCTTGTGCTGCCCATCCTGCTCGATGAGCTCAATGCCGCCGGAGTTCCCGACAGCGAAATCTCGGGAATGATCGCGCTCGGCACGCATCGCTGGATGAGCGAGGCCGAAATCAAGCATCGCGTGGGCGAGGCCGTTTTGCGGCGCATTAGTGTCACAAATATGTCGCACAAGCCGGAAGATTTCGTCGACCTGGGAATTACGCCGCTCGGGATTCCGATTCACGTGAGCCGCAGGTACCTTGAATCGCCGATCACGATTGCGGTCGGCAACATTATTCCGCACATGTACGCCGGCTGGGCGGGGGGCGCCAAGATGGTGCAGCCCGGAGTGACCAGCGCGGTGACCACCGGGAGAACGCACCTCATTGCCGGGCCGCGCGTATACCAGATTCTCGGCAACGTCGACAACGAGGTCCGCAAGGAGATGGAAACCATCGCCGTCAAGTCGGGCCTGAAATTCATCGTTAATGTCGTGCTGGATGCGGCGGGAGTTGTGGCAGGCGTTGTGGCGGGTCACGTAGTAAAGGCACATCGGGCCGGAGTCGAGATCGCACGCCCCATCTACACGATCGAGCTTGCCGAGAGGCCGGACATCGTCGTCGCCAGTTCGCATCCCGCCGATCGCGATCTATGGCAGGGCTTCAAGCCCGTGAATAACTGCGGCATGCTGGCACGGGATGGCGGAACGCTGATTCTCCTCATTCCCGCGCCGGAGGGAATTGCGCCCGACCACACCTTGCTGATCGATCTCGGCACCACTCCCGCAGACAAAGTGATGGCGATGGTGGAGCGCGGCGAGGTGCGGGACGAAGTAGCCGCCGCTACCTATCTGGCCTTTGACCAAACGCGCAGGCGCGTGAACGTGATGCTCGTGTCGGATGGAATTTCGGACACCGAGGCGAACAAGATCGGCATCACGGCTACGCCCGATTTCAACGAAGCATTGCGATCGGCGTTGGCACGCCACGGCAAGAATGCGCGCATCGGAGTGGTGACACAGGGCGCTGACATTATGGCGAACTTCATCGCAAAGGAAAGTGAACAGTACGCCGCGGTTGGTAGCGAATCCCACCAGAGTGTTTAACGGGGTTTTCTATCTTGGGTCAATCTCAGGATTGGCCGAAATAGGCTGAGGCGAGCTCGAGTTGGCAATAAACGGGAGGATCAATGATCGAGTAAATCAACTGTTTGAATGAACGAGAAAAGGCTTAATGCCGAACCTACCTCCAAGTATAGAGTTGGCAGCACGCTGACATATCGGACACGGAGGCTTGTAGATCGCAACCCCTCAACCGGAGTATGTTCCGCAGACTCGATCTGCGGACGCACATGCATCGGAGTGAGCGAGCAGGAGCTTCAGACAACTGAAATGAATTTAGGAGGTTCAGCGTGGAATATCGCAACCGTTTTGCCAGCAGTGAAGACATTGCTCGAGAGATCCAAACCTGTGCAAACCAGCGGCCCGCGGCCGCAAAACCGTACGTGAAGAAATGGTTGACGAGGCTCTGCTCGCTCGCTGTTTGCCTGCTTGCCGGAAGTGTGACCAGCTTCGCGCAGCTTCAGGCCGGACGAATCGTGGGCCAGGTCTTCGACCCTCAGCACGCCTCCGTGGCTGGAGCGACAATCACTGTCACTGACCCCGCTACGAACATTTCTGTGGCCGTCAAGACCGATGCTTCGGGTAATTACGTCGTGACTCCACTCGAACCGGGAACTTACTCGGTGAGCGCGAGCGCGCAGGGATTCGAGACCGAGGTTCGAAACGGAATCGAACTCACAGTCGGCCAAGCAGCAGAGGTGGACCTAAATCTGCACATCGGCACGGCGAATACCAAGGTGGTTGTAACCACTTCGGGTCCCATTCTCGAGACCCAATCCGGTTCCCTGAATATGACCGTCACGAATACGGAAGTTGAAAGCCTTCCCCTCAACGGCAGACAGTTTACCCAACTTGCCGAACTCTCGCCCGGTGTAGCGCCCCTGCCGGCTTCGGGGAACTCGCAGAATGTCCGTCCTGAAAATTTGAATGGAAACGTGTTCGATGGAATCAATGGGCAGGAATCGGACTTCCTACTCGATGGCGGCGACATTACCGCGCATCATGAAGGCGGCACTCAGATCATGACATCGATCGATGCTACGCAGGAATACAACGTTGAATCGAGTCCTTATTCCGCTGAATACACGGGGGTCGGCGCCGCCTTCAATACCACCACGAAATCGGGAGGGAACGAATTTCACGGCGATCTTTTCGAATTTGTGCGCAACCAGGACACCGACGCCCAGGGCTTTTTTGCGCTAACGAAACCTGAGCTTAAGCGCAACCAGTTCGGTGGGACAATAGGCGGCCCGCTGTCGGTTCCCAAGCTTTACAGCGGAAAGAATAAAACCTTTTTTTTCGTAAGCTACGAGGGCAACAGGCTGGTGCAGGGTCTCACTTCAAATGTTCCCGTTCCCACCCAGGCGCAGCTGGGAGGCGACTTCAGCGCAGCGGGCCTGCATAAAATTTATGATCCCACCACCACGGTGGCCGGAGTCCGCACGCAGTTTCTGGGCAACAAGATTCCTTCAGGTGATATCTCTTCCGTCGCATCATATTTCAATAAGCTCATTCCGTTGCCCAATTCAGCAAACGGACTGGATTACATTTCGAATCCAGTCGACTTCTATCGCTACGACAACTTCATGCTGCGCGTGGATCAAGTCATCCACAATACCAATAGGATCTTCGTCAGGTACAGCACGGATCGTAACCGAGAGAACGACAGCTCTCCGTTTCCGGCTTTGGGATCCGCATATCTTGAAGGGCCCGCCACCGACTTCGAAATATCCCTTACCAGCTCGATGGGACCGCACATCGTCAATGAGGTGCTCTACAACGAGCTTCCAGGGCAGTATCGTGGCTTTGCCTTACTAAATGGTCAGGGCGTCGCAATGGACCAGGCAGCGGGCATCGTCCCTTCGACCCTGGCTGGACTCATAAGTCCCGGAGCCGGGACTTTCCCAATTTTTGCGCTGACGAACTATCTTGGCGGAGACTTGACCGGACAATTTGGCGACGGTCGCCCCAAAGGTCAGAACAGATATATCTATGAATGGGTTGACAACCTCACATGGGAAAGAGGACGCCATCTTATCAAGGTGGGAACCATGATCGAAGATAACAAAACTTTGCTCTTCGACTCGCGCACCTCAGACGGGAGTTTCAGCTTCACAGGGGCAGAGACTTCAAATCAAGGCGCCTCCGGAACCGGAGACGCGTTTGCCGACTGGTTGCTGGGGTATCCCGCAAACGCGACCCGTGGCAACTATCCCAACTTCTGGGGCGGCTCTGGAACCTTTTCGGAATTTTATCTGCAGGACGATTGGCGGGCAACGGAAAAGCTGACGGTAACCATGGGCCTGCGCTACCAATATATGCCCTGGCTGACTCCATATCTCGGACAAGGGGCAACGTTCGATCCCTCTAAGGCCCAGCCGGTCATCGTCTCAAGCAACACGAACTCGGTGAATCTGAACGCACAACCTGACGCAGCAGTGGGCGTCTCGATTTTCGGAAGTTTGATCCAGACAACACATAACGCGGGTCTCCCGCTCACGGTCACCAACATCAGCAGGGACCTGCTTGGGCCGCGCCTCGGGTTCTCCTGGCGGCCTTTCGGAGAGAAGACGGTGATTCGCGGCGGCATGGGCCAGTACTACCAGATTGAAAGTACCAACGTACGTTTGAACTTCAACTTTATTCCCTTCGATTTCACCCAAACCGTCAATGCCACGACAAACGTTGTCCCGACCCAGACTACGGCGAATTTTTTCCTGGGTCAGGCATTCGGTGCCGGTATGACGCCGGCCAATACGCCAGTATCCTGGGCTCCGGTACCCGAGTTCGCGAAAATGGCAAGCAATGCGCACTGGAGCTTTGGCGTTGAGAGGCAGCTTCCTGGGGGAATGGTAGTTGACGCGAATTACGTGGGCACGTCGGGAAGACATTTGCCGGGCACGCTCAACGTCAACGATCCCACGCCGGCGTCAGGGGCCATTCAAGCCCGGCGTCCTTATACGAATTTCGGAACGATTAATTACAACAATCAGGACGCGTCTGCCATCTACCACTCCTTTCAAGCCTCCCTCCACAAGCGGATGTCTAACGGACTCTGGTACACGGCGTCGTACACATTCGAAAAGAATATTGACAAAGGCCAGCAAGTGGAAATGGGAGGAGACGGCTACATGGCGAGATATGTGGACGCATCCAACATTCCGCAAATCCTGACGGTCGCCTTGGGATATAGTCTTCCTTTTGGGCGTGGTCAACGATTTATGAGTACGGCAAATCCGGTCGTGAACGCCCTCCTGGGTGGCTGGCAGTTCCAGACCATCGATAACTTCCGCAGTGGAGTTCCCTGGACCCCCACCATCTCCACTGACGTAGCGAACATTGGAGTCACCCCGCAGCACCCGAATGTAGTAGCCGCTGGCGGATGCACCGGCGTGGGTTCACTGACTCACGAATTCAACGCAAGCGCCTATGCAGTGCCTGCTGCCTACACCTACGGCGATTCAGGCGTAAACACTTGCTACACCTCTAACCACCAGGAAATTGATGCGTCTCTCTTCAAGGAATTCAACGTCACGGAAGGTTCGAAATTTCAGTTCCGCTTCGAGGCGTTCAACGTCCCCAACCTGACGGACTTCTCGGGCCCGAGCAATACCAACATCGATGCCTCCGCTTACGGCCAGATAACCAGCATCTCTAACACCCCAAGACAGCTGCAGTTTGCCTTGAAGTACGTGTTCTAGGAATTGTTGAGACAAGACTTCACGTCCCATCTTTACCGCATAGCCCCCAGCGGCAGAGATGGGACACTTCGTGATGCCTCAATCGCAGCCCGCACGATCAATCAAACTCATTTGAGGAGAAAAGAATATGAAGAAAGCAGCTTGGGTCGTGTTGGCGATCATCCTTGGCTTGCCGCTAGGTATTCGTGCGCAATCCATCTATCTCGATCCTTCTCAGCCAATCGAAAAACGGGTTGACGACTTGATTCATCAGCTCACTCCTGCCGAAAAAACCTCACTGTTGAGCACAACTGCTCCCGCCATTGACAGGCTGAAGATACCGGCGATGAATGGCTGGAACCAGAGCCTGCATGGGATTGTATGGACCCAGCCGACAACGATGTTTCCGGTCCCGATCAGCATGGCCGCAACCTTCGATCCCCCATTGGTTCATGATGTGGCTGCCGCGATCGCCGACGAAGGGAGAGCCGTTTATAACTACTGGCCTACGGTATCCGGCAAGGCAGAAGCGGTTCGCGGACAGGGAGTGACTGTCACTCCCGATGGAAAGCGGATTGGGCACAATGGCCTCGTCTATCGCTCGCCGGTGATCAATATGGATCGCGACCCGCGCTGGGGAAGGATTTGGGAAACATTCGGCGAGGACTCGCTGCTGGCTTCGCGGATTACAGTTGCCTACGTTCAGGGAACGCAGGGCAGCGATCCGAAGTATCTGGAGCTCGCAGCCACGCTGAAGCACTACGCAGCGTACGACGACGAACGCGATCGCATCAAGACGGGAAACGATCAAGTGTCGGAAGACACCTTGATGAACTACTATCTGCCCCAATTCAAAGCCGGCATCATGGCAGGTAAGGCGACGTCGATCATGTCGTCTTACAACGGCATCAACGGCATGCCCAACGTTGAAAACAAGATGATGCTCACCGACATTCTACGTGGCCAGTGGGGATTTGAGGGATTCGTGGTGCCCGACAGCGGTGCCGTGATGAACCTTGTGAACGCTTACCACAAATACCCGACACCGCAAGTGGCCGCAGCGAAGACCATCCTGGCCGGCAGCGATCTGGATGATGGCGCCTACGCGATCGCGCTGCCCAAGGCGCTCGACGAGCACCTGTTGACGGAAAAGGATATCGATCAATCGTTGCGCCGGGTGCTTACGATTCGTTTTCGTCTTGGCGAATTCGACCCGCCGGATATGGTTCCTTACAGCAAACTGGGGCCAGATGTGATTGACTCGCCGGCACATCGCAAGCTGGCATTGCGCACGGCCCAGGAGTCTATCGTTTTGCTCGCGAACGAAAATCACCTGCTCCCACTGGACAAGAGCAAACTCCAGTCGATTGCGGTGATCGGACCGTTCGCCGACTTTGCGCAAACCGGGCCGAACTATACGGGTGAGTATTCGAAGTTCGTGAAGCCGCTGGAGGGAATCCAGGAGAAGGTTGGATCCGCAACCAAAGTCATTTACGCTCGCGGAAGCGGAATCATGGAGACCGATAATCCTGAGGCCAGCCTTGCGGAAGCGGTTGACGCGGCAAAGAAAGCTGACGTGACAATCTTGTTCGTGGGAACCAATCAGCTGCTGGAAAGAGAAGGCCTCGATCGCGAATTCTTGAACCTGCCGCCGGTGCAAATCGCGCTGGTGCAGAGAGTGATGGCAGCCAATCCCAAGACAGTGATTGTTCTGCTGAATGGCGGGCCCATTTCGCTCGCCCCGCCCTATGCAGGAGGCGGACAGCGCGCAATGGCGTCGCGCTATTCCACGGTGCTTGATATGTTCTGGGCCGGCGAAGAAGGCGGAACAGCGATCGCCGACGTCCTGTTCGGCGACTACAATCCCGCCGGCAGAATGCCGTATACGGTCTATGGCAGCGAGCGGTCCCTTCCGCCGATGACCGAGTACGACATTTCGAAAGGATTCACTTACATGTATTTCAATGAAAAGCCGATCTTCGCATTCGGCCGCGGCCTGAGTTACACAAACTTCGACTACAGCAACCTGAATATATCGTCAGCCAAAGTGGGCGGGGATGGCACGGTACAGGTTCATGTGGATGTGAAGAACACGGGCGACCGCGCCGGCGATGAAGTGGTGCAACTCTACGTGCACAACAATGACAAGAACTCTGTTCAACCGCGGGAGCAACTGCAAGGGTTCGAGCGCATCAGCCTGAAACTTGGCGAATCGAAGACGGTTAACTTCGCTCTGCCGATTGAGCAGCTTTCGTATTGGAGCACAGGCAAACACGCTTACGTCATCAACTCCGGAACCTTCGATGTGATGGTGGGCAGCGCTTCGGACGACATCCGGCAGAAAGGCAGCTTCGAAGTGACAAAGGCAGGCGAATGGCCAGCGACCACGCTGACAACGAAGCTTGCCGATGGAGACTACACCAACGCCCAGAAGTAGCGGGGCCGGTGCGCGAGAGACGCAATGGGAAGTACCTTGACGAATTAGGGTCGTAGCGAAGTTGCGTCTCTAAGCGCCGCCTGAAGCATACGGAGAGATGGGGATGAACGTGCGAAAGTTCGGATGGATTGTGATTACGGCTGCGCTGGGAATGGTGTGCGGAGCCCAGGCGCAGGTAACCGTAAGTGTGGACCTTGCCAAGCCGCAAGGGACCTACAAGCCTATCTACAGTTGGTTCGGTTATGACGAGTCAAATTACACAACGATGAAGTATGGGAAACAGCTTTTACGTGAACTGCATGACCTGAGCCCCGACCCGGTTTACATTCGCGCGCATCACCTGCTCACATCGGGCAACGGCGTTCCCGAATTGAAGTGGAGCTCGTCGAACGTTTTCAGCATCGGTCCCGATGGCAAGCCAGTCTACGACTTCACCATCACCGACCGGACTTTCGACACGTTTAAGCAGCAGGGTGTGCGGCCGATGGTCGAGCTCGGCTTTATGCCGAAGGATCTCGCATCGATCGTGCCGGGAATCACCGAATATCAGCTTCACTATCCTGCCCCAACCATGGGCGGCGCATCGAATAATCCGCCCAAGGACTACAAAATGTGGGGCGATCTGGTGCGTCACTACGTGGAGCACCTTGTGCAGCGCTATGGCAGACAGGAAGTGAGCACATGGTACTTCGAAATTTGGAATGAGCCGGATATTCTCTACTGGCACGGAACACCAGCGGAGTACTTCAAGCTGTACGACTATGCTGTGGCGGGTATTCGCGCCGCGCTGCCTGGCGCGATCGTGGGTGGACCAGCGAGCACGGGACCGGCGAACGCGAAAGCCTCTGCGTTCCTGGATGACTTTCTCAAGCATTGCCTGAATGACAAGAGTGCGGCGGATGGCAAGCCAGTGCCGCTGAGCTTCATCTCGTTTCATCCCAAGGGAAGGCCCAGCCTGGCGGATGGCCACGTGCGCATGGGTCTTTCGAACGAATTGCAGTCAGTGCGAACTGGATTCGCGATCGTAGCGAAGTATCCACGCTTCGCGCATTTGCCCATCATTCTCAGCGAGGCCGATCCGGAGGGTTGCGCCGGCTGCTCCATGAAGGTGAATCCGGCCAACGCTTACCGGAATGGGCCGCTATACCCCTCCTACACGGCAGCAGCCATGAAGGCGATGTTTGAGTTACAGGATGCGGCCGGTGTGAACCTGATCTCGATGCTTTCGTGGTCCTTTGAATTTGAGAACAAGGATTACTTTGAGGGATTTCGAACACTGGCGACGAACGGAGTCGACAAGCCCATCCTGAATCTGTTCCGCATGTCTGGACTGATGTCGGGCGAGCGTGTAGCGGCGAGCAGCACAGGCAAGGTGCCTTTGCAGCAGCTTGTGACTGATGGCGTACGGCAGCAGCCGGATATCGATGCCTTCGCAACCAAAGCGAACCACGAAGCGGCAGTAATGGTTTGGAATTACCATGATGACGATGTGCCGGCGTCGGAAGCCGATGTGCAATTAACGATTGCGGGAATTCCGGCGGGCGTGAAGAAGGTGTTGCTCGAGCACTACCGAATCGATGATACGCATAGCAATGCGTATACCGTTTGGAAGGCGATCGGATCTCCTCAGTCTCCATCGCCTGAGCAATATGCTCAGCTGAAAGCGGCGGGACAATTGCAGCTTTTGACCTCGCCGGAATGGATTGACGTAAGCGAAGGAAAAGTAACGATCGCTACGAATTTGCCGCGGCAAGCTGTATCCCTGATGCACTTGAAGTGGTAATTGTTCCGCGTAGCGGCGGGGAAAGCGGCTGCGCCGGCGGCTGGAACTGTTGATTGCTTGATTCCCGTGCGCTTTGCTATTGTGGTGCACGCGGATCGCGTGTTCGCAATGCGAAGGGGTTGCATTGATGAAATTCAATGTTACACGGCGTAAATTTCTTGCTTCCGCCGCTGCGTCTGTTGTTCCAGCGGCAATGGCGCAGCCGCGCGTTGCCGGTGCGCTTCGTGCGCTTGCCGGCGCAGGAGTGCCGGATGCAGGCGCCGAATCGTGGAAGAGTGCCGGTGTCATTGACGTCTCCCGCTCGCCCTACGCAAAGCTCCGGACCGTTCCCGTGAGCTCCGTTGTCATCGAAGAGGGCTTCTGGTCGAAACGCCGCGCCACTAATATCGACTCCAGCATTCCCTCCATGCGCGACGAATTAATTGCCCACGGCCGCATGGACAACTTTCTCCGCCTTGAAGGGAAATCCTCCGCGGCGCAGATTGGCCCCGTCTATTCCGATTCCGATATCTACAAGTGGGCTGAGGCGGTGGGCTTCGCGCTGCAATCTGGCGATCGCCCGGAATTGCGCGCCACAACAAACGCAATGATTCGCGAGGTGGTTGCCGCGCAGGAGCCTAACGGATATTTGAACACCTACTATCAGGGCGATCGCAAATCATTGCGCATGCTTTACGACACGCAGACCACGGGACATGAACTCTACTGCATCGGCCACTTGCTGCAGGGTGCGATTGCTCTCTATCGCGCCAATGGCGACCGGACGCTGCTTGACGCCGGCATCCGCTTCGTCGATGGATTCCTGCTGCCGAATTACGGGCCCGGCCCCACTCAGAAAGGTATTGTCGCCGGCCACCCTGAAATTGAAATGGCACTCATTGAGCTCTACCGGACCACCGGCAACCGCGCCTATGTTGATCTTGCTGGCTACATTCTGCGCGGCGACGAGCGCATCTCTCTGCGCCCGCAGCAGATCACCTATATGTTCTGCGGCATTCCTTTCACCTCGCGCGCGCACCTCGAAGGCCATGCTGTCCGCGCCATGTATGCCTGCTGCGGCGCGACGGACTACTACCTGGAAACGGGCGATCCAACCTACTGGAAGACGCTAAATGTGCTTTGGGAAGACCTCACGCGGGATCAGCTCTACGTGACCGGCGGCGTAGGCGCGCGCGAAACCGGCGAGGCCTTCGGCGATCCGTATGAGCTACCAAACGCCCGCGCTTACGGAGAGAGCTGCGCCGCCATCGGCATGATGATGTGGAACTGGCGCATGCTCGCAGGCTCGGCCGATGCCCGCTTCACTGACGTGATTGAGCGCGCGCTCTATAACGGCATCAACTCCGGCATGTCGCTCGATGGCCGCACCTATTGCTATCGCAACCCGCTCGCGTTCGATCCGCAAGGCGACTCCAGCGACCGCCATGCACGTGAAGGCAATATTCGCAACCCGTGGTACGACACCACCTGCTGTCCGCCGAATCTGGAGCGCACTTTTGCTTCGCTGCCCGGCTACTTCTACAGCACAAGCGACGACGGCATTTACGTGCATCTCTACGACAATTCATCGTTCAATTGGCGCCTTCACGACGGCCGCGCTATCCGCATCCAGCAGACGACGCGCTATCCCTGGGAGGGCGGCGTCAAGCTTGCCGTCATTCCCGCCGGGCCGAGTGAGTTCACAATGTACGTGCGCATTCCTGGCTGGTCGCGGCAAACAATCGTCCGCATGAACGGCTCGCCGATCGAAAGCGTGCAGCCTGGAGCTTATCTGCCCATCCGACGCCGCTGGTCATCGGGCGACACGGTCGAGCTCTCGTTCGACATGTCAACGCGACTACTCAAGGCCAATCCCGCCGTCAACGAAGATCGCGGACGCGTCGCCTTCCAGCGTGGCCCGATCGTTTTCTGCATGGAGCAGCTCGATCAGGCCAGGGACGGACAGGCGGCAGGACGCGAGCAAGCAGGCCGAGGCCGAGAACCCTCCAGCAGCCTGGTTGGCTACACCGCCAAACTCGACGCCGTCACCATGGCGCATTATGAACCTGATCTCCTGGGCGGCGTCCTCGTGCTCGAACATCCGGGGACTCTTATCCAGAGTCCAACGGAAACCGGCCTCTACTACTCCGCTGCAGAAAATGCAGTGCTTGCCGAATCTCCCGCAACCTTGAAGTTGATTCCTTACTACGCATGGGCCAACCGCACTCCCTCACCCATGCAGGTCTGGATCCCTTACCGCTTCGGCTGAAGAATGCACAGCTGGAGCTCTGAGGTCAGATCCGCGAGTGCGCGCGGGTCGGCCGGCTTTTGCTAGGGCTACTTCAATCTAGCTTTTTCCTAAACTTATTTGATCTATCAGATCCGTTGAGTATCCTCGTCTTACTCTGGTCGCCACGGGTAAGAGACTAGCTTCAATCCAATTGACCCATTTGACAATGGTCTGACCATAATCTAAGCTGTGCCTGCCTCTCAGCTCGCGCCATTGCAGGTGAGCAGCTATTGGATCTCCCCAAAGGCACCTTTGTGAATTCAATCAACCGGCGAGAATTCATTGCAACGTCAGCCGCAACGATACTGGCTGCGTCGACGGGGAACCTTGCTGCCGAGACCCCTGGCCAAGGCACATCCTGGTATGACTCGATCGCGCGGTGCGGTCATCTTAACCTGAACGAAAAGGATCCTCTGACTCTGGATTGTGAACGGTGGATGGAGTACTTTGCCTCTCTAAGAGTGGACACTGTATTGCATAACGGCGGCGGAATCATGGCGTTTTATCCCACCGAAGTCCCATTTCACCGGCGCAGCAAGTTCCTTGGAACCCGAGACGTCTTAGCCGAGTTGGTAGAGGCGTCGAAAAAACGTGGAATTCGCGTGGTTTCCCGAATGGATGCGAACTACGCCTATGAAGACGCATTCGCTGCGCACCCGGAATGGTTTGAGCGCAATGCTGAGGGTTCTCCGCGGCGCCACGCAGAGTGTCCGTGGCTCTATAAGACGTGCATGTTCAGCACTTATTTCACGGAGCAGATGCCAGCCATCTATCGTGAGATTGCCGCGCGCTACGCGCCGGAATGCTTTTACACGAATGGCTGGCCTGGCACGCAGGCCCTTGACGTTTGTTATTGTCCTAATTGCCAAAAGATCTATCGCGAGCAGACAGGTGGTGCGCCTCCCCAGGGAACTGATCCACATAGTCCGGTCTTCAGGAAATACTACGAGGTCTACATGGACCGCATCGCTGAGGTCTGGAATCTATGGGACGATGCGATCCGAAAGACGGATGCGAAATCCGGTTACGTGGGAAACCTCGGTGGCGGAATTCGAACGATTAAGAATGTCAAGCGGCTAAGTGACCTGACTGCGTGTTTTTACGCCGACTACCAGGGACGTTCCACCGATTCGCCCATCTGGCTCTGCGCGCAGCAGGGGCGGATCGCCTCGTGCGCCGCTCCAAAACGGACGGCTGTGAATGCAGTAGGCGGATACGATACCGGTACGCCGGGATGGCGGCATTCAAGCAAGACCGAGGAAGAGACCACGCTATGGATGGCACAGGACACTGCGAGCGGAATGGTTCCTTGCTTTCATTGGCTCGGAGGTCAACCGGAGGACACGCGCTGGCGAGAGACTGGCCGGAAATATTTTCAATGGATCGCGAGACATGAGGAGCACTTCAGAAATCGCGAATCGATCGCGAATGTTGCGGTTCTCTATCCCCAAAGCACGATCTCGTTCTACGGAGCCAATGGCAAATCTACCAGAACACTCAATGGCGGAGCAATCGACCCTTCTGATTTTCTTGACGGAATGTACGAGGCACTGCTGCAGGGACGATTTGTTTTCGACTTTGTTCACCAGGACAACTTGAGTGAAGCAATTCTAAAGAAGTATGCAGCGCTGCTCATTCCGAACGCCGCCTATCTTCGCGACAGCGAGTGCAGCGCAATTCGCGCATACGTAGCTTCAGGCGGTTCGGTTCTGGCGACTTTCGAGACTTCCCTTTACAACGAATGGGGTGATGCACGAGACGATTTCGGGCTCAAAGACGTTTTCGGAGTGAGCACGGACGGAAAAATCGTGGGTCCCGTTGGAAACAGCTACATGCGCATTGAAAAATCGCATCCGACCGTTGCGGGGTTTGAAGGAACCGCAATTTTACCGGGGCCGGAGTACCGATTGACCGTAAAGAAGATTTCTGTGAGCCCGCTCGATTTGAGCGTGATTCCCGCATATCCGGCGTTTCCTCCAGAGATGGTTTACCCTGAGACGCCGCGCACCGATCAACCGGCTGGAGTCTTCCTGGAGAGTGGATCCTCGCGAGTCGTCTTTTTTCCCGGTGACATCGATCGCACGTTCCACCGTTCTGGTCATCCCGACTTTTCGAGGTTGTTGATCAATTCCGTTCGATGGCTCTTAAACGGCAGGCAGACCCCCGTCTCGGTCGAAGGGGAAGGATTGCTGGAGCTATTTGCATGGGAGACTGAGCCTGGCTTTGCGCTGCACGTTCTAAACTACACGAACCCTCATACGTATCGGACTTATGTTTCCGGGTTTCACCCCGTCGGGCCCCTCAAGGCGCGGTTTGAGGTTCCGGCTGGCCGCACAATCCATTCTGTGCACGCTTTGCGCAAAAATCGCGAATTGCCATTTCAGCAAAGAGACAATGCTGTACACTTCGAGGTTCCCTCAGTCGTTGATTACGAGGTGATCGCCCTGACTTAGGAGGGGCAAGGAAGGACGGCTGCTATTTGACCAGGACACCTATACCTGCGAATCAGTCTTCAGTGGCGTTGAAGATCCGCCCGGTGACGAAGACGTCTATTAGCGACGAGATTGCTACGCAAATCATCGATCTCATTTCGCGGGGAGAGCTGCAACCTGGGCAGCGGCTGCCCTCGGAGCGCGAGTTATGTGAACATTTCGATGCGAGCCGTTCGACTCTTCGCGAGGCACTGCGCTGCCTTTCGATCGTTGGAGTTTTGAATGCGCAGGTCCGGAATGGAACTTCGGTGGCGGCCGACGGAGGGATGTTCCTTCGCAAGATCGTCGAATGGCGCTTGATCACCGAGAGACATAATGTAGAGGACCTGATGGAGGTGCGCATCGCGCTCGAAGGAGTGTCGGCAGCCAATGCCGCTTTGCGCGCCACGGAAGAGGATAAGAAGAAGTTTAAGCACCTCTTGGACGAAATGAAACATGTGGCAGGAGATGCAAAACGATTCGCGGTTCTCGACGTCGAGTTTCATATTGCCCTGGCAAGTTCGTCCGGCAATACTCTGGTCTTTGACCTAGTTTCCATGATTCGCGGACACCTGGTGCGCGTTTTGCCCCGGGTTCTGCAATTGCCAAACGCTTTGCCTCTGTCCACGCGCGAGCACGTAGTGATTGTTGAGGCAATCCGGCGACGCGATGCCGAGGCGGCGCGCACAGCCATGCAGGCACATCTTGAGGCCGTGTTACGCCGCTACCGAAATGCGTATAAGGTGGCGGGCAAATCCGCTGGCAGCGCAAAAGGAAAGTCGTCACCGCGCCGGGGCAAGAGCCGCTAACGCCATCGATGCCAGCGGCGGCCAGGTTCGACCTCAACCGGAAGTAGCCTATTTTTCAATAGGTGCTGATCGAACAAGACCAAGCAGGCAAACGTTTCCTCAATCGTGTGTGTGTTTCCGGCAAAACCGCCGCCACCCCACGACGCCCTTGCGGGCTTTTCCGGCTGTGAAGAGTTCGCCGTTCTTGAATAGTGAAGTTGGGAATCGGGTTCCGAGAGTGGTCCGGAAATCGGGAGCTTTTTTCTTGACAATGGTAGGACCATATGACTAATCTTCCGTCGATTCAAAATCAGGTCACAGAACGTAGCTGAATGGAATTCTGCGTAACCGGTTTCCACCAAAGGGATCAGAAGCCAGGCTCCTTTCCCTTCCCGGGCCACCAGCAGTCAAATATCCAGTTTCAGAAGTCGTTAACCGGAGAGCTTGCGACCCAGGTCAACGCCGGAGAACGATTCACCAAAGCAATTGGTTTTTTGGATCGATTCTTAGGAGGTCGCAACCAACATGTTTTCCGTCTGTCGTAAATTCCTGGCTGTTAGCGCACTGCTGTTCGCAATCTCCGCAGGGATCGTTACTCCACGGATCGACGCTCAAGCGGTCTCCATCGCATCGGTTACCGGACGGGTCGCGGATTCCACCGGTGCGGTGCTCTCCGGTGCAAGAGTGACCATGACCGCAGTCGACACCAATACGGTTCATGCGGCGGTCACGGACACCACTGGAACCTACAATTTTCCCAGCCTTCCCATCGGTCCCTATGTGCTGAGTGTGACTGCGGTCGGATTTGAGACTTACGAACAGAAGGGTCTCGACCTGAATGTCAATGATGCATTACAGGTGAACGTTGGGATGAAAGTAGGCGCGGACACTCAGAAAGTTGAAGTCCAGGCCGATGCCAGCATGGTCCAGACGCAGCAGAACATGGTCTCGCAGGTCATGGACCAGCAGCGTGTCGTCGATCTGCCTCTCAATGGCCGCGACCCAACGCAGTTGATCATCATCTCCGGCGGCGCTGTGAACCACAGCGACGGCACCAATACCGGAAACAAGAGCTTCTACACATCGCAGTCCATTGCCATCGCCGGCAGCGCGGGCAACACAACGAATTACCTGCTTGACGGCGGCGACAACATGGACAGCTTTACCAACGTCAACATGCCGTTTCCCTTCCCCGACGCGCTCGCTGAGTTCAGCGTGGAAACCAGTGTGCTCCCCGCGCGCAATGGCCTCCATCCCGGCGGTCTCGTAAATATTGTCACCAAGTCGGGATCGAATGACTGGCATGGAGACGCATTCGAATTTGTGCGTAACGGCGATGTGAATGCGCTGAACTACTTTGCCGTTGCCCAGGACAGCCTGAAGCGGAACCAGTTCGGGGGCACCTTTGGTGGGCACATCATCCGCGATAAATTGTTCTTTTTCGGCGGCATTCAGGAGACGATCGTTCGCCAGGATCCTTCAGGGAGCAGCGCTTTTATTCCCACTACCGCGGCATTGAACGGCGATTTCAGCTCGCTCGACGGCGCAGCCTGCCAATCCAACGGCACTGCGCGCGCCATCAAAGATCCGCAGACCGGGGCGCCGCTCGGTCCCACGGACTACATCAATCCCGCGCGCTTCGATCCGGCAGCCGTTGCCTTCATGAAGTATCTGCCCGTTTCTACGGCGAATGCCTGCGGGCAGATCCACTATGGCGTGCCGAATATCTACGACGCGCGCCAGTATGTGACACGTGTCGATTGGAACCTCAGCCAGAAAAACCAGTTGTATGGCCGCTATCTTCAGGACAACTACAATCAGGCGGCTCCATTTAACCCAAGCAACTATCTTTACACCACCACACTGGGTGTGAACCAGCGCCCTCAGACGTTTGTGCTCGGTGAGACGTATGCGATCAATGCAAGTACCCTCAACTCCTTCCATTTCGCCTTTGGCCGCAGGGGCTTTTCGCGCTTTCCGAACACAAAAGGGATCGATCCAGCCGATCTGGGAGTTTCGCCCATCTATACTCCGCCGGCAGCGACCGATAACCTGCAGCTCGCAGTCAGCAACAGCTTCACCACCGGCGGCAGCGGCCTTTCCAGGTGGGGAGTGACCTCTTACCAGGAAGCCGACGACATCGACCTTACGCGTGGCAAGCATCAGATTGCCTTCGGAGGGGAGCTGATTCGCACTCAGGACAATCAGAACGATGAGTACAACGACTCCGGCACGTTCAGCTTTACCGGTGTGTACAGTAACGATCCGCTACTCGATTTCCTGATGGGCTACATGCCGAGTTTTACCCAGACTCTGCAACAGGACTACTCCTATCGCCAGACGCTGGTCGCGCTCTACGGGCAGGATACGATTCGCTTGACGTCAAGGCTGGTCATGAATGTGGGCTTGCGCTGGGAGCCAACATTACCCGCACACGACTATTTCAATCGCGGCAGCGTCTTTTCACTGCAGGGCTACACCGCAGGAAAAGTCAGCCAGGTCTTCCCCAATGGCCCCGCCGGCCAATATTTCTGGGGTGATCCGGGAGTTACGAAGTCGTTCACGAGCGACCACTGGCTGAATCTCTCGCCGCGCATTGGATTTGTGTTCGATCCTTTTGGCAACGGCAAGACGACCATCCGCGTTGGCGGCGGCGTTCTCTTTGATTCGCTCGGAACGTTCCTTACCTATCGCGTTACCGGCCAGAACGCTCCCTGGGGCGTGACGGTTACCGAATCCAGCGGCCCCTATCAGTTCCACAATCCCTGGGGCAATGTCCCGGGCGGCAATCCCTTCCCGCTTCCGCTCTTCCCGCCGAGCACTTACGTCTTTCCGCAGAACGCGACGGACACCTTCCTCGAACCGAAGTCTTTGCCTCCGGAGCTCGAAACCTGGAACCTGGGAATCCAGCACCAGTTCGCTCAGAACTGGATCATGACTGTGACTTACCTCGGCAACGAGACTTCACATCTGATGGACGGCAACGAGATCAACCCCGCCGTTTACATTCCGGGCACATGGACGGGCCCGGGCAGCTGTGGTGCACTCACGATTGCACCCGGGGCAAATGGAACCGCCTGTTCCGGCACGGGCAATACCCAGGCGCGCCGGTTCCTGAGCCTGATTAATCCCGCGCAGGGAAAATATTTCTCCGCCACGGATCTTGGCTTTAACGGCATCAGCGCCAACTACGAAGGCGTCCTTGGATCCATCGAGCACCGGCTCTCCAACAACTACACCATCCTCGCCAACTATACCTTCGGGCACTGCCACAGCATCATTCCGGTCACTTCTCTCGGTGGCGCTACCATTGAAAATCCCGCCAATCCCAAGGGTGATTATGGCCCGTGCTCCTTCGACGCGCCGAATATCTTCAACGCCAGCGTGGTCTATTTCAGCCGCACAGTCCCCGCTAATCGCGCGGTGTCATTCCTGCTTAGTGATTGGCAGATAGCGCCCTTGATGCGATTTCAAACCGGTTATCCGGTCAACCCGCTTGACGGCACAGATCGTTCACTCACGGGCGTCAGCCTTGACCGCCCCAATGTAAATCCCGGCGTGCCCCTCTATAGTCAAACTCCGCGCACCAAGTCACTCTATCAATGGGTCAATCCTGCAGCATTCTCAGTGGAACCACTGGGGACCTATGGCGATGCCGGCCACTACATGCTGCGCACCCCGAGTTACTTCGACGTCGACAGCGCAATCAGCCGCACATTCAAAGCGACAGAGCGCGTCAATGTCGACTTGCGCGTCGAAGCCTTCAACGTAACCAATCATCCCAACTTCGGCGGTGCTACGCCTTCCACCGGAGTGGCGCTCGGCCCGAATGTTTCCAATCCGACTTCAAGCTCATTCGGGCGGATTACCACCGCCGGCGATCAGCGCATCTTCCAGGGCGCGTTCAAGGTAATCTTCTAGACGCCCTTTTCCCGGATTGCTCCCGGGAAGTGTAAGGTGTGTGATTGGGAAGCTAATTGAAGAAGAGGAGTTGCTCCTCTTTTTTCAACCCGCGGCGGTGATGTCCCAGCCTCACGTCGCGCGCACGACATTCGAGGCCGGACGGATATGCGAGATCGTGATCTATTGCCTTTCGGAAATACGGGAGAGTACTTTTCTATGAATTCCAGGACCTTGTCGGCAATACAGCGCCGGGATTTTTTGAAGCTCGTCGGCTCCGCCACTGTTTGCGGGCTCACTCATGCTGCTGCGGCTGACCCTGCGGGTCGCGTGACGATTGTTATCGACCCGGAGATTGCGGCTGCTTCAAGCGGGCCCGTCCATTGGGCGGCAACCCGCCTGCAAAAGGCGCTGGCTCAAAAGGGCGTCGACTGCAGGATTGCCTCTTCTGTAGCCGATGCGGCGGGTTCTTCAATCTGCGTCGTCGTCGCTGCGAATGACGCGAAGATCACCAAAGGATTTGGATCGGGTGGCACGCTGGAAGTGCCTGAGAGCCTGCGCATCGCGCCTGGCCGCATCGACTCGTCCACGGCGACACTCGTCTCGGCAACGGATACGCGCGGATTCGTCTACGGCCTGCTCGAGCTTGCGGAGCGCGCGGAGCACTCCGCGGATCCGATCGCCGCGCTGCATTTAGGCGAAGCGGCAGTGGAACAGCCCGCGAATGAAATCCGTTGCGTCAGCCGGTATTTCTGCAGTGAGGTTGAAGATAAGCCGTGGTACTACGACAAAGAGTTTTGGCCCCGGTATCTCGACACGCTGGCTGCCTGCCGATTCAACCGGTTTTGCCTGGCCTATGGGCTTGAATATGACTTTCCGCGGGGTGTGACGGACGACTATCTGCATCTTCCCTATCCCTATCTCGTCGACGTTCCGGGATACCGCCAGGTGCGGGTAGTGCAGCTTCGCTCGCCGGAAGGTAAGATGCTGCCTTCCCCCATTGCACTCACTGCAGAGGAACGAAATCGCAACTTTGAGGCATTGAAGTTTATCGCGTCGGAAACCAGCGCGCGCGGACTGCATTTTCAGCTCGGCATCTGGACGCATGCGTATGAATGGACCGACAGTCCAAATGCCTATCATCACATCGATGGATTGACCCCGGAGATTCACGCGCAGTATTGCCGCGATGCGCTGGCGATCATTCTGAAGGAGTGCCCGCAAATTCAGGGATTGACGATGCGGGTTCATGGAGAAAGCGGCATTCCGGAAGGAAGTTATCCGTTCTGGAAAACTCTTTTCGAAGCCATCTCCGGCGCCGGCCGCAAGCTCGACGTCGATATGCATGCCAAGGGCGTGAATCAGACGATGATCGATATCGGACTGGCGACCGGTATGCGGGTGACGCTTGGCGCAAAGTATTCCGCTGAGCATCAGAGCCTGGGCTACCAGCAGGCAGATATTCGTGCGCTGGAGATTCCCAACCCCAATCATCACGACGATGCGCGCCTATTCAGCCTCAGCGGTGGTTCGCGATTGTTCACCCGATATGGATACGGCGACTTCTTTGAGGAAGGCAGCCCTGCAAAGATTCTGTTCCGCTTGTGGCCGGGCACGCAAAGACACTTGCTCTCTGCCGATCCTGAAATGGCCGCGGCCTATGGACGGACGTCGCATTTCTGCGGTGCGCTGGGAATCGACCTGATGGAGCCCTTGACGTTCAAAGGCAGAGAGGGATCAGGCCACGCAGGCGGACGCTGCGCTTACTCCGATGCTTCGCTCAATCCGAAAGACGATTGGGAGAAATTCGAGTATTACTATCGCGTTTGGGGCCGCAAGCTTTACGACCCGGAATGCGATCTTGAACCCGCGCGTCGTTCGCTGAAGAGTGCTTTTGGCGAAGCGACGCCGCATATGGAAAAGGCGCTCGCGAATTCCAGCCGCATTCTTGCGCTGATTACTTCGGCCCATCTCGCGTCCGCTTCGAATCATGCCTTTTGGCCGGAGATCTATGACAATATGCCGATTGTCCTGGGCAGCGAGCGGTCGCCTTACGGCGATACCCCGGATCCAAAATGTTTTGGCACGGTGAGCCCGCTCGATCCACAGATCTTCTCGACCATCGTCGAGCACACGCGGGATCTTCTCGCAGGACGCCACAACCCCAAGTACTCTCCCATCGAAGTTGCGCAGTGGCTGGAGAATTTCACAGCGGAATCGGACGCGGCGCTTAGCACAGCTCGCAGCGCGGTCCCAGATGCGAAATCCACGGCCTTCCGGCGCATTGAAGAAGACACTCTCATTCAGAACGGTCTTGGCATCTTCTTCGCGGCAAAACTGCGCAGCGGTGTACTCTACGAGATTTTTCAGCAGACCGGGCATGCTGAGGCAGGCAAGCAGGCGCTCGAGCACTACAAGAAGGCGCGAGCCGCATGGGCAAAGATGGCTGAGCGGGCAAGTCGCGTTTATGTAGCGGACGTGAGCTACGGCGATGTTCCGATGCGGCGCGGCCACTGGAGCGATCGGCTCGGCGGCATCGATACGGATCTGCAGGCGATGGAACAGAAGCTGCAGTCTCCACCTGCGAGTTCTTCTTCGATGGGATCTCCGGAAGCAGCGGTCCGATCTGCGATGGGCAAATCCGCAAGGCCTGCCGTCGATTGCCATCACGCACCGCCGGTGAACTTTCATCCCGGCCAACCGCTGCCCGTCTCGTTGCAGGTCGAGGCTGGCAACACGGGCTCGGGCTTGTCGGTTCAGCTCTACTACCGCCATGTCAACCAAGCGGAGCGCTGGGTGTCAGCGGAGATGAGCGGCGAAAGCGGCAAGTTTACGACTGCGATTCCTGCCGAATATACGAATTCGAAGTTTCCCTTGGAGTATTACTTCGCCCTTGAGCGCCAAAGCGAAGCCGCCTGCCTGTACCCGGGCTTTGATTCGACACTTTCGAATCAGCCGTATTTCGCAGTCTCAAAAAGATCGATCTAGTTGGTCGTTTCAGCAGGTGGAAGACAATCTAGTTGTTCTGCGCAAATTGAGCACCGAATCCGCACAGCAGCATGAAGCGACGGCTTCGGCGGAGGAGTCTCTCCGTCTCTTCCAGAACCGTTATGCGGGGGGCGTCGATACATATCTTCAGGTCGTTACTTCGCAGACCACAGCCCTGGCGAATGAGCGGAATAATATTGACCTGATGAGACGGCGACTCGAAGCAAACGTGCTGCTGATCAAAGCCGGGAGCGGGGGATGGGACGTTTCAGCTCTTCCCACCCTGTGAGCTGCATTGAATCGCAAACATGGGCCAAGGATCTGTCTTGACCGCATCTATGGCCACCAGGAACTGAATGGACCTCTTGAGAATCCAATAGCTGATCGATCCGATGTACGCGAATTGTGATAGCGCAAACATAAGTCATCCAACCAACCCAGCAGCGCTCGGCGGAGTTTTCATGTTTATCTTCATCAACGCATTTCTTATCATCGAACTGCGCGAGGCGCTGGTGAAGCTGGCTCGGCAGAAGCCGCGTTACGGCTATCGAAGGCCGCATATCTTGCTTCACGCCGAGGTTATGCGGTCAACGTGAAGCGCGTTTATAGGCTGTATCTGGAGGAACGGCTGTCGGTTCGGCGCAGGCAGCGCAAGCATCTGGTGCGGGATCGCGCCCTTGCGACGCGACTAATCCGGCCCAACCAGGAGTGGGCGATGGACTTTGGCGCGCCATGTTGGCGAGGAGGACGAGATGAGTTAGTGATCGAGTCTTTTCGCCTGCTGGCTCTTGACCGGCCGCTGTAATGCGGTCCGACTCAGGAAGGAGCCTGAGTGGAAGGGGTCTGTCCAAGCGTGTCGTGTTCCGACGATACGTGGAAAAGCTGACGGACTGAACTGTACCGGACATCGCCATCATCGATGTGCCGGGCTACCAAACGTCTTATGGTGAGACAAAACTCCAGGCTCGCCGCAAGAGTGACGCCACGACGGCGGCGTTGTGGGCACGCATGACCGACCGTAAGGCTGGACGGGAAGTGTTCTTCCCGATTCGATATGCAGATGACTTCGTGGTTCTTGTATCTGGTACTCGCGAGCAAGCCGAACAGGAAAAGGCAGACCTTGCGAATTACCTGCGGGAGTCGATGAAGTTGGAGCTATCCATCGAAAAGACGCGGGTCTCTGATCTGACTGAGGGCTTCCAGTTCCTCAGTCAACGGGTGCGCTATAAATGGCATCCGCGATTCGGTTATATGCCGAGGATCGAGATACCGACCAGCAAACGAGCGGATCTTCGGTACATGGTGAAGCAGATGACCAAGGGCGCTAATACGCTCTGGTCGCTGTCTAAGCTTCTCCAGAAACTCAATCCTGTTCTGCGGGGATGGGGAAACTACTATCGCTTCTGCACCGGCGCAAGCCGTCAGTTCGCCGCACTCGACTTCTATGTCGGGGACTGCATCTGGCGGTGGTTGATGAAGAAGCATAAGAAACTCCATCGTAAGAGGACACGGCTAGTGCGACTGCCGAGTCTTCTTCGTCCTACTCGAAAGCTCTGGCGCGAAGGCAAGGTCGAGCAGTTCCTTCTCTCCATGCTGCGCGTGGAACGCTTCCGCAGAGGATGGATGCGCACTCCTGCATACATCGGTGTTCCCGGAGAGCCGGATGCATAACGAAAGGTGCACGTCCGGTTCGGAGGGCGGGCATCAGAATCCGACGGCAGCGATGCCGCACGGCGCTGATGCTCGACCCTACTCGTCGATGGCCTGGCAACCGGGAGGATGGTTCGGAACCTCACCGTGGTGGATGCGTACACGCGTTGGAATCTAAACCGGAAATTCCATTTGATCGTTCAATTATTGAACACTGAGGCTTTCACCGCTACAAAATCGTCTACGGTGGATTTCTTAATCGGGATCAAACGGCTGTAAGTTATTGATGTTATTGGTCGGGGAGAGAGGATTTGAACCTCCGACCCCCTGGTCCCGAACCAGATTCAACGACTTTTTGAATCGTGTTGAAATCCGGTGAAAATAACTGCTTTCGATTGAATCCGTTGCGGCCACCTTGTTGAAAGCTACGGTTCTGAATGGTTCCAGGATGCTTTGACCGCTACAATTTCGACTACAACGACCGATTACCGACTCGTGCGAAAGGCTTGTCACTTGTGCGCTGAACAAATAGCAGACTCCACCTCCCTGCCCAGAATGGCGCTACGGATCTTAGCAGAAAACCTAAGCGTGGAAGAATTCGTAGGTCCACTCGCCCCTCGCAACCGGCTGTCTGGAATTGAGCAGGATGCGGTAAACATGGTCGCCCCAATTCGCCCGCAGTCCTTCATCGGTCAGTTTGATCGTCTCCACCTGGGGCTCGATCGCGGCTGGAGAGTATTTCAGTACGCAAGCGTTGCCGTCTCCTGCTGCCAGCGGCAGCGTGATGATGCCCGCCGTATCGACATTCGCCAGCCTCGGCGTCATCACCGACAGGCTCACCGGCATTGCGCGTTCCAAGTCGAAGTCTTCCTCCACGATGACCTTGTCGCGCGCGCGATCCAGCGTCACGGTGCGCATCCACGACTTTACTCCGGCTTCCGGCGAAAAGGCCGAGGCGATATCAAACGAGAACTCAGCGCGCTGGTCGTTGCTATCGTACTTTAGATCGGTTGCTTTGAAGCGGTTTCCGTTGTGCTCCATCATGCCGCCGATGGTAGGCAAGTTGTGATACGCAGACTGCATCGTCCAAAGCGAGTAGCGATCGGGGCCAAATGTTCTGGCCGTGTACGCCTCCACACCCACATCGATTGCTACAGGCTTGCCATCCTGATAAAGAATGTAGCTGCCCGTGTCGTTGTGGCTGTGACTGCGTCCGTTGTTTGCCGCCAGCACGGCGAAGTACATACCTTCTGCGGACCCAGCCTTGACGCGCGCCGTTGCCAGGCCGAGGCTGGGATAGTAACAGTCGCGCAGCAGGCCGTCCTCGCGCTTGGAGCTACGAACCTCGTTGGCCTCCAGCACCGCAGGCATGGCCCGCGACATGAAGACGAGATTCCCCTCCAGCATGTGCTCTAAGCCGTCTCCGGTTGCCGTCCAGCCCTCCCTTGCCGCGCACCAGGCGCCGAAACCCTGCAGTTGCCGGTCGCCGACGGCTTTGCCGTAGCGATAAAGCAAGTCCCCGTCCGGAGCGGCATGAACGTGCGCGTCGCCGTAATTGATATAGTCGTCTCCGGCGATGTGGGCATTCAGAATATACTTTCCCATCGCGTCGATGAAGGGATTCGCGAAGACATCGGTCGAGTTGCCGGTGGCCGACTCCAGCATGCTCACGCACTCGAAGTAGCACATTGGCGAGACGCCGAAGTAGCCCGGCCCTTCTTCTTCTCCGCCATCCGGCCAGTACTGGTTCAGGTATGTGTCCAGGCTCCTGATGATGCGAGTGATCTCATGAATGCGCAACTTGGGGTCAGCTTCGAGGATGAGATTGGCGACCAATAGGTTGGAGTTGATCCACGGATTCCAATTGTTCATGTGATCGCCGCGACCGTTGAGGCCCATCCAAATGAAATCGTCACGATCACGCGCGGGAGCGAGAATCCGTCGTTCTGTTTCGAGCGTGATGCGCTTATTGATCAATGGTGAGACCGTGTCCAGTTGTTCGCCCACAAGATACCGGGTCCACGCCATCAGCTCCGCCGTTAGCGCGCCGAAGAGTTCAATGATCGGTTCGGTCACGTCGGGCAGTCCCACGCCCGCCCGCTGCGCGCCCAGGTGCGCAGGAACACCCCAAAAGCTCTCCTCGCAGATAAGCCAAACGCCATTGGCAATATCGTCGAGAAAGCGCCCCTTGCCCTCCATGCACTCCGCCAGGACCAGGTGCAACAGCTTCGCGCGCCGCCCGAAAGTGTCAGCCTCGAACCGAGCACGATTTCCATTGCGTTGGAAGTCGAGAAAGGTTGACGCCAGAAATGCATTCCATCCGTCCCGCTTATCAGCCTCAGCCTTGGCAACAAAGACCTCCCTTATATCCGCGGGAACCGCCTCCCAGGGGCCGCGCTCGCTCCAATGCGGGTACGGATGCCACGCGTCGGGTGGAAGAAGCCTGCTCTCAAGAAAGGTCTCGGGGTAAGTGGTGCCGAGAAGATTCTGCGGCGAGGACGCTGGCGGTGCGATCTGCCCGCCCAACGATAACGATGGGGAGCGAAGCAGCCTATGTTGTCCAGCCAGGGCAATGCTGCCGGCAAGAAAATCACGACGGTTCATAAATGTGTTCTTCCTTCTGGAGCCTCGCGCCGCATCCACTCCCGTGGATGCCTGTCCATTGATGCTTGCGCAGGATCCCGCAAAACAGACTGTCCCGAGTGCCATGCAAATCGGCGCGAACCCGCTTGCCCCTCTTGCCCGACAGGCTTCACGGTCATCATCCGGCGGAGGCTTGAATCCGGAATTTTCATTTTGCCTTCCCGGCTGCGGACCAACATATTCCCAATCCAGGACGACCCTTGATCACACACGAACTTTCCCTTTCAGATCATTTCCAGGACAAGAAGATTCCAGTCTATGAATCCCTTGTGACTCAGTGCTGCGCCGGTATCGGGATGGTAGTACTCATTGAGTGAGCCGCTTGCTTCGAGGTCTCTGGACAGCAGAAGGAGAGTCTTGTCGGATAGCGCATTGGCTTCCTTCTTGTATCCATATCGCAGCAGTGCTTTCCATACGAAGTAGTTCGCAATGATCCAAACTGGCCCGAGCCAGTTGCTCGGGTTGGAACTAAACTCCAGAGAATACATGGTCTCGCGGGCCGAAAGTGACCTGGCTCCCCATCGCGCGCAAAGGCGATCGTCCGCGAGGTAGTTTGCGTCGATCAGTTTCCGTGCGTTCTCTTGAGGCGCGATGCCGCACCAGAGCGGCAGAAAGCCGGTAAACATCTGGATCCTCATTGGGAGGCATCTCCACGACATGTCCATTCCTCGCGGCACGGTAGGAATGAGCTCGGCGCGCCGATCGATGCATTGAACATCGACGGTGTAGTAATAACTATCCTTGGGGTCCCAGCAGAATTTCTCGATCCGTCGCGCCAACTCTCGCGCCTGACTCGAGAGCCGATCATAATCCGCCGAGCGTCCGAGACGTCGTGCCAGTTCCGCCGACGCCAAGAGATCCTGATAGAAGAGGCAATTGAGAAGCAAGTTCGCCGAGGAGAAGAAAGGGCGGCCAAATGTGGTTGGGTCATTGTCATCACCGATGGCGACATCGTCGCCCCACACGAGCAGGCCAATTGGAGAGGAGTTGCGCCTAATCCAGGAATCGTAGAAACGCAGAATCGAATCGAAGTGCGGCCCAATCCAATTCGCATCGCCGCGTTGATCGCAGGCGAGCAATCCAAGCTGACCGAAAACCGGCTTGGCCTGGTTTCTCGACGTCGTATTCTTGCCCAGGATTCGGAAAGGGTCCGGATCGTCTGCGGTCATCATGATAGGAATTTGCCCATCCTGTGAGGCGTGCTCGAGAAAGTTCAAAAGGCTTCCGGAAACGTGCTCACAGAGCTTCTGCTTAAGCTGATCATCATGGAGCAACGCGGCAAGACGAAAGAGCCCCTGGCTGGTCCAAAGCGTGTCCCAGTCCCAAAGGTTCGTTGAATACGTTTTGCCCGGCAAACTGGGGGCGACGCTGGGATATTTCAGAATCCCATTGGGAGCACGCAGTAGCTGCGGCGCAATCGCTGCAAAATAGCGGAGGAGTGCGTCTGTGCGTTGACGGCGCTCCTCGCCGGAAAGGATGGCCGGGGTGGTGGAGGCGGAACTTTGGTGCTCTTCGCTGCGAGCTGCCATGATGGAGACAGCACTCGAAGCGGCTAACCCTGTTAGAACATCTCGTCTAGAGATAGGGCTCATTCCGTTTTCTACGCCTCTTGGACTCTGGTTCGATTTAGACCGCTGGGCGTGATCGGTCAGGTTCACACTTAGTCACGCGCAGTGATTTACATTGCGCTCTCTCCGTAGCGATTCAGCGGAAGAGAAGCCTATCCTGATTGGCTCTATCCTGGTTGGCCTTCGAACCGATTCGCTTCGGCAACCGCCTTCGGAGTTTCACCCGTGCCGCGATCAACATGGAGCGAGCGCCTGTTCGTCGGCGAATCAATTCCCGTTGGGATTCAATCGAAAATTTCTGGCCGAATACGCAGGGCGCCAGGCTCACCTCTCCCCGTCCGCGAGCCACAGCACCTGCGTCGCTGCATGCAGCGGATACTCGTGCGTTCCCCAAACCAGTTTCCCGTTCAATCCCGCCGGCAACGTCACGGTTGCCTTCCAGCGCGCGCCTTCCAATTGATATACAGTGTGGATCTCCCCACCGACATGCGGAATCGACGCATCCAGATGATGTAGCCCGCGCAAATGAGGCGCAATCAGCACTCGCGTGAATCTCGGCGCGTCCGGCCGAATGCCCGCCACCAGCGTCAGCAGGTCGTAATTCGGAGTGGCACTCCATGCATGGCAGTCCGACCGAGTTGGCTCAGGATTCTCCGCCCATGTGCTCAAACCCAGATGCAGCATGTCGTACCACGGTTGCAGTTGTTGCAGATACAAATCCGCCATCCCCGCGTGCTCCAAGGCGCGGCTCAAATAAAACCGGAAATAATATGTGGGCATGGACATCGCCGGAACCGCTCTGCCCTCCACCCTCGTCTCAGCATCCGGCTTCGATGCCAGCACCCGGCGCAAGATCGCCGCCCGTTCCGTGCGCGGCGCAACGTCCAATAAAACCGCCAGCACGTTGGCCTCGATGCTCCAGGATTTCTTTGCCGGCGTGTCTGCGTACAGGCCGTACCGCGCGTCCCAGTCTTGCGCGTTCAGAGCTGCCGTGGCTCTCCGAATTCGCTCCGCGTATTGGTGCGCGCGCTCTTGGCTTCCATACGCCAACTCCATTTCTTCGCCATCGTGCAGCCCCTCGATAAACTGCAGCGTCAGAAACGCCGATCCGCCATCGGCTTCCTGCGGCGGCACGCCGCTAGGATAATCGGCCGTCCAGTCTCCAAATTCCCACCACCGCATCCGGCCCAGCAGCCCGTCAGGCCGCTGCTGCGCCGCAAACCAATCCAGCACCGAGCGCGTATGCGGCAGCGTCTCCTTCACCAGCGGCTCATCGTCCACGTACATCCAGTAGTCGTGCAGCATCCCCACCCACAGCAGCGAGAATGGCGGGATGAATTGCGGCAGAGCGGAAGGATAACGGCTCTGCGTGATCCCCTCCGGAACGCGCGAGTCGTCCAGGTTCACGAGCGCCTGCCGCGCCAGCCGGCTGTCGCCGGTCATGACATACGAGATCAGCGCCTGGATGCGCGTGTCGCCCACATACTGCAGCTGCTCCCAATAAGGCGCATCCATATAGGTCTCGTGAGCGCACAGACGCGCGGTCCGCCATCCCGTCGTCCACAGTCCGTCCAGCTCCGGAATGTCGGCCGCAATCGCCGCCTTGGCGTCGAACGGATACGCTGTGAACCACGCCCGCAGCCCATCCAGTCGGAGCGGCTGAGCTTTCGTCGTCACATCGATCTGCATATAACGCCATGTGCGCCACCAAAGCGGCTCGAAGCGGCGCGCCGTTCCACCGTCTGCGAAGAACTCATCCGTGAGGCCGTCGATGTGCCGCCCCACAATCTCGTTTCGATTTCCTTTCTGCCCTTGCGCATCGTAAAGGGCTTCCGAGTATGTCAGCCTGATCGCCGCGTCTCGTCCGCCACTTAGTGTCAGCTCGGGATATGCCGCCAGCAACACGCGATGATCGAGCAGCAGCGTCACGTGAGTGTTCGCTGGAATCTCCAGCGGTTGAGCGGGAAACGCCGGCAGCTTCGGCAAACTCGGCAAGCCCTCCGCACGCACTGGCTCCCCCGCATCGTCTAGTCGATGCTCCATCGGCGGCAGCACGTCCTGTACCAGATCCCAGTTGGTGTTCGCGTCCTGCGCCTCGCGCATCGCGGCTTGGCCAATCAGCTTCGGAGTCTCCCAGCCGGAATCTCCTTCGGCCTGCCGATCCCAGTTCCAATCGAGCACGCGCCCGTCGATCTCTTCTGCCGGACCTGCGGCGTAGTATCCGCCTGGTCTGTTGTTGCTCAGAACCGCCCGGCCCGCCTCCTCGCGGACACGCCATTCCAGACCCGTATTCGCTGCCGCCTCCGCCTCGGTATCCCCCTGCATCAGAAAGCCGGTGCGATTGCTCATCTGCGCCACCGGCGCCGCTTCGCCGAAATTCCATACCACCGCCGCAATGACGTTATTGCCGGCGCGCAGCATCGGAGCCAAGTCCATCGTCTCAAACCGCCAGTGAAACAGATCGCCGCGTGCAGGTCCTTCCGCCGCATACTGCCCGTTCACGTGCAACACGAACCGGTTGTCCGCACTCACGTGCACCCAGTAGTGCTGAGGCACGGTAGCGAGTGCGATCTCTTTGCGGAAATAGAACACTCCTGGAGCTTTCGCCGGAGCCAAAGGGCTGGCGATCCAGCTCGCCGGCCACTTCGCGGCCAGCAAAGCGGGATTCAGTGGTGGACTCTGGGCACCCGCGGAAATGAGCTCGCCGCTTCCCCCCAGGACGACCGCCATGCACAGTGCAGCCGACCAGGCCGTACTTCGTTTCTTCATCGAATTGCCGGCCTGATGGTTCGGTTTCGGCTGGCCGGGTAAAAATCTCTTCGATTGGCTAGGTCCGCTCGTCGGCTGGTGATTCATTGCTGAATAGTATCTCTGACTTTCGGTGGAGTGACTTCGCCGGCTTCGGCGAGGATTACGGCGCGGGCAACGCGGCCGTTGAAAGCCGGCACGCAACCGACTTGTTTGTCGAGTCTGAACCTGCTCGGGCAAATGGCCCGCGAATAAACCTGGAGAGCTATTGGAGCCGTGCGTCTCTTCCATCGCGATTTCACCATGGTTTTTCTTGTGATCCTGGTATCCATGGCGGCGTTTTCGCCGCGGCATGTAGTCATGGCAGAGCGTTGCCAGCTGAGCCATGGGAAGAAGCTCCTAAGTCGAACGGCCCTAAGTGGGCCCCCGCTTCCGGCTTCGCTCAGCCTCCTCGGCGCTCATCTCCAACAGGCTGGAGAGATGGCGCGCGTGACGCGGCGAAAGGACAATGCGGACGACTCCGCCGGCATCCGGCTTAAGATTGGGAACCTTCATCACAATTGCACTGGCTTTGCCCTCCACCGATACTTCGAGGAATCCGGCAACCTTTTCCATCTTCACTCCCGAACCTTCGCTTGCGATTCCTACCGGCAGATTTGCAGAAGATGTGGACTTCCGAGGCGATTGAAACCGCCCGGAAGTCCACTATTGGAGGCTAGAATGTTAAGCGCAGCGTGAGTTGCACTTGACGAGGTGTGTTGTAGGAGTTTGCAACTTGATTGGCGACCGCTTCAGTGCCGTCAGTGCCGTTCGGGTTGTTGTAACCCTGCATGTTGAGTACGTTGAATACGTCGAAGTTGAACCTCAAATTAACTCTCTCCGTGATCGGAAGAACCTTGAAGAGAGATCCATCGACCGTATAGTTGATCGGTCCGTTGAGGAAGGTGTGCGAGAACGGGTTGCTTCCATAAGGTCCCGGAGAATACGGAGTATTGACAACCTGCGAGTTAGCCAAGGTAACGGCGACTTCGTTCTGCCCATAGTAGGCTGTGCCCGGCGTGTTATCGATCGGAGTCTCATAGGGCGTGTAATTGGATGGAAGGCCGCTTATGCATTTGCTTGTGCAACCAGTGTTGGCATTAACCGTGGGGGCAATGTATCCGTTGAACCATAAATAGGACGGATGGCACGTGCCGCTTCGGCAATCGGTAATGTGAGCTCCGTGTTTATAGACCTTGAGCGGATTGGTCGGTCCCCAGTTCGATGAAGTAATGCTGAAGTCCTGGGAGACGATGTTTCCATCTCCGGCTAACTGCCAACCGCCCACCAGCTCATTCATGAAGCGGTTGGAGTTGCCTAGGAACTTCTTTCCAGTCCCGAAGGGCAGATCGACGATTCCATTGAAGGTGATGTGCTGTTTCGGTATTGCGCTGTCAACCTGGTACTCTTCGAACACCTCCAGCGCATGATAATTGGCATAAGATGCAGTGCCTGCCGGCTGAGGCGGAGGAAGAGCCCCCGGGGTTATGGCTCCAAAAGGCGTGCTCAATGTTCCGAGCGAGCCAACGGCATAATTGGCGCGCGGGTCGATCTGGCCGTCACGGAAGGTATTTCCGCCGACCCGGAATGGCTTCGACCATACATATGTGATCTGGTATGCGAAGCCATGATGAAAGAGCCTCTGGTAATTGGCCTGCAGCGCGTTATCGTTCGACCAGCCGTCCTTCGTAATCCATGTGTTGCCGCCGTATGTGGTCTGGTTATAAGGACCGGTCGCGGTGTTGGTATACGTGCCGGTAGGTAGCGCCGTGCCGGAATTAACCTCCCAAACATACTGCGAGGGATGGTTGTTGTAGTTGTAGTAGTGGTCCAGGTTTGTCCCGTGGCTCCAGAGCCCTGTCAAGCGCAGCGCCGAACCGCCCTTGATATTCTGCTCGACAGTGAAGTTTGCCTGCGTCACGAAATCCGGATTATCGTTGGGATCGATGTTCAGCAGGCTGAATCCTCCTGGAAGGATGGCATTGGTCGTCGAGCTATTCACAATGCCGGTAGTGGTGTTCTGTCCCATGACCAATGTCTGCTTATTCCGGAGCAGATAATTGGGCAAGCCGTCAGGCGACTGATTGGCTGAAGTGTAGCTTTGCGTATAGCTGGCGACGAACGGCTGGTTTAGAACCACATCCCTTTCAAAATTGCGTACGGGTACTGGATAGATGTATCGCCCGTAGCCTCCGCGAATCACCGTGCCGTATTTACCAAGCTGATAGGCAAGACCCACGCGTGGACCTATCGTGAAATCCTCGTTCTTGATGCCTGCGGCGGGAAACCCGGCCTGCGATTCGGTCTCAAACACGACGCCAAGGTTCTCAAGGTTGTTGACGATCGTCTGGGTGGTGTAACCGTGGGAGACGTAGTAAGAAATCGGGTTGGGGAGCGCCACGGCATCGTTCTTGAGGTCGAAGCTTTCCATCAGGCCGTATTTCAGCCAGGGAGCCGGATGGGCCTCATAGCGGAGACCGATGTTGGCCGTGAGTTTGCGGGTCACGCGCCAGTTGTCCTGGAAGTATCCGTCGAACTCCATATCGTGAAAGTGGATATAGGGCGCCTCCTGGGTCACCGAGTAGCTGGCGCCACCGCCGAGGAAGAAGTCAGCATCCTGGTAGCCCGTATTCGGGAGGGCACTGTCGGTATTCGATGCGACGGTTGTCCCGTCAAGGAGTCCAGTCGTCTCGCCCGCGGAGAAGGTTACAGAGTCGGCGGATCGGTCGGGAAGGTAACCGAAACGCTCATGCCGGTAGCGGGCGCCAAACAGCATCTGGTGCTTGCCGACGATCTTGGTCAGGTTCTCATCGATATTTGAGATGATCTGGTTTTCCTGGTACTGGTACATCGTACCGCCATAGGGCATAATCAGGTTCGATCCAATGGTCGGGAAGCCTTTCTCACCGAAGTTATTGGGCAGCCCCAAAATGCTCTCGTAGTCGAGTAGGGGATTGCCGCCGCCGCCCACATACTGCTCCAACCAATCCTGACTGACGATGGTTTCGGCAAAAAAGGTGGGCGAAAAGACGTGCGTATAGCCCAATGCGCCGCCATAATTCCCGATGTTTATATCCTGGTAGCCGCTGGCTGCATTCGGAATGCCAACCGCCGCGTCCGCGAGCGTGTCCGGAGAGTTCGACGGATAGTTGCGCAGCGCCTGATCGAGCTGGGTGTTCGATGTATACCGCAGGTAGGCGTGGTTTTTCTCATTGAAGTTGTGATCCAACCGGAAGGTGATGGTTGGGATGATTTCATAGGTCTGGTTGGGAAAATCGAGATTGGCGCTTTCCAGCGGGTCTGTTACGCCGGCGATATTGGGCGCAGGCGTGATCGCGTACATGATCTTTGTTGCAGGAGCCAGAAGCGCCGGGTTGATCGTGTTCGGGACACCGTTGTAGTCGTATTGCGTACGGCAAGCTGGATTGGGGAGGCCCCCATCCGCGGCACAACTGGGAGAATTCGTTGTCGTCGACGGATCGTAGAGCGTCTGCAAACCCGAGCCGTTTATCAAATTGCTGAAGTTGCCGCCCTCCATCGCTGGCGTAGGCACACTGACTGCTTCGTCGGTTCCTGACACCAGCGAGAAGCGCTCATAGGCGAAAAACCAGAAAGTCTTATCTTTTCCGTGGTAAATATGGGGCAAAACGATCGGGCCGCCCGCGGAGGCGCCGAACTCGTTTCGAATATACGGAGGCGCGACGTAGCTCGCGGCGTTCTGGCGAACCTTGGCAATGCCTGTCCCGTTATTACGGGCCGTCTCGAACAACGAGCCGTGCAGGCCGTTCGTCCCCGATTTGGTGGTGATGATGCCCGTCGCCGGCGAGGAGTACATGGCACTCGTATTGGTGGTTTCCACGCGCACTTCCTGCACTGCATCGGGATCGGGCAGTTGGGCTTGGGTTGAATTTCCCTCACCGCCAAAGTTGCGGTTGGTCAACGGCACGCCGTCCGCCACATATTCCAGGGCCTCCGGCATCAAGCCGTTGGCGCGGCCGCCGGTGCTTTCCAACCCGGGTGTGGTTTCGCCGGTCAGCGTAAGCAGCAAGCGCCCGTTCATCGGGAGCTGGTTGATTCTGGTGTTTTCCAGGGTGGAGGCAATGGTGCCGCTGTCGGTCGTGATGAGTTGAATCACATCCGAGGTCACGTTAATCTGCTGGGTCACCGCCCCGGCCGTCATAGTAGGGTTAATGACCGCCGCCTGGGCCACCTGTAATTCGACCGTCGTCTTGTAGCTCTTCATTCCCGGCGCAGTGATGGTGACGACATAGGTGCCTGTGAACAGGTTGGGTACCTGATAAAAACCTACGTCGTTGGATTTTGTATCGGAAATTGCATCGGTGCCCTGCTGGATCACATGGATCGACGCTCCCGAAATCACCGCTCCGGTGGGGTCGGTCACTGTGCCCTGAATTGAACCGACGCCGCTCTGGGCAAAAGCATTCGTTGAGCACACCGCGAGGCCAAGCGCGAAGGCGATGGCGAGATTTGTCCGATTCCAGTTGCGGAAAGCATTCGTCAGATACCTGGCTAAACTTTTCATTTCAATACTGCCTCCTGAAGTTTTGGTTTCCTCGCCGCTGCCCGTGAGTCCCGATTTTCCGGATATTTCAGATTGGACAATGTTTCAAAACTGCGGTTCTGAAACCGAGGAGAACAATTAGTCTCCCGGGGCAACTGTTGCAAGTAACCTACGGTTTCTTACGGTACCTTACGCAGTGCGATGTCAACGGCGATCCTGCCATCTCTTTAGGTATCAATGAGTTGCACTACACTCCGAGGAATCTGGGATTTTGTTATAGTGGTGAGCGAAGATCGGGGCTGCTTGATGGACAATTCAACGGTAAAAAACGAGATTGAGCCTGCTGATCCCCACTCCTCATCGCTCGATAACAAGGCGAAACAGGTCATTCTTCTCGAACTGGAAAGAATCCTAAAGAGCCAGCCATTCCGCACCAGCGGCCGAAGCAAACAATTCCTCTCCTATGTCGTTCGCAATTGCCTGGACGGACACTTTGAAAATCTCAAGGAGAGGACAATCGGAGTTGAGGTATTTCAGCGTGATCAAGCGTATGCCACTGGAGATGATCCGGTGGTTCGAGTTAACGCTGGGGAGGTGCGAAGACGCCTCGAGCAGTACTATTACGCAGCCCCTAATGACACACCTGTTCGCATCGAGATTCCCATCGGCTCCTACGTCCCGGAGTTCCGCTGGACTTCAGATGCGGCCACGAAAGAAAAACATCCTCACGCGCCCGATGCACAGATCCCCGATGAATCTGTCGACGGGGGCGCTGAGAACCCGGCGGCCGTCCGACCGCGAATATCCCGCCGTTGGATTTGGCTGGCAGCGGCAACCGGCATCGCTCTCGCTTTGGCGGCAATTTTCATTGCAACGGGTCATCACCAAGGGAAACAGACTGAGACCGCTATGGACTTGTTCTGGTCCCCAGTCTTCAACACTTCGCGCCCGGTACTGATATGCCTTGCGAAACCTGTCGTCTACCGGCCAACCGATGATCTGTACGATAGGTATTCGCAAAGCCACCCAGACACTTTCCAAACCATATTCCAACGGCTGGACGAAGAGCTTCCCCTCGATCCCAACGACAAATTGGCGTGGAAAGACATCGAGGTCGCTCCCGAATTCGGTCTAGCAACCGGAGACGTCTTTGCGGGATTCTCGATCGCGTCCCTGCTCGCCCAGAAGGGAAAAGCTAACGTGCTCCGGATCGGCAGCAACTGCTCGTTCGAGGACCTGCGCGACTCTCCCTCGGTAGTCATTGGAGCGTTTAACAATCGATGGACGATGCAAATGGCATCGAACCTGCACTTCGCTTTCGACTCGCGTCCTGGAGTCCAGTACTCTCCTAGAGTTAAGGAGAACGTTCCCTCGGGGCGGGTCTGGATTGCTGAACTTGGACCACACTTTAAATATTCCGTTGATTACGGGATTGTCACGAGACTGGTAGATTCCGATACGGGCAAGCTATTGATCTCGATTGGCGGGCTTCGGACGGCGGGCACACAAGCCGCAGGCGAATTGATTTCAGATCCACAGTACCTTGCTGAGGCTTTGCGGAATGCGCCCAAGGACTGGAGCAAGAGGAATGTGCAGATCGTCGTGCAGACAAAAGTGACTGACGCCATTCCAAGCCCACCCCAGGTAGTCGCCACCTACTTCTGGTAGGGCTGCACCGCCTATTGAATCGACTCCGCGAGAGTGGAGCACAGATCAGAGGACACAAGCCAGATCCGGGATCGACTTTCACAACCGATTACCTATACCGCCGCCGTAGTCGGGGCTGAGGACCTGTCCGTTGATCTCGCTTGCCATGGGCGAACACATGAAGACAAACATGTCCGCTATCGATTCCGCACTGTTCCTTCGGCCGAGAGATACACGTAGAACGAATTCGCGATAAGAGGGATCCTCTTCAAAAACTCGCTGTGCGCTGCCCACCGCTACATTTCCTGGCGATATCACATTGACGCGAATCCCAGTAGGTGCATATTCAAGCGCGAGGCTTCGTGCAAAGTTCTCCAATGCCGCCTTGCCCGACGCGTAGGAAGGAATCAGGGAATGAGGCATTCGCGCGACATACGAGGAGGTAAAGATCAGGTGGCCGGCAATACTACGATCTACCCATTGTGCGAGCACTGCGCGCGCAAGATATGTCTGGGCAAAGTAGTTAAACCTGAAGATCCGTTCGTATTCGGCTTCCGAGGTAGTTGCGAACGGATGCAACGCGCACCCACCTGCGTGACCGAGCACCGTATCCAGACCGGGAAACCAGTCGAATGCCCGATTAACCGCACGCTCGACGGCTGCGGAATCAGTAATGTCGGCCGAGACGTAATGAAAGGAAAGTGAGGGAATGTGCCACGTATCCAACGTAATCCGACTCTAGTCTTCGGGGACGATATCCACCAACACCAGATTTGCTCCGGCCCCGATCAGTCTGCGAACTACAAATTCGGATATGGCGCCAAGTGCTCCCGTTATCAGGATAGCTTTGCCCGATAAATCGATACCAATCATGTCTTTCAATGCCCCTCTCGGACGCGCCGCACAACATGTACACGCTGTTGCTTCGCCGCTTTCAATCAGTCGCACACCCGTTCGGTATCTGCGGGACTACGCCCGCGAGCCTAATGCTCACTCAAAGAACGGCTCCCCTTTGCGTGCATACCGTCGCGCCACCTCTTCATTCAGCCTTACTCCCAAACCCGGCTTTTCCGGGACCTTTATAAAGCCGTTTTCGATAATTGGCTTCGATTGACCTTCAACGAGATCGTTCCAGAACGGCACTTCGGAAGCATGAAATTCAAGTGCAAGAAAGTTTGGGATTGCCGCACAAAAATGCGCCGATACCAGCGTGCCCACCGGGCTGGAAATGTTATGCGGCGCCAGGGGCAGGGTATGGAAATCGGCGAACTCGGCAATGCGGCACTGGCGATTGGAGTGCTCGTCGATGCCTCCATTGTGATGGTCGAAAATGGCTATCGCCATCTATCGGAACGGCAGGAAAACGATGCTAGTCCGGTTTTGGAGCCAGAACGCCAGAAGATTCTTATCAACGCGGCCAAGCAGGTAGGTCCGGCCCTCTTCTTCTCATTGCTAATCATCGTCGTGTCCTTCCTGCCGGTCTTCCTGCTCGAAGCGCAGGAAGGGCGTATGTTCCGTCCGCTGGCCTGGACCAAGACACTGGCAGTCGGCTCGTCCTCCATCCTCGCTATCACACTTGTGCCGGTCCTCATGGTGATGCTGATCCGCGGTCGGCTGCGGCCGGAACGCGCAAATCCGATCTCACGCATTACGCAGGCCATCTACCTGCCGGTTCTCAAGTTCTGCCTGCGCCATCGCTGGCTCACGATTGCCGTGAATCTGATTTTCCTCGCCTTAACCTTTCCCCTCGCGTCGCGGCTGGGCAGCCAGTTCATGCCGCCGCTCTTTGAAGGCTCTACCTTATATATGCCGACTGCTCTTCCTGGCATCTCCATTGAGCAGGCGAAGGTACTCCTGCAGCAGCAGGACCGCATCCTTCGCAGCTTCCCGGAGGTTGCAAGTGCCTTCGGTACTGTTGGCCGCTCGGATAGTGCAACCGATAACGCGCCCCTCGATATGTATGACACAACTGTCATGCTTAAGCCGCGCGAGCAATGGCCTTCCGGGATAACCTACGAAAAGCTCATTCAAGAAATGGACGAGAAGCTTTGGTTTCCAGGGCTTTCGAATACCTGGACGATGCCCGTCGAAAACCGCTTGGACATGGAGCTGACCGGCATCAAGACGCCCCTGGGCATGAAGGTACAGGGACCGAATGTCGAAGGCATCCAGCAACTGGCTTCGCAGATCCAGAATGTTCTTTCTGGACTGCCGGAGATGAGATCGATCTTTGCCGAAAAGGTCGCCCAGGGTTTCTACGTCGACGTCGATGTTAACCGCGAAGAAGCCGCGCGCTACGGGCTAACAGTTGCAGATGTTCAGACCGCCGTTGAGTCCGGTATCGGCGGGCAGAACATTGCGGAGAACATTGAGGGCCGTGAGAGATATCCCATCAGCGTCCGTTATCAGAGAGACCTTCGAGACAATGTTGACCAAATGCGCGGCGTGCTGATTGGTACCCCATCCGGTGCGCAGATCCCACTCGGGCAAGTGGCACGAATTTCGTTCTCACACGGTCCTGCGATGATCCGCGATGAAGATGGCGTACTAACGGGATATATCTATATCGATCTCTCGAATACCAATTATGGCGGCTTCGTCGGAAAAGCGAATAAGCTCCTTCATGACAAACTCGCGCTGCCCGCCAATTATACGTATCAGTGGTCAGGAGAATACGAACTCGAACTGCGGGCAAAGCAGCGATTGCAAATGATCCTTCCCGTTGTCTTCTTCGTGATATTCCTTTTGCTCTATCTGGTCTTTCACTCGGTTGCGGAAGCGCTCGTCTTGATCTTCCCAACCATCTACGCGATGAGCGGAGGATTGTTGCTGCAATGGCTTCTTCACTACAACTTCAGCGTCGCCGTGGCGGTCGGCTATATCGCACTCTTTGGAATCGCGGTTGAGACAGGTGTAGTGATGGTCGTTTACCTCCACGAAGCGCTCGAACGCAAGCTGCAATCCGGTAAGACATTGACGAATGCTGGTGTGGAGGCTGCGGTGATTGAAGGGGCGGTTCAGCGCTTGCGGCCAAAGCTCATGACGGTATGCGCGGTCCTAGCCAGCCTGGTTCCGATTCTCTGGGAATCCGGAATAGGCTCCGACGTCATGAAGCCTATTGCCGCCCCTATCGTTGGCGGCATGATTACCTCAACCATTCACGTTTTGATCCTCGTGCCTGTTTTCTTCGTCATGATGAAGGAGCGGGCTTTACGCAAGGGAACCCTTCAACTGGTCACTCAGACCGGTTCCAATATGCGGTCGGAAACTTAACGTCAACTGCTGTAATCACAACCTCAAGGAGAACTCTTATGCGATTTAGATTATTAACCTTCGCGACAGCTGGACTCGTGTTGACAACATCACTCGCCATCGCTCAAGCCGCCAAAACGCTAACTGGGACTGTTAGCGATACCATGTGCGGCAAGACGCACATGATGAAGGGAGCGAGCGCTGCTAAGTGTACCCGAGAGTGCGTTAAGGATGGATCCGACTATGCTCTCGTGGTCGGAGATAAGGTCTACACGCTCAAAGGTGACAAAGTCGCGATCGACAAATTCGCAGGTGAAAACGTCATCGTCAAGGGCACGTTGAGTGGAAGTACGGTGACTATGGAATCGATCAAGGCCGCTCAGTAGAGCGGCCTGAGCGACCAAATCACGAGGCCCTGGCTCTCCTGTTTGCCCCGCTAGCGCCGGATGATTCAATTGGCGACTGTCCAATGTCGCACCTTCGTCCGGTGCAACGCTCTTCGTAGGCCGACCACATGGTGCAAACCCAGGTGCTCGGCCCGCAGGACATCCCTATAAATCCAGTATTCTCAGAGCGTTCTGATGCGTCCGGCTGTGTTCGACACGGGGTCGTAGTCGATTCTGTAGCTGTCAGATCCTCAAGATTCAACAGCAGGTGGGCAACCATGGATTGAAAACAAAAGAGTTACCAAGAGGATTTCAGGTAGAGAGCCTGGGTCCCGAACCAGTTTCAGCTAGTTATTGAAACCCGTTGAAATAACGTGTTTTTAACTGTTTTCCAATTAATCATTTACAGCCTCCCTCTTGAAAGCTGTGGTTTTGCGCGGCACTTGGAGGCTTTGACCGCTACAAATTTGACTACATTTCTCGGAACCTGCGAGAACCGCAAGGGCGCGTCGATACCAGGTTTGTTTCTAATTGCTCATAGTGCAGAAATGGCATAACCGATCATTCAAACGTCCAACGGCTGATAAGTTTCCGATATCGTTGAATTCTTGGGCATATACAGGCGACTACTTCTGCTCTTGTTCGACAGAAGTCGCTGTTCAGGACTTCGCTGAAGTTCGCTTGGAATCGCGTGCAGGGGTTTTCGCCTTCGGCAGGATCGGCGTGTGAAACCGTGTCCTGCTGCTTTTTTCGCTATCGAAAATCCCAACAATGAGAACCCTTGCAGGCGCCACCTACAGTCTTCTCTTACTATCTGCCTGAAACGGCCACCGCTGGAAACGGCACAGAGCCTTCAGGCGTGGGACGATGAGCAAGTGCGTCTGCGAGCACGGCCTTTGCCTCGCTTAGCTCGGCGCCCTCGAGTTCCAGGCGGGGAGCGCGTACCATTGCCGAACCGACACCGAGTTCCTGCTGAACCCATTTGATCAGTTGGACAAATTTCGGCACCGTGTCCAGGCGCAGCAATGGAAGGAACCACCGATACAGTTCAAATGCGCGCTGCCCATCTCCTCGTAGCCCGGCCTCGAATAATGCGACCGATTCTCGCGGGAATGCATTTACCAGCCCGGCTACCCAACCGACGGCTCCCGCTCCCAGTGCTTCGACAATCGTGTCATCTACCCCAACCATGATCTGCATCGACGCCGTTTGAACTCGAATGGCGGTTACGCGGCGCAAGTCGGTGCTGGATTCCTTGATGGCCTCGAGATTGTTATAACCAGCGACTAACTCATCTACATGTTCAGGCAGGAAATCCGTGCCATAGGCAATCGGGTTGTTATACAACATGCTGGGAAGAGCGGTTGCGCGCAATACGCTGGCGATATGGGCTTTGGTTTCGCGCCAGTCACTCGGATAAACATACGGTGGCAAGATCATCAATCCCGCGCAGCCGGCTCGCTCCGCGGCCTGGGCAAGCTTGACCGCCTGTTGCGTAGAAAGAGCCGAAATGGCTCCGATAATAGGAGCTCGACTCCCTACCGTAGCGACGAGATTCTCCAGAATTGCTATCTTCTCCTCGAACTCGAGCGTGGCAGTCTCACCCAGCGAGCCTAGCGCGACAATGCCTGTGCACCCGTTATCGATCATCCATCCTGCATGCTGCGCCATAAAGGCATGGTCCACTGCACCGTTTTCCTTGAATGGCGTCGTAAGCGCCGGCATTACTCCAGTCCACTTCATTTGCTTTCCTCCTGAGATTGAAACTGCATGGATTCGATTTCCGCGGACCGAATTGGGCTCTCTGATGAGCGCCCCATCAAGCTCGGAATACTGACAGGCTGGACAGGCAATCGCTGAGAATCTGCCTTCCAGCCGTAAAGAAACTCACATGCTGCACCGCAAATACGCCCCTGGCATGCCCCCATGCCACAGCGCGTCAGCAACTTTGCGGCACGCCATGAATGGTGCCCGTCCAATTGCACGCGCCGCACATCCTCGCAGCGGCAGACGATGGTTTCAGCGTCGGCGACGGAACGAAGTTCCGCGCGGAGGGCGAAGGCCGACGCAAGTCGCGCGGCAAATGTACGCTCGCGCCGGTGCGCTGCCATCAGGGGACGCGACCTGTCGGGTAAGCCCGCGGCGGCAATCCCCGCGATCTGGCCTTCGACAAGCGCGAGATCCAATCCGCCCACTCCGGCCGTTTCTCCCGCGCAATAAACGCTGGCGACGGTCGTGCGCTGCAAGTCGTCGACATGCACACCCGCGGTGGTTAGCTCGCAGCCCAGCAAGGCCGCGAGTTCGGTATTCGGCACCAGGTGGAAGCCGCATGCCAGATAGTCGCAATCCACCGTGTGTTGCCACCCTGCGTAAAAATATGTGAGCGATTCAATCTTGTCGCTGCCGTTCGCGCGAAGCGGCCATGCGCTTGTGCGATAAGGAACGGTGCGCGTTTGCCATCGATACCCAACACCCTGTGCCAATTTGCTCGGGCGAGAGGCCAATGCTGCGGCAAAGTTCGCCAAAGACGACAGGGGCGCCTGCTCCAGAATCATTGCTATTTTGGCGCGATGGGCGGCAAGATGCGCCGCGACCGCTAGAAGCAGCGGCCCGCTGCCGGCCACAACGACGCGCTTGCCCGCGATGGGCAGGCCGCACTGCACCAGAGCCTGCAGACCGCCAGCCCCGACGACGTTTGGAAGTGTCCAACCGGGAAATGGAAGAAAGCGCTCACGCGCACCTGTCGCCAACACAATCGACTCGCCTACATATTCAATCGGCTCGCCATCGACATCCGCGAGAAGATGACCCGGCTGGCTCGATCCGAAGACGCAGCAGTTCTGGACGACATTCACCGCCGAGCGCCGCAGGCGGACAAACCATTCCTCTGGGACCTTACTCGCTCTTTTTTGCTTTGGGGGCTGATGCCAGCCATCTTCAAACCCGCGCCAGATCTGGCCACCCGGCGCATTGTTTTCATCGAGCAATGCGACGGAACAATCACACTCAGCAGCCGAAACGGCGGCAGCGATCCCGGCAGGACCACCGCCGACCACCAGAACGTCGAATTGCTCCTTTTTCATAACGTTCGCACTTTCATCGCCGCGCGGCACGCAACCATGCAGCTTCTCCGGTGGGGCACGCCATCGATCTCAACGCGGCATTCATAACAGATGCCCATTCCGCACAGCGGAGCGCGCGGCTCGCCGGAAATAGAGTTCCGCGTTGGAATTCCAACGGCCAATAGCGCCGCTGCCACCGTACTTCCTTCCGGCACCGAAACTTCCTTGCCGTTGATCTGGAGCAGGATGGCCTCAGACATGGGTCAACGCACCCACAAATCGCGATGGCTCATACGGCTCGGAAGGAATTTGAGATTTTCGTCGGAGGCAATGGTCGGCGACAAGTTGCCCGGTTGCGAGCGAGGTTGTAATTCCGAGTCCCTCGTGTCCGGCTGCGATCACGATGCTGTCGTCTTCCTCGGGTTGCCCGGTAATGAGCTGGCCGATTAACGGAAGATGATCCGGCGTAGCCATGCGAAAACCGGTCCAGGTGCGAATGACCGAGAGATTTCGCAGCCCCGGCATGTACCAGCAAGCCCGGTCCAGAAGCGAGCCAAGAATTTCCATCTCCACTTCAGGGGTGTCGCATCCATACTGTCGCGAAGACCCGATGAGCAACTGACCGGTCCTGCGCGGCTGCACATTGAAAGCGACGGAATCCGCCGTAATGGAGTGCGCGCTTTTCAGATACCCCAGTTCTACCAACTGGTGGCGAACAAAGCCGGGATAGCGATCCGTTATCAGGAGATGGCCTTTCCGGGGACGAATCGGCAGTCCCGGCAACAGGCGCGCTGCGGAGGCTCCAGCGGCGTTGATAATCCATGGAGCGGAAAGCGCGCTGCCGTCGTCCAGCGAGACACATCGGCGCGCGGCTTTGATTACCGCATGGCCTTGCAGCAGGACAGCGCTGGCAGAGCAGGCTCTGTCTATAAGAAACGCCGCCGCCGCGGGAGGATACAGGACCCCATCACCGCTTACCAGCAGTCCGCCAGCGAGCGAATCGCGCAGTTGCGGCTCCTCGGAAAGAAGCGCCGCGCGACTCAGAACCTTCGACTCTACACCGTATTGGGCGTAGACTTCGCGCTTGCGAAAGACCTCCGCCATCTCCTCATCGTCGGCAGCAACCCAGATCGTACCGGTCCCTTCGTACTCGACGGCATCCGGAAGTTGAGACTTCAATTGCTCCCAAAGCTGTTGCGAATAACGCGTGAGAGCCAACTGCGCGGGTGAGTCGTCCATGACGACGATATGCCCCATGCCTGCGCCCGTTGCTCCCCCACCTATACATTTCTCTTCGACGATTGCGACATGCAGGCCGTTGGCTGCCAGAGCGTCCGCGCAGGACGCGCCAACAATACCTGCGCCAATCACGACCGCGTCGAAGTTGGCGGAGTGCTGCTTCAAGCAATCCCCCAGCAAAAGGGATCGTCCTTGTCGAAGATCAGTGTGCTCTCGGCGGTAATGAATGCCTCACCGGTAATCGTGGGGATGATCTGCCCGTTGTCGATCGCATAGGTGGCTTCGAACACGGTTCCGAGGATGCTTTCTTGTCGCCAGACCTGGCCGGGAGCTAATTTTCCGTCGGCCTGGAGGCAGGCGATCTTCGCGCTTGTGCCGGTGCCGCAGGGAGAGCGATCGTAGGCATCGCCTGGGCAAAGAACGAAGTTACGGCTGTCTGCGTCCGGATTGACAGGGGGACCTGAAATTTCGATGTGATCGATCGGTTCGCCCCCGGCGCCGGTGATGCCATTTTGTTCAAGCGCAGCCCGCACTGCGTGCGCAAATGCGGTAAGCTCGGCGATCTGTTCGAAGGTTAACGTCCGTTCAACATCCGTAAGGAAAAACCAGTTACCGCCCCAAGCCACATCTCCCGTGATCGTGCCGTGACCCGGCACTTCAACTGCGATCAGCGTATGCAATCGGCTTACAGGAACATTCTTCACCGAGATGCGCCCCGTATCACTAAGCGTGGCCCGAACCACCCCGACCGGCGTCTCAATGTCGTGTTCCCCGGCAGAGATTTTTCCCAGGTGAGCGAGAGTCCGTACGACGCCGATAACTCCGTGACCGCACATTCCTAGATAACCGACGTTATTGAAGAAAATGACGCCAGCTGCGCAACCAGCTTGTGTCGGCTCCGTCAACCAAGCACCCACGATGGTGTCTGACCCGCGCGGTTCGAGCACGATCCCCTTTCGAAAATGATCGTAATCGCTGCGCAACAATGCCAAACGATCCTTGAATGGGCCGGCACCAAGATCTGGACCACCCCGAACCACAACGCGAGTCGGCTCGCCCGCGGAATGCGAATCAATGGTGTGAATAACATGTTTCCGATCCGCCACCATTGTGGACAATTGGGAATACACTCCAAGGCGATGTACTTTATCTTCTTTTTGTTCCTCGTTGACGATCATTCAGCGGTCCCCCTAGACGGTATGCTTACGCAGTTTCCACGACGAGTACGTCGTGTCGAGAAGTTGTTATCCTTACCTCTAACACTACATTCCGCTCGCAATATTATACGTTTGACGCATTCAGAGTCATCTCAAATTGAGTGACAGATGGAAGCTGAATTCATGCTTAGTTAACTCCCTTCGATCGAAATGACCGAACAGATCGCCATCGCCCTCCGTGGCGATGAGATTTTAGAGAACGACAAGCTCCTGCTGAATCTTTCCTGTTATTTCGGTCGATGATTGTCGAACCAGCATATTAACTTCGCTACGCAAACCAAACTCTGGAAGGTAGATGCCGGGCTCGATTGAGAAGCAGGTATTCGGCAGCAACTCGCGTTCGTCATGCGACTCGAAGTCGTCCATGTTAGCCCCATTGCCGTGCACTTCCACGCCAATGGAATGTCCTACCCGGTTCTTCAGATAAGCCCCATAACCGGCAGCGGCTAGAACATCTCGCGCAGCCTTATCCACCTCCCAGCCCGCAAGTGGATTCGCTGCGGCGATGGCGGTGCGCACTTTTTCGATCCCCGCATCCCGGGAGCGCCGCACCACCTCGAAAACATCCCGAACTCGGTCTGGAACCGGGTGGCCGACAAATCCAACCCAACTAATGTCGTAGTAGACAGAACCAGGCTCGCTTTTCTTGCCCCAGAGATCCAGCAGCACTACGTCTCCTTCACAGATTACGGAGGCACGATCTGGCGAAGGAACATAGTGGGGATTGCTGCTGTTTTTATTGACGGCCACGATGGGAGGTCCATCCGCCACGAGGCCGTCCCGGCGAAAGGCCTCAACGATCCACTGCTGCATCTCAAATTCATTCGTGCCGCCGCCCCGCACTCTCTGCCCTATTTCGTGAAAAGCGGCGTCCACAATGGTATCGATGGAATCGCGGGCCGCAAAATGCGAGCGGATCTGGTCCTCAGACCACGTTGCTTCAAACGCGGCTACAAGGTTCGCGGAGCTGACCACATTCACTCCGAAGCTGCGGATGAGATCAACGGTTCCGGCATCGACCACGCTCAGGACGAAGAGCATATTGTTGGGAGAGAACTGCATCGCCACATCTTTGTAACCGGAGAGCATGCTGCTCAAACATTCCGTGAGGTCGTGCCATCCCGCGTAGTAGCGCATTTCTCCAGGTAATGAGTCGAGATGGTATGGCTCGATTGCGTGGACAAGTTTCAGAGGGGCGCCCCAGGCGGGTATCAGGTAGAACCAGCGTCTTGAAACCAACGAGAGCTGCGGAAGGCCAAGAATACGATATGCGATCGCATCGCGATGATGGTGGTCGCAGAAGAGCCAAGCCTCTATGCCGCGCTCACGCAACTCCAATTGAATTTTCTCCAGGTTTTCCATGGCTTTTCGGAAGGCCGCAGCAACTTTGGCTCAACCCAAAACAACTCCCTCCGTCTCGCGAATGAAGAGACTGATGAAAAGAGCCAATACGAGAAAACACGCGATGAAGCAAACGACAAATGAGAAGGATGCCCGACGAGCCAGCAGGATGCCGATCACGAGAGGCGCCAAAGAATTCGCGACACGCTGCATGGTCAGGCCGAGACTGTAACCCACGCCGCGCACGCTAGTCGGATAAAGTTCGCCCATCCACGTATCCCACACTCCCCAGGCTCCCTGGTTGAAAAAGAACAAGCCGGCGCTGGAAAGATACATTTGCCAGAGCGTTCGTGAAAACGCGAAGCTGAAGCTGAAGATTGCGGCAAACGCTACAAACACGGCCATCACGCGCCGGCGTCCGAATTTTCCTGTCGCCCACGACGCGGTGAGGTATCCCGGGAACATGATAATTGCGGTAAAGGTAAGAAACGTGTCGCCATCGCCAACTGAGAGCCCGCGGTCGGCGAGAAGCCGCGGCAGCCATGCCGTGAGAGCCCAAGTACTGAAAGCCATCACCGCATTCATCAGGAGCTGCTGCACGGTCGCCATGCGAAGTACAGGTTCAAAAAGCCGAACAAAGCTGCCCTGTTCGAAGTTGTCGACCGTAAACCTGGTATTCGCGGGAAATGGCGGGGCCTGGGAACCATAAAGCGTCGCAATGGATCGCGAAGCAAGCTCTTCCTTATTCTTGGAGGCGGACCAGTATGGAGATTCAGGAACAATCTTCTGGACACCAATCGCCCACAACCCGGCGAGGGAGCTGACAGCAAGAATAATGTGCCAGTTCGTGCCTCGAAGAAGATGAACCACTCCGATCGCCAGCAGTAAGCCTACTGGCCACCCCGCGGCAAGGACGACCGCACCTCGTCCGCGGTACTTGACCGGGAGGAGTTCCTCAAGATGGATGAATGGTGCGACCATTACACCCGACAACGCGATGCCGGAGGCAAGCCGCGTCCACCAGAGCATTCCAAATGAATGCGAGAAAGCGCTAACCGCAGACATCACCCCATACAACACCAGGCTCCAGACAAGAGTCTTCTTTCTACCGATGGAGTCCGCGAGTTTTCCCCAGACGAGACATCCTGGAACCATGCCGATGTAGATCGAGCTGAAGAGGTTCCCAAGCTGCGCAGTCGAAAGGTGGAGATCGCCGGCGATCATGTCGCCCGCCAGGATGAGAACCATCATCTCCCAGGCTTCGATCACGAATGCGATAAAGAGCACAGCCCCGACGAGCCAGTGGCGGGAAGTGAGCGGCATAACGCGGAACACTTCTCCCACGTTGACGCTTGTGCCTGTCATCGCGGAGGTAGGCCGCAGGTTCTCCTGGGCAGAGAGCAAGGCGGGATTCTTTACTGTCGTCATTCGCGTCCTGCCTTTCTGCGTAGTTGCTATGTCTCTTACGCCAACTATGTTTGGACCATTGCTGCTTGATTAAAGCTTTAAGCTTCGGCGCTGAGAACTTTCCGTCGATCCTTTGTCGCCAGTACGTCAATCCTGAAGTCCTGTGGATTGAAAACCACTCCGTAAACTCGTTCGGCATCTTCCACGGAGAGAAAGCCTTCAGCAACATCCAGCTTCACGGCATCCGTCGAGCGCTCCAGAGGATTTCCCCACCCTCCTCCTCCTCCAGTACGAATGCTCACAACGTCGTCATACTTCAACTTGAACGACAGAGCCTGCCGCGTATCGAGAATCTTTTCACCCCCGCGATAAATCTGTATACGATTGAGTGTTCCAGAGGAACCGCCATGCATTCCCCAGGGCGGAATGATCGCGCGATTGATATCGGTCGTAAAGTCCGCGCTCTGATTGAGGATGCGATAGTCCTTGATGATCCCGGCACCGCCTCGATACTCGCCGTGGCCGAAACCTGTTTCCGTGTTGTACTCGTAGCGATCAACACGAAGTGGATAGCGCGCTTCGAGAACTTCCACGCTGGATGCGAAGGTCTCGCCGTCGGCAAAACATACCAATCCGCTTTCGCCATCCTGATCGCGGCCAGCTCCCCAACCTCCGGGATTCGGCTCGACCAAGGCAAAAGGCTCCTGGTTATCGTCGCGAATGCCGGCGATGATCTCACCGACAATGCTGAGGTAGTGACCGGCGGTAAGGCGTTCGGGCACATGAGCAGCAAGGGCCTTCCACACTAGATCAGCCGCGTACGTCAGCGCTTCCCAGTAAATGGAGACCGGTGCGGGATGAGTTGCGTTAAACAAAGTCCCTTTGGGCGCAATTACTTTCAAAGGAGCGATAAGACCTTGATTGTATTTTTCCTGGGGAGCCACCAGCGCCATATACACGATACGGACAGCGGCCACAGTGCCAGGAAAAGTAGTGTTCATTGGAAAAGGCAGTTGGGCGGCGTTTCCTGAAAAGTCGACGCAGAACTCGTCATCGGAGATGTCGATGTTCACGTGTACGGGCAGCGGACCGCCGTCGGGTCCGCCTTCGTCTAACTGGTCCTCGCTGCTGAAGTGACCTTTGGGAAGGAGCTTCAGGCCGTCGCCGGCGATCTTCCGCCCAGTGCTGAAGATATGGCTGACCGCCGCATCGTATATTTCTAGACCATATTTATGGATGATTTCCTGAATACGTTTCGAAGTGGCTCGCATCCCGGCAATCTGGGCCTCCATGTCTCCGATGCTGACCTCGGGTAGCCGAGAGTTCGCCGCGATGATATCAATCACGGCTTGGTTTGGCTCCCCTTTTACATAAACCTTGCACGGCGGAAGCTGCAGTCCTTCCTGAAATATCTCCGTCCGCCCCGGTCCCCAGCTTCCGAAGCTCATACCGCCTACGTCGTTCCAATGTCCTTTGCTTGCTGCGAAGGCCACAAGGCGATTCTTTGCATAGATAGGCATTACCACTGCCACGTCATTTAAGTGAGTGCCTGAGATGTACGGGTCGTTCAGGATGATTACATCTCCCGGACACAACCCAGATTCGCCGAATTTCTGCAGAACCCCGCGAACATTAAAGTCCAGCATGCCGATGAACGCCGGCACAGCTACGGCCTGTGCAATCACATCTCCCACTCGATCGGTAATAGCAGTCGAAAAGTCCAGAACGTCATAGATAATCGGACTCTTCGCAGTTCTTGCGGTCACGAGAAACATCTCTTCGCTGGCCGCAAGAATGGCGTTGCTCACAATGGTGAGGGTAAAAGCGTCCGCTGCTGATCCAGCCACCATCAGACCCTCCTCTTCAGAACCAGATTTCCATATTCGTCCGTCGTCGCCGCGTAGGTCTCCGGTATCAGAATTGTCGTAGTGGATTCTTCTACGATCGCGGGCCCCTCGATCTGCATTCCCGGAAAGAGGTGAGCGCGCTGATAAATCGCAACCTCGGACACTCCCCTTCCCGGCCAGTAGACAACACGGGAAGATGCGATGGGGGTTCCCGAAGAAGTGTGTTCGGTAGAGGATGCGTATTTTCTTTCAAGCGACGGCTTCTGGACCTTATAAGTGCCAGTAATTATCAGGTCGACGATCTCGAGATTGCTGTTTAGCTCAAATCCGTATTGCTGGCGATGTAGTTGCCGGAAGCTCCGCATCATTTCCTGGATAATGCTCTCTTGAATCGGCCCGGAAGCTACCTCAATATTCAACGTGTGCTCCTGACCGTAGTAGCGCAGGTTAGCGAAGCGGACGCACTCTACGCCCTCTGCCACTCCTTCTTCACGAAAACTACCGAGGATCTCCTCCTCCAACTTCTGATAGGCGTCGTCAAGCACTTCCGCCGAATGCTCCTCCCCAAGCTTTTGAATATGCGTGAGCACCGCAGTGTGCTTAAGATCGCTCATCAATAGACCCCACGAGGAAAAGTTGCCAGGAGGAATCCCGGGAACGACAACCCTGGGAATTTCAAGCTCGTCCGCTATGAATCCGGCAATCATAGGCCCAGATCCACCATAAGCGAACAAACTGAAGTCACGCGGGTCGTGGCCTCGCTGTACGGAAATCAGCCGCAGGAGACTGGCGGCACCGTCCGCAGCAATTCGCAACGCGGCGTTCGCCGACTCCTGCACGGTGATCTTGAAATGCGCCGCCACTTGTTCGAGCGACCGCTCCGCCAAGTCGCGGGACACATGCAGCGAACCGCCGAGAAAAGACGTCGGATTCAGGAGGCCGAGAGCGATATAAGCGTCGGTGAGACTCGGATTCGTCCCTCCCCGTCCGTACGCGGCTGGACCGATCGTCGCTCCGACATTGCCGGGGCCAACTCGAAGCTCTTCTACTTCGTTGACCCAGACAAGGCTGCCTCCTCCGATGGGAATCTCCACGATGTCAGCCACCGGAACCTTGATGGGATATCCCGGTCGCTGCTCATCGCGTTCCACGGCATAGTCGCCCATGTAATTGATTTTGAGATCCCTGACGAGGCTCGCCTTCGTCGTTGTGCTTCCGCCGTCCATTGCAATGATGTTTCGCTCCCCAATTGCTTCTCCGAGTCGCACTGCGCCAACGATCCCGGCAACCGGGCCGGACTCGACAGTGTGGATCGGTTTCTTGGCCGCATAGCCGAAGGAAGCGACACCGCCGTTGGAGAGCATCATGAACAGCGCACCCGCAATACCCATCTTGCGGAACTCGCCGCCAAGTTCGGTAATGTACTTGTCGAACGCGGGCATTACATAGGCGTTCAGTACGGCCGTGCTGGTCCGCTCGTACTCTCTCCATTCACGACATAGGTCAGAAGAGATTGTCAGATGCAGCTTCTCTTCATTGCCTGCACCCTCTTCGCGCCATTGCTGGATCAGTTTCCGGCTCTCCAGTTCATTGGCTGGATTCGCATAGCTATTGATGTAACTGATCGCTACAGTTTCGGCACCCAGCTCGCGAAGCCTCCGATAAGCCGCGCGTAACTCGTTCGGAGATACTCCGGCAAGAATCTCACCTTTTGCCGACACCCGCTCGCCCACCTCTGCTCGTAATTCCCTTGACACGAACGGAATTGGCTTCTTATAGCGAAGGTTAAAAATGTCTCTGCGATTGGCGCGCTGCAATCCAAGAATGTCACGAAAACCCTTGGTCGTGATTAATCCGGTCTTCGCTCCGCTCCGCTGCAGAATGGCGTTGATAACGAGCGTCTGACCGTGCATGAGCTGAGATACTTGCGTGGGCTCAACATCGCTTTGCTTGAATACTTCCTTCACGCATTGCTGGAGATCGCTGGGGGTCGTATATGTTTTCGCCCACATCATCTCTCCGGTTTCGAGGTCGATTGCCGCAAGATCGGCGAATCCGCCTCCGATATCAATTGCAATTCTTAACACCCTGACTCCCTGAGAAAGGAACAACCAACCGAGTCGTTATGTCTGGCTGGAAATGGAAGCCAGATGTTCTGGAATAGTTAGTGCATTCATTCGTCCTGAACGATAGTCAGTCACTCGTGATGTGCAGTTTGCCGAATGTTGTCTACACATCAAAGTAGATCGCGTACGGCGTAGCATAGCCAACGCGGTAAAAAGGCTTCAGTAAAGGAGCATTCGATGCGTCTCCCATAAATTGCAGCGGCTTATCTGCCGGCTTAAGCTCCGCTTGCGGATCCTGCTTCGAGATCGCAAGGATCGGCTTCTGTTCTTGAACCAGCACCACAGGACCGTAGGCGATGGCCACGCGGTTGGGATGAAACCTGTCAATAGGCACGGCACGAAGCTGCATGGGCAGATGAAACTCCACGACATCACCATCCGACCATTCCCGATGCAGCGTCGCCCATGTGTTGGGCGGGACAGCCGTGGGAAACTCCCTCCCATTGACCTTGATGCTTGCCCCATCTGCCCATGGCGGCACCCGCAATTTGAGATCGAATGCGGCCCCGGCCTTGCGCCCCGTCCCAATCGTAAGCATTGTTACTTCCGCTTCCGGATAGTCCGTTTTCTGCGTGACGGTAATATTGGATCCCTGATGATTCCACTCCACCTTGGACGGAACAAACAGGTTCACATAGAGACCCTGAGCGTCGTGGAGGTAAATCAGGTTATGATAGTCAACCACATCCTGGATGTAAGTGCCTGAACAGCACGGCCAGCAGCCCCAGTAATACTCCTTGCGCGCCCCGCCCAGCCGATAGTCAGAATAATAGAAAGTGCGTCCGCGATCCGGACCCCATCCATGTTCAGTCCATATATCGTTAAAAAATGGATTTTCGTGATCGGCCATTGGGAGGGCAGCTGAGATGCCGTTGTACAGAATTCTTTCGACCCAATCTCCATAGCGAGCTTCGCCGGTGAATTCCAGCAGGTAGCGTCCAAGCTTGAAGATCGACCACGACCCGCAGCCCGTCTCAAAAGAGGAGCCTGTTCCGAGCCTGCTGCCCTCGAACTCAACCGAAGTTCCTAAGGAGCCGTCGTCTTTGACGAGCTGTTCGACAGGCCCGTACCCGCCGGTCGCATAGTTTTGGACAGCCTGAAAGTGATCGTGTGCAGCGGTGATCACTTTAAGGAAATGCGGATCGCCGCTAACCGAGTACGCCATCGCTGCGCTGCTCAGGGTGTTCACGTGGCTGTACGCATGCAGACCATGAATATCTATCGGCTCGGGACTTGTGAATTTCGACCAGTACTGCGGATAGTGCCAGACTTCCGCAAAAGTGCGGTACTTTTCATCGCCCGTAAGCTGGTACGCGCGATATAGATTTTCCGCCAGCGTGTACCACTCGCCGCCGGAGGGTGGAGGACCGGAAGTATGCGAGGGATTTTTTATCGATGGATCCGCCAGAGTGTCGGGAACCAAGCGGCTCCGATTCAAATTCTTAATGCCCCAATCGGTAATTTTGTCGAGCAAGTCGCGGGCATCGGCATTCCCCGCATAGAGCGTTAGATCCACCAGGCCGCACACGGTCTTGTCGAAACCGTAATGGCCGCCCGTTCCGGTGGAAACAGCACTGCTCGCGGCGAATGTTTTCCCCCATTCAGTCATCAGGTAGACTGCCTTATCGCGCATCGCCGTATCACCTGTCGCTCGATAGATGCGCGCCATTCCACTGAGCCACTGCCCGAACGTGCCGCCAAAAAGATTCACACCGCGGCCTCCCACACGAGGTCCCGCAGTGGCAAGACTTCTGGCGCCTCCCATCTCCTCGCCTGGTGCCGGAACTCCGGCACTTTCGCGGAAGCTCTTCAAAATATCGTCGTTGTGGATATTGAAATAAAAGTCCCGCGTAGCGGTGAACTGCGCTCGCAACCGGCTATCTGCCAGGGTTACGCCACGGTAGTCAAAAGATTGCAGCTTTTGATATTGGCTCGAAAGGTGCTCCGGAGTGGCCTTTGCTTCTCCCGGCACAGCTGCGATCGCTGCTCCAGCAGCTTCGACGGACTCAAGACGCGAAGTGGTCATAAATGTCTCCTCGGTACGACTCCACAGCTAAACACTGCATCCCTTAAACACCGATGCTGAATGCGAACATCTCTATACACGATCGAAATGCTGCTTCGAATTTCTCAAACAAAGGCGGAAGTTGTCGACCTTCCGGATGGAACCTGGCCTTTGTTTGGCTCCCTAGGATCACAGCCGTATTCTCGCGCGGCTGTATCTGCACTTACAAGCCCAAGCTGAATATCCCGAGCCACCAGTTCGCGGGGTCGCTCATATGGGTCGCCATAACCAGCCCCTCCAGCTACAACGATTTCGAGAATCTCCTCATCGCTGGTCAATTCCACAAGGGAGCCGCAGCCGCAATCCTGAAGAGCATTTTCCCGGCCATCCACAACGCGCCCACTGGCGGTCATTCCCGGCTTCCCTCCAAATAATCCTTCGATCGGATTATCGACGCCTTCGGGATAGATCGTTGCAAAGGTTGAAAGACCATCATTGAATAACTTGCGCAGCCTCACTCGCTGCCCTAAGCCTCCGCGATGCCGTCCGGCTCCCCCGGAATCAGGGATATACGCTTTCTCCAATACCAGAATCGGTACCCTCGCCTCAAATAACTCAATGGATGTATTCGAGGCGGACGTGGGCCAAAGGAGGGCGGACTTACCATCGGAGGCTGCCGAGGCACCTTGGCCGCCTCCGGCAAACAAGATGTCAGAATATGCTCGCCCGTCAGCGTCATGTCCGTAGATGTTCGACGTGAAAGGCAGGCCCGTGCTGGCCTGTACCCGCTCCGGCAATGCCTGTGCGAGCGCCCCAAACACGCTCGGCGCAAGATACCAGCCAGTGCGCTGGCGAAGGCCTACGGCCGACGGATGTCTTGCGTTCAGAATCGAATCTTCCGGCGCGGAGACAGTAAATGGACGATAACACCCCGCATTGCCGCGTATCTGCGGCGTAAGCATGCACTTGATCGGATATGTCGCATGCGCCGTTGTATAGTTCAGTGGGCAGTTCAGGCCCCCCTGAGACGATCGTGGCGGCGCACCGGAGAAATCCAAATGGATCTGTTCGTCTTTTACCGTCAGCTTGAGTGGGTAGCGAAGTCTTTCCCCTTGCGGATTGTTCGAACTCTCAAAGAAATATTCTCCGTCCGGAATTGCATCAACGGCGGCGCGCATCACTGACTCCGACCGGCGCTGAACCACAGTGGCCAGCGCCCGGAGATCCTGCATTCCATAATCCTGCATGAACGCCAGAAGACGCTTCGCGCCCAACTCATTCGCGGCCACAAAAGAATCAATATCGCCCAGCACCTGGTCCGATCCACGGACGTTTTCTGCTAACAAGCGAACGAGTGTTTCATTCCGCCTTCCCGCATCGAATAGCATCATGGGAGGAATCTGCAGTCCCTCCTCATAAATCTCCCGCACCTGGGATTGGTCTTTGGTTCCACCAATATCCGCAACATTACCAACGGTCCCCATCAACCCGACCAGCCGCCCACTCGCAAACACCGGCGTGATTACGGCAATGTCGAATAAGTGACCGGCGCATAACCAGGGATCGTTCGTAATGAGCACATCCCCCGGCTTGAGCGTCTCTGCCGGATATTGCGCGAGCACTCCTTTCACTGCACGAGGCAGCGTAAGGTTGAACACCGGCATAGCGCGCGGCGAATGGGCAAGCGTTTCTCCCTCGGGATCCAATAGATCACAAGCAAAGTCCTGGGCCTCTGAGATGACCAGGGAAAACGCAGTGCGGCAGACCGTGAGCCACATCTCTTCGACCACGTTAACCAGCCGGCTCCACATGATCTCAAGCGTGATCGGATCGTCTTCGATCATCTTTATGGCTTTTGTCAGCGGCGTCTCCGCAGTTATTGCGGACGCTTTGGGTTGGCTCGATCCTATTGTCACGCAGAGGTTAAAATTCGCATCGACAACAATGCTATCGAGCGGAGAAACGACTGTGGTTGATTCCCGTTCCTCGATAATTGCCGGGCCTGGAATGTTGTCGCCAGGCGACAAGGCGTAGCGGTCATAGACCGGAACGTCTCTAAACCCAGACTCGAAGTAAGCACGACGCAATCCCTTGCGCTTCGCGGCGTCTGGCAAGTCCTTCGCGAAATTTGCGAGAGACAAATCCGGAACGGGCGCGACACAGCGGATCCGAAAGCTGACTGCCTCGATGCGAGCGCCCTCATGCAGGCGCGAGTACCGTGCGGCATAGGCGCGGGTAAAGGCGGAGCGAATCGAAGAAAGACTATCTTCACTGATCGATCCATCTGAGAGCGTAACAGCGACATCATGCATCTGGCCAACGAGCCGCATATCCGCGACGCGTTCTATGGTGACCTTATCCATCGCAACGCCGGTCTCTGCAACGCGGATTCGCGCTTCCATTTCCAATTCGCCAAGCAGGCGATTCACCGTATATGCCGAAAAGCCCGGACAAAATTCAATCGGGTAAGAGCGGGCAACTTCAAAAGAAACCGGAGCAGATAAAAACCCCAGGGCTGATGCCGCGCCGGAGGCCTGCGGGATGATCGCATGACTCGCGCCTAATATCCGGGCTACATCCGCAACGTGCGCCGGGCCTGCACCTCCGATACCCACAATGGCGTAATCGCGAGGGTCTTTGCCTTTCTCGATAAGATGCACCTTCGCCGCAGCGGCCATGTTTTCAATGACAACTTTGCGTATCCCCCACGCCGCGTCCGTTGCCGTGAGACCAAGCGGCACAGCAACCGTGCCGATCGCGCGTTCGGCCGCTGTGTAATCCAGTTGCATCCGGCCGCCCAAAAAGAAATCCGGGGAATAGTATCCAAGCAGTACGTTTGCATCCGTTACGGTCGGCCGTACACCACCCTTTCCATAACATGCAGGTCCGGGCTCAGAACCGGCGGAGTCAGGGCCAACCTTCAGAAGGCCAACCTGGTCAATAGTCGCAATGGATCCGCCTCCGGCGCCGATCTCGATCATGTCGATGGCCGGCACATTAATCGGCAGACCAGATCCCTTGATGAATCTGTGAACCCGCGCAACCTCAATCGTCGGAGTGGACTCAATCCGGCCAGCTTCGACCAGACAGGCCTTGGCCGTAGTGCCTCCCATATCGAAGCTGATCACATCCGGCAATCCCGCGGCGGTTCCGAATAATGCGCTGACCAGGCCGCCGCCTGCGGGACCTGATTCCAACAGCCAGATTGGCAAGGCGCGGGCTGTCTCCGGTGAAAGAATGCCGCCGGCAGAGTGCATGAGCCACAGCGCTCCAGTAAAACCAGCGGCGCTCAATTCCCATTGCAGGCGCCCAAGGTAAGACTGCATAAGCGGCTGCACATAGGCGTTGGCACAGGTCGTTACGCAGCGCTGATATTCCTTGATCTGCGCGGCAACCTCGGAAGAGATGGACACAGCCAACTTCGGAAACTCTCGCGCTGCGATCTCAGCCACGCGTGTTTCATGTGCCGCATTTCGATAGGAATTCAAAAAACAAACGGCAACTGACTCAACGCCCGCCTCAGCCAGCGACCTTAGTGCGACACGCACCGCCGCAATATCGAGGGGACCAATGACCGATCCATTCCGGTCTATGCGTTCCCGCACTTCAAGGCGCAGATTGCGCGGCACCAGCGGCTCGGGAAACCGCAAGAACAGGTCGTAGATGTCATAACGCTGCTCCGTGCCCATCTCCAGGATGTCGCGAAACCCGGCAGTTGTAATCAATCCAACTTTTGCGCCTCTGCCTTCAATCAAAGCATTGCCGACCAAGGTGGTTCCGTGAACTATTTCATCCACATCCGCGAGGTTGATTCCCACCATCCCGACAAGCTCTCGCAGGCCCTGCAGCGCAGCCTGAGATGGATCATGGCGGGTGGTAAGGCATTTGTTCAATCGGGCATCCCGGGTCACCGTATCGTATAAAACGAAGTCAGTGAATGTTCCACCGATGTCAAAGCCGATACGATACCTGCCATTCATACGCTCTGCCTACCACCCCAGAATCAGGACAATACAACTTCGAGTCGAAGCGGCCACCGAGAAACAGTTCGATGCCGAATCGAGATTTCCTTGCTATGAGGCCACCATTTCAACACAGTCCGGGGACGACTCCGTGTTGGAAGTACGACGAGGGCGCGGTATCTGAAGCTCCTTAGAAATCAAAACGGAGAGCGAACTGAAATACGCGGCCCAGTCCGTGTGGTATCAGCGCGGTTAGCTGACCAAAAGTTCCCGAGCTTAGCGTCGAGGACGGCGGCCCAAAGTTAATGCGGTTGGCGATATTAAATGTCTGGGCGATAAAAGTAACTCGCAGCTTTTCGCTCACGGCGGTTTCTTTTCTTATCTCTGCGTCCACATCGAAGAAACCCGGACCCGTGAGATCATTCCGGCCTAGTTCGGTGCAGCCCGAGCACGCCGTAGTGGAAAGAATGGTGCCATTGGCGGCGGGATTGAGATACTGGATCTTTTTCGTACTTGTAAAATTCTTCAGTGAAGAGAGGCTCGCTCCGGGAAGCAGATAAGCCCGATCGTTGACTTCCCCATCCTCGTTGTTGTCCGTGCCGGAGGTGATAGTCAAAGGCTGTCCGGTGTTCGCTGAGAAGATTGAGCTCGCCTGCCATCCGCTGATCGCCTTGCATGCCGGGCTATTGGCACATTTTGCTATCAGGCCGTCGTGTCCGATTGGCAGCCTGTACACAACGTTGCCTGAGAATACCTGGCGAATATCGTAGTCCGAGTCACCATAGTCGAGCATCGGATCGTTGCTGTTGGTTGTATAGCCGGTGCCGATTCCAGAGTCACCGGAAGTGTCATCCAGCGAGTGGGCAAACGTGTAAGAGAACTTATAGGAAAGCCCAGAACTGAATCTGTGGCTAAGCTCCGCGATGAGGCCATTATAAGAAGATATGACATCGGTATCAAATTCATAGATGACGCTGTAGAGAGGATTCGGACGGACAGGATGAATTGCGTAATTCGTATAGCTTGCCCCTCCATTTACGAATCCGGTCCTGTAGTTATGCAATCCCCGGCTCCCAATATAGCCAATGCTTGCCTCCGTGTTGTTGCTGAGGCTTTGTTGGAGGCGGAGATTCCATTGCTCCGCGTAAGGGATCTGATCCGCCGGATCGTACGTGCTGAGCGTGGGACTGCCGGAATTGCCGGCGGTCGCGAAGAATCCAAATGGGACGTTGTTTACCTGGCTCACGTTCACATACGGGAAATTCGATCCGACGCCAAACATGTATTGCATAAAAGGCCGCTCGTAAGCCATCGAAAAACCGGCGCTGATAGCCATGCGACCGTTGCCGGTCGGGTCCCAGTTGACTCCGATGTTGGGCGCGAAGTTAAACCACTGCTTTTTCCAAAAAGGCAGACTGCCGCTAACAGGTGCCAAGACAGTATCCGCAATGTTAGAGGAATCCACATGGGCGTTCGCTATCGGCTGACCGGTGGAATTCGCGAGATATAGATTATTCAACCTGCCATGAGCCTCTGTGAACGGCGTCGCATAAACCCAGCGCAGACCTAGATCGAGCGAGAGCCTTCTTGTCACCCGGTAGGTATCGTGCACGAAGAGCGAGGGCTGAGTAACCCGATAGCCTTTTATTCCGTTATCGCCTGGGCTAAAGATGCTTTGAGTCTGGGTCTGGACATTACCCGTAGTGAGGCCATACTGCAAACAAAGGGTACAAGATGCGGCGTCGAGCCCGCTCCCAAATCCATCGAAAGTTACAGTGCGATTGATCTCGTTGGATGCAAGCATATTGCCTTGCTGACGAAGGATGTCAGTACCAAACGTGATCGAGTGCGCTCCATGTGTCCAACTGAAGGTGTCGGCATATTCAAAGGAGTTTTCGTGGCGAAGCTCGGGCTCCCAGTTGGGGTTGCCCGCGGATGCCAATCCTGAACCACTCACTGAAATGCTCGGAAGACTGGTGGATGTGGCGCACTGCGCATTAAAGCCATCGGCGATGAGAGCTGCCGGCGGTGCATCCGCGCAGAAGTCGATGTCACTTCGGTCGTAGTCCGTGCGGAATTCATTGACCTTGTTCGGCGAAACAACAGTCGTGAGTCGAACCAGGGCGTTGTTTGAACCGAAGGCTTCATCGGAATCTGTACCGATAACGCCGTCGCCTCCAACCGCCCCGTAATCTTCGAGACCGGAGACTACCATGTAACGCAGCGTCAGTTGACTCTTGAGCGGTAATGCGATGTCCAGACGGCCGAGGCCCATATCCCTGACCTCGCCAAGATTTGTAATTCCGGTGCCGGAGCCTACCAGACCGTTTGTACTTGTGCCCGGAATATATGCCGGAAAGGTATCCGCGTAGATCTGCTGCAAATAGCCATGAGCCGCGCCGCCTGGAATCTTTGCCAGCAGCGCGGGCGTGGGCACTGCGACGATCTGGGATATGGGCTGATTATTCCGGAAACCTTCATAATTTCCAAAGAAGTACATCTGCTTTGCTCTGGTGATCGGACCACCGAGCGAGCCGCCAAACTGGTTTTGCTGATACGGCTTCCGCTTGCCCACATCGAAGTAATTGGCCGCGTCGAAGATCGTATTGCGCAAGTATTCAAACAGGCTGCCATGGAACTCGTTGCTGCCGCTCCTCGTAGTAATAGCTTCTAGCGCTCCAGACTTTCCTCCCGCATCAGGCGGTTTATTGGTTATATATATGCGAAACTCCTGGAGCGCATCCATGCTGATGCCGCCGTTCGTAACATTTGTCCAATTCGATTGCGGCCAGATAGGAGGCACCGCGTTGCCGCCATCAATCGTAAAGTCCATATCGAAGCCGCGCATTCCAGCGACGAATCCGCCGATATCCTCGTTCTTATCGCTTTCCTTTGTGTTAATAGCGCCCGGCGCGACGCCCGGCTCAGTCCTTAACAACGCGGAGGCGCTTCTGACGTCGGTCGGGAGATTCTGGATTTCCGTCGCATTCACCAGGTCGCTGACCGTCCCGCTGGTCGTGTTCACCATTTGGGTGGAAGCGCTCACTTCAACAGTCTGCGCTTCTCCTCCCACATGCATCGTGACGTTGACCTCGTTCACGATACCGGTCGCAGCCACAATGTTGAGCTGCTTCTCCGTTTCCATTCCGGGCGCGGTAGTCGTTAACGTATAACTTCCAGGCAGAATCGCCGTAAACAGGAATGTACCCTGAGGCCCCGTCTTCATCGCTCGAGTGGCTCCCGTCTCCGCACTTTGTAAGGTCACCTGCGCGTTGGGGACAACAGCGCCCGAGGAATCCTGCACCGTGCCACCGACGCCCGTTTCGGCGCCTTGCGCGAGTGCCATGTTCCCGCAGTGGAAGAAACTCAGCAGGACAACGAGTACTGCCACGATCTTGACGTTCTTCATGATCTTCATAAATCCGCTCCTTCTGGAGTGCAATTCAGTCTGGGAGTGCAATTAGTGACCCGGAACTGCTGCTGCGACTCGGCAGCGGTCTATACGATCTACACGTCGAAGTAGATGGCGTAGGGCGTGGCATAGCCGACGCTGTAGAAAGGTTTTAATAGTGGGGCATTCAACGCGCTTCCGATAAACTGCAATGGCTTATCTGCCGGTCTTAGTTCAGCGTGGGGGTCGTGCTTGGAGATGGCCAGGATGGGCTTCTGCTCCTGAGCCAGAACCACCGGACCGTACGCGATGGCCACGCGATTAGGATGATACTTATCAATTGGCACAGTCCGGAGCCGCATCGGCAAATGAAACTCCACGACGTCGCCATCGCTCCACTCCCGGTGCAATGTCGCCCAAGTATTCGGGGATACTGCGGCCGGAAAAGGCTTGCCGTTTACCTTAATGCTCGTGGCCTCAGCCCACGGCGGCACTCGCAATTTGAGGTCAAATGCAGCCTTGCGATCTGTCCCAATCATAAGTGCAGTTACTTCCGCTTCCGGATAATTTGTCTTCTGCGTAACCGCAATAGTAGATCCCTGATGACTCCACTCCACCTTGGACGGAACAAACAGGTTCACATAGAGCCCATCAGAATCGTGAAAGTAGATTAAGTTATGATAGTCGGCTACATCTTGAATATAAGTACCCGCACAACACGGCCAAGGGGCGGGATAATATTCCTTACGCCCTCCGCCCAAACGGTAGTCAGCGTAATAAAAAGTGCGCCCACGATCCGGACCCCATCCATGCTCTGTCCAAATATCATCGAAGTATGGATTCTGGCGGTCCGCCATAGGCAGCGCTGCCGAGATTCCGTTGTACAGAATTCTTTCGATCCAGTCTCCATAACGGGCGTCCCCGGTAAACTCCAGCAGATACCGTCCCAGCTTGAAGACTGCCCAAGATCCGCAGCCCGTTTCAAAGGTGCTGGATTCAAACTCGACGGAGCGGCCTAGCGAACCGTCGGCTTTTGACAACTGCTCCACCGGCCCAAAACCTCCGGTAGCGAAATTCTGTTCTGCCTGGAAGTTGTCATGCGCGCTGGTGATCACACTCAGGAAATGCGGATCGCCATGGACGGCGTATGCCATCGCCGCACTGCTCAACGTGTTCACGTGGCTATAGGCATGCAGTCCGTGCAGGTCGATTGGGTCCGGAGAGGTGAACTTCGACCAATATTGCGGATAGTGCCAGACATCTCCAAAGGTCCGGTATTTTTCGTCCCCAGTAAGCTCATACGCGCGATAGAGATTCTCCGAAAGCGTGTACCACTCTGTGCCGGTGCTGCGCGGTCCAGCAATATTGCTGGGCTTAGTCAGCGAAGGATTGAGTATCACGTCGGGTGGTTGCTTAGTGCGGTTGAGGTTCTTTATTCCCCAATCCCCCAGGCGATCGAGCAATTCGCCTGCCTCTTTATTCCCCGCATAAAGTTGCAGGTCAATCAGTCCGCAAGCCGTCTTGTCGAATAAATAGTGCGAGGCCGCCGAAGCGCGCGCGGAAGGCTTACCGCCCGCGGCAAATACCTTTCCCCATTCCGTCATGAGGTAGACGGCCTTGTCGCGCATTTCCGTGTCGCCGGTCGCCTTGTAGATGCGAGCCATGCCACTCAGCCATTGGCCGAAAATGCCTCCGGTATCGGTGGCGGCCCATCCGCCCATCTCGGCGCCGGGAGCCGGAAGACCCGCGCCTTGGCGGAATCCCCTTAGGATGTCGTCGTTCGATATGTTGAAGTAGAAGTTGCGCGTCGCAGTAAATTGAGCCTTCAGCCTGCTGTCGGCCAACGTCACGCCGCTATAGTTGAAGGCCTGCAGCTTACGCCGCGGAGCAGGCGATGCCTCTGTAGGCGAGCTAGCAAGACTGAATGCAGAGGGTGAAGTGATCCGGGATGCCGCTACCAGAGTTACTGCCCCTCGTACAAAGTTTCTACGCGAGATCGCCATGCAAGCGCCCTTCCGTGTGATGTGTTCCTTAATGTATACAATATGGATATTAGCCGTCAAGAGTTTTTGTGAACTATCTAGAGAATGATTTCCACAGAGATGTGTCGACTAGATTCGCGGAAGACTTGAAGGACGTCAGTGTAAACAATTAAATGGAACACACCTGCATTGCTAACGCTATGGCCGAGCAGAACTCAAAAACTATAATCTGAAACCTGAAAAGCCTATCGTCGCGGGAGTCGAATGAACAAACGGCGATTGTATTTTGGCCTGTTTACCAGCTTCCGTGCTCCCCGAAAACGTCAATCACCTGTGCCAGACGATCACATCCATTATGCCAATTCATCTTCAGGCCGCGCTCGACTCGGTCGGGATCGCCCGAGGAGATGGCCGCGATGATCTCGTCATGCTCCGCAATGGAAAGATGCAGGTTGCTGAGAATGGAGCTCGCGTAAAGACGCCAATAGCGCTCGGCTTGCGGCTCGATTGCCCCATGTAGTGCGATCAGTCGAGGCCCTCCCCCCGCGTGGATGACTACACGGTGAAACTCCCGATCTGAATCAAAGATGCCAGCATGTCGGGCCGACTTTTCCTTGGATATGGCGCGGAGTTGGTTGTTCACTGCTTTGAGCTTCGCGATGATCTCTAAGCGCTCAGCCTTGGGCAGCGAAGCTATTCGCCTTCCAGCAAGTCCTTCGATGGCGCCAATGATGGAATAAAGCTCGGCGGCATCTTCCTTAGTTAAGGGTGCCACCTCCATGCGCGACTTGCTGCGATGCTTGTGCTCGATCACGTAGCCTTCGCGCTGCAGCCACTGAATGGCGCTTCGCACCGGCGTTCGACTCATCCCCAGCTTCTTGGCGACGGCTACTTCCACGATCCATGTTCCTGGAGCAAGCCTCCCATGGACAATGAGTTCGCGGATTTTCTGAAAGGCGATCCGAAGACTGGTTCCGTGCTCCGCTTTCGACTTGGCGGACGATCTCGTAGCGGTATTCATCGGCATGAATTAACACACACAGACTACTACACGAAAGCAGCCCGGAACCAAAGATGACTCTCATTCCAATCCAGGCCAAGTCTCACCCGGCGCACCACCATGAAAGCGGCCCACAGCCCAAGGCAGCATTCACCCTCAGTCCCTCACCGAATCGCACAAGGAGCAATGCAGCGTTTGCGCTGAAGCCGTGTGAGAGTAGTAATCGAGGAGCAATTTCTGCATTGCCGATTACCTGCCCGGAACTATGGGTTGCGGTTTCCAGGCGCTCAATGAGCGCATTGGCTATTCTGCGTCATTCCACCCGACGAAAATGTCTTCCGGCGGGATCTCACGGATCTGATTTCGCCGAAGTGGATGATCGTTTGCCGGCCCAAACTGGGATTTCCTTGCAGAGTATTGGATCGAAACTGCAGCCTCTGGGATTTTTGGACCAGGAGGCTGAGCGGTCCATGGTTCGGAGCTGGATGAAGTGGCTGG